>Ga0302326_10000117_pt1 | contig 208842 bp, 168 predicted proteins | sample Palsa_T0_3_FD_202264 | JGI IMG/M metagenome (GOLD analysis project Ga0302326, IMG submission 202264) | Peat permafrost microbial communities from Stordalen Mire near Abisko, Sweden - Palsa_T0_3 | ecosystem: Environmental > Terrestrial > Soil > Palsa > Peat permafrost | place: Sweden: Abisko...
CCAGCGTTGGTCGCAACGATGCGGTAGTGGTATGTGGTGCCCGCCTCCAGCCCGGTGACAGCCGCGGACTCCGCGACCGGACTGCTCCCAGCGCCCGGCAACGAACCACACGACACCTGTTTTCCATAGCCCGTGCCCGTGCCGTATTCGAACACGCACTCAGTGACATTGCCACCGTTCGGGTTGACCGTCGCATTCAACGTCGCACCCGACCCAGTGACCGAACCCGCGGCGAGCGTCACCACCGACGGAGCAACCACAGCCGGGCTCGTGTTTAGTGTTTCGTCGGTTCCGTCGCTGGTGCCGCCAGCGTTGGTCGCAACGATGCGGTAGTGGTATGTGGTGCCCGCCTCCAGCCCGGTGACAGCCGCGGACTCCGCGACCGGACTGCTCCCGGACCCCGGCAGCGAACCACACGACGCCTGTTTGCCGTAGCCCGTGCTCGGGCCGTATTCGAACACGCATTCAGTGACATTGCCACCGTTCGGGTTGACCGTCGCAGTCAACGTCGCACCCGACCCAGTGACCGAACCCGCGGTCAGCGTCACGACCGACGGGGGCCGCTTGGTGACTCCGCAAGAGGGATAGGACCGCGTGACGCGGATGGTATGGCCGTTCCTCTCGCGCGCGCTGATTTCGATCAGGAAGCGACCACTTGGAAGCCCGCTCAGCTTGATCAAATGGGCGATCCGGCTGCCCACGATCGACAATACGAGTCGGTGATTGACCTTGACGGTGAGCCGGGCCCAGTGGACTCGAGAGGGGTAGCGGAAGATGATTGTGAGGGTGCGGCCCTTTGAGCATGTTCTGCCCGCAGGCAGCACGAAGCTTGCACCCGACCTGGCGGTCGAGGCGCGGTGTGGGCCGAGCATCGCTGCGCGCGCACCGAGCGCTAGCGCGCACGCGAGCGCCGCAGTGGCCGCGACAGCGACCAGCGTCGGTGCAATCTTGGCCCGCCTCGAACACCGGGGCTGGGCCGCGAAGCCAGTTGGTGCTGTCCCGTCCTTGAATACGTTACGCATCCTGCAGCCCCCGCCCCCTCGCGTGCCCGAGTTCCGCCTAGCGCTTCGGGCTACGCGTGGTCGCCGAGGCTAGCAAAACATGCGCGTCGGTGTCGTTCAACGCATGAACACTCCGCGATCGCCTCCGAGGTCGGACTCAGATCCGAAGCCGCCTCCCTCGCGATCGAACAGGGCAAACGCGTTAGCAGACCGTGAACTTCGCGGTAAGCGTCTTGGTCAGCGTCACTGTGCTCTTGTGGCCGTGCTTGGTCTTCGTCTCCTTGGTCGTCAGTGTGATCCGCTGATCATCGAACGTAGCCTTCGTCCCGTGAGTAGGAGCGTCCGCACACGGCCCAAAAAACAGCTGCAGGCCTTGAGAGAGCCGACGCAGGGACTCAAACCCCGGACCCCTTCATTACGAGTGGCTTCAGAGACGGTCATGTTGGGGCCGCAGAGCCAGATCGCGAGCTAGAACGTGTCCCGAGATCGCCTCAGATTTGCGGAGTTCAGGACGTGTTTCGGGACACATCTTGGGTGCACTCGCCGGCGCGGGCGACGGCGTCTAGTCCAGCGACCCGGGAAGCAGCTCGACCCCCTCAGCCAGGCCAGCTGCATGCAGACGCCGATCCCAGGTCGCGACGACGACGTCGTCTCTTGGCAGCAGCAGCGCCGAGGCGAGATGAACGGCGTCCAGGCTCCGGAGCCCTCGCTCGACCGCGAGCTGGGACGCATGTTCGACCAGACTTTGGTCAAGCGCGATTACACCGAACGCAGGCCACTCTCGCTCGAAGCCGCGCGCCGCTGCTCTACCGCCTGCCAGAGAGAGAGCACGGTAAACCTCGACGAACCCGACACGGGATACGAACCACCCGTCGGCGTCGTCCATCGCGTCTCGAACCAGGTCGCTGCCGGGCTCTGCCACGTAGCGCTTGACGAGCGCGCTTGCGTCCAGATAGAGGTTCAGCGCTCGGCTTCCCGATCTGAGAGCACTAGCGCCGAGGCGCTGCGGCGAGCCTTTACGAGGCGCGGCGCGCGTGAGGGTCGCGCACGCGACGGAGCTACCACACGGCCTCCGGCGACAAGCTCGCGAAGAGGATCATCCATCTGCGCCGCGCCCGCAGGGACGATGTCGGCTATGGCTCGTCCCCGGACCGTCACACGTACCTGCTGGCCGCGTCCGACTGCGCGCAACGTCTCGCTCAACGACTGCTTCAGCTCTCGCACGCCGATCTCGCGCATGTGGTCACTTTAGCACCCATGAGTCCACATCACTCGAGGCGTCCGGGGGCTGGTTGCGCTCGCGTAGGCCAGAACCGGGGAGTTCGGGACAGGCTTCGGAACAAGCCGTGTCGCCGGCTCCGGGAACGAACCGAGTAGGGTTGGCCGGCGATTTCGATTCCGGAGTCAATGTCTGGAGTCTCTGGCGGCGCGCTCATTCGCGCGGTCTACTTCGAGCACCCCGCTTCCCTCTCGCACCATCGGCCGCACTTCTGGTCTCCTACGGACCCCAGCACGCCGCCGGCACGCTCGGAATCGGATCTCGTCGCGGTCGGCACCGCGATGGCGCAGCTGGCGCGGCTGTTTCGGGCCGCCGAGACACTGTCTCGGGGCGACTGGACACGGGCGCAAATCGTCGGCGCACACGTCCTCACAAGCGAGGTGAGGGTGCTCTCGATCGAGATGAGCTCCCCCCTGCTCGTAACGCTGTTGATGACGCCAGGAGGCTTGGTTGCGTCCGGGTCGGGGCTGCTCCTACTCGCTGAACGGATCTGCACGTTCCGTGTGCGCGTCGCGCGAGAGAAGAAGATGGAGATCACGATGGCGGCGGAGCTGGACGCCCCGGCTCGCGAAAGGCAGGCAGTGCGCGCCGACGCGCTCGCGCTCTACGTGCTCTATGGCGACGCGGAACTGGGCTTTGGCGGCGTTCCACACACGCGACCCACACGAATCGAGCTCCTCGACCCCGAGCGCCCTGACCACGGCGACGTGGAGGAAATCGACACCTCGGTCCCGTGAGTAGCAGCGTCCGCACACGGCCCAAAAAAATGCACGGCCTCGAGAGAGCCGACGCGGGGACTCGAACCCCGGACCCCTTCATTACGAGTGAAGTGCTCTACCAGCTGAGCTACGTCGGCGCGGACGGACGGGCCTCATGCTATCGCCGCGCCTGGTTGCGGCGTGGAGGACTGCTCGGAGTGCTTCCCCGCCGCCGCGCCCTCACCGTCGGCCTACGCCCCGAGCGCGACGAGCGCCGCGAGCAGCGACTCGCCGTGCTTCTCGCAGAACGCAGGACCGACGCCTCGTACGGCCAGCAGTTCTCCGGGTCCGCGGGGACGCCCGTGCAGGATCCCGCGGAGCGCCGCGTCGGTGGCGACCGTGTACGCCGGCTTGCCCTCGGCGCGCTCCATCCGCCACGCCCTGAGCGCGTCGAACTCCCGCTCGTCCACGGGCGCCGGGGGCTCCGCGTCGAAGGCATCGGTCGCGGACGCCCGGCCGCCGTCTGCCCGCGCTTTTCCCGACCCGCGCCGCGAGCTCGTAGGCGCCGCCGCCATCGCCCGCTCCAGCGCCTCGTCCGGTTCGCACACGTCGCAGCAGCGTCCCGTGGGGGCGCCCTGGGCGCTGTCGCCGAAGTGATCGAGGATCTGGCGGCGGCGGCACGTGTGGCCGTCGGCGCTGAAGCGCTCGATCGAGCGATAGGACTCCCAGCCGCGATCCCTGGCCGCCTTGATCGCCGCGTACGCCCTGCTCGGGCTCCCGCGACCGGTGAGCGTCACCAGCAGGCCGTCGCGTCCGCCCGGCTCGAGCTCCACCGCCCCCGCCCGCTCGGCGATCGACAGCAGCACCCGCTCGCGCTCGTCGAGCTGCCCGTGGCCGATGGTCACCTCGTCGGCCTGGCGGCCTTCCTGGGAGGAGTGTGCGCGCATGCGCCCCACGAAGCGCTTGACGTCCTCGACGCTCATCTCGCGCTCCTTGATGAACCTGATCAGGCGCCCCAGGTCCATGCGCGAGGCCAGCAGCAGCGCCCGGGCGGGCGCGCCGTCGCGGCCCGCGCGACCGGCCTCCTGGTAGTAGGCCTCGAGGCTCGTGGGCAGCGCCCAGTGGGCCACCGTGCGCACGTCCGCCTTGTCCACGCCCATGCCGAACGCGTTGGTCGCCACCACCACCTGCGCCCGCCCTTCCATGAACGCCGCCTGGCTCTCGCGCCGGTCGTGGGCGCTCATGCCCGCGTGGTAGGTGACGGTGGCGATCCCCTCCCCGGCGATCAGCCCGGCCACCTCCTCGGTGTTCCTGCGCGTGCCGCAGTACACGATCGCCGGGAGGGCGGGCGTGCCGGCGTGATCGCCGAGCGCATGGATGAGCGCCGCACGCTTGCGGGCGACCGCGCCCTTGCCCTCGACGCTGGCCACGTCGAAGGTGAGGTTGGGACGGTCGAAGCCCGAGCGGATGGACACCCACTCGCGCAGTCCCAGGCGCGCGGCGATCTCGCGCGCCACGCGGGGCGTGGCGGTGGCCGTGGCGGCCATCACCGCGGGGCGGCCGAGCGACTCGATGGCGTCGTGCAGGCGCAGGTAGTCCGGCCTGAAGTCGTGCCCCCACTCGGCCACGCAGTGGGCCTCGTCCACCACCAGCAGCGTCACACGCCGGCGGGCCAGGGCCCGCCGGAACGCCGCCGAGGCGAACCGCTCGGGGGCAGCGAGCACGAGCTGGGTGTCGCCCGCCTCGAGCTCGCGGAGCGCCCGCTCGTTGTGGCCCTCCTCCATCCCCGACGCGAGCATCGACGCCCGCACCCCCGCCCGCTCGAGCCGGCGCCACTGGTCGCTCATGAGGGCGATCAGCGGGCTCACCACCACGACCAGACCCCCGCCCGCCCCGGTGGGGTCCGAGTCGCCGGCGAGCGCGGGCAGCTGGTAGCAGAGGGACTTGCCGCCGCCGGTGGGCATCACCACCAGGCTGTCCCTGCCGTCGAGCGCGGCCTGCACCGCCTCGCGCTGGCCCGGCCTGAAGCGCTCGAGGCCGAAGCGCGCCAGCAGCTCCTCCGGCGTCGCCGATGCGTGCTGCCCTGGGGGGGCACTCGTGAGCGTGGACACCCCCGGAAAGCTAGCCCGAGCTTCGGCTGGGTCTCCTGCGCTCCCACACCACGCTCGCGCCCCGGGCGGGCACGAGCGTGATCGCACGCCTGCGGATGCGCTCGTCTCGGCTTCCGCGCCACCCGCCCGTGGTCCGCGGCTCCAGCTCGCCGAGCATCGTGCGCAGCAGCACCTTCATCTCCAGCAGCGCGAACGACGCGCCGATGCAGCGGCGGATGCCGCCGCCGAAGGGGATCCACGAGAACGGATTGATTGCCCGGGTGGGGCCTTCATCCCCCAGGTGGCGCTCGGGGCGGAAGGCGCCCGGGTCCTGGTGGGCGCGGGGGTTGCGATTGGTGAGGTAGATGGACGGCACCACCCGGGTGCCGGGCGCCAGCCGGTGGCCGCCCACCTCGAGCTCGCCCGTCAGGATGCGGACCACGATCGGCACCACCGGGCGCACGCGGAGCGTCTCGTTGACCACCGCCGTCAGGTAATCGTCGCCCTCATCCGCGTCGATCTCCGCCACCAGCCGGGCGAGCTTGTCCGGATGGCGCACCAGTCGCTCCACCGCCCACGCCACCGAGGTGGCGGTGGTCTCGTGCCCGGCGAGCAGCAGCGTGATCAGCTCGTCGCGGAGCTCCCCATCGGTCATCGCCTCGCCGTCCTCGTCGCGGGCGCCCAGCAGCAGCGACAGGATGTCCGAGCGCTGCTCCACGTCGCTCTGCGCGCGCCGGCTCGCGATCTCCTCGTACAGCAGCCGGTCCAGATGGTCGAGCGCCTGGCCGATCGCCCCGCCGGGGCGCTCGCGGCTGGGGCCGCTCATGGCGGCACGGAGCATGGTCATCGTCTGGGGCGGCTCGAGCAGCTCGGTGATGGCCGCCTTCAACGGGCCCATCCGCTCGTCCTGGACGCCGAACACCGCGCGCAGGATCACCTCCAGGGTGATCAGCCGGGTGTGCCGTTGCAGGCGCATGGGACGCCCGAGCGGCCACGTGGCCATGTCGCGGGCGGTGGCCTCGGCCATCACCTGTTCGTACTCGCGCATGCGCTCGCCGTGGAACGGCGGCAGGAGCAGCTTGCGCTGGCGCATGTGCTCGGGCCCCGTCAGCACCAGCACGGAGCTCGCGCCCACGACGGGCGCCACCGGCGAGAAGCGCGCCCCCGACGGCGCCACGTCCGCCGGCGCGGTGAACACGGTCTTGACCGCCTGCGGGTCGCTGAACATCGCCAGCTGCAGCCCGCTCGGCCAGAAGGTGAGGGTGAACGCGTCGCCGAGCGTGCGGGCGCAGCGGTCCATCAGCCAGGTGGGCGCGAGCGTCCACGCGAGCGTCTGCGCCAGCGCGGGCATGCGCGGGCCCCGCGGCAGCCGTGCCTCAGCGCTGCTTGGCTGGAGCGCGTTTCCGCTGCTTGGCTGGAGCGCGTCTCGCGGCTGGCCGATGGTGGATGCCATGGTCGTGATCGAACACGTTACCGACCGTGTGCTTGACGCTGTGCTCGGCGTGGCTCACCACGTGCCTGACGCCGGGGGAGATCGCGTAGGCCAGCAGGATGGCGGCGATGCCCACCGCCGCGATCGCCAACGCCAGGCGGGCACGCCGCCGCTCCCCTCCCGGGGACGCCGGCCTGACGCTGAAAGGCGAGATTGCCATGCCCAAGAAGAAATTAGCGTCCGCCGCGTCCGCGCACGGCAGGCAACCGCCCGCGCACCGCGCGCAGGCTCTGCACCTGCATGGCGCCCACGCGCACCCCCGCGTTGCGGCCGTGGGTCCGATGCTCGAGGAGCGCCTGGGCGATCATCGCGTGCGCCTGATCGATCTGCTCCGTGGAGAGCCTGCGGTCGAGCTTTCGCAGGTAGCCGACGAGCATCCGGGCGGGAACCACGCGAACGCCCTTGCGGCGCGCCAGCGGCCGGTCCACCCAGGCGCGGCTGAACACCACCAGCGGCTCGACCTGGTGGCCGGTGACACGTTCGATCGCGCGCCGCTGCGCCTGCGCCTGGCTGAGGGTCTCGCCGTGAACGCGCCCGACGCGCACCGGCCCCGGGTGGCTCTTGGTCTCGATGGTGAAGATGCCGGGCGGCCCGATGAGGATGTGATCGACGTTGCCACGGCCGAGGCTGGCGTCGTGGATCACGAGCCAGCGGTCCTCGCACAGGGCGTCCAGCAGACCGCCCACCTGCTCCTCGCCCTGAGCGCCGCGGTCGCGGCGCTCGACCAGCGGCAGCACGTACCGCGAGATCACGAACATGCTCGCCAGCAGCGCCACCTCGGAGGCGAGGAACAGCTTTGCGTGCAGCCCGAACGTCCTGCCCAGGAACGCCGTGGCGACCGCCAGCGTACCGAGCGTCACGAGCGTGCGCAGGCTCAGACGCCTGACGGTCGCGCGTGCGTATTGGCCGGCGGTGCGGCGGGTGGGATCGGTGTCGAGGACCAACATCTCTCTTTCCGCTCGGGGGGTTGGGCGGGTCGTCCCATGCTCTTCATCGGCCCAACCTCGTCATGGCCTTGAGCGCTGGGCAAACGCGCCGATCCGGCCGGAGAAGCGTGGAGAGCACCCCGTGAACCTAAAGCAGCGAATGCGGGTCGCCGAAGCCAAAAGAGGCGAACGCCATGACCAGCCAACCCCTCACCTCCGAGCCTCCCGACATCTGCCTGATCCTGCGTGCGCACGCCGAGCAACTGTGGCTGACCGCGCGCGTGCTGCCCACGTTGCGCCAGCTCGAGCAGCCGGGGGAGGTGCGCGAGGAGAACGTGGGGGCGGCGCTCGCCTACCTGGAGGTGCTGTGGCTGGATGCATGCCAGCGGGCCGCCGAGACCGACGCGGCGCACGCCGACCTGCTCCGGGACGGCGCCGGACGGGATCGCATCCTGTACGAGAAGGCGCGCCGCTACCACACCGCCGTGCGTCGGCTGCGGATCGCCGTCGGCTGCCGCGTGGGCGCGCTCACGGGCACCGGTGGGCACGAGCCAGCGTGTGAGCACGCGGGCTCCTGAGCCGATCGCATACGCTGCCGGCTCGATGGGGCTTCGCTTCGACCTGCAATCCCACTCCACTCACTCCGACGGCACGCTGCCGGCCGCCGAGGTCGTCCGGCGCGCGGGCGAGGCGGGCGTGGAGCTGCTCGCGCTGTCCGACCACGACACCGTGAACGGCGTCTCCGAAGCGATCGCCGCGGGGCAGAGCGATGGTGTGCGGGTGGTGCCCGCGGTGGAGATCTCGGCGATCGACGCGACCGCTTCGGTGCCCCGCGAACTGCACATCCTCGGCTACCTGATCGACCACACCGGCGCGGTCATGACCGCGCGGCTGACCGACTTCCTGGCCGACCGCGAGAAGCGGACGCTGCGCATGCGGGACGCGCTCCGGGAGGTCGGCTTCGAGCTCGACGAAGCCGAGATCGAGCAGCGCATCGCGGAAGGCAAACCGATCGGCCGCCCGCACCTGGCGGGTGCGGTGCTGCGCGCGCCGGCCAACGCCGAGCGCCTCCAGCAGGAGGGCATCGACGACGTCGGCTCGCTGATCCGCGGCTACCTGATCGAGGGCAAGGCGGCGTTCCGCCTGCGCGAGACGCCCACCGTGGCGGAGGCCATCGACGCCATCCACGAGGCCGGCGGCGTCGCGATCTGGGCCCACCCCTACTGGGACATCTCCGACGACGAGGAAGTGCTCGACTCGGTCAACCGCTTCCACGCGCTCGGCATCGACGGCGTGGAGGCCTTCTACATCACGCACACGCGCGAGAACACCGAGCTGCTGGTCAAGCGCTGTGGGGAGCTGGGCCTGCTGAGCACCGGCTCGGCCGACTTCCACGGACCGGAGAACCGCCAGTTCTCGCAGTTCATGGCGTTCGACACCTACGGCTTCGAGCCGAACCTCGGACCGATCGCCTGAGGGCGATCGCATCGTCCCCGTACGGGGAAGGGGACGACGTCTTTTTGGATGGGCCGCCTGCCGGCGGCTGGAGGGTTCGCTCAGTGGGCGACCAGCGCGTCGCCGGCGAGCAGCGCCTGCAGGCGATAGGCGAGCGCCTCCAGGGCGAGCTCCTCGGACACGTTCGCCGACAGGCTCAGCCGCGTGTCCGCCACCAACTCGATCCCCCGTTGCAGGACCGCCGCCTGGCGCCCGGCGGCGTCCCGCTCGAGCTGCTCGCGGCGGTCCACCGCGTACACCAGCTCGGGTGCGCCTTCGCGCACGCACAGCAGGTCGCGCAGGCACAGCTCGGCCACGCGCAGCCCCTCGTCGAGCGTGCGCGTGCGCACGCGGCGCTCGCCGCGGCGCTGGGCCTCGGCGCCTTCGCGCTCATACCGTTTGCGCTCCTTGCTCGGCAGCAGCTCCAGCTCCTCGCGCATCGCCTCCTGCGCCCGCGCGCCCGCCGCCGCCCCGGCCGCCCTGGCGAGGTCCAGCAGCCCCACCCACGGCCGCCCGTCGGCGAGCTCGCCATCGCCGGCAGACCCTTCGGCGCCGGTCCCGCCCGCGGACATCGCCCACCGCACGAGCTCCTCCGCGCGCGCCCGCAGGACCTCGCCCTCCTCACTCGCCAACCGTGCCGCCACGCCCGCGTCCCCCATCGCCAGGCGCGCGCATGCAAGCACGCGATCCCCCTCCATATCTTCGTCCCCCTCCGGGGACGATGCGTTCGCCGCGCCGGCGCTCACGCCGCCGGGCTCCGTCCGCAGGCGCGCGGCGATCCGCGCCGGGGGCAGCGGGTCGAAGCGCACGAGCTGGCAGCGCGAGGCGACGGTGGCGAGCACGTCCTCGCGATGGTCGGCCAGCAGCAGCACGTGGGTGAACGCCGGCGGTTCCTCCAACGTCTTCAGCAGGCGGTTGGCGGCCTGGTCGTTCAGCGTGTCCGCGCCCTCGATCACGAACACCCGCCGGCTGGACTCGAACGGGGTGCGGGTCGCCGCCGCCACCACCGGCTCCTCGATGTCCGCCACGAGCATCTCCGCGGCGCCCGACGGGCGCACCCACGTGAGGTCGGGATGGCTCTCGCGGGCCACCCGCTCGGCCACCGTCGCCGGGTTGCGCGCGCCGTCGGCCAGCAGCGCCGCCGCGAACGCCCGCGCCACCATCCGCTTGCCTGTGCCGGCGGGGCCGTGGAAGAGATACGCGTGCGACGGCGCGCCCCCCTGTGCGAGCACAGGTGTGAGCACGGCCCGGGCGTGGGGGTGGGACTCGAGGCCGGGCAGCGCGTCGAGGAGCAGCTCCCCGTCTGGATCACTCAGGTCGGCCGGCGACATGTCCGCGCCATCGTACGTCCCCAACCACCCCGGCGCCTCGGGGGGAGACGACGCTCGACCCTCAGCGCAAAGCCAGCGCCACGGGCAACCGTACGTGCGCGCATGTACGGTCCCCGCGTGGCTGACGGCACGCTGATCACGATCGAGGGCCTCGACGGCGCCGGCAAGTCGACGCTGGCGTCCGCGCTCCAGCGGGAGCTGGCCGCCAGGGGTTCGCGCGTGGAGCTGCTGCGCGAGCCAGGGGGCGTGGAGGTCTCCGAGCGCATCCGCGCGCTCGTGAAGGATCCCGCGCTCGCGGTGGCGCCCCGCACCGAGGCGCTCCTGTACGCCGCCGCCCGCGCCCAGCTCGTCGAGGAGCGACTGCTGCCGCTGCTCGGTGACGGCGTCACCGTGCTGCTCGACCGGTTCGTCGACTCCTCGCTCGCCTACCAGGGCGCCGGGCGGGCGCTCGGGGTCGAGCAGGTGCGCGCCATCAACCTGTTCGCCACCGGCGGCCTGCAGCCCGACCGCACGCTGCTGCTCCACATCCCCCCCGCGGATGGACGGGCGCGGCAGCGGGAGCGCGCACTCGAGCCCGACCGTCTCGAACGCGAGGGCGAGGAGTTCTTCGCCACCATCGCCGCCGCCTATGACCTGCTCGCCCGCGAGCAGCCCCGGCGCATCCGCGTGATCGACGCCACCCGGTCGCCCGAGCTGGTGCTGAGTGACGCGCTGGCCGCGCTGGAGGACCTGCTATGAGCTTCGCTGTGACCCAGGCGCTCGCGACCGTCACCACCCTGACGCTGCAGGGCAACACGCTCACGGTCACCCACGCGCATCACACGACCCGTACCTCGATCCTGGCGATCGTCCTCGCCGTGATCGGCGCGCTGATCGTGCTCGGCTGCCTCGCCTGGGCCCTTGCCCGAGCGCTCACGTACGAGCCGCGGTGGATGCTCTCGCTGCGTCACGCCGGCGCCGAGGCCGGCTTCCGCGCGTCGGCCACGTGGGCCGAACTCAGCGACTGGGTTCGCCTCGGGCGGTAGCGCGACGCGGGGCGCGAGGGCAAGCGCGGGAGCCGTGGGCGCCATCCATTAGCCTGCCGAGCCATGAGCGCCAGCGCCACGCGCCTGCTGGTTCTCGGGTGGTATGCCGTGCTGGCGGTCGTGTGGGCGATGACGAACCCGCCGTTTGCCGCCCCCGACGAGGCCGCCCACTACCTGCGGGCGGTGGGTGTCAGCGACGGGTCGCTGGTGGGCCGCCCCGCCCACCTCAGCGGCCCGGGCCTCGACGTCAAGCTGGTGATACCCCAGGAACCCTCGCCGCTGCAGCTCGCGTGGGTCAACCAGGCCACGCGCGCGGTCGCCGTTCCCGCCGGGCTCTCACCGGAAGGCTTCAACTGCGAGGTCCGCGAACCGCGCGCCTCGGCGGCATGCACGCGTGACGCGCCGACCAACCACGCGGTCGTCCGGGAGATCACCTCCGTCGGCACCTATCAGCCGTTCCCGTACCTGCTCCCGGCCGCGCTGCTGCGCGTCGACGCCCACGCCGCCGGGTCGCTGCGCCTCGCCCGCCTGGCCACCGTCGCCATGTGGCTCGCGCTGCTCGCGGTGGCGGTATACGCGCTGTGGGACGACGCGCTCGGCCCGGCGTCGCTGAGCGGGCTGCTCGTGGCGGTCACGCCGATGGTGGTGTTCGTGGGGTCGAGCCTCAACGGGTCGAGCCTCGAGGTGATGGGCTCGATCGCCTTCTTCGCCGCCCTGCTGGCGGTGACCCGCGATCGCGGCGAACGACGCCCTCCCACGCGGCTGCTGGTGGCGGCCGGCGTGAGCGGCCTGGTGCTCGCGCTCAGCCGTTCCACGGGCCCGCTGTGGGTCGTCCTCGGCCTCCTGCTCGCGGCGCTGGCGAGCGACCGGGAGCGCCTGCGCGGGCAGCTCGGGCGCTCGCGGTGGGCGGCCCTCGCGGCCGTCGCCTGCGTCGTGGTGGGGCTCGTCCTGAACCGCTACTGGGAAGCCCTCTACGGACCCCACGCCACCGTCAGCCTCCTGCCGGGCGGCGCGGCGCTGCGCGCGGGCGTGTCGAGCCTGATCCATACGCAGGCGGGCCTGATCGGCAACTTCGGCTATCTAAACCTGCCGCTGCCCTACGTGCTGACGGTGGCCTGGTGGCTGCTCGCGCTCGCGCTCGTGCTCGCCGGGCTGCGTTGGGGCGAGCGCCGCGCGCGACGCGCGCTGATCGTTGCGGCCGCGCTCGCCATCGTGATCCCCATCTACCTCGAAGCCGCGGTGTTGCGCAACACCGGCTACGGCCTGCAGCCGCGCCACTACCTGCCCTTCGTCGCGCTCCTGCCGATCCTCGCCTTCGAGGCCGTCCGCCGCAGCGGCTGGGCGCGAGCACAGGGCGGGCGGGTGTTCGGTCTGTTCGCCGTGCTCGTGGCGGCCACCGCCGGGATGCAGGTGTGGGCGTGGTGGATCAACGCGCGCCGCTATGCCGTCGGCTCGGGCGGCCCGTTCTGGTTCGTGGACCGGGCGCAGTGGTCGCCGCCGCTCGGGTGGGCGCCGTGGATCGCCGTGCTCGTGTGCGCGGCGGTCGTGCTGAGCGCCGGCCTAGCCGCCCGGCGGCGTCCCGTTGCGGCCGTCGAGGGCGCCCGGGCGTGACGCTGCGGGACGCGCTTTTGGAGACGGCTCGAGGCCCCTCCGCCGCTATCCTGTAGGGAGTAGATCTTGCCTCGTAGCGCGCCCTCGAGAAGGTCCGTCCGGACCGAGGCGGATGATTCGGTGTTACCCCCAAAAACACCGTATTTCAGCCGCAAATTGGGGTTGTTGCGGCCCAAGACGAGGAGACGAGTTCAGATGGATGGCGCCCCACAGACAGCAGTCGCTGAAGTTGCATCGTCCGGCCAGCCGCTGACGATCAAACGTCTCTTCACGACCCCCGGCGTGCATCCGTTCGAGACCGTCGAGTGGGAGCTGCGCGACGCCCGCATCGGCCATGGCGACCGCGTGGCCTTCGAGCAGCGCCACGTCGAGTTCCCCAAGGCCTGGTCGCAGAACGCGACGAACATCGTCGCCCAGAAGTACTTCCGCGGGCAGATCGGCGCGCCCGAACGGGAGAGCTCGGTCAGGGACATGATCGGCCGGGTCGCCGGCACGATCACCGGCTGGGGGCGCGCCGCCGGCTACTTCGCCAGCGACGAGGACGCCACCGCGTTCAACCACGAGCTCACCCACATCCTGCTGCACCAGATGGCGGCGTTCAACTCGCCGGTGTGGTTCAACGTCGGATGGCACCCCGAGGGCGACCCGAAGTGTCAGGCGTCGGCGTGCTTCATCCTCTCGGTCGAGGACACGATGGAGTCGATCCTCGCTTGGAACACCAAGGAGGGAATGATCTTCCGCGGGGGCTCGGGGTCGGGCATCAACCTCTCGAAGATTCGCGGCTCGATGGAGCCTTTGAGTCGGGGCGGCACGGCGTCAGGGCCAGTGTCATTCATGCGCGGTGCGGACTCGTGGGCCGGGTCGATCAAGTCGGGGGGCGGCACTCGCCGCGCGGCGAAGATGGTGGTACTGAATGTCGACCACCCGGACATCCGCGAGTTCATCTGGTGCAAGGCCAAGGAGGAGGACAAGGCCGCCGCCCTGCGCGAAGCCGGCTTTGACATGTCGATCGACGGCGATGGGTTCTTCTCCATCCAGTATCAGAACGCCAACAACTCCGTGCGGGTCACCGATGAGTTCATGCGTGCGGTCGAGGAAGACGGCGAGTGGCGGCTGATCGCGCGCAGTACCGGCCAGCCGATCGGAGAGCCGATCCCGGCACGCGAGCTGATGCGCGAGATCGCCGAGGCGGCATGGCGTTGCGCCGATCCGGGCGTGCAGTACGACACGACGATCAACCAGTGGCACACCAATCCCAATACAGGACCTATTACGGCATCTAATCCGTGCAGTGAGTATCTGAGCATCGACGACTCGGCGTGCAACCTCGCGTCGCTCAATCTGATGAAGTTCCGCCGCCCCGACGGGACACTTGACGTGGAGGCATTCCAACACGCAGTGGACATCGTTCTACTGGCGCAGGAGATCATCGTCACTCCGTGCAGCTACCCGACCGAGAAGATCGCGAGCAACGCGCGTGCCTACCGTCAGCTCGGGCTCGGCTATGCAAACCTCGGCGCCTACTTGATGGCCGACGGAGTGCCATACGACTCAGATGCCGGCCGCGGCACTGCCGCGGCGATCACCGCCCTGATGACGGGCCGCGCATACAGACGCTCCGCAGAGGTCGCGGCGGCGCTCGGACCATACGACGGCTATGCCATCAACCGCGAGCCGCACAACAACGTGGTGCGCATGCACCGCGACGCCTCGTACGCGATCCCAGACGCCGCCTGCACGGATCAGCAGCTGCTCGCGGCCGCCCGGCGATCCTGGGATGAGGCGGTCGAGCTTGGCGAGCGGTGTGGATACCGCAACGCACAGGCCAGTACCCTCGCACCCACCGGCACCATAAGCTTTTTGATGGACTGCGACACCACCGGCGTGGAGCCGGACTTCTCGCTGGTCAAGTTCAAGGAGCTCGTGGGCGGCGGGCAGATGACGATCGTCAACAAAACGGTGCCGCTGGCGCTGCAGACGCTTGGCTACTCAGAGCAGCAGATCGAGCAGATCGAGGCCCATCTCACCGAGCACGGCACGATCATCGGCGCACCCGGCCTGGCCGAGGAGCACTTGGCGGTGTTCGACGTGGCGGTGGGCGAGCGCCCGATCTCGCACATGGGGCATCTGAAGATGATGGGCGCGGTGCAGCCTTTCATCTCCGGCGCCATCTCGAAGTGCGTGTCTGGGGAGACACTCGTGGCGAGTCGGCAAGGCCTTGTTCGGATCGAAAGCCTGCACTCCGGCGAGCAGCCTGACAGCTTCCGCGACATGGAGCTGGCGATCGCCTCGCTCGATGGCACACGCAACACCAATGCATTCTATTACGGCGGCACACGCCCGGTTCGCGATGTCAGGCTGCGTTCCGGGCACCGTGTGACGGGAACGCCCAACCATCGACTTTTGACGTGCGGCCCGGATGGCCTTATGTGGCGCCGACTCGACGAGCTTCAGGCCGGTGAGTACGTTGCGACTCAATACGGCGACGATCTGTGGGCGACCGTGCCCGCTAGCTTTGAGGAGTTCGTTCCCAGCGCCAGCTACGGCAGTCAGAAGACGGTGACCATCCCCGAGGAGATGAGCTCAGAGCTTGCTTTCTTCCTCGGCGCGTATGCGGCGGAGGGACACATTTCTCGCTCTACGTGGACGGTGAGGGTCAGCAACGCCGACGAGGCGGTGATACCACTGATTGTGGAGGCCGCGCAGACCGCGTTTGGATTCCGTCCGAAGGTCGTCCGAGCTTCTGGCAAGTGCCCCTCGATCGAGCTCTCGTCAAAGCGGGTAGTCGAATTTCTCGACTACCTCGTCTGTGGAGATCGTGCATCGAACAAGCGGATTCCCGATGCGATCCTACAGTCACCTCGATCGATGGTGCTGCGCTTCTTGGATGGCCTGTGCCTCGATGCGTACATCACGAGCAGCGGCATGGCCAAGTGGGCGATCTGCTTGGACTCCGAAGGACTGCTCGATGACCTTCAAGCTGTCCTCACGAACCTCGGAGTAGTTCACAGCAGGATCACGAAGCAGGCGCCGCTGTATGAGAAGACGTTCGACGAGGTCTACACAGCAGGCCGGGAGGCCCAGCGGCTGGTGGCAATGCTCGACTTCGTAGAGCCCCACAAGGCTCTGCGAGCTGCAGAGCTCCGCGCTCGCGGGTTTGCCCAGAGTCCGTGGGACATCGTCCCTGGCATAAACGGGCGCGAGCTCTACGACCTGCTCCCGCGGGGACGAAGTGGTCGCGGGGGCGGGGGTTCGGGAACTTCGCGTACGTTCAGCTATCTGAAGGACGAGCGCACACAGAACGTCAGCCGCGCATCACTGGAGCGGGTCGCAACCATCGAGGACGTAGATTTGCCGGAGTGGCTCGATGTCGTACTCGAGCGCAACTTGCACTTCAGTCCGGTCGTATCGGTTCAAGATGCCGGCGAGCGCGAGGTCTACGACGTGTCCGTCCCCGTGACCCATGCGTTTGTCGCCAACGGCATCGTCAACCACAACACCGTCAACCTCCCCCAGGAGGCGACGGTGGAGGACATCGCCGACGCCTACACCCAGGCCTGGCACCTGGGGATCAAGGCGCTCGCCATCTACCGCGACGGGTCGAAGACCGCCCAGGCGCTGCGCACCGAGGCGCAGAAGCCCGTAGAGGCACCCGCCGATGTCGACAGCATCGTCGAGGCGGCGGTGAGTAAGGCGCTCGCCGAGGCTGGGCCGCGGCGCAAGCGGATGCCGCGTGAGCGCCAGTCGATCACCCACAAGTTCTCCATCGGCGGGCACGAGGGCTACATCACTGCGGGGATGTACGAGGACGGGACGGTCGGGGAGATCTTCCTGACCGACATCGGCAAGGAGGGCTCGACGCTGCGGGGCATGATGAACTCGTTCGCCACCGCCATCTCGATCGCGCTGCAGTACGGCGTGCCGCTGGAAACGCTGGTGCAGAAGTTCTCCTACATGCGCTTCGAGCCCGAGGGCATCACCGGCAACCCGGAGATCCCGTTCGCCAAATCGATGCCCGACTACATCATGCGCTGGCTGGCATCGCGCTTCCTGGACACCGACGCCCAGGAGGAGCTCGGCATCCTCACGCCCGAGGTGCGCGCCCGCAAAGCCGCCCAGGACGCCGCCCAGTCGGTCGTCTCCTCGGACACCGCCAGCCCCGGCAACGGCGGCGGCAATGGCGGCAACGGATCGCCCGAGGGCCAGCCGCAGGCCTCCGGCGCCGACAGCGGCGCGGTGCCGGCGGCGGCCGCCCTGACCGACTCCCCGCCCGTCGTCCCAGCGCGTCTGCAGGGGCTCGACCTCGGACCCGCGTGCAGCCAATGCGGGGGGATGATGCAGCGGACGGGCAGCTGCTACACGTGCTCCAGCTGCGGCAACAACACCGGCTGCGGCTGAGGCACGACAGCCGGCGCGCTCGCTACTGCGTCCTCCCTCGCTCGCCTGTGCCCGAAGGGATGCGCCCCTGCTTAGCTCTCGCGCGTCTGGATACGCTGTAATTTATGTGCTACGGTGGCTGCATGGCTGCGAAGTCCGCCCCGTTCAGCATGCGCCTGTCCAAGAACATGGAGACGCTTGTCGCGCTGGAGGCGACCCGCACCGGCCGTAGCAAGGGCGCGATCGTGGAGGCGCTCGCCGAAGAGGCGTTGCGCATGCGGTTGTTCCCAGGCATCGCGTTCAGGGGCACCGACTGGGATCGTCGCGCGTGGGTTATCGGGACCGCACTCGATGTATGGCAGATCGTGGACGCCTACCGAGACCTGGGGTCCGTGCAGGACATGGTCGATGGCGGCAGCGTCAGCGAGCGGAACGTCAACTTGGCCCTGGCTTACTGCGAGCGATTCCCCGAGGAGATCGACACGGCAATCGCCGACAACCACAGTTCGATCGATCGGCTTCGAGCAGAGTTCCCCTTCGTCGCGGTGACCGAGATCGACGCTTGAGAGCCAGGGGGGCGTGCGATGCGGCTGTTCCTCGACGCCCACATCTCCGGTCCGCGCATCGCAAGAGCTCTGCGCGACGACGGGCACGACGTGCGAGCGGCCGACGAGGAGCGCGAGCTGGACGGCGCCACCGACGAGGCGCTGCTCTCACTCGCTACCGAGGAGGGTCGGATCTTCGTGACGTTCGACGTCAAGGACTTCCCGGTGATCGTGCGGCGCTGGGCCGAGGCCGGACGCCAGCACGCCGGATGCGCGATCGTAGTGGGCATCGGTCACGGCGAGTTCGGCGTGATCCTCGAGGCAATCGGAAGTCAACTGAGGAGGCATCCTACGCAGAGCGAGTGGACCGACTACACGGTGTTCCTCGCGCGAGCGCCGATGTAGTGCGCTAGTAGGTCGTCAGCTGCTCGCCGCGCGATCCCGCGGCCGCGTATTCGCCGAGCGTCATGCGGGAGTCGTCGCGGCCGAGGATGCTGATGAACACGGCCACGAAGGCGATGCCGAAGACGAGCGCCTCGATGAAGCACATGCTCGCGCCGGCCAGGTGCTGGTCGTTGATCGCCGACAGGCCGAAAGCCCTGGGGGCGTTCGCGTAGAGCGGGTACTCGGTGGTTGAGATCCAGGTCAAGGGCAGGCACACGCAGGCGCTGGCCAGGCGCGTGAAGCCCAGCAGCGCGAGGCGCTCGCCGTTGGGACGCAGCCGCGCCCGGGGCAGCGGATCGATGATCAGCCACCACATGGCCAGGCCGGTGTAGAACAGCGTGGCGTGCTCGAGCGCGTGCACCACCTGGTGCTGGGCTGCAAAGTCGAACACGCTGGGGATCGCCCAGATCCACGTCGCGGCCACCCACAAGGGGATGGCGAGCCAGGGCGAGGTCAGGCGCGAGAGCACCCGGCCCGAGCGCCCGCCCGGCGCGAGCGCCAGCAGCGCCTCGCGCGAGAGCCCCAGCGGCAGGATGGGGGCGCGCAGGCCGAGGACGAGCAGCGCGGGGGCGATGTCGGACAGCAGCACGTGCTGCATCATGTGCGCCGAAAGCAGGTACCGATCGCCGATCGGGTCAAGCGGCGAGAGCAGCGCCACCGCGAGCGTCAGCAGACCCGCCGCGTATGGAACCCAGTGGCCGGCGTTGGGGGCGGAGGTCGAGGAGCGGGCGGCAGCGCGGCGGTACATGCGCGCGTACAGCACGCCTGCGGCCAGCAGCGCCAGGACCACGACTGGCTGGAAGCTCCACGAACCCCAGCCCGGTAGCGACGAGTTGATGACGGCCATGCTTGGGGGCACATCCTATAGATCCCCGTCCCCGACGGACGCGCCGGCGGGCGCCCGCCCGAGCGCTGGGCGGCCGGCCCCCGCGGGCTAAGGTGATCGCCATCGCATCCCCCGCCGACAGCCCGCCCTCGCCCGAGACCCCGCTCCAGGGCGGCTGCCTGTGCGGCGCCGTCCGCTACGAGCTCACGGCGCCGTTCGCGCTCGCCGGCTACTGCCACTGCACGCACTGCCAGCGACGTACCGGCACGGGCTCCTCGGCCAACGGCCGCGTTCCCCGCGAGGGCTTCCGGCTGCTGCACGGCGAGGAGCAGTTGCGCGCCTTCAAGCCGCCCGCGGGCGTGCCCAAGCTGTTCTGTCAGACGTGCGGCTCGGCCATGTTCAGCGGCGACCCGTTCAGCGACCCGCTGGTGGCGGTGCGGCTGGGCACGCTCGACCGTGATCCCGGCATCCGCCCGCATTTCAGGCAGTTCGTCGCCTCGGCCGCCTCCTGGGAGCCGATCCCCGACGACGGCCTCAAGCGCCACCCGCGCTCGCGCGAAGCCTAGGGTCTCCTACCGTGGTCTCGCGGTCCGCGCTGATCCAGCCGGGCCGGCCGCAGCCGCCAATGGTCGCCGGCCCCCCGCACGGGCCGGCGACACCGCAAGGCGTATGCCGGGACGACTCAGCCGTTCAGGCGCTTCTTCAGGGCGCTCGCGGCGGAGAATTTGGCCGCCTTGGAGGCCGCGATGTTGATCGTCTCGCCCGTCGACGGGTTGCGTCCCTGGCGAGCAGCGCGCTGGCTGACGCTGAACTTGCCGAAGCCGGCAAGCGCGACCTCGCCCCCCGCGGCCAGCTCGTCGGAGACCACCTCTATCGTCGCCTCGACCACCTGCCGTGCCTGGCCGGCGCCCAGCCCGGTGCGCTCCGCGATCTGCTCCGCTAGCTCGTTCTTGGTCATGCCACTCCCTTCTCGAGTGTCTTTGCTGTGGGCAGGCTAACCGGTGGTGAGGACGGCCAGACCCCAGACCGCTACCTACCCGGCCCCGGGAAGCCCTAATTTCCGGGGGAATTAACTCGCGCTAGCGCCTCCTGGGCGCCTCTCGGGCGCTCCGCGAGCCGCTCGACGCCGCTCCCCAGCGGGTCGGGGGCCAGCCTGCCGGCGGCGCAGGCCGCCCACAGGACCGACAGCCAGGCGCCACAGGCCAGGCATACGTGCACCCACACGAGCTCGGTGGGCAGGTGCGTCTCGTACTGATCGAGGCCCACCACGCCCTGGAGCGCGAGCAGCACGCACAGCACCGTCAGCGAGCGCCTCACCATCGGCGATGCGGGCCGGCGGCGGGCCAGCCACCACAGCCCGACCGCGGCCACGCTGAACACGAAGGCGATCTCCGCGTGGCGGTGGATGACGAAGTCCATGGTGGCGCGCCCGTCGAAGTCCAGCCGGTTGATCCGCTGGCCGGGTTCGCCGCCCGCGTGCGGGCCGGCGGCGGTGGCGGCGGTGCCGGCGAAGATCGTGAGCGCACCGAGCCCCACGAGCGCCCACAGGCCCTTGACGATCGTGCCATCGGTCACCGTGCGCGCCGGGACGCTCGCGCCTGGAGCCTGCCACTCGAGCGCCGCGGCGCGCGCCCGCCACGCGAGCACCACCGCCGCCAGCAGGATCAGCATCGACAGCGCGAAGTGACCCATCACCCAGCCGTAGTCGAGCTTGCCTTTGACGGTCAGGCCGCCCAGGACCGCCTGCGCGAGGACGCCCAGCGGCAGCAGCGCGCCGAGCCACATCAGATCGCGCCGGTAGGGACGGCGACGCAGCGCCGCCAGCCAGGCGAAGCCCGCGGCCAGGCACACGGGCACCGTGACCACGCGGTTGGAGAACTCGATCAACGCGTGGGTTCGCAGCGGCGGATACACGTTGCCGTAGCACTTCGGCCAGGTCGGGCAGCCCAGGCCCGAGCCCGTCAGCCGCACGGCCGCGCCCGTCAGCACGATCACCGTCAGCGCAGCCAGCGCCGCATACGCGAAGTACACGTACTGCTCCGGCGTGACCGTGTAGCCGTTGGTGCGCTCACGCAGGCGCTGCAGGCGGGCGGGCATGGCCGTTAAGGATGCCACTCGCACGCCAGCTCGTCGCCGAGCTCGCCGCCGGGCCGGCCGGGCGCGTAGATTGCGCGCGGTGGACCCGCCCGCTGGCACATCCGCCGACTCGCCCGCGCGAGCCGGATGGGCGCCCGCTCCCGACCAGCCGGAGCTGCCCGAGGACACCGTCGACGTGTGGCGAGCCAAGCTGACCGGCGCGGACGAGCGCTTGGGAGCGTTGCTGTGCGAGCAGGAGCGCGCGCGGGCCGGACGGCTGCTCAGCGAGCGCTCGCGGCTGCTGTGGACGCGCTCGAGGGGTCTGCTCCGGGTCTTGCTCGGCCGCTACCTGCACGAGGACCCGCGGGCGCTGCGCTTCGCCGAGGAGGCACACGGCAAGCCCCTCCTGCTCGTCCCCGCCGATCGATCGCCGCGCGGCGCGGGGGTGGGCGGGGTGCACGTGTCGTTCAATCTGTCCCACTCGGGCGAGCTCGCCCTGTACGCCTTCTGCGCCGGCGCCGCCGTGGGTGTGGACGTGGAGGGCGATCGCCGCTCGATCGACGAGGTCGCGCTCGCCGCGCGCGTGCTCGGCGCGAGCGAGGCCGCCCACCTGCGGGCGATCGCCGACCCGGCCGTCCGGCGCCGGGAGTTCCTGAAGGCGTGGACGCGATACGAGGCCCAGCTCAAGTGCCTGGGCACGGGGATCGGCGCGGGGGCCTCGGGCCTCGACCGGGGGCGTGTATGGGTGGCCGACCTCGACCCCGGAGGTGGCGCCGCCGGAGCGGTTGCGTGTGCGCGCGAGCCCCGCGAGCTGCGCTGCTGGACCTGGCGCTGAGGCTCCCGCACGGCAGCGCACGTCTGCCGGCCCAGCCGCCTGCGGTGAAGCACCCGCGGCTCTAGAGGATCTTGATGTCGACCGTCTGGGTGATCGATTTGCCGCTCACCACGGCCGTCAGCGTGGTGGCCACGCCGTGATGCCTGCGGATCTGGGTCATCAACGACGGCGCCACCCGGATCGGCACGTGCGAGGTGGTGCCCGCGGGGATGCTGTAGCTGCTCTGCCCGACGCTCACCCGCCTGCCCCCCACGGTCAACGTGACCGCCGCCTTGCATTCCGGCGTGACCCTGCAGTAGACGGCCACGGACACGATCCGCTCGTGGTTGATGCCGTCGGTCTGCGGGCTGACCCGGATCGGCGGGAGCACCGGTGGCAGGCCTGCCGTGCCGCCCGCGCAGAGGTGCGTGGCGTCCGCCCCGGTGGCGAGCGTCAACTGCATCATCAGTTCCTCGTTGCGGTTGACCGCGAAGCCTTCCATCGCAGCGACTTCAGAGGGAAGCAGCGTGGACCCGTTGACGGTGCCCTCGTTCCTGATGAACGAGTCAGCCGTCGCGCCCTTCACCGAGCCGAGCACCTCGTAGGGGACGCCGTTGCGGTAGACGTTTTCCACGTACCCGCCCTCGTCGTTGAAGGCCACGTAGTCGCCCTGGCTGACGCACAGGTTGATGGGTTCGTAGGTGGTGACCGTGGAGTCGCTTGCGCCACCGGCCCCGCACACGGGGATTTCGAATGCCTGTGAGGTGAGGTTGACGTGGACGCCGCCGCCGGGCAGGGGCGAGACGTCCTGGAAGTGGATCTGGTTCAGCGGCGCGGGGGCGCCGGCAGACGGCTTCGCGCAACCCTCGAGCCTGATCTGGGTGGCCTGTCCGGTCACGGGGACGCCCGCGCCATGGCCGCTCGCCGCCGTGGCATCCGGCCCGGCGCCACCGCCGGACACGTTCCAGAGCGCGGTGTCGGCTCCGAAGTGGAAGGTGTGGAAGACCCCGACGGGGGCTTCCAGGCTGACGGGGACCTGCGTGTTGGTGCCTTCGTAGGTGAGGTTTTCGGCGGTGTTCATGGTGGCGGGCACCGACAGCGGGCTGCCGAACACCATCGTCGCGCCGACCGCGCCCGCGGGCAGCACGATCGCCGTGGCGAGGGCCACAGCCAGCGCGCCGGCGAGCAGGGCGCCTGCGGCCAGACGGCGGGGGCGCTGAGGAGTCCGGGAGTGTGAACGGCTGGTCATCGCCCCCTTACAATCGGCACGCAAGAGCGACGGTTGACCACAAGCGTCCTTGCTCGACGCATTGGCGGCCGCGGGCCCCAGGCCGGGTGCCGTCTCACTCCTCGGGTTGCGCGCCCGCCACAGGCAGACCGTCGCGCTCCATCAGCGCGACTTTCACGACGAACAGGCCCAGCGCACGACTGTCCGCCGCGACGCCCAGCGACTGGGGGGAGCGTGGAGCCTGGACGCGCCACTCGAGCAGGACGTCGCCGCCCTCGCCCACGGCGCCCGCGGGCAGCGGTATCCGCGTGGCCACCGGATCCAATGGCTGCTTGTCGACGCCCTCGTATACGAGCGAGTGCAGCAGGCTTCCGTTGAGCCACACCTCGACCGGCAGCCGTCGGTGTACCGGCCCGAGGAAGGGCGCGGCCTCGAACTCGAGGTCGAGCGCCTGCGCCGGCGTCGGGCGGGCCAGGCGCATCAACAGGCGCGCCAGCGGCGCCACCGTCCAGCGGCCCCTCGACTCGGGCTCGCCCCAGCCGCCGAACAACGCGCCCGCGTCGTCGAAGCCCTCGCCGAGCATCAGTGGAACGCCCAGCTCACACGCGATCGGCGTCCGCAGCCGCGCACGACGCAGGAACACGCCGAGCTGGCGATCGTCGTCCTCGACACCGAGTCGCGCGGGCGAGACCGCATCGGGCGCTTGCAGCAGCAGATCCAGTCGCCCGCGGCCGAGCACCGCCTCCCGCGGGAGGATCATCGGCTCCGCGTCCAAGCTCGCGCCGTGCTCGATCGCCAGGTCGGCCACGCTCGCGCCGTTCACCGACACGGCCAGGCGCTGACTGGAACGCCCGGGGGCGAGGAACCCCTCGGCCGTGAGGTCGAGCACCAGCGATCCACTCGCCGGCTCGGCGAGCGGAAGCTGCAGCAGCGCCTGCCTGCCGGCGATCCAGCACCCGTCGGGCTCGGACCGCCACATCCCGTAGGCGGTGTAGGAGCGCGCGAGCTCGGCGTCGGCGAAGTCGAGCGTGTGGCCGAGGACCACCCGGCGGGCGGAGGCCTCGCCGGCCCCGCCACCGACGGCCGCTGCCACCTCCGACGGGGGACGCGAAGGTCCGGGCACGCCTCCCGAGAACAGCCTGGGCAGCTCGCGCAGCCGGCTGATGCCTGCGCGCCGGCGCGCGACGCGCAGGTGGGTGCTGATCGTGGGCCTGCGCGCCAAGTCCAGCTCGCGCTGCAGATACTGCTCCTGGTAGATCACCTGCCACTGCAGCGCGCTGCGCCGGCGCGGCTGGGTGCCCTGTGCACGGAGCTCCGCACGCTCGAGCAGGCGCGGGCGCAGCGAGCCGAGCGCACGCATCGTCTGCCGGGGGACCGGGGCGTCGGCCACCCGCCGCAGGTAGGAGAGCCCCGCCCGCAGCATCACGCTCACGCGGCGCTTGCGTGCCTGCGCCACCAGTCGCTCGTAGTCGACCGAACCCATCGCGCCCGAGCACAGCAGCGCGGCGTCCACCACCCACCGGTAGGTGGGGATCTCGTTCCAGCGCAGCCCGTGCAGGATCACCAGCAGCAGCTCGTCCGCCGGGCACAGCGCGCGCGTGGGTACGCCGAGCAGCTCGATCGGCTCGGCCGCCGCCCAGAAGTCCTCGTCCGCGTCGGGCTGGCAGGAGGCGTGCAGCACGTGCCAGTGCAGATCCAGCTGACGGTCGAGGTGATCGCGAAAGCCGTGACTGGGCACGAACCGCGACGCGTACTCGGCGACGTACCAGGCCGGGACCTCGCCGACCGGCTCGAGCCCGTTCTCGAGCAGCACGTCGATCGCGGCGCGCGCCTGCGCCGTGGGCACGAGCACGTCGATGTCGTTCATCGGGCGCATGCCCGCGTCCAGCCGTGTGTCGGCCACGAACGCCGCGCCCTTCAGCAGCAGCGTGCGAATGCCGGCGCCCTCGAGCGCCCGCACGATTGGCATCATCGGCGCGAGCAGCAGCTGCGTGCGCGCCCAGCTGTAGCGCTGCACACCCTTGAACAGATTCAGCAGCTCGTCTTCCTCGCCGAGCGCCAACAGGTTCTTGCGCAGCGCCGGCAGCAGCGCCTGCGTCGCCCCGTCGAGCGCCTCGACGTCGATCTGCCCGCGGACCTGCCGCCACGCGCTCAGCGCGCGCTCGTCGGGCATCAGCGCCGCGCGCAGCAACAGCTCCTGGGCCGCGGACGGCCACACGTCGTGCTGGCCCGCCTGTCCGCCCCATGACGTATTTGGTGGGGCGCCGTGAGGCACACGCGCCTGCGCCGTGGCCGCGCCGCCCTGCTTTCCCGGCGCGTCCTTGGTGTCCGCCGCCTCGGTGGTACCGGTGGCGTTCATTGCTCGCCCCCGCCCGCGCTCTGCCCCGCCGCACGCCGCCGGTCGAGCGACGCCTTCAGCGCGTGCGCGAACTCGCCGATCTGCTTGCGGTGGCGTAGCGAGTTGTTCTCGCCGTGCACCCGCCGCCACACGACCTGCTCGGGCACGGTCACCTCCCCCAGTGGCAACTCCCGCGCGCGCAGCAGCCAGTCCAGCCCCTCGGCCACGCGCGCCTGCACGGGAAATGGGCCAACGGCCGCGAGCGCCGTACGGCGAACCAGCATCGATCCGGGGAGGTGGGCGGGCTGCGGCTCGTTCAGCGCCACGGGCTCACCGTCCACGATCTCCGCGAAGCGACGAACGGCGCCGAACACGAGGTCGATCTCGGGGCGGCTTGCGAGCACACGCATGCGGCACGCGATGCTCGCGGGCGTCATCAGGTCGTCCGCGTCCAGGAACGCAACCACATCGCCCGACACCTGCTCGACGCCGCGGTTGCGGGCGGCGCCGATGCCGGCGTTCGCCTGGCTGATGACCCGCACGGGCGTGGGATACCGCCGCGCCACGTCCCCGGTCGCGTCCGCAGAGCCGTCGTCGATCACCAGCACGTCCTCCGGCATGCGCTCCTGCCCCAGCACGCTGTCCAGCGCCTGCCCGAGCCAGCGCTCGGCGTTCCAGGCCGGGATCACCACCCCCACCGTCGGCTCAGCCGACACGCGCGGCCTCGCGCTGACGGCGTACCGAGTCGCGCAGCACGCGCAGCAGCGTCGCTCTGTTGGCGATCGTGTCGCGGGAGGTGTTGGCGGCGTGGATTCGGTAGTGGAGGACGACGTGGTCGATCGCCCCGGACCGGATCCCCGCGTCCTTGACGCGTGCCAGCCAGTCGATGTCCTCGCACTGCCTCAGCGCCTCGTCGAAGCCACCGACGATCTCGAACACCTCCGTGCGCGCGAGCATCGTGCTGGGGTGAGCGGGGATCGCCCGTCCCGTGAGCGTCGCCGGCCAGTGTGCGGGTGGCGGCTGCTCCGGAGTGAGGAAGATCTCGGTGAGGCCGAGGACGATCCCGTGCTCGGGGTGCGCGCGCAGGTGAGCGACCTGGCGCGAGAGTCGGTCGGCCGGCCACACATCGTCGGCGTCGAGGATCGTCACGAACTCGCCGCGCGCGAGCGCCACACCTGCGTTGCGCGCCGCGGCCGGCCCGCGGTTCGCCTGGTGCAACAACCGCACCGGGTAAGCCGAGGCGATCTCGGCGGTGCGGTCGGTCGAGCCGTCGTCCACGACCACCACCTCCACACGACCATGGTCCTGGGCCAGCGCGGACTCCAGCGCCTCGCCGATGTACGCCTCCGCCTGGTAGGCGGGCACGACGACCGATACCAGCGGCGCAGGCTGGGCAGGGGACTGCTCGGAGGCGGTCATGCGGACACACCCCGCGCCGCAGGCTGGCGGCCGCTGCGCTCGCCATCCGCGACCGCCTCCAGGACCTCATCGAGTGCCTGTGCGAGCTCGTCGGGGTGATCGCCGACGTCCAGGGCGAAGGCGGGCACGCGGCGCGCCACGTCAGCCAGCGAGCGGACCGCCCGGCCATCGTCGAAGGGCATCTGAAACGTGGTACTCGGCGCGAGCGCGAGCAGCGCCTGGCCGGCGCTCGTCCGGCGCAGGCGCGCACGCCCACCGCGTATGTGCGGAACGAGCACGGCCCGGATCGGGAGTGAGCGCACGAGCGCGCGCGGCGCCCACTCGCTCACGTCGAGCACCGCCTTCTCGTCGGCCAGCGGATTGGCAGAGACGCGCGCAGCGCACGCCATCTGCGGGAAGCGCTCCAGGTGGCCGGCGTCGAGCTTGGCGGTGGCGTACACGTTCCACGCGATCGGCTCGGGCTCGGCCTGCAGGAGCAGGTAGTCGTCGGCCACATAGGACATGCCCGCGCCGAGCGCCGCCAGCGCGACGGTCGTCTTGCCGGACCCTCCTGCACCCGCGAGCAGCACCCCGCCGCGCCGCTCGTCCCCGACCGCTCCCGCGTGCACCAGGTGGCGCCGTTGCCGACTGAGCGCCCAGAACAGCGCGGGGCGCAGCGGCGCGGCCCTCTCCCACCACGGCAGACCGCCAACATCGGGCACGCGGTAGAGCAACTCGCGCGCCGCCGGGTGGACGAGCGTGACGGCCCGCGAGCCGGCCTCGTGCACGGCGAGTACGGCTGCCCCTCCACCCCGCACCAACCCTCGCGGGCCGAGATCGACGTCGCCCCACGGCGGCGCCAGCGCGCCACCCGGCACGCGGCTCTCCTCCCACAGGCCGATCGTGGCGTCCGCGGGGTCGGCGCCAGCGGACGCGACGGCGCGCAGGCGCGGTCCAAAGGCTGGCGTGAGCGCGTCAGCGAGGGCGCTCCCGGCGAAGCGCAGTCGCACGGGGGAGTCGCCGACGAGCAGCTCGCGCTCCAGCTCGCCAGCGCTCGCCAGCGCCTCCGCGTGCTCGCGAGCGGCCTCTTCGAAGAAGCGAGGAAGCGCGTGCTCAGCCAGCCTTGACATGCGGCCAGCCGGCGTCCGCCTCCACATCGTGGAGCGGATCCACGAGCATGAACTCCTGCATGTCGGTGTACTTGTGCAGCGCCGGCGCGACGAACGCACCGCCGCCCGCGGGCACGCCGTTGCCGTTGCCCTCGCCGGAGGCAGGCGCGGAGGGTGGCGCCGAGCCCGGTTCGACCTCCACCAGCAGCCCCTCCTCGAGGAGCTCGCCCACGAAGCTCGCCACGCTCGACTCCACGAGCGCCGGATCGGCTTCGTAGCGGGCGCCCAGCTGCACCGCCAGCTCGCCGTGCGCGAGACCCTCGGCGAGCAGCTGCCAAACCGCGGCGCCGGCCCCATCGAGGCTGTAGTACGTGCCCGTGCCGAGATGGATGAGGATCGTCTCCCCGTCGATCGTCTCGTGCACCACGTTCGTGGGGTTGACCGCCAACTGCTGTGGCATCGGCGCGAGTCTAGTGAATGCGTGATGCCGCTGATCTCATCTCGCGTGACCTCGTCGCAGTCGGGTCCGGCCGGACGTACGCGCGAGCCGGCGCCGCCGGGGGCGTGAGAATGGCGGCCATGGCCCTGTCCGTGTGCATGATCACCGCCGATCCGCCGGCGCGCGTGGCGGCCATCCTCGAGCCTCTGAGGCCATACGCCGAGGAGGTGCTGATCGCGGTGGACGCGCGCGTGGACGAGGACACGCTCAGCGCCTATGCGGCCGTCGCCGACCGCCTGTTCAGGATCGAGTACGTGCTGTTCGAGCGCCACCTGGCGTGGCTGTGCGCGCAGTGCGCCGGCGAGTGGATTTTGCTGCTCGACGGCGACGAGCTCCCCAGTCAGGCGCTCGTTCGCCGCCTGCCCGAGCTGCTCGCGGCGAAGCGGGTGCAGCAGCACTGGCTGCGCCGTGCGTGGCTGTACCCCGACGCGCACACCGTGCTCGCGGGCGCGCCCTGGTCGGAGGACTTCGTCGCCCGGCTCGTGCGCAACGACGGCACGCTGCGCTTCTCCGGCGAGCGGCACACCGGCCCCGAGCCGCTCACGCCGCGCGAGTACGTGGAGGAGCCGCTCTATCACCTGGACCTGCTGACGCGCACCGCCGAGCAGCGCCGCGACAAGGCGGTGTGCTACGAGGTGCAGCGTCCCGGCCTGCGGGCGCCGGGGGGTGGGCGCCTCAACGAGGCCTTCTACCTGCCCGAGCTGGGCCACTCCCTCGAGCTGCGCCCCACCCCCGAGGAGGACCGCACGCCGCTCGCGCGGGCGCTCGACGGCTCGGCGCGGCCGCCGCGGGCAGCGCTCGCGCGCGTCCCGTTCGTATCGCTCGTGGACATGGACCGCATGTGGGAGGGGCGTACCGTGCTCCCGAGCGCCTACCGGGCGAGCATCCAGGCGCTCGCACCCGCCCTGTCGTTCACCCCCGGCGAACGCCGGCGGGTGTACGTGCGCGTGAGCAACGAGGGCGAGGAGCGCTGGCCGGCGGGCCTGCAGGAGCGCCCGCCCATCCGCCTCTCCAGCCGCTGGCTGCGAGCCGACGGGAGCGCGCACGCCGCGGAGGGTCCACGCTCCGGGCTCGGTCGCACGGTCGCCCCGGGCGAGTCGCTGCTGGCGGCGCTCGATGTCCAGGCGCCCGCGGACGCCGGCGAGTACGTCCTCGAGGTCGATCTCGTCCACGAGCACGTGCGCTGGTTCGACTGCGCCTGCCGGCTGCCCGTGCGTGTGGGCGCGTCGGGCGCCCTGGCGCCGAGCGGACCGCGCCTGCGGGAGACCGCCCCGCGGCGCTTCACACGCTGGCGGCGGGTGGCCATCCCGCGCACCGTCCACCGGGTGTGGCTCGGCGAGCAGCCGATGCCCGAGGAGCACGAGCACTTCGGGCAGACGTTCGCCCGCCACCACCCCGGTTGGGAGATGCGGCTGTGGACCGACGCAGACCTGCCGGCGCTGGCGATCGGCGCTCGCGAGCGCCAGCGCGCGCGCACCCAGCGCGAGCTCTCCAACCTCGCTCGCTACGAGCTCCTGCACCGCCACGGCGGCGTGTACGTGGACACCGACGTCGAGTGCCGGCGAGCGCTCACTCCCCTGCTGCGTGGCGTCGACGCGTTCGCGGCGTTGGAGCTCGAGGGCCGCGTCGGCAACGCCGTCCTCGGCGCCGTCGCCGCCCACCCCGCGTTCGCCCGTGCGGCCAGGCTGGCGCGGGACACGCTCGGGACCGGCGCGCACTCCCCCGACGCCACCGGACCCGGCTTTCTCACGTTGATCCTCGAGCAGGCGGAGAACGTCGCGATCTTCGCCAAACGGCTGTTCTACCCGTACCTGTGGGATGAGCCCGAGCGCCGTCACGAGCGCTTTCCCGACGCCTACACGGTCCACCACTGGGCCCACGGCTGGCCGCCCGCCGACTGAGCTCGGGCGGACGGCCCGGCGGCGAACACCTGGGCGCTCGCGTCCAACGCTCTACAAAGGCGGGCGTTGTCGCTACGCTTGTCCGGTGTCCGGCGTACGCCGGCGCGCAACTAAACGTGCCCTAAAGCGTTGCTGTAGGCAGCATGCGCCGTCCCCAATCTCGAGCTCCCGTGAGACGCAACCTCGCCATCGTTCCCGCGTTCAACGAGGTCGAGGCGATCGCCACGACCGTGGCCTCCATCCACGAGACCGCACCCGACTTCGACGTGCTCGTCGTCGACGACGGCTCGAGCGACGCCACCGCCGAGCGAGCCGTCATGGCCGGCGCGCGCGTGCTGCGCATGCCCTTCAACCTCGGCATCGGCGGAGCGATGCAGAGCGGCTACATGTACGCGCTCGAGAACGGCTACGAGATCGCCGTACAGGTCGACGGCGACGGCCAGCACGACCCGCTCCACATCCGCGATCTGCTCGATCGCCTGCGCTCGGACGGCGAGCTGAACATGGTCACCGGCTCGCGCTTCCTCGACCGCGAGGGCGAGGGCTACCGCTCCTCGGCCACGCGACGCGTCGGCATCCGCGTGTTCTCCTCGATCGTCTCCGCCATCACCCGCCAGCGCGTGACCGACCCCACCTCCGGCTTTCGCATGACCAACCGGCGCGGCATCGAGCTGTTCGCACGCGACTACCCGCACGACTACCCGGAGGTCGAGGCGATCCTCCTGATGCACGCCCACCGGCTGCGCAGCTGCGAGATCCCCGTGCGCATGCGCCCGCGCCTGACGGGCGAGTCGGCCATCTCCTCGACCCAGTCGGTGTACTACATGGTCAAGGTGCTGCTCGCCGTGTTCGTCGGCCTCTTCCGCCGGCGCCCCGCGCTCGAGGCCGGTGCATCGTCCCCGACGGGTGAGGGAGAGCGGGCCGGCGCTCCCGCCCAGCCGGCCGCCGCGGTGGCCGAGTCCGCGGCGCCCGTCACGGAGCACGCCGCATGACCAACCTCTCGCTGGAGCGGGGCATCGCCGTCGCGGGCACGCTCGCGCTGCTGCTGTTCGTGTTCGAGCTGGTGCGCCGCAAGCATCTCTCCGAGCGCTACTCGATCCTGTGGCTGCTCGCCGGCGTCACCCTGTTCGTGCTGGCCGCGTGGAAGGGGCTGCTCACCTCGCTCTCTCACGACGTCGGCATCGACTACCCGCCGTCCGCCCTGTTCGCGGTGGCGATCGGGTTGATCGTGGTGCTGCTGATGTACTTCTCGCTGGTCGTATCGCGCCTCACCGACCAGAACAAGATCCTCGCCCAGCGCCTCGCGCTGCTCGCGCAGCGCATCGAACGCGCCGAGCAGCTCTCCGCGAGCGACCGTGCCGAGCAGGAGGCCACCCACGAGCTGTTCCGCTCGCATGCCGCCGAGGACGCGCTCGTGCGGGGCAACGGCGCCGCGAGCGCGGTCGAGGCCGATCCGGGCTCGACCCTCGCCAGCGAAGAGCTCTCCAGCCACCGCTGAGCCCTTGGCCGCTCACGGCTTCGAGGCGCTGGCCATCGTGGTGGTCACCCACCAGTCGGCCGAGCACCTCCCCGACCTGCTCGCCGCCGTCGCGGGCCAGTTGCGCGACGAGGACGAGCTGGTGGTCGTCGACAACGCCTCCAGCGACGACACCCCGGCGGTGGCGCGCGCCGCGGGCGAGCGCGTGAGCGTGATCGAGACGGGCGAGAACCTGGGCTTCGCGGGTGGGTGCCACGCCGGCGCGAGCGCCACGCGCGCGCCGCTGCTGCTGTTCCTCAATCCCGACTGCCGGCTCCAGCCGGAGTGCCTGGAGCGCCTGCGGCGCGCCTCCGCGGCGCACCCCGAGTGGGGCGCCTGGCAGGCGGCGGTGCTGCTCGACGAGGAGCGCATCAACACCAGCGGCGGCGTCGTCCACTACCTCGGCATCGGTTGGGCGGGCGACTGCGAGCGGCCACTCTCGGCGCTCCCGGCCCACGACCGCGAGATCGCCTTCCCCTCGGGAGCCGCCATGGTCGTGCGGCGCGAGGCGTGGCGGGCGCTGGGCGGGCTCGACCGCTCCTACTTCATGTATGGCGAGGATCTCGACCTGGGCCTGCGCCTGTGGCTGTCCGGCCAGCGCGTCGGGCTCGTGCCGGACGCGCGGGTCCTGCACAGCTACGAGTTCCACAAGGGCGCCGGCAAGTGGTTCTGGCTCGAGCGCAACCGCTGGCGCACCGTGCTGTCGGTCTACCCGGCGGGGCTGCTCGCGCTCCTGGCTCCTGCGCTGCTCGCCGCCGAGCTCGGCCTGCTCGCGCTCGCCGCACGCGACGGCTGGCTCACGGCGAAGCTGCGCGCCCAGGCGGCCACCCTCGCCGGACTGCCGCGCACGCTCGCGCGCCGGCGGGCCGTGCAGCGCGGGCGCCGCCTCGGCGCCCGCGAGCTCGCCGAGCACCTCACCGCCTCGCTCGACAGCCCCTACCTGGCGGGCGCCCAGAGCCCCTGGCTGAGCGCACCGCAGGCGCTCTACTGGCGGCTCGTGCTTGCTGTCCTGTCGCTGCTCGCCCGCTGATGCGCGTCGGGCTCGACCTCCTGTACCTCGTGCCCGGCGAGACCGGCGGGCGCGAGACCTATGCCCGCGAACTCGTGCCCGCCCTGCGCGAGCGCTCCCCCGAGCTGGAGCTCGTCGCGTTCGTCAACCGCGACGCCGGGGCCCGTCTCGCGGCCGAGCTGGGAGACGACATCCGCGCCGTCGTTGTCCCCGTGTCCGCCCGCAGCCGAGCACAGTGGGCGCTCGGGGAGCTCGCGCTCGTAGCGGTGGCCGCCGCTCGCGCACGCGTCGAGGTGCTCCACTCGATGGCCAACTTCGCGCCCCCCTGGGGGCGCTTCGCCCGCGTGGTCACCATCCACGACCTGCAGTACAGGGCGCAGCCGCAACTGCTCTCGTGGCCGATGCGCGCGGGCACCTCTGCGCTCGTCTCGCTGGCGGCGCGGACGGCTGATCGCGTGATCGCGGTGTCCGGCGCAGGCAGAGACGAGATCGTCGCCGGCCTCGGCGTCGGGGCGAACCGCATCGACGTGGTGCCCAACGGCGTGCGCCCAGCCCCGCCGGCGCCCGCGTCGGCGGCGGCATTGGCGTCGGCGCGCCAGCGCTACCGGCTCGGAGAGCGGCAGACGGCGCTCACGGTCGCCACGAACCTCCCGCACAAGAACCTCGCGGCGTTGCTCGATGCGATCGCTCTCATCACTCCCTCCCAGCGTCCGCTGCTCGTGATGGCCGGCCACAACACCGACGACGGAGCCCTCGCTGCCCACGCCCGGGCGCTCGGCGTGAGCGACGACGTGCGCCTGCTGGGCGCCCTCACGACCGCGGAGCTCGACTCGCTGTACGCGCTCGCGGACTGCCTGGTGCTGCCCACGCTGCACGAGGGCTTCGGGCTGCCCGTGCTCGAGGCCATGGCCCGCTCCCTGCCCGTCGCCTGCTCGGACATTCCCGCGCTGCGCGAGGTGGCCGGGGACGCCGCGCTGTACTTCGATCCACGCGCGCCCGCCCAGATCGCGGCGCGCGTGCAGGAGATACTCGACCCCGCGGTGGCCACGCGGCTGCTTGCCCTCGGCCTGGAGCAGGCCGCGCGCTTCAGCTGGGCGGCGGCCGCTGAGGGGACCCTGGCCTCCTACCGGCGGGTGCTCGCGCCCTGAGGTCGCGCACGCCGAGCCAGGCGAGCAGCGCCAGGAGGCAGAGGATCGAGATGAACGTCGCCCACCTGCCGAGCAGGATCGGGCGGGTGTGGGCGGTCCCGAAGGTGACCGTGATCGGACCCGACGCGGGCTTCTGGACTTCGATCAGCATCTCCGAGTAGGGCGTGCGCCCCACGAGCCTCGCACCGTGCACCGCCACGAGATACGGGCCGGTGACCACTTCCGTGTTGAGGGTGCCGGTCTTGGGCGGTGTGAAGGTGATGCTGTAGCTGTTTTTCGGGACCGTCACCGGCAGCGGCACCACGTTCGCCTCCTGGCCGTTGTAGTAGGTGAGGCCGGGGACTTCCGGGATCGTCGCCGCGCGCACCGGCATCGACACGTCCTGGAACTCGAGATAGGTCGCGAAGCGAGTCCAGAACGAGGGCAGCTTGTTGCCGCCAGGGAAAGCTTCGGCACGACTTCCCAGGCTCGACGGTGTGCCCCACTGCTCGTTGACCGCTTGGGCGAACTCGACCGCGATGATCACAACCCCGATGGCGACGAGCGCCGTGGTGCCGGTTGTGCGGCCAGTGCGCGTGAGGGCCAGCAGCGCGATCATCACCAGCCCGACGGCGCAGTAGGTGGGATATGTCACCAGCCTGAACGGGAACTGGATCGCCCAGAAGATATGCGGCACGGCGTGCCACAGGGCGGGGATGAAGAGCAGCGCCAGAAACGGCAGCGAGATGACCAACAGCCCGATCGCCATCCGCCGCCAGGCGATTGAGAGCGTCCGCCAGCAGATGGCCAGAGCCGCCGCCGCCCACAGCAGCGCGAGCGTCGGCAGCTGCATGTCGAACGTCGGATAACCGTACACGAGCGAGTGGCGGAAGGGGTCGAGGATCAGCGCCGGCGCCGTCCCCCCTTCGATGTGCGGCACATACGTGAAGGACTGGGCGATCACGGTATGGCCCTCGTACGCCACGTCAGGAAGCAGGAACCACAGGTTGACGCCCAGGCTCAACAACGCCAGTCCCGCCACCTGGAGCATCCGCCGGCGGGGCGGGAGCGCGCGGCGGCCGAAAGCCGCAAGCACTGCGAGCGCGAGTAGAACGAGGAACACGCTCCCATACAGCAGCGTGATGTTGTGAGAGCCCGTGAACAGGATCGCGCTGAGCACAAACGCCGCCACGGGACCCACCCGCCAGCGCTCGCTTCGCAGCAGTGCGACCCCGGAGGCGACCAGCAGCGGCAGCGATGACGTTGCAACCGTCTCTGGCCAGGCCCCCCGCGCGTACACGTCGGCCAGGTAGTACGCGGACGTGACGAACATGAGGCCGCAGACATGAGCCCACCACCCGCGCACGCCAACCTGTTTGGCCAGCCACGTGAACCCGCCGTAGGCCATCGCCATGGCGCCCGCGAACGACGCTACGTAGGCGACGAGCACGTGCCCGCCGATCAGCACGGCGGCGCCGCCCGTCAGCGAGTACAGGGTGCCGCCGTAGAAGGCGTACCACGGCTCGAACGCACCGAAGGTGGACTGCACGAACAGGCTCGGGTACCCGAGGTATTCGATGTTGCGCGCCTGCATGTCCACGAGCCAGAGGTGTCCGGGCCAGTCGCCGCCGAACGTGCTCCCGGTCAGGACCATCGGCGCGATCAGTACGGCGATCACACATGCCCCGAGCAGCACCTGCGGGTACCAGGGGAGCGACGAGCGCGAGCGCCGGCCAGCGCTCGACGCCACTGCCGCCGGCGCGCTCACGGCGCGTACCGGGCAGAATCCGGGGCCTCTGGGCGGCCGCCGCTGCCAGCCGGGCGAAGCCCGCCGAGCTGCAGCACGGCAGCGACCCCGATGAGGCCCAGCCCGATCGTGATGCGCCCCACCGTCGTGAACACCTGGGCTTCGTACAGCGGCCCCGTGAACGGGCTCGTCCAGTAGCCCCAAAGCAGGCCGACGAAGTACAGCACCCCCGCGGTCAGGTAGTAGGAGGCGACTGCCCTGCGCCCGTAGCGCGTCACCAGCGCGGACAGGGCCACCGCCAGGCCGATCGCCACGAACAGCCGTGGGTCGAAGCCTTCGGGCTGGATCTGCGAGACCAGCGACTTGATCGCCGGCCACACCCGCGAGCGGTTTTCGACCAGGAACGGGATGTCGAAGCTCTTGCCGAACGAGTGATCGCCGTGGATCCCGTTCGCGGCGAGCCAGATGCGCCACGGCAGCACCCCGATGACCACGAACGCGGCCGTCGCGGCACCCAGCGCGCGTAGCCGCCCGCGCTCGTGCGCGAACCACAGCGCTCCCCCAGCCGCCACGAGCGCAGCAACGGCGCCGACGGCGCCCTCGTTCTTGACGTTGGTCGCCCCGATCAAGAGGATCGTGGCGACCACGAGGTCCGCGCGCCGGTTCTCCTGGAGCCACACACCGAGGGCGAGCACTCCCAGCGAGAGCAACATCGCGCTTGGAACGTCGGCGTACGACGTGACCACAACCGGGATCAACAGGACAGCGACGCCGCAGAAGACCGCCGCCGCGGCCGCCGCCCGCGTGACCCGCCGGCAGAGGTAGATGCCGGCGAACACCCAGCCGACCATCAGCAGCCACTCGACCACGTGCACCGAGCGATCGTCGAGCACCCCGAGCGCGCGCATCTGCGATGCCTCGAGCAGCGGCAGCAGCAGCGGATAGTAGGACTGGATGTAGCCCTCGCCCGGGCTGCGAAAGACCGCTGTAGGAAGATGCGGCTCGAGGAACAGCAGGTTCGCCTTGCGCGCCCACAGGTTCCAGGCGTCGTATTCGCCCCCTCCGATCGGATGGTCGCTCACCGCGAACAGCCCCACCCCCGCGAGGATCACGAACAGCGCCACGGTCACCCACAGGGCGATGTCCTCGGCCGGGGCCCCGCGCAGGCGACGCCACAGCACGCCAACGCGCGGCAGATGGGCCAGCCGACGAAACGGAGGGTTTCTCAGCGCGCCGGGTCCCAGCAGCGCGGTGAATGCGATCATCAGCAGCGCGATCGTGACGATCGTGAAGGGCAGGCCCAGCACGAGCAGCGTGACCGCCCCCATGAGGACCGCGACGATGCCCAACAAATACGCCAGCCCAGCGGCCGCGACCGTGTCGCGCGACCACACCGTCCTGATCATCCCGGCCGCCCGCAGCACTCCGAGCCCGGCGGCCAGGAAGCCGAGCTGGAGCAGCAGGGGTCCGAAGAAGAGCCGCATCAGCGCAGCGTGGCGATCGCCTCTTGCCCTTCGACAAAGTCCGCATCCCCCGAGCTGTTATTGGGAGCGAACACGTCGAGGAGCTTGTGGTTGGCGTATGGCGCCGAGCTCGGGGCCACGTCGTAGAACAACGCATACTGCGCCTGCGAGGGCTTCGTGACGAACACGCGCGGAGCCAGGCTGAACGTCACCCATTCCGCGGGACAGTGGCCCGCGCAGGCCAGGTACACCCGGGCGTTCAGCGGCAGGTGCCGGGCGGCCCATTCCAGGAACCCCTGGTCGGCGGGGAACGAGCCGCCAGCGTCCGCGTTGGCCTGAATCGCGGTCAGCCCTTCGTTGGCTCCGTGCTCGTCCAGCAGGGTCCTCAGGGCGGGATAGCCCTGGAACCAGAAGGCGGCGCCGGCGATCGCCACGGCGATCACAGCGATTGCAGTCGGCAACGGCGGCGAGCCCGCGGGGAACAGCGCTCGAGCGCCGCCAGCCAGGACGAGAATCCCCACTATCTCGAACAGAAGCGTCATACGGGCGCAACCATAGCCATAGACCCCGACGCCCCGGGCGCGAGAGCGCCCCTCACCGGCCGCGTCGCAGCAGGACCGCGAGGAGCTCAGGCGGGTAGGCCCTGAACGCCACCAGCAGCGCCAGGTACACCGCTGAGGCGACCGCCCAGCAGACGATGCTCGGAAGCGGCAGCGCGAGCGCCCCGAGCGCCACGGCACCCGCCAATGCGATGCGCGGCATCCTCGCCAGGCGCGGACGCATGCGCGCGCGTCCGCGGGCGAGCGCCAGCAGATAGCCGCCGGCCGCCGCGAACTCGCACGCGGCCGAGGCGATCGACGCGCCATCCGCCCCCAGGCTGGGGACGAGCGCCGCCGACAGGACGATCGACACGAGCAGCGCCGCCAGGGTGACACGCAGCAGCTCCCCGTGCATGCGCAGCGAGAGCAGCGAATAGCTCCACGTCGCCGCCATGAAGCCCGCCAGCAGGGCGAGCGCCTGCAGGCGCAGGACGGGTACCGCGGGGGCGTAGGCGCTGCCGCCGAGCACCGCGATCACGAACGGGGCCGCGACGACCAGGCTGACGGTCACGTACACGCCCACGATGAACGCCGTGTCGCTCACCTGGCTGACGGCGTTGCGCAGGCGCTCGTGATCGTCGCGCCCCGCGCGCGCGAACACGGGGAAGGCCGAGCTGGCGATCAGCCCGGAGGTGCCGCCCACGACCTCCACCACCTTGAAGGCGGTCGAGTAGTAGCCCGTCTGGTGGGGACTGGAGATCGCCGATACCGCGATCAGTCCCACGCGCGGGTAGAGGATCGCCACGGTCGTGGCCGATGCGTACGGGAGCGCGTCACGCACGAGCTCGCGCCAGCGCGCGAGGTCGAAGCGCGGCAGCAGCGACACCTGACGGTGCAGACAGATGATCGCGGCCGCCAGCGCCGCCGCGGAGGACAGGGCGCTCACCCAGAAGAACGGGAACAGGCTCGCGCCGAGGAGCACGAGCGCCAGCGTGCCGGCGGCCACCACCACGGCGTTGACGAGTTCGAACATCGCCGCGAGGCCCCACCTGAGCTGCGCGGTGAGCGCGATCGAGTACGTGAGCTGCACGTTCAGCAGCAGCAGGCCGAGACCCGCCACGAGCATCCCGTCGATCACGACCGACGGGTAGCCGGCGAGCACCATCAGGGGCGCCGCCACCGCCAGCCCCGCCACCGTCATCACCGTGCGCAGACCCAGCAGGTTGGACAGCAGGGCGCGGCGCTCGGAGGGCGCGGCCAGCGCGTACTCGCGCATGCCGATGCCGCTCAGCCCGAACTCGGTCACGCCCGCCACGATCATCACGATCGAGGAGGCTGTGACGAAGCGCCCGAAGTTCGCCACACCGAGATGCCGCGTCATCAACGGGACGACCGCTCCCGTCAGCAGGATCGTCGCGCCGTACACCATGCCCCTGATCGCGCCGCTGCGGATGACGGTCGCGCCGGCCTCCGGGCGGTCGAGGATGTCGGTGGGGGTCGGCGAGCTCATACCAACAGCTCGGCGGGCGGCCTACCGTCCGGCAGCTCCATTCCCAGCGCCCGCAGCAGGCGCTCGGCGACCTTCCGCCACGTGTAGAGCTCCGAGCGCTCGTGCGCCGCCCGGCCCATGCGCCGGGCGGTCTCCGGGTCGGCGAGGCGGAGCATCGCGGCCAGCAGCGCCGCCTCATCGCGAGGATCGACCACCACGCCGCCGTCGCTGCCGATCACGTCGGGGGCCCCGCCCACGCTCGTGCCGATGCTCGCCACCCCGGCGCAGGCCGCCTCGACGTAGGCGATGCCGAAGGGCTCGACCAGCGAGGGCATCACGAAGCACGTCGCGCGAGCGAACAGCTCGAGGATCAGCTCGCGGTCGCTGTTCCGCGCCCGCGAGAGCACGCCGTGCGCGTTCACGCCCGGCTCGTGCACCGGCGGATGCCCCCCGACGAGGTCGAGCACCGCATCGGGGTGGGTCTCGCGCAGGCGGGCGAACGCCCGCAGCACCGCCGGTCCGCCCTTGCGCTCCCAGTCGATGCCGACGAACAGAAAGCGCGGCTGGGTCCACGCCCGCGTGGGAACGCTGGCGGTGTGGGTCGCACCGAAGCCCACCACCCCAACCCGCTCGGGCGCCAGCCCGTAGTCCTCGAGCAGCGATGCGGCAGCCCAGCGGCTGGCGACCGTGCACATGCGCGCGTGCGCGTAGATCGCGCGGCGGCGCGTCTCCCAGCCCGCGACCCCGCGCGCGGACATGCGGCTGAACACCGGGTGCACGGTGCTGCCCTGGCGCAGCGTCATGTCCTCCAGGGTGACGAACGGGATGTGCGGCGGGAGCACGAAGCTGGTGCCGATCTGGATCACCCCGTCGAGACGCGCGTGGCCGAGCGCGCGCCTCGCCCGCAGGCTGTGCACGCGCATGGTCAGCGCCGCGCCTTCAGCGTCGAAGCGATTGGCGCTCGCCAGCGCCGCGCAGCCGAGCATCGCCTGCTCGAGCCCGGGCGCCAGTGCGATGTTGAGCGCCGCGGTGTGGACGCCCAGCTCGCGTAGGCCGCCGAGCACGCCGGCGGTCACCCCCGACCACGTGCCCGGGGACTCCGGATCGCCGACGGAGGCCAGAGCCACGCTCAGCGCACCATCTGCGACAGGCCTGCGCTCGGACGCCCCGGGGTGCGGGCGACCGGCCGGCGCCCCACTCACGCGCCGCCGGAGCCGGGACGCGGAGGCTCGAACGCGGCGGTCGACGCGCCGGCGCTGAGGTAGGTGTACTTGGCCACGTAGAACTGCACCATGCCTGCATACAGCCCTTGATAGGAGGCCATACGCAGGTTGCGCAGCGGCGGCGTGCAGCTCCGCTCATTCCACACATTCAAGAGCAGCACCACGGGTACGTATGGCAGGAACAGCAGCGGCGAGAGACGGTTGAGCAGCAGCCGCCGCCTGGACCATTCGTTGGGGCCGTCCCAGTTGAACTTCGGCAGCTCCGAGAAGTCGGTGATCATCTCCTGGGCATGGATCCTGGCCGAGCGGCGCCACTTGGTCAGCACCGTCCGCAGCGTGAAGTTGTTGTACCTGGGGCGATGCTCGAGCTGCAGCTCGATGCGCTTGACGAGCGGGTCCACGCGCTCGGCCGTATGGTGGACGCCGAGCACGTGCACGCTGGCCCGCCGGAACAGCGCGAGCTTGTAGGGGCCGTCTTTGGTGATGTAGCGCCGGCCATCCCACATCCGCCACAGCAGTTCGTAGCCATTGACGCGCTCGTCACGTACGAGCTCGTGCAGACCTGCACGCAGCGGGTCGCTGAGGAACTCGTCGGCGTCCAGCGACATGATCCACTCGCCGCGGAGCTGTTCGAAGGCGAACACCGTCGTCCGCTCCGCATGCCCGACGAGCGGGCGCACGAAGATACGAGCGCCATAACGCTCGGCGATCTCGAGCGTGGCGTCCTCGCAGTCGCCGTCGTGGACGAGCACGATCTCATCCACGACACCCGCGAGACTCTGCAGGCAACGCTCGATCACCGCCTCCTCGTTGCGCACGACCAGACATCCGGACACCGACCCAGAGCCGAGCGCAGGCGGCGCGTCCGGCGCGTTCGCCTGCACGACCTGCCCAGGCTGGGAGCGGTGAGCGTCCGAAACGTTCATAGGCGCGTGGCCTCGGCGCGCGCGGCACGTGCGGGCCGCCCCCAGCGAGCACCAACCAGCAACTCGATGAGTCGAACGTGACCGGACGGACCGCCGCTGAACGCGGCAGCGCGAGCATAGCGAAGCGCCCGCCCGCGGTCGCCCGATCGCAGATGCCGACGGGCCTCGCCGTACAGGAGGGCGGCGCGCACCGTCCTCGCGGACGTGAACAGCTCCGGATAGCGCGAATCCACCAGCGCCATCGCCATCATGCCCTCCTCGAAGGCCCTGCGGTCGCTTTCCTCACCCCGTGTCACCTGTGCTGTGTGGCGCCGGTAGTCGACATACACGCCGTCGAGCACCAGACACCTGCCCTGGCGGAACAGCTCGATCGAGAACAGCCAGTCCCCGGTGTAGGGGAGCCGGCGATCGAACAGGTGCCCCGGGATGAAGCGAGACCTGCACATGAGCGTCGAGGGCAACACGAAGTAGGTTGGATCGAGCCACAGCTCGACCCCGCCCTCCCTCATTCCCCGCGGCCCCGCATACGCGGAGAACAGCCCGAGCTTAGCGCCGTCCTCGGAGCGGAAGATCTCGGCGTCGTGCACGCAGCCGACCGCCTCCGGATTCGCTTCGAGCAACTCCACCTGGGCGCGGAGCTTGCCGTCGCGCATGCGGTCATCGCCGTCGAGCAGCGCGACGAACTCGCCCGTGCGTGCTCTCAAGCCGCGATTGCGGTTCTCGGAGAGCCCCACGTTGTGCTCGCCGGCGAGCACGCTCACGCGAGCGTCGAGCTCGGACCACCGGCGCAGCGCTTCGAGGGTGCGGTCACAGGAAGCGTCGTCGCACGCGAGTATCTCGATGTCCTCCCAGTCTTGGTCGATGACACTCTGGATGGCTTCATCGACGAACTCCTCCTGGTTGTAGAAGGTGACGATGACCGAGATTCTTGGGCTGGACATGAACGCAGGCTGTGATCCGGGGCGAGGAGCGGACAGAACCTAGCGAGGCGGCGATGCGCCCGCCCCGCCGGCTCCCACGACGCGCCCCGCCGCACCGGCGGGTCGCGGGCCCAGCCGGCCGTGGCGCGCGTCACGGTAGCCGGAGCGGACCGCCGCGAGCGCCTTTCCACGATCGGCACGCGTGAGGGCATGGAACGCGAAGCTCGTGAAGATCGCAAGCCGCCGCAGCCTCGTGGCGAGCCGTCCGAGCGGACGGCGGCGCTCCAGCACGACGACCGTGTTGCGCACGCCGTAGTAGAGCGTGGTGGTCGAGGCGGCCTCCCCGCCGCTCGATGCGGACACCCGATGCCACGCGTGGGCACCGGGGGCGAGCACCACCTCCAGCCCCGCACGGCGCACCCGAAGCGCCCAATCCACGTCCTCGACATACGCGAACAGGTCCTCCTCGAGCATCCCCACCGCTTCGACCGCCCCCCGTGAGACGGCCATCAGCGCCCCCACGGCGCGCCCCGTGGCCTGGATGTGGCTGTAGCGGGGAGCGTCCTCTCGACCGTAGCCGCGCGGTCGCCCGGAGTAGCCGACGTACTCGGATACGCGCTGGCCGGCAAACCAAATCGTGTGCGGCCTGTCCGCGAAGTACACCTTGCCGGCGAGGATGCCGGCGCGCGGTCGCGCGCGCGCCGCGGTCACGAAACCATCGATCACGTCCGGGGCGACCGTCGCATCGTTGTTCACGAGGACAACCCACTCCGCGCCTTCATCGAGCGCGTACCGGATCCCGAGATTGTTGCCCGCCGAGTACCCGAGGTTGGCGCCGGCTTCAATCAGATGGACTTCGGGGAAGCTCGCGCGAATCGCGGCCTGGGAGCCATCGGTCGAGCCGTTGTCCACACACACCACCCGTAGCTTTGGCCGGCTCACGCGGACGAGCGACTCGAGACATTCGATCGTGTCCTCGCGTCCGTTCCAGCTCAGCACAACGGCATGCCAGGCGGCCTCCGATCGATCTCGCTGGTCCTCGCGGTCGGGGCGCATCAGCGACAGTATGCTCGCCGCCGTGCCGCACGGATGGAGCCCGGGTGCCGCCTCCCGCCCGCCCGAGCCGCTATAGATTGCGCGCTTGACCGGATCGTTCATCTGCGGCGCCATCCTCTTCCCGATCGTGCTGCTCGCGCTGAGCATCGGCGGCGGGCTACTCGTGAGGCGCCTCGCAGGCGGCTCACTGGCGGGCGTGCTGGTGGCGCCTGTGGGCTTCGCCCTACTCGTGGCGGTCAGCTCATTCGCCACCTACATCAGCTGGCTGGCGCCCGCCGCCCCGTATATCGCGCTCGCGCTCGCGCTCGCCGGCTTCGCCGTCGAGACCCGCCACGGGACCCTGCGCATCCCGCGCCCGCGGGGGGTCCCCTGGGCGCCCCTCGCCGCGCTGTTCGCGTTCGCCGCCATCGCAGCCCCCACCCTGCTTTCCGGCACCCCCACCTGGAGCGGGTACACGCGCCTCGTGGACATCGGTTTCCAGATGGACTTCGGCCAGCACCTCGCCGAAGCGGGACGAGCCGCGGTAGGCAATGCCTCCTCCTTCGACGTCCTGGTGGGGAAGCTACTGAACATCGGCTACCCAGGCGGCGGCCAGGCAACGCTCGGGGTGGTTGCAGCGCTGATCCACACCAACCTCGCGTGGTGCTACCAGACCTACCATGCGTTCGCGGCGGCGATGGGAGCGCTCGCAATCTACGCGCTGCTCGGTCACATCAGCGACAGCCGTCCGTTGCGCGCGGTCGCTAGCGCGATCGCAATCCAGCCCACGATCCTCTACGCGTACGCGCTCGAGGGCGGCATCAAGGAGATCACGACCGCCGCCCTGCTGATGACGGTCGCGGCAGTGATCGCCGAGCGGCTTCCGGGTCGCGGGTCCCGCCGCGAGCTGATCCCGTTGGCGATTAGCATCTCGGGGGCCTTCGCCGCGTTCAGCGTGGGCATCCTGCCGTGGCTCGGGTTGCTGCTCGCGATGCTGTTCGCGGTCACGCTCGTGCCGCGTGGTCGAGTGCGCACGATCGTGAGCTGGGCCGTCCTCGTGGTGGGCACCGTGGTGATCACGCTGCCAGGCATCATCAGTGCCGTCACGCAGTTGAGCAGCGTCGCGAGCACGGCGATCGGGGGCGTGGTCGAACTCGGGCTGGGCAACCTCGCCGCCCCGGTGCCCGACTGGTCGGCGGCCGGCGTGTGGCTCACCTCCGACTACCGCTTTCCACTCGGCCACGTGGCGATGACCCACAGGCTCGACGTGTTCGTGCTCGTGTTCGCGGGGGTCGGGATCGTGTGTGCGCTGCGCCGCCGCAGCTGGACGCTGGCGGCGCTGGGACTCGCCGCACCGATCGCGCTCGCTTACTACAAAGCCCACAGCACGGCATGGCTGCAGTTCAAGTCGTTCACCATCACCGCCGTCTTCGTCCTCACGCTCGCGTTCGCCGGCGTGAGCGTACTCGAGGGCAGCCGCCGACGGGTGATCTCGCTACTAGGCTGGGTGGCGGCCGCGGTCATCGCCGCGGGCGTGCTCTACGGCAACGCCCTTACGTATCACGACACCACGCTTGCCCCCGCCGCCCGCTACTACGACCTCGCCGCGATCGGCAAGCGCTACGCAGGCCAGGGGCCCACCCTGTACCCCGGCTTCGACGAGTACGCCGAGTACTTCCTGCACGAAGAGGATGGCAGTTCGAGCGTGAACCCCGCCAAAGCCGAATACAGCATCAGGCCCGGGGTGCAGGAGCCCGGGGGGGTTGGTTTTGCGTTCAACCTCAATCAGTTCCAGCTCCCCTACCTACAGCGATTCAAGCTGATCGTCGAACCGCGCAACCCGGTCGGCGTGAGGGCGCCGAGCAACTGGGACCTGGTCCAGCAGACCAAGTACTTCAACGTTTGGCGTCGCGTGCGTCCCGCTTCGGAGGTGTACTTCCACTTCCCGCTGTCGGGGCTACCCCACGAGCGCACGCCGGAATTCTGCGAAAAGCTCATCGACACGCTGCACCAGGCCGGTCCCGGCGCCACCGTTGCGTACGTACCGGCCACCCCGCCCCTCGAACTCCTGCCCGCGGCGGGCGTTCATCCAAACTACTGGCGTGGTAACGGCGGTCTTGCCGTGCATGGCGCCGGGCGTGACCGCATCAGCTTCACCGTCCCGCAACCCGGTAACTACAGCCTGTGGATCGCCGGCTCGATCGGTCGGCCAATCAAATTCATCCTCGACAAGCGCTCGGTCGGCACCGTCGCCTACGAAGAGCGCTACCCAGGCCAGTTCATACACATCGGCGCCCGGCAGCTCGCCGGCGGAGCCCACACTCTGGAACTCGTCCGCGGTGGCGGCAGCCTCCACCCCGGAAGTGGTGACAACGTCGATCCCGACACCGGAGAACTCGGGCAGATCGTGCTGATCCCGGGCGAGTCTCCCTCCGCCCAGGTGAAGGTGGTGCCCGCGAGTGAAGCCGCGAAGGTGTGCGCTACGCCCGTGGGCTATCAGTGGATGGAGGTACTCACGCCCGGGGCGAGCGCTGGACGCAAGTAATCCAGAACAAGCTCGCCCTCCCCCCGGTACGTGCACTCCGGCCGTTGACCTTGAACAACACGCCGCGGGAGCGCTCGCCCAGCCATTCGCGTCATGCGAGCGCTTCACAGTGACTACTCACCCGCAGCGAGAACAAATCGTCGAGATACTCCAACCGCTGCCGTTGTAAAGCCACTGATCGAGGCTTTCTGTCCCCGCCTCGAAGAAGTATACGTTTAGATCGCCGTTTGGCTGCGAGAACCCAACCGGATCACTCGACGCCCCCTCTCCAAGTTCCTTCTCGCTCCAGCCCGACGATTCTCCATACAACCATTCGCCAATGGTGCCGTAGTAGTTACGATAGTAGACATGCTGCTGTCCTCCTGGCGACGCAAAAGCGAACGGATTACCCGTGACCGAGCCGGCACCTCCACCTAGCGGGCTGTTGTGCCAGCCGCTGGATTCCGTCCACCACCATTGACCCATCGAGCCTTCAGCCGTGCGGAAGAACACGTTTTGGTGACCGTTTTGATAATAGCCCGTAGGAGTTCCAACAGCTGAACCGCCGAGAGGGCTATTGTGCCAGCCATCCGAAGATCTCCACCAGAGCTGCCCGATCGTACCTTCATTGGTGACGTAGAATACATTCTGATTGCCATTAGGCTCCAAATAGGCAACTGGGTCGCCGGCGGCCGAATTCCCACCAAGGGCGATGTTGTGCCAGCCCGTCGAAGGTTCGTAGAACAGCTGCCATATTTCATTGTTGGTGCCGCGGTAGAAGATGTTCTGATCTTCATTTGACTGGATATAGCCGTAGGGACGGCCGGCAGCCGAACCGCCGAGTTCCTGCGTCGACCACGCGCCGCTAGTGTTGCGGTAGTACTGCCAGATAGCATCGTTGCCACCACGGTAAAAGATGTTCATCGTCCCGTTCGGCTCCACATACCCCATCGGGGCAGAAGTCATGTAGCCACCAATACGGTAAGGCTGCTCCCAGCCAGCACTAGATGTCCATTCCTGCTGCCACAGAGCACCATCCGCACCCCTGAAGAACACATCAAGCGCACCTGACGACTGTCTAAAAGCCCAAGGCGGGAAGGCGGACCGGCGGGAGCCAGGGCCCCCAATGTGCCATTCGGTGTATCCCGAATTGTAGTCCCCGGCCGAATAATACGCAGGTTCGTTATCGAGGCCGTTTTCAAATTTGACGGCCACCTTTGTGGTTTCATTGGTCAGAACGACCGGATTTGCCACAGACGTAGCCGTAGGGCTTTTTCCATATTCTCCGTTCCCCATCTGACTGGTCGGTTCGAATTCGTCGTCATATACCTCTCCATATATCGACTCACGTTCAGCTTCTGTGAACTTCCCTCCCCAGAAACTACCCGGCACATATCCGATCCACTGCGTTCCCGCGTAGACCCACCAGTTGCCTTGATAGTACTTGACACCGAGGGTTATTTTCGAGGTGCTCGGTTCGAGCACCTCGCCCGGAGCCAGTATCGCTTCTACCGCCGGGACGAAGTCGCAGTTATAGCAGTCACCACCAGGCTCTCCGTTGCTGGCATAGTTGTCCTTGTTGATGTAGATAAATAGATGCGGCTTTTCCGGCGCCGAGGGATTTACCGTCCGGTCTACATTAATTCCTAGCTCCATCGTATACAGCGTGCCTTCATGGGCAACAGCCAGTTGATCAATTGAATGCGCCCCGGGAAACAACGAGACCACTGGCTGGGAGATATTTGTCTGATATTCCATACCAATAGCGCTTTTCATCGTTTCGCTTTTTGCGTACCAATAGCAGCCGTGCTTTTCTGAGTGGCAGGCCAGCCCTGAGCCGGGTGCCTCGCCCCCAGCCAGTTCGTTTGGAAGGGATAGACCGTTGTTGCTTTGTGTGGTCTGGATGGGATTCGATCCGATCGGCGTGAGATCCGCCACTCCCTGACCAGTCGATATCGGCACAGCCACCTCGCCAGACGGACATGGCCGGTTAGCGTTGTTGATCAGGGCTTCATCGGCCGCGCTCGGCTTTGCACCAATGCCTTGCCACAGCGGCGGTGGCTGCGGAATTTCGTTCGCAGGAGACACCGACTGACATGCGATGGAACCCGAGGCCGCAAATGCAGACGCGGGAGCCGCCGAGGCTTCGGAGGAGTGCGCACAGAACAAGCAGAACAGGCTTACTGCTACGACCATGCGAAACGTCCTGTAATCGATGACCCTTTTGCACTCCTTCGTCATGCCTTGCCCACCTTTACTAGAGCCGCCAAATGCGGCCGCTTTTACCATGAACGTCGCCCAGTCCAGCCAGCGTCGGGTTCGCCTACGGTCACGCGTACTGTGTGCTGGCCGGACGGCTCCCCCACCGACGTGAGGTCATTCTGCGGCATCATCACGCCGCGTGATCCAGAACGAGCTGCCGATCTCGTCTGCGAGCAGCGCGCCCGCCGCGGCCATGCGCTCGGCGCGCTCGCGTCCCAGGGCATGCACCGCGCACGAGACCTCGAAGTCCGAGTTGAAGGCGAGGAACGCCTGCAACAGGTACTGCTCGGCCCAGTAGAGCGCGAAGTCGGCGAAGAAGAACCGCGGGTACTCGTACGGCAGGAAGATGTCGTGAACGTGCACGTGGACGCCCGCTGCGAGCAGCGGCAGCACGCGCAGGACGATGTGGTTGACGTCGCTTGAGATCTTCACCGTGTGCGTCGTGTCCACGAACAGCACGTCGCCGGCCTGGAGCTCGGTGAACACCTCGTCGGGCACGTCCTGGGCCTTCACGCGGGCGAGCTCGGCGAGACCCGGCAGGCCGTCGTCCACGGCGGTGGGGAACGGGTCGAACGCGCGCAGCTCGGCCGGGTTGCCGTCGGCGGCGTTCTCGCGGCAGGCCTGCGCCATCACCCGCGTCGTCTGACCCGAGCCCAGCTCCACGATGCGCTTCGGGCGCAGGTGGCGCACCATCGCGTACAGGACGCGGGCGTCGGCGAGCGGGTAGGAGTCGTTGGCGGGGTCATACGCGTACGCGGGGGCGACATCTCTCCCCCAGGCGAGCCCGTCGAGCTGCCCGCTCAGCTCGGACTCCACGAAGCCCATCTGCGCGTCGAGGTCGAAGGCGATGCCGCGCAGCTCATCGCGCGCCTCCCACACCCCCGCCGGCAGCTGCGTCAGGTCGGGGATCGGGCTGTAGTAGGTCTTCAGGACGAGCTGCAACCCCAGCCGCTCGGCCGTCCTGCGCGCCAGGCCATAGCCCCGCACCGCCGCCGTGCTGCTCCACAGCCGGCGCCGCCGGATCGAGCTGCCTTCGCCGAACACCGCGCTAACCCTAACCGGAGGATCCGCCCGAGAGCTGCTCCAGGCGCCGGCGCATCGCCGCCCCGGTGGCCTGGGGCGAGAGCGTCCGCGCGATGTCCTCGCGCGCCCGGGCGCCCAGCTTCGCCGCCCGCTCGTGGTCCTCGTACACGCTGCGCATGAGCTTCGCCGCGTGCTCGACGCTCGGCTCCGCCCATTCGCCCTCGGGCGGGTAGATCTCGCAGTCGGGGCCCACCCGCGCGATCGTGTAGTCCACCAGGTAGCCGTTCTCGGCGTTCATGAAGTCCACGTTGCCCGAGTAGCCGGTGCCGATCACGGGCTTGCCGATGGCCATCGCCTCGGCCAGCGTCAGCCCGAAGCCCTCGGAGCGGTGCAGCGACACGTAGCAGTCACACGCCGCCATCACGCCCGCCAGCTCCGCCCCGCTGAGCGAGCGATCCACGAGGTGGATGTCGCTGCGCCCGTGGGCCGCCCACAGCACCTCCTCCTCGGCCAGCGGCCGCAGCGGGCCGTTGATCGTCTTGATCAGCAGCTGCGGGCCCTCCCCGGGCGCGAACGCCAGCTTGAACGCCTCGATCAGGCCCTGCGGGTTCTTGCGCTGGATCGTGCTCAGGTAGTCGAACACGAACAGGAACAGGAAGCCCTCGGGGACGCCCAGACGCAGCGGGGCGGCCGACTCGGCCGGCGCCTGCACCGGCGGCGGCAGCGCGATCACCGGGACGGGTGCCACGGCGCCGATGTTCTCGGCCATGAAGCGCGAGTACACCCAGATCTCGTCCACCAGCGAGAAGGCGCGCTGCCAGCGCTCCGGGATCGTGTTCGTCTCCCAGCCCCAGATGCCGATGCGCGGCCCGTGGAAGTAGTCCTCACCCAGGCGTTCCACGAAGTCCGGGAGCTCGTTGGCGTTGACGGCCACGATCTCGAACCCGTGGCGCCCGTGATGGAGCACGTCCTCGAAGCTGTGCCTGCCGTACTCGGCCTCGAGCTCCACCGGCAGCGCCAGGTGGTGGAGCGGCACGCTCACCGTGCTCACGGCCACGCCGGCGGCGCCGAGCGCCTGCGCGTAGCCCCGCGCGGCCGCGCCGAGGCCGAGCGTGTGCCCGAGGTAGCCCGTCAGCCGCACCGCCGGGCCCGTGCCCGCCGGGGCCGGATCGCGTGCCGGGGCCGGGTCGCGTGCCGAGGGCACGGCAGGCGCGTCCGCGCCCCGCGCTGCGGGCGCTGACGGTGGCTGGGCTGCCGGCATGAAGCGCTCCGGGATCGCCAGCTCGGCCACGCCGAACGCGCGACACCACGCCAGGAAGCCCGGGCCGTCCTCGCCGTCGATGTCCGGGTAGGTGCGGATCACGTCCGGGCGCTCGCGGGCCACGCGGTGAAAGACGTAGCGGTTGATGCCGAGCGCGCCGCCGCGCGGGGCCGGGCCCTGCAGCCACGCCACGAACGCCCGCGTGCCCTCCTCGGTGAACGGGTCCTCCAGCGGCTCCCCCAGCGCGAGCGCCGCGGCGTGCATCGCCCGCAGCGACTCGTCGTACACGAGCCCGTCGGCGAGCCGGCGCCCGACGTCCTCGCGGTGCTCCGAGTTGCGCCAGCCGGCCGCCCGCAGCTCCTCGGCGTAGCGTTCGCACAGCTCGTGGAGCGCCGGCGAGCGGCTCACCCGCACCCTGCTGGCGATCGCGTTCAGGCGATACGGACGGTCTGGATCGAAGCCGGGGAGGTTGAGGAAGCGCGCCGGTGAGAGGCCATCGACGAGCACCCCGTCGGGACCGTCCTGGAGCGTGTGACCATGCAGGTTCCACATGTTCAGGTTGCAGCCGGGATCCTCGAGCACGGCCGTGGCGAAGCGCGCGGGGGCGAGCTCCAGCAGCCGCGCCAGCCAGCCGCGATCCTCCGGACGCGCGCCGCCTCGGCGCGCGTCGAGCGAGCCGAGGATCTCCTCCACGCGCTGGCCCCACCACACCAGGAACCCCTCCGCGCCCGCGGTGCCGTCGACCGCCATGATCGTCTCGTCGATCCGCCCGGCCGCTTCCATCTGGGCGCGCGAGGGTTCGAGGCCGTCGTCGGGAACGTCGGCGCTCATCCGCGGCACGAGCAGGACGCTGCGCGCGGCGAGCTCGCGCTCGAGCGGCGCCAGCCCGCCAACGACCCACGCGGTGCTCGGCAGATGCATCACCGGCTCGCCCGCGCGCTGCGCGCTGCGGCGCAGGATGCGCGGCAGCAACAGCGCGGTGAGGTCCTCGTGCTGGTAGCGCGCGAGCAGCATCTCCACGTCCAGCTCGAGCTCCTCGGAGGCCGAGCGCACCTCCAGCGGGTCCGCCCGTTCGGCCTCGCGCCGCTGGGCGACCGTCACCACCTCCTCGCCGGCGACGAGCAGCACCTCCAGCGGCCAACCCGGCTCGTGGCGTGCCAGCGAGCGGCCGAGCACCCGCGCGCGCGGCATCGTGGCGAGTGTGGCCAGGGTGATGACGCGCATCAGCTCGGACGCTCGCCTGGCGTCGGCTCGGGACCCTGCTCGGCGCCCGGGGCCGCCGCCACCAGCGCGTAGGCGGGCGACTGGAAGCGGGCCTGCTCGAAGCTCGCAAACGCGGGGGCGAACACGTACGCGGGCTCGAAGCCGGCGATCGCGCTGAGCGCGAGCGCCACCTCCGGGAAGATCGGGTGCTGGTGGGTGAGGTCCACCCAGAAGGTCTTCAGCGAGGACACGCGGTGGGGGTTGACCGTCTCGGCTATGAACAGCCCGCCCGGACGCAGCTTGCGTCGGGCGAGCTCGAACAGGCGCTGCAACTGCGCGTGCGGGAGATGCTCGATCACCTGCGCGGCGAACACCGTGCCGAGGCTCCCGTCCTCAACGTCCTGGAGGTACTCGGTGGCGTCGGCGAGCGTCGCGTCCACACCAAGCGCCCGGCAGCGCTCGATCATGCCCGCGTCGCTGTCCACGCCGCGCGCGGCGATGCCCTCGCCGGCGAGCAGGGCCAGGAACTCGCCCCGGCCGCAGCCGATGTCCAGCACCGGCGCGTGCTCGCGCACAAGCGGAAGATATGGGCGCTGGGACTCGGCCACGCGCGCCGCCGGGCCGCGGAACAGCTCCTCGAAGTCGACATAGCCGGAGTCCCCGCCCTGCAGCGAGTCCGCGGAGCGGTAGCCGAGGACATCCCCCACCGGCGTGTCCATGCGCTCGAACGGGCTGTCCGCGACGTACGGCAGCGCGTTGAGCTCGCTTTCGATCAGCTCCACTTCCCGGCGCGAGGAGCGGGCGGCGACTTTCATCGCCATGTCCACGTCCGCGGTGCCCCGGCGCAGGGCCTCGGCGGTGAGGATCAGCTCGCGGGCGAGGTCCTCCAAACGCTCGATCTGCTCGGAGCGCCTTTCGTCGATCGTTTCGAACTCCGCCTCGAGGCGCGCCAGCCTCGCGGGCGCCTGCGTGCGGGAGGCGCGCCGACCGGCGTAGCCCGGCGCGACACGCCACATCAGCGCGCGCGCGAGCTGGCGCGCGCGCTGGCGTAGGGATCCCATGCGGCGCATTATGCGTAGCATCGGCGCATGTCGCGCTCCGACTGTCGACTGCGCTTCGAGTCCTTCGGCGCCGTCGGCGAGGTCGTATGTGACGATCGCCTGCTGTTCGAGTCGCTGCCCGGCGCGCTGCCACCTGGCTGGCGGGAGACAGGCGACGAGCCGGTGGCACGCTTCGAGCTGACGGGTGACGGGAGGATCACGCTCGACGGAGTCGAGTTCTTCCATAACGAGGTCGGTCGCTCCGAGCCGCTGCTGAGACTCGGTTCGGTGATCCGCCATCACCTCGCGCTGCACGCGCCCGCACACGCCTTCATCCACGCCGGCGTGGTGGGCGTGGGCGGACTTGCGATCGTCGCCCCGGGGAGCAGCCACAGCGGCAAGACGACGCTCGTCGCCGAGCTCGTACGGGCCGGCGCGCTGTACTACTCCGACGAGTACGCGGTGGTCGACTCCATCGGCATGATTCACCCCTACGCGAAGCCGCTGTCGGTCCGCGTGAAGGGCAAAGATCACCTCGGCGTGCCCGTCGCCGTGCCCGACACGCAAACGGCCGCCGAGCCGATCCGCGCGGGCTTGATCGTCGTCACCAACTACGAAGCGGACACGAAGTGGCGGCCCACGACGCTCACAGGAGGCGAGGGAGCGCTTGCGCTGTTGGCGCACACGGTCGCGGCGCGCCCGCGACCCCGTCAATCGCTTGCCGCAGCGTCGCAGCTGTCACGCGATGCGCTCGTGATCTCGGGGGCGCGGGGGGAGTCGGACGAGATCGCGCAGCTCCTCATCGATGCCGTCAGCCAGCGGCTGTCCCCCGCTTGCACGCGCCGCGAGAAATCTTCCCAATTTTCGCTTGACAAGGCGGGATCGGGCGGATAGCGTGCCGGACGTGAGAAAATCCTCACGTCCGCTCGCTCGAACAGACGGCCTGTTTACCGAGGAGGTAGACGGTGAGGTGCTCGTGTACGACGAGACGCGCGAGGTCGCCTGCAGGCTCAACGCCAGCGCCGCCCTCGTGTGGCGCCACTGCGATGGCAAGCGCACGGTGGCCGATCTGATCACGGTGCTCGCGGACGAGCTCGGCGACGTCGCCGACGAGGACATGGTGATGATCGCACTCGACAGTCTCGTCGAGCACGATCTGATCGAGTCCGGATATGAGCCGCGGGGTCTGACCGCCAGCAGGTACAGCCGCCGGCACTTCATCCGTCGCATCGGCGCTGCCGGTGTGGGCGCGATGAGCGTCCCGATCGTGTACAGCATGCTGGTGCCGGCTCCGTCGGCGGCTGCCTCGGGCGGCGGGTACCACAACAACTACGAACCGTACCTGAAAGAAGGCGACACGCCGCTCGTGTAGCGGCGGCTGACTCGCCGCCGCTCAGGCAGCGAGCACCAAGTTGTCGGCGAGCACGCGCTCGACGACCTCTGCCACGCGACCCTCGCCGTCATAGCTCAAGAGGTGCTCGCCAAGCTCGCGCGCCCTGCTGCGAGGACCCGCATCTTCGAGCAGCCAGCGCACGCCCTCGCGGATCGCCAGGGGCGACTCCTCGATGACGCGCCCGGCCCCGAGCTGCTCGACGCGGGCGGTCAGCGGGAACTGGTCATATGCCTGCGGCATGCACAGCATCGGCACGCCCGCGATCAGGGACTCGTGCACCGAGTTGTTCCCTCCGTGCGTGATGTGAACGCTGGCACGCGTGAGCATCTCCCAGCCGGACGCGAAGCCGTACACTGTGACGTTGTCCGGCAGCGGCTCGAGCTCCGCGGGGGACACGGTTCCCTGGCCGGTCGAGATGACAACGTCCACGGGCTCGTCCGCGAGCGCGTCGATCGCGGCAGTGAACTGGTGCAGGCGGCGATTGAACGACGTCCCGTAGCACACGTACACGAGCGGTCGCTCGCTCCGCGGCGGCTCGGGCATCGCTTTGTCCATCAACGGGCCGATGCAGTGCCACTCGCTCATCAGCGGGTGGTCTCCGACGATCTCCTCGGTGGTGAACGTGAGCGTCGTCTGGCCCGGGCAGAAGCTGCTGTGGATGATCGTGTCCCAGGTTCCGAGCTCCACGCCCCAGCGGCGCCCGATCGCCACCCAGGCCGCTTCGAAGCGCCTCACCGCCTCCTCGGGGTCGGGACGTGGCGTCGCCTGCTCCTCGGCCGTCTGTACGCGATGAGCGTCGCTGAGGGGGAACATCGGGTGGGTGACGACTCGCGGCAGCCCGAGGAAATCGCCGGCGACGCGCGCCCAGGGAACCTGACTGTCGTGGATCAGCAGATCGAAGTCACAACCCGACAGCTGGTCGATCATGTCCGCCGTGTGCCGCTCGGTCATCTGCGCAAGCGCGGCGACGAAGCCGACGAACGTGTCGGCTTCGGGCATCTCCGGGCGGTGCGGCTCGAAGCGCGCACCGCTTGCCTCGATTTCCGCGCGCCGCCTGGGCGGGCCCCATGCGGTGACGGAGTGGCCCTGGCGTGTGAGCACCGACGTCAGGCGCGTGGCCGCGCCGATGTGGCTGAAGAACGGGACATGTACGACTGCTATCTCGGCCACGCGCCCACAGCGTAACCGATTGCACGCGGCTGCGAGCGCGCCAAAGGCTGTAGGGTCGCACCGTGATCGAGGCGGACGGACAGGCGAGCTGAGACCGCGACCGTGCGGATTCGCGGACTTGTAACCGGCGGCAGACTGAACGCCTTCGCCGTCGAACCGGACGGCTACCTCGCGCGCCTATGGCAGCTGGATGGCGACGGCGCCAGCGAGTGGTCGGGCTGGGAGGAGATCGGGCCCGCCGTGTTGGGCGACCCGCTTGCGGTCCAGAACGCCGACGGCCATCTCGAGGTGTTCGCGGTGGGGCCAGACGGCCAGCTCGGACACGTGTGGCTCACCGGCGGTGAGCGCTGGTCGAACTGGGAGCCGCTCGGGCAGGAAGTGATCAGCGGCGCGGCCGCTGCACAGAACCTCGACGGCCATCTCGAGTTGTTCGCGGTCGACGGGGACGGTCGCCTCGGGCATCTGTGGCAGCTCGACCCCAGCGGTCACCGCGGTTGGTCGCACTGGGAGCCGCTCGTACCCGGTGTGCGCGGCGATCCGGCCGTGTTCGCCAACGCGGACGGGCACCTCGAGGTGTTCGCCGTCGGGCCCGACGGCCTGCTGGGACATATCTGGCAGCTCGAGCCCAACGGCCCCGACGGCTGGGGGCAGTGGCACGGTCTCGGACCGGCGATCACCGGCAACCCGGCCGTGTTCGCCAACGCCGACGGACACCTCGAGGTGTTCGCTCGGGGACCCGGTGGGCTGCTCGGCAATGTCTGGCAGGGGGACCCCAACGGCCGCAGTGGCTGGGCGGAGTGGAAGGACATGGGACCCGCGATCGCGGGGGATCCGGTCGTGTTCCAGAACGCCGACGGGCGTCTCGAGCTGTTCGCCACCGGAGCCGACGGCCTGCTCGGACACATGTGGCAACTCGAGCCCAACGGTCACAGCGGCTGGTCGGGCTGGGAGGAGCTCGGCCCGCCCGTCACAGGCAGCCCGGCCGTATGCCAGGCAGCCGACGGCCGTCTCGAGGTGTTTGCGGTCGGACACGACGGACTGCTCGGTCACATGTGGCAGCTCGTGCTCGACGGTCATATCGGCTGGTCGCAGTGGCAGTCGCTCGGCCCGGTCGTGGCCGGACATCGCCCCGCGCTCTGCCAGGCGCGGGGGCCCGGGAGCGACGGCGCCGACCCACCGCGGCGGGTCCCCTCGCGCAGCGCTGCGGGCTCAGCTTCGCCGGCGAAGCTGAGCGCCGACTACTGCGTCATCGGCGCCGGCCCGGCCGGGATCACCGTCAGCGAGGGTCTGGCCGGCGCGGGCGCGAGCGTCGTGCTGCTGGAGAGCGGCGGCCTCGACGAGGACCCCGACGTTCAGCAGCTGAGCCGGGGCGCCGCCCACGGGCCGATCGTGAAGGGCTACTGGAAGTACCTGGCCAACGGCCGCCGGCGCCAGGTCGGCGGCTCCGCGTCGGGTTGGGGACGAGGGGTGTGCATGCCCTTTCGCGCGCTCGACTTCGAGCAGCGCCCGTGGATCGCCCACAGCGGCTGGCCGGTGACGACGGCCGAGCTCGCGCCGTACAAGGCGCGTGCCGAGGCGACGTTCGCCGTCGGAGCCTTTACCGAGCCACGCGCGGACGGGCAGCTCGTGCGGCTGTCCTACCGCCACCCGCCGGATCCCCAGCTGTTCCGCACGACGTTCCTCGAGCTGTTGAGGATGCCGAGCTTCCACGCCGAGCTCGGCGCGACGGCGCTCGAGCTGGAGACGCAGGGGGAGCGGGTGCGGGCCGTCCGCTGCGCGCGCGCGGACGGCAGCGAGCTGCGCGTCGAGGCGGGCACGGTGGTGCTGGCCGCGGGCGGCGTGGAGAACGCGCGCCTGCTGTTGCTGCAGGACGGCCGGCTGCCGCCCGGCAGCCCGATGACCGGGCGCTGCTTCATGGAGCACCCCCACGTGCTCGCGGCGACCATACGCCTGCCCGACGCGGTGGACCTGCAGGCGTGCCTGGAGGACGAGGAGGGGCGCGAGCTGTTCGCGCTTCCCGACGCCGCCCAGCGCGAGCACTCGCTGCTGGCGACGAGCGTCGAGCTGCGAGCGCACCGGGGCAAACCACCGCCTGAGCGACCGATCGAGTGTCAGCTGTACGCGCGCTCCGAGCAGGCGCCGAATCCCGACAGCTCCGTGTCCCTCGGCAGCCGCGTCGACCGCTTCGGGCGGCGGCGGGCGCTGCTGCAATGGCGGCTGCTGAGCGAGGACTGGGAGAGCATCGTGCGCAGCGTGACGCTGGTGGCATCCGCGCTCGAGAACCAGTACGGAGCGAGGACGCGCATGCTGATACGACCGGATGAACCGTGGCCGTGGAAGCCGGCCGGGCCGGCGGATTCGGCCGAGGCGACGTGGGGCTACCACCACATGGGCACCACGCGCATGGCCGACGAGCCCGCCGAGGGCGTGGTCGATCGCGACTGCCGCGTGCACGGCAGCGCCAACCTGTACGTGGCGGGCAGCTCGGTGTTCCCGACGGGCAGTGCCAGCAATCCGACGTTCACGATCGTCGCGCTCGCGCACCGGCTCGCCGATCACCTGGTCGCTAGTGCGTGAGCGCACGCTCGCCGAGGCGTGGGGCGGCGCGCGCGGCCAGCGCGAGATCTGGCCGACACCCCAGCAGGAGCTGCTCCTGCGCGCGACGCTGCTGGCGGACGCACGCGCGCTGCGGGCCTTCTCGCAGATCCGCGAGCGGCTGCGAGCACCGGGGGCGAACGGCGCGTCCGAGCAGCTGGCGCCGACGCTCGACGGGGCCGTGCACGCTCTGCTGCCAGCCCTGTATCGCAACCTCTTGCAGCTGGGAGTCGAGGACCCGCTGCTGGCGGCGCTGAAGTCCGCGCACCAATCGACCTGGGTCAATAACCAGCGGCTCATCCGACGAGTGCTGCCGGCGATGTTGGCACTCGAACAGGGGGGCGCGCCTACGCTGCTGATCAAGGGGGCTGCGCTGATCGCGCGCGGGTACTTCGACAGCGGCCTGCGCGCGATCACCGACGTGGACGTGGTCGTTCCCACCGGGCAGCTGTCGCAGGCGATCGACGCGCTGATGGAGGCGGGCTTTCGACCGGTGGGCGCGGTACCCGCTTGGTACGTGCGCGACTACGCTGGGCGCTTCGTGCCGAGCCACGCGTTCGCCGACCGCGGCAACGCGCAGATCGATCTCCACTGGCACGTGATGGACGCCTCCTGCCAGCCGGACGCAGACGAGGACTTCTGGGCGCAGGCCACGCCGGTGCAGCTCGCCGGCGTATCGAGCGCGGCGCTGTGCGCGACCGACGAGCTGCTGCTGGCGATCCTCCACGGCCTGCGCTGGAGCGAGACCCCGACCTATCGCTGGGTGCTCGACGGCGCTCAGCTCGCCCGCGGCGAGCACGGCCCGATCGACTTCGACCGCCTGCTCGCCCAGGCGCGCAGGCGGCGGGTGACGGCCGCCGTGCGCGCGGGGCTCACCTACCTGCGTCGAGTCGCCGACGCGCCGATACCGCCACAGACGTTGCGCGACCTGCGCGGCGCGCCGCTGCTCGAGCGCTTGGAGCTGCGCGCGCTCCTCACCGATCCTCGCGCCCGCGGCAAGCGCGCCCGCGCCCTGCTCTACCACCAGCAGCACCTGCGACGAGCCCTCCCGCTCGGAGCTCGCCCGACGCTGCGCACGCACGTGCGCCTCGCCCGGGAGCAGCTCGGACTGACGCGCTGGCGCGAGCTGGGCTCGGCGCTGAAGGGTGGAACGCCGGGACCGGGGCGTCCGCCCTCGACGGTCGCGGCGTCCCTCGGCACCGGGGAGCTCGACGCGTCGGCGCCGCCTGTGCGACTCGAGCAGCCGCTCGCGCTCGGCGATCCGGAGGTGGCGCACCGGTACGTGCGCTATGGCGCGTGGCTGCCGGAGGCGGACGGATGCTGGACGGCGGGCACGCAGGCGTGCGTATCCCTCCCGCTCGAGGAGCGCGCGAGCGGGGCGCTGCTGCTCGGCGTGTGGGGCGACGGATACCTGCCCGCCGAGCACCGAACGCAGCGCCAGCGCGTGAGGCTGTCCGTCAACGGCACTCCCGTCGGCGCCGTCCAGCTCGACCGGCACCAGCCGGAGCTCGACGGGGAGGCATTCGCCATCCCACGCAGCTCCCTGGCGCAGGGCGAACGGATCGAGCTCGTCCTCGACACTCCCGACGCGGTCTCACCGGCCGAGCTGGGCCTCGCGCCCGACGACCGCCTGCTCGGCGTCTCGATCCGCCAGCTGGTGCTCAGCCCAGCCCTGCGCTACCAACCCGGCGAGCGGCTGCGCTTCGGTCAGCGCTCGGGCGACGAGCGCATGCTGGCGGGCGGCTGGAGCTCCGCGGAGGAGAACGGACGCTGGACTGTCGGGGCCCGCTCGTCGATCCTCGTGTCCGTGTGCGACCGTCGCGGATCCCTGGACGTCGAGCTCCATGCGACGCCCTTCCTCGAGCGCGAGCGCCGGAAGCTCGAGGTTGCGCTGCTGGCCAACGGACGGAAGATCGGCGCGCTGCGCTACCTGCGCCCCGCTGACCCGGCGGACTCGCGCCGCCTGCCGCTGCCGGGCGACGCGATCGATCCCAGCGGAGAGCTGCTGCTGACGATCAGCGTCAGCCGGCCGAGCTCCCCGTTCGAGCAGGGGATCTCCGAAGATCGTCGTCCGCTGGGCTTGTTCGTGCGTGAGCTGGCACTCGTGCCGCGCGCCGACGCTGGAGTGCTCTAGGCTGGGCGCTGCGCCAGCTGGATACAGATGAGCACGAGCGAGCTGCCACCCATGCACCCGGCGGGCGAGCGTGGAGACGTGAGCGTGCTGATCGCGGCCGAGGGCGATCGGAAAGCTCGCAGATGCACGAAGTCCGTGCGCGCGCACAGCCCGGAGGGAACCACGGTCCTCACCGTCGCATCCGACACGTCCGCGGTCAATCGCGCGCTCGAGCAGCTGCGCCCGACCGACGTGATCATCCTCAGCGAGCCGTGCCTGGTCACACCTGGTTGGCTCGAGCGCCTGCGCGACGCGGCGCGGGGCGACTCGAACACGGCCACCGCGAGCGCGCTGACGGACGCCGGCGGCGAGCTCGCGCTGTGGGATGCAGCCGGCACGCAGGGCGCCGAGCCCGATCTCGCCCAGCTGGCCGAGCAGCTGGCGGCCAACACGCTGACCCTGCGCCCGCGCCTGAGGGCGCTGGCCGGCCCGTGCGTGTACGTGCGCCGCGAGGCGCTGGAGCTTGTCGGCGGGCTCGACGAGGGGCTCGACCTGCACCTCGCCCTGGAGGTGGACTTCGCGCAGCGATGCCTGCTGTCGGGGCTCGCTCACGTGGCCGCCGACGACGTGCTGGTGGGGCGCCTTACGCCGAGCTCGAGCGCCCGCACCGAGGCACTTCCGGGCGCCCTGACGGAGCGCTACCCCTACCTCACGGCCCTGCCCGCGCTCGCCGCGGCGCGCCCCGCGCTCGCCGATTCGAGCGTCCTCACGCTCGCGCTGGAGGCAGCGAGGGGTCCTCGGCCGAGCTTGGACGTGACGCTCGACGCGCGCGCACTGGACGGCGCCGTGACGGGCACGCAGGTACACATGCTCGAGCTGATCCGCGCGCTCGCCCACACGGGACAGCTGCGGCTGCGGCTGCTGATATCCGCAGAGCGGATAGACGCCGACACCACCCGGCTGCTGCGCGGACTGCCCGCGACGGAGATCCTTGCGGCCGAGGAGCTCGATCCCGCCACACCGCGGAGCACGGTCTTTCACCGCCCGCTGCAGACGTTCTCCGCGGGTGACGTGGCGCTGGGGCTGGCGCTCGGCGAGCGCTTCGTGCTCAGCCAACTCGACCTGATCGCCTACCGCAACCCTGGGTACTTCGTGGACTCCGATGCCTGGGAGGACTACCGTCGCGCGAGCCGCCATGGCCTGTCGGCGGCTGAGCAGGTGGTCGTGTTCTCCGATCACACGCGCCGCGAGCTGCTCGCCGACGCACTGGTGGAGGACACGCGCATCAGGGTGGTGGCGCCGGGGCTCGACCACCGTGCTGCGGGCGAGCCGGTGCGCCCGGCGGCGCTTCAGCAGCCGCGCGCGGTGGCTGGAGAGGATCCCGACGCCGGCGGCGAGGAGCGCTTGCAGGACGGCTTCCTGCTGTGCCTGGGCACCGACTTCCGCCACAAGAACCGGGTGTTCGCGCTGCGTCTGCTGGCGCGCCTGCGCGAGCGCCACGACTGGCAGGGGAGCCTCGTGCTCGCCGGCACGCACATCACGACAGGCTCCTCGCTCGAGCTCGAGCGCGCCTTTCTGCAGGAGCACGGGGAGCTACAGGAGGCGGTCCTCGAGCTGGGAGCGGTCAGCGAGCGGGAGAAGGCATGGCTCGTGGCGCGCGCCGGCGCGGTCGTGTACCCGTCTGTGTACGAGGGCTTCGGCCTGGTCCCGTTCGAGTCGGCGCTCAGCGGTGTCCCCTGCGTGTTCGCCCCGCAGGCTTCGCTGGCCGAGGAGACACCAGCGGGGAGCGCCGCGATCGTCCCCTGGGACGCGGATGCGAGTGCGACCGCGACGCACGCCCTGCTCACCGATCCCGAGGCGCGCACCCAACAGGTGCAGAGCCTGGCCGCGGCGGCACGCGAGCTCACGTGGACGGCCGCGGCGAACGCGCTGGTCGAGATCTACCGGGAGGCGGCGCTCGCGCCGGTCCGCGCCGCGGCCACGCTCAGCCGCGATGCGGTGCAGCGAGAACGACGGCTGAGCGTCGAGCACAAACTCGAAGTGGCGCAGCTCGTGCGCGAGCGCGAACACGCCCAGGGCATGTACGACCGGCTCAACGCCGAGGTCGGCTTCGGCCTGAGCCTGATCGGGCCCGCGGGAACGCTGCCGGACGGGATGCAGCGGGCACTGCTCGCGCTGAGCGCGCATCCACTGCTGAGCCGCCCCCTGTTCGCGCTGTTCTCGCGCTCGTTCACGGCCGCGCGGGCGCTCGCCCGCCTCCTGCGTCGCCGCTCGCCGCGCGCTCGCTGAGCGCCGGCGCACGAGCACGCGCAGCTATGCGCAGGGGCGCGTGTTCTCATCGCTATACCCTCCTGTGAACGTGCCGGACCAACCGCCGACCATGCATGAACAACCCATCATCGCCGCCGAGGGGCTGCACAAGCGCTTCAAGATCCCCGAGGAGCGCAGCCACACGCTCAAGGAGCGGGCGCTGCACCCGCTGCGCAGATCCCGCCACGAAGAGCTGCACGCGCTGAAGGACATCAACTTCGCGGTCGCGCCGGGAGAGTTCTTCGGCATCGTCGGGCGCAACGGCAGCGGCAAGAGCACGCTGCTGAAGTGCCTGGCGGGGATCTACCGCGCAGACGAGGGGAGCGTCTGGTGCAACGGGCGCATGTCGACGTTCATCGAGCTGGGGGTCGGCTTCAACCCCGACCTGGCCGCCTTCGAGAACGTTGCCCTCAACGGCATCATGCTCGGCCTCTCACCGCGCGAGGCGCGGTCGCGTTTCAAGCGCGTGATCGAGTTCGCCGAACTCGAGGAGTTCCAGGACCTGAAGCTCAAGAACTACTCCTCGGGGATGCACGTCCGCCTGGCCTTCTCGGTGGCGATCCAGGTGGACGCGGAGATCCTCCTGATCGACGAGGTGCTCGCCGTCGGCGACGCGGCCTTCCAACAGAAGTGCTTCGACGTGTTCAACCGCATGCGCGAGGAAGGGCGCACGATCGTGTTCGTCACCCACGACATGAGCGCCGTCACGCGCTTCTGCCACCGCGCGATGCTGATCGAGCGCGGCGAGATCGTCACAATCGGCGACCCGCGCGACGTCGCCGACCGCTACCTGGAGCTCGCGTTCGGCCGGTCGGTGGGTCACGACGAGGCGAACGTGGGCAGCGCGCGCATGGGCGACGGCAGCGCGCGCGTGAGCGACGTGTGGCTCGGCGACGAGCCCTACGAGCGCGTGGCGATCGCGCCACAGGCCGAGCCGCTGACCCTGAAGGTGCTCGTCACGTTCAACGCCGACGTGCTCGATCCGGCGGTGAGCATGGCGCTGCTCAACGAGCAGCGCCAGCAGGTGATCGTGGCCACCACCGCGCAGGACCGGGAGCACACCGGCAGCTTCCAGGCGGGCGAGCGCGCGCTGTTCGCGTTCTCGTTCCACAACATGCTCGCCCCCGGGCGCTACCACCCGGTGCTCACCATCAGCCACCACGGCGAAGGGCTCGACGTGATCGACCGCTACGCGGGCGGCATGTCGTTCGTCGTCTCCGGCGTCACCGCCAGCGGCGGCATGGTGGAGATCCCGGTCGAGACGGACGTGCGTCCTTGGAACGCCGAGGTGCCGAGCGAGGTGCAGGCAGCGGCGGGTGAGACGCGATGAGCGCGCCGGCGCTGTCCGAGCCGCTCGGGCAGCCGATCCGCGGCCCGCGCGCGCTGGACGACAGCTGGTCGCGCTTCTGGCACCTCGCGTACAACATCGCCCGCAGCGAATTCAAACTGAAGTTCTTCGGCTCGGTGCTCGGCTACCTGTGGCAGGTGGTCCGCCCGCTGCTGCTGTTCGGCGTGCTGTACGTGTTCTTCGTCATCATCCTCAAGGTCGACAAGGCGCCGGGGGCCGCGGGGAAGTTCTACGGCGTGCAGCTACTCGGTTCGATCGTGCTGTTCACGTTCTTCGGCGAAGCCACCAGCGGAGCCGTGCGCAGCGTCGTGGACCGCGAGAACCTCGTGCGCAAGATCCAGTTCCCGCGCCTGGCCATTCCGATCTCGGTCGTGCTGCTGGCGCTGTTCAACCTCGGCCTGAACCTGGTGGTGGTGATGATCTTCGCGCTCCTCTCGGGTGTCGAGCCGATGCTGAGCTGGCTGGAGCTGCCGCTGATCATCGCGATGCTGGTGGTGTTCGCCACCGGCATGGCGATGCTCCTGTCGGCCATGTTCGTGCGCTTCCGCGACATCCAGCCGATCTGGGAAGTGTTCAGCCAGATCCTGTTCTATGCCTCGCCGGTGATCATCCCGGTGGAAAAGGTGCGCAGCGAACTGCTCGGCCACGGGCCGACCAAGGAGTTTCTCTACCACGTGTATACGCTCAACCCGTTGGTGACCGTCTTCCAGCAGTTCCGGCATGCGATGGTCAACCACGCCGTTCTCAGCGCCGGCCAGGTGCTCGGCAGCTGGGCGGCGCTGCTCGAGCCATTGGCGATCGTGGTGGCCCTGTTCGTGCTCGGCTTCTGGTACTTCAACCGCCAGGCGCCGCACATCGCCGAGGACCTGTAGGCGGCATCGGCGCGCGAACCCGCGCGCGGGTCGCTATACCCTCCGGTTGTGATTTCCGGCCGGCGAAGCGACTCGCTGTACCTGGCTGGGAGCGGGTCGTTCGCGGTCGAGGTGGCGGAGTGGGCACGTGACGCAGGGTGGACGGTGGCGGGTGTGATCGAGCTGCTCGATCCCTCGCGGGTCGGGGGCGTAGTGGCGGACATGCCCGTGATCGCACCCGAGCAGGCGCCTGCCGGAGCCCTCGCGGCCGTCGCCGCCGGCGGCTCGCGTGCGGAGCACTGGCTGCGTGTCGAGGTCCACGGCTGGAGGCCTGCCACGATCGTCCATCCCGCGGCCCACGTGTCGCCCACGGCGAAGCTCGGGGGCGGCTGCATAGTGGCCCCTGGGGCGGTGATCGGCGCGGAGACGGCGATCGGATCGCACACGCTCGTCTCGCGGGGTGCGCTGCTCGGCCACCACGCTCACGTCGGTGACTTCGTGTCGCTGATGCCGGGGGTCAACATCGGCGGGCACACGGAGATCGGCGATCGCACCACCGTCGGCATGGGGGCCGTGATCGTGAACACCACCACGGTGGGCGCCGACGCGATCGTGGCGGCGGGCGCGCTGGTGCTGGGCGACATACGCAGGGGAACTCGCGTCCAGGGCCTCCCGGCGCGCGAGTACGCGCTGTGATCCGCCGCCTGCTCGCACGGCCGCTCGACTGGCGCCTCGGCGCGGTGATCGCCCGCCTAGACGCGCTGAGCGGACGCGCGGAGGGACTCGATGGGCGCCTGCAGAGCCTCGACGCTCGACTGGCCGAGCTCGCGGCCGAGCTGGGCGAGGTGCGCGGCCAGACGGCGGCGGTCGCGCAGATAGCCGAGAGCGCGACCACGACCCGCTTGACGCTGGAGCAGCGGATCGAGCCACTGGTGCGGGCGATCGCGGACGAGGAGGCCGAGAACCGTCGTCGGCTGCACGCGCTGCGCGCGCGGGCCGACTACGAGCAGGCCTACGTCGACCCAGACCCGCTGGTGTCGATAACGGTGCCCACGCGGGGACGGACGCAGCTCCTGACCGAGCGAGCGCTGCCCTCCCTGCTGGCGCAGACGCACGCCAACCTCGAGATCCTGGTGGTGGGCGATGCCGCGGCGCCCGAGCTCGAGCAGGCGGTCCTCGCGCTCGGCGATCCGCGCATCCGCTACGCGAACCTGAGCCAGCGAATCAGCGCGCACCCCGACCCCCGCCGGCACTGGCTGGTGGGGAGCACGATGGCCCGCAACGAGGCCGCACGGCGAGCCAGCGGGCGCTGGCTGCTGCACTTCGACGACGACGACCATCTGCGCCCGGACACGGTGGCCTCGCTCCTGCGGGTGGCGCGCGAGCAGCGCGCGGAGGTCGCTTACGGTGGTTTCGAGGAGCACCATCCAGACGGTGCTGGGAGCACCGGGCTGGGGTTCCCGCCGCGCCTGGGGTGCTTCAGCTGGGCCGGTGCGCTCGTGCACACGGGCCTGCGCTTCTTCGAGCGCGAGCTCATCGCCGCGCATCTCGAGCTCCCGGGCGACATGTACACGCTCGAGCGCATGCTGCGCGCCGGTGTGCGCTTCGCGCTGCTCGACGAGGTCGTGCTCGACTACTTCCCCTCGACCCTGTGGCAGACACCCGCATCGTCCCCCGAGGGAGAGCCAACGGGCTCGAGCACCGCGCCCGGCGCCGCCAACGGGGCGACACCGGCGGTGGGGCGCGAGCACGCCCGGCCGAGCACCGAGCGCTTTGCCGGGGACCTCCACAGCCCGGAGTACGACAGCCGGCCCACCTCGCCAGGGGCCCGGCCGGCCCGGAGCTACGTGATCTGCTCGACACCCCGGACGGGGAGTGGATTGGTGTGCCGCGCGCTGGCCGCGACGGGCGCGCTGGGAGTGCCGCTGGAGTACTTCAATCCGGTGACGCGGACGATTCTCAGCGAGCGGTGGCGGTGCGGGTCGGGCCTCGAGCCATATGTGCAGAGCCTCCACGAACGTCGCTGCGGCGCAAACGGCGTGTTCGGCATCAAGGTCCACTGGGATCAGCTCTCGCTCCTCCGCGCGGAGGCGAGCGGCCAGGCCAACGACCCGCTCGCCCACGAGATCCCCGAGGCGCTGCTCGAGCGCTGCTTTCCGGCGCCGGTCTTCATCCGCATCGTGCGCACGGATGCCGATCGCCAGGCCGTCTCCTACTGGCGCGCCCTGCGCTCGCGAGTGTGGTCGCTGGGCACCGACGAGACGGACCCGCCGGGCGAGCGAACGCCCTACAGCTTCGACGGGATCGAGGACTGCCGCCGCGCGCTGGAAGTGGGCGAGCTGTGCTGGGAGCGGCTGATCCGGGCGCGGGGGGCGGACGCGCTCCTCATCACCTACGAGGAGCTGACCACCAGCTACGAGCAGACGATCGCGCGGGTCGTGAGCTTCATATCGCCGGGCCTCGAGGTCGCTGTGCCGGCGCCCGGCATCCGCCGAATGAGCGACGCCCACTCACTGGAGCTGGTGGACCGCTACCGCGCCGAGCGAGCGGCGAGGGCGTAGCTCAGGGACGGCGTCAAGCGGCGTGACGCCCGGCCCCGGGGCGCGCCTCAGCGCTGGTCGAACGGAGCGACCGCAGACGCGTCGGCGACATCCTCGACAGGCAGCGTGCGCACCTGGACGCGCGCCAGCGGCAGACGCTCGAGCAGGCGATGCGCGGTGTGATGGACGACGTGCCTGCGCAGATACGCGCTCGTGCGAGCCAATGCCTCCTCCTCGGTCATCGTCCGCCCCAGCACGCGCCTGCGCAGCAGCTCCGTCTCCTCCTCGCAGAGCGCCTGCTCGCGCATCGTCTTCTGCTGCTCGTGCACCCGGAACGCGCCCAGGTAGCGCGGCAGGCGCGCCATCTTCGCCCCGGCGTCGCGCATGCGCAGGAGCAGGTCCCAGTCGATCGCGAAGCTGAGGCTCGCGTCCATGCGCCCACCGGCGCGCTCCCACATCGAACGACGCCAGAAGAGCGTCTCCTGGGGCACGAAGTCGCGCACGTCGAGCGTGCGCCCGAGGTGCGGGGGCAGCACCCAACGGCCGATCTGGCGGTCGTGCTCGTCGATCACCAGGCGATGCCCGTACACGACGTCCACGTGGGGGTGCGCCATGAAGTAGCGGGCGACGTACGCGAGCGAGCCCGGCAACAGCAGGTCGTCGGAGTTGAGGTAGGCCATGATCTCGCCGTCCGTGCACGCGAAGCCGCGGTTGATCGCGTCTGCCTGGCCGCCGTCGGGCTCGCTGGCCCAGTGGCTGAGCTTCCCGCCGAAACGCTCGAGCACCGCCCGTGTCTCGTCGCCGGAGCCGCCGTCCTGCACCACGTACTCCAGCCCGGGGTAGTGCTGGTCGAGCACGCTGCACAGCGTGCGGGTCAGATAGCGCCCCTGTTCGTAGGAGGGCGTGACGATCGAGATCGTGGGCGCGTTCGGCGGCGGCTCGGTGCGCAGGTAGCGCGCCGGCACGCGCAGCACCACCGGTGCGTGATGGCGCAGCTGACCCAAGCGCGGGCTTGTCCACTGCTCGAGCAGCGCGCCCGGCGCACGGCGCTCGCGGCGCTTGACGTCCTCGCGGAGGGCGTGCTCCACCTCGATCAGGCGCTTGGCGATCGCCTCGCGCGAGGCTTTGCCCTTCAGGCCATGGGCGCAGTCCACGAGGATTGCGGCCAGATGCGTCTGTTCGTCGCGTCTCACAAGCCCCCACATCGTACGGCGCCATATATTCAGGCGATGAAGTTGCGCGGACGGCGGGTGCTCGTCACGGGCGGCGCGGGGTTTCTGGGCACACCCGTATGCGGTCTGCTCGAGGAGCAGGGTGCCGAGGTGACCGTACCGAGGAGCGCCGACTGTGATCTCACGAGCGCGCCGGCGGCGGCGCTGGTGCTCGCGGGCGCCCGGCCCGAGGTCGTGATCCATCTCGCGGCCGAGGTGGGGGGCATCGGCGCCAACCAGTCCCAGCCCGGCCGCTTCTTCTACGCGAACATGGCGATGGGCCTGAACCTGATCGAGGCCGCCCGCGCGCAGGGTGTCGAGAAGTTCGTACAGGTGGGCACCGTCTGCTCCTACCCGCGCGAGACGCCCGTGCCGTTCCGCGAGCACTCGCTGTGGGACGGCTACCCGGAGGAGACCAACGCGCCGTACGGGATCGCGAAGAAGGCGTTGCTCACGATGCTCCAGGCATACCGCCAGCAGTACGACTTTCCCGGGATCTACCTGATGCCGGCCAACCTGTACGGCCCGGGCGACAACTTCTCGCCGTCAACCAGCCATGTGATCCCGGCGTTGATCGAGCGCTTCCAGAGCGCGCTCGATACCGGCGGCGAGCACGTCACCTGCTGGGGCACCGGCGAGGCTTCTAGGGAGTTTCTGCACGTCGAGGACTGCGCACGAGCGATCGTGCTGGCCACCGAGCGCTACGGCGATCCCGAGCCGGTGAACCTCGGTGCCGGAGGGGAGATCAGGATCCGCGAGCTGGCTGAGCTGCTGGCCTTGCTGATGGGCTTTACCGGCGAGATCCGCTGGGACCACACCCGTCCCGACGGCCAGCCGCGCCGCAGCCTGGACACGGCCCTCGCCTGGGAGCGCTTTGGCTTTCGCGCGTCCACGCCGCTGGAGGAGGGCCTGCGCGCGACCGTCGAGTGGTATCGCCGGCGCGCCTCGCAGGCCGCGTCCGCTGCGTCCGCGCGCGACCCCTAGGGCGCGTTCACTCCGACGCTGCCAGCGACCGCCGCGAGACCCCCTCGAGCGTCGCCTCGCGGCGCGGGCTGAGCCTCGCCCGCACGGTGCCGGACACGCCCGTGAGCAGCGACTCGCAGTAGACCATCTCAAGCTGGGGGTTCATGTAGCCGACGGCGGTCGCCAGGTTGCTCGTCGCGTGTAGTAGTACGCTACAACGTGCGAGTAGCAGCGCGTCGATGAGCGCCTGCTCGCCCATCGTGATACCCGGCGGCGCGTCCCACTCGTACTGCGTCTCGGCGACGGGCGCACGAGCCACGCCGGGCTGCACGAGCAGCCGCTCCCCGAACGCGTCGCGGAAGGCGTCCACCGCCTCACGGACGTCGGTGGCGAGCACCACCGAGGCGGGTCCGGCACCGCGGAGCAACCTCCGGGTCCGCGCGACGAAGGCGTCGAGCGAGGGCATCTCGCGGGGGCACTCGTGGCCATGTTCGGGGTGGCGGTAGTGCACCCCGATGCTGCGGGCGCCGGCACCGCCGTCCCGCCACAGCTCGCCCGCCCGAGCACGGAGCTCCTCGCGGACGCGGACGTGCTCGGCGAACGCGCGCCCGTAGGCCGTGCGCCAGCGGGGGCCGCGCTTGTACATGCCGTAGGCGTGCAGCCCGGTCATCGACAGGTCGGCGTATTCGTGGCTGGCGCGCTCGGCGGCAGGGGCGTGGGGGAAGTGGAGCGGCTCGAAGAAGCGCTGCCACAGCTCCCCGTCCTGCTCGGTGCCGTACACGAACAGGGGCATGTTCTCGTTGATGCGCCAGTCCACACGGACGGCCTCACAGCCATCGTGCCCGAGCGTGTGGTGCAGGTGGTTGACGACGCGGTTGACGTGGGAGAAGAAGCCCGCGTTCCAGACGATGACCACCAACGTGTAGGGCTCGGGCGCGTTCACGGCAGCTCCCCCGCGAGCGCCATCCGCCGCGAGGCGGCCACCCGCTCGAAGAAGGCCTCCAGCGCGTCGATCCGCAGCTCCCACGCGTACTCCTTTGCCGTCTCGACACCGGCCCGCCCGAGCTGTGCGCGGAGCTCGGAATCGCCGAGCAGCCGTGCGAGCGCGGCGCTCACCGCCCCGGTGGTGGGCGCGGGCATCAGGCAGTTGACGCCGTCGCGGCAGAAGTCGCGGTTGCCGTGGGCGTCGGTGCACACGACGGCCGCGCCCGTGGCCATGGCCTCCAGCGGGGGCAGGGCGAAGCCCTCGTGGACGGAGGTCTGCACGAACACGGTCGCCTGGGAGAACAGCTCGCCCACCCGCTCATCGTCGGGAGACTCGACGTAGCGGACGCCCTCGGCGGCCGCTACGCCCTTGCCCTGAGCGAGTTCCGGCTCGACCCCGAACAGGCACAGCTCGGGCCGCGGGACACCCGCGGAGCGGCCGTTCAACGCCTTCCACGCGGCGACCGTCAGCGGCAGGTTCTTGAGCGGGTTGGCGCGGCCGATCGCCAGCACCATGTCCTCGCGGCGGGCCACCTCGGGGCGCACGCGGAAGGTGTGAAGGTCGATGCCGGGGGGGATGAGCTCGGCGTCGAGGCCGAGCTCGCGCAGCTGCGCGCGGTTCCACTCGGAGATGGTCATGTAGCGGAACTCCGGGCGATAGGAGTCGAGCACGGCGTGGCGGGCGTGCTCGTGGTCGGGGTAGTAGGAGGTCTCGATGTCCTGGACGAAGTACACGGGCAGGCCGCGGACGACGCTCGCGCGGAACACCGGCGCGGCGGTCATCCACCAGGTGGCCACCTTGATGGCGTCGAGCTCCGACAGCGCGCGCGCGAGCTCGTCGTAGTCGGCGAAGCTGTGCACGGGCACCCGCAGCCCGAACCACTCGGGCGGAGGGTCGAGTGTGTACAGCGACACGTCGTGGCCGCGGGCGGCGAGCCGGTTGAGGTGCTCGAAGATGTCGCGGTGCCCGCCGCCCACGCCCGTGCCCTCGGTGGCGTAGGCGATGCGCAGGCGCCCCTCGCGGGGGCGAGCGGGAGCGGAGGTCGCGGCCGGATCCGCCGCGCCGGCCTCGCCCTCCCCTGGCGCCCGCGCCCACACCGAGCGCGCGTCGAAGAAGTCCGACCAGCGCTCCCAGAAGGCGCGCTGGGACGCGAGCTCGGGCTCGCCCTGGACGGTGCCGCGGGTGACGGACTCGTGGTGGACGAGCCGCGCCGCCGGGAAGTACATGACGCCGAAGCCCGCCTGCCACGCGCGCAGGCACCAGTCGACGTCCTCGTAGGCCATCGCGTAGCGCTCGTCGAGCAGCCCGATGCGGTCGAGCACGTCGCGGCGCACGTACATGCACGCACCGGTGACGGCGAGCGCGGGGCTCGGCCGCCCGGCGGGACCCCAGTCGCTCGGCTTGAAGCGGTAGCGATGGTCGAACCACTCGGGGCGGTCGCGGTTGCGGACGGTGCCGCCGAACTGGATGCGCCCGTCCGGGTACTGGAGCTGGGCGCCGACGATGCCGACGTAGGGGTGGCGCTCGCGGGCCGCATACTGCAGGGACTCGAGCCACCCCGGCATCGCCTCGACGTCGGAGTTGAGCACGACGACGTCGCGCTCGGGGTGACTCGCGCGCAGTCCGCGGTTGACGTTGGCGGCGAAGCCGGTGTTGCGCTCGGCCTCGATCACGAGATCGATGCCGTCGATGGCGCGCAGCGCGGCGACGTGCTCGGCGCCGCTGTGATCGTCGCTGACGATCACCCGCGCCATGCCCGGCCGCACGGTCCTGGCGATGCTGCGCACGAGCGCGCGCACGCGCTCGGCGTCGCGGAAGCTGGGGATGACGACGTCGACCGGACGGCCGTGCTCGCGGTACCAGGCGAGGGCGCTGCGCAGTTCCTGGTCGCGGGCGTGCGAGCGCAGCCGCATGCGCCGCTCGAGCGGGGTGAAGCGCAGCGGCAGCGTGAGCGCCCGGAACAGCAGCGTGCGCAGGCCGAAGTGCGTGTATGTCAAAGAGATCCGCCGTCTGAGGTTGGCGAACGGACCCAGCGGCCGCCCGTCGATCGGGTTGTCGTTCATCGTCTTATTTATATGGAGGGGTCGGTTGGCGGCGTTTCGGGCGCAGCGTCGAGGTCGAGCGCCGTGAAGCCCGCGCGGCCCTCCAGCGAGAGCCGGCGCGCGATCGCGGCGGGCAGCCGGTCGGCGCGCGAGCCGAGCAGCGCCCCGGAGCGGCAGAGCACATGGTGGCGGGCGACCGCCGCGAGGGTCGCGCGCCGGCAGCCCGGGGAGGCGCCCTCGGCGCGCAGCTGGACATTCGCCTGGGCGAGCTCGCCGCGCAGCTGGGCGAGCAGGTGGCGCGGAGAGGCGGGCTCGCGCCAGCCGTATACCTCGCGCAGGCCCCGCCACTCGTCGAAGCAGCGGCGCAGCTGCTCCGAGGCGGTGTAGGAGTGGGAGTGGATGACGGCCGCTTCGGGCACGAACGCCTTGGCGTAGCCCGCGCGCAGCATGTCGATCGCGAGCACGCGGTCCTCGGCGGTGCCCACGGTGCGGAAGGGCACGCGCTCCCACGCCGCCCGCGACAGACAGGCGTTGGCGTCGGTGAAGAAGCCCCGCCGGCCGACGAGCTCGAGGACGGGGAGCGCAGCGTGCCCCTCAGCGGAGGACGGGCGCTCGCCCTCGCCCAGGCGCTCGAGCTGCGGGCTCCCGTCGGGCGAGAGCGAGTCAAACCAGCGCTCGAGCTCGAGGCGCACGGGCGCGGGGGCATCGGCGCGCGGCCGGTAGGGCCCGTACACGATGGCCACGTCCTCGGCGAGCTCGAAGCCCCGCAGGATGTGCTCGAGCCAGCGCTCGTCCGCCGGCTGTGAGTCCTGGGTGAGGAGCGCCACGTGCGTGCCGGTGGCAGCCTGCATCAGCAGGTTGCGAGTGGCGCCGTGGTTGAAGCGCCGGGGCTCGATCTCGAGCACGCGCGCCCCGTGCGCGCGGGCGCGCGCCACCGAGGAGTCGCTGGAGCCCGAGTCGCACACGAGCAGCTCGTGCGCCACCGTCTGCCCGGCCAGCGCCTCGAGCACGCCCGCGAACAGCGCGCCGCCGTCGCGGACCGGAATCGCCACGCTCACCTCAGGCATAGAAGCCCGTCAGGGTGAGCAGTTGCGAGGCGTAGCTGAGCGCGGCCACGGCCACCAGCAGGACCACGCCGGCGGCGAGCATCCGCCGGCGTCCGAACCCGTGCAGGGCGCCCACCACGAGCACGGCGAGGGGCGCTATCGCAGGGAACACGTAGCGCCCGAATTCGGCGATGGCGATCCGCGGCGAGAGGCTGAAGTAGGCCGCCTCGAAGCCGAGGATCACGGTCACGGGGATGGCGATCAGCGCCGCCAGTTCGAGCCAGTGGCCTCGCACCCACGGCCACTCGCGGCGCGCCGCCCACGCGCCGAGCGGGACGGTGAGGACCATGCACAGGAAGATCACCACGTACACCCAGTGGCCGAACAGCACGTCGTACCAGCCGAACGCCCCCCAGCCGCGTTCGACGAAGATCACGAAGCCGGCGTCGTGGGTGAGCACGAAGCCGGGGGCGTGCAGGGGGAAGTAGCGGGTCATGAACGGCAGTCTCGGGAGCAGCGCCTGCCACACGTAGGCGGCGAAGCTGGGGAGGTGGTGGAGCGCTTCGTCGACGGCGCTCGCGTTCGAGCTGATGGTGGCCGAGCCGCCGGCGGCGGCGCTCCCCTGCAGCCTGTCGAGGACGTGGCTCGAGAACGCCAGCATCGCGACGGCCCCCGCCGCCAGCGCGAGGAAGCCGCGCAGCGCGGCGCGATCGTGCCGGCGCCACAGCGACGCCAGCAGCACCGCCCCCGCAACCGGGTAGAGCGACAGCGCGGTTCCCTTGATCAGCGGAAGCGCGATCAGCAGCGCCCCGGTGAGCGCCCCCCAGGGGACCGTCACGCCGCGACGGAGCATGCGCACCAGCAGCCACGCCAGCGCCGCAGCGCCGGCGTTGACGCCGACGTCGTTGTTGACCGAGCCCGAGATGAACCCGTACATCGGCTCGTAGCACACGAGCAGGGCGGCGAGCACGGCGAGCCACGGGCGCCCGGGCGCGAGCTCGCGGGCGAGCAGGAACGCGAACACCACGGCGAGCGCGCCGAGCAGCGCGGAGAGGATGCGCATCAGCGTGAGCTGGTCGAGCGGCGAGCCGGATGCGAGCACGTACGCCGGCGCGAGCGCGGCGTAGTAGATCGGGCCATAGCTGGCGGCCGTCTCGTTGCCGCCGCCGTCGGCGGCGCTGGGGCGCAGGCGGCGTGCCTGCGCGCGGTATTCGGCCTGCTGGCGGGCGCTCCAGGGCGGACGGGTGTCGCCGATCTGGTGGTCGGTGAGGAAGCTCATGTCTTCGAGCGCCAGTGTCTGCGCGCTCGACCAGCGGGGCAGCGACGATGCGGGGTCGCGGGACGGCGCTTCGCCGCGTTCGACCAGCGACTGGGTGTAGGCGAAGTGGTCGACCTCGTCGGGCGCCTGGAAGGGCGGCGTGATGAGCGCCCAGCAGATGAAGTTGAGCGCGGCGATCGCGTACAGCCACGCCGCCAGCCGTCGCCCGTCCCCGGCGGCGGCGAGCGCGAGGCAGCGCACGGAGACGAGCGCGAGCGCGGGCGCCACGATCAGCAGGATCAGCACGTACAGCCACGGCCCGACGAGGCCGGGGCGGAACAGCGAGGCGCGGCTGAGGATCGTCCCGGCGCGCGCCAGGTAGCTGCTGCGCGCGCCGGCGGGTGGCTCATACCAGACGGCGATGCGCCCCGCGATCGGCCGCCCGGCGGCCGTCGGCGCCGAGGTGCTCGGCGGTGCCGGCAGCGGCGTGCCTCCCCAGGCGACGACGTCGCCGGCGCTCAGGCACAGCGACGCCGCTCGTTCGGCCGGCTGGGCGGGGAGCTCGGGCACGGTGAACGCCGGGGCGCTCGTGCGGTTGGCGCCCACCCGCTGCGGGCCGAGGCGGCTTTCGATCGCGCGCGCGTCGCCGCTCAGGCTGAGCGCCAGCGTGAGCGCGGGGCGCAGGCGCGTGCGCGACAGGAGCTGCACGCGGATGCCCCCGGTGCCGGCGGGGATGTGCAGGCCGGGCACGCACACCCGCTCGCCGGCGGGCGCTTCCGCGACGTAGCTGTACGCCTCGACGTTGTCCGTGCCCGTGTAGTAGCTGCGGGGGTACGCGCAGTAGACGACGATCAGGATGGCCACGGGCACGAGCGCGATCGCGGCGACTCGCCACACGCGGCGATCGCCGGCGAGCACCGCCGCCAGCATCCGGCGGACGGGCTCCACCGCTAGCGGCGACGCAGCCCGAGGATGGACAGCAGGAACGAGGAGAAGAAGATCTGGATCCCCACGATCAACAGCGACGCGGCGATCACCGCCGCGTGTTCGTCGGCGAGCGAGCCGAAGCCGTGGGAGATCCAGGTGGCCAGGATCACCGCCCCCGTGACCACGCCGATGAGCACGAACAGGCCACCGAGGAGCAGGCCGTGCTCGAGCCGGAAGCGCGTGCGCATGCGATCGAACCACGGGTCCCGCTCGCCCATGAAGTACGTCCCGTAGGCGTGCGCGCACAGGCCGAGCGCGAGCACCTGCGTGCCGACGATCATCAGCAGCGCGCCGCCGATCAGCGCGTGCACCCCCCACGCGCGGCCGAAGAAGTCAAGGCCGGCGCCCACGAACGCCACGATCAGCGTGCCCACCCCGGCGAGCACGGTGCCGGGGACGATGAACAGGTAGGTGGGGCTGTGGACGAGCAGGAAGCGCAGGTGCCGCCAGCCGTCGCGGAAGCTCGACAGCTTGCTCTCGCCCCCGCGCGGGTGGTATTCGATCGGGAACTCGGCGATGTTGAGATGCTGCTTGGAGGCCCTGATGACCATCTCGGAGGCGAACTCCATGCCGGTGGTGCGCAGGTCCAGGCGCGGGAGCACGTCGCGGCGCAGGGCGCGCATCCCGCAGTGGGCGTCGCTGATGCCCGTGCGGAACAGCAGGTTGAGCAGGCCGGTGAGCATCGGGTTGCCGACGTAGCGGTGCAGCCACGGCATGGCCCCGGGCTGGATGTTGTCCATGCGGTCGCCGATGACCATCTCGGCGCCCTGCTCCAGCGCGGCGACGAAGCGGGGGATCTCGTGGAAGTCGTAGGTGAGATCGGCGTCGGCCATCACGATGTAGCGGCCGCGCGAGGCGGCGAAGCCGGCCATGTAGGCGCTGCCGTAGCCGCGCCTGTGCTCGACCACCACGCGCGCGCCAGCCCGCTCCGCGAGCCGCGCCGAGTCGTCCTCGGAGCCGTTGTCCGCGACCACCACCTCGCCGTCGACGTCCATGCGCACGATCGCTTCCAGGGCGGCCGTCACGCACGACTCGATGTTCTCCGCCTCGTTCAGGCAGGGGATCACGACGGACACCAGCGGCCGCTGCGCATCTGGAGCGTCGGGGTCCGCGGGAGGGATGCTTGTCGGGGCGAGTGTGCTCATGGCTGTAAGTCGCGTCTGCCCTGATCTGCCGCCGGCCAGCCGGCGCCTCCCCGTTTATAACGCCGCGAAGGGCGGAAAGTGGCGCACGACCGACAAGATGGGATGCTAGCGGGGATGCGGGTGTGCCTCATCTATGACTGCCTCTTCCCACACACGGTGGGCGGCGCCGAGCGCTGGTACCGGGACCTGGCCGAGCGCCTGTGCGCCGAGGGACACGACGTGACCTACGTGACGCTCCGCCAGTGGCCGCGCGGCGAGCGCCCGCAGATCGACCCGCGCGTGCGGGTGGTGAGCGCCGGCCCGCGCATGGCCCTGTACACGACGGGCGGCCGGCGACGCACGCTGCCACCGCTCGTGTTCGGCCTGGGCGTGCTCTGGCACCTGCTGCGCCACGGCCGCCGCTACGAGGTGGTGCACACGTGCTCGTTCCCGTACTTCTCGCTGCTGGCCGCGGGCGCGGCGCGGGCGCTCGCGGGCTACGGGCTGGTGGTCGACTGGTTCGAGGTGTGGAGCCGCACCTACTGGCTGGACTACCTCGGCCCGGTGGGCGGCCGCGTGGGGATGCTCGTCCAGCGTGTGTGCGCGCTCGTGGAGCAGCGGGCGGTGTGCTTCTCCGAGCTGCACGCGGCGCGCCTGCGCGCCGAGGGGCTGCGCGGCACGGTGACCGTCCTGCGGGGCCTGTACGCAGGGGCTAGCGAACCGGCCGCGCCACTGCCGGCAGCGCCTGTGGTGATGTTCGCGGGACGCCTCATCCCCGAGAAGCAGGTGACGCTGGCGGTCGCCGCGATCGCCCTCGCGGCCGAGCGGATCGAGGGGCTGCGGGGGGAGGTCTTCGGCGAAGGACCGGAGCGCGCGGCGCTCGACGCGGCGATCGCCGGGCAGGGGCTCGAGCAGGTCGTGACCGCGCGCGGGTTCACCGACACGGAGACGGTGGACGCGGAGATGGGCCGGGCGATGTGCCTGCTGTTGACCTCGCGGCGGGAGGGCTACGGGCTGGTGGTGGTCGAGGCCGCCGCGCGGGCCACGCCCGCCGTGGTCGTCCCCGGCGAGGACAACGCGGCCACCGAGCTGATCGAGGAGGGGGTCAACGGCACGATCGCAGCCGGCTCGGACCCGCAGGCGGTGGCCGACGCGATCGTCCGTGTCCACGCGGCGGGGCTGGCGCTGCGCGAGAGCACCGCACGCTGGTTCGCGGAGAACATCGGCTGGCTGTCGCTCGAGTCCTCGCTACGCGCGATGCTGGACATCTACGCCGCCGGCGGCCTCACCGAGCGCCGATCGCCTTCGCGTAGCGCGACTCGTCGATGACCAGGCGCCAGTAGCCGCGCAGCGGCGGCGCAGCGCGGAAATGCTCGAAATCGAAGGTCAGGATGGGGTGGTCGTGGCGCTCCGCCAGCGCCATCACCGAGGCGTCGGCGAGTCCGAGGCCGAGGTCGGCGTAGCGAGCGTCGATCTCAGCCGCCCGCCGCAGCAGCGCGGCCGAGGAGAACGCCACGCGGTGCTCGCCGGCCACGAGCGCGGCAAGGAACAGGCGAGCGGCATGATCCCCGACGCGCGAGCGCAGAAGCTGATCCACCTCGACCGCCACCTCCGCCGGGACGATCAGCTCGCGGCCGAGGTGCGTGACGAGCTCCGCCGCGAGCGGGTGCGCCTGATCGCGCTTGTTAGCCGCCGCAAGCAGCGGCCCGGTGTCGGCGATCACCCTCAGCGCGCGTCGACCGGCTCGCGCAGGTACCGCTCCGCCATGCGTCCGAGATCACCGGGCCCGTCGCCGGCGCCCACGTACCGAGGGCGCTTGCGCCCCTGAGTACTGCGTGCGCCGGCTTCGATCAGCCGCGCCACGGTTGCCGAGAAGGACTCGCCGGCCTCGGTCGACTCGCGCGCGAGCTCCTCGACGCCGTCGGGCAGATAGACAGTTCTACGACTCATCGACCTCAAGGGTATGAATTTCGATATCATACCATGCTCAGGACGATGAGGGAGGCGCGTGGCCGCCGCCGTTACCGCGCCCCTGCTCCAGCGCACGCGCATAGCTGTCGAGCGTCAGCCGCGCTGTGCGCGCCCACGTGAAGCGGTGCGCCTGGGCGAGGCCCAGCTCGCGCAGGCGCTCGCGCAGCGCCCCGTCCTCGAGCAGGCGGGAGATGGCCTCGGCGATCTTCGCCTCGCTGCGCGGGTCGAACAGCAGCGCCGCGTCGCCGGCGACCTCGGGGAGCGAGGAGGCGTTGGAGCAGGCCACGGGCACGCCGCGGGCCATCGCCTCGAGCACCGGCAGACCGAACCCCTCGTACAGCGACGGGAACACGAACGCGCTCACCGTCGAGAACAGCCCCTCGAGCTCCTCGCCCGACAGCCACGCGGGGAAGCGCAGGTCCTCGGCGACCCCAAGCGCGGCGGCGCTGGCGCGCAGCTCGGACTCGTGCGGGGTGGCGTAGCCGGGGATCACCAGCACCGGGCGCCGCTCGGCGGGGATGCGCGCGAGCGCGCCGATCAGCGCGAGCAGGTTCTTGTGGGCTCGCTTCGCCGACAGGCTCAGCACCACGGTGCGCTCGCCGAGCTGCAGACGGGCGCGCACGTCGCGCTCGGACACCGGGGCCGCGCGCTGGACCGTGCCGAGGCCGAGCGGCACGACGTCGATGCGCCGCGGATCGGCGCCGAGGAGCTCGACGAGATCGTCGCGGGTGCTGTGCGAGTCGGCGGTCACGCGATCGGAGCGGCGCACCGCCCCCGGCACGAGCACGCGCATGCCCTTGTCGCGCAGGCCCGCGTGGCTGTCCGGGAAGCGGGCGTAGATGAGGTCGTGCACGGTCACCACCCGGCGAAAGCGCCCCCACAGCGGCGCGGTGCTGGCGAGGCTGTGGACGAGATCCACGCCCGCGCGGGCGGCCAGCACGGGCAGCAGCGCCTGCTCTCCGAGCACCCACTGCACGCGGTTTCGCGCGCGCACGGGGACGGTCACCGCCGGCAGCAGCTCACCCCACGGCCCGTCCGCGGCGGCCGCCGCCTCGCGGTTGACGAACGCGGTGAAGCGCACCTCGGGCGCGGCCGCGAGGAGCTCGGGGATCAGCTCCCGCGCCACCACCTCCATCCCGCCTGTCTCGCCGGGCACGAGGAATATGAGGTTGAGGCCGACGTGCATCGAGCCCCGAGGCTACTGGGCTGCTAGTCCTTGAGCACCTCGAGCTCCGCGCGGATGTTCATGCTGGGGCACACGAAGGCGAAGTACTTCTCGTATGTCTCCTGCCAGCGGTTGAACAGCAGCCCGAGGCCGAGCGCGCGGTGGGCCAGCCACATGTCGAGCGTGACCCGCACGACGCGAAAGCGCACGTCCGTGTAGTGGGCGAAGCGCGGCTCGGCCAGCGAGCGGATGGCGATCGTGGAGAAGTAGTGGCGGTGGGTGGGGTCGCCGTAGGCGAGCGCCGAGGAGAAGTGCGGCGTGCGCAACTGCACGCGCGCACCAGGACGGGCGATGCGATGCAGTTCCTCGAGCACCCGGATCGGCTCGCGCACGTGCTCGATCACGTCCTGCAGCAGGATCTGATCGAAGCTCGAGTCCGCGATCGGGTAGGGCAGCTCGTCGAGATCGTGGACGATGTCCGCGGCCGTGTCCGGCGAGACGTCCAGGCCGACCGCGCCCGGATGCTTCGCGGCGCCGCAGCCGACGTCGAGGATCGCGCCGGGGCCCGTGGGGGCGAGGTCGAACCGGTGGGGATCGGTCAGGCGGGCGATCAGGCCCGGGGCGCCGGCCATCGCCATCACCCGCCCAGGACCTGCTCGTAGGCGGCGCTCAGGCGCCCGGCGGCCGCGGCGTTCGAGTAGCGCTCCAGGACCTCCGCCGGATAGGCCACGCGCGCCCCCGGCGCCCGCGCGAGCGCGCCGGCGGCAAGCCCGTGGGCGATGCCCATCCAGTCCCCGGGAGCCACCAGCCCGACGGGCGCGCCCGCCACCACCTCGGGAATGGCGCCGCTGGTGGTGGTGAGGATCGCCAGTCCGGCTGCCATCGCCTCGGCGAGCACCAGCCCGAACTGCTCCTCCCAGAAGACGCGGGGAACGTCGAACGGGTGGTAGGCGGCGCCCGCGGAGTCGTGGCTGGCGAGCACCATCGCCGAGGCGTCCGCGAACACGTCCGGCATGCGCTCGTAGGGGACGGAGGCGATCTCCACCGAGCCCGCCAGGCCGAGCTCCGCGGCGTGCTCGCGCAGCCGGCGCTCCTCGGGGCCCGCACCGACGATCAACAGGCGCGGCTCGACCACGGAGCCGTCGGGCAGCGTGACGATGCCGCGGTGCAGCGCGGCGAGCGCGCGCAGGACGTCCTGATGGCCCTTCTCCCACACGAGCCGCCCGGGCGAGACGATCACGTGCCGCGGCGGCGTCCCCGGGCGCGCTGGCGCCGTCGCCGTACCGGCGCGTCCTGCCGGCGTGGAGCCGGCCCCGCGGTGCGCGGTGGCGGTCCCGCGATGCCCGGCGGCGGTCCCGTTGGCGGCGGCGAAGCGCTCGACGTCGATCCCGGGTGGGCATACGCGCATGCGCTCCCGCGGCACCCCCTCCAGGCGCAGCGCCTCGGCGGCGCGCTCGGTGGCGGGCAGGAACAGGTCCGTGTGCGCCAGCACGAGCTCGCGGTGGTGGCGGGCGTGGCGATTGCGGTAGGCGTTCAGGAAGGGCAGCGTCTCCCACACGGTCTGCACGAGCTTGAAGCCGTACCGGGGCCGGCGCCGGGCCGCCTCGGCGGAGAACCAGAAGGACAGCTCCTCCGCGTGCACCACGTCGGCGGCGGCGAACGCCTGCTCGGCCGACAGGTAGCGGTCGCCCAGCAGGCCCGCCCCGACCTCGCCGAGCGGACCGGCGGGCAGCAGGTCACGGAGCGAGCGCACGGGCACCGAGCGCAGGCCGTCCGGCGCGGCGAAGCCGTTGGAGCGGGTGAGCAGGTAGGAGACGTCGAAGCGCTCGGGCAGCTCGCGCCAGGGACCCAGCTCCCAGGGCGTCACCAGGTGCCCGCGGACGATCAGGATGCGCGGCACGGGGCGAAGCCTCCCACTATGCGCGTGTTGGCGGCAGGCGACCCGGCTGCTGTGGCAGCTCGAGGATCAGCGCCAGCGCGCGCTCGATCTCCGCGAGCTTGGCCGGTGGGAGCGCCCCCAACCTGCGCAGCAGCCGCGAGCGCGCCACACCCCTGACAGCCCGGCAGATCGCGCGACTTGCCCGATCGACGCCCTCGACCTCCGCGACCTCGGGCCTCAGCGCCGAGAACGCGCTGGAGCTGGAGAGGGGAACCACCACGACGAGCTCCTCCACACTGCCGGTACTGAGGCTGTCGGCCGAGCACACGATCGCCGGCCGGCTCTTGCCGGGCTCACCGCGCCTGGAGGCGCCCAGCGACACGAGCCACACCTCGCCGCGGCGCGGCTCAGTCGAGGCCATCTTCCAGCGTCGCCTCCCACAGACGCGTCTCCTCGAGCGCTGCCGAGCTCTGTGCGTCGGCGCGGGCGGCCCGTCGCTCCGACTCGAAGATCGCCTCGAGCTCGCGCTCGCGCGCCACCTCCGTTAGCAACGCCGCCAGCGAGATGCCGCGCGCACGGGCCTGCTCCGCCAGCAGATCACGCGTCTCCCGCGCCACTCGAATGGTCGCCGTCGCAGTCGACATGGCCACAGCATAGCGCCATCGCATAGCGCCATCGTGCCGTAGTGGGCGTGCGCGTCCTGTTGCGGGCGTGCGCGTCCTGTTGCGGGCGTGCGCGTCCTGCTCATGCCGGTGGCGCCGGCGACAGGCGCCGGCCGCGGGCGAGCATCGCCCGCCGGTACCCCGCAAGGCTCGCCTCGCCGGTGCGCCGCCAGGTGTAGGCGGCCACGCGCTCGTGTCCGCGCGCGACTAAGGCTTCTGCGAGCGCGGGATCGTCGAGGACGCCACGCAGAGCCGCGGTCACCTCCTGCTGGCGCTGGGGATCGAACAGCAGCGCCGCGTCGCCCGCCACCTCGGGCAGGGCGGCCACATTCGCGCACGCCACGGGAACGCCGCGGGCCATCGCCTCGAGCACCGGCAGCCCGAACCCCTCGATCAGCGACGGCAGCACGAACACCCGGCTGAGCGCGTACAGGCCGTCGAGCTCCTCGTCGGAGATCCAGTCGAGAAAGCGCACGCGCGCGCTCACCCCGAGCCCGTCCGCGAGGGTACGCAGCTCGCGCTCGTGCGCGGTCGGCGCCCCGGGCAGCACGAGCATCACGTCATCATCCAGATCGACGAGCGCGTGCAGCAGCGCGCCCAGGTTCTTGTACGGACGCTTCTGGGCCACGCACAGCACGACCCGCGAGTCGCCGAGGCCCAGGCGCCCGCGCAGCTCCGCCTCGGGGATCGACGGCCCGGCCACCGGCACGCGCACGCCGAGCGGCGTCACGTCGATCCGCTCGCGCCCCAAGCCGAGCGTCGCCACGAAGTCCTCCGCGGCGGCGTGGGAGTCGGCGAACACGCGATCGGCGTGGCGCACGCAGTGGCGCACGAGCACGTCCATCCTGCGCTGCACGCTCGTGCTCGGCTCCCATTCCGCCGCCCGGTGCAGCCAGATGAGGTCGTGCAGCGAGATCACGCTGCTCACGCCGGGGACGATCGCGGGCCCGGTGTTCGCGGGACTGTGCAACACGTCCAGGCGCCGCGCGAGCGCGAGCGGCGGCAGGGCGGCGAACTGCGCGAGCAGGTGCACGGGCGGGCCGGCGAGGCGCACCGGCAGCACGACCCAGCGCACGTTCCCGGCCCACGGCGCGCCACGCAGCTCGGCGGGCGCGTCCCGCGAGACGAACACGTGCAGCTCGCTGTCGGGCTCGGCCTCCAGCAGCGCGCCCGCCAGCTCCGTGGCGTAGCGGCCGATGCCGCCCGCGCGCCCGCCGAGGAACACGAGGTTCAGGCCGATTCGCAGCGGGCGAGAGCGCACGTCCTCGTCGCGGAACATCTGCCCGGCAGGCTATCCGGCGCGGCGCATGCGTGCGGGCAGCAGCTCGCGCATCTCGTCGGGCACCGCCCGCGTGAGCCCTATCAGCAGCGCGTACACGCCCACCGCGAGCGCCGCCCGGACGAGCGACGGCACGCCCGAGAGCAGCGCCAGCACCACCGCCGGCGCGGCCGCCGGCACCACCTTGAGCAGGATGCCGAGCCGCGGGCGCAACTCGGGGTGGCGATAGGCGAGCGCGAGCAGCGAGCCGAGCGCGAGCACGCACTCGCCGGCGACGGTGGCGATGGCCGCCCCCTTGGCCCCGTCGGAGCTCACCAGCGCGATCGTCGCCGAGCAGCTCACCACGAACGCCGCCAGGTTCGCCAGCAACAGCCCCCGGTAGCGCTTCAGCGACAGCAGCGCGAAGCTCCAGCCGGCGAGCGCGAACGAGGCGATCAGCGCCGTCCCCTGGATCTGCAGCACGCCGGCGGCCGCCGCGAACTTCTCGCCGGCGACCACGTGGACGATGAACTGCGCGCCGCCCAGCAATCCCAACGCGGCGGCCACGCCGAGGATCAGCGACGCCTCGAAGATCCGCTGGAGCGCATAGGACAGGCGCTCGCGATCGTCGCGGGCGGCACGCGCCAGCAGCGGCAGCGCGCCGCCCACCACCACCCCGGGCACCGCGCCCATCACCATGAAGATGCGAAACGACGCCGCGAACAACCCGCTCTGGTGGGGGCTGGCGATCAGGCTGGTGAGGATCTGGGCGGTGAAGATGTAGATCGTGCCCACCGCCGTGGCCAGCGAGAAGGCCACCGTGAGGCGCAGCAGGGCGAGCCACTGGCGCGGGCGCACGCTCATGCGCAGGGAGATCTGACGGCGCGCGAGCCTGGCCGTCGGCGGGATCAGCACGAGGTTCACCGCGAGCGTCACCGCGAGCAGCGGCGCCACCCCGGCGCCGACCACCACGAGGGCCACGATCGCCCCCACCGTCAGCACCTGGCGCGCGAGTTCGAGCGCCGACAGCGTGCCCAGGCGCAGGGCGGCGGTCAGCGGGATCGTGTGCGTGTGCTGCACCACCAGCGCGATCGTGCCGAGGCTCGCGAGCACCGCGCCCGCGAGCAGCGCCGTGCTGTAGCCGGCGGCCAGCGCGAACGCGGTGACGAGCACCACGCCGCACGCGGTCAGCGTCATGCGCAGGCCGAGCAGGTCGCGCATCAGCGCGTCGCGCTCGGCGCCCGCGCTGACGGCGAACTCGCGCGTGCCCACCGTCGACATGCCCGCGTCGGTGATCGACGCGACGATCCCCACGAGCGAGAGCACCGTCGTGTACTCGCCGAAGCGCACCACGCCCAGATGGCGGGTGAGCAGCGCGGCCGACAGCACCGACAGCGCCACCATCGCCACGTACGTGGCGAAGCGGAGCACCCCGCCCCGGATGATCCGCCCGCCCGCCTCCGTGCTGTCGAGCACGTCGGAGATCCCGTCTCCGGGACCCCGCGCAGGCCGCTCCCCCTCGGGGGACGGCGCGGCGGCGGCGCTCAGCTCCGCCATGCCCACACCATCCCGTGGCCGTCCGGGCGATGCCAGATCGAGCGCAGCTCGAGGCCGGCGCCCGCGAGCGCCGACTCGGCCGCCTCGCGCGGGTCGCCGCCCGCGCAGAAGCGCGGGTGGTACTCGAGCACGAGCGCCCGCGGCGGGCTGGCCCGAAAGCGGGGGTCGCAGAGGATCGCCCACTCGCCGCCCTCGATGTCCATCTTCACGAGGTCCGCCCCGGCCAGCTCGGGGAGCACGTCCCGCAGCTCGACCTCGATGTCCCCCTCGTCCCCCTCGCCCGCCAGGCGCGAGAGCGCCACCCCGCCCGCGAGGAAGCGCGCGCGACCGCTGCTCGCGCCGGCCGCCGAGCGCACCAGCGTCCAGCGCGCCTGCAGCCCGTTCAGGGCGATCGTGCGCGCGTGCACCTCCGCGTTGGCGGGATCGGGCTCGAACGCGAGGATCTCTGCCTGTGGCCAGCGCGCGGCGGCGAACGCTCCGAACAGCCCCACGTTCGCGCCGAGGTCGACGATCCGCCCAACCCGCGCGAGGCGCTGCTCGACCTCGGCCGGCGGGCGGTAGTCGTGCTCGTGGAACACCTCTCCCAGCGTCACCACGTCGCCCGTGCCGTGGCGGATGGCCACCCGCAGCCCGTTCTCGCGCAGGCGGTACACGAACGTGCCGTGGCGGCGGGCGCCGGCGCGCGCGACGAAGGCGAGCGCGGGGCGCACCGTGCGGGCCCTGAGCAGCAGCGCCGTCAGGGGCAGCAGGCGCGGACGCCCCGCAAGTGCGCGCAGCGATTGCGCGACCCTGGCACGCGCGCGAGTCATCGCCTGTGAGCATAGGCACGCGCTCGCCACGCCCGCGCGTAGCACTCCAGCGTGCCACGGGCGGTGGCCCGCCACGTGAAACCCGCCTCGCGCTCGCACCCGCGCGCCACCAGCGTCTCGGCGAGCGCACGGTCGCACAGCAGCTCGAGCACCGCCCGGGCGATGTCCTGGACGCTGTAGGGGTCGAAGTAGCGGGCCGCGTCCCCGGCGACCTCGGGCAGCGCCGACGCGCGCGAGCAGGCCACCGGCACGCCCCGCCGCATGGCCTCGAGGATGGGGATGCCGAAGCCCTCGTTGACGGAGGCGAACACGAAGCAGCTCGCCAGCGCGTACAGACCCTCGAGATCGGCGGCGTTCACGTACTCGGGGAACACCACGCTGGCGGACACCCCCAGCTCGGCCGCCAGCGCCCGCAGCTCGCGCTCGTGCGGGGTGGGGTTGCCGGGCATCACCAGCACCGCGTCCGGGCGGCGCTCGAGCACGCCCGCCATCGCCCGGATCAGCCGCGGCAGGTTTTTGTTGGCCTTCTTGGCCGACACGGTGAGGACCACCGGGCCCTCGCCGAGACCGAGGCGCGCCCGCAGCTCGCTTGCGGGGGTGGGCGCGAGCAGGTCGCTGCCGCCGGCGGCCAGCCCGACCACGTCGATGCGCTCGCGCGGCACGTGCAGGTACTCGACCACGTGCTCCGCACCCGCCTGCGAGAGGGCCAGCACGCGGTCGGCGCGTCGCGCCACCGGCGGCACGATCACCCGCCACAGCCGCATGGTGGCCGCCTCGCCGGGCTCGGGGGCGACGATCCAGGTGAGATCTGCAAGCGTCACCACGCTCACCGCCCGCGTGCGCAGGGGCGCGGTCAGGGCCACGCTGTGCAACAGGTCCACCCGCCGCCCGGCGAGCGCGCCCAGCAGCGTCAGCTCGGACGCCGCCCGCAGGCCGCGACGGCCCAGCAGCGGGTGGGTGACCAGCTCGACCGCGTCCGCCCAGCCCTCCTGGGCGAGGTACTCGCGGCCCTGGGCGTTGCAGAACACGCTGAAGCGCACGGCGGGGGCAAGCCGCACGAGCTCGGGCACGAGCGCCCGCACGTACGTGTCGAGCCCGCCCATGCGCGGCTCGAGGAAGACCGCGTTCACACCCACCCGTGGCGGCAGGGCCGCAACGCCCGCTCCTGACGGCGCGGGGGCGTGTGCATCCGCGCGGGCCACCGGCGCGGGAGGGTTTTCGCTAGAACCACCCACGTGGCGGAGCTTCGCAGGCGCGCGCAGATAGGGCTCACTCGCGTGGGCACGCGTGTGCTGCGCGCCCTCGGGGTCCGCGACGAGCTCGTCGCCTGGCGTCTGCGCCGCGCTCGCGCCCGCCGCGCGGCCGTCGAGGCCCGCGGCGAGGATCGGCTGTCGCATCCCGCGCTCCACGAACTCGACTTCAAGCTCAGCGCCATCATCGATCGCGACGGCGGCTTCTACGTGGAGGCGGGAGCGCACGACGGGTTCACCCAGTCGAACACCTACTGGCTCGAGCGCTTCCGCGGCTGGCGCGGGGTGCTGGTGGAGCCCATGCCCGAGCTCGCCGCCGAGGCGCGGCTCTCGCGGCCGGCGGCCGCGGTCTTCCAGTGCGCGCTCGTCTCCGCCGACGAGCCCCGCGCGACGCTGCGCATGCGCTTCGGCGATCTCATGTCGATGGTGGACGGCGCCCGCGAGTCGCACTGGCCGGGGCTGGGAACGGTGCTCGGATGGCGCGACCCGTACGAGCTCGACGTCGAGGCCCGCACGCTGTCCTCGTTGCTCGACGAGATCGACGCCCCCGAGGTGGACCTGCTGTCGCTGGACGTCGAGGGCTCCGAGGGACCGGCGCTGCGGGGCCTCGACCTCGACCGCCACGCCCCCCGGTACGTGCTCGTGGAGATCCACGACCGCGAGCACGACCGCCCGCCCGTCGACGCCGTCCTCTCCGAGCGCTACCTCGAGCACGGCTGGCTGTCGCCGGTCGATCTGCTGTACGTGCGCCGGGACGTCGCCGACGCCGGTGCACGGAGCCGTGGCGAGTCGGTCTGAGTTCGCGCTCAGCCAACCACTGCGTCATCTGCCCGCATGTCCGACTTTTTCGATTCTGCGGTTAAGTGATCCGCTGCTCCAGCCGATAGCTGGATGTGTCGATAGAGCCGCGGGCCCACCCAGATCGGGCGGCAGCGAGTGCCGACGATACCGCCGGGGCTGCTCTCCGCGAGCTGCCCGGGGCCAGGATGCTCGTCTTCGATCGGGAGCTTCGCCTCATCCTGTCCGCCGGCCAGACGCTCGAGCACGGGGCCGGAGGCGATCCGGCCGTCTGCCGCGAGGGAGCGTTCGTGGGGGACGCCTTCCCGGAGAGCCTGTGGAAGCTGATCGAGCCGCTGTGCCGCTCGGCGCTCGACGGTGAGACGCGTTCGCGGGAGATCTGGAGCGCCGATGACAGTCGCTCCCTGATGGTGGACGTGGGACCGCTGCGCCAGGACGGCCCCGCGGGTCGCACGGGCCGACCTTCCGGCATCGCCTGCGGTGTGGCCGTGATCCTCGACGTCACCGCGCGCCGGGCGGCCGACGGGGTGGCAAGACCGTCCGATGGCCACTTTGAGCAGGTTTTCGAACGCGCGCCCATCGGGACGGGCTTGATGGACCTGGACGGTCGTTGGACGCTCGTCAATCACGCGTTGTGCGACATCACGGGTTACACCAGCGAGGAGCTGATCGACCGGTGTTTCGCTGAGATCACGCATCCCGATGACGTTGATAACGACGCGGTGCAGTACGCGCAGTTGCTGGCGGGCGCCATTCCCGCGTTTCAGGTCGAGAAGCGCTACTTCAGCGCCGCCGGCGAAACCATGTCGGCGATCGTTTCGATCTCGCTCGTGCGTGACGGAGAGTCCGCACCTCTGCACTTCATCGCTCAGCTGCAGGACATCTCTGAGCGAAAGCGTCTGGAGGAGCACCTGCGCCACCTCGCCGACCACGACGCCCTCACCGGGCTTCGCAACCGCAGGCTCTTCGAGCACGACCTGGAGCTGCAGGTGGCGCGCTCCCAGCGCTACGGCGAGAGGGCTGCCGTGATGGTGGTGGACCTCGACGCCTTCAAGGCGATCAACGACCTGCACGGTCACAAGGTCGGCGACGACACGCTCAAGGCCGTCGCCACGGCACTCGCCCGGCGCCTGCGGACAACTGACCTCGTGGCCCGTTTGGGGGGAGACGAGTTTGCGGTGCTGCTACCGCACGCCGACGAGCAGAGCACGGCCCTCGTCGCGGACGGTCTCGCCCGCGTGATCGCCGCCTGCAGCATCGATCTCGGCGACACGGTGATTCATCCCTCCGGCAGCGTCGGCGTGGCCATGATCGATCAACAGACCGTGAGCGCCGAGCAGGTGTTCGTCGAGGCCGACCAGGCGATGTACGCGGCGAAGCGGGCCAGGGCCACAGCCACGCCCGCCTGACCCCGAGCCCCCGCGGATCGACACCGTGACGACGCTTCTGTAGACAGATCAAGCGCCTGTATGGTAGATTTGAAGCGTGAGCACCACCATCAGAGTGAGCGAGCCAACTCGGGATCGCTTCGCCAGATTGGCGCAGGCAACTGGCCGTCCCATGAGCCAACTGGTCGATGAGGCTGCCGATGCGCTGGAGCGACGCGTGTTCTTTGAGCAATTCTCCTACGGCTATGAGGTCCTGCGCGCTGACCGCGACGCATGGGGCGAGATCCAGGCCGAGCGCGCTGCCGAGAGCGGCGCGCTGCGTGACAGCTCATAGTGAACCCACGGAGGGGTGAGGTATGGCTGGTCGACTTCGGCGACCCCCTTGGACGGGAGCAGTCCGGCAGCCGACCCGCAGTAGTCATCTCGTCTGACCTGTTGAACGACAGTCGCGCCGGTGTTGTGATCGTGGTCCCTATCACGACGGCCTATCGTGGCCTGCCGTCCCACATCGAGATCGACCGGGACGGCTCCGGGCTCGACGAGATCAGCTATGCAAAGTGCGAGGACGTCAAGTCCATCTCTGAGAAGCGCCTCATCGGGCGACTCGGTGCCACGAGCGACGAGGCCATCTTCCAGATCGCGCGCGGACTGCGCTTCCTATTGGACCTCTGAGCACGGTAACCGCTTCAACATGTTTGACCGGTCTCGTAGGTTGGGCTCACGCTCGGCGGGGCGCGTGTCGATCAGTCAGTAGTGCAACAGATGCCCCCGCGCGTGCCGCCGGAGCCCTCGACGCTCCGGAGCGGTCGGGGACTGCATCCGTATCGATGGCTGCTCGCGCGGCGTGACGCGGGCGAGGACGGCTCGGCGTTCGCTTTCGGCATCCGCCTGTTTGCGACCGTCGCGCTCAGCTTCGCAATGATCGGCATCACGGCCTATGTCCTGCTCGAACGAGACCTCGCGCACCTGCAGGTCAGCGAATACGCCGAAAGCCAGCGGGCGGACGCGAAGGCCTTCGAACGCCAGGGCACCCGGGCAACCGGCACGGCGGACGAGATCGGCGACATCAGCCGTCTGCTCGAAGGTGTCGAACAGCGTCCCGGCACCGTGGCGGTCCTGCTGATCGACCGGCAGCACCTGGTCAGGGCGGCGGGCAACGATGCTCTGGTGGGCAGGACGGACGCCGACACTCGTGTCGATGCCGCGCTCGAGCACGGGAGCTCATACGCCGGGCGCGTGGGTGGCAGCAGCGGTGGCAGCAGCGACTTCGAGTTCGTCGTCCCGATCGACCTTCCAAGTGGTCGCTACGCCTACGAGGTGACTTACGACCACCTCACCTACGACGCGCATCTGAGCGAACTGCGGAGGATCCTGGCGCTGATAGCGCTGCTCAGCGTGATCGGCGGCGGTGCCGTCTTCTATCTGCTCGGCGGCCGGCGGCTGATGCGCGACCATCGGACGGTTCTGCGGCGAGCGACCCGCGACGGGCTGACCGACCTCCCCAACCAGCGTGCCTTCCAGGACGAGTTCCCCCAAGCCGTCGCCTCCGCTGCGCGCTATGAAGATTCCTTCGCGCTGGCGCTGATGGACGTCGATGACTTCAAGCTCATCAACGACCGCTACGGGCATCCACACGGTGACGCGATGCTCCAGCACGTGGCGGAGGTCCTGCGCGAGGCAAGGCCCGGGGACCGCCCATACAGGGTTGGGGGCGACGAGTTCGCGTTGTCGCTGACGCACACTGACGCCGACGGCGCCCGAGCGGTCGCTCGGCGACTTGGCGAGGACCTGAAGGACGCCGGTATCGAGGCCAGCGTCGGTGTGAGCACGCTGCGGCTGGGACAACATGCCGACACGCTGCGCGCAGAGGCCGATGCCGCGCTGTATGAGGCCAAGCGCGAGGGCGGCAGCCGCGCCACGCACTTCGAGGACATCCGCGAGCGCGTGGTCGTGACCACCTCCGAGAAGAAGGAGGCCGTCGTGCGGCTGATCGAGGAGGGGCGCCTGGAGACGCTGTTTCAGCCGATCTGGAACCTCGACGCAGAGGCCCTGCTCGGCGTTGAGGCGCTGACCCGCCCCGACCCCTCCTATGGACTGTCTGGGCCAGCGGAGGCGTTCGACATCGCTGAGCAGATCGGGCGCGTGCACCAGCTCGATGTGCTGTGCGTGGAGAACGCGCTGCGGCTCGCGCCCGAGCTGCACCCGGGGGTGCTGCTGTTCCTCAACCTGTCCCCGCTGACCCTGGACCTGGACGCCGAGGCAGACGCATGGCTCGCTCCCGCGGTAGAACGCGCGGGACTGACGCCGCAGGCGGTTGTGGTAGAGGTCACCGAGCGTTTCGGGGGGCGCACCGAGAGGGTGATCAAGCGCCTGAAGCGTCTGCGTGAGCAAGGTTTCAAGATTGCCGTCGACGACGTCGGCACCGGCAACTCGGGCCTCGAGATGCTGAGCAAGATCGACGCCGAGTACGTCAAGCTCGACCGCAGCATCATCACAGCCGCCGCAACCGAGTCGAGCGCTCGGGCGGTGCTGATGGCGATGGCCACGTTCGCCCGTCAGACCGGAGCGTTCGTGATCGCCGAGGGCATCGAGGACGAGGACATACTGCGGTTCCTGCGCGCCATCAACGAAGAGCACGTCCTCGCCTCCGACACGATCATCCAGGGTGGCCAGGGCTTCGGGCTCGGCCGCCCGTCACACGAGCTCTCACCAGAGTCGCCCGCCATCCTCCATGACAGTCGCCGTGGCGCCCATCCGCCTCAGTGCTCGAACACGCCCACCACGTTTGAGGCGCCCGTCGCGAACGGGTAGTCGGCCTCCGCTTCGCACACCACGCGGAACTGGTACTGAGCCGGCCCCGGGAACTTGAAGCGGTAGCTCGCGTGCAGGCGACCGCGGGCGTCCGAGCGGATCACGTCGAACTCCAGCCACGCGCCCCCTGGAGAACGCGCCTCGAGCACCAGCAGCTTGCCGCCCCTGGGGATCGGGGCGCCGAGCAGGCGGCCGGAGAAGTGGATGCTGCGGCCCACGCTCGTGGTGCGCGGCGAGACGCGCAGGACGACCCCCGCCCGCACACTCAGCGTCAGCGTCCTCGTCACCACCGGCGGCGAGTCCACGTCGTCGCTGTACTCGAAGCGCAGCGTGCGCGAGGACGTGCCCGCGGGCACCCGCATGGTGAAGGCCCCGGCGGCGTTCGTGCTCACGCTCACCACCGCCGCCGTGCTCGCCCCCGCATACGCCGGCGTCGCCAGCACGTTCACCCGGGCCGCGCCGATCGGCACGCCGCCGGCCGCCGTCAGGCGACCGACGACCGTCTCCGCGCGACCGTACGCGATCGTCAGGTGGGTGCTTCTCCTGGCCGCCCAGCTCACCGCCAGGGTCGCCTGCGGTGACGCGTTCGTGCCGTTGGGCCCACCCGGCGGCGGGGCGTTGGCGACGGTGATCGTGCGGTCGAGAACCGTCGCCGTGTTTCCCGCCGCGTCCATCACGCTCACCACCAGGTGGTGCACGCCGTTCGCCACCCGCGTGCTGTCGAAGCCCACGTCCGCGCTCACCGACGCCGGGCACGGCTGCACGTACAGGAACGCCGCCAGCCCATCGCTCGTCTGCCCCACGTTCCTGCAGCGACCGCCGTCTTCGTTCAGCACCGTGCTCTGCACCACCTGCCCATCCACGCTGAACACCGCCTCGTACACACCAGAGCCCGGGTCGCTCGCGTCGAACGCAATGTCGCTCGTCCCCGTCACCGTCGACGCGCTCGTCAGTTCGCCGCTCACGTTCGTGGCCGTCGGCGGCGCCGTCTGTTCGAGGGTGAGGTCGGCGGCGTAGAGGTAGATGACGGCGGCGTAGCCGTTGGGGTCGGCGTAGGCGGGACATTCGGCCTTCGGCAAGCCCGTCGCACACGACACATTGACCGACAGCTGGGCGCCGAGATTGGTGGCAGGCACTGTCAGGCGGTTGGCGGCCGCCAGTGGCTGTCCTGGTTCGCCTCGTCTGCTGCAGGGTTCCGTATAGAGACAGTCCCCAAATACATCCGTCATCGTCGGGCCCGCAAACCAGAACTGATACCAGGCGCTTTCAGTGCCCCCACCGTGAACGTAGCCAGCACGCCAGAGCGTGGCGCCGACAAGCCGATCAAAGGTATGTGGTTCAAGTGTCCAGCTCGCTCGATCTGAGTTAGCGTCGTGTGACGTCCGGTCCCCAAGCCCGGCGATCAGTGCGCCGCCCGCCTGCGAGCATGTGTCTTCGGCGACGGCTTCCGTTCCCGTCTCCGACCCGCTCCACCCATCCGCCGGAGCGATTTCGCCGGAGGGCGTGCGGCACGAGTACACGTGGTACTCGCCCGCCTGCGCGGTGGCGGCCGACGCGGGGCCAGCCAGGCCGATCGCCACGACCACCACACACACCCGCAAGGACATCCGTTCTGCTGCTGCCATGCCAACCTCGTCTCACTGAGAGGCCCCGTCCATCGCCCCCGCCCAAATTGTTCCACCACTTGGGTCTTCGTGGCGGGACAGTCGTATCCGGCTCGGCGCCGGACCTTCCTAGGCGAGCGTCAGTCGCAGCGGCAGCTCGGCCAGCCCGTAGATGCCGAGGATGCTCTCGAACACCGGCTCGCCGTCCAGCTCGACCTCCCGTATCCGCCCGGCCAGGAACGACAGCGCCTCGGTGAGCTCCAGGCGGGCGAGGTTGGCCCCCACGCAGTAGTGGACGCCGGCGCCGAACGTGAGCGTCCGGGCGTGGGGGCGCTCGACGGTGATGTCGAAGCTGTCGGGCCCACCCGCGCCCTGCTCGTCGGCCTCGAGGTCGCGGTTGCCGGTGAACGCGCACACCATCACGATGGTGTCGGCGGGGAAGGTGACGTCGCGGTAGGTGAGCTCCTCGCTGGTCATGCGGGCGGTGAACGGCGTGATGGGCTCGAAGCGCAACGCCTCCTCCACGGCGGCGTGCGCCAGCGAGGGGTCGGCCACCAGCGCCTGCCACTGCTCGGGGTGTTCGGCGAGCAGGCGCATGGCGTGGGCCAACTGGCTCTGTGTGGTGTCCACGCCGCCCGCCAACACGTTGAACACGAGGTTGATGCACTCCACGTCGGACAGGCGCTCGACCGGGTGGTCCGGGTCAGCCTCGTCTCGGTAGGTGGCTGCGATCAGCTCGGACATGAGGTCGTCGCCCGGCGCGCGCCTGCACTCGTCGAGGAGCCCTTCGGCGTACTCGTAGAACTCCTCCACCGCGGCCTCGATCCGGTCGCGCTCGCCGGCCATGCTCGCGGCGTCGAACTGGCGCTGGATCCAGTTCGACCAGTGGTGCAGCCGCGGCGCGTCCGCCAGCGGCGCGCCCATCACCTTGGCGATCACCTGCGAGGGGAAGGGCTTGGCGAAGGCCCCGACGAACTCGCAGCGCACGGCCGCGCCGGCGTCGGCCCCGGCTGCCTCACCCGCGGTGGCGATCGCGTCCGCCAGCAGCTCCTCGAGGAACTCGCGCATGGCCGGGCGGTAGCGCTCGACCGCCCGCGGCGACAGGGCGGGGTTGACGAGGCCGCGCAGGCGGGCGTGGTCGGGGCCGTTCACGTGCAGGATGTTGCGCCGCATCTGCTCGTACAGCGGCCCCTCGCTCACACCGAAGATCTCGGCGATCTTCATCCCCGGGAAGCTCGCGGCGCGGGTACGCAGGAAGAACTCCGCGGCCTCCCGGTCCAGCACCATGTAGCCGTACGGTCCCCGCGCGAGCCAGCCCTGGGCCCGCAGCTCGGCCATCGCCGCGTGGAAGCGCTCCCCCCGCAGCGTGGGGTCCGTGTAGTCGAACTCGCGGAGCTCCAGCTCGCTGACCAGCGCCATGGGGTTCCAGAGCGGGGATGCGTTTCCGGCTATTTCTTCGGGTGCACCGCTTGCTTGAGACCGGCCCCCGCCGAGAACTTGGGCGCCTTGGACGCCTTGATCTTGACGCGCTCGCCGGTGCGCGGGTTGACGCCCTGGCGGGCCGCCCTTTTGACGACGGAGAACTTGCCGAAGCCGGTGATGCTCACCTCGTCGCCTTTCTTCAGCGACCTCGTCACCGTGTCCACCAGCGACTCCACCGCGCGCGCCGAGTCGGCCTTGGTCAGGCCGCTGTCCGCCGCGATCGCGTCAATCAGTTGCGACTTGTTCATGTGGTGTTCCTTTCACGTAGATGCCCGTTATGCCCCTGCACGCAATGTGCCCGGCGAGCGCGCAGGGTACACCGCCAGCTTCTTTCCGGGGTTGAGCAGGCCCTTGGGGTCGAACGCGCGCTTGATCTGCTCGTGCAGCTCGAGCGCCCGCGCGTCCCACTGCGCCGCCAGGCGCCCGCGCTTGTGCCAGCCCACGCCGTGCTCTCCCGCGATCGAGCCGCCGAGCTCCACCACCAGCGCGAACAGCTCCTCGCCCACGGCGTCGGCGCGGTCCAGCTCCGCCTCCTCGTGGGGGTCGACGAGCACGGTGGCGTGCACGTTGCCCTCTCCCCCGTGGCCCCACGCGCACGAGCTCATGCCATGCGCCGCGGCGATCTGCTCGAAGCGCTCGAGGGCCTCGGCGAGGCGCTCGAGCGGGAACACCACGTCCTCGCTGACCTTCCCGCCGCGCACCGCCGTCACCGCCGGGTTGGCCCCGTCGCGCCAGCGCCACAGCGCGCGCGCGTCGGCCGGCTCGTGCACCTGGACAGCCCCGCTCATCGCCTCGAGCAGGGCCTCGCGCTGCGCGCGTGCCTCCGCGCGCGAGCCATCCACCTCGCACACCAGCGCGAAGCCGGCCTCGGCGGGAATCGCGGCGTCGGGTGTCGACGGGCCCGACTCTGCGCGGCGGGCCACGCGCGCCGCCGGGTAGGCGCCGGCGAGCGCGCGCAGCGTGTCGCCGTCCATGAAGTCGAGCACCGACGGGCGCAGCCCCGCGGCCAGCAGCTCACGGATCGCCGCGCACCCTTCGGTGCGCGTACGCACGAACACCACCAACGGGATGGCCGCCTCGGGCGCCGGCAGCAGCCGTAGCCGCACCGCGGTCAGCACGCCCAACGTGCCCTCCGAGCCGATCAGCAGGCTCTTGAGGTCATAGCCCGCCACGTCCTTGCCCGCCCATCCGCCGAGCGCCACCATCTCGCCCGGCGCCAGCACCACCTCCAGGCCCGCCACCCACGCGCCCGTCACGCCGTACTTGAGCGCATGCGGTCCGCCCGCGTTGGTCGCCACGTTGCCACCGATCTGCGACTGCTCGGCCGCGCCCGGGTCCGGTGCGAACAGCAGTCCGTTCTCGCGTGCCAGGCGCTGCACGTCGCGCGTGCTCACACCTGCCTCCACGAACAGCCGCCACAGTCCCGGATCGAGCTCGCGCACACCGCGCAGGCGCTCCAGCGACAACACCACGCCCCCCTGTATGGGCACAGCGCCGCCCGTCAGGCCCGTGCCGCCGCCGCGCGGGACCATCGGCACGTCGTGCGCGTAGCACCACGCCACGACAGCCGCCACCTGCGCTGCGTCGGCGGGGATGGCCACCGCGTCCGCGCGCCCGTCCATCCCCCGGCGGTTGGAGCAGTCGCGGTTGTAAGCAGAGGACGCAGCGACGTCGTGGACGCGCTCGGCGCCGAGCAGGCGGCCCAGCTCGCGGACGAGCCTCACGTCGGCCATCGGCATATTGTCTCATCGCGCTCGACGCACCGCACCCGCCGCGCCGCCGACATACCCGCTTGCGCGGGATTCGGGCCTCTGCTAGACCGATCGGCGAAGCTCACATACCAATGGAGCCGACGTACGAGCGGCCCGAGCGTCGCCCGGTCGCGCTCCACGAAACAGGGGACATATCCAAATGAAGGCTATTCGACTCGTAACAGCAACGCTGGCGGCCGCATGCGCGATCGTCGGGATCGGCGCGAGCAGCGCACTCGCCGCAGCCGAAGGCCCATTCTTTAGGGGCTCGGACAACTTAACGTGCCAGCGCGTGGCCGCAGGGGACAACGGAGATTACAGCAGCAACGCGAACTGCCTCCAGGGCATCGGCTACCGAAACATGGGATACCCAAACGGCTTCGTAGGCGTCACCGCGACAGTCATCCGCATCGGTGAAGGCAAGGAGCTGCCGCTCGTGGTCCACGGCAAAGGACTCGATCTCAGAGACACTTCCGCGAAAGTCAAGGTCGAATGCAAAGAAGTCACGGTGAACTCAGAAGCCAACCTCGACGGCTCGACCGGGAAAAACGCAGGCACGGGTGAAGAGATGTTCGAATTCTCGGGCTGCAAAGGCGGCGCCAAAGAAGAATCGCTCAGCGAATGTGAACCGGAAGGCGGCAAGATCACGACCGGCGCCGCGGTCGACACACTTGGCTACTCGAACTCGACTAGGACTGGGAAACTCCTGATGCTGATCAAACCCAAGAGTGAATCGACGCTGGCATCAATCAAATTCACCGGCGCCAAATGCCTTGCAACATCTACGTCGGTGTCCGGCAGCCTGGTTGGCGAAGACTTCAATAGCAGCAAAGCTGTCGAAGTCGGAGCCAACGAAGTCGAAGCGCTGAAAGGTGAACTTCACCTCACTGAAAGCGCGAAAACGATCTGGACCGAAAAGGAAGGATCGCTGACTTCGACCAAAGCCAACCTGGAAGTGTTCTCTAGCAAAGCGACGCTCACGGGCGAAGCGACGCTCGAACTCGCCAACGGCACGTCGTGGGGCATCTTAACGTAGAGCACAGACACCTCTCACAGCGGCGGTGGCGTCCTCTGGGCGCCACCGCCGAGTAAGCCATCAGGGCCGCTAACGTCCGAGCGCTCAACGTACGCGCTTTCCGACCGCAGCCGAGCGGCGCGGCTGGCGTGGCTTCGCCCGCCCGCCGGCAGGGCAGCGAGTAGCATGGCCGGCGATGGCCGTGGGTCCGAGACCACACATGCGTCAAGGCCAAACCGCGCGGGCATCCGGCGCGGCGCCGGGCTCCTCCGTGAGCGCGGATGACGACGCCTTCCGCACCCTCTCGGGCGAACCCATCCGCGAGTGCTACACCGGCGGGGACCTCTCTCCCGGCGCGGGAGCCGGCGGTCCGGACGACCCGATCGGCGAACCCGGCGTCTACCCGTTCACCCGGGGAATCCACAGGACGATGTACCGCGGGCGGCTGTGGACGATGCGCCAGTTCGCGGGGTTCGGCACGAGCGAGGAGACCAACGAGCGCTTCCGGTATCTGCTCGATCACGGCCAGACCGGCCTGTCGACGGCGTTCGACATGCCCTCGCTGATGGGCCACGACTCCGACAATCGGCGCTCGCTCGGCGAGGTGGGCCGCGAGGGCGTGGCGGTGGACACGCTCGATGACATGCAGACGCTGTTCGCGGGGATCGACGTGGGCGAGGTGTCGGTGTCGATGACCATCAACGCTCCGGCGGCGATCATGCTGGCCTTCTACGTGGCCGCGGCCGAGGCGCGGGGCGCCGACGGATCAGACCCCACCCGCCCCGGCGGGCTCGACCCCGCCGGCCCCGAGCCGATCGCCCCCGAGCACCTGTCGGGGACGATCCAGGCGGACATCCTCAAGGAGTACATCGCCCAGAAGGAGTGGTGCTTCCCGATCGACCCGGCGATGCGCCTGTGCGGGGACATGATCGAGTGGTGCACGCGGCGCATGCCGCGCTGGCACCCGATCTCGATCTCCGGCTACCACATCCGGGAGGCGGGCTCGACCGCCCAGCAGGAGCTCGCATTCACACTCAAGGACGGCCTCACCTACGTCGAGCAGGCGGTCGCACGCGGTCTGGACGTGGACGAGTTCGCGCCGCGCCTGTCGTTCTTCTTCAACGCCCAGATCGACTTCTTCGAGGAGATCGCCAAGTACCGGGCGGCGCGGCGGATCTGGGCGAAGGAGATGCGCGAGACGTTCGGCGCGAAGGACCCCCGCTCGTGGCAGATGCGCTTTCACTCGCAGACGGCGGGCGTGTCGCTGACCGCCCAGCAGCCGCTGAACAACATCGTGCGCACCACCGTGGAGGCGCTCGCGGCGGTGCTCGGCGGCACGCAGTCGCTGCACACGAACTCATACGACGAGGCGCTGGCGCTGCCGACGGAGGAGGCGGTGACGGTGGCGCTGCGCACCCAGCAGATGCTCGCCCACGAGACCGGTGTGACGAACACGGTGGACCCACTCGGGGGTTCCTATTTCGTCGAGGCCATGACCGATCAGATGGAACTCAGTGCGTACGAATATTTTAAGAAAATAGACGAGTTGGGTGGGATGGTGACCGCGGTCAAGCTCAACTATCCCCAGCGTGAGATCGCCGACGCGGCCTTCGCCCTGCAGCAGGAGATCGACGCGGGCGAGCGGATCGTGGTGGGCGTGAACAGCAATGTGGCCACCGACGAGGAGCCCATCCCCACGCTCCGCGTGGACCCGGCGCTCGAACGCAAGCAGGTCGATCGCCTGAACGCCGCCCGCGCGCGCCGCGACGGCGCGGCGGTGGAGCGCGCGCTGGGCGCCCTGCGCGAGGACGCCGCGCACGAGGATCGCAACCTGATGGAGCCGCTGCTCGCATGCGCCCGCGTCCACGCCTCGGAGGGCGAGATCGTGGAGTCGCTGCAGCAGGTGTTCGGCGACTACGCGGAGACGCCCGTGTTCTGAGAGCGAGTCGGCTCGCTCCCGTGTGGTACGCCCGCCCGTACACGAGCGCTTGCGGGACGTCAGGGAAGGCGCTGTGACGAAACAGCCCGCGGCGTCGTAGTTAAGGTGATGGCAGCCTTGGTGTCCTCTCTCGAGCAATCCTCGCCCCCCACGGCGGACGGGCCGGCCACGCTCGACGGCGGCGCCTTCGAGGCGCTGTTCAGGGAATGCGCGGGCGACCTCCACGGGTACCTGATCTCCTTGCTGCGCGACCGCTCCGTCGCCGAGGACATCACGGCGCTTGCGTTCGAGCGGCTGTACCGCTCGCGCTCGCGCCTGGATCGCCACCGCGGCAGCCCCCGCGCGTGGCTGTTCGCGATCGCGCGCAACGCCGCCCTGGACGAGCTGCGCCGGCGGCGGCGCACCAGCTCCTACGACGCCGGCGCGGGCGACCCCGTGGACGACCGCCCGGGCGACGACGCCTTCGAGCAGGCGGAGCGGCGGGCAACCGTCGCCGAGGCGCTCGCCACGCTGCCGCTGCGCGAGCGCGAGCTGGTGCTGTTGAAGTTCCACGGCCAGCTCTCCAACGCCGAGCTCGCGCGGACCATGGGCATCAGCGAGTCCAACGCCGGCACCCGCCTTCACCGCGCGCTCACGCGCCTGCGCGAGCACTGCGCCGCAACCGAGGAGGACCAGGTCGCATGAGGATCATCCCGTTCCCATCAGAGCGGCCGCTCCCCGGCCAGGAGGCCTGGAGCGCCGAGCTCGACGCGGCGCTCGCGGGCGAGCTGCGAGGCCCGAGCGCGGACGCGTGGCGCGAGCTGCGCAAGGACGTGCGCTCGCTCGCCCAGCCGATGACCCCCGCGTTCGAAGCACGCATGCGCGAGGAGCTCGAACGACGGGGCGCCGTGCACGAGCAGGGCGCAAGGACGGATGGGCGCCCCAGGCGGGCATTCCGGTTGGGCCTGGCCCACCGTCGAAGCCTGCTGCTCGGCGCGAGCGCCGCGACCGTGGCTGCGCTCGCCGTGGCGCTCGCCATCGCCACGCCGCCAGGGTCCCACGCGCCGAGCGGCCAGCCGGAGCCCTCGTCGAGCTCCCCCTCCGGGGACAACGCGGCGAGGTCGCAAAACGGGCCGGCGCTCCCCGCCGCCGTCAAGGGACAGGCTGACGAGGCGGCCCCACCTTCGGCGCCCACGGCCTCCGCCCCGAGCACCGCCCGCGCCGCCGGCGCGGCCTCCCCGTCCCCCTCCGGGGACGATGCCGGCAACGATGTGGCACCCGGACGCGTGCAGCAGCTGGCGGCGTCGATCACGCTGAGCGCAGCCCCGGAAAGCGTGCAGGCGGTGTCCGACCAGGTGGCGCAGGTGGCGGTGCGCGACGGCGGCTACGTGCAGACGTCCAACGTGCACGTCCAGCAGCAGGGCTCGAGCGCATCGTCCCCGGAGGGGGAAGCGACGCTCGCGCTGAGGCTGCCGAGCGCGCGACTGGGCGCGGCGCTGGCGGCGATCGGGCGGCTGGCACCGGTGCGCGCGCAGAGCCAGTCGCTCGAAGACATCACCAGCAGCTACGAAGCGGCGCACCAGCGGCTGAACGACGCGCTGGCCGAACGGCGGGCGCTATTGCACGCGCTGGCGGCGGCGAGCACCGAAGGGCAGATCGACAGCCTGCGCGAACGGCTGGCCGAGGCCCGCACCGCGATCGCCCACGCGCAGGCGTCCGTCAACGCGATCTCCCAGCGCGCGAGCACGGCCGAAGTGGAAGTGGGCGTGCTCGGCGACGCGCACGCAGGCGCCACCGGGCTGAGCCTCCACACCGGGCTGCACGACGCCGAACGCGTGCTGGTGGCGGTGCTGTCCGCGCTCCTGATCGCCGCCGCGGTGCTGGTGCCGCTGGCGCTCGTGCTCGCGGCGCTCCTCGGCGGGCGCAGCGCCTGGCGGCGCGCGCAGCGCGAGCGGGCCCTCGACCCATCCTGAGATCGGGCTCGGAAGCTCGATCGGCGCCACCCGCCGCGCGCGCCGGGTCGAGCCGTTCTGCGGGTTGGCTCAGGCCGTGACGCCGCCGTCGATGGCGAGCTCGGCGCCGGTCACGTACACGCTCTCGTCGCTCGCCAGGTAGGCGATCGCGTGGGCCACCTCCTCGGGCGCACCGATGCGCCCCAGCGGGATGCCCCTGATCAGCCTGTCGATCAGCTCGGGGGTCTTCTCGCGCTGCCGCGTGTTCATGTCGGTGTCGATCTGGCCGGGGTGCAGCGAGTTCACACGCACGCCGAACTGCGCCAGCTCCCTGGCGGCGACCTTGCTCATGCCCCGCACCGCCCACTTGCTGGCGGAGTAGGCCGTGAGCATCGGCGCCCCGGTGAGGCCCGCGACGGACGAGATGTTGATGATCGAGCCGCTGCCCCGCTCGACCATCGCGGGGGCCACCGTGCGCATGCCGAGGAACACGCCCGTCGCGTTCACGTCCAGCACCCGGCGGAAGTCCGCCACCGAGGTCTCGGTGAGCGGCGCCGCGAGGAACACGCCGGCGTTGTTGACCAGGACGTCGAGGCGCCCGTGGGCCTCGAGCGCGTGCGCGAGGACCGCCTGCCAGCGCTCCTCGCTGGTGACGTCGTGCTCGATCGCGTCCGCCCGCTCGTCCCCCAGCTCCCGGGCGAGCCGCCGCGCCCCCTCGAGGTCGGCGTCGCTGAGCACCAGCCGGGCGCCCTCCTGGGCCAGGCGCCGGGCCGCCGCCGCGCCGATCCCTCCGGCCGCGCCCGTGATGAGCGCGACCTTCCCCTCGAGCCGTGGCGGCGACATCCGGCGACCATATCAACCGTTGTCTTCGCGCAGTTCTGTATGACGATCGTTATACAGAAGTCGGCGTGAGGGGTGTGCCGACGGCGGTGAAGGACGCCTGCCGCGAGATCGGCCGCTTGCCCCAGGCGGCCAGGTGGGCGTAGGCGACCAGCCGCGCGAGGTAGTCCCTCGGATCCGGCCTCTCGACCCCCGCCCGCGCGAGCACCCCACGGGCGCGATCGTCGTTGAAGCGGCAGCGCACGTCGAAGTAGGGGACGAACGTCTCGGTCCCCGCCGGCAGGCCCCCGGCGTCGGCGGCGTCGCCGACGGGCGCGAAGCGCACAGGCGGGCGCCCGGAGACGGAGGAGTGCAGCGCGACCAGCTCGCCCGCGCTGAGCGCGCTCTCGCCGGCCACCAGGTTGTAGGTGCCGCGGGCGGCCTCGTCGTCGAGCAGCGCGAGCACTCCGTCGGTGACGTAGTCGATCGGCACGAAGTCCACGATCGAGTCCTCGCGCGCGGGCACCTCCTTCAGCAGCCCCCGTTCGAACGCCCGCATCGGCCAGTAAAGGACGTTGAACGCGGACGTCCAGCCGCTGGCGCTGTGCCCGACCACGATGCTCGGCCTGGCCACCGCCAGCGGCAGCTCGCCCCCCTCCCCGTCCCGGGACGATGCCGGGGACGAAGCGGCGCCGCGGAGCAGGCGCTCGGCCTCGTGCTTGGAGCGCTCATAGGTGTTGCGGAACTCCTGGCCGACGTCGAGGTCTTGCTCGCCGAACTCGCCGGCGTGGCGGCCGCTGACGTAGGCGGTGGACACGTGCACGAGCCTGCGCAGGGAGCCGCCCGAGGCGATCTCGCGCGCCAGCTCGAGCACCCGCGCGACGCCGCCGACGTTGATCTCCCGCGCGTCCTCGAGCGCCAGCTCGAAGGAGATCGACGCGGCACAGTGGATGATCCGATCGACCGAGGCGATCAGCCGCCGGCGGTCGGGGCGGGACAGGCCGAGACCGGGCTCGAGCAGATCCCCGCGCACCGCCGTCACGCGCTCGCACGCCGGCGGCGGATCGTCGTAGAGCTGCGCGAGCGTCCCCCGCAGGCGCTCGCGTGCGCCGTCCTGGTCGGACGCACGCACCAGCACCACCACCTGCTCGTCCTCCCGCTCGATCAGCCGTGCGAGCGCATCCATCCCCAGGAAGCCCGTCGCCCCCGTCAGCAGGATCGCGCCGCTCATGCCGGCGCGGCTGCCCCGGTGCTCGCGGCGCCGATGGCCGCCGACGCACCATCCACAGCGGGGGACGGGCAGCCCATCGCGTGGAAACCGCCGTCCACGTGGACGATCTCGCCGGTGAGCCCGCGGGCGAGCGAGGACAGCAGGAAGCACGCGGCGTCGGCCACCGGCCCCGGGTCCTCGACGTCCCACGCCAGCGGCGCCGTCTGCGACCACACCTCCGCGAGCCGCGAGAAGCCGGGGATGCCACCCGCGGCGAGCGTCTCGATCGGCCCGGCCGAGATCAGGTTCACGCGGATCTCCCGCGGCCCCAGCTCGCGCGCGAGATAGCGGGAGACGGCCTCCAGCGCCGCCTTGGCCACGCCCATCCAGTCATACGACGGCCACGCCACGCTGGCGTCGAAGTCGAGGCCCACGATGGCCGCGCGGTCGCCCGCCTCCAGGAGCTCGAGCAGGCCCGCCACGAGCGCCTTCAACGAGAACGCGCTCGTCTGGTAGGCGGTCACGGCGCTCTCGAGGGGCGTGTCCAGGAAGCCGCCGCCGAGCGCGTCCGGCGGCGCGTAGGCGACCGCGTGCAGCAGCCCGTCGAGCGCTCCCCAGCGCTCGTCCAGGTCCGCGCGCAGGCGCTCGATGTCCTCTTCGCTGTTGACGTCCAGCTCGAGCACGTCGACCGCCGTCGGCAACTGCCCGGCCGCGCGCTCGGTCATCCGTTTCGTGCGCCCGAAGCCCGTCAGCAGCACCTCGGCGCCCAGCTCCTGGGCGCGGGCGGCCGTGGCGAAAGCGATCGAATGGCGGTCGAGCACGCCGGTGACGAGGATGCGCCGTCCGTCGAGCATCACAACGGCAGCGGGACGAACTCGTCGGGGGCCGCACCGGCCCAGTGGACGCCCTCCCCGCGCCACAACACCTGGACGCTCGCGCGGCAGATCAGCGCGCCGTCCTGGTTGCGGATCTGCCAGGCGAAGTCGACGAGCCCGCCCGTATCCCCCTCCGGGGACGATGCCGGGGACGGTGCGTCGATCGGCCGCAGCGCGGTGATCTCGCCAGACACGGAGATGGTGTCGTTCAGGCGCACCGGACGCTTGAACACGACATCGCTGACCCGGCGCAGCGCGAGCACGCGCTCGGGGTCGAGCGGGACGAGCCCGACGGCCAGCGAGAGCACGAGCATCCCGTGCGCGATGCGCTCTCCGAACGGGCTGCCGGCGGCCCACTCGGGGTCGCAGTGCTGCGGGTGCCAGTCGCCGGTGAGCGCGCTGAAGACGATCACGTCGGTGTCGCGCACGGTGCGCGCGCCCGAGCTGAATCGCTCGCCCACCGACAGTTGCTCGAACGGATCTGACCAGCGCATCGTTCCTCCTCTAGAGCGGGATGTTGCTCGCACGGGACTCCGGGCGGTGCACGCCGGCGAGCGCCTCCAGGCAGGAGGCCACGCGCGCCCGCGTGCCATCCGGGGCGATCACCTCGTCGACGAAGCCGTCGGCGCTGGCGCCCTCCACCTGCAGGTGCTCGGATGAGTACGCGGCGGCCAGCCGCCGCCGGTGGGTAGCCGGGTCCTCAGCGGCGGCGATCTCGCGGCGGCCGAGGATGCCGACGGCCTGCTCGGCGCCCATCACGCCCACTTCGGCGCCGGGCCACGCGAACACGTAGTCGGCGCCGAGCGCCTTGGAGTTCATGGCGATGAACGCACCGCCGAACGCCTTGCGCAGGATCACGGTCACGCTCGGCACGGTCGCCTCGGCGAAGGCGTGCACGAGCTTGGCCCCGTGGCGGATGACCGCGCCCGACTCCTGGCGCGATCCAGGCAGGAAGCCCGGCGTGTCGACCAGCACGAGCAGCGGCAGCCCGAAGGAGTTGCACGCGCGCACGAAGCGCGCGGCCTTCTGCGAGGCGCTCGCCTCGAGCACGCCACCGAGGTGCCTGGGCTGGTTGGCGACGATGCCGATGGCACGCCCGTCCAGGCGCGCGAACGCGCACACCACATTGCGCGCCCAGCGCGGGCTGACCTCCATCAGGCGTCCGCCGTCCACCAGCGCGCCGGCGACGTGGCGCATGTCGTAGACCTTGCGCGCCTGCGTGGGCACGGCGTGGTCGGGCGCGTGCCCGGGCGCATCCACGCTCGGCCACATCTGCGGCGCGACCCCCGCGTGCTGAGGCAGGTAGTCGAGCAGGTCGCGCGCCATCAGCGCGCCGTCCACCTCGGTGGGCGCCGTGAAGTGGCAGACGCCGTTGCGCTCGTGCACGCGCGGCCCACCGAGCGAGGCCATGTCGAGCACCTCGCCGGTGACCTCCGAGACGACCCCGGGACCGGTCAGGAACATCGACGCGCGGCCGGTCATGATCACGAAGTCGTTGAGCGCCGGGCCGTACGAGGAGCCGCCCGCGGCGGGGCCGCACACGATCGATATCTGCGGCACGAGGCCCGACAGGCGCACGTGTTCGCGGAAGATGGCGCCATAGCCCGAGAGCGCCGCGAGGCCCTCCTGCATACGGGCGCCGGCCGACTCCACGAACCCGAGCACGGGCACGCGCGCGCGCCCGGCCAGACGCAGCAGCTCGATGATCGTCTGTGCGTGCGCGTCGCCCAGCGAACCCCCGGCGAACGAGGCATCCTGGGCGTAGCAGTACACCTGGCGCCCGTCCACGCGCGCGTGCGCCGCGAGCACCCCGTCGCCCGCGCGGGCGCGCTCGCCCATCCGCCGCGAGCGCACCTGTGTGCGCAGCAGCTGCAGCGAGCCGGGGTCGGCGAGCACCTCCAGGCGCTCGAGCGGCTCCAAGCGCTCGTCGGGACGCTCCAGCAGCGCGAGGCTCATGGCGCTGCCCCTCCGCGCGGGGTGGGCGTCGCTGCGCTCCTCACGCGGCCTCCAGGCACAGCACCGCGTTGTGACCGCCGAAGCCGAACGAGTTGGACAGCGCGAGCACGGGCTGGCCCTCGACCGTGGCCAGCGGACGCGCGGAGTCCGGTACGTAGTCGAGATCGAGCTCGGCGTCGGGCTCGGACAGGCCGAGCGTGGGTGGCGCCACGCGGTCGCGCAGCGCCAGCAGCGTGGCCACCGCCTCGACTGCGCCGGCCGCCCCGAGCAGATGGCCGATCGCGGACTTGGTCGAGGAGACCGGGATGCGCCCGGCGTGCTCGCCCAGCGCGAGCTTGAGCGCGTGCGTCTCCGCGCGGTCGTTCAGCGGCGTGGAGGTGCCGTGGGCGTTGACGTAGGCGAGCTCCTCGGCGCCCACGCCGGCGTCGCCCAGCGCGGCGGCCATGGCGGCCGCCTGGCCCGCACCGTCCTCGCGCGGCGCCGTCAGGTGGTGGGCGTCAGAGCTCGCGCCGTAGCCGCGGACCGTGCCCAGCACGCGCGCGCCGCGTGCCCGCGCGCGGTCCTCGCGCTCGAGCACGAGCACGGCCGCGCCCTCACCCATCACGAAGCCGTCGCGGCGGGCGTCGAACGGGCGCGAGATGCCCGTCGGCGAGAGCGCGTCGAGCGCGCTGAAGGCTGCCCGCGCGAGTGGCGTGAGCCCTGCCTCCGAGCCGCCGGTGAGGACGGCGTCGGCTTCGCCGCACTGCAGCATCCGCAGACCGGTGCCGATCGCGTGCGCGCCCGAGGCGCACGCCGAGCTGACGGCGAACGACGGGCCGCGCAGCCCGTGGCGCATCGACAGCGCGCCAGCCCCCGCGTTGCTCATCATCAGCGGCACCGACAGCGGCGAGACGTACTCGCCGCCACGCTCGCGCAGCGTGTCCTGGCCGTCGACGAGCGTGGCGATGCCGCCGATGCCGGTGCCGAGCACGCAGCCGATCCGCTCGGGTGCGTACGGAAGCTCGCCCGACCGGCCGGCGCCCTCATCGCTCCAGCCGGCGTCCGCCAGCGCCTCCGCGCAGGCGGCGAGTGCGAGCTGCGTGAAGCGGTCGGCGCGACGGGCGTCCTTGGCGGACAGGAAGTCCTTGGCGTCGAAGTCCGCACAGGCGCCCTCGCCGTCCTCGATCCCGCATGCGCCCGCGCACCAGCGCTCGTGCAGCGTGCGGGCGCCCACGCCCAGCGGCGTGACCGCGCCCACTCCCGTGACGACCACCGCCTCCATCGTCAGAGGCGCGAGGCGATCAGCTCGACCGCGTCCTTCACCGTCTTGACCTCGGCGACGTCCGAGCCCTTGAGCTCCACGCCGAAGTGCTCGTGGACGATCTGCGATAGCTCCGCGAGGTCGAGCGAGTCGATGTCGAGCGCCTCGAAGGTCGCGTCGGGGGTGATGCTCTCGGCGTCGGCGCCGAACGTCTCGAGCGATTCGACCACCACCGCTTCCACCTGCTCCTGTGTCACTGCCGTGCTCATGTGTGCTCCTCCTGTGTTGTGTGTTTGAGGCCTACGCGGCCAGTCCGCCGTCCACGTACAAGGTCGTGCCCGTCACGTAGCCCGCCTGCTCGGAGGCGAGGAAGCGTGCGCACGCCGCCACCTCCTCCGGGCGCCCCGCCCTGCGCGCGGGCACCGCCTCGAGCAGCTTGCCGTCCAGGTGGGCGGTCATGTCGGTGTCGATCAGCCCCGGCGCGATCGCGTTGACGGTCACGCGGCGGCGGGCGACCTCGACGGCGATGGTCTTGGTCATGGCGATCAGCCCGGCCTTGGCGGCCGCGTAGTTGGCCTGCCCGGCGTTGGCGCGCGGCCCGACCACGGAGGCGACGTTGATCACGCGGCCGAAGCGCTCGCGGATCATCCCCCGTAGCGCATGCCTGGTAGTGCGGAAGGCGGCCGTCAGGTTGGTGTCGATCACCTGCGCCCAGTCGGCGTCGGTGAGCGAGATCGCCAGGTCGTCGTGGCGCACGCCGGCGTTGTTGACGAGCACGAGCACGCGGCCGAGCTCGCGCTCGGCGGCCTCGAACAGGCTCTCCACCTGCCCCGGCTCGGTCACGTCGGCGCGCACCGCCAGGGCCCGGCCGTCGCCGTCGTGGATGCGCCCGACGGTCTCCTGGGCGGCGTGCTCGTCCGCGCGGTAGTTGACCGCCACCGGCCAGCCGTCGGCGGACAGCGCACAGGCGATCGCCGCGCCGATGCCGCGTGAGGCGCCGGTCACGAGCGCGCACCCCTCGCGCAGGCGCGGCGAGCCCTCCGGCGCAACCAGGTCAACCCGGTCAACCCGGCTGGCGCGGCTGGCGCGGCTGGCGGCGGTGCTGGCGCGCTCCCCCTCCCCCGTACCGGGACGATGCAGGGACGATGCAGGGACGCTCATGCGCCACCCCACGTGATCACGGTCGTGCCCCACACGAGTCCCGCCCCGACGGCGCCCAGCACGACGCGCATCCCTGGCTCGAGCGCCCCGCTGCGCGCGGCCCGATCGAGGGCGATGGGCACGCTGGCGGCGCTGGTGTTGCCGAGGCCGGCGATGCAGTCGAACACGCGCTCGCGGGGCAGCTCCAGCCGCTCGGCCACGGCCGTGAGGATGCGGGAGTTGGCCTGGTGGTAGACGAACAGGTCGACGTCCGCGAGCCCCAGCCCGGCCAGCTCGAGCACTTCGAGGGTGCTCTGCGAGAACTTCTCGACCGCCATCAGGAACGTCTCGTGGCCTTCCATCTCCAGCACGCCCCGCTCGCGGGTCACGCGGATCGCGCGCTCGGCGCCCCCGTCGCTGCCGAGCACGAAGGGGCCGATCTGGCCGGCGGCGTTGGCGCTGAGCACGAGCGCGCCCGCGCCGTCGGCGAACAGCGGCGCGGTGCGCCGATCGTCGTAGTCGATGAAGCGCGTGAGGATCTCGGCCCCGATCACCAGCGCGTTGTTCGCGCGACCGGCCTCGATCCAGCCCGTGGCGAGGGCCAGCGCGGCGATCGAACCGGTGCACGCTGCGCCCACGTCGATCGCGGCAATGCTGCCCGCGCCCAGCTCCCGCGCGACGAGCGGAGCGGTGGAGGGCGTGATCTCGTCGGACGCCAGGGTGGCCACGAGGATCAGGTCGAGCTCGCCGGCATCGAGGCCGGCGTGGGCGAGCGCGAGGCGGGCGGCGCTCGTCGCGAGCTCGCTGACGCGTTGCCCGGGTGCGGCGTAGCGGCGCTCGGCGATTCCCGTGCGCCGCTCGATCCACTCGCTGGTCACGCCCAGGCGCTCGGCGATCTCGGCATTGGCGACGGTGCGCTCGGGCAGCACGGCGCCCACGCCGACGATCCCGGCGGTGCGCAACCTGGTCAACCCGGTTGGCGCGGCTGGCGCGGCCGCCGGCGCGGTGCGGGACAGGCGTTCACGGGGGAGCGCGCTGGGCGCGAGCGTGGGCGACTCAGGCGACACGGCTGGTCTCCCGATCGGCGCGCGACTCCGGACGCACACTAGCTTGCAGCCCTCCGACCGCGCCCGAGCCGGGGAAGTCGAGCACCCGCGCGTCGGGCAGGTTGCGCTTGACCAGGCGGGCGAGCACCTCACCCGGGCCGAAGTCCACGAACGTGTCCGCTCCGAGGTCGCCGAGCGCGAGCATCGTCTCGCGCCAGCGCACCGGCGTGACGATCGCGCCGGCCAGCTCGGCGCGGATGTCGCCGAAGGGCTGGGCGCTCGTGCCGGAGATCACCGGGATGGCCGGCTCGGCGAGCTCGACCTGCTCGAGGGCGGCGCGAAACGGCTCCACGGCTGCGGCCATCGCCGGCGTGTGGAAGGCGCCGGTGACGTCCAGCAGGATCGCGCGCACCCCCTGCTCGCGGGCCGCCCTGGCGGCCTCGCGCAGTTGCTCGAGGGGGCCGGCGAGCACCGCCTGGCCGGGCGCGTTGTCGTTGGCCAGCGCCAGCCCCTGCTCCGCCGCCAGGCTCCGTACGCGCTCCTCCGAGGCGCCGAGCACGGCGAGCATGCTTTCCTCGCGTCCGCGGGAGACCTCGGCCATCAGCTCGCCGCGGCGGACGGCCAGGCGCAGGCCGGCGCTCTGGTCGAGCGCCCCGCCGGCCACGAGCGCGCTGAGCTCCCCCAGCGAGTGCCCGGCGAGCGCCACCGGGCGCAGGAACGCCGGGCGCTCCTTCCAACCGGCGATGCTCGCGCAGAAGATCGCCGGTTGCGCGAACCTGGTGCTCTCGCCCGCGCGCGCGAACGGGTCCTCGCCCACGAGCGCCAGGCATTCCGCCAGCAGGCTCGGCACCACCCGCTCGACGTGGTCGCGGAGCGCGCCGGTGTGGCTGCCCTGGCCCGGGAAGAGCCCTGCGATGACACCTGTAGACACTCGCTACAGAGTTCGTCCTGGGGGGCCATCGGATACACGTAACCTCGCGCGAACCGCCCAAATGGGGGGTCCGGGCATGCACTGGTGGGGGTGCCTGGCGCGTGCCCGCGCCGTCTCGAGGGCGGCGGGCTAGCGGTGCAGGCCGAGACGCTGGGCGCGCTGGACGGCGTCGGCGCGGTTGCGCGCGCCGAGCTTGCGGTACAGCGTGCTCGTGTGCTCCTTGACGGTGTGCGGCGAGAGGAACAGCGTCGCCGCGATCTCGCGGTTGGTGGCCCCGCCGGCGATCAGGGCGAGGATTTCGCTCTCGCGGTCGGTGAGCGTGGGCGCGGGCCGGCCGGTGTCCCGGAAGACCTCCTGCCCGTCTCCCACCATGCGCACGAGCTTGGCGATCTCCGGCGCCGGCCAGTCCTTGGAGATGAAGCCCGCGGCGCCCGCCGCCCGCGCCGCCCGCGGCGAGATGCCGCCGGCTCCGGACATCAGCAGCACACGGGGAGCTGGCGCCTCGGCGCGCAGGCGCTCGCAGATCTCCGGACCGGACTCGCTGCCGAGGAACAGATCCACGAGCGCCACGTGCGGCTCGTAGCGGCGACACACGGCGAGCGCCTCGGCACCCGTGCGGGCGCTCAGACAGCGCTCCACCCAGGGCATCTGGCCGAGCATCAGCCGAAACCCCCAGTGCACGACGTCGTGATCGTCGACCACCAGCACCCGCAGGCGCTTCTCCGGCGCGTTCACCGGCCGGTGGGCACTACGAGGCGCACCTGCCAGGCCCCGGGCTCAGGCTCTCCGTACTCGAGCACCCCTTCGTGCTGGAGCGCCTCGAGCGTGGCCAGGCGCAGGCCGACTCCGCCGTGGCGGCGCTCGCGCTGCGGGACGCCGTCCTGGCGCAGGGGGACGCCGTCGTTGCGCACCTCGAGCACGAACGCACCGCCCTCGCCGGCCGCGCCGGGCGGGTTGACCGGGTTGCGCACGGCCACCTCCACGGCGCTCGCGCGGGCGTGCTTGCGCGCGTTGCGCACCGCCTCCACCAGCACCGACTGGGCGAGCGCCTCGAGCCCGGCGGGCACCTCCTCGCTGCGCCCGTCGAGCGTGATCTCGAGGTCCGGATACAGCGCGCGCAGCCGCTGCAGTTCTTCGGCGAACGTCACGGAGGTCGCCCGCGCGGCGTGTCCGAGCGGGCGCTTGAGCGCGGTGCGCAGGTCGGCGAGCGCCGTCTGCACCTCCACCGCGCAACGCCGCTGGGAGTCGGCGTCGAGCAGCTCCTCGCGCGAGAGCGCGAGGGAGATCCCGAACAGCCGCTGCACGACCCCCTCGTGGATCTCGCGCGCCAGGTCGATCCGCTGCTGGAGCTGCCGGCGCTGCTCGTCAGAGGCGGTCACCTCGCGTGCGACCGAGGCCATGGCGATCGCCTTGCCGAGCGTCCACAGCAGCTGGCGCTCGTCTTCGTCCATCTCCAGAGCGCCAGGCTGGCGCTCGGAGAGCACGACACCCACATAGCGTCCGGCGGCGGCCATGGGGGTGCACACGATGCGCACGCCCGCGAGCAGCTCGCGCACGGACGGCGGCACCTTGAAGTCCTCGGCGCCGAGCACCTCGAGGACGCGGTCCTCGACGAGCGCCTGGCGCGCGACGGGCACCGAGTCGACGGTCACGAACAACTCGAGGAACGGCTCCAGCTCGATCCCGTGCGCACCCACCGCGCGCACGCGTCGCCGCGCGCTGTCGTAGCGGACGAGCACCGCCCGCTTCATCGCGGTGAGGCGGCAGATGGCCTCGCACAGGCTGCTGTAGAACGCGTCCGCAGGAGAGCCCTCGCCGATCCCGGAGAGCAGATCGGACATCACCTCGAGCACCTCGATGTGGCCCGCGCGCGGTCCGGCCACGGCGACGGGCTCGGTACGCCCGGTGCGCCCTGCGGCGATGGAGTGTGACTGCGGCGAGGCGGCGCCGAACATGCCCGCAGAATCCCAGAATGCCCGCGCGCCGGTCGTGCCGTCTCGCGCGCCACCCCGGCGACGTGCTCGCGCAGCCCGCCGAGGCCCGGCGGCCGGCGCAGCGCGGCTTGCGCAGACAGGGACACGGCCTCCGGGCACGAACGGCTAGCGAAACCGATCGAGCGTCGTCTTCGCAACTTCTTCGCGAAGCGACGGGTTCACGACCTAGGATGACGCCCGCCCCCCAATGCGAAGCGTCCGGGCCAAGGGTGGTGGCATGCGCCGCCCGTGGTCGAGCGAAGAGTCCAGGATCAAGTACTTGCGCCCCCGACCCGTTCAGTGATCAGCCGCCCACACTATGAGCGCCTGCGTGGCGTCCTGACCGCGATGACGCTGCGCAGCGCGCTGCTCGCCGGCGCGCTGCTCACGATCCTTGCCACCGCGACCACCCTGGCGGTGGCCTCCGGGAGCATCGGCCCCGACCGGGCGGCGCACATCGCGTCGAGCGCCGGGCGCTGCACGCCCACGACGCTCAATCGCTCGGCGGTGCTGCCCGGCACGGGTGTGGCGGTCTCGCCGCTGCCGGACTCCTACGACGCCTCGCCGCAGACGCAGATCAGCATGCTGGGCGCGCCCGCGAGCGCGATCACGGGTGTGCAGGTCGGCGGCTCGCAGAGCGGCGCACACACGGGCAGCCTGCTCGCCTACTCGCAGGGGGACGGCGCCAGCTTCGTGCCCTCACGGGGGTTTCTCCCGGGCGAGACGGTGACCGTGCGCGGCAAGGTGAAGGTCGGCGCATCCGAGCAGCCGTTCGCCTACCACTTCACGGTCGCGCACAGGGAGCCGGTCGACTATGCGGCGAGTGTGACGGTGCCACTGGACTACAACGAGATGCAGCACTTCCATTCGCGCCCCGAACTCGAACCCCCCGTGGTGCTCGTCACCGCCAGCTCCGCCCAGAGCGCTCCCGGCGACCTGTTCGCAGCGCCCTACGGGGGGCCCGGTCCGAGCGGGCCGATGATCTTCGAAGGCTCCGGCAACCTGGTGTGGTTCCACCCGCTGCCCCACGGCACGGAAGCGACCAACCTGCAGGTGCAGCAGTACGACGGCCAGCCCGTCCTGACCTGGTGGCAGGGCCGCATCCCTCCGCAGGGCTTCGGCCAGGGCGAAGAGATCATCGACAACGGCGCCTACCAGCAGATCGGACGCGTGCGCGCCGGCAACGGCGATCTGGCGGACCTGCACGAATTTCACATCACCCCCCAGGGGACCGCGCTGCTGACTGTCTTTCAGCCGGTCGCGTGCGACCTGTCATTCCTCGGGGGGCCGAGCAACGGCGCCGTGACCGACAGCCTCTTCCAGGAAATCGACCTGCGCACGGGGCTCGTGCGCCGCGAATGGGACAGCCTCGACCACGTCGGCCTGGGCGAATCGTACAGCTCGGCGAACGGCTCGAGCACGATCTGGCCGTTTGACTACTTCCACCTCAACTCGATCGACCAGCTGGCGAACGGCACCACGCTGATCTCCGCCCGCAACACCTCGACGCTGTACGAGCTGAACACGCTCACCGGCCAGATCCAGACGCGCATCGGCGGCAGGCACTCGAGCGTGAAGCTCTCCCCGGGGGCGGCCACCGCCTATCAACACGACGCCAGCGTGCTTCCCAACGGCACGATCAGCGTGTTCGACAACGGCGGCGTGCCGAAGGTCCATCCGCAGTCGCGCGGGCTGGTGCTGGCCGTCGACGCCAAGACCGGCACCGACAGCGTGGTCGCCGAATACGCGCACAGCGCCCCGCCGTTGCTGTCGGGCAGTCAGGGAGACATGCAGACGCTGGGCAACGGCAACGTATTCATCGGCTGGGGGGCCGAGCCGTACTTCTCGGAATACAGCGCCAATGGCCAGCTCCTGTACGACGCGCACATGCACGGCTCCTACCAGTCCTACCGCAGCTACCGCTTCGAATGGACGGGTGCGCCGAGTGAACCCCCGGCGATCGCGGCCGCGAAGCTCGCGGGCAGGATGGTCGTGTACGCGAGCTGGAACGGCGACAACCGCACGACCGAATGGCGCGTCCTGGCCGGGCCGACCCCCACGCAGCTCACGCCGGTGGCGAGCGCCGCCAAGAACGGTTTCGAGACGGCGATCACTGCACCCGTGGCGGAGGGGTACGTGGCTGTGCAGGCACTCGATTCCGCGGGTGCCGTGCTCGGCACCTCGCACACGATCGCCGGCTGAGCACTGCCGGCAGCTCACAGCTGCCCCCAAGGGTCGCGCATGGTCCGTTTCGGCACTCCCACAGCGCCGTTTCGGCGTATGAGTTTTTGAGACGTTCTAGGCTCTACGTCTCAATATGCGGATCAAGGTAGTGCACATAGTTTGATAATCTCGACTTTCCCGGGAGTCGAGTGGAGGGGTAACTCTGGATGGCGGCTCGTAACGTCACAAGCAAGCCGCTCCGCAGCGCAGAGCCCTCGCCCGGCGTCAGCGAGGACGCGCCGCCGCCAGCCGGCGGCCGCGTCAACCGCTACCGGCCGCTGCCCACGGGCACCCACGGGCTGGATCCCGCGCTCGTCAAGCGTGACCAGCGCGAGCGCCTGCAGCAGGCGTTGATCGAGCTGATCGCCGACAAGGGCTACCCGGCGGTGCGCATCGTCGATCTCGCCAAGCTCGCGCACGTCTCCCAGCCGACCTTCTACAGCCTGTATACCGACAAGGAACACCTGTTCCTCAGCACCTACCGGGAGGTTGCCGCCCAGGCGGCCAAGAGCGTCCTCGGGGCCTACGACATCGAGCAATCCCACCAGCAGCGCGTGATGCTGGCGATGCGCGCGTGGGCCGAGCTCGCGGCCGACGAGCCCGAGGCGGTGTCGCTGCTCGTGCTGGGCGCCTTCGGCGCGGGCTCCAGGGCGCTGGAGCGACGGCGCCACATCCTCGACGCGCTCGAGCGCAGCATCCACGAAAGCCGCGACGGGGCGGCGAGCGGCGACCCGTCAGATCTGATCGTCAAGGCGCTCCTCGGCGGCATCCGCGAGGTCACCGCCACGCGCCTGCGCGAGGGCCGCGCGAGCGAGCTGCCGGGGCTCGCGGACGAACTGACGGCGTGGGCGAGCTGCTACCCACGGCGGCTGCCCGCCGGCCTGGGCGCGCCGCCGGCGATCCCTCGCGGGGCCGGTGAGGAGGCGAGCGCCCTGGCGCCCTCTGAGCGCGCACGACGCGCCGAGGGGCGGCTGCCGAGCGGGCGCAGCGCTCTGCCCCGCCGGGTGATCGTCAAAAGCCAGCGCGAGCGGATCGTCGACGCGACCGCGGCGGTCGTCGCGGAGAAAGGGCTCGCGGCGCTGACCGTCCCCGAGATCGCCAGGCGCGCCAACGTCTCCCATCAGACCTTCTACAGCATCTACGCGTCCAAGCACGAGGCCTTCCTGGGGGCGCTGAAGGTCGGCCTGCACCGGGCGCTGACGATCTCCGTCGAGGCCTACCAGGCCCACGGGGACGACTGGCCCCGGGCCGCACGGGCGGCGCTCGGCGCGCTGCTCGAGTTCCTCGCTTCGGAGCCCGCCCACGCTCATCTGAGCCTGGTCGACACGTTCGCCGCCTGCCCCCAGGCGCTCGAGATCCGCAACTCCACCCTGCAGGCCTTCGCCGCCTACTTCGGCCCGGCGTACGAGCTCGCGCGCGACCGCTTCGACGCGCCCGCCATCGCCGGCGAGGCGATCGCGGGCGGCGTCTGGCAGATCCTCCACCACTACATCGAGAACGACTGCACCGCCGAGCTCCCCGGTGCGCTGCCCCAGTTGACCTACTTCGCCCTCACGCCGTTCGTCGGGCCGACCGCGGCCAGCGCCTACGCGCTCGCGGACAGCGCGTAGGCGGCCCTGCCCTCGCGGCTGGCTCGCGTGATCCTGCCGGCGGCCAGCAGGTGCCGCACGCCACCGCGGAGCTCGGCGGCGGAGATGGCGGTCACGATCCCCAGCTCGCCCAGCGTGTGCGAGCCGTGCTCGAGCGCGGCCACGATCGCCTGCTCGACCGGCCCCAGGCGCGTTTTGCGCGGCTTCGCCACGCTCCGCTTCTGTGCCGCCCTCGAGGGCCGGCCGGCCGGCCGCGCACGGGCGGTCGGCTTGGCCTTGGCGGGCGCCGCGGGCGACTCGTGGCGCACGGCGGGAGCCCGGGCGAGGGCACCGGGCGCGGGCTCGGGACCGGGCTCGAGCGCATCGGCGGCTCCCAGCAGCCGCTGGTACTCCGCCACCGCGGGGCGCAGCTCGGCCATCCGCTCGTCGATTTCAGCGCGGACCCGCGCCAGCACGTCAGCAGCCATCGCGCCGGGTTCTAGCAGGTATCCGCGCCGCCGCTCGACCCACTACTCGGCGACGCGCAGGTAGGCGAGCACCGCCAGCACGCGCCGGTGGTCATCGTCGCAGACGGGCAGATCGAGCTTGGCGAAGATGTTCGTGATGTGCTTCTCGACGGCACCGGGCGTCACCACCAGGCTCTCGGCGATCGCCGTGTTCGATCGTCCCTCGGCCATCAGCGCGAGCACGTCGCGCTCGCGGGTGGTGAGCCCGGACAGCGCCTCCATCGCGCCGTCGCGCGGAGTGAGCAGCTCGGCAACGACCTGGCGGTCGAGCACCGTGCCACCGGCGGCCACGCGGTGCAGGGCATCGAGGAACGCCTTGACGTCTCCCACCCGCTCCTTGAGCAGGTAGCCGATCCCGGCCGTGTCCTCGCCGATCAGCTCGCTCGCGTAGGCGGTCTCGACATACTGCGAGAGCACGAGCACGCCCAGCGCCGGCTGGCGGCGGCGCGCCTCGATCGCGGCCTGCAGGCCCTCGTCGCTGTAGCTGGGGGGCAGACGCACGTCGACGATCGCGAGGTCCGGCTTGTGGCCGGCGATCGCCCGCAGCAGCCCCGGCCCGTCTTCGACCTGGGCCACCACGTCGATCTGGTTCTCACGCAGCAACGCCACCAGCCCCTCGCGCAGCAGCGCGAGGTCCTCGGCGATCACTACCCGCAAGGAAGCCTCACCTCGAGCACGGTCCCGTCGCCGTCGGGGCTCTCGACGCTCAGGTTGCCGTCGAGCGCCTCGACCCGGGCGCGAAGCCCGGCGAGGCCCGCTCCCTGTGGGTCGGCTCCCCCGCAGCCGTCGTCGCCGACCACCACCGCCAGCGTTCCGTGCTCCTCGCCCAGCAGCACCCAACTGTGCTGCGCACGGGCATGCTTGGCCGTGTTGGTGAGCGCCTCGGCGATCACGAAGTACGCCGCGCTCTCGACCGCCGGGGCCAGGCAACGATGGGTGCCGGCCTCGATCGAGGTGCCAAGGCCATAGCGAGCCGCCAGCGACTCGACCGCGGCGGTGAGGCCGCGGTCGGCGAGCAGCGGCGGCACGATGCCCCGCGCGAGGTCGCGCAGCTCGGCGATCGCGTGGTGGGCCTCGCGCTGCGCGTCGAGGATCAGGCCGCGAACCTCCGGCTGGCCCTGGACGCGCAGCTCGGCGCGCCCGAGCTGGAGCGTCAGCGCGACCAGCCGGGCCTGCGCGCCGTCGTGCAGGTCGCGCTCGATGCGCCGCAGCTCCGCCGCCTGGGCGTCCACCGCCTGGCGGCGCGTGCGGGTGAGCGTGTCGATCCTCGCGCGCAGGGCGCGCCGCCCGTAGGCGACGAGCACGCGGTCGTGCAGCGCGATCAGCGAGTACGCGCTGCCGGCGGTCGCCAGCCCGAGCAGCGCCCACGCCGGCCAGAAGCTGTGCGCGCCCGCCAGCAGCCAGGTCAAGAGCCACGTGAACACGAGGATCACCGCCGCCACGCCTACCACGGTCCACACGCACGCCACGCGCCGGACCGCTCCCGCGGGATGCCGCCACGCCCAGCCCGCCCCGAAGTCGATCAGCACGAGCACGCCGAGGCCGAGCCACGCCCACGCCGGCCAGAAGTAGCCCTGCCCGTCGAGCGCCCAGATCGCGGCGAGCAGCACGGCGGTCAGGAACGCGAGGCGGCGCACCAGCGAGCGCGCGTACTCGCCGATCGAAAGACCCGCGGCGAGCGCCGGCATCCACCGCCGCGGCCGCGCAGCCGCCGGTACCGGTATGTCGATCGACGCTCGCGCGCGCTGAGCCATCCCCACAATCGTCTCACGGCTTCGGGTCGGCCGAGTCGTCGCGCTCAGCGCGCGCCGCGCTTGCGCCGCCGTGATGCGTCCTCGGGGGGACCGGTCAGAGCGCCTTGGCTGCGAGCCTGCTGGCGCCGACCCGCTGCACGTCCCACACCAGGCCGGCGCGCTCCAGGCCCGAGATCACGAGGCCCGAGAGGTCGAGCTCGCGTGCACCCATCCCGTGGAAGGCGGAGGTGGGAAAGGCGTGATGGTTGTTGTGCCAGGCCTCGCCGAACGACAGGGGCGCCAACCACAGCAGATTGCGCGAGTGGTCCTCGGTGGCGAACCGCCGGCGCCCGAAGAAGTGGCACAGCGAGTTGATGCTGTAGGTGACGTGGTGGAGCACGAGGATACGCACGACCCCGCCCCACAGCATCCCCTCCAGGCCGGCGACGACCGTGCCGCCGATCAGCACCCCCAGGCCGAACGGGATGGCCAGCCCGACGAGCGACCACAGCAGGAACGTGCGGTCCACGAAGGACACCACCGGGTCGGCGAGCAGGTCGGGGGCGAACCGCTCGCGCGAGCCACGCTGGGTGTGGTCGAACAGCCAGCCGACGTGCGCGTGGCCGAGGCCGCGCAGCGCTCCGCGCCAGCCGCCGCCGTGATCGACGTGCGGGCTGTGCGGGTCGCCATAGCGGTCCGAGTACGCGTGGTGCTTGCGGTGGTCGGCCACCCACGAGATCACCGGCCCCTCCACGGACATCGTGCCCAGCACGGCGAACAGGCCCCGCAATGGCGCCGAGGTCTTGAAGCTGCGATGGGTGAGCAGCCGGTGGAAGCCGACGGTGACGCCGAGACCGATGGGCACGTACATGATCGTGAAGATCGCGATGTCGCGCCAGTGCAACTCGTGGTTCCACACCTGCCAGCCCGCGAGCACCAGCAGCAGCGGTGGGACGACCGTGATCAGACCCGTGATCGCCCGGTCGAGGTTCTCGAGCACCGGCTCCTGGATCTCCTCCGGCGTCGGACCCTCGTGCGGACCGGCCGCGGCCGCACCCTCGCCGTCCCGATCATCGACGGGCTCGGGCTCGGCAAGCCTTCCGGCGGCGCTTGGCGCGGCGGCGCTCATGCACGCTCGATCCTGAGCGTTTCGTGCGCGGTTGTCGATACGGCCGGCCACCGGCCATGCGGGGGCTGCCCCCCGCCTCGAAGGTGGGGATAGCATGAGGTCTGAGCGGGAGCGTCAGGCAGAACGGACGTCGAGCACGACCTTGCCGGTCGCGCGGCGCTCGTCGAGCAACTTCAGCGCGTCCGCCGCGCGCTCCATCGGGAAGCGCTCACCGACGATCGGCGAGACGAAGCCGTCGTCCACCATGCGGTTGACCGCCGCGCCGATCTCGCGGTTCAGATCGGGCTTGCTCATCACGTACGCGCCCCATCCGGCGCCGACCACCTCGGTGTTCTTCAGCAACAGCCGGTTGACGCGCACCTCGGGGATCGACCCGCCGGTGAAGCCCACGACGACCACGCGCCCGCCCTCGCGCAGCGAGCGCAGGCTGTCGGTGAAGCGATCGCCGCCCACGGGGTCGAGCACCATGTCCACGCCGCCGCCCGAGAGCTCGAGCACCGCGTCCTTCCAGCCATCGTCGAGCAGCAGCGTGTGATCGGCGCCCGCCCGTTCGGCGACCGCCTGCTTGGCGGCGCTCGAGACGAGCGCGATGGTCTTCGCACCGAGACCCTTGGCCACCTGCAACGAGGCGGTCCCAACACCGCCGGCCGCGCCGTGGACGAGCACGGTCTCCCCCGCCTGCAGCCGTCCGCGCAGCAGCAGCGCGAAGTAGGCGGTGTGGTAGTTGAGAATCAGCGCCGCGCCCTGCGCGAAGTCCAGCTCGGGCGAGAGCGCGAACGTGAAGAACTCGGGCGCCACGGCCGTCTCGGCGAAGCCCCCGAGCGCACAGAAGGCCGCCACCCGATCGCCGGGCGCGACCGCGGCCCCGGGCGGGGCGCTCACCACCACGCCGCCCACCTCGCTGCCCGGCACGAACGGCAGCGGCGGTTTCATCTGATACTGGCCGCGCGTCTGCAGGAGCTCCGGGAAGGACACGCCGGCGGCGTGTACCTCGACGACCACGCCTGCCCCCGGCGTGAGCATGTGCGACGGCTCGGGCTCGGGCAGCTCGACCAGTGCGAGCGCGCTGTCGGGGCCGGACTCCTCGATGATCTGGATCGCCTTCATCATGGGAGTATCTCCCAAACCCCGAGCAAGGAGCCTGGCCATGGCGAACGTGCTGTGCGTGCTGTATGACGACCCGGTCGACGGCTACCCGCCGGCGTACGCGCGGGCCGACGTCCCGAAGATCGAGCGCTACCACGACGGCCAGAGCACACCCACCCCGGAGGGCCTCGGCTTCACGCCGGGTGAGCTCGTCGGATGCGTCTCGGGCGCGCTCGGGCTGCGCGAGTTCCTCGAGGGCGTCGGGCACCGCCTGACGGTGACCTCCGACAAGGACGGCCCGGACTCGGTGTTCGAGCGCGAGCTGCCGGACGCCGAGGTGGTGATCTCACAGCCGTTCTGGCCTGCCTACCTGACCGCCGAGCGGATCGCCAAGGCGCCGAAGCTGAAGCTCGCCATCACCGCCGGCATCGGCTCAGACCACGTCGACCTGCAGGCGGCGATCGAGCACGGCCTGACGGTGGCCGAGGTGACCTACTCCAACAGCATCAGCGTGGCCGAGCACGTGGTGATGATGATCCTGGCGCTCGTGCGCAACTACATCCCCTCATACCAGTGGGTGATCGAGGGGGGCTGGAACATCGCCGACTGCGTCTCGCGCTCGTATGACCTCGAGGGCATGCAGGTGGGCACGGTAGCCGCCGGTCGCATCGGCTCGGCGGTGCTCAGGCGCCTGCAGCCGTTCGAGGTCGGCCTGCACTACACCGACCGCCACCGCCTGCCCGCGGCGCTCGAGCAGGAGCTCGGCCTGACCTTCCACGCCGACGTGGAGTCGCTGGTGGAGGTGTGCGACGTGGTGACGATCAACGCGCCGCTGCACCCCGAGACCGAGAACATGTTCGACGCGCGGCTGCTGTCGAAGATGAAGCGAGGCGCGTACCTGATCAACACCGCGCGCGGCAAGATCTGCGACCGCGACGCCGTCGCCGCGGCCTGCGCGAGCGGCCAGCTCGCGGGCTACGCGGGCGACGTGTGGTTTCCCCAGCCGCCGCCCCGGGACCACCCCTGGCGCTCGATGCCCCACCACGGCATGACCCCGCACACCTCCGGGACGAGCCTGTCCGCGCAGGCGCGCTACGCGGCGGGCACGCGGGAGATCCTCGAGTGCTATCTGGAGGGGCGGCCGATCCGCGAGGAATACCTGATCGTCGACGGTGGCCAGCTCGCCGGCGCGGGCGCGCATTCCTACAGCGAGGGCAACGCCACCGGCGGCTCGGAGGAGGCGGCGCGGTTCAGCGCGGGGTGAGCCGCGCGGTTCGAGCCGCAGGCCGCCCCGATCAGCGGCGGCCTGCGAGCCCGTGTACGTCTTCTCTACGGCACGTCTTCTCTACGCCACTCGTCGCTACGGCACCGACACCCCGCTCGAGGGCGGCGCCGGCTGCTGCACGGTGTACGGGGTGATCGGCGAGGTGGAATTCGGTTCGGTCACCAGCGGCCCACCGAACAGGACGATCTTGCCGTTTCGCACCTGCCCCATCTCCACGCCGGAGTAGCCGCCGTGCTGGGTCTTGGAGTAGCGGAAGGGCACGAGGCCCGGGCCGCTCAACTGCGCTCCTTTTTCGTTGACCGCGTTGACCAACCCTTCGCGGGTGAGGTTCTTGCCGGCCAGCTGGAGCGCCTGGGCCAGCGTGTAGGCGTTGGCCATGCCGTACTCGACGTTGCCGTCGAACGGCGCGCTCGGGTCATACTGGGCATGGATTTTCTTGAACAGCGCGATCCACGGGTTGGATTCGTCCGAGGAGGACGGCAGGTAGCCGTCGGTGACCGCCCCTTCGATCAGTTCCGTTCCCGCCTTGCCTTTCGAGAACGTCTTCAGCAGGCCGCCGACGGTGGTCGGATCGATGCCCACGTTGGAGACCACGAGCTGGGGTTTGTAGCCGAGCGTGAACGACGTGAGCTGCCCGAGAGCGGTGTAGATCGGCACGGTGAAGTCGACCAGCACTTCCGCTCCCGCGGCCTTGATGGCAGCGATCTGCGGCGCGACGTTGGTGGTGCCGGGCTGGTAGGGCTGGGCGGACACGATGCTGCTCCCCGGGACCTCGAACTTGATCCCGGTCAGGCCGCCGTTGCCGAAGTCGTCGTCCTGGTAGAACACGCCCACCTTCTTGCCCGGGAAGTGCTGCTTGATGTACTGGCCCAGGATCTTGCCCTCGATCGTGTAGTTGGGCTGCCAGCCGAACGTGTACGGCTGCGCGGTGCCGTTGTCCCAGCACGGGCACCCGGAGGCGACGAACATGTCGGGGACTTTCGAGCTGTTGAGGAAGCCGACGACCTTCGTGTGGGTGGGCGTGCCGAGCCCCTCGAAGATCCCGAACACATTGTCGTTGAGCACGAGTTCGTGCACGACGGTGACGGTCTGCGAGGGGTTGTATTCGTCGTTCTTGATCGTCAGGTGGATCTTGCGCCCGTAGATCCCACCCTGGGCGTTGAGGTAGTCGAAGAACGCCTGGGACGCGGGTGCGATCTCGCTGTAGCCGGGGGCCGCCGGGCCGGTGAGCGGCTGGTGGGTACCGAACGTGATGCTGTCGGACGTGACCCCGGGAGCGCTGCTGCTGCTGCTCGAGCCGCATCCGGCGATGGCCGCCGCGGCGATCACCGCGCAGGCGATCCCCACCGCCCTCGGTTTGAACCTATGTGCTCTCATGACTTCCTCCTCGTGATGCATGTGTTGGCTGGTTTCAAGTTCTCTGGGCTCGCCGGCTGGGCGCGCGGCGTAAGGGTCTCGCACATGGCTAGCCTCCGCGCGCCGGGCTTCGACGCGCGACGGCGATGATCCTGCGCAGCGCACCCTGAATGCCGCTCGGCCAGACGAGCATCGCGCCGATCAGGACGACACCGTAGATGGCGAGCGGCAGGTTGGCGGAGATCTGCGTGGACAGCGAGAACGAGTGCGCGATGTCGTTCGTCCAACCCGGCAGCAGCACGAGCACCACGGCGCCCCAGATGGCACCGAGCTGCGAGCCGAGCCCGCCGAGCACGATCGCCGTCAGCAGCGACAGCGAGAGCGCCAGCTCGAAGGCGCCGGGGGCGGCGAGTTGCAGGACGACCGTGAGCAGGCCCCCACCGAGCCCGGCGCAGGCGGCGCTCACCACGAACGCGAGCGTCTGCACCCGCCCCACGCGCAGGCCGCACAGGGACGCTGCGACCTCGTCGTCGCGCACCGCGCGCAGTGAGCGCCCGATCCCGCTGCGCACGAGGTTGTTCATCACGAACACCACCACCAGCGCCCCCACCCCGGCGATCCACGCCTCCCAGCGCTCCAGCGGGAAGCTCTGCCCCAGCCACGAGGGCACGGTCGGCGGGTTGATCACGAGCCCGTTGGCGCCCCCGAACGTGTTCGAGTACTTTTCCGCGAGCGCCGGCAGGCCGATCGCGAACGCGAGCGTGGCGCCTGCGAGATACGGCCCGCGCAGGCGCGAGGCGGCCGCGCCCACGAGCACACCCACGGCAGCGCTGACGCCGACCGCGGCCGCGAGCGCGGGCACCAGCGCCCAGTGTTCGTTGCCCACCAACAGGGCCACCGTGTACGCGCCCACCGCCATCAACGCGCCGTGGCCGAGCGAGATCTGTCCGCTCAGGCCCGTCAACATCGTCAGGCCGGCCAGCGCGGCGAAGTAGTAGGAGCCCCGCGCGAGCTCTTCGTTGTCGAACGGGCTCAGGAGCTCGCTGAGGATGAACAGCGCCACGCCCCCGAGCACCACCAGGCCGAGCGAGCGAGCGAGCGTCGCGCTCGGCAGGCGCACGCGCGGACCGCTGCGGGCGGGCTCAGCGCCGGCATGCGTGCTCATACGCACGCCTCGGTGCGCAACTCGGCCCCGTATGAGCACGCAGGCCAAGCTGGGCAAGGACGCAGAGAGCGTGGCGTGCTGCGCACGCGAGCGACCGAGGACGCCGATCCAGCGCCGGCATGCGTGCTCATACGCGGCGCTCTTTCGTCGTCGAGAATAGACCCCCCGGGCGCACCATGAGAACGGCGATGAGCACGACGAGCGCGGCGAGGGTCACCAGCGAGGAGCCCTCGTAGCCGGATACGTAGGAGAGCACGAGGCCGAGCAGAAGCCCGCCCACGACCGCGCCGGGAGGACTGTCGAGGCCTCCGATCACGGCGGCGGTGAAGCCGAATATGAGGATCGGATCGAACTGGCTGGGCCCGACGAACACCGACGGCGCGACCAGCACGCCGGCGAGCGAGCCGACGAACGCGGCGAGCGCCCAGCCGAGCGTGAACATCCGCCCCACGCGTACGCCCAGGACGCGTGCCACCTCGGGAGCGAGAGCGGAGGCGCGCATCCGGAGGCCGAGCGCGGTGTAGCGGAACAGGGCGGCCAGGGCGAGGGCCACGCCGATCACCACGAGCACGATGAAGGTGTCGTTGGGCGAGAACAGCAGGCGCGTGCCGCCGACCTCATAGCCGCGGATGGAGAACGCGGGCGGGAACGAGCGCGGCGTGTTGCCCCAGATCATCCCCGCGATCGCTTCCAGCAGGATCAACAGGCCGAGCGCGACGATCACCGCGTTCAGCGGCGGGCCGCCCTCGACGCGGCGGATCAGCACCCGCTCGACGATCGCTCCGAGCACGAGCCCGGAGACCAGCGCCACGGCGAACCCCAGCCAGTAGGAGCCGCTGGAGCCGATCACGTCGGAGGCGATGAACGTGGTGATCATCAGCATCCCGCCCTGCGCGAAGTTGACGATCCTGGTCGCCCTCCAGATCATCACGAGGGCCAGCGCCACGGCCGCGTACACGGAGCCGGTCGAGATCCCGTTGAGCGTGAGGTCGATGAATCTCGTCATCGCTCAGAGCCCCAGGTAGGCATGGCGGAGGTCCTCGTCGGCCGCCAGCGCGCGGGCACTGTCGTCGGCGACCACGCGGCCGAGGTTGAGCACGATGCCGCGGTCGGCGATCGACAGTGCGCTGCGCGCGTTCTGCTCGACCAGCAGCACCGCCAGGCCGCGCTCGGAGGCGAGCCCGCGAATGAGCTTCATGATCTGCGCGCTGACGATCGGCGCGAGCCCCAGGGAGGGCTCGTCGAGCAGCAGCACGCGCGGCCTGGCCATCAGCGCGCGGCCGATCGAGAGCATCTGACGCTCGCCGCCCGACAGCGAGCCGGCGAACTGCGTGCGGCGCTCGCGCAGGGGCGGGAACAACTCGTACATCTCCTCGAGGTCCGCTCCGTCCCCACCTCGCCACAGCCCGCCCAGGCGCAGGTTCTCCTCGGTCGTCAGCTCAGTGATCACGCCCCGTCCCTCGGGGACCTGGGCGAGTCCGCGCCTGACGAGATCCTCGACCGCCACCCCGAGAATGTCCTGACCGCCGAGGCGTACGCTCCCTGCGCTGGCCGGCTGCAGTCCGGAGATCGTCCGCAGCAGCGAGGTCTTGCCGGCGCCGTTGGCCCCGAGCACGGCCGTGATGCTGCCCTCGTGCACCGCCAGCGTGACCCCGTCGACGGCGCGCACCGGCCCGTAGTGGGTGCTCAGCCCCTCGGTCTCGAGCGCAGCCTGAGTACTCACACATCCTCCGTGCCGGCGTTCGCGGCCGGGGTACCGTGCGCGCCCGTGTCGGTGCCGATGGCGGGCACGTCGGCGCCGTCCGCGGCCGCCTCGCGGCCCAGATACGCCTCGAGCACGCGCGGGTCGCGCGCCACCGCAGCCGGCTCGTCCTGCGCGATCACGCGCCCGAAGTCGAGGACGACGACGCGATCGCACGCGGACATCACGAGATCCACGCGGTGCTCGACCAGCATCACCGATATCGAGCCCCGCAGCGCGCGGATGCGCTCGCCGAGCTCCTGCACGTCGTCCGCGCCCAGGCCGCCAGCGGGCTCGTCGAGCAGCAACAGGTCGGGCTCGGCCACGAGCGCGCGAGCGAGCGCCACGCGCTTCTGCACCGGGTAGGGAAGCGTCGCGGGCATCCGCTGGGCGGCGTCCTCGCAGCCGAGCTCGCGCAGCATGCCCAGGGCGCGCTCGCGCAAAGCTCGCTCGTCGCGATCCGAACGCGGCAGGCCGAGCAGCGCGCTCGCCACGCCGGCGCGCCGGAAGCGCTGGGCCCCGGCCATCACGTTCTCGAGCACGCTCAGCCCGGCGAACAGCCCCACCCCCTGCAGCGTGCGTGCGATCCCCAGTTCGGCGAGACGGCTGGTGCGTACCTTCGTGAACGGCAGCCCCTGCCATTCCATCGACCCCGAGCTCGGCTGCACGAAGCCGCAGATCACGTTGAACAGCGTCGTCTTGCCCGCGCCGTTGGGCCCGATCACGCCGAGCACCTCGCCGGCTGCGAGCTCGATCGAGACGGCGTCGAGCGCCGTGATCCCGCCGAAGCGGACCGTCAGCTCCCGCGCGGCAAACCCGCCTCCCCGGTCAGGCTCTCCCTCTCCCATCACACTGGAAGCTATACCCCCAGGCGGGGGAGTGAGTCAGACGAAAGCCGGCGTCTCACCATGCGTGCGTCAGTCCTCAGATGCGACCGAAGCGTCGGCCACCGCCGTGTACATCCTGGTGAGGTGCTCGACGATCTCCTCCCGCGTGGCGTCCACGTCACCGTTGATCCAGTCGACCAGGATCTCCATCGAGGCGCCGATCATCGCGCGGGACGTCAGCACCGGGTCCATCGTCAGCCGCGCGTCCTGATCGACGAGCGACAGCGCGTTGCGCATCAGGATGTCGGCCATCGCGTGGCGGTTCTCACGGCGCACCCGTTCCAGGCGCGCGCTCACGCCGACGACCTCGAGCACGATCACCCGCGCCTTGCGCAGGTCGCCGGTGAGCACCGCCCACGACGCCCTCAGACCCTCGCGCGACTGCTCTTCGACCGTCTCCACCTCTGCGGTCGCCTCGATGATCGCGCTCGCCACGTCCGCGACGGCCCGCTGGTAGACGTGGAAGAGCAACTCCTCCCTGCTCGAGAACGACTCGTAGAAGTAGCGCGAGTTCAGCGAGGCGACGGCGCAGATCGCGCGAATGGAGCTGCCGGCGTAGCCCTTCGTGCCGAACAGCTCGAGACCGGCCGCCAGCAGCCGCTCGCGGCGCTGTTCGGTGCGCTCGTCGACGCTCAGGCCGCGGTAGCGCCGCGGCTCCGGGTCTGCGGTCGCTGCGACAGAGGACTCCACAGATGACATTCTCGCCCCCTCAACGATAGCCGCAGCCGGCCATCTGGCCGGTTGATTGAGACTTGTGCGAGGGTATGTACAAAGAGAACACGGCGTGCTACATTTTCGCCGGCCAAACAGGCATGACAGTGCTACAAACCAAGGAGAGGGGCTCGCAGTGTCAAGTTTCAGGGGATTCGCGCGGGGTGTCCTCGCGCTCGCAGCGGTGCTCGCGCTGGCGATGGTGTCGTCGGCCTCGGCAGCGCCGGTGGAAGGGCCGGCAGGTGAAGCGTTCTACACGCCGCCCAGCACAACGCCGGCTGGTACAGCCGGCGAACTCATCTGGTATCGCCCGGCGACGATCGACCTCAAGGTGTCGCTTCCCGCCAACAAAGCGTGGACGGTGCTCTACCAGTCGACCGCACAACGCGGCGAACCGGACTTCGTCACGGGCACTGTGATCGTGCCGACGGCCAAGTGGAGCGGCAAGGGGTCGCGACCGGTGGTCACGATCGGCATCGGCACGCAGGGCATCGCCTCCAAGTGCGCTCCGTCGAAGCAGATGATCACCGGCAGCGAGTACGCGGGCGGCGAAATCATCGAGGCCCTGAAAGCGGGCTACGCGGTCGACGTCACCGACTACCAGGGCTACACCAACGGCGCGATCCCGACCTACACGGCGGGCAAGGCAGAGGGCCAGGCGGTGCTCGACATCGTGCGCGCCGCGCGCCAGCTCCCGGGCGCGGATCTGACGGAAAGCGACCCGACCTACGCGTGGGGCTACTCGCAGGGCGGACAGGCCGTCGGTTGGGCCGGCGAGCTCCAGGCGAGCTACGCGCCGAACGTGAAGCTCTCCGGCATCGCCGCCGGCGGCGTGCCCGCCAACCTGGCTGAATTCGGCGCCTTCAGCGGCGCGTCCGTCGGCTCGGGGCTGGGGATCATCTCGGCCATCGGCCTGGAGGCGGCGTATCCCGAACTCAAACTCGGCACGCTGACGGCGGCCGGTGAAAAGGCGGTGGGCGAGGCCCTGAGCGAGTGCGTGACAGAACTGCTGACGACGCTCAACGGCGCGAGCTTCCAGGAATTCACCACCGAACACAAGACCCTGGAAGAACTCGAAAAATCAGAACCGACGTTCAAGAAAGTGCTCGAAGAATCATCGCTGGACAAGAAAGCGGTGCCGGCGCCCGTGTACCACTACCACGGCCTGGAAGACGAGCTCGTGCCCGTCGCCCAGGACGTGAACCTGCACTACGACTGGTGCAAACTGGGGGTCACCGACGACTTCCAGCTCTACAACGGCGAGCACCTGTTCACCGCGGGAATGGCGGCTTCGACGGCGCTCAAGTGGATCGAAGAACGAGTGGCCGGCAAGAAGGCGCCGAGCACCTGCGGTGAGCACGAAGCGGGCGACGCGCTGCCCGCGGGAGCGCGCCTGACGCCGGAGGTGGGCGACCTGATCGTGAAACTCAACGAATGGTCGCTGAAAGGGAAGGTGACCGAGAAGAAGTCCGGCATCTCCGAGGAAGTCCCCTCGGGCGCCACGATCAGCTCGACCGCCAACGCGACCACGGGAGCGTTGACGGCCACCCTGAACATCCCGCCGATCAACCAGACGTTCTACATCGGGCTGATCCCGGTGACGATCAGCGGAGGGTTGACGCCGACGGGTCCGGCGACGGGGACCTTCGGGTTCAGCGAAAACGGCAGTGAAGTGTTCGAGAGCGCGGAAGGGGACGCCAACGAGGAAGTGAAGGGCATCAAAGTCGGGATCTACCCGGTCCCGATCGGCTGCAAGACGGTCGAACCGATCAAGCTGCCGCTGAGCATCCGCGAGCCCACGAACGCACTGTCCACCGGCAGCTTCTCCTTCAAGGCGGAAGTGACCGTGCCGGAATTCGGAGGCTGCGGCCTGTACGGGCCGCTGATCTCGGCCGACACATCGGGGCCGGGCAACACCGTTGAAATGACGGCCGCACCGCCGCCGCCGATCAACTGGTAGACGCACCCACGCCGGGACCGGCCACGCGCCGGTCCCGGCAGCCGGCAGCGGGGGGCTCTCCCAGGAGGCCCCCCCCCCGTTTCTTCAAGCGCCGGCGCCGTCCTTCGGATCCTCGGCCAGGCGGGGCAGCACGAGCAGCGAGCAGCGGGCGTGGCGCTCGAGGAAGTCGGAGGTGCTGCCCAGCACGAGCCGCTTGACCGGTCCGTAGCCGCGGGAACCGACGACCAGCAGGTCCACGTCCTTGCCGAACGCCGCCAGTTCCTCACCGGGAAGGCCATAGACGGCGCGGCCCTCCACGCCCGGTAGCTGGCCCACGCGCTTGTTCGCCTCGGCCAGCATCGCGTCGATCGTGTCGCCCATCGCCGGCGCCACCACACCGCTGTACGCGTAGCTCGGTATCGAGACGACTTCGAGCGCGGTGACCGTCGCCCGCGTCGGCGCCGCCACCTCCACGGCCGCCGCCAGCGCGCGCCTGCTCTCGGGAGAGTCGTTGTAGGCGACGCCGACGCGGGCCAGCGGCCTGGGGTGGGCGTTGTAGTCGCGGGCGGCGACGGCCACCGCGCACGGCGCGCCGTTCAGCGCGGCGCGCGTATCGTCGCCGAGCATCACCCGGCCGAAGGCGCTGTGGGCGCACGAGCCGACCACCAGCAGGTCGGCCCCGAGCTCCTCGGCCTGGCGGTGCAGGCCGGCGCCCGGGCTGGCGGCCACCACGCTCGCCAGCTCGGCCTCGACCTGCATATCCGCGCGCTCACGTTCGAGGAGCTGCACCGAGGAGTCGTGCTCCTCCTGGAGCAGGCCGGGGGTGACGGCGTGGAGGGGGTGCAACTCCCCGGCGCGCACGTGGGCCAGCGTCAGCCTTCCGTCCGTGGCCGTCAATTGCGCGGCGAGGGCGATTGCATCGCGTCCATAGCTGCGGCCATCCACTCCCACGAGCACGTTCTCGAACACTCAGGTCTCTCCTTGGATCGTTGCCAGGGATCCTAGGGCGATCCTGGCCAGCACGGCTCCGGGGGCTCTGTCCGGCAGGCGTTGAGGCGTAGCATTGACCGCGTGGGCGACGAACCTGCCATCGGCGACGGTCGCGTAAACGACGGACGATCGGAAACCCATCCCCCGCTGCCGCGCGACAAGCGCGGCTGGCAGGTATCGCCGGCACCCGACGGGCGGGGCATGCCCGAGCAGACGCCCACCGGCCGCCCGCCGCACCGCATGCGCGGCTTCTGGTTGTTCGTGCTGGGGCTGATCGCGCTCAACTGGCTGTCGGTTCTGTTCTTCCAGCCCTCGACCGGCGAACAGCGCGTGACGGTGCCGTTCAGCCCCTACTTCCTGGAACGCGTGAAGCACGATCAGGTCGAATCGATCTCGTCCAAGGGCGACACCGTCCAGGGGAAGTTCAAGGACAAGCTGCGCTATCCCGAAAGCGACGAGAAGGCCACGCCGACGAAGGAGTTCGCCACCGAGGTGCCGACATTCTGGAACGGCAGCCAGCTCTCGGCGCTGCTCCAGGAAAAGGGGGTGCGGATCAACGCCGAATCGACGAGCACGAGCCAGTCGCTGCTGGCCGAGCTGCTGCTCGGCTTCGGGCCGACGCTGCTGATCGTGGGGCTGTTCGTCCTGATCGCCCGGCGCGCCGCCAAAGGCGCCGGCGGCATGGGCGCGCTCGGGAACTTCGGGCGCTCGCAGGCACGCCGCGTCGATCCCGAAAAGATCCGCGTCACCTTCAACGACGTGGCCGGGATCGACGAGGCCAAGTCCGAGCTCTCGGAGATCGTCGACTTCCTGCGCAATCCCGAGCGCTACGGGAGCCTCGGCGGGCGCATGCCCCACGGCGTGCTGCTCTCCGGCGCCCCCGGCACGGGCAAGACGCTCCTCGCCCGCGCCGTCGCGGGCGAGGCGCACGCGGCCTTCTTCTCGATCTCCGCCTCGGAGTTCATCGAGGCGATCGTCGGCGTCGGCGCCTCGCGCGTGCGCGACCTGTTCGCCAAGGCCAAGGAGGCGGCGCCGGCGATCATCTTCATCGACGAGCTCGACGCGATCGGGCGCTCGCGCCAGGGCTCGGTGTCGGTCACGGGATCCAACGACGAGCGCGAGCAGACGCTCGACCAGATCCTGACGGAAATGGATGGGTTCGAGTCCTCCCAGGCCGTGATCGTGCTCGCCGCCACCAACCGCCCCGACGTCCTCGACTCGGCGCTGCTGCGCGCAGGGCGCTTCGACCGGCGGGTGGCCGTGCAGGCGCCCGACCGCAAGGGGCGCGCGGAAATCCTGGCGGTGCACACGCGCTCGATCCCGCTCGACGACGAGGTCGACCTGCAGGCGATCGCCTCCAGCACCCCCGGGATGGTCGGCGCCGACCTCGCCAACCTCGCCAACGAGGCCGCGCTGCTGGCCGCCCGCCGCGGGCACGAGAAGGTGAAGATGGCCGACTTCACCGACTCGCTCGAGAAGATCATGCTCGGCTCCCCGCGTGGCATCGTGCTCTCGCCCGCCGATCGCGAGCGCACCGCCTACCACGAGTCCGGGCACGCGCTCGTGGGCATGCTCACGCCCGGTGCGGACCCCGTGCGCAAGGTCTCGATCATCCCGCGCGGAATGGCCCTCGGGGTGACCCTGTCGACGCCCGACTCCGACCGGGTGTCCTATACGCTCGAGGACCTGCAGGCGAAGATCAAGGTGGCGCTGGGCGGGCGCGTCGCCGAGGAGGTCGTGTACGGGGCGATCACCACGGGTGCCGAGTCCGACATCCAGCAGTTGACCGCGATCGCGCGCCAGATGGTCGGGCGCTGGGGCATGAGCGCGGCGATCGGGCCGGTGGCGGTGCTTCCCGAGGAGGGCCAGGGGATGTTCCTGCCCGGCGTCAGCGAGACCTCCCAGGAGACCCAGCGGGTGGTGGACGAGGAGGTGCGCCGGCTCGTCGAAGCCGCCCACCAGGACGTGACGCAGCTGCTCGAGGACCACCGCGATCAGCTCGAGAGCCTCGCCCACGCGCTGCTGGCGGCCGAGACGCTCGATGCGCCCGACGCCTACGCGGCCGCGGGCGTGCCGCTGGGCGAAGCGGAGCCGGCTCCCGCGCCTGCCTGAGCCGGCGGGGACAGCTAACCCGGCCCGGAGCCGGTGCCGGGCTGCCCCGGCCGGGAGTCGGCGGCGCGCGCTCGCGCGCCCGACCGGACCGCCGGCGCCAGCGGCAGCCCCATCCACACGTGCGGGATGCCCGCCTCCTCGAACTCCTCGGATTCCATGGTGAAGCCCGCGCGGCTGTAGAGCTCCGTGGCCGCGAGCTGGGCCGCGAGCCGCACCTGCGTGCACCCGTGCTCGCGTGCTCCGGCCAGCGCGAGCTCGAGCATCCGCGAGGCGATGCCGCGCCGTCGCCACTCGCGCTCGACCGCCACGCGGCCGATCTTCGCCCGCTCTCCCTCCACCAGCAGGCGCAGCGTGCCGAGCACCCGCCGGCCGTCGGCCGCCAGGGCGACGACGTGCAGCGCCTGCTCGTCGCGACCGTCGAACTCCTCCTCGCGCGGCACGCCCTGCTCGCCGTGGAACACTCGTTCGCGCAGCGCGAACGCCCCTGCCACGTCCTCAGAACCGCGCGCCCAGCCGATCGAGATCTCGCGGGCCGCCATCGTATGAGGGTATCCCCGCCCCGCAGGACGCCACCGCCGGCGCGGCCAGATCGGTTCGGCGCCAAGCGTGAGTGGAGGGATTCGGAGGAGACCTCCGTTTTTGCTACGGTCGTGCGATGGCAGCGCGGTTCCTCGAGGCGGGGCCCGCGACGGGCACGATCCGAGCGGATGTGCACAGCGAGGACGTGCTGCGGGCGATGAGCGCCGTGTGGGCGATGCCCGAGGGCGAGGAATGGGCGAGCCACGCCACGCGCGTGCTGGGGCTGTTGGTCGACGGCTTGCGGTTCGGGGCATGACCTCGACGAGCTCGAAGCGCACCAGCCCGACGCTGATCCTGGTCGTGCTGTCACTCGGCGGGGCGGCGTACGCGATGCTCAGCTCCTCGGTCGTGCCGGCGCTGCCGACGATCCAGCACGCGCTGCACACGACCGAGACGGGCATCGCCTGGCTGCTGACCGCCTACCTGCTGTCCGCGTCCGTCGGCACGGCGATCCTCGGCCGCCTCGGCGACATGTACGGCAAGGAGCGGCTGCTGCTGATCACGCTGTTGATCCTGTCCGCGGGCACACTGCTGGCCGCGGTTGCCAACTCGCTGGCCGTGCTGATCGTCGCCCGCTTCATCCAGGGCGCCAGCGGCGGCATCTTCCCCCTCTCCTTCGGCATCGTCCGCGACGAGTTCCCGCACGAGAAGGTCGCGGGCAGCATCGGCCTGCTGTCGGCGATCCTCGGCGTCGGCGCGGGCATCGGCATCGTGCTCTCGGGCGTGATCGTCGAGAATCTCAACTACCACTGGCTGTTCTGGCTCCCGCTCGCGGCGACGCTGCTCGCGGCGGTGGCCACTTGGCGCTTCATACCCGAGTCCCCGATCCGCATGCCCGGGCGCATCAACTGGCTCGCCGCCGCGCTCATGACGATCGGCATCTCGACGGTGCTGCTGGGGGTCAGCGAGACCACCACCTGGGGGTGGGGCTCGCCGAAGGCGCTCGGCCTGATCGCCGCCGGGCTGGCCGTCTCGGCGGCATGGGTGGCGGTGGAGGTGCGCAGCGAGACCCCGCTGGTGGACATGACGATGATGCGAATCCGCGGCGTGTGGACCACCAACCTGTCGGCCTTCCTGCTGGGCGCAGGCATGTACGCCTCGTTCATCGTCTTTCCCCAGTTCGCGCAACTGCCCACGAGCACCGGGTTCGGCTTCGGCGCCTCGGTGGTCGTCTCGGGCCTGTACCTGCTGCCCGCGACGATCGGGATGACGCTGCTGGGGATGTTCGCGGGACGCATCTCCGCGTCCTTCGGCTCGCGCGCCGCGTTGCTGGCGGGGACGGCGTTCACAACCGCGTCGTTCGCGCTGCTGTGGCTCGCGCACGCGCATCCGTATCAGCTGCTGATCGCCGCCGGCCTGCTCGGCGTGGGCATCGGCCTGGCGTTCGCCGCGCTCGGCAACCTGATCGTGCAGGCCGTGCCACCCGAGCAGACCGGCGTGGCCAGCGGCATGAACACCGTCATGCGCACGCTCGGCGGCGCCCTCGGCGGCCAGCTCTCGGCGACGTTCCTCGCCGCCAACGTCGCCCACGGAGAGCCGACCATCACGGGCTTCACCGACACGTTCGCGATGGCGACGGGCTTCCTGTTCGTGTGCCTGCTCGCCGGCGCGCTTGTGCCGGACACGCGCGGTCGCCCGTCGGCGCTCACCGCCCGCTCAGGCGTGCCGGGCCCGGCGGTCGAAGCCCACGCGCCTCAGGAGACGGTGGAGATCACGTCCTAGCTCTCGCCCTGCTCCTGCAGGGCGCTGATCTGCTCGTGCACGTGCCAGATCCACTGTTCGCGCAGCGCCACGATCGAGGCCGGTTCGCCCTTGGCCCACCCCCGATGGATGACCACCGCAGCGAACAGCGCCTCGATGAGCAGGTTCGGTCGATCCCTGGCAGCGAGGCTGATCACCGCGAACAGGTCCGCCGGCTGGGTCACTTCGTAGAGCCTTTCCAGTCCACCGTGACCGGCGTCCAGCGCGCCGACCAGGTCGGCCTCGGCGGTCGCCGCGCGCGCCTCGGCGAGGGCGAGGAGGGCGTCCCTGCGCTCGGACGGAAGCGCGTCGATGGCGGCGTCGCGCGCCTGCTCGGACATCGAAGCGAACTCGGATAGGAACCTCAGCAGCCAGTCTTCGTCAGCGTTCATCGCATGTGCTCCTTCGTGGCGGCGGGCCCGGGCTCGAGGCCACCCGTGCGAACCGATTGGGCAGCTTGGCATACTCGTTCCCCGTGCGGGCACTCGACGAGCAGACGATCCTCGTCACCGGCGCCACCGACGGCCTCGGGCGGTCGCTCGCCACCGAGCTTGCCGCGGCCGGCGCGACGGTGCTCCTGCACGGCCGCGACGAGACCCGGGGGCGAGAGACGCTGGCGAGCATCGAAGCGGCCACGGGGAACACGCGGCTGCGCTGGCTGCGCGCCGACCTCTCCTCGCTGGAGGAGGTACGCGGCCTCGGTGGGCGCCTCGCGGGCGAGCTCGAGCGACTCGACGTGCTCGTCAACAACGCGGGCATCGGCACGACCGACGCCGGGGATGGCGGGCGCATGGAGAGCCGCGACGGCTACGAGCTGCGCTTCGCCGTCAACTACCTCGCGGGCTACCTGCTCACGCGCATGCTGGTGGGGGTGCTCGAGCGCTCGGCGCCGGCGCGCATCGTCAACGTCAGCTCGGCCGGGCAGGCGCCGATCGACTTCGACGACGTGATGCTCGAGCACGGCTACAGCGGCGTGCAGGCCTACTGCCAGAGCAAGCTCGCGCAGATCATGTTCACGATCGACCTGGCCGCGGAGCTGGACGAGCATGGGATCACGGCGACCTGTCTGCACCCCGCGACCTACATGCCCACCAAAATGGTGCTCGCCGGGGGCATCGAGCCGGTCAGCTCGCTGGAGGACGGGGTGCGCGCCACGCTGCGCCTGGTCGCCGATCCCGCGTTGGAGGGCGTGAGCGGCGTGTACTTCAACGGGCAGCGAGAGGCCGAGCCGCATCCGCAGGCGCGCGATCCCGAGGCGCGGCGCAGGCTGCGCGAGTTGAGTGACCGGCTGTGCGGCTACTGACCGGGGCACACGCGCACACCGACACGCCGCCCGCGTGCAGTCCGGCAAGGAGCGAAGCCGAGAACTGCGGTTCTGGCGTCGTGCCTTCTGCAGCCTTCACGAACAGCGTTCGCGCACCCGCCTGCTCGGCCGCGGCCACGATCTGCTCGGGAGTGCTCAGCGCGGGCACCTGGGTGATCCACAGAGCCGTGCCCGCGAACGGCGAGGCGTGGGACGCGCCAGCGGCCGACGCGCACGTGGCAGACAGGCCGCCAGCGAGGACGCACGCGACCGCCGTGGTGGCGAACCAGCGGTATGTGCGCTGGTGGCATCGCCTCACGACTCGCAATCGTAGTGAGCCCTGCCGAGTCGCCGCTCGCGGCCCCGTCGTATCCTGTAGCGATGGCGATTGGGTCCGCTCAGGGCGGCGCCGTACCGATTGCACATGGCTGGAGACGCACACTGCTCGGCGTGGCAGCAGGTGCGGCGGTCGTGTTCGTCGCCGTGGTGGTCGCGGCGCTCGTGCTCTCGGGCGCAACGCTGGCCAGCGATCCCACGGCCCTCGCGCGCGTGTCGGTGCAGCCGCTGGGCGGGACGATCGAGCACATCGAGGCGTTCGGGCCCACCGGTCACAGCATCCCGATGACCGTGCACGACGGGCGCCTGACGCCACGACAGCGGCTGACTCCCGGCGAGACCGTGTCGGTGGACGTGGCGGTCCGCCGGCCCGGGTGGATCGGCTGGGCGCTCGGCTCCGAACACACCGTGCATCTGACGCTGCGCGCCCCGCTCGCCCAGGTGACCGAACAGTGGATGACCGTGCCCACGGCCTCGCAGGTCCGCGTCAGCTTCAACGAACCGGTCAGCGAAGTCACCTACTACGGCGGTCCCCACGGCCTCACCCGCCGTACGTTCGCCGCCGATCCGCAGCGGTCGATCTCGCTCGGTCGCCAGGCGGCGACCGGGGCAACGGAGATCGCGGCCGCGCCGCGCCCGTGGGAGCGGGTGGGCGCGCCCACCCAGGTGAGCTGGTTCCCGCCGTCGAGCTCCCCCGTGCTGGCGAGCATCCCCGCGGCCGGCGACCAGATCTCTCCCACCGCTCCCATCTACCTCACGTTCTCGAAGCCGGTCAGCGAAGTGGTGGGCGACGGACAGCCGCAGCTCTCACCCAGCACGCCGGGGAGCTGGCACGAAACGAACAGCCACACGCTCGAGTTCGTCCCCTCGGGCTTCGGGGCGCCGCTCGGCTCCAAGCTGAGCATCCGCCTGCCGAGCACGGTGGCGGTCACCGCCGGCTCGGGCGGTGGGCTGCGCAACACCAGGCAGATCGAATGGACGGTGCCTCCTGGCTCGACGCTGCGCCTGCAGCAGCTGCTCGCCGAGACCGGCTACCTGCCGGTCGTCTGGCATCCGTCGGGGCCCCCGGTGGCGCACACGCCGGGCGCGCAGGCGCAGGCCGCGGTGGACCCGCCGAGCGGCAGCTTCAGCTGGCGCTACGGGAACACGCCGCACCAGCTCCAGGCGCTGTGGAGCCCCGGCCAGTGGAGCGAGATCATGAAGGGCGCGGTGATGAAGTTCGAGAACGAAAATGACATGACCGTCGACGGCGAACCCGGCCCGGCGGTGTGGCGTGCGCTGCTCTCCTACGTGCTCGCGGGCAAGCGCCTGGGCGAACCGTACAGCTACGTGTACGTGCACCGCGAAGTCCCGGAGACGATGACGCTGTGGAGCGCCGGGCGGACGGTCGAGTCATCGCCGGCCAACACGGGTATCGCCGGGGCGGAAACCGAACTGGGTACGTTCGCCGTGTTCGAGCACATCCCCGAAGGCACCATGAGCGGAACCAACCCCGACGGCTCGCACTACGAAGACCCGGGCATCAAATGGATCAGCTACTTCAACGGCGGCGACGCCCTGCACAACTTCGACCGCTCGTCCTTCGGCACGCCGCAGAGCCTCGGCTGCGTGGAGCTGCCGCTGGAAGCGGCCGCCGAGGAGTGGCCGTACACGACCATCGGCACGCTCGTCACGATCGAAACCTGAGCGCCGTGCGCCGACCGCAACACCAGGCCTCGCGCCGGGTTGTGCGCTTCATCGGACACTTGCAGCCGCACATGGTCAGATCCTGGTGGAGGGCTCTGCCGAGCGCACTGGCAGTGACCATGCTCGCGCTGGTGGCGGTGCCGGTGGCGAGCGCCGGCGCCGCCGCGGTGAACTGGTCCTCACCGCACGGGATACCGCTGGGCGGGAGCCTGAGCGCGGTGTCGTGTCCCTCGGAAGGGCTGTGCGTGGCGGTGAATCGCGAAGGCGACGCGTTCAGCAGCGCAGATCCCACCTCGCCAACCCCTTCGTGGGACACCGTCGAGATCGCTGCGGGCGGAGCCGAACTGAACACGGTCTCGTGCGCCCCAGCGGGACCGTGCGCGGCGGTCGATCACCTGGGCGAAGTGCTCGTGAACACCGCACCCGGCTCGTCCTCGTGGTCGCGCACGACACTCAAAGGCGCACCGGCGCTCACCGGCGTCTCCTGCCCGAGCGCCTCGCTGTGCGTGGCCGTCGATGAAGCGGGCGAGGTGTGGACGAGCACGAGCCCCGGCACGGGCTCCTGGGCGCCGACCGAATTCGGGGAAAAGCACCGCTGGACGGCGGTGTCGTGCTCGTCGTCCTCCCTGTGTGCGGCGGTGGACGCGGAAGGCGCGGTGATCTCGAGCGAAAACCCGTCGGGCGGCCGTGGGGCCTGGCATGAACAGACGGTCGGCGCGGGCGGCCTGCTGGCCGTCTCCTGCGCCTCCTCGTCGCTGTGCGTGGCCGTGGGCGAAGGCGGCGTGGCCCTGGCGAGCGGCGATCCCGGTGCAGCGGCGCCCTCCTGGACGATCACGCCGATCGACGGCGGTGAACATCTCCGGGGCGTGTCGTGCACGTCCGCGGGGCTGTGCGTAGCCGTGGATGGCAGCGGCAGGGCACTCGTGAGCGGCGACGCAGGCGGGGCGGTTCCCACGTGGAGCGCGCAGGCGGGCGTCGATTCGCAGTCGCTGGCGGGCGTCTCGTGCCTTGCGAGCGGCTTCTGCATGGCGGTCGACGCGGCCGGCGGGGCACTCACGGGGCGTGTGCCGGTGCCCGCCGTCACGACACTCCAGCCCGTGCAGGTGACGTCGGCCGCGGCCATCCTCGTCGGCGTCGTCGACCCGAACGACGCGGTGCTCGCCGGGTGCACGTTCGAATACGGCGCCGGGGGAGCGGGCGCGGCGTACACGCAGTCCATCCCCTGCTCCGCGGCGCCGAGCACGATCACCGGCCGCGAGGAAGTCTCGGCGCAGTTGAGCGGTCTCGCGCCCAACACGATCTATCACTACCGGCTGAGCGCCACGAACGCGAGCGGCCAGGGAACGGGCGAAGAAGTCGTGTTCACCACGGCCGTCTCCTCGCAGATCCCGCTCGTCACCCCGCACCCGTCCATCACGGGCACACCGGCGGTGGGACAGCGCCTGACCTGCCATCCCGGCACCCCCGCCGTCACGGAAGCGCGGCTGACGTACGCGTGGGTGCGCGACCTGATCCCGATCCCCAGCACCGGCGCATCTACCTACACGGTCAAAGGCCAGGACAGCGGCCACCACCTGCAGTGCCAGGTGACGGCCACGGACGGCGGCGGCAGCGTGACCGCGAAGAGCGCCTTCGTGACGATCCCGATGGGCGGCGCGCCGGCGTCGGCCGGCGAGACGAGCGTCGGCCGCGCGAGCTTCAAGGGCGGGAAGGTGAGCGTGCCGATCGCGTGCTCGCCGCACGCCAGCGGCGGCTGCCAGGTCGCGCTGCGCCTCGTGGTGGTCGAGACGCTCAGCGGCGGACGCGTGATGGCCCTCGCGGCGCGGGCGTCGCGCAGCCCGCGCGCGCGCGGCGCCTCGCTGCGGCACGTGACGCTCACGCTGGCGAGCGCCCGCGCGCATCTGCCCGCGGGGGCGCGTTTCACCGTGAGCGCCGCCCTGGGGAGCACGGGCAGGCGCCTGCTCGCCGTGGACAGGCGGTTCACCGCCTACCTGTACGTCCGCGGGACGGTCATCGGCGTGATCGAATCGCAGCTCGCTCGCGAGCTCGTGACGATCAGCGCATCCTCTGGCCATGCAGCCGACCATGGCGCGCGCCGGCGCTAGCGCCCTGGCGCGCGCGCCGCGGGCGCTCGCCCTCGGGCTGCTCACTACGCTGAGCCTCGCCCTCGCCGGCCCGCAGCCGGCGGCGGCCTCGGGGCGACCGCCGCTCGCGGCGACCCCCTACATGGGCTGGGATACGTACTTCGCTCTCGGCGGACGCTACAGCGAGGCGACGATCCTGCAACAGGCGAGCCAGCTCATCTCGCTGGGATTGGAGCGGCGCGGGTACCGCTACGTGTGGCTCGACGTCGGCTGGTGGCACGGGACGCGCGCGGCCAACGGGGAAATCACGGTCAGCCCCAGGCAGTGGCCGCACGGCCTGGCGTGGCTGACGCGCACGCTGCACGCGGCGGGGTTTCGCGTCGGTCTGTACACCGATGCCGGGCCGGACGGCTGTGGCGGCGCGGGGCAGGGCAGCTATGGCCACTACCAGCAGGATGTGAACACGTTCGCCGCGTGGGGCTTCGACGCGGTCAAGGTCGACTTCTGCGGCGGCGCCGAACACGGGCTGAACCCGGCGAGCGCGTATGCCTCCTTCCACGAGGCGATCGAGCACAACGCGAGCCACCGGCCGATGCTGCTGTCGATCTGCAACTTCCTGCAGCCCGAACAGTACGGCGAAGGCAAGCCGCCGCTCGACGAATCGGCCTTCTCCTCGTACACGTTCGGCCCCACCGTCGGCAACAGCTGGCGCACGGACACGGACGTGGGCTTCCCCGGTAACGTGCCGTTCGCCGACGTGTTGCGCAACATCGACGCCGACGCCGCGGCGCCGCAGGCGGCTGGCCCCGGGCACTGGAACGACCCCGACTACCTGGCCCCCGACCAGGGCATGTCAGCCACCCAGTTCCGCAGCCAGTTCAGCATGTGGGCGATGCTCGCCGCGCCGCTGATGATCAGTGACAACCTGCAGCGCATCGGCCGGGCGAGCCTGGAAGCCGTGCAGAACGGCGAAGTGATCGCCATCGACCAGGATCCCGCGGGCGTCCAGGGCACGCTGCTGTCCTCCTCCGGAGACGGCGAGGTGTGGGTCAAGCCGCTGATCGGCGGCTCGCGCGCCCTCGCCCTCTTGAACCGCGGGTCCACCGCGAGGCGGATCACGACGAGCGCCACCGCCGCCGGCCTGCCCGCGGCGTCGAGCTACGTCCTGCGTAACGTGTGGACGCACACCACGAGCACCACGCACGGGCGGATCAGCGCGGAGGTGCCGGGCGACGGGACCGTGCTGCTGCGCGCCTCGCCACGCTAGCGTCGCCACATCACGGCTCGGCGCGGCCCATCTCCACGACCGGGGCCTCGTCGCCGCCGCCCAGTGGCAGCAACGCGGCGGGGTGCGGCCCCACGCTCGCGGCTGTCAAGGACTGGATGTCGCGCTTGGCGATCGACACGTACGTGACGAGCACGACGAACACGGCGAGCGCAATCGCGCTGACGGTGCCGTCGCCGAGCCCGAGGCCGGTGATCGACGGTGGCTTGCTGAACCAGTCCGCGAACGAGGCGCCGAGTGGGCGGGTGATGATGTAGGCGAACCAGAAGGCCACGATCGGGTTCATCAGCGAGCGCCACCAGGCGAAGGCGGGGATCGAGATGATGGACGCGAACAGCACGACCGAGCCGAAGAAGCCGAGGCTCAGGTAGGTCGCGGTCAGATCGCCGGCCGCGGTGCCGAGGGCGAAGGTGGCGAACACCGCGGCCCAGTAGTAGCGCTCGCGCCGTCTGGTTGTGATGCTGTGAATCGAGAGCGTGCCCTCGGAGCGGTACCACAAGAGGAACACCCCAGCGGTGAGCAGCCCGTACAGCACGGTGGTGACCGGGTAGGGGAGGCTCGTCCCGTCGTGCAATCCGTCGGCGGCCATCGTGCCGAACACGGCGACCATCATCACGGCAAACCAGTAGAACGGCGCGCGATACTCGCGTGTGCGCAGTTGCAGGCGCAGCGCCAGCCACAACCCCGAGATCCCGACGATCCCGGCGAGCGGCACGCTCACGCTGCCGAGGAAGTCGGACATCGACTCGCCCATCCCGGTGGTGAGGAGCTTCAGAACCCAGAACATGACCGTGATCTCAGGCACCTTCGCGGCCAGAGGCTCGAGGGCCTCGGCGCGCGGTGAACGTTTCAGCGCCATTGCTCTCCCTTGCGTTGTCCGTAACCCGGTGGGGACCGATCCCCCGGTGCGGTCCGAGGAGCGAGCGAGACTACGTGGATTGGCTTAGGCGTCAATAAAGGCGGTGAAGGATTGGCCCGCCCGTGCGCGAACCGAAGATAGGAGCCGCGGATGAACGTCGTTGCACACACTCGAGGCGTGCTCTCGAGCTCGCTTGCGGTCGCGCTGAGCGCGGTGCTGATGGGCGCGCCGGCGCCGGCGAGCGCCGCCGGCTTCGGGCAGATCAGCGGTGTCGGTGGCTGCCTGATGGAATCGGGCTCGTCCCCCAACACCGAATGCGGCGCGGGCGAGGGGCTCTTTCACCCTGAAGCCGTGGCCGTGTCGCCTGATGGCACGAATGTGTACGTGGTGGGCGGCATCACCCACGACACGATCTCCACGAGCTTCGGCTCGCTGACGATCTTGACGCGCGACCCGGCGACCGGAGAAGTCACCGACAGCGGCTGTCTCAGCTCGGACGGGACCGACGGCCGGGACGGGGCCAGCGGACTGTGCACACCGATGCCGTCGCTGCTCGGAGCGGACGGAGTGACGGTGAGCGCGGACGGCAAGACGGTGTTCGTCACCGCACGGGACTCGGCGAGCGTGGTGGCGTTCGCGCGTGACCCGACGACGGGCGCGCTGACGCGCCTGGGCTGCCTGCAGGCCGGGCCCCACCCCGGCTCGCCGTGCACGGCGGCGAACGTGTTCTACGGCGCCGAACACCCGCTCGCGAGCGCAAACGGCTCGGCGCTGTACGTGACATCCGAGCAGGAAGGCACGATCTCGGCGTTCGCGCCGCCGCCGCCGCCGGCGGGTGAACAGTCCGCGGCGAGCGGATCTGGCACGTCGGGCTCCTCTCCGTCGGGGGCGTCGGGAGCGTCCGGAGCATCGGGCGGCGGGTCGGGTGCATCGGGCTCGCCGGCCGTGGGGCTCGCCTCGCTGTTCACGACGACCCCCGGACCGTTCGTCGCGAACCCATGCATCGCGGTCAACGGATACGACGGCACCTGCGCGGTGGGCGTGGCGATGAAAGGCGTGACCGAAGTCGTCCCGAGCCCGGAAGGCAATCAGCTCTACGCGGTGGCGACGGTCAGTCATGCGGTCGACGTGTTCGCGCCCGCGGGCAAGGAAGGGCTGGTGCAGACGGGCTGCCTGATGGCGAACGCGCCCGCGGGCCTGTGCGGCTCGAGCGCGCTGCTCCAGAGCCCGGGGGCGCTCGCCGTCAGCCCGGACGGGCGCAACGTGTACGTGGCCGATCAGGCGGCCGGCGGTGGCCGGATCGACGTGCTCTCGCGCAACGCGAGCACCGGCCAGCTCACGGACGTCGGCTGCGTGGACTACCTGCCACAGCCGGTCAAAGCGGAACCGGGTGAAGAAGAACACGAAGAAGAACAGATGGAAAAGGAACCGCCTGACACGTGCGAGCGCGTGCCCGGCCTGGAAAGCGTGGGGACGCTCGCGATCAGCGCCGACGGTTCGGCCGTGTACGCCTTCGGGAAGAGCTCGGCCGTCAGCTTCGCCAGGAATCCCGCCACGGGCGCGCTCACCGAGACCGCGTGCGCGAGCGACTCCGACTCCCGCTGCGCCGGCCTGAACGACCTCTCGGAAGTCGAAGGCGCGGCCGTCAGCCCCGACGGGCGCGACGTGTACGTGGTGACCGCCGGCAAGCACGCCCTGATCGCGTTCGGCATCGGCGCAGCCGTCACGAGCGCGACCGCCGCGACGCGCGCCGGTGTTGCGCTGGTCGGGGTCTCCTGCCCCGCGCACCTCGCGCGTACCTGTCGCGGGCGCCTGGCGCTGACCCGCGTGCTCGACGTGCGCACGCGCGGGCGCAGGCACCAGCGCCACGCGGTGCGCGTGGTGGCCGGCAGCTCGGGCACGTTCGCGATCGGGGCGGGGCGCGAGGCCGTGGTGGCCGTGCGCCTGGCGCCCTCCGCGCAGAGGCTGTTGCATGCCCGCCGGCGCCTGCGAGTGACGGCGACCGTGCGCGCCGAGCCGCTCAGCGGCGGTTCGGGCCTCGGGCGCCGGATCGCGCTGCGCCTCGACGGCCAGTAGGTCTAGGCGTTGGTGGCGCTGGCGTGGAACGCCTCGAGCGCGTCGTCCGCCGTTTCGTAGATGTGCTCTGCGCCGATCTTCGGGGTGATTTCGAAGGTGTCGAGCTGCATCCGGACTCTCTCGTACACGACGCAGAGCGCGAGCTGGACTTTGCGCGCGTTGAGCTGGTCGGCGAGTTCGGCGAGGGTCTCGCCGCCGGTGTAGTCGATGTCGTCGATCGCGGCGCAGTCGAGGACCAGCCAGCGAGGCGGGTCGTCTACGTCGACGAGGCCGAGCATCTCCTCGGACAGCCGGGTGGCGTTTGCGTAGAAGACGCCGCCACCGAAGCGGTAGATGACGATGCCCGGCTCCGAGCGTGCGCCAGGCGTCGGCGGGATCGGGTGTATGTGCCCGTGCGCGTCGCGCGTGATGACGACATCGACGGTCTCGTAGTGGCGGCGCACGTGCAGGACGAGTGACAGCAGCAGCGCGAGGATGATCCCCTGCTCGACGCCCACGGCGATCACCACGAGCGCCGTCAGGGCCGCGACCCAGAACTCGTCGCGGCGCAGCCGGTAGACCGATCGCATCCCCTCGAGGTCGATGAGCTTGATGCCGATGAGGAAGACGACCGACGAGAGCACACAGTTCGGCAGGTACTGAAGCGGCTTGGTGAGGAACAGCAGCACGATCGCCACGACGAACGCTGTGGTGAGCTGCGCGACCTGCGTGTGGCTGTTGGCCTCGTCAGCCATCTCGGTCTTGGTGGGGCTGCCGTTGACCACGAAGGTGCTCGACAGCCCGGCGACGATGTTCGCCAGGCCGAGGCCGACGAGATCGTTGTTCTCCTCGAAATGCTCGGTGTACTTGACGGCATACGCGCGCGAGGTCGCGGCGCTCTGGGCGAGGATCACCAGGAACATCGACAGCGAGACCGCCGCAAGGTCACCGACATCGCTCCACGAGACGTCCTTGGGCACCCCGATGTGCGGCAGTCCGCTGGGGACCGGGCCGAGGATCGAGATGTCGTGCGAGGAGAAGGTGAAGAGCTTGCTGAGGACGATCATGCCCACGACCGCGACCAGGCCGCCCGGGATCGCCTTGATCCAGCGCTTGAAGATGATCAGGATCGCCAGCACGGCGACCGACACGAGCGCGGTCTGCCACGCGCCGTCACCGATGTGTGAGAGCGTGAGCAGGAACTTGCGCACGTTCCCGCTGAAGGCGTGGGGTGACACGTGCTGGGCGGGCACTCCGAGCATGCCCCCGACCTGCCCGATCGCGACCTGCACGCCGACGCCGGTGAGGAACCCGATGAGCACGGTGCGCGAGAGGAAGTTGGCGAGGAACCCGAGCCGCGCGACCCGCGCGAGCAGCATCAGCCCTCCCACGAGCAGCGCGCAGACGCCAGCCAGGGCGACCCACTGCGGTGAATCGGGCGCCACCCCGCTGAGCCCGAGCGCGGAGATGCCCGCGAACATGATCGCCGCTGTCGCCGAGTCCGCGCCGACGACCAGGTGCCTGGAGGAGCCGAAGATCGCAAACGCGATGATCGGGATCAGGATCGTGTACAGGCCGGTGATCACCGGCATGCCGGCGATCTTCGTGTAGCCCATCACCTCCGGGATCGCGAGCGCCGCGAGCGTGACCCCCGCGATCATGTCCTTCGAGAGCCACGACCTGTCGTAGGGCCTGATGCCTTCGAGCAGGGCCACCCACCTGCCAAGGCCCTTTACCGCCGGCTCCTTGGCGCTCATCCTCGACCCGTCATGTCAGCTCCTCGGCACTCTTGCGGTCCCCAGTTGGGGCGAGCCTACAGGGAGCAAGCAGGCCCGACAGCCCGGACGGGTGGCAGTGGCGGCTTGGACGAGCCTGCGGTCAGACCGCGACGCGTGGGCGCGGGCTCCCCCGTGAAGCCACTGTGTCGACGTTCAGGGCGCTGCGCCTCGAGGCTCGCCGCTTCGCGCCCAGCGCGGCGGCGCCCAGGGCGCCGAGCCCGGCCAGCACATACGCATCGGCGAGCACCAGCTGCAGCCCGTCGAGGTGCAGCTCGGAGTGCAGCGGATGGTCGATGGGCACCCACCAGATCACGTGCGCGTAGGCGATGGCCGCGACAATCGCGCAGGCGGCCAGGCCCGCGATCGACCCGCGCCGGCGGGCCTCCAACACTGACAGCGCCAGCGCGGGCACCGCGAGCGTCCAGTGGTGCGACCAGGAGACGGGCGAGACGAGCAGGCCGGTCAGCGCGCACAGCGAGAAACCGCGCGCCTCTTCACCCCGCCGTGAAGCGCCAATCGCCAGGGCGAGGCCGGCGAGGCCGACGACCACGGCGAGACACAGCCACAGGCCACCGACGTCCGTGGTGTGCAGCACCCGTGCGAGCGCTCCGCGCAGCGACTGGTTGGCGGCGTTCTCGATCCGTCCGACGCGGCCGGGTTCGGCGAACGCGCTGCCCCAGTATTCACGCGAGTCGCCGGGGAGCGCCACGTAGGCGAGCGCCATCGTCGCGACAAACGTGGCCAGCGCCACCGCCGCGGCGCGCGAGCGACGCGTGAACAGCAGATACACCACGAAGATGCCGGGGGTCAGCTTGAGCGCGGTGGCGAGGCCGATGCCCACCCCCTTCGAACGCGCGCTGTCCGCACGGCTGAGGTCCCACACGACGAGCGTGGCGATCAGGATGTCGATCTGGCCGTAGCGCAGCGTGGTCCACACGGGCTCGAGCCACAGGGCGCCAGCGGCTCCGGCGAGGGCGAGCGCAAGTCGCCGGCGCCCTTGCGACGGGCGCGGCGCCCGGGGCGTGCGCGGCGGCAACGGAGAGACCGGCGAGGGCGAGCGCAGGTCGAGCCGCAGCGCGAGGGCGAGCATGAGCGGCAGCAGCACGAGACTCGCGGCGGTGAGGAGCAGCTCGAGCACCGCGTTGGCGGGCAGGGTGACACCGGCGAACAGCAGCGCGGCAAACGGCGGGTACGTGAACGCCAGCGCGCCGGGGAAACGGAGCGCATACAGATGCGCACCCTGGCGGACAGCCGCCCCTCCGCGCTCGTAGACGCGCAGGTCGACGAAACCCCAACCGTGGCCCATGTGGCTGGCGAGCAGAACGGCGATCGAGGCGGCGTAGAGCGCGCCGCAGGCCCATGGGCCCGGCCGGCGCGCGGTGACTCGCGCGCGCCAGGAGATCGTTTGAGCGCGCAGCCGATGTGTGCGTCTGCCGCGCGGAGCCCCTCGCCGTCCGACGTGAGTGCCTCTACCCATGCTCCTACGAGGGTAGACGCATGCGAATGCTCTCACGGCGCCCGCCCGGAGCGCAATCGGCAGCGCGGGTCGCACCCGTTTTCGCGTGTAGAGTCAGCCTGTCGGACTCAAGCCCATCGTACTTGAGTCGATAGCGTGTACATGTCTCGTGCGGTCAGACCCTCCGAAGCGCGCATCGCTCGACAACGCCGAGCGGTGCAACGTGGCGCGGCGATGCGGGGACCCGCGAAGCCTCAGGTCGCGGCCGGGTCGACCGATCTCCAGCGCGCGATCGAGCTCGCGACCCTGATCGAGTCCGCGGGCGACGCGGTCCTCGGCGTGGCCCCGAGGGGAGTCATCACCAGCTGGAGCGACGGGGCCGAGCAGCTGTTCGGATACTCCCATGCCGAGGTCATCGGCGAGCCCGTGGCGATGCTCGCCCCGCGGGATCGCCACGCCGAGGTGGCGGCCATCGGCCGAGCCATCACCGCGGGTGAACGCATCAAGCGCCTGGAGACCGAGCGCCTGACCAAGGACGGGCGTCTGCTGAGGGTGGAGGTGTCGATCTCACCCATACGCGGCGAGGACGGGGAGTTCGCGGGCGCGGTGGCGATCATGCGCGATTGCACCAAGCTCCGTGAAACGCTCGCCGAACTCCACAGCGCCAGGCTCGAGGATCTGAGACGGCTGGCGCTGGTGGGAGAGTACCGCGACGACGACACCAACCGGCACACCGAGCGTGTGGCTCGCACCGCCGCCCTGCTGGCCGGCAACCTGGGCCTGGACATCGAGACGACCGAGACGATCAAGCGCGCAGCCCCCTTGCATGACGTGGGCAAGATCGGCATCCCCGACGAGATCCTGCTCAAGCCCGACAAGCTCACAGCCGAGGAGTTCGAGCTGATCAAGACGCACACGGTGATCGGTGGACGGATCCTGTGTGAAAGCAACTTCCCGATACTCAAGGTGGCCACCGAGATCGCCTTCACCCATCACGAGCGCTGGGACGGGAACGGCTATCCAGCCGGGCTCAAGGGGGAGGAGATCCCGATCGCCGGTCGCATCGTCGCGCTCGCCGACGCCTTCGACGCGATGACGCACGCGCGCCCTTACAAGAGCGCGTTCTCGGTCGAGCATGCGGTCGCCGAGATCCAGCGCTGCAGCGGTGCCCAGTTCGACCCACGCATCGTCGAGGCGTTCATGACGCTCGACCACCACCCGCTCGTGGACGCTGCCTGAGCGGCGTCGCTCGCCGCAGGCGCAGTGGCGCCGAGACTACGCGGCGGGTGGCTGGTCGACACGCACGAGATTGCCGGACGGGTCACGCACGGCAAGGTCCCGCGTGCCCCACGGCTGATCGGTCGGTTCCTGCACGATCTCGGCGCCCGCGGCGCGCAGCTGCTCGAAGGTGGCGTCGAGGTCGTCGGTGTGGAAGTGGACGCCGTTGAGGGCGCCCTTGGCGACGAGGGCGGCGAGTGCGTCGGCGTCGGCGGGGCCGCCGTTCAGGTAGTTGGTGAGGACGATCGCGACGCCGGGCTGTGAGGGGGCGCCCACGGTGATCCAACGGAAGTCCTCGCGGGCGACGTCGTTGCGCAGTTCGAGGCCGAGCGTGTCGCGATAGAAGGTCAGTGCGGTGTCGGGGTCATCGACGATGACGAAGCAAGTGGAAAGAGTGAGGTTCATGCCTCGAACGCTAGTGGGCCAGCGCGCCGTGCGCTTCTCCGATCCTGCTCGGCCTGCGGCTTGGGCGGGTGAGATCCTTGGCGACGCAGCCCGGGACGCTAGCGAGCGCACTGTGGTCACGGGCCCGGTAGGCCGTCGGCGTCTCCCCCACCAGCTGGGTGAAGCGGGCGCTGAAGGAGCCGAGCGAGGTGCACCCGACCGCCATGCAGACCTCTGTGACCGACAGCTCGCCGCCACGCAGCAGCGCCTTCGCCCGCTCGATTCGCCGCGTCATCAGGTAGGCGTACGGCGTCTCCCCGTAAGCCGCGCGGAACTGCCGCGAGAAGTGCGCGGTCGACATCAGCGCAGCGCGGGCGAGCGCGGCGACGTCGAGCGGGCGCGCGTACTCGCGATCCATCAGATCGCGGGCGCGGCGCAGATGCGCGAGGTTGGCGAGCTCCTCCGACGTCACGCTGCCAGCGTAGGACCTGCCGCCTCGAAACGGGCAAGAGAGCTCGTGTCGAGGTGTCCGCGAGGGCGGGGTCAGGCGCCGACGTAGGCCGCGAGGTGCTCGCCCGTGAGGGATGGGATTCGTTCCCGCCCACCCACGAGGTCGGCAGGTGTGCCCGCGAAGACGATCCGGCCGCCGTCGCGGCCGGCGCCGGGACCGAGGTCGATGATCCAGTCGGCGCGCGCCATGACCGCCTGATGGTGCTCGATGACGATCACCGACTTGCCGGAGTCGACGAGCCGGTCGAGCAGGCCGAGCAGCTGCTCGACGTCGGCGAGGTGCAGGCCGATGGTGGGCTCGTCGAGGACGTAGATGGAATCGGCCCCGCCCACCCGGGACCGTTTCTCCGCCATGTGGGTGGCCAGCTTGAGCCGCTGGCGCTCACCGCCGGAGAGCGTGGGGAGCGGCTGGCCGAGGCTGAGGTAGCCGAGCCCGACGTCGGCGAGCCGCTCGAGGATGCGGTGGGCGGCCGGCGTGGGCGCCGCGCCGGCACCGAAGAACTCCTCGGCTTCGGTCACCGGCATCGCGAGCACCTCGCTGATGTCCTTGCCGCCGAGCCTGTACTCCAGCACGTCAGCCTGGAACCGCTTCCCCTCGCACACCTCGCAGGGGGCGGCGACACCGGCCATCATCGCCAGGTCGGTGTAGATCACGCCGGCGCCGTTGCAGTTGGGACAGGCGCCCTCGGAGTTGGCGCTGAACAGCGCCGGCTTCACGCCGTTCTCCTTCGCGAACGCCTTGCGGATCGGGTCGAGCGCCCCGGAGTAGGTCGCCGGGTTGCTGCGTCGCGAGCCGCGGATCGCGTCCTGGTCGATCGACACCACACCGTCCCCGTCCCCGTCTCCGTCCGAGATCGACCCGTGCACGAGCGAGCTCTTGCCCGAGCCGGACACGCCGGTGACGACGACGAGCATCCCGAGCGGGATGTCGACGTCGACGTCGCGCAGGTTGTGCGTGCTCGCGCCGCGGATCTCCAGCGTGCCGGTGGGCATCCGCACCGTCTCCTTGAGGACGGCCCGGTCGTCGAGGTGGCGGCCGGTGATGGTGTCGCTCCCTCGCAATCCGTCGACGGTCCCTGCGAACACCACCTCGCCGCCGGCAGTGCCGGCGCCGGGGCCGAGATCCACAACGTGGTCGGCGATCGCGATCGCCTCCGGCTTGTGCTCGACGACGAGCACGGTGTTGCCCTTGTCGCGCAGCGCCAGCAGCAGGTCGTTCATCCGCTCGATGTCGTGCGGGTGCAGGCCGATGGTCGGCTCGTCGAACACGTAGGTGACATCGGTGAGTGAGGACCCGAGATGGCGGACCATCTTGACGCGCTGCGCCTCGCCGCCCGAGAGCGTTCCCGACGGCCGGTCGAGCGAGAGGTAGCCCAGCCCGATGTCCACGAACGAGTCGAGGGTCGCCCCGAGCGCTTCGAGGAGCGGCGCGACCGACGGGTCGTCGAGCTCGCCTACCCACGTGGCGAGGTCGCTGATCTGCATCGCGCAGGCATCGGCGATGTTGGTCCCCTTGATCTTCGACGACCGGGCCTCCGCGCTGAGCCGGGTTCCGTGGCAGTCGGGACAGGTGGTGAAGGTGACCGCCCGCTCGACGAAGGCGCGGACGTGCGGCTGCAGCGAGTCGACGTCCTTGGAGAGCATCGACTTCTGGATCCGCGGGACCAGGCCCTCATAGGTCAGGTTGACGCCGTCGACCTTGATCCTGGTCGGCTCCTTGTAGAGGAGGTCGCCGAGCTCCTTCCTGGTGAACTTCTTGATGGGCTTGTCCGGGTCGAAGAAGCCACAGCCAGTGAAGATCCGGCCGTACCAGCCGTCCATGCTGTAGCCGGGGATCGTGAGCGCGCCCTCGAGGAGCGACTTGCTGTCGTCGTACAGCTGAGTGAGGTCGATGTCGTTCACCGAGCCCCGGCCCTCGCAGCGCGGGCACATTCCGCCGAGGATGCTGAAGCTTCGCCGCTCTTTCGTCGTGCGGCCAGCGCGTTCGATCGTGACCGCCCCGGCGCCCGAGATCGAGCCGACATTGAAGGAGAACGCCTGGGGCGAGCCGATGTGCGGCTTCCCGAGCCGGCTGAAGAGGATGCGCAGCATCGCGCCCGAGTCGGTGGCGGTGCCGACCGTGGAGCGAGCGTCGGCACCCATCCGCTCCTGGTCCACGATGATCGCGGTCGTCAGCCCATCGAGTACGTCGACCTCGGGCCGCGCGAGCGTCGGCATGAAGCCCTGGACGAAGGCGCTGTAGGTCTCGTTGATCAGCCGCTGCGACTCCGCGGCGATGGTGGCGAACACCAGCGAGCTCTTGCCCGAGCCGGAAACGCCGGTGAACGCCGTCAGCCGGCGCTTCGGGATCTCGACACTGATGTCCTTGAGGTTGTTGACGCGAGCGCCGTGTACGCGGATCAGATCGTGGCTGTCCGCGGCCTGAGGCGCAGGCGACTGCGTGTCCGTCCTCGTCGCCGTGCTCATCGGGTCTCCATCTGTTCAGGCGGGACCGCGTTCGCGGTCTCCGTCGGCCTCGCCCGGCTCGATCCAGCGGCCGTCGCGCATCAGCTCGCGCGAGCGGGACTCGGCACTCACCGGTCCTGGAGCAGCCAGAGGGCGTTGCCTGTCATGCGGTCACTCTAGCTGCGGCTCGGCGACCGGCGCTTCTCGATTCCTGATCGATTTGGTCATCTGTTGGCCATGCACGACGGCCTCCCCCGTCGCCACCACGACCTTCGACAGCTCTCCCCAAGCGTGGCGCCGATCGGAGCGCAGGATGGCTAGAACATCGTTGGCGCAGGTACTCACCAGGCGCGCCACAGCCGCCTGATGCGCCAGCCCACACTCGCCACACAACCAACCCCGAGGGAGGAAGTCATGCAGATCACCAAGAGCTCCATGGACACCGCGAACGGGCCGAGCGACTGGTTCACCGGCGCGGTCTACATCGACGCGGCCGCCGCGCCCTCCGAGCAGTCGCGCCTATCGGCAAGCAGCGTCCACTTCACCCCCGGTGCCCGGACGGCGTGGCACACCCATCCCAACGGCCAGACCATCTACGTCACCGAGGGGATCGGCCTCTGTCAGCGTCGCGGCGGCCCGATCGAGGTCATCCGTCCAGGCGACCGTGTGTTCTTCGAGCCCGGCGAGGACCACTGGCACGGCGCCGCCCCCAACCGCTTCATGACCCATCTGGCGATGGTCGAGGTCGATGACGACGGCAACCCCGCGAGCTGGGGCGAACACGTCACCGACGACGAATACGGCGCCGCCGCTCCTGCAGGGTAGCCACGGCGGCTAGATCTCCGCGATGAACTGGTCGATGTGCTCCGCCAGGACCAGTGGCTGGTCTTCGGGGATATAGGTGTAGGAGTCCGTGACCGGGATCAGCTTGGCGTTGGGCAGGAGCTCGGCGAGTGCTTCGGCATGGCGGTAGGGGAAGACTCGGTCTTCGGTGGCCCAGGCGATCAGGGTGGGGCGCTCGAAGCGGGCGAGCGCGGCGTCCGCTTGGATCGTGTAGCGGCGGCGGATCGCTCGCAGTACCTTGGCGGTGTCGCGACGCACGCCTCTGTTGGTAAGCCCCGGTGTGAGAAAGCTGTCGTACGCGTGCCTGTCGAGCGGCTGCTTGGTGAGCCAGCCGAAGGCGATGGGCAGCCGGCGGATGGAGGTGAGGCGCATCGACTGCACGAGGGGCCACAGGGCCCCCGGCACGTGAGCGAGGACTTGGAGGTAGCGGTAGATCGGGGGCAGGAAGTTCTCGAAGCACTCACAGGGCGTGAGCACGAGAGCGCTGACTCGCTCGGGGTGGCGCGTGGCGAGCAGCTTGGCGATGGCGCCGCCGGTGTCGTTGCCCACGATCACCGCTTCGCTGAGGTCCAGCGTGTCGAGCAGCTCGGGGATGAGATCGGCGATCCCGGTGGGTGAGAGATCGGCGTCGGAGCGCATGGAGATGGTGTGCGCCCCGAGCGGCAGGTCGGGGACGATCGCGCGGACCGGCTGCGTGAGCGCGGGCACGACACGCCGCCAGAATCCGCTCGCCAGCACCAGCCCCGCGAGGAACACGACGGGGACGCCGCTGCCGTGGTCGCGATAACGCAGCGACCCCGACGAGAGCGAGGCCGTGCGCAGCGGTCCGAGCGCTCGCTCGAATGAGTCGGGGTCCGCCACGTCGCTCATGCCCGCCCGCGCCAACGCATCATCCGGGTGTTGTTCGGTAGGTGCCTTCTCTGAACAGTGCGTTGCTCGCCGCGTTCCAGCGCTCGAGCTGCTCGGGCGTGTAGAAGGGCTGCGGCAGGTGGCGCTCGACGGCGTCCCTGAGCAGGACGGTGCCGAGTACGAACACGACCGCGTGCAGCGCCGTCCAGGTGAGGTCGGCACCGGGGCGCAGGAGATCGTGATCAGCCAGCCGCCGCCATTGGCGCTGGGCGATGGCGACGAACGCATCGAAGATCTCGAGCGCGGCCTGATCGCCGTCGGCCGCTGAGCGTGCGACGTAGAGCACCGCCGTAGGGTGCTCGCGCACGAACGCGGTGACACGGTCGCCGAGCTCTTGTTGAGCCTCGACGGGCGAGCTGCTCTCGGAAGGATCGCTGAAGGCATCCGTCGCGATCGCCACCACGTGCCCGTTGACAGCCTCGACGAGCGCCGCCTTGGTCGAGAAGTAGTGCTGAACCAAACCGGGCGAGACCCCCGCCTCCTTCGCGACATCCCGGATCGAGGTGGCGGCCACCCCATCCCTGGCGAAGCTCTCCAGCGCAGCGTTCCGAATGCGCGCCAAGCCGGTCAAATCGGAAACCGCAATGCCCATTCATCTGTAGTGTATCCTATACGAGCGTATGGTCCGCTCGATCGTCTGCCGCGTCGCAGACCTCGCCTCGCTCGGGGCCTGCCCGCGATGATGCGCCCGGTGGACATCGCCGCGGACACCAAGGCAGCGCTGCTGGCGGCCGCGGTGATGTTCCTCTGGGCGCTCCTGCTCGGGGTCTGGAAGTACCGGCAGATCGCGACATCCGAGGAGCACCGCGCACATCCCTACGTCGACATCGCCCACCGAGCGGCGCTCCTGTACAGCTTTGCCCTACTGCTGGTCGCGACGTTCGTCCAACTGAGCGGCTGGAGCGAGCTCGTGAACCTGCTCGCCGCGGGCGCGATGGCGCTCTACTTCTACGCCGCGGTCGCCACCTACACCGTGCAGGGCTGGCGCCGCAAGACCGACAACCAGTTTCGCGATCCCGCGCCGGGAACACACGCTTTCATGGTCAGCCTGATCGTGGCCGAGATCGGCGGATGGCTGGTGCTGGTGGCGGGCTTCCTGGATGGGCAGGTGTTCTGAGAGGCGGGAGCTACGGGGTCGGAACGCGGTCCGCTTGTTGCCAAGCCTGGCGAATCTGCTCAGGCAGCGAGGCTCGAGGCGCTCGGACTCGCGTGCTGATCGTGCGCCGTGGCGGCGTCCGTCCTCCACAAAGGTCCATTCTCCGGCCTTCTCCTTGGCCCTCTGGCCAAAGTCCAGGCCGCAATTTGGCGATAAATTATCCAGATGGGGACGCTGGGATCCCAGCACGCGTTCGGGCGCTTGCTAGCCACGCTCGAGGAGGTCGATCTGCGCGCACTGTCGCGTTCGCTATCGGACGACCTGCGCGAGCGCAGGGTCACGTTCGGAGCAGACGATGGTGGGAACGTCGAGGCCTTCGTCGTGGACCCCGTTCCGCGCGTGATCGAGCGCGACGAGTGGGCCGCGCTCGCCGGCGGCCTGGCGCAGCGCGCCGAAGCGCTCGAGCAGTTCGTCGCCGACGTCTACGGTCAGCGCCGGATCGTCGCTGCCGGTCGGGTGCCGTGGTCGGCGATCGAGAGCGCTGAGTTCTTCGAGCCGCGGATGGCGCAGTTGCCGCCAGCCTCGGGGCGTTGGATCCCGATCGCCGGTCTGGATGTCGTGCGCGACGGCGACGGTCCCTTCGTGGTGCTCGAGGACAATGTGCGCACCCCGTCGGGAATCGCCTACGCCGTTGCGGCGCGCGATGCGCTCAGCGGGCACCTGACGGTGCCCGACGGTATGCGCGTGCGCTCGTTGGAGCCGGCCTACGAATGGCTCGGCGAGGCTTTGCGCGCGGCAGCGCCGCCCGAGGCCGGCGAGCAACCGTCGGTCGTCGTGCTCACCGACGGGCCGTCGAACTCGGCCTACTACGAGCATGGCGCGATCGCCCGCCGGCTCGGGCTGGCGCTCGTGCGCCCTGAGGACCTGCGCGTTCGCTCCGAGCGGCTCTTCGCCCACACCGACGACGGGATCGTTCCGGTCGATGTCCTCTACCGCCGCACGAACGAGGATCGACTGTTCGATGCCGCCGGAGCGCTCACTAGGCTCGCTGACATCCTGCTGGGCCCGCTCGAGGCGCAGACACTGGCGTGTGTCAACGCATTCGGCACGGGGGTCGCGGACGACAAGCTCATACATAGCTATGTGGAGGAGATGGTGCGCTTCTACCTCGACGAGGAGCCGCTCTTGGCATCGGTGCCGACGCACGACCTGTCGCAGCCCGGTGTGCTCGCGATGGCACTCGAGCGCATCGGGGAGCTGGTTGTCAAGCCGCGTAGCGGACACGGCGGCATCGGCGTGGTCGTAGGCCCCAGAGCCGACCCGCAGACGCTCGCGAGAGTCTCGCGCGAACTGACGGCGGCGCCGGATCAGTTCATCGTGCAGGAGACGGTCCACCTCTCGCGCCAGCCCACCGTCTGCGGCGATGAGCTCGAGCCTCGCCACGTCGACCTACGTCCGTTCACCTTCGCCATAGGCGACCGCGTCGAGGTGTTTCCCGGTGGGCTCACTCGTGTCGCCCTCGAGCGCGGTTCGCTCGTCGTCAACTCCTCCCAGCGTGGCGGCGCCAAGGACACGTGGGTGCTGGCATGATGATCGACACTGGGAGTGAGGGCCTGCTGACGCCAGATCGCAATCCGGTTCTTATCGGCGTGACGACCTCCGAGCTGCGCCTCGCCAGCGAGGTGCGTCGCCAGCGTCACAGCGAGCCGGCCCGCGCCGAGATGGCGCTCGGGATGTCCTATCTACGCGCGGTGGAGCGCGCGGGGGGACTGCCCGTCGTGCTCCCGCCGCTCGAGCTGGATCGAATCTCTCCCCTGCTCGACCGTCTCAGCGGTGTGCTGCTATCCGGTGGACCCGACCTCGACCCGGCCGCCTACGGGCGCGCTGCCCACCCGGAGCTGGGGCCGACCGAGCCGCAGCTCGACGTCTTCGAGGTGCAACTGGCGCGAGAGGCCGACGCGCGTGGGCTGCCGATCTTCGGGATCTGCCGCGGTGCGCAGGCGCTCAACATTGCGCGCGGCGGAACTCTTCACCAGCATCTTCCGGAGATCACCGACGGCTCGGTCGCTCATCGCCAGCGCCAGCCCGGGAGCAAGGTCACACACAAGGTGCGCATTGCCCACAACAGCGGTCTGGGCGCCGTGGTTGGTTGCCGGCAGATGTCTGTCAACTCCTTTCATCACCAGAGCATCGACCGGCTTGGTAGCGGCCTGCACGCGGTTGCGTGGGCTGAGGACGGCGTCATCGAGGCCGTCGAAGGGCGGGGGAACTCACTCCTGCTGGGCGTTCAGTGGCACGCCGAGACGCTCGTTGACGACCCCGCTCAGCTCGCTCTCTTCCGACACCTCGTGACAGCCTCCAAGGAGCGAGAGCTAGCGCGACCGACGCGGCGGCCCAAAGAGTCGGCGCGGCGCGCGGCCTGAGTGGTGGGTCCGGTTCAGGGGCGCGTGCTCCCAGCGTGGGGCCACTGGCCGCCCCCCGAGGCGCGTCGGCCGTGGACTGTTGGGATCGAGGAGGAGGTGATGCTGCTGCACACAACCGACTCCGCGCTCGCGCCGTGGATCGACAGCCTCCTTCCGACGCTGACTCCGCATCTCGCCGACCACGTCGATGCAGAGACGCACGGCTCGGCGATTGAGCTGCGCACGGGTGTACACGACGGTGTGCCCGCGGCGATCGGCGAGCTCGCGGCGCTGCGCAACAAGCTGCGCAGCGAGCTCGCCGACAGAGGGTTGCGCGCGGCCGCCGCGGGCATGCACCCGACCACCGTGTGGCAGGAGACGCGCATCTCCGGTGGCGAGCGCTATCAGCTGCTGTACGCGTCGCTGCGCGAGCTCGCGCGTCGCGAGCCGACGTTCGCGCTGCACGTCCACGTCGCCGTCCCCGATCCCGAGGACGCCATGCGCGCGATGAACGGCTTGCGCGCACACCTGCCGTTGCTGCTCGCGCTGTCGGCGAACTCTCCCTTCTGGCAGGGGCGAGAGACCGGGCTGGCATCGACGCGGACCCCGATGTTCGGGGCGTTCCCTCGCGTCGGGCTTCCCCGCGCCTTCGCAGACTATGGCGATTACGTCGAAAGCATCGACCTGCTGTTGCGCTGCGGCGCCTTTCCCGAGCCGACGTTCCTCTGGTGGGACGTGCGCCTACAGCCACGCTGGGGAACGGTCGAGGTGCGCATCATGGACGCCCAAATCACGGTCCAAGACTCCGCCGGGCTGGTCGCGCTGGTGCAGTCGCTCGTGCACATGGAAGCCAGCGAGGACGCTGCGGCGGTCGCGTCGCACAACAGCGCTGAGCTGCTCGCCGAGAACCGCTTCCTGGCAGCGCGAGACGGCATGCAAGCTCATTTCCTCGATGCCGGCCTCGAGGGTCAGATCTCCGTGCACGACGTCCTCTCGACAACGATCGATCTCTGTGTTGAGCACGCCGATCATCTCGGCTGCCGTAACGAGCTGGAGGCAGCGCGCGAGCTCAGCCGCCACCCGGGCGCCATGCGCCAGCGCGAGCGCGCTCGGGAGCCAGCGGGGCTTGCCGGCCTCGTCGCAGCGCTGGCCGACGCTTTCTGATGTGCGGGCTTGGCGGAGAGGTCGCGTGGGGGCGTGCGCCCGATCTCGACGCGCTCGCGCGCATCGGAGACGCGCTCGCACCCCGCGGGCCCGACGGCGCCGGCGACTGGCACGACTCCGGTGTGGCGCTCGTGCACCGGCGCCTGAAGATCATCGACCTCACCGCGCGGGGTGACCAGCCTCTGGTGGACCCTGACCTTGGTCTCGTGATCGCCTTCAACGGCTGCATCTACAACCACAACGAGCTGCGCGCGGAGCTCGTCGAGGCCGGCTACTCGTTTCGCTCCACTTCAGACACGGAGGTGATCCTCAAGGCCTTCCACCACTGGGGACCGGAGCGCTTCGTCGATCACCTGATTGGCATGTTCGCGTTTGCGATCGTCGAGCCGGCGTCGGGAGCGGTCGTGCTCGGACGCGACCGCCTGGGAATCAAGCCGCTCTACCTCGCCGAGTTGGACGGGGCGCTTCGCTTCGCGTCCACGCTGCCGGCGCTGCTCGCCGGAGGCGGCGGAATCGACACCGAGATCGACCCCGTCGCGCTTCACCACTACCTCAGCTTCCACTCCGTCGTGCCGGCGCCACTGACGATCCTGCGCGGAGTACGCAAGCTCCCGCCGGCGACGCTGCTGCGGATCGAGCCCACCGGCGCGCGCAGCGAGCATCGCTACTGGTCGTCTACCTCCGAGTCCAACCCGCTCCCACCAGACGCTGACTGGGAGGAGATGACACTGGCGGCTCTGCGCACGGCCGTGCAACGCCGGATGGTTGCCGACGTTCCCGTCGGCGTGCTGCTCTCCGGCGGGCTCGACTCGAGCCTGATCGTCGCACTGCTCGCCGGCGAGGGTCAGCGGGGACTGCAGACGTTCTCGATCGGCTTTGCCGATGCGGGTGGCCAGCGCGGTGATGAGTTTCACTACTCCGACCTCGTGGCGACGGAGTTCGGCACGGCGCACGACCGTATCGAAGTGGACTCGGCGCGACTGCTGCCGGCGATCGGCTCTGCGATAAGCGCGATGAGCGAGCCGATGGTGTCCCACGACTGCGTCGCATTTCACCTGCTCAGCGAGGAGGTCTCGCGCCATGTCAAGGTTGTGCAGTCGGGCCAGGGCGCCGACGAGGTATTTGCGGGATACTCCTGGTACCCGCCGCTCGCCGAGGTTTCCGGCAACGGCGCCAGCGACTACATCGCCGAGTTCGTGGACCGCTCGCACGCCGAGTGCAGCGCCATGGTCCACCCCCGCCTGCGGCTCTCCTACGATCCCTCGCGCGAGCTTGTCGAGCGCCACTTCGAGGCCCCGGGCGCCCGCACGCCATTGGATCGGGCGCTGCGGATCGACAGCGAGGTGATGCTCGTCGACGACCCCGTGAAGCGCGTGGACAACATGACGATGGCCTGGGGGCTCGAGGCGCGGACGCCGTTCCTCGATCACGAGTTGGTGGAGCTGGCGGCAGGCTGTCCCGCGGAGCTCAAGCTCGCGCACGGCGGCAAGGGCATCCTCAAGCGCATATCGCGGGGACTGCTCCCAGACGCTGTCATCGACCGCCCAAAGGGGTACTTCCCGGTCCCGGCGCTGTCACACCTCGACGGCGACGTTCTTGCGCTCGTGCGCGACGCGCTGACCCCCGAGCGGATCGAGCGCCGCGCCGTGTTCGAGCCCGGCTACGTGAAGATGCTCCTCGCTGGGCCAAACGATCACCAGACGACCCTCGAAGGCAACAAGCTCTGGCAGGTCGCGCTCCTCGAGCTTTGGCTGCACACGCACATCGACGGCTGACCGCCACCCAAAGGCGGCACGCCGCCGAACGAGTGCGGTATGGTCGCCCGCCATCTCTCAAGAGTTTTATATTTGGGTGAGTCGGCCGTGTCTAGCGGCGCAAAGACCCTGCATCCACGAACAATTCGTTGTCTCGAACTTCTGGGGAATACAGCAGCAACATAGTGACAAGCCGCCCCACGAGCTGCGAAAGGTGTGCTATAGCACGTCGTGGTCCGTTATCGGGACTTGCCCCCACTTACCGGGATCCGCAGTAGAACCCCTCTCTGAGTTCGGTTGAGTCCGCCAACCAGTCTGCTTGCCCAGACTAAGGCGAGGAATCGGCGCAACCGTCGCAGGAGACACGACTCAACTTACATGCCCGTCCTCGGAGAGTTCGACGGGTTCCCCAAAAGCTAACAACTAACCGCACCGACTGGTAGCTGGTCGGCAGCGGACCGTCTGCTTGCCCGATACGGAGCGGAAAAGCGTGGGCGTCCCGGAGCCTGATCCTTTCGAAAGATGAGCGCTCGGAACCCAACCACAGTCGTGGCCGAGCCTTACTGGCTCGGCCTAACAAAGGAGAAGACGATGAAACGAGTTGAGACTCGCAAGGGTGCCACTCACTCTAGAGCGAGAGGTGGCGTGACGAGATCCGTGAAGGGTTTTCGGGGCATCTGCGTAGTGGTGTGTTTGGCGATGAGCCTGCTTCTGCTAGTGATGGCCGGCGACGCGATGGCCCAGGCGCCCAATGTCTGCGTGCCGGAAGAAGAAGGTGTGGGGGTCATAACTCCTGTGAAAGGTGCTTGTAAAGCGAAATACACTTTGTCGCTACTCCCGAAGTATGTGGCTTCCGGGGTCGGCGGCAAGCCCACGCTCGTGTTCGAAGGCGTCAATGTGCAGATCGAGTCCGGGTCAGGATCGACCAGCGGCACGGTCAACGGCGAGGGCAACCTCGTGATCGGCTATGACGAAAACCCGGGAACACAGACCGGCTCGCACAACCTGATCCTCGGCGGGGAACAGACGTACACGAGCTACGGTGGCATTCTCGCGGGCTTCAAAGACACCATCAGCGAGCCGTTCGCATCAGTGACAGGCGGTGAAGAAAACACTGCCGGCGGCGAGTACGCGTCGGTCAGCGGAGGTCGTGGCAACAAAGCCAGCGGCGAGTGGGCCTCGGCGAGCGGCGGCATCAACAACAAAGCCGAAAACGAATACACATCAGCCAGCGGCGACTTCAACACCGCCAGCGGGAGGAACGCCTCAGTCAGCGGCGGCCTCGACAACGATGCAAGCGGCTATCGTTCGTCGGTCAGCGGCGGCTACGAAAACACCGCCAGCGGCGAATACTCGTTCGTGTGCGGGGGCCGCAAGAACACCGCCTCGGGTCTCTATTCCTCTGTCTGCGGCGGAAAAGAACTGAAAGCGGAAGAAGAATACGGAGCGAAGTTGTAGCGACCTGGCTCATGGCGCCTCGGCGACCCGGCCCTTGCGGTTGCGTCGCCGAGGTCCAGGTCGAGTCGATCTCCAGCGGCTCCGCAACCCGCTGCTTCGTCGGCCCTCAGCGTGCGTCGGTGCCACGCCGTGCTTGTCGTTCGACCTCGGCCACGAGCTCGGCTGGGTTCGCGTCGAGAGCGTGTAGAAGACGCGTCACCGTGGACAAGCGGATGTCGCGCTGCCCAGTCTCGACTTGAGCGAGATATGTGTCGTCGGCGCCAGCACGGGTACCCAGCTCCGCGTCGTCCCGCCCCGCTTTGGCGGCTGAAAGCGAACGAGCATTGATTACGCAAGCAACGCGAGCGGTTAGCCGGCGTCCCGTAGCGCATCGAGCAAGTCGCCGGTCGTGAAGACCTCGAGGCCGGCGTCACCGAGGTCCTTATCTTGCGACCAGACCGGCAGGTTGAGCTTGAGCGCGAGCGCAACCGTCGGCCAGTCGTCGGGGTCGCGGGCTGCGATCCGGCATTCGGCCGCCTCGCGGTGATCCTCGTAATCAGCCGCCGACTTCTACGCGATCGGCATGACCTGGAAGGCAGCAAAGAGGAGAGCTTGATCCAGCCCGCGCTTGGCGGCCAAGCCCGGTATGTGGCGGGCGATCTCCTCGGCGACTGCTTGCGTACCGATGCACCCAGGGCCTTGCGGAGAGGCGACAACGAGGCGGGCACGGCCGCCGATCAGCGCAGATAGGACGACGTTTGCGTCAGCTACGACGGCGGGAGGTAGCGAAATCGTGTAGTACCTCCGACTCGCCTACGCCTTTGCTGGCTAGCTGCTCGCCAACCTGCTCGGAGAGGCGTAGGAACACCTCGCGGCGCACTTCCACCGGCAGCTCCGGCGTGCCCCACGGAAGGAAGAAGCCCGCCGGCGTGCCTTCGCGCGTGACGAGGATCACATCCTCCGAGCGGAACATCTCCGTGGCGTGGTCGCGGAAATCGCGCACGGTTACGACCTTCATGTGGGCACCTTGGTGGTCACATGAAGATAGTAGCAAGGCAGCGGGCGTGCCGGTGCGAGTCGCTCTCTGGACTCCGCGCAGCGCTCACGCAGGCGGAGCTGTTCGCCCGCGTCGACGCTCTCAATCCCGGCACCGCGAAGCAGGTCGAGGAGCTGCTCGACCACGGCGTGGAGGTCGTCATGCTCCCGATGTTCAGCCGTACCGAGGAGGTCGCACGCTTTGTCCATATCGTCGCCGGGCGCGCGCGGGCGGTCCTGCTCGTCGAGACGCGAGCCGCGTGCGAGCAAATCGAGGCGATCCTCGACCTCGCGGGGAGCGAGGAGATCCACCTCGGCATCAACGACCTCGCGCTCAGCCTCGGAAGCCGGTCACGCTTCGATGTGCTCTCCAGCTCGGAGGTGGAGCGGGTTGCGGCCTGTGCGCACGAGCGAGGTGTACGGCTCGGGATCGGCGGCGTCGGACGCCTCGACGATGCGTGTCAGCCGATCCCGCCTGATCTCCTCTATGCAGAGTACGTGCGACTCGGGGCGAGTGCCTCGCTCATCTCGCGGGCATTCCTCGCCCGGCAGCCGCTGGATCCCCTCGCGCTGGCCGATGACGTGGCACGCACTCGCGCACGCCTCGAGTACTGGCGCACCGCGCCAACCGAAACGCGCACACGTGCCCACAGCGAGCTCCGCCGCGCACTCGCCGCCCGGGCCGGCTGGTAGAGGTGGCACGCGTCTAGAGGTGTCCATACGCCCGATCAGGCGTATAGTTCCGTTATCCGGACCAGCCGCGGCCTGCCTCCTATATGGTCGCAACCACCGGAGCACGCCGCACCGTCCTGACGTTTCCTTCGCGTGCGCAGGGCCGGGTTGAAGCCGCCGAGCGCACGATTCCACCGATGCGAACTATCCTCGGCGCAGCAACACCAGTGATCGCGTCTCGGCGATACTTGACAGAGAGTGCCACTCGCGCGACAATAGGCGGCCTCAAGGTCAACGCCCCCGGGGGGCCTGTGTCGCAGTCAACAACCAGCTGCGCAGCGCGGCGAAACTCGATCGAGTAGTAGGCGCCGCAAAGACTGAACGGGATCGCACACTGCTGCCGTCAGCAAGGACGTGGAGGGAGCCACCGTGAGCAAGGACGTGGAGGGAGCCAATGTGGCCAGTGCCGAACGAACTCCCGGCCGGATGCTCAGCGCCGTGCCCCAACTACCGCAAGGCGTCCGCGTCGACCCACTGGTGAATGGCCGGCGAGGCGTCGGCGGTAAGCGGATCAGCGTCGTCGTGTGCGACGAGCGCGAGATCCTGCGCGCCGGGCTGGTGGCGCTGCTCGCCGAGGATGCGGCGCTGACGGTCACGGCGAGCGCGCCCGGACAGACCATTGCGTATGGCACAGATGTGGCGATCGTCTCGGGCAGGGTCGCGCGATACGCCCGCTTTGCCTGTCCGATCGTGATCGTGAGCGAAGAACCGCCGGCCGCCATCGGCGCAGTCGCGGGAAACGCCGTGGCTGGGGTCCTGCAGCGCGGCTCGCTCACGGTCGCTCAGCTGCGGGCCACCGTCCGTGCCGCAGCCACCGGGTTGCGGGTCGAAGCGCAACGCGAGCAGCGCTTGCACGCCGCCCTCGATCCACGTGCGGTACGTGTGCTCGAGCTGATCGCCGGCGGTTGCAGCACGCGTGAGATCGCCACGCTGATGAGCTACTCGGAGCGGACGATCAAGAACGTGATCAACGAACTGCACGATCAGCTGCAGGCGCGCACGCGGGCGCAGGCAGTCGCCCATGCGATGCGTCGCGGCCTGATCTGAGCACTCGGTGGTCTCCTCTGCGCTGAGGGTGGGACGGAGGCACCGGTCGCGGTCTCGCGCGGCCCACCAGTTGCTCTTTTGGGCATCCGTTGCCCGTAGGGGCAGCAAACTTAGCCGAGTGTCCCTTGTTGGCCAGTGGCCAGGCGCTGAAAATCTGCCTATGCGAACGGGGGCTGCGACGGAACGCACATCTCACCCCATGCTCGGTGACGCCCGACCGCCTGTGCTGGTCGTCAAGGTCGACGCCGCTGGGATCGACTCTCGAGGCGGCCCGGAGCGGCGCTGCGACGTGCGCCTCATGCGCTCCGCGCGGGGGATGGCGGCGTTGCAGTCGTCGGACTCTGGCGGCGGAGAGCTCACCGCCGTGGTGATCCTGCGGGATACGACGCCCTCGAGTGTCGTCTCCTGCGTGCGGGCCGCCATGCGCGGCGGATCGATCTTGCCGGAGCTGCTCGGCCAGCTGCTGCCGGTGGGCGAGGAGGCGCCGGCGGATGCGCGCGAGCCGCAGCTGAGCGACCGCGAATATGAGGTGTTGCGGATGCTCGCCGACGGCGAGAGCACGCGCGGGATCGCCACGCAGCTCAGCTACTCCGAGCGAACCGTCAAGAACATCGTGCGCGACCTGCTCGTAAAGCTGAACGGCAAGACCAGGGCCCACGCGGTCGCGCTCGCTACGCGCCAAGGGGTGATCTGAATCGGGCCGCGAGGCTGCTCGTGAGCCGCAGAGTGGCGGTGATCGGACTGGACTGCGCTGAGCCCCGGCTGGTGTTCGAGCGCTGGCGGGAGCAGCTTCCGAACCTCAGCCGGCTGATGGCCGCAGGAACGTGGGGACCGCTGCGCAGCGTCGACCCGCCGATCACCGTGCCGGCCTGGAGCTGCATGATGAGCGGCCGCGACCCCGGCGAGCTCGGCATCTACGGCTTCCGCAACCGCAGCGCCTACGACTATCGCTCGTTGGCCGTCGCGGACTCGCGCAGCGTGCTCGTCGATCGCGTGTGGGATCACCTGTCGCGTGCCGGCAGACACGTGATCGTGGTCGGAGTGCCGCAGACCTCGCCGCCGGTACCCGTCAACGGCGAGCTCGTGTCGTGCTTCTTGACCGGCGACACACGCAAGGACCCGTACACGTTTCCAGCCTCCCTACGCGCCGAGATCGAGTCGATGGTCGGCGCCTACCGTGTGGACGTGCGCGACTTTCGCAATGAGGAGCGCGACCGCATCCTCGCGCAGGTCTACGAGATGACCGAGCAGCGCTTCACCGTCTGCCGGCACCTGCTCGACACCAGGCCGTGGGACTTCTTCATGATGGTCGAGATCGGACTCGACCGCATGCACCACGCCTTCTGGCGCTTCCTCGACCCCGAGCACCCGCGCTACGAGCCCGATCACCGCTACCGCGACGCGATCCGCAGCTATTACGTCTACCTCGACGAAGAGATCGGCGAGCTGCTCGAGCGCTTCGACGAGGACACCACCGTGTTCGTCGTCTCCGACCACGGCGCGCGGCCGATGGAGGGGGCGATCTGCGTCAACGAATGGCTCGCCCAGGAGGGATATCTCGCGCTGGAGCACCCGCCTGACGGGCTGGTGGCGTTCAGCGACGCACCGGTCGACTGGAGCAGGACCCGCGCCTGGGGGGAGGGCGGCTACTACTGCCGACTGTGCCTCAACGTCGCTGGACGCGAGCCGCAGGGCATCGTCACAGCCGCTGAGTACGAGCCGCTGCTCGACGAGCTCGCAGACCGCCTCGAGCGGCTGCCGGGACCCGACGGCCAGGCAATCGGCACGCGCGTCTTTCGCCCGCGCGAGCTGTGGCGCGAGCAGCGCGGGATTCCCCCTGACCTGGTCGTCTACTTCGGCGATCTCGGCTGGCGCAGCAACGGCAGCCTCGGCCACGGCCGCCACTGGACATACGACAACGACACCGGTCCCGATGACGCCAACCACGATCGCAATGGCCTGTGCATCATGGCTGGTCCGGGTGTGCCGTCGCAGCGGCGGGAGGACCTGACGATCTACGACATCGCGCCGACGATCCTCGCGCTGTACGATGTCGAGGTCCCTGCGGGCCTCCGTGGGAGGGTGCTCACAAACGGCGATTGCACTTTGGGGCAAGAATGTTTGCGGCAAGCGGCCGGGCAGGGTAGACATTGAGCATGGCCTGTCGGCGTGCGCGGCTGGGGCGAGGCGTGGCCGACTCAGCGCTGATACTCGTGATCGCCGTGCTAGCGGCCGGAGCTGCCTGCGTGGCGCCCGGACTTGCCCGCGCGCAAGCGGCGAGCCCGGGCGTCTCGATCAGCACGCAGCCGGCGCTCCAGCCGGCCTTCTCGCCGAACATCTACGACTATGCGACCCGGTGCGAGCCCGCCGAGTCGGTGACGGCGGCGGTCTCCGACGGCAACGGCACGCCCGTATCGGTCGACCAGCAGCCCGTCGAACGGACGAGCTTCACGACGAGCCTGCGGATCGGGGCCGGCCAGAGCTACTCGTTCACGGTGGGAGCCGGTGCGGGTCGCGCGACCTACAACGTGCGCTGCCTACCCGCGAACTTCCCCGGGTACACCGCCCAGGAATTCAGCCAGCCGCAAGCGAGCTACTACCTGGTGACGCCGAGCGCCGCGGACGCGGCGGCGCCCGCGGCTCCGTACGTCGCGCTGTTCGACAGTAACGGCGTTCCGATCTGGTGGTACAGCGAAACCGGCGGTACGCCCGTCGACGCGAACCTGACGCCGAGCGGCGATCTGTCGTGGGACGTCGTCAAGAACGTGGTCGCGCGCAAGACACCGCCCGCCGGTCCGTGGGAGATGACCGCGGGCTACGGCGAGTCGAGCGGGGTCAACCTGGTCGTGCACAACCTCGACGGCACACTGCTGAACACGCTGGAAACGGTCGGCTCGCCGACCGACTTCCACGAGGGGCTGCCGCTCGCCGACGGAGACTTCCTGATGACAAGCTACGCGCCGCGCACGGGCGTCAACCTGTCGCCGGTGTTCTACGCTCCCGGCGCCACCCTCGACGCGGCCTTCCAGATCGTGCAACCGAACGGAGCCGTCCTGTATAAGTGGGACGCCGCCAACCTGATCACACCCACCGAAAGCAAGCGTTGGTGGACCGCGCTCGACTTCGGTTACCCGGGTGTCCCTGGCGCGATCTGGGACTATCAGCACATCGACTCCGTCGTCCCCGACGGGGAAGGATACCTGGTCTCGCTGGCCCACGACGACGCGGTCTACCTGATCAATGCCGGCAACGGCTCGATCGAGTGGAAGCTCGGCGGCACCAAGACGCCGCAGAGCCTGACGATCGTCGGCGACCCCGACGCCTCGACCGATTTCGGCGCCCAGAGCGACGCACAAGTGTGGCCCGACGGCACGATCTCCGTGTTCGACAACGGCATCGCCCGCAGGCGGCCTCCGCGCGTCCTGCGGTTCCGGATCGACCCGCAGAACCGGACCGCGACGTTGATCCAGACGATCACGGATCCCTCGATCGTAACCTCCCCCTGCTGCGGCAGCGCCCGCCTGTTGCCCGGCGGCGACTGGGCCATCGACTGGGGCGGATCGCAGCTGTTCGAGGAGCTCACGCCCGGGGGCCAGCCGGCGCTGAGCGTCACGTTCGCGTATCCGTACTTCACCTACCAGGCGGTCCCGATCCTCCCGGGGCAACTCCCGCTGAGCGCGCTGCTGACGGGGATGAACCAGATGGAGCCGCGGACCCCGAGCGGTGCGAGCCCACCGGCGCTGTCCGGGCTCCGGGCCTTCTACGCGGGCCGCGGGGTCAAGGTCCGGTTCAAACTCGCCTGGCGCGGGACCGTCAGATTCACGATCGGACGCGCTGCCCCCGGCCAGGTCGAGGGATGGCGCTGCGCACCGCTCGCCGCCGGCGCGCCCCCGCCGGTGCACCGGTGCACGGCATTCACGGGCGTCGGTTCGAGCTTCTCGCGCTCCGGCGCCGACGGGTCGAACGGGCTCCTCGTCGGCCATCGCCTCGGCGCCGGCAAGTACATGCTGAGCGCGACGCCGATCCTCGGGCGCCGGCGCGGGCTGACGGAAGCCGCGGTCTTCCGGGTCGGCTGACGGCGGACCGCTGTGTCACTCGATCATCGCGGAGACGTCTTGCGCGACTCTCGGCGGATATCAGGACTGCACCTGGGTCGGCCGTGACGCCCCTTGCGGCACTGCAGCTTGGCGCAAGGCCGCAGCCTTCCGCGCTTTCTGGCGCGTCTGCCAGGGGCGGGCGAGTTCGCGCACGAGTCGGCGCCGTGCCTCGAGACCGTCGCGTTCCGGCTGGAGCGCCTTCTCGTGACGGCTCGGGCACTCGGCGCCGGTACGGCTTCGGCGTTGGGTGCAGCCGGCGGTTCGGATTGCGATTGTGCTTCCGCCAGGTTGGTGGCTCCCAGGTTGATACGCCACGCGTTCACCTTTTCGCAGAGAATGTCTGGACACGTCGCGGCCACCCATGCGCCGTTCTCCCAGGCCATGCTCGTGACGACCGTGTATGACGGCGCCGGCCAGCCCGGGATTGCACCGGTGCCCCAATTCAGATTCAGATTGCCGCCGAAGTAGCTGATGCGTGTGGGCTGTGCGAGCAGCCCATCAGGTTCCTGGGTCCGCAGGTCGTAGGACCACAAATCGTCTCCAAGGGTGTTCGCGGCGATGGATGTGTACATGGTGTTCGGTTCCTCCGGCGCGAAGTGCGCAAACTCGTTGTACACGTCGCTGGGGGACTGCCCCGTGAACGAGGGTGGGAATTCGGGGCTGATGCGGGTTGGCGCCGTCTCGGGATTGAGTTCTTCCGGCAGCGTGAAGAGCTGCGCTGCACCGAATCCGGTCGTGGTCGCCCGCGTGGTCGACATGAAGATCAGACGATTTGTGTTGGGTATCCAGCCATACGCCTCGTAGAATGCCGGCTCGCCGTCGGGGTCCTGCCATTCGACGTTGTCGTTGAGCGTGCCTGTTTCGAGATCCACGTCGGCCACGTGCAGGGCCCACTCGCCCACCGGCGGGTCTTCGAACTCCGACTTGACCATCTGCGACCACACGATCTTGGTGTCATTGGCATTGAACGTGGGCCATATGAGCCCTCGCTGGGAGCTGTTGGCACCGGGAAGCAGAGTGGAGAGCCGGCCGGTCTGCGTGTCGTAAAGCTGGATCGAGTCTCCCGAACCCCGACCCGGCGAGGACTCGGGCAGCGCCTTGTCCCAGCCTACGGCCGTGGTGAGCAGCACGTAGCGTCCGTCGGGGGTGATGTCTGTCGGGCCTCGGTTTCCGTTGTACGGCGCCAGCAGGGGCCTGCCCTGGCAGTCTTCGTCGCCTATGTAGGCGTCCCATAGGCCAGCGCTGTTGCGGCCGCGCCAGACCATCGTGCCGTCGCTGGCTGCCGCCACGGGCGCGCAGTTGGCGGCAATGAAGCTGCCGCTGGCCGCGAACGATGTGCCGCAGTGCGCCCCCGCCAGGAACGCGAGGACGAGCGGCATGACGCAAAGGCGTGCGGGCCGTCGCATCCTGTGGCCTACCGTCCTTGGCATGCTGAGTTCTACGACACATGCGATCCCACGGCCGCGTGACGGGCTCGATCATGGACAAACCTATGAGCTGTCCTGCTCGCACCGCTCATGCCGCAGCTCCCCGCCCGGGTGCTGCACGTAATCCTGGGGTGACTCCTCAGCGTCGCCGGGCGCGGGTGTGTTTCGTGCGCCGGTGGCGGCGGTGCCGGCGCACCCGTCGCGACCGCTGCGTGCTGCGAATGGCGGCGCCGCTGGTCCAGCTGTAGAGAGGGTCGTCGCTCGTCGCGGCGGTGCGCGTGTTCGTCGTCGGTTCGGTAGTGGGCACCACCGTCGGCTCGACAGTGGCAGCGTCAGAGCCAGCGGACCCGGAACCGGAGCCGGCGCCTGCCGTGCCGAGGTTGAGCGCCTGCTGCATCTGGGCATTGGGCTCCGTGTTCGCGAACTGGATGTCCTCGATGAAGTCGCTCATCCCCTGGTCGGCCTGCGCCGGCGTCGGCTGGGGCCGGCTGGTGTCGTCCATCCAATCGATCAGCATCGCCGCGTCCGGCGACTCGTGGATCGTCTGGAGTGCGGGAAATCCGGGCGACTGCTTCCAGGTCCAGTCCGCCCACCCAGCGACGAGCGGGTCCTGGTTGAACGTGCTCGTGTAGTGGGCGATTCCGCCGTAGAGGTCCTGGCCGAACTCGCCGAACCAGATCGGCGCGTCGAGCCGTTCTGCGACGGCGTTGTAACCCGGCATCCGGGTGGTGATGTCCTGGGTACTCACCCACGAGTAGTCGTGGAGCTCGAACATCTCGTTGCTGTCGAGCGGCGCCGTGAAGCCGCCGAATTCGCGGGCCAGATCGTTGCCCTCGTAGATGATCAGGTGGTTTGGGTCGACCTGTCGGATCGCTGCGGTGACGCGCTGGTAGAGGCTGATCAGCTGCTGGTTGCTCGCGACCGGCTCGTTCAGCAGGTCATACCCGGCGATCACGTTGTCGTTGGCGTAGCGAGCGGCGATCGCCTTCCACAGCGCGACCATCCGGTCCCGGCACGCTTCCGATCCCCACAGATCGGGTCCGCCGACGTAGTCGGCGGTGAAGCCCATGGTCTGGCTGCAGGGCGCAGCGTGCATGTCCAGCACGATGTAGACGTTGTTCGCCTCGGCCTCGGCGACGAGCTGGTCGAGCACTTCCCAGCCGGACTGCTTGTATACGCCGGGATTCGAGTCGTCTTCGAGCATCCGGTAGTTGAAGGGAACACGGGCGACGTTGTAGCCGTCCTCGGACATCGCCTTGAAGTCGGCCGCGGTGATGAAGTTGTCATAGACTTCGGTCTGGAACTGGTCGGCTCGGGTCGGCCCGACGAGGCTGGTGAGGTTGCTCATCATCGTTGACTCGCCGACGTAGTCCATGCTCTCGCCCCAGATCCAGCCCTCCCAGCTGAGCCAGCCGCCGAGGTCCACGCCGCGCAGCTTCAGCGGCTGGCCGGCGCCGTCGAGGAGCTGTGTCCCGTCCTGGTGGACGAAGCCGGCTGGGATCGGCGGATTGCTCGGGACGTTGCCGCCCGACGCAGGCGCCGCCGAGAGAGCGGCGGTGGCGACGAGCGCCACCAGCGGCATCGTGGTGGCGCGCGCGCGTCTGCGGAGCGTCCTACTCGATCCACGCCAAGACATGTGCTCTAGTGATCGGGGCATCCGCTTGATGCCGTGAAGCCCCGATGCCGTGATCGGACATTCGTTACGCGGCCGCCGACCACCATTGCCGCGGACCAGGCGGTCGTACCAGCGCATTGGGCGCTGTGAGCCGAAGCTCAGCACTTCCGCAGCGCGAAGCGCAGGTAAGTCCAGTTGCCCTCCGCGAACGCCCGGTACATCGGCCCGCCCTCGATCGCCGCGAACGCGAGCGCCTGGCCGCGCAGCGGCCGCGGGACGCGCCGCTCGATGCGCGCCCGCCGGCGAGGCGTGTCGAGTTGCAGCGCGTGCACGACGTTGGCCGTTATGTCCTCCTCCTCCAACGTCACGAACCCCGCGGCGTCCAGCTGCTCGTGGAGCCGCTGGACATCCTCGTGCGACCCGGGCGCGTCCTCGGCACCCACGGGGAGGAAGGTATGACGAAAGTCGGTCAGCAACAGCAGCCCACCCGGCCTGAGCACCCGACAGGCCTCGGTCAGGAATCGCAGCGTGTCCGAGTAACAGTGGCTGGCCTCGACGCTGAGAACGGCATCGAACGTCGCATCGGCGAACGGCAGGTTCTCGGCGTCGCCGGCGACGAAGTCGAGTCCCGGCCGTGCATAGCGCGCGCGGCAGCGCGCGATCGCGCGCGTGGCGAGATCGAGCCCGGTGACCGACCGCGGCTCGAGCTGCTCGAACACGAACGCGGCGCCGCCGCCGCGCCCACAGCTGACCTCGAGCACGTCCTTGCCCGACAGGTCGACCGCGCCGGCGACGGCTGCGTACAGCCGCAGGCCGAACTCGTCGTCGCCGCGGCTGGCGTCCGCTTCGGTCTGCTCGAGCGGCGCGTACCCGTAGTTCATCAGCGTCGCCCCCGGATCGCCGCGACCGAGGCTCGCGAGCTCGTAGAACGCGCGCCACAGAAGCTTTTCGACCGGGGGCGTGAGCTGCGGGGCGGCGCGCAGGAGAAACCCAACGGCGGCGCGGACTGGGCGTACGCGCCGGCGCTGGCGCGGCTTCGCGCCAGCGCCACCGTGCCCGGCTCCGGGCGGCGCCAGGACGCGGGTTCGCACCTGCTCGGCGCGCACCCGCTCCCAGGCCCGCCGCCACCTGCGGTCGAGCGCCCGGTGGACGAGCGACGACGACGCCGGCTCGATCCGCTCCTCGAACGCGAGCGCGGCAAACGCTTGCGCGAGCGCGTGCGGTTCGACGATGTGCGCGGCCCACGCGGCACCGGCCTCGGGGTCGGCGCGCAGCTCGTCGTAGGACAGTACCGCGATCCGGTCTGCCGGCAGCCGCCGGACGCTCCCGGCCAGCCGCCAGACCCTCCGGCGCAGCGCCAGCCGGTACCCCAGCAGCAGCAGCGTCCGCTTCCAGCGCGACTCGATGTGCCCGTGGAAGCGCTCGTGGCCCTCGTCGCCGCCCTCCAGTGCGGTGGCGTACGGCGAGAGGCTGGTGCGGACGAGAGCCTCGCCGACGCTCCGCTCGACGTCGGCGACCCGCCGGCGGAGGATGATGATCCGCGCGTCCGGGAAGTCCGCCAGCATCTGCGCCTCGCGGCCGAGGTCCCAGGGGTTCTTGAGGACGACCGTGGCGTGCGGCGCGCAGGACGCGAGCTCTGCGACGTGCTCGGACAGCAGCGGCACGCCCTTCGGGTTTCCGTACAGCGCTCGCGCGCCCGCGCGGTGGTGCAGCAGGAACCCGTACTCCTCGGTTGTGTCCGCGGTCACCTCCAGGCGGTCCGCGCCACGATCGCTGGGACCGCCGGTCTTCAGAAACGCCTCCAGCGTCGGGATGTGGCGGGCGAGCGCCCCGACCGTCGTCGTGACGCCGCCGACTGCCTGCGTCACGGCAGAGGCCGTCACCGTCGTGCCGCTGCGGTGGAACCCGTTGACGAACAGGAGCCGCGGCCTGCTCTCGCCGGACGGCCCACCGGGCATGCCAGCGCGTCCGTTGGTCACCGGGGCGGCGGAGGGGATGGTGCTCACAACTGCGATCGGAGCCAGTTGAGGTTGCTGATCAGCGACCACGGCGTCGTGCTCGGTGGCGCGAAGCCGGGGTCGAGGCCGGCGATCGTCGGGCGCAGCGTGCAGCTGTAGTCGCGGAGGTGGACCGACTCCCAGTAGCAGTGATCGGCGATGTGGTCGGCTACTTCTTCATTCGACACGACGTAGTAGCCCGCGCCGTCCGGCTGGAGGCAGTCGTACGCTATCCCGCAGTTCTCGCCGGTCACCGCCTCGATACCGTTCGGTTCGAACGGGCCGCCGCCGCCCTTGGTGAGGTCCAGCTGACCGATGTTCAGTCGGACCCTGTCGTCAGGCAGTCTCCGGAGTCCGGACGGTGGCGGCTCGATCTGGGGGATCGAGCCGTTGACGCCCATTACCCACGCCGCGTCAACGAGCGGACTGTAGTTCGCGGCCAGTAGCGCGATCACGCCGCCCTGACTGAACCCGGCGACCAGCACGCCGTCCGAGCAGTTTGCCTCCGGGAGTGAACACGCGTACGACTCGACGTTGTCCGCGTTGCCCTCACCGAACATGCACGCGGCGTGTCCCGCGACTCCTGCCGCGTTGTTGGTGCGCACGCTGTCGTAGGTGGGGGCGACCGCGACAAACCCCTGCGCCGCCGCGAGTTGGGCCATCACCTGGCCCTCCTGATTATCCGTCAGGTTCGCCCCGGTGCCGTGCACGTAGATCAGCACGGGGTACGTGCCGGTCGTGGCCGGCTCCGACCCATAGATCACCTGAGACTCGGTGCACTGCGGCTGTGGCTTCCACCGCTCCCACGCGGTCCACGGGTCATATGCGGCGTACGTGCTCTGGAATTGCCGCGTCGGCGGCGTCGTCGCGCTCGCGCTCGCCGCCAGCACCAGTGAGACCGCCAGCCCGATCAGTGCTCCAAACGTTCTCGACGTCATGTTGTTCTCCGGGTCATGCTTGGTCGCCCGGGCAGGCGATCGGTGAATTGAGTGACGCGCTGGGTCCGTTGGGGAAGCCCAGAGTAACCGACGATGTCCAGTTGCCGGAGCACGTCGCGGGCGCGTGGATCAGATCATAATGCGTGCGGGTCACAACGGTGTACTCCTTGTGCGTCCGAGGATCTTTCTTGCGCTCGCGAGTGATGACCGTCCGGCTCGCACCGAGGCTGATCGTCACCTGCTCGAGTGTCAACGTCACCCCCGGGAACTGCGGCGGCTTCGGCAACGGGTTGAAGCTCAGCGCGACACCGCCCGCTGTGGTGAGCGTGCCCGGCACCACCTTCGGCCCGCCGATGAACGCCACCCCCACGACCGTCGTGTTCGTGCCCAGGTACATGTTGAGCGGGAAGGTGGTGTTCCGGGTGAACGTGGTCGTGACGACGTGAACGACGAGCTTGCCGACGCCGATCAGGGCGCCCGATGGGCATTCATTGAGCAGCGCCTGCTCGTGCGAGCAGCGCTTTGCGACAGCACGCGGTTCGAATTCGAACCCGGCGGCCGCGAACGCCAGGGAGGATGGGATTCGCCCGCTGACCGGCGGCAAGGTGGTGTTGACGCTGAAGTTCAGGGCGGTTCCCTCGCCGCCACTTGAGGGCGCAGCGACGGTGGCCGCCGGCGCCACCGCCGCTAGCGCCACCGCCGCAGCGGTGGTGATGGCACATTTCAGGATCGTTCCTCGCATACGCTCTCCTTACGCTTTGCCCAGGACTTCGACGTGGTTGGCGCGTGGACGCGCTTGCCTGCCGACGGGGTGAACGACGAGGCGTTCGAACGCCTCGACCGCGCGCCCGACTCCATCTTCGGCACGGACCGCAGCGCTGAGCGTCATGGCACGCAGGCGCATCTGCCGGTCGCTCGTCGCGCTGCGGATCACATCGGCGAGTCGCGGCGCGGTGAGCTCGCGCCGCGGAATCGGCGGGGGGCTGACGCCGAGCTCGTGGAGCCGGCGGGCCCAGAAGAACTGATCGGTCATGTGCGGGATCGTGACCGCCGGCACGCCCGCGCGGAGCCCGGCTGCGGTCGTTCCGACAGCCGCGTGGTGGACGAGCAGCGCACATCGTGGAAACAGCCATTCGTGCGAGATCTCCCCGACGGCGAACATGTCGGGAGGTAGCGAGGCGACCGGGAGCTGGTCGGCGGGCAGCTGGAGCACGCCACGCACGCCCGCGCGCTGGAGTGCGTCGATCGCGAGCCGGGTGCGCGCCGCAGGGTCGTCGTCGATCATCGTCGAGAACGTGATCAACACCGGCGGCGGCCCGTCCGCGAGGAACTCGACGAGCGCCACGGGCGGATCCGGGTCGATCGTGTCCTCGAGGATCCAATAGCCCGTGACGAGCCCCGTGCTCTGCAGCGCGGGCACGGGAGCGATCGCTGCACCGAACGCGTAAAGAACGGGCATCCGCCGCCGATCGAGGCTCGCCATCGGCTCGCGCCACGGCAGCGGACCGAGCCCGAGCGAGGTCCGGCGCACGCGGTTGAGCCACGGTCGGGCGCACAGCCACGCGAGCTGGCGGATTGCCGGGGCCACACGCTGGAGCGGCCGCCGCTTCGTGAACATCCACGCGGGCGGCTCGAGGAACGCCCGCACCAGCGGTAGGCCGCGGTCGGTGGAGATCTGCCATCCGAGCACGAACGCCAGATTGCTCGCGACGATCGCGTCGGCGTCGCTGCAGGCGGCGACAGCGTCCATCAGCCGCCGTGACGCGACCGAGCGCGCGTCGCGGAGGAAGCCCACCCACGTCGGCAGGCGCTTGCTCCCGGTCTCGATCCACTCGCGGCCGGCCGCCGTCTCGGCGCCCTGGCTGAGATGGCCCTCCGCCAGCGGCGCGAACGCGAGACCTTGCGCCGCGACGCTGTCCTCGAAGCGCGGGTGCGTCGCGAGCAGCACCTCGTGCCCGGCGTCCATCAGGCCGCACCCGAGCGCGATCAGTGGCTGCACGTCGCCCCGTGAGCCGACCCCGAGCAGCGTTACCCGCACGTCAGGCTCCCCGTCCGCGGTCCGCCTGCGACGTTCCTGTACGCGAGCCGGCGCTCGAGCCGGTACGCGAGTTCGGCCACTTCTTCGTTCGTCGCTCGCGCTAGGGATGCGAGCTCGGCGAGCGTGCGCGGACAGCTACTCGTCGTCGCCAGATTCCGCGCGACGCTGGCGCGCGCCGGCAGCAGCGCCGTCAACTGCGTGAGCGTGGCCGGCGGCCGGGGGTCTGGGACCTCCTGGATGTTCGAGGACTGCGACTGGACGCCCGTGGGCGACTCGGCGAGGACCGTGTAGAGATACTTGACGCCGGGCCGGCGGGTGCGATCGACGAAGTAGCTGTCGCTCGTCGATGCGATGGGTTCGAAGGAACTGGGGTAGGACAGGATCGTCGCGTTGCTCCCGGGCGAGCCCGGCGGGGCGGGGGTGGGGGTCGATCCTTCCATCCTGAACCCGCCCGGCAGCGACGGCGAAGCGGTGAAGCTGAACGGCAGTTCCTTGTATTCCGCGCGCTCGACCTCGTAGCGCGCGGCGCTCGAGGATCGCACCCAGGAGAGGACGGTGCCATCGCGCTGGGTGTCGGTCAGCAGCTGCCCTGGCGCCGCCGGCTGCGCGCTGGCGGCGAGCGCGCCGCGCTTCGCGCTGTCAGCCGGGAACGCATCGCACGCGTTGCCCGTGTAGTAGATCCGCGTTCCGTGCGCGTGGTCGGCGCTGCCGACATAGAAGCCGTTGCCCTGGGGGACCATCGTGCGAACGCCGAAGTCGTAACCGTCGACGCCGAACGCATCTCGGGTCACGGGGAAGAAGTCGCGACCGTCGCACGTAGCCCAGATGTTGAATCCCACCTCGCCTGTGAGCAGCGCGGTCAGCGCCTGATATTCCTTCGCGATGCTTTTGTCCGCCTGTAGCAGCCAGCTCCAGTCGAGCGTCCCCACGTACAGCGCGTTGCCTTGCGTCGCGATGCGCCACATGTGCGAGTTGAAGATGTTGTCGAACCCGTCTTCGAGACCGCTGATCGGGTACACGGTGCGCGACAGGGCGGGAACGAACCGGGGATTGCCGACGACCAGCTGCCAGTGACCGCTGGCGTTGATCCGGATCATCTCGGTGATCGGGAGCGCGTTGCAGGTGATGCAGTACCAGCCGACGGCGGAGACGTACAGAAAGCCACGGTATGGCTGCATCGCGATCACCGATGTCACGTAGTGGCCACGCCCAGCCCCGCCCGTGACGATCGGCTGGAGGTGTCCGTCGCTCGGCATCCGCCACACCGAGTATCCGGTGGTGCCGTTGCCGGCGCCGAAGTAGAGGTCGCCGTGGAACGTCTGCAGCTCGAACACGACCATCCACGGCGGGCTGATCTGGGTGAACGTCGCGTGGCTGCTCCACGGGTGGTTGATGCGGAACACGGCTCCGTCACCGGTCAGCGACGTCGAGGCCAGAACGTAGAGCTGGTGGCGCCATTCGACGAGCCCGCGAAAGCCCATCGGGCGCGTGTCGGTGAACGCACCCGTGCGGTGGACGACGAACGACGAGCCGACGATGTTCTGGAAGTGGGTCCCGTCGTAGGTGCGCAGGATTCGGGGCGGATGGCTCTCGTAGAGCTCTGGGATGTACTCGTCCGCCGACACGCCGGAGATGAACAGCGCCTGGCGGCCTTCTGGGTCGGTGACCACCGTCATCCCGCGGTAGGCGATGTCGGGGGAGATCATCTTGCTCGGATCGCGCGGGTTGCGGATGCTGTCGGGGGCGCGGTAGACCAGCTTCCACGTTCGCGTCTGCGGCGTGTACTGCCAGATCTCGGCCCTCAAATCGAGGTTGTAGGGATTCTTTGGGCAGTGGACGCCCGGCTCGGGGTCCGTGCTGTACTCGTGCGCGAACGGGTAGTAGAAATCCGTGGTCTCTTTTTCCACGCACTCGACGTCGCGTCCGGTGCCGACGTACAGCTTGCCCTCGAACCAGGCCATGCCCCACGCGTAGCTGTTCGACGGTTCGCCGAACCCGAACTGGGCGAGCACGGTGGTCGTATCGAGGCCGGGGGGGAGTTGTTCCGCGGCGTGCGCGCGCGCACGCGACGCCTGCGCCACGCCGACGGAGTGGGCAGACGCGCCTCCGAGCAGCAGCGCAACTGCGAGCGCTAGCACTGCTGCGGGCAGCGCCAGCCAACGCGACTTCATGTGTGACTCCCTTCGGGTTCAGTGGCCACCGCGACGGTCGGCTCGTGTTGCGCCAACGCAAGCTGTTCGATCAGTTCGGCGGCCCCGTCGGGGCCGGGTGCCGCGGCGAGCCGCGCCGCCAGCCGTCGGGCTCGCTCGCCGTAGCGCTGGTCGCGCAGGACGCGCTCGACCGCCTCGCGCAGCCGCGTCGGCGTGCAACGGCGAGGCGCGAGACGCACGCCGACGCCGGCATCGACGACCCGCTGCGCGATCGTCGGCTTGTCCCAGTTGGTCGGCACGACGACGAGCGGGATGCCGGCCCTGAGCGCGGCCATCACCGTCCCCATCCCGCCGGTGGTGACAATCGCGGCGCAGCGTGGCAGCAACACGTCGTGGCTCAGCCATTGGGTCACGTGGACGTTCGGCGCGGGGGAGGCGAGCCCGAGCTCGTGGGGCGCACGACCACGGCCGGTGGTCAGGATCGCCTCGCACGGCGCCCCCGCGAGGCCACTGGCGGCGGCGCTGAGGAGCATCGGCTGCTGGAAATGGGACGTGCCCTCGGTGACGTGCACCCAGGGGCGGCCGGTCGGGAGACCGTCGAGCCATTCGCGCGTTCCGTCCGGCTCGCGCGGGTGCCACAGGCACGGGCCGACGTAGTGGACGCTCGCCGGCAGGTCGCGCCGGTTGTAGTCGAGCTCCGGTGTGCTGAGGACGAGATACAGCGGCAGCCGCCCGCCGGCGGCGGTGACGGCGCATCCGAGCGGCGCGAGCCCGTAGCGGGCCCGGATCGCGTCGATCCGCCGGCGCATGGGCCGCGCCGCGACCGCGGTCAGGCGCTCCGCGATCCGGTTGATCCGCTGCGCACGGGGAGTGCCCGCGCGCGCGAGGCCGCCCGCGGCCGGGGCATCCGGACCGGGGAGCTGGGCGGTGATCAGGGGCGAGACGAGCGCGACCGGAACCGGTGAGCGCTCGGACAGGACGAGCAGCGGCCCCCACATCGACGCCTCGGCGCCGATCACGTCCGGCCGCCAGTCCGCGGTCACGTCCTCGATATCGGCGACCTGGTCGGCGATCGTGCCGACGATCCACTCGCGCGACTCGCGCAGCAGCCGGATCGCGTCGCGGCGCCCGCCAGCGCCCTGCGCGCCCTCGTGGACGCGCCGCCACTTCGGGCCGACGCGCTTGAACGGGAACACCTCGAAGCCCTCGCCTTCGATCAGCTCGCGGGCTGAGCCATCCGTGTAGAACGCGACGTCTGCGCCGCGCTCGCGGAGCGCGAGCGCCATGCTCAGCTGCGGAAACACATGGCCCTCGAACGGCCAGCAGGCGAACAGCACGCGGCTCGTCATGCCGGCTGTCCCGACGTGGCCGGGGCCCGCGACGCCGCGACGCTCGCGCCCGCCGTCAGCTCCTCCAGCAGCTTGGCTGCGCCGACAGGACCCGGCGCGGCGGACAGCCGCGCGGCAAGCCCCTGCGCCGCCACGCGGTAGGAGTGCTGATCGAGCACCTCGCGCACGGCCGTGCGTAGCCTCTCAGCGCTCAGGCGGCGCGGCGACAGCCGGATGCCCGCACCGGTCTCGGTGACCCGGCGCGCGTTGTCCGGCTTGTCCCAGGTGGTCGGGATGAGCACCATCGGCACGCCGGCCTGCGCCGCGGCGAGGATGGTGGCCTTGCCGCCGACGGTCACCAGCGCCGCGCAGCGTCCCAGCAGCTCGCCGTGGCTGACCCAGCGTCGGACGTGGACGTTCGCGGCCGACGCGCCGGGTCCGAGCTGTGGGGCGTCGCGGTGCTCGCCGGTCGTGACGATCAGCTCCACCGGCTCGTCGGCCAGAGCCTCGATCGCGGTCCGCAACAGGAACGGGTCGCCGTATGCGAGGGTGCTCTCGGTGACGTGCACCCACGGCCGCTCGCTGGGAATCGCCTCCAGCCAGCTTGCGCTGCCGAGGCCGTCGGGATACCAGATGCAGTTGCCGACATAGTGGACGCTCGCGGGCAGGTCGCTGCGGTTGTAGTCGAGCTCGGGGATGTTGCCCACGAGGTAGAGCGGCAGGCGCGCCGTGAAGCGATTGACCGATTCGCCCAACGGCCCCAGCCCGTGCTTGGCGCGCAGCGCATCCACGCGCCTGCGCATCGGGGTGGCGGCGAGCTCAGTCGCGCGCGTAAGCGCGGTTGACCCGAGACGTCCCAGGCTCCCCCGCGGCGGGCGCAGGCCAAAGCCGAACGCCGGCGCCTGGGGCCCGGGAATCAGCGGCCCCATGAACGTCGAGGACAGCGCCACGGGAATCTGCTCGGCCTCCCACAGCACGAGCATCGGCCCCCACAGCGAAAGGTCCGTAGCGATCGCGTCGGGCCGCCAGCGCGCCAAGAGGCCGCGCAGATCGGCAACCTGGTCGGGGATCGTCTCGACCAGCCAGTCGCGCAGCAGCGGCAGCAGCCGGCCGCCCCCGGGCCTGGCGTGGCGGTCGCCGTGGTCGACGGCGCGCATGCAGGCAAAGGCGCGCTCCTGGTCGAGGCGCTCGAAGGCAAAGAACTCGAAGCCCTGCTGCTCGATTGGGGCGCGGACCGCCTCGCCGCTGTAGAAGGCCACCTCGTGGCCGCGCTCCCGCAGCGCCGCGGCGATGCTGAGCTGCGGCAGCAGGTGACCGGTGAACGGCCACAGCGTGAACAGGAAGCGGCGGCTCATCGGGCCGTCTCCGCCGACGGGGTCGCCTCGATCGCTTGCGTGCGACCCTCGATTCGCCGGATGTGCCCGCCGAAGTACAGTCGCTCGAACAGGCTCTGCGGCATGTGTCGCCGCAGGGCGATCACCAGCGACGCGCCGCGCCCGACCACGTAGCGCATGCGCGGCTGCTTGGCGGTCAATGCCTCGGCGATCGTGCGGGCCACATCCGCGGGACGCGTGGGTGAGCGCTCGACGAGCTTGTCCGCAATCGCCTCACTCGCCCAGAACAGCTCGTGGTACGGGCTGCTCGGCTCGCTCGCGCGAGCCGCCGTGCCGCGGTGGCGCGACCAGCGTGTCGTCTTGATGATGCCCGGCTCGACGATCACCGACTGGATACCGAACGGCGCCAACTCCTGCGCCAGTCCCTCGCCCAGCCCCTCCTGCGCGAACTTGCTCGCACAGTACATGGTGACGCCGAAGCCGCACACCCGCCCGCCCACCGAGGACACGGTCACGATCCGCCCGCAGCCCGCCGCGCGCATGTGCGGGATGACGGCCTTGGTGACAGCGATGGTGCCGAGCACGTTGGTCTCGAACAGCTGCCTGATCTCCTCCTCGTCGCAGTCCTCGGTGCAGCCGCGCAACCCGATGCCGGCATTGTTGACGAGCGCGAAGATGCCGCCCGCCTGGGTGAGCACCGTGTCGGTCGCCGCGGCGATGCTCGCGCGGTCGGTGATGTCCAGCGCCAGCGTCTCCAGCCCCACCCCGCGCTCGGACGCCGCGGCCAGCAGCTCCTCGCGTTGGTCGGGATTGCGAACGCCCGCGAACACGCGGAAGCCGTCCTCGGCCAGCTGCAACGAGGTCTCCAGGCCGATGCCCGTGCCGCTGCCGGTGACGATCACCGCGTCACCCGCTCGACCGGGTCTGCCCTTGTTGATTCCGTGCATCGCTACCTCACAGTCTCGACGGATTCAGCCCCCGGCAGCCGCGCCGCGATGTGCTCGGCGACGACCTCGGGTTGCTCGAGGGGGCCGAAGTGGCCCCATTCGGTCCTCGGCATCAGCACGGCGTGCGCGTTGGGCAGATGCTGATTGAGGAACTCGAAGGTGCTACTGAAGGCGGACTGCTCGGTGTACACGAGCACGACCGGCGTCTCGATCGAGGCGACACGCTCGAGCGTGAGCGAGCCCACCTTGCGGTAGTCCTCCGGCAGCGTCGTCTCCTCGAGTAGCCGCAACAACGGCCTCGGGTTGCGCGGAAGCCCCTTGAGCGGCCCCCACTGCTTGGGAAGGTCGATCGTGGCTCTGATCATGTAGCGCAGATCGGAGCGCTTCTCGGGCGGCACCCGGTGTCCGGCGTCCTCGAGCGCCCGCGCCCAGTAGGTCCAGCCGACCCAATCCTCGCCCCGCCGGCTGCGCTCGAGCGCCGGCAGCGCCGCCTCGATCGCGATCACCTCATGGACGCGATGCGGCTGGCGCAGCGCGTGGTAGAGGGCGATGTCGGCGCCGTAGCTGTGCCCGGCGATGAGCGGTCGCTCGATCTCGAGCACGTCGAGCAAATCGCACAGGTCCTCGGCCATCGCGTCGGGGCTGTAGCCGGACGGTGGGGCGTCGCTGTGGCCGTGACCGCGCAGGTCGTAGGTCAGAACCCGGAAGTGCTCGCACAGCGTCGGCACGATCTGCAGGTGCCAGACGGCGAGGTTGCCGGTGAGCCCGTGGACCATCACCAAGTCGGGGCCTTCGCCGATCTGCTGGTAGTGAAGTCGCAGGCCGCTCGGCAGGGTAGCTTTCGGCATCAGCTCTCTCGCTCGCTTCTCACTCCACGTACCCCAGTGCGCGCAGGCGCTCCATCACCGCGGCTTGCTCCTCGGGCTCGAGCTCGAGCTCGGCCGCAGGACTCGAGACGGGTGCCGGGGGCGCCGGTGCGGGTGCGCTGCGCGGCGGGCGGCGTTCGAGCTCGCCGGGCTCGAACACGGCCGTGGGGACGCTGCCGGACACGTCGTCTGGCACCGGCAGCCCGAGCTGGTGCAGCAGCAGCGGCGCGACGTCTACGATCGACAGTTCGTCGACGGACGCGCCCGTGCGGATGCCCGGCCCTGCCGCGAGGAAAACGCCCTCCCAGCGATGGTGCCCGCGCGGCTCGGGGCGGCGCGCGACGAGCGTCTCGGAGGGCAGGATCGAGATCGTGCCGCCGTCGGCGAGCACCATCGAGACGTCGGGGCCGAGTGCTTCAAACGGCCCCGAGAATGCCTGCTCGCGCGTCCACACCTCCTCGATCAGCGGGCTGCCGTCGTGGGGTCGGCGCACCTGGCGCAGCCCCTCGGCGATCTCCTGGGTGAGCTTCGCGCGGACGTCCGCGGGCAGCGGCTCCTCGCCACCGGGGATGCGGTCGACGATGTGGATCCCCTGACTGGAGGGCGTCGCCGCATAGGCGAGCGTGCGCGACCAGTCGAGCGCGTGCACGTGGCGGGTCATCTCGGCAAAGCCAACGTCGGTGTCCGAGCGCTCGCCGGCGTCCTCCGCGGGCGCCCATGTCAAGAACCCGGCCTGCTCGAGCCACGAGTTGACGTGGAAGACCTCGCGGGTCGGCCCGAAGCCGTGGTCGGATGCGATCACGACGGTGGCCTCCGGACCGGCCAGCGCGACGATCTGCCCGATCAAGCCGTCGAGCGAGCGGAAGTAGCGCTCGCAGCGCTCGATCATCTCCTGCTCCCAGGCGTTCGGCCGCTCGGGCCGGCAGGCGGGATCGATGAACCGCCAGCACAGGTGCTGGAGCTTGTCGACGCCGTCGAACAGCACGGCCACGAGGTCGGCCGGCTGGGTCTCCATCAAATGACCCAGGACTTCCGCCCAGCGCTGCTCGCGGCGGATGTGCAGCTCGACGAACTCGGCGTGCTCGTCCTCCGGGCAGCCGTCGATTGCCTTGATCTCCAGCTGCATGTCGAGCATCTCCCGCGGGTTGAAGCCGGGAAGCGTCTGCAGCTCGTCGAACAGGCCCGGCGGGTGGCAGCCGAGACGAAGCTGGCGCCACGGCATCATGCCCCCCGGCACGATGGCGCCCTGCACGGGCGGCGCGGGGAAGTTGAGCGGGAAGTTGAGCGAGATCACCCGCCGGTCCTGTTCGCTCGCCAGCGTCCAGATCGTCGCGGCTTTGACCTCCTGCGAGCTGGCGAAGGAGAAGTAGATGCTCCCCGGCTCTTCCTTTTGGAAGAAGTCAAAGATGCCGTGCTGGCCGGGGTGCTTGCCGGTGACGAGCGAAGTCCATGCTGGTGGCGTGAGCGGTGGCATGATCGAGCGCAGCACGGCGCGGGTACCGCGCTCGCAGAGCTCCGCCAGGCAGGGCATCACGCCCTGCTCCATGTAGGGGTCCAGCACGGTGAACGTCGCGCCGTCGACGCCGATCAGCAGCGTAGGGGGGGCGGGTCTCACTTCACACCTCCGTTTGTATCGCTTGACGGTGCTCGCACACGAACGCCGCGAGCTCCGCGACGCTCATGTCGCGCTGCTCCAGCGGGCGCTGCCCGATTTCGTCGAAGAACTGGGGAAAAGGCAGGCGCCCGTAGCGCTGTTGGATCATCGTGGAGAGGATCACGATCTCCAGCGACTCGAGCCCGAGGTCGGCGACGAAGCGCGTGTGCGGGCCGATCTCACCCGTGTACTCCCAGTCGCCCTGCGCCTCGTCGAGGAGCTCGAGGATTCCCTGCAGCACCTCTGGATCGAGTGTCGTCATCGCAGCACCTCATATGGTCCGTGGGCGAACGCGAGCGCGGGGTGCGCGGCGGTTGCGACGATCTCCTCGTCCTCGCGGTGGGTCCAAGCGAGCAAGCGCTCGCCGCCGGCGTCGACCGACACGGTCTCGCGCTCGAGGTCGAGCGCGCGCACGCACGGTGCCTCGGCGCCACCGCCGAGGCCAGATCCGAAGGCCTTGCCAGCGGCCTCCCGCGCGCACCACATGCGCAGCAGCCACTCCTCGGCGACGTGCGCCGGGAGCGGCTCGAGCAGCGCTCGCTCGGCTTCGCTGAGCGCGGCCTGCGCGAATCCCTCGGGGCGCGGCACGAGCCGCTCGACGTCGATGCCGATGCCACCGGCCGCTCCGGGTGGGGCGAGCGCGACGAGCGCCGCCGCCCGCCCATTGGCGTGCGTGAGCGAGACGATGGGCACCTCAGCCAGGCCCTCCAGCTCGCGGGCGAGGACGTACGGCGCGCCCCGTTCGTCGGGGAGGATCTCGATATCCGCAGGCAGCAGCTCGAGACCGTACACGGCCCGCAGCAGCTCTACCGCACACTCCTTTGCAGCGGTGCGCGCCGCGAGCCACTCGAGCTGCCTGCTCTCGGGCAGCGTCAGTGCGGCGAACAGCTCGCGCTCGCGGCGGCCGAGCACGCGGCTTGCCCACACGGGCTTCCACAGCCCGCGGTCGACAGCGAGTGCGGCGTCCAGGCGTCGGCAGGCGACGCGCTCGTCCTGATAGGGCGCCAGCGGCGCCCGCCAGGGCTTCGACAGCGGCGCGAGCTGTGCCGCGCGCGCCAGCGGCGCAAAGCGCTCGGGGACGGCGAAGCGCTTGTCCTCCCAGCCGGTGAGCCGCATCCAGCAGCGGCCGCTCGCGTCCAGCACGTCGATGTCCGAGCGCACGAGCTGCTCGCCCTCGAGCGCGATCGCCGCCATGCACGCAAGCTGTGTACCCGCCGGCAAGGGCGGGCCGTACAAGTCGAGCGCCGCCAGGCGAAACGGGAACACGACCTGCGCCTGCTCGAGCATCTCGGCCGCCCAGAAGCCAATCACCTGGCCGGCCGCGTCTAGCACCACCGGGTCGAGCACGAACTCCGGCTCGCCGGTGCCTCGAAGCAGGCCCGTGCGCGGGAGCACTTCCAGCCCCGCGCGGGCACCCGCAGGCGCCACGGCCTCGATGCTGCGGACTGCCTGCCACAGCGGCCCGTGGAACATCGCCTCGCCATACAGGCGCTCTCCCGGCCCTCCCAGCCGCCGCGGCGGCACGCCGTCGCGCAGCGCGACGGCGGCCACTTCGGGCGGAGAGGGAAAACGCTCCGCCAGCAGGACGGTCGCTTCCACCACCGGGTCCACTCCAGCGTCGCCGTCGTCGAGGCTGCGCAGCTCGACGCGCACGCGCTCGCAGCCGCCCTCGGTGGCCAGGCGACGCACGGACAGCTCGAGCGTCTGCGGCGTATCGCCGAACGCCAGCCACCGGTGCGCGCGCAGCTCGCGCAGTCCAGTGACCGTCAGCTCGGGCAGCAGGCAGGACGCGCCCTCGGCGAGGATCTCGATGCTCATGGCGAGCGGCATCAGCGCGAGCGCGTGCAGTCCCGGATCGGTGTGCGAGACGGTCCCGCCGAGCGTGTGGTCGAGCAGGTAGCGGTCCTCGAGCGGATCGACAACCCGCTGTGCCACCAGCTCCACCCCCGGCTCCCAGCTGACGATCGTGCCGACGAGCGGCCGCCGGGCCTGTGCGACGGCGACCGCCGCGCCGCCGCTGAGATAGGCGCCCATGACCTGTTCGTTGGTGACGAGGAAGCGCTCCATCGTCTCCAGGTAGCCGTCGAGCGCGGCCGCCAGCTCGTCTTCGCCGCTCGCAATCGGCAACGCCGTGGTGGCTTCAGGCAGCGCCGCGGCGGCCTCAGGCAACGCCGCCGGTGCAGGCGAGGGCGCGGTCGCGTGGAGCGGTGTCGGTGCTCCTGTCCGCGCCACAGGCGACGCATCGCGCGGCGCGGCTTGTGCGTGCCCGTTGGGGGAAGCGGTGCTGCCCGCGGCGCCCGCGCCAGGCACCTGCGCCGGCGGGGCGTGGCCGTCCGCCGACCCGTTGTTCACGCCGGCGGACGGGCGCAGGCGCTCGAGCGCCTCGTCTGAGAGGTGCAGCATCGGCCACGTTGTCGACAGCGCGACCATGTGCGCGGGGTCGGCGCTCGCGCCGCAAGCGGGGTCGCGCCAGTCGAGCATCTGCGTGCGGCGCTGAGAGAACAGGTAGCCGAAGTCGAGATCGACGTCGTGCACAGCGAGCAAGCCCACGAGGTGGTTCAGCTGCGCGGTGCCGGTGCGGCGGGGCAGGTCGGTGGCGACCGCGCAGGCGGGGCGACCGCGCAGGATGTCCTGCACGAAGGAGGTCATGTTGCCGCGCGGGCCGACCTCGATGAATACGCGTGCGCCGTCGTCGTGCAGTGCCTGGATCGTCTCGCAGAAGCGCACCGGCCGCGTCCAGTGCTCGACGAGCAGCTCGCGGATTGCCTCGGGATCGTCGGGATAGGGGGCGGCGGTCGTGCACGACCACAGCGGCGTGCTCGCGCTGCGCACCGGCAGGCGCGCGAAGGTCGCGCGCAGATCCTCGGCGAACGGCGCGAACAGCGGCGTGTGCACGGCGCGGTCGTAGGGGAGCTGTTCGCACATCAGCCCCGCGGCGGTGGCGATCTCGCGCGCGCGGGCGATCGGCTGCGCCTTACCCACCAGCACGCTCTGGTGGGGGCAGTTGTCCATCGCCAGGTACAGCTCCCCCTCCGAGGACGATGCGCCGCTGGCTTCGCCTGCGATCTTGCGCGCGCTGGCGGCGTCGGCGCCGATCGCCAGCAGCACGGCAGCCGGCACCTCGTGACGCTCCGCGGCCTCCGCGTAGGAGGCGTACAGGCCATGACAGAAGGCCGCCAGGCGCTCGTCGGTGTCGACGTCCAGCGCCCCGGCTGCCATCGCCGCGGAATGCTCGCCGGTGCTGTGGCCGAGCATCGCGTCGCAGCGCCTCACCAGTCGCTGCATCACCGCGTAGGCGGCGGCATTGCCGGTGAGCACGGCCTCGACGGCGATGTCGAGCTCCATCAGCCGCTGATCTGTGTGCTGCTTCTCCGCCTCCGAAAAGGGCGGACGCGGATACACCCAGTCGCTCAGCAGATGTCCGCGTGGATGCCCGGCGTAGAGACGGTCGACGCGGTCGAACGCGGCGCGCGCCTCGGCGAACTGCAGGCACAGCCCGGCGAGCATGTGCGGATACTGCGCGCCCTCTCCGGGGAACACGAACACGACCTTGGCCTCACGGCCGAGCGGCTCGGCCTCGTAGTAGATGCCGGAGGTCGTCTTGATCCGCCGGCAGTTGGGGTCGCGCAGCTTCTCGATCGCCTGGCCGAGCTTGTGGCGCAGGTCCTCGGGCGAGGCGGCCACCACGGCCAGGCGTCGCTTGCCGGCGCCGGCGCCGAGCTGCTGGCTGAGCGTGAATGCAAGGTCTGCGAGCGCGAGCTCGCGCCCGCGGTCGAGCGCAGCCACGAGCTCGCTCGCCGTATCGAGGAGCGCCTGCGGCGAGTCGCCCTCGAGGATGAAGACCTCGCTGTCCCAGGGGGGGCGGTGCTCGGCGGGCTGCTCCACGCTCCAGTCCTCGAGCACCGCATGGGCGTTGATGCCGCCGAAGCCGAACGCGTTGACGGCGGCTCGCCGCGGCTCCGCGCCCCCGTGGATCCACGGGCGCGTCTCGGTGTTGATGTAGAAGGGCGTCCGCTCGAGGCCGAGCTCGGGGTTGGGCTGCTCGCAGCCGAGCGTCGGCGGCAGCACGCGGTGGTGCAGCGCGAGGGCGGTCTTGATCAGGCCGGCAACGCCGGCCGCGGGAATGGTGTGGCCGATCATCGACTTGACCGTCCCCAGGGCGCACCGCGGCAGCTCGCCCTCGCGCTCCCCGAACACGCGCGTCAGCGCCTGCACCTCGACCACGTCCCCGACCGGCGTGGCCGTGCCGTGCGCCTCCACCAGGCCGACGCTGTCCGGCGAGACGCCGGCGGCGGCGTATGCGCGGCGCAGCGCCAGCTCCTCGCCCTCCACGCGCGGCGCCATCACGCTCATCCCGCGCCCGTCGCTGGCGACGCCGACGCCGCGGATCACCGCGTACACGCGGTCGCCGTCGCGCAGCGCGTCATCCGCGCGCTTGAGCACCAGCGCGCCGATCCCCTCGCCCAGCAGCGTGCCGTCGGCGTCCTTGTCGAACGCGCGCAGCTGCTGGCGGCGCGAGAGCGCGCCGAGGCGGCAGAACAGGTTCAGCGTGGCGACCGGCATCCACACCTGCGCGCCGCCCGCGATCGCGAGATCGCAGTCGCCGGCGAGCAGGTCGCGCAGGGCGTGCTGCACCGCGACCAGCGACGAGGCGCACGCCGCGTCGACCGTGTACGCGGGGCCCATCAGATCGAGCCGGTTGGCAATACGACCGACGATGATGTTCGGGATCAGCGCGGGGACGGTTTCCGGTCCGAGCGGCGGCAGCACAGCCTGCAGCTCCAAGCGCAGCTGCTCGAGCTGCTCCTCGGGGCGATCGGGATCGAGCTGGCGCAGCAGCTCCAGCGTCTGGCCGATGACCAGGCCGCGCTGAACCGCGATCGCGTTGCCCCCGTTCAGGTAGGTCCCCTTGCCGAACACGATCGCCGTGCGGGCGCGAACCTCCTCGGGCAGCTCGGTCTTGCCCGCGTCCGCGAGCGCGTCGCGGGCGATTTTCAGCGCGAGCCACTGGTCGGGCTCGCCACCCACGGCAACCGGCGGGATGCCGTGCGCCAGCGGGTCGAACTGGGCCATCGCGCCGAGGTACCCGCCGCGCTTGCAGTACGTACGGTCCACGTCGGCGAAGTCGGGGTCGTAGTAGACGTCGGGGTCCCACGCCTCGGGCGGCGGGTCGGAGGTGGCGTCGACCTTGCCGAGGATGTTCCGCCAGTAGGCGTCGACGTCGCACGCGCCGGGGAACATGCACGCCATGCCGATGATCGCGACGCCCTGCGTGGGCTGCTCGCCGGACGCCGCGCTCACGCCTGCACCCCGGCAAGTCGGTTGAGCGCTTGCGTGCCCACGCCGACGACGTCCTGCAGCATCGCCAGCAGGCGCCCATCGGCGCCGTAGAACCAGTGGTCGGCGTGACACAGCGGCGGGCTGCTGGCCGGGCGGATGCGCAGCTCGTGACGCACGCGCTCTCCTTCGCTTGGCGCGCTCACCCGCACGTAGCCGCCGATCTCGGCCGGAAGCAGCGTCACGTCCCACTGCAGGCGCGCCCACAGCACCTGCACTTGCAGCGCACTGTCGAGCAGCACGGGGTCGAGCAGCCACCGTTGTCCCGCGGCGCCGGCCACGCAGTGCCCCGGCTGCGACGGGCTCAGCACGGCACTTGCGCCACGCTCATCCATGCCGTCGATCGCGGCGATCCCCTGGAAGATCGGGCCGTGGAAGAGCAGGTCGCGGTAGGCGTCCTCGATCGCCAGCGGGAAGGGCGCGAGCTCCGCGAGCGGCGCGGGCGCCGGGGGATGTGCGCCGCCGTCCATCCCGGGGTGCTGGTGCGCCACCGCCGGATCGTGCAGCTGCACGAGCGAGCGATAGTGCCGGCGAACACCGCCCGCGCCTGCGACCGTGACCTCGATCTCGTCGGCGCCGGCCGGCCGCGCCGCGTTGAGGCGAACGCTCGTCGGCCGGTCGTGCTCGAGCGCCAGGCCCGCCAGCAGGCGGATCTCGCGCAGGCCCGCGAGCTCTCGCCCGGGCTGCGCCGCGACGGCGAGCTCTGCCATCAGCTCCATTGCCACCGCGAACGGGAGCACCGGTCGGCCGTCGATGCGGTGATCGTCGAGGTAGCGATCGCGCTCGAGGTCGAACGTGTAGCGTGCCTCGAAGGAGTCCTCGACATGCGCGGGCCCATCGGACCCGTGCGCGAGGCCGTTCGTGCCGGCGAGCAGCGGCAGCTCGGAAGCGTTGGCGGTGGCGGGTGCCGTCTCGAGCGCCGCGGACGGGGCGGGCACGGAAGTTGACTCCATGAAGACGGCCTGCTCGGAGTCGGTGTCCCCGCGCGCCAGCCCGCTGCTCGCGCCGATCACGATCTCGGCCTCACCCTTCTGTCCGCGGGTGAGCTCCTCGTGCAACAGCGTGCAGCCCTGCTCGAGCCCGATCAGCGCGACGCCGCGGCGGTCGAACTCCCGCTCGAGCTCGGGCGAGACCATGCCGGCCGAGCGCCACGGCCCCCAGTCGACGGCCACCACCCGCGCCGGCCAGCGGCGGTCGAGCTCGTGTGCGAGCTTGGCGAGGACCTCGCTGGCGGCCGCGTAGTCGGCCTGTCCACGGTTGCCGAAGCGGCCGGATACGGAGCTGAACAGGACGAAGAAGCGCAAGGCGTCCGGCCGCAGCCGCTCGGCCAGCGTCTGCGCCGCGCCCGCCTTGGCGGCGATCACGCGCTCGAGCGAGTCGCGCTGCTTGTCGCTGATCAGCTTGTCCTCGATCAATCCGGCGCCGTGCACGACGCCGTCGATGCGGCCGTGGCGCTCGTACACGGAGTCGATCAGGTCGGCGAACGCGGGACGATCGGCCACGTCGCAGATCGCGTATTCGACCCGCGCGCCGGTCAGGCGCAAACGCTCGAGGTTCTCGCGCACCTCGCGGGCGCCCAGGATGCGCCGGCAGTCCTTCTCGACGATCGCGGGTGTCAGCATCATGTGCTCGCGCCTGCGCATCGCGATCAACGCCTCGCGGAGCTCTGCCGGCTCGCTCAGATGGGCGGTCTCGGGGCTCTCTGGCTCGTCGGAGGTGCGCCCCACGATTACCAGCGTCGGGCGGTAGCGCTGCGCCAGCGTATGCGCGACATGGGCTGTGATCCCGCGCGCGCCGCCGGTCACGAGCAGCACGCACTGCTCGTCGAGCGCCTGGCCGGCTGGCCGGTCGGCGAGCGGCGTCGGCACGAGGCCGAGCTGCGTGCGCTCGCCGTCTCGATAGCCGACCTCCACCAGCCCGTCCGCCGCCGACAGCTCGGCGAGCAGCTGCTCGGCGCTCTGCGCGGGCGAGGCTGCCGACAGGTCGACGGACTTGACGCGCAGCGCGGGCCACTCGTGTGCGAGCGTCTTGAGAAAGCCGTGAAGCGCCCCTTGCGGCGCCGCGCCGGGAGCGTGCTCGAGCCCACCGAGGCCGAATGCGCCCCCCAGGCGCGTCGCGCCGAGGATCGCGGCGCCCCCCGCCGCGGCCGCCTTCTCCAGGTCGGCTTGCAGCGCCTGGCAGAGTGCGAGCAGCACCGGTAGGTCGCCGTATTCGGGCCCCGGATCGCCGAGCGCCGCGAGGAACACGAGGGCCTTCACGCCATCGTGTTCCGCGCGCATGCGGGCGGCGAGCCGGGTGGCCTGCTCGCCGTCGTCTGGCTGCTCCGCGCGCGACAGGCGCACCACGCGCTGGCCCTGCTGCTCGAGGGCGTCGGCGAGCGCCTCGCCGACGCCCGTCTCATCATCGACGATCACCACGGCGCCGGCGCCGGCGAGTCCCGCCGCGCTGGTGATCGCGGGAGCGCTCGCGTGCTGCACGACGAACCGGCCGATGCGCTCATCCTCGGCCGGCCCCGGTTCAAAAGGGCGTTGCTCTCCCGACCCCGCCAAGGCGCCCGGTGGGCCCGCGTCGGGCACCGCCGGGCCCGCGTCAGGCGCCATCGGGCCCGCGATCGCGGCCTCGAGGATGTCGATCACGGCCCGCAACGTGCGGCTGGCGGTGAGCTGCTCGATGTCGATTGCTTCGCGCTCGGCCGGCGGCAGGCTCTGGGTGAACGTGCCGGCGATCTCCACGCGCTTGATCGAGTCGACGCCCAGGTCGCCCTCGAGATCGGCGTCGAGCCCGAGCATTTCCGTGGGATAGCCCGTCCGCTCGCTGACAAGTGCCAGCAGCCGCTGCTCGATCTGCTCGCGCGTCAGGGCCTGGGTCCTGTTGGCGGGCTGCTCGGGCGCCGACGGGGCCGCCGGTGGCCCAGCGGCCGGGGCGGCCACGACCGGGGCGAGCGGGGGAGGTCCGGCGGCGTGGGCCGCGGCGGGGAGCGCCGGCATGGGGCGCCGCGGCCCCGAGACCACGGGTCGCGCAGCGGGTGTGCCCTGAGCGACCCCGAGATAGCCGAGCATGACCGCGCGCTGGGTGTCGAGGAACTGCTGCATCACCTGCTGGTGGCGGAGCATCACGTCCGCCATGCGCTCGCCGGCGCCCGACGCGGGTGAGACCTCGCCGGCGCCGAGCGCTGGCCCAAGGATCTCGTCAACGGGCGGCCGATCGGCCAGCTCGAGCTGCTGTGGGACGGCGGCGGGTATGAGCGACCCGTCACCGTTCGTGCTCGTCCTGATCACGACTGTCTGCTCCTCTGGATCGGTTACAGAAATTGGTGTTGCCAGCGGGCGCGGCTCTCCCGCTGGCCAGGCGCGACCGCCGTCGATCAGCCAGCCGGCGTCTGTCCGGCTGCGATCGCGGCCACCGCTGTGCAGATCGATTTGCGCCGCCGGACGCCCCGCGAACAGGCGCGTGGGGTCCAGCGGCACGCCCTCAGCCGCGATCGCGGCGAGGCAGTGCAAGAGCGAGAGCACGCCCGAGCTGCCCGAGCGGTCCATCGAGACCGCGAGCTGCTCACGCCCCTCGAGGATCTCGGGAACGAGCCCCGTGAGCACCGAGCGCGGTCCGACCTCGATGAACACGCGGGCGCCGTCGCGGTACATCGCCTCGATCTCGCGCACGAACTCGACGGGTCGGATCAGGTGCTCGGCGAGTAGCGGCGCAATCGCCGTGGCCCGCCCCGCGTGGGCTTCGCCGGTCGTATTGGAGTACACCGGGATTTGCGGGTCCGCGAAGCTCACGCCCTGCAGCAGCGCGGCGAAGCGCTGCTGGGCGCCGGCCACGTGGGGGGAGTGAAATGCGCAGGCGACGGGCAGCATGCGCGCGCCGAGGTCGCGCTGGCGGCACCATTCGAGCGCCGCTTCGACGTGCTCGCGCGGCCCGGAGAGCACGGTCTGGCGCGGGGAGTTGAGGTTGGCGGTCACCACGCCCCCGCCCGCGAGCAGCGAGGTGAGCGCGGCGGGCGGGGAATCGACCGCGAGCATCGCCCCGGCCTCGGCCGCGGCGGCGTCCTTCATGAAGCGCCCACGCGCCTCGGAGATCCGCAGCAGTTGCTCGGCGTCGATCCCACCGGCAGCCGCGAGCGCGGCGAACTCGCCGTAGCTGTGCCCGGCCACCAGCTGCGGCCCGACGCCGAGCGCCGCCAGCACGCGCGTGTACGCGAGCTCGGTCGCTCCGAGCGCCGCCTGGGCCACGTGCGTGTCCGTCAGCTCGGCCTGGCGGCCGCGCTGCTCCTCGGGCGTGAAGGACGGCGGCGGGAACATGTAGCTGCTGAGCGGTCGCTCATAGCAGTCGGCGAGCACCCTGTCGGCGAGCTCCAGCTGCTCGCGGGCCTCAGGAAAGGCGATCGCCAGCTCGCGGCCCATGTCTATGCGCTGGGAGCCCTGTCCCGGGAACAGAAACGCCACCTTGCCCTCGACGCCGAGCGGCTGTTCGGCGAAGTGGATCCCGTCCCGCTCGTGTACGCGCACCTCGCCGGCTGCGAGCAGCTGCTGCGCCCGGGCCAGCTTGGCGCGCAGGTCATCGAGCGATTCGGCGACCAGCGCGAGCGTTGGGCATCCGCGCTCCCGACCGCGATCCACGCTCGCCAGCTCGTGGGCGAGCGCTTCGAGCTGTGGCTCCTCCCCCTGCGGTGACGATGCGCCGGCGGCGAGCCTCGCCGCGAGACGCTCGAGCGTGGCCGTCAGCTCTGCTCTGGACCCGCGCCAAATCAGCAGCTCGCCGGGCCAGCGCCGGACGGCGGCGTCCGCGTGCTCGAGGTAGGCGCCGTCGTACTCCTCGAGCGCGATGTGGAAGTCCGTGCCGCCGAAGCCGAACGCGCTCACCCCGGCGCGCCGCGGATGCGACGCACCGCCGCTCAGCCACGGACGCGGCTCGCTGTTGACGTAGAACGGGCTGTCGGCGAAGCGGGCTTTGGGGTTCGGTTCGGTCACACCGATCGTCGGCGGCAGCACCCGGTGGTGCAGCGCGAGCGCGGCCTTGATCACGCCCGCCACTCCGGCCGTCGCCTTCGTGTGGCCGATCATCGACTTGACGGAGCCGATCGCGCACCACTGGTGGCGCTCGGAGTGTTCGCCGAAGACAGTGCTGAGCGCCTTCACCTCCGCTTCGTCCCCGGCCACGGTGCCGGTCCCGTGTGCCTCCACCAGCCCGACCGTGTCAGGTGAGATGCCCGCCTGCGCGTAGGCGCGGCGCAGCGCGCGCATCTGGCCCTCGGGCCGTGGCGCGGTGAGGCTGCGGTCGCGGCCGTCGCTGGCGGCGCCGACGCCGCGGATGACAGCGTAGATGCGGTCGCCGTCGCGCTCGGCGTCAGCCAAGCGCTTGAGCACGATCGTCGCGAACCCCTCGCTGATCGCGATCCCGTCCGCGGCGGCGTCGAAGGGGCGGCAGTGGCCGCTGGGCGAGAGGGCGTGCGTCTTGGCGAAGCACAGATAGGCGAACGGGTTCTGGATGGCGTCGACGCCGCCGGCGAGCACCATGTCGCTGGTCCCGACCTGCAGCTCGCGCGCCGCGAGGCCGATCGCGCCGAGTGACGAGGCGCAGGCGGCGTCGACGGTGTAGTTCGTGCCGCCGAAGTCCAGGCGGTTGGCGATCCGACCTGCGGCGACGTTCATGAGCAGGCCGGCGAAGCTGTCCTCGGTCCACTCGGGGAGCGCCTCGAAGATCTGCTCTTGAAGCTCGGTGTGCGCGTCGCCCAGCAGTGACGGCAGCGCCGAGCGGACGGTGTACCCCACAGACTTGTCAGCGCCGCCGCCGCCGGCGCCGAGGATCACCGAGGTGCGCTCCCGGTCGAACGGGCGCGTCGCGTAGCCGGCGTCGCGCAGGGCGGCCTGCGCGGACAGCAGGGCGAGCAGCTGGAACGGCTCGATCGATTCCAGCGACTTCGGTGGCAGTCCCAGCGCGAGCGGGTCGAGCGCCACCGGATCGATGAAGCCGCCCCAGCGCGAGTACACCTTGTCGCGCGCGCCCGGGTCGGAGTCGTACATGAGCCGCCAATCCCAGCGCTCGGCGGGGATCTCGCGGATCGCGTCGACCTTGTCGAGGATGTTCGCCCAGAACGTCTCCACGTCGGGCGCGCCCGGAAGGATGCAGCCGACCCCCACGATCGCGACGTCGGCAGGTGGCGGAGGCGACGGTTCGGCCTCGGGCGCGGGCGCGGACAGCGCCTCCAGCAGCTCGCTGCTGCCGTGTGAGATCTCGCTGTGCAGATCGGCGAGCGTCGTCACCGAGTCGTGCAGCGCCGCAACCTGACCGATCATGTACATGCCGCGGTCCCACTGCTCGGCGGCCTCGACGGCGACGAGCCCGGAGTCGGCGCGGTCCACCCCCTTGGCCGCGATCCGCAGGCGTCCGATGTTCAGCTGCTCCAAGCGTCCGCGCAGCTCCTCCGCGTCGATCCCTTCGGCGTGCAGCTTGCGCCGCTCGGCCTCGAACTGCTCGACGAACGGCGAGGCCAGGCAGCGGGTGGCGTGGCCGGGGCCGCTCTCCAGCAGCGCGGTGTCCGCGGCAGTGACCGCCGCCTGCTGGAACAGCGGCGTGATCGCGCCACACTCGGTCGCCTCGCGCGTGAACAGGTAGGCGGTGCCCATCAGCGCGCCGACGCGGGCTCCGCGCTCGCTCACGGCGGCGGCGCTGGCGGCGGCCATCGCCGCCGAGCGCGCGTCGTGGATGCCACCGGCGAGCAGCACGTGGCAGTCGCTGGCGTCCCGCGGCAGCTCCTCGAGCAGGACGCGAAACATCGTGTCCCACAGCACGAAGCTCGTGCGCGGACCCACGTGCCCGCCGCACTCGCGGCCCTCGAACACGAACCGGCGGGCGCCTTCCTGCAGGTACAGCCTCAACAGCGCCGGCGAGGGGACGTGCAGATAGGTGGCGATCCCGTCGGCCTCGAGCGCACGCGCCTGGTCGGGGCGTCCACCGGCGATCAGCGCGAAGGGAGGCCTGTGCGCGCGCACGGCCGAGAGCTGCTCGGCGCGCAGCTCGGCGGGCACGAAGCCGAGGACCCCCACGCCCCACGGCCGCTCGCCGACGAGCTCGGCCGTGCGCGCCAGCAGCGCGTCGGCGTCGCCTCCGCGCATCAGCGCGAGCGCGAGGAAGGGAAGCGCGCCGCCCTCGGCCACGGCGGCGGCGAACTCCGCGCGGTCGCTCACGCGCGTCATCGGGCCCTGCACGAGCGGATAGCGGGTGCCGTGCGAGCGTGCGAGCCCGGCGCCCTCCGCCAGCGGGTTGGCGGCCGCGAGCGTCGGGCAGGCAGCGGCGATCGCCGAGCGCAGGCCGTCGATGATGCCGGCGACGTTGCCAAAGCGTCGCGCCAGATCGGCTGCGAACGCAGCGTCCTGCCCCAGCGGGAGCACGGCGTCGGCGCCCGGCCGGCCCGCGACGTGCGCCTTGACCGACGCACGCCACTGCTCGCGCGAGGCGCCGGTCGGCGCGAGCGCTTGCTCGGCGTCGCGCAGCAGCTCGAAGCCGCACAGACCCGGCCTGGCGTAGGCCCGAAACGGCGCGCCGAGCCCGCCGCCGAGCGTGGCCGTCTCGCTCCCGTCGATTCCCGCGAGCGTGGCCTTGAGGCTCGCGGGCAGGGGCGACTCGGGAGCCAGCAGGAGCTGCGCATCGAGCACCGCGCCGGCGGCGCCGGCCGCATAGGCGGCGGCCACCGTGTGCAGCCCGATGCCGCCGTGGACGAACACGGGTGTGCGCAGCGCGGCGAGCAGCCGCTGCGAGAGCACGAACGAGCCTTCCTCGCCGATCCATCCGCCCGCCTCGTGACCCTTGGCGATCACCGCGTCCGCGTGGGCGGCCTGCGCCGTGACGGCCTCGTCCGCTCGCGTCACCATGACGTACGCCTGCAGCCCCGCGCCGTGCACGAGCTCCACCAGCCGGCTCGTCTGCTCGGCCGGCGTGTGTGCCAAGACGATCGTGTCGAGGCCGTCGAGCGCGGCGCCGAGGACGAGCTCGAGCGCGTCCTGTCCGTCGACGAGCGCGCCGCGGCGTCCGTGCCCCAGCGTCGCGAGCTTGCGCAGCTGCGCCAAAGCACTGTCGAGATCGACCGCGAGCTCGAGGCTGACGACGCCGAGCGCGCCCGCTCGGCTGGCCGCGATCGGCACCGCGGCGTCCGCCGAGCCAGAAGGGCACAACACGATGAACTCGAACAACCTGCGCCTCCGTTTTGCCGCTTGAAGAGCGTTTGGAGAAGGGGTTAAGATCGCTGGCCTTGCGCTGAGCTGGATACGGCTCAGATACTGACTTTGCGGGGACTTTGGCCCAAGCGGACAGACCTTTCAAGCGCTGCATGCCAACGTTGCCCAAAGGTGCAGATCGCATTGACCGTGCGTCCTGGCCGACCCTAACCTTCTCCGGACAACCCAGATTGGGCGTCGGCCCCTCCGTACCGACGGCCGGCTAGCTCTGGTCTGGCAGCACCGTCAGCCACCTGTATCTAGAGCGGGAGCCGTCCCTTACTGCCATGTTGTCGCCGTCGCCGCAATCGGACCGTCCTTCGCCCCAGCAACTGCTGGAGTGGCTGTGCGACCCGCGCAGCCTCGAGCCGCTGGAGCCGGCCTCGCTAGCGGACGCTGACGAGGTGGGCGTTCATGCGGCGTGGGGGCGTGTGGCGGGACGGCCGGTCGTCTGCTACGCGCAGAACCCGTCGATCGCCGCCGGTGCGGTCGGCGTCGCCGAGGCCGAGGTGATCGTGCGCGCGCTGCGCCACAGCCGCCGGGCGGGTGTCCCGCTGATCTGCTTTCTCGAGTCCGCGGGGGCGCGCCTGCAGCAAGGTGTGGCGGCGCTCGGCGGCTTTGGGCGGATCTTCTTCGAGAACGTGGCTCTGGCGGGCCGTTCGCCGCAGATATCGGTGATCACCGGCGTCGCTGCCGGCGGCGCCTCCTACTCGCCGGCGCTCACCGACTTTGTGGTGATGACGAGCAGGGCCTCGATGTTCCTCACGGGCCCGCGGATCGTCAAGCTGGCGCTCGGCGAGGACGTGACGCCGTCCGCCCTCGGCGGCGTGAAGGTGCACGCGCGCAACGGCGTGTGCGACTTGGTCGCCGTCGACGACCGCGACGCGGCTCGCCTGGCGCGCGACTTGCTCGGCTACCTCCCGCAGAACTCGGCCCAGCCCTCGCCCGCTGCGCAGGCGGAGGACCCCACGGGGTCCGATCCGGCGGGCGTCCTACCGCCGAGGAGCCGCAGCCACTACGACGTGCGCGAGCTGATCGTGCGCATCGTCGACGGCGGTCGCTTCCGGGAGGTCTCAGAGCTGTGGGCGCGCAACATGGTCGTCGGCTTCGCGCGCCTGGAGGGACGCGCGGTCGCGGTGATCGCCAACCAGGCGCGCTACCGCGGCGGGATCATCGACGTCGAGGCCTCGCGCAAGGCCAGCAAGTTCATACGCACATGCGACGCGTTGCACATCCCCATGCTCGTGCTCGTGGACACGCCCGGGTTCATGCCCGGGAGCCGTCAGGAGGCGGCCGGCGTGATCGGCCACGGCGCCGAGCTGCTACGGGCGTTCGCCGCGGCCCGCTCGCCGCGCGTCACGGTGATCGTGCGCAAGGCGTTCGGCGGCGCTTTCATCACGATGAACTCCAAGGATCTTGGCGCCGACGCGTCGTTCTGCTGGCCGCAGGCGGAGATCGGCATCATGAGCGCGGAGAGCGCCGTCGAGATCATCCACGCGCGGCGGCTACGCGCGGCACGCATCGCGGATCTCCCCGCCCGGCTCGCTCGCCGCTACGCGCGGGACAGCCTCTCGCTCGACATCGCCCTTCGCTGCGGCGCGATCGACGCCGTCATCGACCCAGCCGAAACGCGCCGGCGTGTGGTGGCTGCTCTGCGGCTGGACTCCACCACGAGCACCTGCTGGGACCCGGCGATGATCGCACGAGCGCCGGCCGAGGGGGTCGAGCGGGTGGCTGTCGCAGCAGCCGTTCGAACGCCGCGCCGCGCGCGTGCAATCGGTAACAATCACAGCCTGTCCACTGCTCCGGAGGGAACACAGCTATGAAGCATGTCCGCCGTGCAACGATGATCGCTCTCGTCCTCGCAGCAGCCATGCCGGCGGCGCTCGCTGCAGCCACGGTGAAGCTGTCGGGCACGTACGAAACCAAGATCACGACGGACGGGACCCTGAACGGCACCTACAGGGTCACGTTCGACCCGGGGCAGTTCACGCTCCACGCCCCGTACGGGATAGTCGGCCACGGCACCTACTCGATCTCCGGCTCAAAGCTCACCTTGCATGGCCCGGGAGCGTGTACGGCGGCGGGCAGCTACGAAGTCAAAGTGTCGGGCTCCTGGCTGACGTTCAAGAAGTTCAAGGACCCGTGCCCGCGAGCGGCGATCCTCACCGCTCACGCGCTGAAGAAGGTCTGAGCGCGGAGCGCAAGCCGCTCACTCGTACTGCAGCGCGGCCAGCACGTTGAGCCGCGCTGCGCGGCGGGCCGGGAGGACCGCCGCGAGCAAGCCGCAGACGATCGCGGCGATGACGAACACCACCAGCGTCCCGACCGGGATGGTGAACGCGGGATATTCGATCGCCTGCCCGACCATCAGCGCGAGGACGATCCCCACGGGGATCCCCAGGGCGGCGCCGATCAGCGCCGTGATGACGCTCTCGTAGCGGATCATCCGCCGTAGCTGGCGGCGGGTCATGCCGACGGCGCGCAGCATCCCGAGCTCGCGCGTACGCTCGAACACGGTCAGCACGAGCGTGTTGACGATGCCGAAGATGCTGACGATGATCGACAGCGACAGCAGCACATAGAGGAGGTTGAGCAGCGTGTCGATGCCTTTCTCCTGGTTGTTCTTGAATTCGCTCTCGGTCTGGATCTTCGCGTCGGGGTAGTCGGCCAGCGCGCGTTCGAGCACGCGGGTGTTGGCGGCGGTGGCGCCACCCGCCATGTCGATGAAGGAGTAGACGTTCTGCGGGTTCTCGTATTCGCTGTCGAAGCGGGCCGTGGAGATCGTGACATCGCCGTAGGGGGAGCCCCCTTTCGGTGGCGCGTAGATGCCGCGAATCGTCAGTTCCATGACGTTCCCCAGCGGCGTCTCGACCGAGATCGGCGAGCCGACGTGCAGGTGTTCGGCTTTGGCGTAGGCCTTGGACACGAACGCCCCGCTGTGGCCGAGCTCGCCGGGCACCGCCTGTGAGCCGTGCTGCCAGCGGACGTCGATCACCTTGCTGATCTGGCCTTCCACTCCGCTCACCTGGATTTCGCTGCCGGCCACGCTGCCGGTGCCGGCGCGCACGCCGGCGACGACCTGCACGCCGGGCACCTTCGCGAGCGCTTCCGCGGAGGCTGTGGAGAGCGGCGAGAAGTTGTTCGCGGCGGTGAGCGCGTAGTCGCCGTGGAACAGCTCGTTGACGGAGCTCTCGAAGGTCGACTTCAGCCCGGCGGCGAGCACGGCCACGAGCGTGACCAGGGCGAGCCCGATCATCAGCGCGGACGCCGTCGAGGCCGTCCGCGAGGGGTCGCGGATGGCGTTGGCGCGCGCGAGCCTGCCGGCGGTGCCGCCGAGCTTCGTCGCGGGCCAGCCGAGCACGCTGGCGAGCGGCGGCACGAGCGTCTTCGCGAGCATCGCCACGCCGATGAACACGCCGGCGGCGCCGAGGCCGATCGTGAGCAGTCGCGTGCCCGTCGACAGCGAGCTGACGAACAGCCCGACCAGCATCAGCGCGACGGCGAGCGCGAGCGTCGCCAGCGCGGCGTAGGTGCCGAAGCGGGCGAAGCGCGACGGCGGCAGCAGCGCGCCCTCGCGCACAGCCGCGATCGGGGCCACGCGCGTCGCGCGGATCGCCGGGCGCAGCGCCGCGAGCACGGTGATGGCGACGCCGACGAGCAGCGAGACGACGATCGTGCGCGTGGCGAACACGGTCGCGGCCTGCGGCAGGTCGATGCCGAACGAGACGAACAGCGAGTTGAGTCCCTTCGCGAGGGCGAGCCCGAGGAACAGCCCGACGACGGAGGACAGCAGGCCGATGACGAACGCTTCGAGCAGCACGGCGCGCAGGAGCTGGCGTCGGGTGGCGCCGATCGTGCGCAGCGTCGCCAGCTCGCGGGTGCGCTGGGCGATCGTGATCGACAGCGTGTTGGCGATCACGAAGCTGCCGACGAACAGCGCCACGCCGGCGAACGCCAGCAGGAAGTCCTGGATGATCGACAGGAAGTTGCTGGTCGCTTTGGAGGCCTGTTTGGCCTGGGCTTCCCCGGTCCGCACCTGGGCGTCGCGGGGGAGCAGCGGCTTGATCTCCTTGACCACCTGCTCTGGCGTGTAGCCGGGGCGGTCGGCAATCGAGATCGAGGTGAGCTCGCCCTCCAGGCCGAAAAGCCGCTGGGCGATCGGAAAGTCGAAGATCGCCATCGTCGCCCCGCCGAGCGAGCTGGCGCCGCCGATCGTCACGATCCCCGCGATGCGCAGGTGCTGCTCGGGGCCACGGGCGATCACCCCGATCGTCTCCCCCACCGTGTAGTGGTGGCGTTCGGCGGTGTTGGCGTCGATCGCCACTGCCCCGGGGCCTTCCGGCCACGTGCCCTTCACGAGCGTGAGGGGGTTGAAGCGCTGGCTGCCGTGGGGGTGGACGCTGAACGCGAGCCCCGGGGCGCCGCCGACCGAGAGCACCTTGCCTTCGCGCCCGACGAGCTGGGCGCTGTCCGAGATCCCCCCGTCGGCGACGGCGACGCCCGGCAGCGCGCGAACCTTCGCGAGCAGCGATTCCGAGAACGCGGGGGCGGTGCCGCGGTTGTGTTCGGATTCCCCTTCCCCTCCACCGCCGATCGCGCTCTTGCTCGTGATGATCACGTCGGTGCGCTTGTAGACTTCGTGGAACACCGTCCCGAACGCCGATTTGATGGTGTCGGTGAGGATGTAGGTGCCGCTGATCATCGCCACGCCGAGGACGATGGCGGTTGCGGTGAGGGCCGCGCGCAGCTTGCGTGCGGCGAGGCCTTTGAGCGTGACGCCGATCACGTGAGGCCGATCAGGCCGCGAGCTCGCTCATCACGTTCACGACCTCGGCGGCGGTCGCGCCGTCGCCGAGCTCCTTGACGATCTGGCCGTCGGCGATGAACAGGATGCGATCGGCGATCGAGGCGGCGCGCGGGTCGTGGGTGACCATCACGGTCGTCTGGCCGTGGGTGTCGACAGAGTGGCGCATCAGCTCGAGGATCTCCGCGCCGGTCTTCGAGTCGAGATTGCCGGTGGGCTCGTCGGCGAGCAGGACCGTCGGACGCGTGATCAGCGAGCGGGCGATCGCGACGCGCTGCTGCTCCCCGCCGGAGAGCTGCGAGGGCCGGTGGCTGCGCCGGTGAGCGATACCCACTTCGGTTATCACCTGATCGACCCACGCCTTGTCGGGGTGCTCGCCGGCGATCGCGAGCGGGAGCACAATGTTCTCCTCAGCGTCGAGCATCGGCAGCAGGTTGAAGAACTGGAAGATGAAGCCGATGTGCTCGCGGCGCAGCCGCGTGAGTGCGGTGTCGTCGAGCCCGTTCAGCTCGATCCCCGCGATCGAGACCGTGCCGGAGGTCGGCTTGTCGAGGCCCGCCAGCAGGTGCATGAGCGTCGACTTGCCCGAGCCCGAGGGACCCATGACGGCGACGAGTTCCTGGGAGGCGACATCGAGGTCGACGCCGCCCAGCGCCTCGACGGCCGTGTCGCCCTCGCCGTAGCGACGCACCAGCGCCCGGGCTGCGACCGGTATGCCCGTGGGCGCCTTGGCGGGCGTGTCCTCGGCGGCGGACATCGGCCTCACGCTAGCCGATGCGCTCGAACGGTGCGGTGCTGCGCTCAGCCCGACGCCACACCTCCAGAGCGACGATGCGCCACGACGTTCGAATAGCAGCCCGCCCAGCCCGCCGGGTCGCGCGGGGGCCCGTTACTAGGATGCCCCAGACGGACGCCGCGGTTTGGTTTGGAGGAGCGCCCAGAGTGGGAAAGGAGACTGTGATGGTCGCCCGGCCGAGGGCACGCGCGCAGTACCCGAGGCGGACCGCCGTGGTCACGCTGCACGTGGCGTTCCTGTTGGCGGTGTCCGCGCAGTTCGCGCAGAGCGCCCCGGTGGCGCAGGCACGCACGGTCTGGCTGTGCCGGCCCGGTCTCGCCAGCGACCCGTGCGAGGCGTCGCGCGCTGCGACGGTGGTCAGCTACGAAGGCACCGTCCGCAGGGAATCCCTGCAGCCGCAGGTCGGCCGCGGGGCTCCACCGATCGATTGCTTCTATGTATATCCCACGGTGAGCACGCAGCGGGGCCCGAACGCGAACCTCGAGATCGAACCACAGGAGACGAGGGTAGCCGTGGCCCAGGCATCACGTTTCTCGGAGGACTGCAGGGTGTACGCGCCGATGTACCCGCAACTGACGCTGAATGCGATCGACAAACCGGGGCGCGCGTCACCGCTGGCCGCTCTCAAGGCCTATCTCGGGGTGCTGGGGGCGTGGCAGGAATACCTGCACAGGTACAACAGGGGTCGCGGGTTCGTGCTGATCGGTCACTCGCAGGGGGCACTCGTCCTGATCCAGCTGATCAAGGAACGGATCGATGCGAACGAGGCGCTCCGCAAGCGGCTCGTCTCGACGATCCTGCTCGGCGGCAACGTCCTGGTGCCGAGAGGCCGGATCGTCGGGGGGACCTTCCACCACGTCCCCGGCTGCGAGTCGGCCGCCGAGACGGGCTGCGTGATCGCCTACTCGTCGTTCGCCAAAGAACCGCCCGCAGATGCGTACTTCGGGCGTCCCGGAAGTCCGCTGCTGGAAGATGGCGAAGCGCCGGCGGGCACACAGGTGCTGTGCGTCAATCCCACCCTCCGCACCCAGGACGGCGCCGCCGCTGCGCTGCTGGCGTACGTGCCGACGACTTCGTCGCCGGCCCAGCGGATCGCGGGCTCGGCAGCGCCGCTCGCGCCGACGCCGTGGGTGGAGGAGGAGGATCTCGCGACCGCCCAGTGCGAGCATCGGAACGGAGCAAGCTGGCTTCAGATCAGCGTGAGCGCGGCAAGCGAAGGCGTGCTCCAGGAACGGACTGCACGTCAGGAAGTGCCCACCGAAGCGCTCGGGCCGGAATGGGGTCTTCACCTCGACGACGTGAACGTCGCGCTCGGCAACCTCGTGAGCACCGTCGCCAGCGAGAGTGCCACATACGTTCGGAGATCGAGTGGGATCGGCGGCTGACCACCGCTCTGAAATGCTGGATGAGCGGGAGCGAGGGGCGGAAGGCCCTTGACTCCGCGAACTGGCAGGCGCTTTTTCCGTGCCGAGAAAGCGCTCGACATCCGGCGAGGTCCTCTTTGCGTGCGCGTTGCTCTATTCGCCCCAGCGGGAGACCATTGGCTCAGGCGCCCACTTCGGCCAGGTGGCTGCCCCCATTGGGAGTCCCCCGAAGAACTCTGCGATTTTGAGTGGACCAGCGGTCCGCGAGTTGTCATACACAACGGCCCTGTCCGCCAGCGAGATAGCGTGCGCAACGAGTCGCCACAACCGCTGGTAGCGCTCACGAATCTTGTGCTCCGGCACGTCGTGCCCGCCCGCCTGCACCCGGTACGCAACGCGCCTGACCGCCAGCTCCTCTGGTACGAGCATCACATGGAGGACAACCTGATAGCGCGCCTCTTGCGCAGAACGAATTAGGTCGAGCTTCGACGGATGGGAGAAGACGGTCTCGGCGATAAACGACCGGCCGCTGGCGATGAGGTGCGCGCGAGTCTCGGCGGCTACCTGAGCGGCCTCGTAGGCGTGCGCATCGGAGTCGGCGGGCCACCTGGCCTTGGCGATTTCGTCCGCGTTGACATACACATAGCCCGGCAGCTCGAGCGCGAGAAACTCTGTGACGAACGTGGTCTTGCCCGAGCCATTCGGTCCAATGACCAAATGCAGCTGCTTCAAACGGACGCGCTCGTTCCGTCAGGCCGATACTCCGTCAGTTCGCCTTGCTCGTTCAGCGCCACGGTCGTGACCCCGCGCGCGGCAAGGACCGCGCCGAGGTTTGTCGTTCGCAGGCGCATGTCTAGCCGGGACTGCACCTCAGAATCGAACACGATTCCCTCCTCATCGGAGAGATGCTCGACTGGGAGAGCCCCTGCCAAAGCGGCTTCCACCCGATGCCTGGAAGCTGTCTGTCGCGCGCAAACCGACCTCCCCACGCGCGCCCAGTGCTCAAGCTGCTGCTTGGCCGAGCGATTCTCCTTGGCAGCCTCAACGACTGCGCTGTCGAATAGGTCGGATGCAACTCGCGTTGGCCGGTCGGCGGTGGCAGCCATGAGAAACTCCTTGGTAGAAGACTGCTACGCAGTGTAGCATAATGATACAGAGTTTGGCGCCTTCTCCAAGGGCGTCTGCTGGACCAACGCCGCGTCGTCGCCGTCCAGCCCAAGCCCTCATTCCTGTCGTTCTTCGAGAACCACACGGGGGAAAGCCCCGGAACGATGGGGCGTAAAGTACGGGAGCGACGGGGGTCCAACCAGCTCTGTACACCGCATCGGGATCCGGGTCTGAGCCCACGGCAGTCGTATACGGGATCAAGGATGATCACTGTCTGGCGCCCTACCGCAAACAGCCGTTAGCCGATGGTTCGTGTGTTTGGTGTCAGTCGGTGCGTTTGGAGGTCTTTGCTCTTGATTTCGGCACAGGCTTAAGGAGTTCCACCTTGCAGCTCAGGCCCTTGACCTTCGGCCAATCATCGTCGGCACCGACGATCGTGTCGATGTCCTCGTGGAGATCCGCGGTGGCCAGGATCAGCGCGTCAGGCATTCGTAGAGAGATGCGCTTGCCACGTAGCGTTGCCGCGCGGGCTGCCACCTCTCTGTCGACAGGCAAAAGATCCTTGACCAAGGCATCGAAGAAACGATCTACACGCTCATGGGAGTGGTGCCCCAAGGAAACGCCTGTCATCAGCTCGGCGTAGCTGATGACAGATGCCGCCAGCGGATGGCTGCCGACGATTTCCCTGAGCCTGCTGACTGCGATCTCGTGCAAAGCGTCGTCGGCGTCGAGGAAGCCGACGATGATTGGCGAGTCGAGCAGGATCAATCCCACTCCTGGCGCAATCTGCGAACAGCACGGCCCAGCTCGCCACCGGTACTTAGAGAGCCCGCAAACTCCTCGACGAGATCGTCCATGCGAGCGATCACGACGCGCCCTGGACCTTGCGCCTTGACCTGTACGACATCTCCCTCACGAAGCCCCGCCTCGCTAAAGGCCCCGATCGGGATTGTGATCTGATGCTTGCTTGAGA
>Ga0302326_10000120_pt1 | contig 206227 bp, 184 predicted proteins | sample Palsa_T0_3_FD_202264 | JGI IMG/M metagenome (GOLD analysis project Ga0302326, IMG submission 202264) | Peat permafrost microbial communities from Stordalen Mire near Abisko, Sweden - Palsa_T0_3 | ecosystem: Environmental > Terrestrial > Soil > Palsa > Peat permafrost | place: Sweden: Abisko...
CTCCTCCGACAGTGGTTTAAGCCCGCACACACCTGGGCCAATGAGCTACTCGAAGAGGAGGCTGACCTACGTCACGGCGGCCACCAGCGAACCCCAACTTCCGCGCCAACCTAAAGGCTCTCTACGCGCCCTGGGATCGCGTGGCTCTCGCCGGTCATCCCGACTGGCCCGCTCGCTACCCGCGCGAGGCCTGGAACTCAAAACGCGACCTCGCCTTCTATCTCGAAGAAGTACACGACATCCTGAACGCCGAGGACTATGAGGGGATCTAGAGACGAGGACGTGCTTCTCTGCGTCGGCCGTCGCCAATGGCGTGACCTCGTCGCCGAGCTCGGCCGCCGAGGCGGCGGCAAGAGCGAGGCTGGTGCCTTCCTGCTCGCCGAGCGCGACGGCGATGAACGCGCGGTTACACGCATCGTCTACTTCGACGATCTCGACCCCGACTGCTTGCAGGGCGCGATCCACTTCAACGGGCTTGCCTATAGCCCCCTCTCCGACATCTGCGATGCCGAGCGCCGCGTCGTCGTCGCCGACGTCCACAGCCACCCCTATGCAAGCGTCCGTCAAAGCTCCTACGACGAAGAAAGCCCGATGATCGCGCGGGAGGGGCACGTCGCTCTCATCGTCCCCAGGCTCGCGGTCGAACCGGTCAAACCCGTCGAGGTGGGCGTACATCGGTACGGTGGCGCTGCTGGGTGGCGAAGCTGGACAGGCTCCGAGGCCGCCCGGCGCCTGAAGCTGCGGTGGCTGCGATGACGCGTGCGGAGAACCTGCACCGCACTGCCAAGCAGCTCTTCGAGTCCGGCCAGGCCAGCTCGTTCGCTGAGGCCGAAGAGCTGCTCCGTCGTCTCGTCCTGCAGGTGGATGTCGGCCCTGACCTTCACGTTCGTCCGGCCGAGCAGGCTGCCCTGATGACGTCGATCAACGCCGGCGCGCGCGCCTTCCTCGGCGGCGTCCGCGTGCGTCTCGTCGACGATCGTCCGCTTGGTGTGGGTTGGGCGGCCGGCGCCTCGACCAGCGTCGTCTCAGCGCGGTTCGGCGGCGAGCTCGTGTCCGAGCTCGACCCTTCCTTACCGACGATCGCAATCAACTCGCCTCAGGCCGTGGGCTCGGTGATCATGCACACGAGATGCGTGGGTTGGAGCGGCGGCGTCGTCCAAGACGCGCGCGAGCGCGGGGAGGGGCACGGGATGCCGCTCGCGGGCGTCGTCGCCGGCGGCCTCGCCGTGAGCGAGGCCTTCCAGCACGCCTGCCGAGCTCCTGAAGCGGCGCGTCGCGACGTTGGGCTCTCGCTCTGGGAACCAGGCACCGATTGGCGCTCGTGCTCGGTGGGTCCTGCCCTCGCGTTCCTGCCGCTCTCTCTTTGGCTGCTCGGGCCCGGGCATCTCGGCCAGGCCTACGCCTGGTCGCTAGGGATGCTGCCGTACCAACAACGCGGTGATCTGACCGCGTACCTCGTCGATACCGACTTCCTCATCACCGGCAATCTCGCGACAGGCCTCCTCTCAACCGAGAGCGATGTCCGTTCCCGCAAGACCCGCGTCGTCGCTGCCGCGCTCGAGTCGCGGGGCTTCAAGACGGCAATCGTCGAGCGGCTCTTCGACGAGCACACCTGGCCGAGCGCAGACGAGCCGACGCTCGCCCTTGCGGGCTTCGACTCGCCGGTCCCCCGCGCCGTCCTCGGCGACGAGCGGTTCGCGCGCGTCGTCGACGCGGGCCTCGGCCGCGGTGCCGTCGAGTACCTCGACATGGTCCTTCACACGTTTCCCTCACAGCTGTCTCCCGCGACGGAGTTCGCGGCGCGCCAGCCATCGCAGGGAGAGCTGCCTGAGCTCTACAGCAGCGAGATCGACGACCTCGTCGCTGCCGGCGCGAGCCGCGCCGAGGCCGAATGTGGGATGGCGGAAATCGCCGGAATCTCCGTCGCGGCCTCCTTCGTGGGCGGGGTTGCGGGCGCACTCGTCGTCGCCGATGTGCTGCGCAGTCTCCACGGCGGCCGCGAGATCGCGATCCTGCAGCTCGACCTGCGCACCCCGAACGAGCTCGCCGTCGTCGACAACCGCGCCGCCGACGGAGCCAACCCTGGCTTCGTGCGCCTGTGCCGCTAACGCGGTGGCTCAGCGCGCCCCCGTTTCAGCTCGGCTTGCGAGCGGCTTCCGGCAGTCGGTCCGCCTCGATCACTAACTGACCGGGCTCGACGCGGAGTGCGGCCGCGACGCGGAGGAGAGTCGCATGGCTGGGGTTGCGGACGCCGCGCTCGAGGCCACCGATGTGGGTGACGTGCACCTCAGCGGCGTCGACGAGGGCTTCTTGCGAGAGACCGCAGAGCTTGCCAACATCGCGAGAGACCTCGTAAAAAGCGTCAGAAAAGACCTCGCGGTCGACTGGGCCGACCGCGCATCGACTGAGGCTGCGATTCGCCGCACGATCAGGCGCCTGCTGCGCGAGCACGAGCACGAGCACCAGTGACCGGCTGCGGCGGCTGGAGGCGGATGCGGCCAGGACATCAACCACTTCGCCCAGCTCGTGCTCGACCAAGCCAAGGCCCTCTACTGGTACTGGCCCGACGTTGAGGGCCGACGGTTCGGCGGCGACCATCGCGCGGATGCTCGGTGGGCCCCGAATTGCGGCTTGAGAGCAGACAGACAAAGTTTCCTGGATCTGAATATTTGCGGACTTGGCAAAGTCTAGTGTGCGGGCAATCTTTTCTGCTAGCCTCGTTTCGTTATGACCGCAAACGAGACCATCGAGGCAACGGATCTCACGGACGCGGCAGTTGCACGACTACGGGAGATGCTCCCGAACACCTGGACCGTGGAGCGGTCGACACGGTCGGAGGTGGCTGCCGACTCGGGACAGGCCCGCACGCCGACGGACAGCGCGATAGACCTCCGTGACCCGAGGGGGACCTATGTCACGCTTGCGGTTGAGGCGAAGCGATCATTCGATCCTCGCGCTGTCGAGCGACTCTCCGGCGGGCTGTCGAGCGTCATCCGCTCGATTGCCGGCCACATCCCCCTTCTCGTGGTCGCTCCATGGATCAGCTCGCGAACTCAGGAGCTGCTCACCAGGGACGGCATCAACTTCATCGACCTCACCGGTAACGCGCGAATCAAGCTGGAGAACCCCGCGCTCTACATAAGTGCCGTCGGAGCCGCCAGGAACCCCCAGCCCATGCCTCGCGGCCAGGCGAGGGTCCGCGGGCCCAAGGCCGCACGGCTCATCCGCCTGCTCATCGACGTCAGTCCGCCCTACGGAGTAACCGAAATCGCAGCCGCGACGGGCCTAACGCAGGGCTACGTCTCGCGGCTGCTCGACGCGCTGGACCAAGACGCGCTTGTCGAGCGCACCCGTCGCGGACGGGTGCAGGACGCCGATATGCCCGGGCTGCTGCGACGGTGGGCGGAGTCATACGACGTGCTCAAGAGCAACGATGCGTCCACCTTCCTCGCGCCGGGCGGGGCAAACGATGCGCTCTCGCAGCTCGCAGAGCTGTCCGGGCCGCCGTTGCTGGCGGTCACAGGATCGTTCGCCGCCGTGCGGCTCGCACCCGTCGCCGCGCCGGCACTGCTCATCGCGTACTGCAACGAGATCGAGGCACTGGCCAACACGCTCGGCTTGCTTCCGGCCGACGAGGGAGCCAACGTCGTCCTGCTCCGAGCGTTCGATCCGGTCGTGTGGGAGCGGGGGACAGAAGACGCGGGCCTGCGCTACGTCGCGCCCTCCCAGGCCGCCGTCGACTGCCTGACGGGCACAGGCAGGATGCCGGCCGAGGGCGAAGCCCTCGTCGCGTGGATGGCGGAGAACGAGCCGCGCTGGCGGCTGCCCTCGATCGCCGATCTTCACCTCTCTAAGGCGGACGCGTGACCGGCGCGAGCGATGTTTCGCGACCTCAGGACCTCGACGCGCGATACGTAGCTGCCCGGCGAGTCCTACTCGACGCCCTGACCGTGCTCGCACCACACGGCGACGCCATCATCCTGGCCGGTGCCCAGGCCGTCTATCTCCACACGGGCACCGCCGACCTGGCCATCGCCCCCTACACCACCGACGGCGATCTCGTACTGGACCCGCTTCTCCTCGGCGAGGCTCCGGAGCTCGACGCCGGGATGTCCGCAGCAGGGTTCCATCTGCAGCAGCAGCCCGGCGGTCACGTCGAGCCGGGCATCTGGCTGGCGAGCGCGTCCGCGGCCGGCGAGGAGTTCCTGGTTCCGGTCGATCTGATCGTTCCCGAGGGCGCCGCGTCGGGCACCGGCAGACGTGCCGCACGCCTGAGCGGCCACGGCGCTCGCGCTGCTCGGCGCGCGGTCGGACTCGAGGCAGCATTGGTCGACAACAGCACGATGACCATCGCGGCGCTGGACCCAGCAGACGAGCGCTCGCTACAAGCGAGGGTCGCCGGCCCCGCCGCGCTGCTCGTCGCAAAGGCCCACAAGCTCCACGACCGCGTCGCAAGCGGTCACGCCGCCCGGCTCGACGACAAGGACGCCTCCGATGTCGTGCGACTCATGCAGACGACGAGGCCGGACGAGATCGCAGTCACGCTCAGCGCCCTCGCCCAGGATGCGATCGCCGGGCCTCCGACGACCGCGGCGCTCACCTACATTGAGGAGCTGTTCGGCAGACGCGGACGCCCCGGCATCGAGATGGCGTCAAGAGCATTGCGAACTGCGATCCCCGAGGACCGCGTACAGGCGATCTGCCTCGCATACGTCACCGCTCTGCGCCCGACGGCGCTCTGAGTGAGCTGAGCTGGGCCGTGCCGTCGGCTCTCATCGAAACGGCAAGGACGTCGCCGGGGTGCAGAAGTTCGCGCGCGGCGGTCCGGCCGAGACGGATGACGCCGGAGCGCTCCTTCTCGCCGTAGCGCGGGTCCCATCGGCAGGCGAGCTCGCGACCGACCAATAGCACAGAGATGTCCTGCCGCTCCTGCGGAAGGATGGTCTTCGTCGCGCCGATGGGGATACGTACCTGCCCCGCCTTGATGTCATTCTCGGTCACGCGCTGAGAACGAAAATGTGGGGTTACGGGTGCCTCGCGCGTTCGGGCTGGAAACGCCGTCGACGGTTTGGACCGTGTCACCTTCGTTGTCTTTGGTACGGCTCCGGTCGACCTTATGGCCTCGCTGGTCTCTCCTCGGATGCCGTGGCGCTTGCGGTGCCAGTCGCCATCGCGCAGGTTCGCAAACGGCATCACCGGATCGCCGGTGGGCAGCGCGGCGCGGGTCGTCTGCGAGACACCAGCAGCAAACGCTCGCAGCATTTGCTCCTCAGCGCCCTTGAAGTCGTCGGTTGGGGCGTAGTGGACGTGCAACTCGCCGAGGACTGACAGGGCCTTCAGCCACCAGCCGCCCTTGTGAGGCTTCGCAGCCCCAATCCGCGTCTTGTAGTACTGGCGTACACGGGTGCGGAGCGGCTGTCCGGCCAGGCCGATGTAGAGCACGCACTCATCCGGCAGCCAGTAAGAGCCGATGCGCTCTGCCACCTGCGCGCGCGTCGGGTGCTCACCGTCGAGTGTCAAGGCCGGACACGAGATCAGCAGCTCATCCACTGCTGCATCGCCCAAAGGGCAGTCGGTCAGTGCGTCGGCGACGCTGCCGGTCGAGGTCAGCGATACGAGGTATACGCCGGTTCGGGTCTCGGGAACTCGCGCTCCCCAATCAACGCAGCCACCCGACTCAAGGCCCGCTACCGCGAGCAGGCTGGCGACGGTCGAGGGCATGTGCGCATCCTAGATCGCAGCCGGACTCCGACGATGGGTCTCTCGTTCGGTGTGAGACACCCCTCGGGCGTCGGCTGGCTTGACGACTCCCGGCGCAGCCTCGAGAGCCCGAACTTGGAGTGGCCTCGGTAGTGCGTCTACTTCGCGGGGTCTGAGCGGTCGCGATCGCCATCGTGGTCGGCTGCCGCCTGCTGCTCGCGCCAACGACGGTCGCCGCGAGCGCGGCCACGGTGGCGCTCGGCCTGGTGCTTGTGCGGCTTGCACAGCGGACATCCGGCGCGCGTGCTCTTAGGACCCCTGCGCCGGTGATGTGCCATCCGAAGGATGGTTGCATGGCTCGCCACGAGTCGGCGTTCCCAGCCCTCTCCCATGGTTCCATTGAAGGTTCCGTGTTGAGCAAATCCAGCCCCACCGAACCCGAGCCAACCCCAGCAAACACAGGCCATCCGGCCCCACCTGACCCCCCCTTGGGCGACCTCATAACCCGAAGGTCGCGGGTTCGAATCCCGCCCCCGCTATGTCAGCCGAGGGCTCCCCCTCTAGAAAGGTCATTTGGAGGGCGTTTACGGGACAGGAGCCCATCACGGACCTAACCGGGCATGCGGGCAACCAATCGAGAGGGCCGATGCTCGTGATGCTTCTATGCCACCCGCCGTCCACAATGCTGCCCTGCTGTCACGTCGGACCAGAGCCGGCGCGTTTGCAGTCTGCGCATGGAGCCCACCGCCCACCAACGACATCGTTGCGGTCGCGTCGGGGCGAGGGCCTTTGACTTACGACGGCCGTCCTGGGGGCCCGTGAGCGGCTCTGGGTCGGAGATCCAATCGCGTTCGTATCCGCCGCCCTCATGTGCTCAGGATGTAGTGACCGTGTCACCTGAGCCGTCTGCGGTGGTTTTGCTACCTCTAGTACGCTCAAAATACGTCTCGATCTCAGGCTCGAAAACGTCGAGCGATACGTTGCGCTTCTGCCAAGGGGAGAACACCGTTAGTCCACCACCGATGTGACCAAGTGCATCCCACATATCGCGATGAGTGCGCTCGAGAACATCCGATCCGTGCGCTGCTCGATGCCGGATCCGCGTATGAGGAGGATCCGGTCAGCCGACCGCCAGGGCGAGTGAAGCGTCAATAGGTCGGCGGGCTGCTGAGCGCCGCTACGCTCGGCGTCTCGAGAGTCGAGGGCCAATCGCCGCCCTGCCGGAGCAGCGTCCAAATCACGTGGCGGTGCTCAGGGGATGTCGCTCACGGCGCGATCCGCGAGGCAGATCCCATTTGCCATCAGCCAGTGGAGATCCATTTCGGCTTTCTGATCCCGTAGGGCCTGCGCGAGACCGAGCATTGTGTAGACCGGGACCCCGGACTCGATGCGGTCGTTGACGTCCTCGACCCGGTCGCGTCGCACGGTGACATGGTCGGGCTCGTGGAAGCGGACGTCGCTGACGCGGACTTTTGCTGGCCCGCTGAGCCTGTCGAGGATGAGGTAGAGCTTGTCGTTGTCGATCTGCAGTGTGGGGTTGGCGGGCTCGATGACCGCGAGCGAGCGGTTGCCCTCACCGGCCGGTACGGCGAGTTTGCCCGGTCTGACCTCGATCAGCTCAGGCCCGAATGCCGTTGGAATATCCGCGTCGATCACCTCCTCCAGGAGGGCCATGTACTCATCGTCGGTGAGGTCCTCGATGTGTTCGGCAGCCGCAGTCTCGAACAGGTGGTCCTCGGTCTCGGGTGGGCTGGGGCGGGCCTCGACCTTGCCGATCTCGACGACGGCGCCGGGGCCGAACGGGCCGCCGTTCTCACGCAGCAGCTTGCGCGTGATGAGATCAGTCCTCGGGGTGGTTGGCCGGATGTTCTCGAAGGTCTCCGTGTCGATGCCGGCCACGCAGATCCGTTCGTCGGTGGCCATCCGTGTCACGTGGTTGACGACGATCTGCATTGGCTCAGAGGTGGATGATCTCCACGGCGGGCCAGCGCTCGGCGAGATACTCCGCGACCAGTCGGCGGTGGCAGTGCTCGGCGGTCGCCTCGCTGCAGAGCATCGCCGTGCGGGTGGCGAAGTCCTCGGGTGAGAGCTTCTCGGCTATGCCCCGTTCAGCCATCAGCCGGAGGAACGCGCGCTCGTAGGCGCCCCAGTCGCCTTTGCGCTTCTTGTACTCGTCCAGGAGCTGCTGCGTGGGTGCGAGCAGCGGCTCGTGCTCGTAGCTTGCGCCGATGAGCTCACCGAGAAGGTATGGGAGGTCCTTCGCCTTGGCGAAGCCGGCGAGCTGCGAGGAGTTGTTCAGCCGGACGTCGAGCAGACGTCCGACGCGGGCCTCGCCTAGGCGGCGGAAGAAGTGCTCAGCCGTGCTCTGCGTGAAACCGATTGTGTAGATCTCCACAGCTCCTCCTCTCCGAGCAGCGACACCTGAGCGTGATCTCCTGGAAGCGCGACCGTCGCCTCGGTGCGGATGCCCCCGTCGGGCAGGATGTGGTGCAGCTGCACCCCGTGGTCGGTGAGCACCTTGCCGACCAACAGGCGCCGGTGGCAGTCGGTGTGGTCGACCTCGCTGCAGAGCAGCGCCAGCCGGAATCTGTCCGAGCCGCGGATCACACGGTCCACGGCCTCCGTAAACGCCGTCTCCTGGGACATCGGGCCGTACAGAGCGTGCCCCTCGGCGTCGTAGTGTTCCTCCTGGGTGGGACGCCCGCCGAGCTCCTCGCCGAGGAACAGGTAACCCACGTCGCGCAGCGGCAACTTGGCTTCCAGCGCGTCGCGGTTGAACTGCGGCGCGTAGCGTGAGTAGGGGTAGGAGCGGACGTCGACGACGAACTCGATCTCCTCACCCTGCAGCAGCGCGAGGAGGTGCTCGAACTCGTGGTTTGAGTGGCCCACGGTCCAGACCGCTTTGGGTGCTGGGGTCACGGTCCCATGGTACGGGGCGGTGGGGATGCGAAGGTCGCGCGGCGGCCTACTCGATGCAGCTACCGCCGGAGCCGTTCCAACTAGACGGCAAGGTCGCCGCTTGGGCCAAACTCACGAGCGGGTCGGCCCTCGCGCCGTGGCGCGCTAGCTTGGGCAGATGGACAGTTCATGGCTGGAGGAGGCTGCGGAGAAGGCGCTTGCGAGCACCGATGTGCTCGTCGGCGAAGATGGCCCCTGGCAGGCGAACGCCTGCGTACAGTGGCTCCTCGATCAGAACGTCCAGGCCGAGGGGTACCGGGCGGCAGCCGAGCGGCTCGCCGCCGGAGCGCCGGGCTGGCACGAACAGGACTCCCTGCTCTATCCGATCGTCTACCTCTACCGCCACTACGTCGAGCTGCGGCTGAAGGGTCTGATGGCGCTCGACCAGCGCCTCGCGGGAGAGCCGCTCGTGGTCCCCGAAACACACGATCTCGTGAACCTGTGGGCGAGCGTGAAGCCCGCCCTGCTGCGCGAAGCCGAGGCCGGGGACCGCGAGCGCAAGCGCGAGATCCGCCAGATCGAGCGTGTGATCAAAGAGCTCGCCGCGCTCGACCCGCGCGGGACGGCGTTCCGCTACCGCACCGACGCTCACGGCGGGAGGCCGCTGCCCGACGGCGCCAGCCGGCTGAATCTGCACCAGTTCGCGAGCACGATGGCCAAGCTCGGGCGAGCGCTCGACGACATAAGCAACTGGTTCGACGTTTTGCTCGAACACGAGCGCGAGATCGCCAGCGAATACGGCCCTGATCGAGGCCGTCCGCGAGCGCCTACGGGGTCGCGTAGAGCAGGCTCAGCGTCGCGGTGGCCTCGGTCACGATGTCGACGGTGCCGCTAGCGGCCAGGGTCGCCACCGCGGCGGCGGCCAGCCGCGCTCCGGGAAGCAACGGTGTGATGGCTGACGGTGGGTTCAGCTGGTCGAGGTCGGCGCAGAGGCGCAGGCACTTCTGAACGCTCAACAGCACGTCGCGTGGTTTGCGCTCGCTGGAGCTCCGTCGGTAGGCGCCGATCTGCTGCTCAGCGACGGCGGCCGCGGTGTCATCGTGGATCTGCTCGAGGCTGTCGAGGCCGAGGATCCGTGCGTCGCCGGGGTGGGCTTCTTCGAGCAGTGCGGCGCGCGCCCACGTGTGTGTCGCCCGGTCGGCCAGGCGGTAGAGGCGCCGCAGGTCGCGGGCCGGTTCCTGGGCCTCCTCGGGAGCCTCGACACCGGCCGCGTGCAGCTGCAGGGCGAGCGGGCGGCTGAGCTGCACATAGAGCGAGCCGAGGAAGTAGGCGGAGAGCGCGGGAAGCTCACCGGCGGCGATCAGCGGCTGGGAGGTGAGGCGCAAGAACCCCGGCGAGCCCCCGCCGCCGCTCGCGGAGACGCTGTCCCAGAGCAGACGCCAGATCGCCGTCGGGTCCTGCTCGTCGGGAAGGATCTGATGAAAGAGCTCCAGCCGTCCCTTGGCCTGCGCCTCGGTTGAGCTCCAGCGCTCGGCGTAGTCATCGAGCGTGGGCTCGCGCTCGAGCTTGTCCACGAGCAGACCCCACTCCTCGATGAAGGCGAGCACCTCACGGGCGAGGACCGGGTCGCCGGCGCGCCGACGGACGAGATCGTCGAAGGCCTCTCCCTGCTCTCCTGGCAGCGGCGCGCGCAGCGTGCTCAGCGCGGTCGCCGTGGCGGCGGGCTCCTCTGCGCCGAAATAGCGCGCCAGGCCGCTCAGGTGCTGCGCCTCCAGCGCCTGCTCCGCGTCACGCTGTTCGGCGGTGTAGGCCCCCACTGCGTGGGGCTGGGCCTTCAGGAATCGACGGTAGAGCGTCGCCCACTCACCGTCGGCACTCAGCAACTCGCTGGCCTCGGATCCGAACGCGGCCCATGCGGCCTGCTCGATGTGCGGGCGCAGCAGCTCGCGCGCGGCCGGGAACTCGTGTGCCCGGAGGCACAGCCTGATGCCGAGCGCTGCGGCCTGGCCTCGAACGGCGTCGCGCGTGAGGATGCGGCGCACGAGCCGCCAGTCGCCGTCGGTTAGGTGTTGGGGCGAGGCGGCCGTCCCGTCCGGGTTCAGCGCGACCGCCACCCGCGGCGGTCGGCGGGTCTTCAGGTAGCTCTGGCGCTCGTAGCCGAGTACACGGCCGAGGCGCTCGGCGGGCAGAGGCTCGCCGCGCCGGCTGCCGACGAGCGCTCGCAGTGCGGTCGTCGGAACGGGGCTGCCTACATCCGCGAGCTCAAGCTGGAGCTGCTCGACGATCGAAGGGTCTTGAATAGTCATAGCGATAGTGTAACGTGAACCTCGTGAAGAGTGAGCCGGGACCGATCCGCAGCGCCTGGGTGCAAGCTATGGCCGAGGGCATAGGCCTCCACCTACCCGCCGGCGTCGGCATCCTCGTCCGCGGGGTTCCGTTGCTGGCACTGGCGGCCCTCGCACACCTCGTGCTCGATGTCTCAGCTCCGATCAGCCTCGCGGGCGCCGGTGTCGCCACGAACGCCTACTGGATCCTGAGCCATCTGGTCAACCGCGGCTAGCGCGCGGCGGCGCGAAGGTCGGGCTAGTGGGTCGTCCGTGATTGTTTGACCGGAAACTCGCTGCCGTTGGCGAACTGGGATCTGTGTTCCCGAGCCAGGAGGTGGTGATGCGTCCGCCAGAGGTGTTCGTGCGTGAGCTTTCCCCCGAGGAGGGTGCGCGTTTGAAGCAGGTTTCCAAGCGCGCGAAGTATCAGGCCAAGCGTCAAAGGGCGATGATCGTGCTGGCCTCAGCGACGTTGATGAGTGCGCCGGAGATCGCGAGGTTGATGCGCACCGATGAGTCGCATGTGCGCAAGGTGATCCATGCTTTCAACGAGGAGGGGTTCAGCTCGCTTGACCCTGATTATCGGGGCGGGCGCCCCAAGAAGACGACACCCGGCGACCGCGACCGGATTGTCGCGGTCGCGCGCGCCCGCCCCGACACGCAGGGTGTCCCGCTCACCCGCTGGTCGCTGTCGAAGCTCGCGCCGCACCTGGCCGGGATAGGCATCCTCGTCAGCCGCGAGGCATTGCGTCAGCTGCTGATCGACGCCGGGCTCTCCCACCAGCGCACCCGCTCGTGGAAGTGGAGCCCGGACCCAGAGTTCAAGGAGAAGGCCGAGCGTGTCCTGGCGCTCTACAGAGCCAAACCCGAGGGCGGGGTCGTTGTCTGTTTCGACGAGATGGGGCCGATCCAGCTGATCCCGCACCACGGCTCTGGCTGGACGGCGCGCAAGCGACCCGGACGGCTCAGGGCGACCTATAAGCGCCCGCATGGCGTGCGCTACCTGTTTGCCGCCTATGACGTGCACTCAGACCGGCTTCACGGCCGTCTGCGTGAGCACAAGAACGCCGGGGAGGTGCTCGCGTTCTTCAAGCAGATCCGGATGCGCTACCCCCCGAAGCTGCGGATCTACCTCGTGATGGACAACCTCTCCACGCACAAGACCGACAAGATCCGCGAATGGGCCGAGAAAGCAAACGTGGAGCTCGTATTCACGCCCACCTACGCGAGCTTCCTGAACCGCATCGAGTGTCATTTCTGGGCGATCGGCGAGTTCGTCGTCAAGAACGCCGACTACCCCGGCTGGGACACCCTCGCCAAAGCGATGGCGGAGCACATCCGCTACCGCAACGGACCCCACCGCGACCGCCGACTCATCCAAGCCGAGCGCCGCCTACTGATCGCCGCCTGAACCAGGAAGTTACCGGCGCAACGTTCACGGACGACCCACTAGCCGTTGGTGTACCAGTCGGCGGGCACGAGCGCGCGGCCGCCGCGCCAGGTGTTCTCCCCGACGGCGTCGGCGAACCAGGGCGCCGTGAGCTCGGCGTGGTCCATGACGATGATCTGCATCTGCCCGGCGAGGCTCTCGACGGTGGAGTGCAGCAGGTCGAAGATGCGGGCCACCTGTTGCTGGTCCTCGTCATCGAGCTGATCGACGCGACGATCGGGATCATCACGCTTCGCGACAGGGAAGAACGCCTGCGTGGGCTGATCGAGCAGCAGCATCCGCGGCACTGGGCGCTTGTGCTCGATGAAGTAGCGGTGCAGCGCGAGCAGCGTGACGACGTGGTAGCCGACCCAGTTCTTGCCGCTGCCGATGTCCTCGTTCAACCACACCGGCCCGTCGCGGTCGCGCGCGACGACCGTCAGCGCGACGGGGTCGAGCTGCACGCCGTCCTGGGAGTAGCCGAGGCGAAGCGCCTTGGCCATCCCGGTCATGTCGGCCCCCACGTAGGAGAGCGCGTTCTCGGTGCGCCGCCGGGTCGAGTCGGCGCTCAGAGACTCCTCGAGGGCCTCGACGCGAGCGCCCGCCAACTCGACAGCATGACGCAGACCGTCCAGCGAGCAATGATCGCCGGTTGGATGTTCCTCGAGGAACCCGGCGATGCGACCCCGCAAATATGACTGCTGCTCGAGCCGGCCGCGGGCCAGGCGCGCCGCATTGTCTCGGGCGAGGAGCGCCCTGAGCTCGGTGTCCGCCTGCTCCAATCGTCCGGCGTGCTCGTGGATGCGCAGGTCGAGATCGTCGATCACCGACTGCAGCTGCGGCGCCACGGCGACCGAGGCCTGGGTCTGAGCGTTGACGCGCTCAAGCTCGCTGCGCAGCTGCGCCGCGGACGGGGTGCCATTGAGATCCTCGCTTCCGCAGAGCGGGCAGATGTCGTCGCCGGCCTCGGCGTCTGGCAGAAGCTCGAGGCTCAGCAGCCTTGCGCGGTGCTCACCGGCCTCGCTGGCGAAGTCGGAGGCGAGGCGCTGGCGCTGGATGAGCACTCGTCGCTCGGCGCGCAGCTCGCGGATGCTCTCGCCGAGCTCGCTCTTTCGGTCCTGAAGCGCGGCGATCTGATCTCCCCCGCCCGTGAGGGTCACCGGCACGGCGGCGGGCGGACCCTCGCTGAGGGCTCGCAGGATCTCGCGTGGCTGGCGGTCGGCGAGCTCGCCGTCGGGCAGGAGGCCGTTGGAGCGGGCGTCTGTGAGCAGCTCCTGTTCGCGTGTGGCGAGGGCACTCGACTGACCCTCGGCATCGGCGAGCGCGGCGCGGGCGCTTCGTAGCTGGGCACGGCGGGTGCGAAGCTCGCTGCGTTGGGACAGCGCGTCGGTGTCGACCGCGCCGAGGAAGTAGGGCAGGGTGTCGCGGATGTGCTGCTCCTTGAAGTTGTCCTCCTGGCGGTCGAAGAGGTACTTGGGGTCGGCGATCAGCCGCTGGGGCTGAAGGACGTAGGCGATGGCGTGACGCAGGCTGGCGCTGACCGGATCGCGAGTGGAGCCCTCCGGTGGCTCCTGGACGTTCTCGACGATGCCGATCATGCGCCCGAGCTCCGCGGTGACCGTCGCGATGTTGGTGGTGTGGGCGATCTCCTCGGGGGCGGGAGCATCGCTTCGGCCGGTCAGGAGCATCGCGTCATCTGTGGTCTTCTGGCCCTTCGGCGGGCGGCGGCGCGCCACGAACACCGGCTGGCCGTCGATTTTCAGGCGCAGGCCGTACCAGCCGATGGTCTCGAGCTCGTCGCCCTTGTAGACGCCGTGGCCTTTGCTGCCGAGGCAGTAGTCGACGATCTCGAGCACGGCGGACTTGCCGGTGTCGCTGACGCCGGTGATCACGTTGAGCTGGCCGTGGCGGAAATGGACCTCGTGGCGTCGTTGCCCGTCGCGGTGGTAGAGGACGATCGAGTCGAGCTGCATCAGAGCGAGAGCCCCCAGGAGGAAAGGATCGTGGCAGGATCGCCGGCTCTGGCCAGCCAGCGACCGGTGAAACGGGCACGATCACGGACGCGACGCAGCTCGTCGCTCTGTGCACCGCGTGCGGGTTTGCGGAGCTCTCCGGGCGTCAGGGATCCGTCGCGTCCGATCGAGATCGCGCGGCGAGCGGCTCCGAAGCGGAGAGCCTCGCGTGTGTGGGGGACGAGCTGGCGAGCCAGCGGAGGGATCAGGACGCGCGCCTGCGGCTGGCGGTCGAGCCACGTGAACATCGAGGTGGCGATCGTAGGCAGCGACTCGCGTGTGGGCTCGTGCAGGACCACGGGGACCGCGAGGAAGGCGAGCGCGAACGGCAGCGGCCGGGCGCTCTCGGTCTGATGCCCCGCCGCCGCCTCGATGAGGATCACGGCCAGGAACGCGGGGTTCAGGAGGGTGCGAAGCTCGATCGGCCGGTTTGCCCAGGCTCTCACGCGGCCTCCTGGCCACCGGAGGCGCTGTCGATGCGCTCGCGTGCGGCGTACGGATGCCAGGCGAGACGCTCGTCGTTGGCGAGCTGGTGCAGGGAGCCGCGCTGGATGAACCCGTCCGGGGTCTCAGGACGCAACGGCTGTGACACATCGACCTCCATCGTGTCCCACAGCTCGTGTCCGCCCGACGCGAGGGCGTCGGCGTCGGCGTCCTCGCCGAGGCTGCGCAGCATCCGCTCGGCGGCGATCAGCCAGCGGGCGAAGAGCTCGTCCTCGTAGCGCTCGTACTCGTGCGGACCGAGCAGCCCGCGGCGCGCCCACCGCGAGCGGTGGGCGAAGGCGCGCTGGTAGTCCTGCTGTGCATGCTGGAGGCGCAGGTCGCTGGCGGCGATCGCCCGAAGGCACAAGAGGAAGCGGGCACTCACGGGATCGAAGGACGGGAGCTCGCCGTCCTCGAAGTCCTCGATGCGCAGAATCGGCAACGCGTGGTCAGAGAGGGAACGGCGGGCCTCGTCGATCGCCTCGCGGAGAATGTCGGCGCTCACCTCGAGGCGGCCGGCGAGTGCCGCCACGGCCAGCGGCCACCACGCCCCCTCGACCGAGTCGGCCATCGCGGGGATGAAGCGGTGCTCGTGGGTTGGTGCGAGGAGTTCCTGGAGCCGCGTGCGCATCGCCATGGCCTGGAGGGCGCCGTCGGCGACCGTGACGTTCTGCAGAAGCTCGCGGCGCTCCAAGGGCTCGAGGGCGAGGAAGGTGGCGCGGTCCTTCGCCGTGCCTGCGGGGCCGTCGGCGTCCTGTGCGATCTCGGTGAGGGTGGTGAGCGCGAGGTCGACGTCGCGAGGCGATGACTGCGTGAGTGCCTGCAGGGCGCTGCCGGGGCGCGCGTGCAGGGTCGTCAGGAGCGTCATCACGCGTGTCTGCGAGGGCTCGAGGGCGGTCCACTCCTGCGACCAGATCGCGAGCGTGCGCCACGTCTTGGCGCTGGTGTCGAGGAGTTCGCCCTCGCTGTTGAGACTGTGGTTGACCTGGAGCACGCGCTTCGGGGTGTCGGCGCCGTAGTCGATGGCGACGTCGTCGAAGATCTCGAGCGTGACCGTGGCGTCAGTGCCGGCGAGGGCATGAGGCATGAGCTCGAGCAGTGCGGCCTGGCACTGGTAGATGTATCCCAGCGCCGGGCCCGCCGCGGAGTGCGCTGGTGAGGAGGTCACCGGCGCGTGGAACTGGGCGCGAAGCGACCCATCGGCAAGCGCACTGCAGCTCGCTCGGGGGAGGCCATGGAGCCAGCATATTGGAACCCGTTGACTTCGTTCACGGCGCCACTCCGATTGGCTTGGCCTGCTCGCCCAGCTTCAGGGGCAGGCGCCGACGGACGTCGGCGCTCGCGGCTTCGCAGGTCCCGCGTTCGGAGCGGTGTCATCGCTTCAACCGAGCGGTCACGGCCGCTGCGAGCTTGGCGCCCTTGACCGGGGCGAACGCGGGTTGTTCGCGAACGTCGCCGTCAGCTGAGCGGTGGATTCGTTCGGCTGCGCGGTCGAGGCGAGCCAATACATCCCGCATCGCGCGGCGCGCTGTCGCCTGGGCCAGGGCGACGCTGAGCCCAAATGGAACTCCGACGCGCCGGCAGAATGCGATGAGCTCGACGGCCGTCGCGACGGCTTGATCGTAGGACGCGTCGAGGGTGTTGTCCGCGTGGCGCAGCTCGTTCTCGATCCAATGCGGCACATCGACACCGAGCCACTGAACGAACTCCAGTGTATTCAGCGAGCCGCAGACCGAGAACGTGAAGACGGTCGGCGCTGGCTTGACGTCACGAGCGGCACACTCGTAGTGATAATCGGAGACCAAGTTCTTCGCGGCATTGACGTCATAGATGATCTGGGTGACAAAGAACGAGCAACCCGCCGCCTGCTTCGCCAGCAGACGGAGGTGCTCTCCGCGCCCGAGCGTGTGCCGCCCGCGAGCACCTCGCTCACCCCTCCAAAGCGTGCTTCGCACCCGCGCCGATCGGGCCGAGAACGTGCCCGTCGCTCTCGCTAAGAGCATGCAGCACTGCGACCGTGATGTCGACTTCGACCCTCCATCCGCTCCTCCGTATAGTCGAACACGACTGAGCAAAGTTGGCCTCCGCGCAGGCCAACCATCACCAGATCCGTTCGCTCAGCCACCGCCGGCCCGCCAAATGCCAAACCGCCCAAGCACGAATCGCGGTCGCAGGTTTAGCGATCAATCCTGCCCCCGCTATGAAGGAAAAGCCCCGCTCCGGAGGCTGTCGTGCAAAGTGCGGGACAGCTCACTGGGTGGGGCTTTTCTATTGAATTTGGGCTGTCAGGCGCTGGCTGCGGGAGGGCACCCCGGGTCGGCGGGCTTTAGCCGCTGGGCCTGCGGTGGCGCCAGAGCTTTAGAAGGTTGTGGGTTGTGGCGATGAGCTGCCACTCGGCTTCGCACGCCGGTAGGCCGCGGCGCATGAAGCGATCCGCTCGTCTGATCGTCTTCGTGTTGGCGAATACCGGCTCGACGATCTGCTTTCGCCGGCGATGGGCACGGACGGCAGCTGGCTCTTGGAGTAGGGCGTGCATTCGCTTTGCGGTCTCGCTGTGTGGCTTTGCGGTCTTGCGCTTGGAGGCGTTGACCTGGCTGAACGGTGGCACGAGCACCGAGACGCCTTTGCGTTCGGTGAGCTTCACGGCTCGCTCGCTCCAGTAGCCACCGTCTGCAACGACGGTCCCGATCGGCTCGCTGATGCCCGCACTCTGGATCGCTCGTGACGCCTGGGCGATCATCGGCGGCAGCTGGCGTGAGTCGTTCGGTTCCTGTGTCAAGGCAGCCGCGAGGATCACCTGCTCGGGGCTCGCGATGACCTGAGCGTTGTAGCCCTGCATGAGCGTCATCTTGTCTTTCATCACGCGGCTGTCGGGGTCGGTCACGTTCAGCCTCGACTGCGTGAGTTCGTGCTGCCCAGGCGGCTGTGGCTTTCGCCCGGCCAGTTTCTTGCCGGCTTTCTGCTCCCAGCGCTCGCGGTCACGAAGATGTTCACAGAAGGTCTGCTCGCGCTCTGCGTGCTCGGCCTCGAGCTCGGCCTTGCAACGCTCGAGACGAGCGCGGCGGCTCCGACGATCGGCGAGCTCCGCCGGTAGCTCATCACCACGTGAGCGCACCCCGAACTCTGCATCCTCCCGGGCGTCCGCGTCGGCGGCCTCCTCGAGGATCTGCTTCATCTCCGTGTTGATCGACTCGTAGGTCTTTGTCTGACAGAGCGCCGCGTTGGCCGCGATTTTCGTGCCGTCCAGAGCGACCAGGCCAACCGAGACCAAGCCGGCCTTGGCGCACAGCTCAAGGACAGCGGTGAACAGGCCAGCGAGCGCCTGCTCATGGCGAGCGCGAAAGCGCGCGATCGTGGCGTGATCAGGAGCCTGGTTGGCGCTGATCACGCGAAAGGCGACATCCTCTTGACAACGGCGCTCGATCATCCGCGAGGAGCGCTCGCCGACGGCATACGCGTAGAGCAGCAGCGCGACCATCATCTGCGGGTCGAACGCCGCCCGACCCCAGCCGTCGGCGCGATAGGCGCCGTAGATCCCGCTCAGGTCGATCTGCTCGACTGCATCAAGCACGCACCACGCCAAGTGATCCTCGCCCAGCCAGTCGCGCAGGCTCGGCGGCAACAACAGCTCCTGATCACGATCACACGCGAGGAAGTTCTGCGGCATCGCCGACCTCCAAAGCTCGGGGACACCGCCATCGTCTTAAACCCGCCGGACGACAAACCCGACCAGGTTTGCGCGACAGCCTCAAATCCGGGGTTTTTTTGTTTGTAGCAGGGGGGCAAGCACAGCAGATTGTCGACGTAGGTCGATTTGCCGCTGTTGCTGCGCACCCGCGGGTCACATCTGCGCCGTCATCGCTCGCGGGAGTATGTCGTCCCAATTGTCGTGGGCGCATGGATTCCTGCTACCCGCGTAAGGCTTCCGCCGGCATGATCCGTTCGCGAGGGTTTGGCTCCCCGTACGGCCCGTCTGTCTCGCGACGTATCGTCGCGTGAGATGATCCCCAGCCATCGACCCTTGCGAACTGTTCAGCTGAGCGGTAGGATTGACCTCGAGTTGTCTGCTCGCGCTGTGCGCAGACGAGCAAGAAAGCGATCTCGAGGCGCTCTTCGTCGATTATGGACGAGGCTCAGCACTTCGGAGGGTGCTGCTGCCACCGCGGTTGCCGAGAGGTTTGGCGCCGAGTTGAGACGAGCGACTGTTCGGATCGGCCCAATTGGCGCCGGCAAGATCCCGGCGGGAACGACGTCTTGCACATCGCCTCGTAGCTGAATAGCATCACGCCGTGTGGAGATAGAAATGTCGTCCTTGGACCTGATCGTCGATGCGGTTCGCAGACAGGAGTGCATCCTATTTCTCGGCGCCGGAGTGCATGCGCCGCCACCGGATGGCTCTGTCCACAAGTGGCCCCGAGAGCAGTGTCCAGCTCTTGGTGCAGATCTGAGTATGAAGCTTGCAAGTCTCTGTGGGCTAGCCGAGCGCTACCCAATGGAGGATACGAGCAACCTGGCGCGCGTGGCGACCTTCTTTGAGAATCAGTTCTCGCGCCATCGTCTCGTGCAGACCATCGCGCACGAGGTGCAGGATCGACGTATGCCTTCGCCTATCCTGCGGAGGCTCGCGTCGCTTGACTTTCCGCTGGTGGTCAGCACAAACGTGGACGGACTGTTCGAAGACGCGCTCTACAAAGCTGGGAAGAAGCCTCGCTTGGCGATCTATACGTCGGAGAGCCAAAGGGCCGACGATCCTGATATACGAGGAGCCGACAGCCCGATTGTGTACAAGCTGCACGGTGACCTGGGGCACCCCGAGTCGGTGGTGGTGACTGATGAGGATCTCATGACGTTCACTATGCGGATGACCGAAAGCGACGCCTTCAACCCCGTTCCGGTCAGTCTGAAATATCACCTCACGAAGTGGACAACGCTGTTTGTCGGGTACAGTCTTCGCGACTACAACCTACGCCTACTGCTCACGACGCTGCGGTGGCGCATCGACAGCGCAAACATGCCGGACATGTTCTCGGTAGATCTGAATCCAGACCCGCTGGTTCTCGAGGTCTGGGAGAACAAGCACCGCTATGTCAAGTTTCTCGCCGAAGATGTGTGGGCGTTCGTGCCGAGTCTCTGCGAGGGTGTGTACGGCAGGGAGCACCCGCAATAACAGGCGAGGCTGGTCAATGCCTGCCGGACCGGCCCTACTGCGGTATCCGGCCTTTTGGGTACGCTGACCACAAGATCTTCTTCGCGCGAGCGGCTGAGACGCAGCGTCTCAGCAGGCTGGTGGCGATCAGCCGTGGGGTCCTGCTCTACGGTGACTCCGGCACGGGCAAGTCTTCGCTAGTTAACGCCGGACTGCTCCCGACCCTCGTCAAGGACGGGACGGCATGCGAGTGCCTGCGTGTCCAGCCCAGGCCGGGAGAAGAGATCATGCTCGAGAGGATCGAGAACGCAGGGGCGAACTCGGAGTCTTCGCTTGTGGGACATGACGAGGGTGCTTTGCAGCTCGCGTTCTCCATCGCGAGCTTCGAGCGGCGAGTGCGAGCTGCGTGCGCGCACCACGAGCTGCTGCTCGTGTTCGATCACTTCGAGAACATCATCGTGCTGTTCGACAGAGTCGAGCTCGAGGGCGCCAGACAACGTCTCATCGACGTTCTCGTCGGCTTGCTGCACGACGACACGCTCAAAGTCAAGCTTCTACTGGTGTTTCGCGAGGACTATCTCGGGTGGATAACGGAGCTGCTGGCAGCGTGTCCGGACCGCTTCCTCGGAGACCTTCGACTTCGAGCCCCGGGGGCGGACGCGCTCGAGCGAATAATATGCGGGCCGTTCGAGCAGTATCCTGGCCACTACGATCCCGAGCTTGCGCCGAGCTTGGTGCAGTGCCTCTTGAGTCTGCTCGCTGAGCGCTTTGGCGCCGGCGAGGTGAGTCTCTCGGAAGTGCAGACGGTGTGTCTGCGGTTGTGGCAGTCCGAGGAGCCACAGATGCTGCTCGAATCGAGGGAGCCCCAGGGTATTCTCGAGGACTATTTGAGCGAGGAGCTCGACGAGATGACGCCGCGGATGAGGGAGGCGGCGATCATCCTGCTGAGTCAGATGGTCACTCCGGCCCGTACCCGCAACGTCATCTCCGGCGAGGATCTCGCACGACGTATGTCCGAGAACAACGGCATCTCTCCGACGCTCATCCGGGAGACGCTGCAGCAGCTTGACCAGGGCTCGCGCCTGGTGCACTGCGAGCGCCGCCGCGAGCTGCGGCTATATGAGATCGCGAGCGAGTCTCTCGTTCCATGGATCAGCGAGCGCAGCGAGCAGTTGGAGCGCCAACGTGAGCATAGCCGCGACCAACGTCGACGATCGCTGCTGTGGAGGATGGCCACTGGGGCGATGCTCGTGTCTGCAATTTTGGCTGCGCTCACCGCGTGGGCGCTGGTCCAGCGCGGTACGGCGAGACGCGCCGAGCTGGCCAGCCGCCGAGAGGCGGCCGCAGCGACGTCGCTGGCCCTGCTCTCGGCATCGCAACAAGAGCCCGCGGATCGCCCTGAAGCCTCACTGCTTCTGGCACTCGACGCCTACGAGATGAATGCCAGCGGGCAGGCGCGAAGCATCCTTACATCTGCGCTCGAGGAAGCCGGCAGCGATGGGGTCCTCGGTATCCTCCACGGAGCGACCGCAGACGTTTCGAGTCTCGCCTTTAGCCGAAACGGCCAGGTGCTCATCGCCGGTACCGGCGACGGCACCGCCAGGCTGTGGAATGTCTCGAAGCGCAAGCAGATCGCGGTGATAACGGCTGGTAGCGAAGCTGTCAAGACGGTCACATTCGCCCCTGATGGAAATCTCTTCGCGACTGCCGACGAAGACGGCACGATCAAGCTGTGGGATGCGCGAACCTATCAGCAGCTCGGCAGCCCGATCGATACGCATGATCGGGTACTCGAGGACGTCGCATTCTCTCCCAACGGCAAAATGCTCGCCGCGGGTGGCCTGGATGGGCCACTGTCGACGTGGAGCGTGGCGACCCACAAGGAGCTGGGTGCCCCGTTCACCGCGACCAGGGTGATGAGTGTGGCATTCAGTCCAAGTGGGCGGATTCTGGCGACGGGCGGCAATCAACGTGTGGTACGGCTGTGGAGCGTCAGAACGCATCGGCAGCTGGGCGGTCCGCTCACGACCCTCACTAACGAGGTGGCCGAGGTGGCGTTTAGTCCCGATGGGCGAGCACTGGCGACGTTGACGACGGAATTGTTTGGGAGTGGCAAGATCGAGTTGTGGAACGTAGCCAGCCACAGGCAACTCGGCACAGCAATTGGCGGGAATAAAGAGATCAGCGGCTTCTCTTTCGCTGGCAACGGCCGGACCCTGGCTGCAGGCGGAAATGGTGGCACGACCCTCTGGAGCGTGGTGAGTGACAAGGAGATCGGTCAGCCGCTGAGCGGTGCAAACCACGTCGCGACCGTAGCCTTCAGTCCTGATGACGGCATCCTCGCCTCCTCCGAAGGCGATCTCGTCGAGCTAGCGCTGGCCGCACCTGTGCGCTCACTTGAAGCGCTCGGCCGTGCTGGAGCTAGGCTACTCGGCTTCGCGAGCGACGGGCGCTCGCTGGTGTCAGTCAGCTCGAGCGGCCAGGTGCGTCACTGGAGCCCTATGAGTCATGCACAGCTCGGCCCCACTCACGATGCGTTGCCGGTCGCTGCGCGCTGTAGAGCGCTGAGCCCTGACGGAAACACGCTCGCGTCCGTGGATCGTGCCGGAACGATATGGCTCTGGGATCTAGTCACTGGGCACCTGCTCGCGACCATCTCGACCGGCCTGGCCTTGGAAGGAGAACCAAGCGAAGATGAATACGCGGGCTGCGCCCAACGTCTCAGCCTCAGTCCAAACGGGCGGTTGCTCGCGGCCATCGCTGGAGAAGCTGGCGAAGAAGTGCAACTCTGGAACACGTTGACCCGGAGTATTGTCGGGCACCTTGTGGACCATGGAGAATCGTTTCGCAAGATTGTGTTCAGCTCTGACGGAGGCACTCTGGTGTCAGTTGCCATGAGGTCGACCTCTAGCGAACGTCGTAGTCGTATCCAGCTCTGGAATGTAAAAAGTCGCCGTCGAGTGGTTCAGGGCATCGCGGTCGCTGGCGAAGTAGGCCAAATTGTCAGCGGCCCGGACGGACGCTCCGTCGCGTTCGTGCATATCACCAAGGAATCTGCCGAAGTCGGAGGAGTGCTCCTGTGGGAAGCCAGCGCTAGCAAGCCTCTCGGTCGGTTGCCGCTGGCCCAAAGCGAATTGGTGGCTAACATCACGCTCAGCCCTAATGGGCAGACGCTTGCCACGGTGAGCGGCGAAGCCGGCGGAGATGAAGAAGCAGGCGGGGAGGTCCGACTTTGGGACCCCGCGAATCGTGAGCCGGTTGGCTCGCCTCTGACTGAAGCTCCGGAATCGGTCCGAAGCGTCGTCTTCAACCCGAGCGGGACAACTCTGGCGCTCTTGGTCGAAGGAGGGGCGATCAGGCTCTGGCGAGGAATCCTGTGGACCAACCTACGCGAACTGCACGCAAAAGTGTGCGGGCTCGTCGGCGAAGGGCTGATGCGGACCGAATGGAGCGCCATCGTACCCGGGATCCCCTACAGCCGGATCTGCTGAGTTCCGGAGGCGAACCAGCTTCGGTGCTCAGTGCGAGCGCTGCCGGTGCCTCCACGAGGTCGTTGGCAGGCTCGCATTCTCGTCAGAAGCTCCGGGTCAAGAGAAAGCCAAGGGAAGGTCCGAAAGCAGCCGCAAGTCGCGAACCTGGGCGATCCCGCTCAAGCGGACGACCACAGCAGCGTATGCGCGAGATCCGGACGAAGGAGACCGGCGACTATGCAATCTGGTACCGCGTACGACGGCGGCTACTCGAGTGCGTCGGGCTCTTGATCGACATGGACAAGATGACTTTCTGGGAGGCTATACCGGACGATGAGCCGGATACCGTCGTGGACGAGCTTGGCGAGCTTCAGCGGTGGACAGAGGCAGTCTTGGAGGGGATTGGACAACGATACTCGGACGACCGCCTGAGGGCCAAGATCGCGGCGCTGCGAGAAACCAGCGGCCGCACTCCCGCCGAGATTGAGACGGCCTCTCGCTTGGCCGGCAAGCTCGAGGCCAAGTTGTGACGACGAGATGGGGCTCGCGGCGTTCCACGGCATGCTCGCCAACGAACGCCTATGAAGTGCCGAGCTTTCCGGACTTGCCCACCTCGAGTACCCAAGACCGATTGTCGGGAGTTGCCTTTGCTTCGGCAGGGCATCGAGTTGAGTTGTTGCGGTGTAGGACGAGCTATTCGCGCTCAGTCCCTTCGTTGAGGATCGCGAGGTACTGGTCGTAGATGTAGAGCTTGCCGCGTCGCCGGCCGGTGGCCTCTCGGAGAATGCCGGCGTTCTCGAGGCGGCCGAGCGCCGCGTAGACGGGCGGGCTCGTGAGCCCCAGTTGCTCAGCGATCGACGAGGCTCCCACGAGAACGTAGCGCGCGGCGAGATCATGCACACGGTGGGCCGTTGTCGCACCTCGGCCGAACTCGTGGATCGCCTGTCGGTCAGACTCGATCATCGCCACGAGGCGTTGTGTAGTTCGCGTAGTTGACTCTGCGACGTCTATGACTCCCTGCAGGAAGAACGTCAGCCAGCCCTCCCAGTCACCGCCGGTCCGCACACGCTGAAGGTGTTCGTAGTAGGCCTCGCGGTGGCGCTTGAAGTAGAGGCTGAGGTACAGCAGGGGGCTGCGCATAACGCCCTCCGAGCAAAGCAGCAGTGTGATCAGCAGGCGGCCCACGCGGCCGTTACCGTCGAGGAAGGGGTGGATGCTCTCGAACTGAACGTGCGCGAGCGCTGCCTTGATCAGGATGGGCGTGGCCTGGGGCTCGTCATGGATGAACCGCTCGAGCGCGGCTATCGCCGGAGCGACCTCCTGGGCCGGTGGGGGGACGAAGCGAGCGAGCTCTGGCCGGCTCCCGCCGAGCCAATTCTGTGTGCGGCGAAACTCGCCGGGAGCCTTCTGGGAGCCCCGACCGCTCTGCAGCAGCCGAGCATGCACTTCGCGCAAGAGCCGGCCGCTAAGTGGCGGTGCGCCCGGCTGTGCGATCTGGGCGAGGCCGTGGTTCAGCGCAGCGATGTAGTTGGCAGTTTCCTGGGCGTCCTCACGCAGCAGCCCAGGGGCAGCGTCGTGCTCGAACAGCAACAGATCCGACAGCGAGGACTGAGTGCCCTCGATTTGTGAGGACAGCACAGCCTCCTTGCGCACGAACGTGTAGATGAACTGGTCCGGGTCCGGGAGTAGGAGCGTGACTCCGTCGAGTCGGCCCAGAGCCTGGTTCGCGCGATCCAGCAGCGTCTGCATTGCGACATCGACGCGAAGCGGCGGGTCGGGCGGCAGCGGCCTCGGATGAAAAGCCCAGAAACCGTCCGGGCCGGCCCCGGCAAGACGGAACTCGCCGGCTCGCGCACTTGCCGACGGTTGCTCTGGAGGGTCTGATCTGCGATCGCTTACCATGCCTGTAGCTTACTAAGCGATTCGACGGAAACGTTTACTAGGCCGACGCCTATTGAAGCGATCGCTGCATAGGCCGACCGGATAGATGGCGCCTTACAGGCGCCAAAGCTCTCCGATGCAGTAGGCGATCGCGGTCGCAGGATCCCGTTTCAATCCCGCCCCCGCGATGGTTTTACGGGCGACCGTGGCTGCGACTGAATCGAGTCGCGCCGCGCCGAGGGCGCTCTGGCCGCGAGCTTGGGCTTGGGCTTGATGGCAGCGGCAAGCGGGGCTCTCAGACGGGTATCCGGCCTGCGTTGTGGAGCGCGCCGGCGAGTCGCTTGAGCGTCGCCGCGTTTCGTGTGCGGGCGGGGTCCCAGGTGCCCTGGATGTGTGGTGGCTCGAGTCGCGCTGAGAGTTGATCGAGCGACAGGGCGCGGCACTCCTGAGTCATGCTCGTCGTGGTCGCGATCGCCCACGACCTCCTATACGCCGGCCTCGATGGCTTCTGCCAAGCGCAATGGCGCGGGAGTGAAAGTCCCGGAGGGCCCGCCGTCGGCTAGCGCTGCGCCCGCGCGACGTAGCCCGCGTAGACGAGCGCGAACATGTCTCCGAGCAGATCGTCGGGGACGGCGTCGGGTTCGATCAGCTTCTCCTGAGCCAGGCCGAAGGCCAGGCTGAGCAGGCCGGTGGCGAGCTGCTCGGGCGCGGCGAGAGGCGGCGCGCCCAGGTGCTTCAGGCGCGCTTGCAGTCCTTTCGCGAGCGCGGCACGCAATTCCGCTTCTCGGCTGACGTAGCGGGCGCGGAGCCTCGAATCGCGCATTGCCTGCGAGCGATACTCGTTGTCTAGGAGCAGCAGCTCGCGCTGTCCGGACACCAGCGCGAGGAAATGCCGGTTCGCTTCGGCGGACATGTCGTCCTCGGGCGGTGCGGACTCCAGCAGTTTGATCGCTTCGCGCATCGGGCGGTCGATGCGCTCCTCGAGCAGCGCGAAGAAGAGGTCGTCCTTGCCTGAGAAGTGGAAGTAGATGGCGCCCTTCGAGTAGCCGGCGCGCGCGGCGATCTCGTCCACCGACGCGTCCCGGTATCCACGCTCGGCAAAGACCTCCATCGCCGCTTGCAGCAGCGCGGCACGCCCGTCGCGCCCTTCCGCGCGCGCCGTTCGGGTGCGCCGGTCCAGTCGTCGTCGTCGGTTCTGGGTTGCGCTCGCCATCTCGCTTTGTGTAGCATACATACCGACCAGTCAGTATGTAAATTTGGCGAGAACGTGGAGTGCTCATCGCGTGTTCGAGCTCAAAGCCCCAACCCTGTCCTTGCGATCTTCAGATCGCGCGAGAGCCGGACGCTCTGCCGACCGGCACGCCGAGGGCCGGTCGTGAGCTCAGGTGCCGCGCAAGCGTGGTTTATCGCCGGCGCGATCGTGTTCGTGCTCGCCGGCGGCCTGCACGCGCTCGGAGCGCTGCTTGACACCGTCCGTCCCACGTTCTTCGCTCCGATCGACGATCGAGTCAAAGCGGAGATGGAAGGCACGGGCATGCGGTTCCGGCGGCTGTTCCCCGGCGATGCGGACAGACAGTCGATGTGGAGATTCTGGCTCGGCTTCAACGTCAGTCACGGCCTCGGCGCCTTCGCCTTTGGGCTGTTCTCGCTGCTGATCGCCGTTCATGACTTCAACCTGGTCGACCGCGTCGACGCCATCCGGCCGCTCACGATTGCGGTCTCCGCCGCCTATCTGGCCATCTCGCTGCGCTACTGGTTCTACGTGGTGGCGGTCATCACCGGCGCCGCGACGGTGTGCTTCACGGTCGCCGCCGTGCTCTCGACATGAGCACGCGGGCCGCGGCGGGTCGCACGGTAGCGGCGCAGACGAAGCTCTACGTCATCCCAACGCATCCGTGTCGCACAGGGATGCTGATGCTGGAGCACAAGGGCATCCCCTACCGACGGGTCGACCTGCCCGCGCTCCTGCACCCGCTGGCGCTGCGGCTACACGGCTTCCGCGGCAACCCGGCCCCGTTCCGCGACATCGATGGCCGACCTCATCGAACGCTCGCACTTGCCGACCGGTTGGGCACCGTGCCCGCGCTCCTCCTTGATGGCAACCGGGTGATGAGGAACCGCGACATCGCTCGCTTCCTCGACGAGGTCCAGCCCAATCCGCCGCTGTTTCCCGCCGAGCTAGCCAGGCGGCTCATGGTCGAAGACGCGGAGCGATGGGGCGATGAGATCTTCCAGATGGCGGCACGCCGGCTCCTGCTCGCGGCCATGCTGCACGGCCGGGATGGGATCGTCAACCGCGGCGAGGACGGCCGGCTCGGACCGCTGATATCGCGACACGAGACCGCGAGGTTCGCCGTGGCACGCATCGTCGCTCGGACCGCCTTCGCCGTGAACGATCGATCTGACGGCGGCCTGTTGGCGGCGCTGCCGGGCATGCTCGACCGCATCGATGCGTGGACCGAGGCCCAGGTGCTGAACGGCGAGCGCCTCAACGCGGCCGATTTCATGATCGTCACGAGCGTCGCTCTGCTCTGCTACCGGCCCGACGTTCGAGCGGAGATCGAGCGTCGACCGGCGATCCGGCTCCTCGACCGGATCCTGCCTGAGCCCTGACACGGCAGTGCTCAGGGGGTACTCGGTGGCGCCGTGGTCGTGGCCGGTGCGTGCCGTGCCCCAGAGCGCTCGGTGATGGTTGCGGCTCCGACGATCACCGATTCGTGGTGTGAGCCGCGTGCTGGTGCTGACAGACTGTGGTTGAGGTATTGGACCTTGAATTCGTCGGAGGTGCAGTTGAACAGCCCTGATGATTGCGTGCGTACCGTTTCGCCTTGTTGGATGTCCTGGATGAACGACCAACTGCTGGCGCGAGCGTGATTGCAGCTCGATGTGGCCTGAACGAAGTATTCGCTGCCGGCGTTGGTGACTGCGTAGGGCGCCTTGAATTCGATCTCAGCGCGGTAGCAGGGATCGACCAGATAGGCCGCGCTGCAGCTGCCATGCGACTGTGTTCTGAGCGTGACTTGCACCGGCTCGTTCAGGCTGCGGGTCGGTGCAAAGCGGTTCTCGGGCGTCGGGCGGGGCATCGGGCAACTTGCAACCGGCGCGCCGTGGCCGATCGAGCAGGTGAACGAGCCGAAGCGAAAGGTCGCCGCGATCACAGAGCCGCCGACCCCGCCCGGGCTGCGGAACCCGGCGGTGACGTCGTGTCCCGAGGTCCATCCCAGTAGCTCCCCGCCAGCGCCGATCGAGCGGGGTACGTGGCTGACTGCGCTTACGATCAGGTAGGCGCCGGTCCCGGGGGCCACCGGACGGGTCCGCACGCCGGCGGCGGTGCGGTAGGTGATGCTCACGGCGTGTGGTCCCAGCAGCCCCCATGAGATCAGCCGCAGATCCTTGGCTGTCGGCTTGAAGCTGGTGAGTTCCGGCCCGTTCGGGGCCGCGCTGCGGTCCCCGCTTGGCCAACTGCCGATCGCGATCGGTGCGGCAACGTCGCAGCTGACGTCGCCGCTGTCGCTGTATTCGGGGAGGATGTCCGGCGCGAGTGGATGAAAGCGCCCGTCGTCGTGGAACGCGCCGTCGATACCGAGCTGGCCGAGCTGATCGTCGTCGACGCGGCCGATCTGCACGCAGATCTCTCCACGGGTGGTGTGCACGAGCCGCATGCCCCATGGAAGGCCGCCCTGCGGGTCGGCTGCGCGCAGCGCCAGCAAACGCGACCCTCCGGGGGCGGGGACGCCGATGCCAGCGTTCGGGCTCAGCATTCCCTGCTGTTTGACCGGGCTGCCACTCAGCACGCCCGTGGCAGCCACCGCGATCGCGCCGCCCGCCAGCACGAGCACCACCGCCATCACACCCGCGTTCACCCGACGTGACAGCCACGAACGCACGCCGGCCGCAGCGCGGTCGTTGGCATCTTGCCTGTGGGCGGCTGCGAGAAGTTGCTGGCCGAGGGTTCTGTATGGGTCGGTCATGTGCCCTCCTGGGTGCTTCGTTTGAGCGTGGTGAGGCCGCGCGAGACGCGCTTTCTGAGGACCTGCTGGGAGCAGCCGATCCGCTCGGCGATAACCGCGTAGGGCTCCTCGGCGAGGATCCGTTGCTCGATCGCCTCGCGTTGACCCACCGGCAGGTCGGCCAGCGCGCGCTGAAGCGCGGACTGGCTTTCGCGCTCGATGAGATCGAGCTGCTCGTCATCCACCGCGATCCGCTCCATGCCCAGACGTCGCCGAGACTCCTCGGCCACCCGCCCGCGGCGCATGGCGTCCTGCCACAGGTGATGGGCGATCCCCAACAGCCAGCCGACCGCCGATCCACGCGCCGGGTCGAACTGCCCTCGGTGCTCCAGCGCCCGCGCGAAGGTCTCGGCGACGAGATCGAGCGCTAGATCCGGGCGCGATCCGACGCGATGGCGCAGATACGCTCGGACCAACGCGACGCGACGCTCGTAAAGCAGCCCGAACCCCTCCGCGCCACCACCCGCCAGCAACTCCTCATCGGTCATCTCATCCATCTATAAGCCAATACGAGCGACCATGCCGGCTGTGACCGCGACCCGTACGCCGTTCCGAAATCGCGGGTACGCTTCGCCCCGCGATGCCACGCGCTCGGCTCTTGCTGCTGCCGTTGCTGGGACTCAGCCTGCTGGCTGCGAAGGCCCTGGCGAGTGGCCCCAAATCGGCGGGCCCCGAAGTGGCGGTCACCCGCGCGGCGGTGGCTCCATTCCAGGACGCGCTGCGCCATGACGCCGCGGCGTTGTGCGGGGACCTCGTGCCCGCGGTGGCTGCCGAACTCGTGCAGGGGTCGTCGGCCGCCGGGGGCTGTACCGCCGCGGTGAGCGGCGAGCTCGCGTTGACCGCGCCGAATGAACCGCCCGCGGACCCTGGCCTGTCACTGAAACCGGCCGTCCAGGACCTCGAAGTGGCCGGGCAGCACGCGACGATGAAGCTGAGCTTCATCTTCCTCACGGTCACGAAGAAGCCCGGACTGACCACCACCGCCATCCACCATGCGGGCCCGATCAAGCTGGACCTGGAAGAAGTGGGCGGCACGTGGCTGGTGTCCTCCCGGGCGAGGCTCGGGACGGTGCCCGGCTGCGATCTGCCGAAGCCCCGCCGCTGCCCTCGCGGCGCCCGCGTGCTGAGCTTCTCCGTCGGCGAAATCGAGCCGGCACAGGCTGGCCTGGAACTGCCGACCCCGATCGTGCCCGCGCGCCAACGACGCAGGCAGCTCGAAGTGGAAGCCGGAAGGCTCGACGTCGCGCAGTCGGGCTGCCTGGCGTGCCACCGGATCGGCGACAGCGGGAACCGCGGGCCGGGCGAGAACCTCACGCACATCGGCTCGAAGCTGTCGGAACGCGAGATCGTCCACGCGATCGTCGACCCGCGAGCGCCGATGCCGTCGTTCCGGCATCTTCCCGCCGAGAAGCTCCACGACACCGTGCGCTTTCTCGCCGCGCTGCGCTAACCGGCAGAGCCGGCGCCGCCGCACGCTCGCCGCTAAGGTTCGACACGGCAGCCCCTTCGAGACGATGACGCTTCGAATACACGGATACCTGGTGTCGACGTGGACTCGCACGGCGTGCATGACGTGCGTCGAGAAGGGCTTGAGCTACGAGCTGCTGCCGGTCGCGCGCGCGAGCGCCGAGCACTACGCGATGCACCCGTTCGCGCGCATGCCGGTCCTCGAGCACGACGGCAGGTTCGTGACCGAGGGCCTCGCGATCATGAGCTACCTCGACGAGGCCTTCGACGGGCCCGCGCTCCAGCCCGCCGACGTGGACGGGCGGACTCGGATGCGCGAATGGATGAGTCGATGCGGCGACTACGTCTTTCGCGACGTGGTTCGGCTGATTCCTCGTGGTCGCGCGCCGACCGAGGAGGAGCTCGCGACCGCAAGAGCGGTCCTGGAGCGCGTCGATGAGCTCATCGGCGCGGACGAGTTCCTCGCCGGGGCCGACGTCACCCTCGCCGATCTGTACCTGGCGCCCCAGATATCGAACGCGCGCGAGAAGGCGCCCGAGCTGTTCGCGCCGCTGCAGGCGCTCGACGGATGGTTCGCGCGGGTGTCCGAGCGCCCGAGCTTTCGGTTGACGTACTACGACCCCGCCTCGCTCTAGCTCCTGCACTACGACCCGCCTCGCTGGAGTTCCCCCACTACGACCCCGCCTCGCTCTAGCCGCGCCGCGCGCGGCTATGTCTGAGCGTCCGGGGACTGCTCGCGCGTGACGACGGTGAGCGTCGCGGTTTGCCGCACGCGAAAGCCGAGCTCCTCGTACAGCCGGATCGCGGTGGTGTTGGTGGCGAGGACGTGCAGGAATGGGCGCTCCGAGCGACGCTCGATGCTCGCGATGAGTGCTCCGACGAGCCGAGACGCGAGCCCCTTACCGCGATGGTCGGGTCTGGTGCAGACGGCGCTGATCTCGGTCCAGCCGTCCAGTCGAAGCCGCTCGCCGGCCATCGCGACGAGTGCCCCGTCGCGGCGGATCCCCAGGTAATCGCCGAGCTCGACGGTCCTCGTGAGAAACGGCCCCGGCTCGGTCTGCGCGACGAGCTCGAGCATCTCGGGCACATCGGCGGCGCCGAGCGCGATCGCCTCCGGGCACTCGGCCCCTGTGACCCGCTCGCCGACCATCTGCACGAGGTCGAACGCCCTGATTGCCTGCCAGCCGTCGGGTAGCTCGGCGCCGCTGTAGCCGACGGCCGCGTACGTGCCCGGCGCGAGGAGGCCGGCGGCATCCCGCCAGTCCTCTGCCGACGGCTGCGAGGGCAGCGCGAGGAACGGCGCGACGTCGGCGGCATATCGGCGCGCGCGCCCACGTACCTGCGCAAACCGCGCATGAGCCCCGCACAGCGCGGCGTACGCAGGATTGTCGAGCGGGGCTTCGTCGAGCGGGAGCATCCCGCATTCAGATACCACGCGGACGGTCGCATGCCCGAGCGCCCCTCCGTTTCGCTCGGGTTTCACTCAATGAGCGTCGCCTGCCAGTTGTGCTCCTGCAGCCTGTTGTCGAGCTCGCGTCGCTGCCTGGCGAGCGCGTCGAGCTGAGTCTGCAGCTGCCCGACCTGCACCTGTCGCACCGTGCGGATCTCCGAGCGGCTGTATCGCGTCAGCGCGAAGCCGCCGCTGCCGGTGGCCGCCTTGATGGCCGCGCTCAGCGCGCCCTGGCGCAGCGCGATCACCTCGCGGCGCGCGAGCGCCTCGGTCACCGTCTCGCCGCTCGCCAGCCGCGCGGCGGCGTTCGTGTGGTTGATCCTCGCGATCAGCCCCTCCAGCTCGTCGCACAGCTCCGCCAGCTCCACCAGCAGCGCCTCCGGGCGCTCCGGCGGCTCCTCGCCCTCCTGCGCGAGCACGCACGTGGACACTCGCGCCTGCAGCTGCGCGATCCGCTTCCGCAGGTCCGACCTGCGGTTCAAGGCTTCTCCGACGATCAATGTCATGCGCGCAGTGTTGCATACTATAAGTAGCAATGCCCTGCCGGTACATGTACCGGCAGGCCGGACCGTGCATGCACGGTCCGGAGCGGGCCGCACATGTGCGGCCCGCCGAGCGGCGCATGCGCCGCTCGAACGACACCCAACGCGATCGGCCGAGCACGCCGCGGCGCTCCCCGCCGTGTGCGCCGGCCGCTCCGCGCGGGCGCGTATAGGCTGCGTGGCGATCGTGAGCTGATGGCGGCCAGATCTCCACAGCACGCCGCGCTAGGGCTGGCCATCAGGCAGCTGCGGCGCGCGAGCGGCGTCTCGCAGGAGGCGTTCGCGACCAGCTGCGGGCTGCATCGCACGTACGTCGGCGGCATCGAGCGCGGCGAGCGCAACGTCAGCTTCGCCAACCTGCTGCGCATCGCCGACGCGCTCGACGTGCGCCCATCCGAGCTCATGAGCCGCTACGAACACTTCCTGCACGCCGACTGAACGTCCGCGCCGTGCGGGCGGGATACGTCAGACGTCGCGCTCGTAGACGACCATCGACGTCAGCCGCCCGACGTGGTCGTACAGCGAGCGCGCGGCGCCGTTGAACTGCTGCGTGTGCCAGTACATGCGCTCGACGCCGCGCTCGCGCGCCGCGGCGGCTGTCGCGTCGATCAGCGCCCGCGCCACCTCGCCGCCGCGCGCCGCGCGCGCCACGAACAGGTCCTCCAGGTAGCAGTAGCCGTTCGGCGCCCACGTCGACGGGTGCACCACCGCGTGCGCGAAGCCGATCGGCCGCTCCTGCGCGTCGAGCGCCACCAGCGCGAACATGCCGTCCGTCGCGTCGCACAGGCGCGCGAACGTCGTGCGCGTCACCTGCTCGCTGAGCTCCTGACGGTAGAAGCTCAGGTAGCCCGACCACAGCTCCATCCAGCGGTCGTGGTCGTCGCGGCGCAGCTCGCGGATCGTCATGCGCGACATTCTCTCGCGAGCGCGCGTCGCGCGAGCGTCCGCGTAGACTCCGGCGCGATCTACGGCCTCGGGCTGACCGGCATCCCGGTCGTCAACGTCAACAACAACTGCTCGACCGGCTCGAGCGCGCTGTTCCTCGCGCGCCAGGCGCTCGAGGGCGGGATCGTCGACTGCGCGCTGGCGGTTGGCTTCGAGAAGATGGAGCGCGGCTCGCTGGGCATGATCACCTACGAGGCGCTCGGCCTCGCCGAGCAGGGCCACGGCCACGAGCTCGTCGACGCGCGCGCGACCACCTTCGGCGGCTCCGGCCCCGTCGTCAACCCCTCCGGCGGGCTCATCTCCAAGGGCCACCCGCTCGGCGCCACCGGGCTCGCGCAGTGCTCCGAGCTCACGTGGCAGCTGCGCGGGCACGCCGACGCCCGCCAGGTCGACGGCGCCACCGCCGCGCTGCAGCACAACATCGGTCTCGGCGGCGCCGCCGTCGTCACCGTGTACACGCGCCCGCAGCAGTAGCGCTCCCCCGGCGTGCTGGACACCTGTTCGATCCATCCCGCGCGCCGCTGCGTGGAGCGCGCACAGCTGCCGATAAATGCGGTGGACCCGGACGCGGGCGTCGCCTCGCGTTGATCCGGTTCCCGCGTGCAGCAATCCGCGAGACAGGGAGGGAGATGTTGAGTCGCGCACAGCAGACCGACCGTTCGACCCCGGTGCCCTTTGCGATCGCTCGGCGCCAGCTCGATGGGCGCACGAGCGTGACCTCGATCGAGGGAGAGCTCGATCTCGCGACGGCGCCGCAACTGAAGTGGGCGCTCCTCGACGCGCTCGAGGAGGGACACAGCCAGCTCGTCGTCGACCTCACGCGCGCCACGTTCATGGATTCCACTGCGCTCGGCGTGCTCGTCGGCGTCGACCGCGGCCTCGACGCAGGCGCGACGCTCGCGATCGTCTGTGCCAGCTCGAGCCTGCTGAAGATCTTCGAGCTGTCCGGCATGGACGGCGTGTTCGCGATCTTCCCGACGCTCGACTCGGCGCTCGCCGACTCCGACGGGCGTGTCGCCGACCCCGATGAGCGTGCCGCCGAGGCGAGCTGAGCGAGGACCCGGTCGCATGGCGCACGACGCGAGCACGCACCCGACACGCGCCCGCCGAGCCAAGCGGCTCGCGCCGTTGCTCCTCGTCATCTGCTGCGCGCTCGGCCTCGCCGTCATCCCCACCGCGAGCGCCAGGCGCGATCGCACACGCCGAGCGAGCGCTCCCCCAGCCTCTGGCCAGGTGAGCGAAACGACCACCGCCGGCGCGAACGAAGCGGCCACCACATCGCAGAGCCCCTCAGAAGCAGAAGAACCGGGCGAAGCGCCGGAAGGAGCGGCCGCGTCGCCGGCCGCGACGAGTAAGTCGGGCCCCGCGCGCAAACGCCGTGGCGAACGCGAACGCGAACGCCACGAACGCGAACGGCACAAGGAAGGCGAAACGACGCGCTCGCACGAAGGCGGCAAACGCGGCAAGGAAAAATCCACGCAGCCCTCCGAATCGGGCAGCGCTCCCGGCACTCCGACAGCGGTTGCCCCGGCCGCGCCCCAGGCTCTCCAGCCCAGCGCCACCGCCGCGAGCACGTCGCTCACGCCGGCGCCAGCCGCGCAGAGCTCCACGACGGCCGCCCGCGCGCCCAAAGCGGGCCTCGACGGGCGTTCGACGCGTAGCGCGCGCCGCCCGGCGCATGTCGCGCGTCACCCCGGCGCAACCCGGGCCGCCACGGCGCTCGCCGCGTCCGCGGGGCTGGGGACGGGCGCGACGCCCGTTGCACGCAAACACGCAGGGGCCGCACAGCATCCGCGCCCCGCAACGCCCGTATCGAGCAAGCGCAGCCGACCGTCGCCGCTGGTCACGACCATCACCAGGATCGTCGATGTCGTACCGACGCCGGTGCGGCTGCTGATCGCCGCACTGCTCGGGCTCGCGCTCCTGCTCGCGATGCGCTCGCGCGTCGCCGCCGTGCGCGCTCGGCGACTCGAGCGCCAACGCGGAGAGCTGCTTGAGGACGTCGGCCTGCTCCAGGCCGCGCTGCTGCCCGTCCTGCCCGCGCGGCTCGGGCCGGTGGGCACCACCGCCGCCTATCAGCCTGCGGCGGGTCCAGGAGCGGGCGGCGACTTCTACGACGTGTTCGCGCTCGCGGACGGGCAGTTGGCGGTGATCGTCGGCGACGTCTCCGGGCACGGTCGCCAGGCGCTGCCGCACACCGCGCTCGTGCGCTTCACGCTGCGCGCCTACCTCGAGGCCGGGCTCTCGCCGCGCGACGCCGTGCAGACCGCCGGCGCCGTGCTCGAGCGCCAGCTCGGCGGCGTGTTCGCGACGCTCGTCGCCGCCACCTACCAGCCGCGCGAGCGTGTCCTCACCTACGCGTGCGCCGGGCATCCGCCGCCGATCGTCCTCGGCGCGGCGGCGGACGCGCCAGCGGACGCGCTCGAGCCGGTGACCGTCTGCACCCCGCCCCCGGTCGGCGTCGGCATGCGCACCGGCACCCGCCAGACCGCCGTCTCGATCCCCGGCCGCGCGCAGATCTGCTTCTACACCGACGGCGTCACCGAGGCGCGCGTCGCAGGCGAGCTGTTCGGCGCGGGGCGGCTGCGCGACACGCTCGTCGAGCTCGGGCCGCGCGCGAGCGCCTCGGCGCTGCTCGAGCGCGTGGCCGAACGCGCGGACGCGCGCCCGGACGACATGGCCGCGTGCGTGCTCGCCGTCGAGGGAGACGCCCTGGCGCCGAAGGTGCTCGTCGAGGAGCTCGAGCTCGATCGCGAGCAGGCGGCAAGCGAGCGGACCGCGCACTTCCTGTCGGCGTGTGGGGTCGAGCGCGGCGAGGTGGCCGGCGTGATCCACGCGGCGCGCGTCGCGGCGGGGCGCGCCGGCACGGTCGTGCTCGAGCTGCATCTCGGCGAGGGACAGCCGCGGCTGGCCCTGCGACGCGACCATCTCTCCTACCTGCACGCGCGCCGCGCCGACGTGGGAGCGGCGCTGTGAGCGCGCGACCGGCGATCGCGCCCGACGCCGCGATCGCGCTCGGCATCGCCTCCACGGCGATGCCCTTCGCGCGCACTCCCGAGGCCGAGGCAGAGCGCTGGCTGCGGGTGCTGCGCCTGCACGGTCGCGTCGGCATCGCGCTGCAGGCGCTCGGCGTCAGCGAGGAGCCGCTCCCCGGCGAAGCCGCAAGCCCCGAGCGGGAGCGCGGTGGTGCGGCCGGGGGCGACCCCGATGCGGTCGCGCACGTCACCGAGCACGCGGTGCGCATCGCCGGAGAGCGCCACGCGCGGGCGCTCTCCACGACGGATGTGCTGATGGCCGTGATGCACGTCTACGGCGAGGATTTCGATCGCGTGCTGCGCGTGCACGGAACCGATCGCGACGAGGTGCTCGAGCGGCTCAGCGATCAGGCCGCATAGGGGCCGACGCGCGAGGATCGCGCATCGGCCCGTGCTGGCATCATCGGCGGCTGCGGTCGGTCAGCCCTTGAACGAGTGGAATTCGCCGAGCGCGCTCGGCAGCGTCGGTGTGAACGGCGCGAACTCGTAGGGCTTGCTCGTGTCGAAGCCCGCTTTTTCAGCCGCCGCCTTTTCGGCGAACGGCAGCAGCGCTTCGACCGCCTGACCGATGTTCTGCAGCGACAGCGTGCGCTCGTAGCCGTTGTTGTTGGGCGGTTCGACCGACTCGGCGACCTTCTGGATACCGGTTATCTGTGTGATCGGGCCACCGTTTTCGGGCGTCACGTCGCCGCCGATGACGCGCGCGAGCGTGCGATGGTCTGACTCGATGCCCATGATCCTCGCCGCCGTGACCCGCAGGTCCGCGGTGCTGAAGTGGCGCACTCCCACCAGGTAGGCGGCGATGAACGCGTCCTCGAGCGTCACGAGGATGTCGAGCGTCGTCTGCGTGTCGCTGAACATGTTCGGCGGGTAGTAGAACGACGTGAACGGCGTGGGCTTCTTCGTCACGCTTTCCTCGAGCAGGTAGTGGGACATCTCCTCCTGCAGCGCGGCCTTCAGGTAACCCTGATCGTCAGCCGGGATGTTCTTGAAGAACGGCGACGTGCTGATGATGTTGGTGTACGTCGTCACCGCCAGTGCCTCCGCGATCTGCGCGGCTTTCAGGATTTCCAGGTCTGCGTGGGTCACGCCGCCCTTTTTCTTCTTCGCGAACGCCGCCGCGGGAGCGAGCGCGCCCATGCCGGCCGCGCCGGCGCCCGCGACGGCGGCGCCCTTCAGGAAGCCCTTGCGGGTGCTGTGTGCGGTCCAGCGCTCCTGCTCCTGTGGTGCCGGCTCGCTGTGAACGATGTCGGACCCGTCGTGTCTGTCAGCCATTGCCATGTCTCCTTGCCTGTCGTGGTCGGTGTGCACTGGTGTGTTGCGCACCGGGCTGGCAAACGGATCACTTGCTCAGAGCTTGTGGGCTCTCGCGCGTTCCACCAGCAACGAGAACAGCTGTTCCTCCAGCGTCGCCGGGAACGGCTGTGGCAGACCGAAGGTGGAAAGCGTGACCTCCGCGGGTCCGTCGGCGAAGCCAAGGATGTCGACGTAGAAGGGAACGCGCACGCCGCGCAGCGTGACCGTCGCGGTGAAGCGCAGCCCGAAGCTCCCGGTCATGCCGCGCGCCGGTGGCGAGCCCTCCTTGCTGGTGACCGGCCCGACGCTCGCCCCGTGCAGGTCCTGGCTCTTGAGCAGCAGCTCGAAGTAATGCGACAGGCATGCCGGCAGATGGCCGCCGCGGATCGCCCCGAGTTCCTTCGCTGTCAACGCCGCCTGCCCGATCGCCACTTCTGAGCTCACGCTCTGGCTCGCGAGGCCCGCCGAGCGTTCGAACTTCCCCGAGCTCGATTCGACGAGCTCCTTCGTTTCGCCGAGCGACCCGAAGCAGCGGCGCAGTTCCGGTTTCAGGCGCTTTTCCGCCGGCGTTTCGGGTTCGTGCTGGTGTTCTGAGGAGACGCGGAAGCCGGGCACGTCCGCGCCCTTGAGGTTCACCGCCCGGGCGAACGCCTGCGCCTGTGTCTTCGCCGTCGTGGGCGTGCCGCCGGTTTGGGGCGCGGCCGGTGTGCCCCCGGGCTGCGTTGTGGGTGCGGTCGCCGTCGTGGCCGAGCGCGCCGGCGCGGTGACCGTGACGGGCCCGCCCTTACCGCAGCCGGCGAGTGGGCCGCCGGTTGCGAGCAGCACGGCGATGGCGGCCATCCGGCGCATGGGCAGGGTCATTCTGTCAGAGCTCGAAGTCCGGCGAAGCGGGCTCTCAGCCTGCAAGCGTGCGCTTCTGCGGGTGGATCGTTTCCCCACGAGCGAGCATCGCGACGTACTGCTCGATCCTGCGTGTGCGTGTGTCTGCCCGCTTGGCGGTATCGATCCGGTACAGCACGGCGTAGCGATTCTGGCTGGTGAGGATCTCGAACATCGCCTGCGCCCGCGGCTCCGCCGCCAGTGCGCTGGCGAGCTCGGGTGGCACCTCGATGCTCGCCTGGCCGGCGTACGCGGCCTCCCAGCGCCCGTCGGTCTTCGCCCGCTCGACGTGGGCGATTCCCGCTGCGTGCATCCGGCCTTCGCCGAGGAGCCGCTCGACGTGGCCCACGTTGCGCCTCGACCACGCGCTGCGCGCGCGACGGGGTGTGAAGCGCTGCCTGAACGTGCGCTCGTCACGCCGGCGGATCTGACCGTCGATCCAGCCGTGGCACAGGGCCTCCTCGAGCGCCTGTTCGTAGGTCAGGCTGGTCGGCTGCGTCGTCCCCTTCTTGGCGAGCACCAGCCAGATGCCGCTCTGGTCATCGTGGTGCTCGGAAAGCCACGTCCGCCATGCAGGCGCATCCGCGAACGTCAGCTCTGGCAGATCCTCGCCCATGATGCGCGGGCTATCCGGCGAGCCGCTCCCCCGACGCCCGCTGCACGGGCAGGCTCGCGGTGACGGTCGCCCCCTGGCCGGGTGCCGAGTCGATCGAGATCTCCCCGCCGAGCAGGTCGACGCGCTCGCGCATGCCGAGCAGCCCGAACCCGTCGGTCTCGGCGTCCGGGTCGAAGCCGTCGCCGTCGTCGCGAACGCTCATGTGGACCGTGGCCTCCCGCTCGTGGATCTCGACGACCGCGCGCTTTGCCCCGCCGTGCTTGGAGGCGTTGGTCAGCGCCTCCTGGACGATCCGGTAGAGCGCGGTCTCGAGCTCGGGGGCGGGACGGCCCGAGGCGCTTCCCTGTTCGTAGGCGAGCTCGACGCTCACGTCGACCTCGAGCCCGTGACGGATGCTCCGCTCGGCAAGGCCCTCCAGGGCGGCCTGGACGCCGAGCTCGTCCAACGCGGCAGGGCGCAGATCGGTGATCAGCGCGCGCAGGTTGGCGATCGCGTCCTCGAGCTGGTCGACGGCCCGGCGCACGGCCTGCTGCAGCGCGTCGGGTCGCTCCGAGCGCCCCGCCGTGGACAGCCCGATGCGCAGCGCGCTGAGGCTCTGAAGGGTCTCGTCGTGGAGCTCGCGCGCCCAGCGCCGGCGCTCGCCCTCCGCCGCGGCCAGGCGCTGGCGGCTGCGCTCGGTGGCGATCGACTGCGCCGTCGCCACCGCGCTCGCGGCGCTCGCGGCGAACGCTTCCAGAAGGCGCTCGTCCTCGCTGGAGAACGCCGGCCCGTCGTGCAGCCGGTCGAGCGCCAGCAGCACGCCGTGGGTGCGCCCGCGGAACACCAGGGGAACGGCCAGCCCGCCTGCTGCCTGCACCCCGAGTCGGCCGAGGCCGTGCTCGTCGAAGCGCGCGCGCGTCAGCTCGTCCTCCAGGCGCTGTGCGCGGCCCGTGCGCATCGCGTGGCTGGCGACCGTGCCTTCCAGTGGCACGGTCCGGCCGATCAGGTCCGCCGGCAGCTCGCCCGCGCCCGCCGCGATCACGAGCTCGTTGCGCTGCTTGAGCTCGATCAGCAGCGCGCGTGCCGACACCAGCGCGCGGCCGCGCTTGGCCACCAGCTCGAGGATCACCTCCAGGTCGGTCTCGCCGCCGACGGCGCGCGCGATCTGCGTCGTTGCCTCCAGGGCAGCGACCGTCCGCTCGAGCTCGTCGCGCCGCTCGCTCGCCCCGGTGTAGCGCCGCGCGTGGTCGATCGCGACGCCCGCGAACTCGGCAAGCGCCGCGACCGCCTGCTCGTCGGTGTCCGAGAACTCCGCGCCGCCCGCCTTCTCGGTCAGGTACAGGTTCCCGAACGGAGTTCCGCCGACGAGGATCGGAACCCCAAGAAAGGTGTGCATCGGCGGGTGCCCGGCGGGGAAGCCGTAGGAGCGCGGGTGGCGTCCGACATCGTCCAGCCGCAGCGGCGACGGCTCGCTGATCAGCGCGCCGAGCACGCCGCGCCCGCGCGGCAGCGCGCCGATCATCGCGTGCGCCGCCTCGTCGATGCCCCGCGTGAGGAAGCGCGTGAGCTCGGTTCGCGGCTCGTTCAGCACGCCCAGCGCGGCGTAGCGAGCTTCGGTCAGCTCCTGCGCGGACTCGAGCACCCGATCGAGCACCTGGTCGAGATCGAGGTCCGCGAGCACGCTCCGCGCGACCTCGAGAATGCCCTGTGTAGTTCTGTCTATCAAGACAAACCCTCGGGCGTGCCCTGATCCGCAGCGCGCACCATGCACACCATTGAACCAGCTTTCCCGGGGCTCTCGCGAGCGGTTTCGGACGTGTTCGCGACCGACGCGGAGCTCGCCTGAGGGCGGGTGCCTACTCCAGCGCGATCGCGCGCATCACGTGTTCGTCGGGGAGCTTCTCGAGGATCGCGCGCAGGATCTCGCGTTCGTCGGCCTGCCCGCGCTGTGAGTCGTTGAACAGCAGCCGCACGGCGCTGTGCGTGATCTTCATTTGCTGTGGCGCGAGCGTCACCGTCAGCACCCCGCGCTCGTCGGGCGCCTGCTCGAGCTCGGCGAGGACCGCGCGCGCGAGCTCGCGAATGTGAACCGCGTGCGCCTCGTCGGAGATCAGCAGCCGCAATGCCCTGGCGGCGACGGGGACCTCGTCCTCGTCGAGGAAGAGGTGGAAGGGGGGCTCGGAGTCGTTCGCGGGGTCGCTCATGCCCGTAGCCTATCTGCGCGAGCGCCGCGAAGACCGTGGCATCTCACTCGCAGGCTGGTCACTCGACGGGAATCGTCGCGCGCGCCTGTGTGCGCTCGCTGCGCTCGCGCAGGACACGCGCGAGCCAGCCGCCGGTGGCGGTCAGCAGCATGCCGGCGATCGCGGTGACGACGGCGAGCAGCGGCGGGAAGCTGCCGAGCGAGACCTTCGCGTGCGTGCCCGCGATCAGGTGCGCGAGCAGCAGCCCGATGCCGTAGATCAAGCCGGCGATCAGGCCGCGGTCGGCGCCGCCCCAGCCGTCCCGGTGCTCGAAGCCGGCACTCACGCTCGCGATCGCGACGAACGCGGCGTAGCCCCAGTAGGCGCCGCTGGAGACGCCGACGAGCACGCCGGCGACGGCGCCAGCGATCGCCGGGATGACCCCGCCGATCACGATCTGCGCAGGGCGCTCGCGGTCACGGAACAGCGTTGGTTGATACATCGCTCTCCTCCCCGAAGGTCACGTCAAACCCTACCGCGTCGTCCTAACCTGCGTGGCACGTGGCAAGCACACCCGCGCCCTTCCGCCTGTCGGTCCTCGACCAGTCCCCGATCTCGCAGGGATCGACCGGCGCGCAGGCGCTCGCGAACACGCTCGACCTCGCGCGCCTGGCCGACCGCCTCGGCTATCACCGCTACTGGGTGGCCGAGCACCACGGCGGCACGATGCTCGCCGGCCCCAGCCCCGAGGCGCTGATCGGGCCGATCGCCGCGGCCACCACGGGCATCCGCGTCGGCAGCGGCGGCGTGATGCTGCCGCACTACAGCCCGCTGAAGGTCGCCGAGACGTTCAGCGTGCTCGCGGGCCTGTTCCCGGGCCGCATCGACCTCGCCCTCGGGCGCGCGGCTGGCACAGATCCGATGACGATGTACGCGCTGCAGCGCGATCGCCGCCAGGCCTCCCCCGATGACTTCCCCGAGCAGCTCGTGGAGCTGCTCGGGTACCTCGACGACCGCCTGCCCGCCGATCATCCGTTCGCGCGTTTGGCAAAGACGCTGCCCGGGCGCCCGCACAAACCCGAGCCGTGGCTGCTCGGCTCCTCGCCGCAGAGCGCCATCTGGGCCGCCGAGCTCGGGCTGCCGTACGCGTTCGCCGACTTCATCAACCCCAAGGGCGCCGAGATCGCGGCGCTGTATCGCGAACGTTTCGCCGCACACGAACACGCCGGCGTCTCGCCGCGCACGGCGGTCGGCGTGTGGGTGATCTGCGCCGAGGACGACGAGCAGGCCCGGGCGCTGGCGGCGAGCGGGCGCATGGCCTTCACGATGCTCCGCCGCGGCCAGCTGATCGCCGTGCCGCCGGTCGAGCAGGCGCAGCGCTTCCTCGCCGCCGAGGCGCGCGAGCGAGAGCGGGGCGACGCGGCCGGCGACGCGCCGCGCTCGGAGCGCCGCACCGTCGTCGGCGGCCCCGACACCGTGCGCGAGCAACTCGCCGAGGTCGTCTCGAGCTACGGCGCTGAGGAGGCGATCGTCGTGTGCATCACCTACGAGCACGACGCGCGCCGGCGCTCCTACGAGCTGCTGGCTGAGGCGTTTCAGCTCCCCGGCCGCATCTGAAGACGACGGCTGCCGCAGAGACTCCCACCATTTGGCCGGCGCCTCCGTCTTTCGCGTAACTGATCCGTTTCGCCGTGGGCTGCGAATAAGGGACTAGTTACATCCGGAGCGCTTTCGCCTGCGGGCGCCGGCGTGAACGCGACCAAGTGGAGGTAGCAAGATGTCCAGCCCACCCAGTGAGGAGTCCGGGCCGCGGCCGGTCGGGATCGTGGAGCGCCTCGTGCGCGACGACGTCGACCGCAAGCGGTTCCTGAAGATGGCCGGAGGCGCGGGAGCGGCGAGCTTCAGCGCGTTCGTGCTGGCCGCGTGCGGCAGCAGCAGCAGCAAAACGGCCTCGACGGCGGCGGCGACCGCGACGACGTCGAGCACTGGGACCGCGAGTGCGGGCGATCTGGCGATCCTCAACTACGCGCTCACGCTCGAGTACCTGGAGACCGGCTTCTACGAAAAGGTCGTCGCCTCCGGCTTCTTCACGGGCAAGGTCGGCGCGCTGATCAAGAGCTTCGGCGGCGAGGAGAAGACCCACGTAGAAGCGCTCAAAGGCGCCGTCGAAAAGCTCGGTGGAAGCCCCGCCGCGAATCCCAACGGCAAATTCCCGATCACCAGCGCGACGCAGGTCGCGCAGCTCGCGTACACGGTCGAGAACCTCGGCGCGGCCGCTTACCTGGGACAGGCGGGCAACATCCAGAGCCCGGAGATCCTCGCGACGGCGCTTGCGATTCACACCGTCGAGGCGCGCCACGCGGCGACGCTCGGCACGCTCGTCAAGAAGTCACTCACCCCGGATGGCGCCTTTGCCAAGCCGGCCGACATGTCAACGGTGCTGGCGGCTGTAAAGCCGTTCCTGGCCTGAGCGCAGGTACAGAAAAGGAGCTGAACGCAATGTCAGACAACAGCCTTACAGCCAATGCACACGCCGGGCCGGCAGGGCCGGAGCTGGAACAGGTCGAGGTACGCGGGATCACTCGCTCGAGCTTCATCCTGCGGGGCGCGCTCGCCGCGGGCTCCGTCTACGGACTTTCGGCGGTCACCCCGTTCGTCTCGCACGCGCTCGCAGCATCAGGTGGCGGCGACGCGGAAATCCTCAACTTTGCCCTCACGCTGGAGTACCTCGAGTCGGACTTCTACAACGTCAAGGGCAGGGCCGTCGGTCTCAGTGGTCAGGCAAAGGCCTACGCCACGCTCTTCGGTGAAGAGGAGCAGGACCACGTGCAGGCGCTCACGACGGTGATCAAGCAGCTCGGCGCAAAGCCCGTCGAGAAACCCACGTTCGTGTTTCCCGTCAGCAGTCAGAGCTCGTTCCTGGCGCTGGCGTCGGTGCTCGAGAACACGGGCGTGGGCGCCTACAACGGAGCGGCACCGTCGCTGCAGAGCAAGCAGGTGCTCGCCGCCGCCGGCAGCATCGTGCAGATCGAGGCGCGCCACGCCGCCGCGATCAACCTGCTGATCGGACAGCGCCCGACACCCAACGGCGGCTTTGACGTGCCGCTGACCAAGGCCGAAGTGCTCGCCAAGGCGGGCCCGCTGATCAAGGCGTAGCGCCCACTCGAAGGTCCGCCGACGCGGCGGTGATCCGCGTGCGCACTTGCTGCGTAGTCATGGGTGAGCACGCGGCGCCGGCGGCGCGGCAACGGACTCGTCATTTCGTAATCCAACTCAGGAGAACTCAATCATGGGACTCGATAATCCAATTCACATCGCCTTTCTGCTGATTCTCTTGCTGCTCGTGTTCGGCGCGAAGCGACTGCCCGAGATGGGCCGTTCGCTGGGTGACGGCATGCGCGGCTTCAAGGACGCGCTCGGCGGCGAGGGCGCGCGGCCGGCCGGCGATGCGCTCGCCCAAAGCGTCGCGCAGCCAGGGGTGCAGCCCGCGGTCGAGCTGACGGCGCAGCCAGCCATGCCGCCCGTCGCCCAGCTCGTCGTCCAGCCGGCACAGGAGCAGCTCCCCGCCTGAGCGCGGAGAAGACCATGGCCGCAGCCGTCGCCAGCATCGGACACGAAGACCGCCTCAGCGTGGTCGACCATCTGGAGGAGCTGCGCGCGCGCCTGATCGTCTCGCTCGCGGTGCTCGCTGTGGCGTTCGGCCTTTGCATGTGGCAGAACCACGCGCTGCTGAACATCATCGACAGGCCGCTCGCGCACGAGACGCAGAAACAGGTCGAGGCGGGCAGCGGCCCCCTCGGCTCGACGTACACGGTGCAGCAGAGCGCGCGCACCGTCGCCGCGCAGCTGCAGGTGGTGGTGCGGGCGCTCGAGCGTCCCGGCAGCGGCGCCTCGTCGGCGACCAGGGCGTCGCTGGCGGGCGTCGCGCCGCAGCTGCGCGGCGCGATCGCGCGCCTGTCGGCCGCCCCGCAGGGCAACAAGCCGGTGACGCTCGGAATCGGCGAGCCGTTCACGACGACGCTCGGGATCGCGTTGATCTTCGCGCTGATCCTGTCGCTGCCGGTGCTGCTGTATGAGCTCTACGGCTTCCTGCTGCCGGCGCTCAGCCCCGAGCAGCAGCGCGTCGCCACGCCGCTGATGCTCGCGATCCCGTTCCTGTTCGTCGCCGGCGTCCTGTTCGGGTATTTCGTGGTGCTGCCGGCGGCCGTGCGCTTCTTTCAGAACTTCAACAGCGGCGAGTTCAACGTGCTCGTGCAGGCCAGCCAGTACTACCACTTCGCGGCGATCATCCTGCTCGCGATGGGGCTCGTCTTCCAGGTGCCCGTCGGGATCCTCGCCGCCACGCGCGCGGGAGTCGTCACGACCAGGCAGCTGCGTCGCAACCGGCGCTACGCGATCCTCGCGTGCGGCGCCGTCGCGGCGTTCCTGCCCGGCGACGCGATCACGCTGCTGCTCGAGACCGTGCCGCTGTACCTGCTGTTCGAGTTGAGCGTGCTGCTCGCGAGGATCCTCGATCGCCGCGACGCGCGGCGCGCGGCGCGGGCGTAGGGCGGGAACGCGATCGTGGGAGCGTCACAATGAGCCGGATGTTCAAACCGCTGCGCTCCGGTGGAGACGGCTCGGCCGGCGGGCTGGGCGTGCTCGCCGACGAGGAGCTGATGCAGCTCGTATACGCCGGCCAGGCAGCCGCGTTCGAGGCGATCTACGACCGCCACGCCGACGCCGCGTTCTCGCTCGCCTACCGCATGTGCGGGCAACGGGCGCTGGCCGAGGACGTCGTCCAAGAGGCGTTCCTGTCGCTGTGGCGCAGCGGCGCGCACTACGACCGCGCCCGCGGCAGCGTGCGCACGTGGGTGCTCGGCGTCGTGCACAACCGCGCGATCGACGCCCTGCGGCGCCGCACGACGCACGACCGCGGGCGCGTCAGCGACGAGGGCATCGAGGAGCGCGTGGCCGCGCCCGAGCGCACCGACGTCGAGTTCGCCAGGCGCGATGAGGCGCGCGAGATCCGCGACGCGCTCGAGCAGCTGCCCGACGAGCAGAGCCGCGTGATCGAGCTCGCGTACTTCGGCGGCCTCACGCACCTGCAGATCGCCTCGATGCTCGACGCGCCCGTCGGCACCGTCAAGGGGCGCATGCGCCTCGGGCTGGCGAAGATGCGCATGGCGCTCGGGGACCCAAAGGAGGTGGTGCAGTGAGCATCGACGAGTCGCGCACGGATCCCGAGGGCTGCGGCGGCAACGCTGCGCCGTACGTGCTCGGCGCCCTGACCGAGCAGGAGCACGAGGCGTTCGCCCGCCACATCGAGTCTTGCGCCGTCTGCCGCGAGGAGGTCCTCGCGCTGCAGCTGGTCGCCGATGCGCTGCCCGCCGCCGCGCCGCAGCTGAACGCGCCGCCCGAGCTCAAGCGGCGCGTGATGTCGAGCGTGCGCGCAGACGCGCGCAGGCGTGAGTCCCAGGAGCTCCGCCGCCGCCGCGACGCAGAGCCCAGTCGTGCCAGGCGCCCGGCGGCGCCCGCGTGGCTGCGGTGGCGGCCGAACCTCGCCGCGGCCGCGCTCGCGGCGGCGGTGATCGCGCTGGCCATCGTCGCGCTCTCATCGGGCGGCGGCGGTGGCGGAGGCACGCGCGTGATCCGCGCGCAGGTGATCGTGCCGCGCGCGAGCGCGTCGCTGAGCGTCAGCGACGGACACGCGCAGCTGAACGTGTCCGACATGCCGCAGTCGGTCCCCGGCCACGTGTACGAGCTGTGGCTCAAACGCTCGGCGTCCGGCAGGGCGCTGCCCACCGACGCGCTGTTCACCGTCGCCGCCGACGGTGCCGCGAGCGTCGGTGTGCCCGGCGGCGTCGACGGCGTCAGGGAAGTGATGGTCACCTCCGAGCCGCTCGGCGGCAGCAGCGTGCCGACGCTCCCGGCTTTGATCGTCGCGCGCGTGAGCTGAACGCCGCGCGCGTGGAGGTACTCAGGCCACCCGCAGCTCCTCCCCGCCGACGCGCACGACATCGCCGCGGTGCAGTTGCCGGCCGCGGCGGCTGTCGGGCTCGCCGTTGACGAGCGCGGGCTCGCTGGCGAGCAGCGCCTTGACCTCGCTGCCGCTGTCGACGATGCCCGCGAGCTTGAGTAGCTGCCCGAGCCTGATGGTCTCGCCGTGGATGGGAACGTCGCGCGTCACGGGTGAGCGAATCTAGCCGACTGGCGAGCGGGCGAGGCGGCACCGGCTCTGAGCATCGAGCCGGTAACAAGTCGACTACCGCGAATGCGTTAGGCTCGCAGGCCGATGGGCGAGCGCACCGAGTACACGCCGGGAACGTTCTGCTGGAGCGAGCTGACGACGCCTGACCAGGCGGCGGCAAAGGCGTTCTACGGCCCGCTGCTGGGCTGGCAGGCCAACGACATCCCGCTGAGCGAGGGCGCGTACTACTCGATGCAGCTGATCGACGGCAAGCGCGTGGCGGCGATCGCGCCGCAGCCGCAGCAGCAGCGCGACGCGGGTGTGCCGCCGCTGTGGAACTCGTATGTGTCGGTGGACAGCGCGGACACGGTGGCCGAGCGTGCGAGGGAGCTCGGCGGCACGCTGCACGCGCCGCCGTTCGACGTGATGACGGCAGGGCGCATGGCGGTGATCCAGGATCCACAGGGCGCGTACTTCATGCTGTGGCAGGCGGGGGATACGATCGGCGCGGAGCTCGTGAACGCGCCGGGCGCGCTCGTGTGGAACGAGCTGCAGTCACCGGACCTGGATGCGTCGGCGGCCTTCTACAGCGACCTGTTCGGCTGGCAGGTGGAGCAGTTCGAGGGGATGCCGGACCGCTACCTGTCGATCAAGAACGCTGGCGCGAACAACGGCGGCATGCGCGAGCTGACGCCGCCGTCGCCGCCCAACTGGCTGACGTACTTCGGCGTGCAGGACGTCGAGCAGGCGCTCGCGCAGGTGGACGAGCTGGGAGGCGCCAACCTGGCGGGGCCGATCGACATCGGCATCGCGAAGATCGCGGTCGTGGCGGACCCGCAGGGCGCGGTGTTCGCGTTGTACGCGGGCGAGCTCGAGCCCTAGATCGGACAGGGCTCCCCGTCCCTCGCGGCGGCGCTTGAATGCGCCGCCAGCCCGTATGCCGTGGCTCCAGTGTGGACGCCGCGGCGGGGCGCCTCACGGATCATGAACTATGGTTCATATTGTGTTGCGAGATGAGGAAGGACGCAGAGCGCAACCGTGATCGCATCGCGACGGTCGCACGCGAGCTGATCGCGATCCAGGGCGCCGACGTCTCGATGGAGGCGATCGCCGCGGGCGCCGACGTTGCGGTCGGCACGCTCTACCGCCACTACCCGACCAAGGCGCACCTGGTCGAGGCGGTGATCGAGCACTCCGTAGAGCAGATCGCCGAGCTCACGCTCGCGGCCGACGCTGCGATCGCGGCTGGCGGCGATGCTCGCGAGCAGCTCGCCAAGCTGCTGCGGGACCTCGCCGGTCGCGGCGCGGAGAACCGTGCGCTGCGGGCGACCGCGCTCTCGCTCGGCGTCCCGTACAAGCTGCGGCCAGAGGAGAGCCCGCCCGCGCCGGGGTCGCGGATGGACGCGCTGCTGGCGGCGCTCGACCGTGTGCTCGATGCCGCACGTGCGGCACGCGTCGTCCGGCCTGACACGACCCGCATGGACATAACCGTCCTGTTGCGGGGCGTGCTCGACGTCGAGCTCGATGAGCAGGCTCGCGAGCGCTACGTCGAGATCATCCTCGCGGGCCTGCGACCGGCTCGAGGCTGATGGCGCTCTCCGCAAGAGCACTGCCTCGTCGAGCGGATGGCATCGAGCTCGCTCGCCCACGCTCGCCGCGATTCGCGCGCGCATCAGACGCGCCACGGTCCGCGCGCGCAAGCGGCGATGACATCCTGCGCGCGCTCCGGCGCAGCGCAGCCGCCATCGACCGCTGGCTCAGGGCGGACGTCGGCGAGGCGATTCGCATGCAGCTGGCTCCGTCACGTCGAGCTCCGTCACGTCGAGTCACCGCCCACGACGCTGCTGCCGCGGCCGGTGACGGCGCGACGGAGCTGAGAGCCAGCCTGCTTGCGTGGTCGTCGGCGATCCGCAGGCGGCGGGCGCTGCTGATCGCCCGTCGCCACCTGATCGCCGCGCTCGCGATCGCGATCGCGGCGGAGCTCCTGCTGATCGTCCTCGGCGAGGATCGCCACGGATTGTGGCTGCTCGCGCCGCTAGCGCTCGGCCTGTTGGATGGAACGCTCGCCCTGAGCCGCCCGGTGCGGTTGGAGCGCGTCGCGCAGATGCTCGACCGCTGCCTGTCGCTGCACGACCTGCTCGTGACCGCGTGGGCGATCGAGGGCGAGGACGCGCCGCCGCAGGGGCTCAGCGCGCTCGTCGCCGAGGAAGCGCGCGCGGCCGCGGCCGCCAGCTTCGCGACGGTGCAGCTCGCGGCGGGGCGGCGCGGGCGGGAATGGTCGTGGCTGCTCGCGGGCCTGGCGGTGCTCGCAGCGCTGGCAGCGGTGCCGGGCCTCGAGGGCGGCCGCTCTGCGCGCCACGCCGTCGCCCCCGCGGCGCCCGCCCGCGGGTCAGCCGCGACGCCCGCTCCTGCCAGGGCGACTGCGCCCCCGGTCGTCGCTCAGCTCGAGCACCGCAAAGGGACCCCGGGCACTGGGCTTGCGCGGCCGCCGCTGGCTGTCACCGAAGGTGGGACGGGCAAGGCGAAAGAAACCGGTTTCCGCGGCTACGGTAGCGGGGGCAAGGACCTGACGGCTCAGCAGCTCGCGCGTCTGGGCATCAGCCTGCCGAGCGCCAACACGAAGGCGCTCGGCGCGCTGTCGGTCGGCGAAGCCGGCAACGGGAGCGCGGGCAACGGCGCGGGCGCCCGCAACGCGGGCAACGGTAGCGCCACCGGTAGGGGAACGGCCGGGGAAGCGGCGGGCAAGCCGTCGCAGGGCGGCGGCGCGGTCGCCGGGGGCAGCGCGCTGACACCGGCGCACAGCCCCGGCGCCGGCCTCGGCGCGGGCGGCACGAAGGAGGCCGGCGCGGGCCAGGGCGGAGGGAGCAGCGGCCACTCGCCACCAGGGGGTGGTGCCGCGGGCACCTCCGCGGGCAGCACGACGCTCGGTAGCGGCCTGGTCCCCGCGCTCGGCACGGGCACGTCCGGGCTGCCGCTGCAGGCGGGCTACGCGCCGACCGGTACGCGTGGCTCGACCGGTAACGAGGCCGTCTCGCAGACACCGAACGGAGGCGGCAGCGGCGGGCGCTCGGCGCACACGAGCGGCGGAGGGGAAGGGTCCGCCAGCTCCAGCCTGAGTGCGCTCCCACCGACGTTCAACTCGACCCCCGCGCTCGACCAGGGGGTGCTGTCGAGCTACTTCGGATCCGCGAACCAGCTCACGACCGGCAACTGGTGAGCGAGGAGTGACGTTCGCCGCCGGTGGAGCTCTCGCGGGGTTGGCGCTGCTGGTGCCGCTCGTGCTGCTGCATCTGCGCCGGCGCGGCCAGGTCGTTCGCGAGGTGCCGAGCCTGCTGCTGTGGCAGCAGATCGAGCTCGTCGACGCTCAGCGATCGCGCGGCCTGCGCCGGCCCTACCTGCCGCTGCTGCTGCTGGCGCAGGCGCTCGCCCTGGCGCTGCTCGTGTTCGCGCTGGCGGAGCCCACGAGCGCCGCGCCCAAGCCGGAGCCCACCAAGGTGATCGTGCTCGACGACTCCTGGCGGATGCAAGCTGCCGGGCGGATCGCCGAAGCCAAGCGCGACATCCAGCGGATCCTCGCCGCGGAGGCTGCGGATACGCCCGTCCGCGTGGTGCTCGCAAACGGCCTTCCCAGCGTGGTGTACAGCGGCACGCGCGCTGGCGTGCCCGCCGCGCTCGCACAGCTGCACGCGAGCTCGGCGCCGGCCGACCTCGCCGGCGCGCTGACCGTCGCGGCCGGCCTGCTCGACGGACCCCACGACTCGATCGTGTTGATCCGTGCGCCCGAAGACCCCGTCCCATCGGTGAGCTCGAGCGCGGGAGAGCTGAGCACGCTCACGCTCCCCGGCCCACTCGGCGACCAGGGCATCTTCGACGCGCGCGCGCGCTGCGGCATCGGTGCGAGCGCGACCTGCGAGGTGTACGCGACCGTGCGCAACAGCACCGGTCGGGCCGTCGAGGACCGCCTCAGCGCCGACGCCGCGGGACACCCGTCGCTGGCGCTGCAGGTGCGGGTCGCCGCGGACTCGACGGCGCCGCTCGCCCTCGTCGCCGAGCCGGGCCAGCGTGTGAGCCTGCGCCTGCAGGGCGGCGACCTCCTGCCCGCCGACGACGAGGTATGGGTCACGGTGCCGGCCGCCGGCGACCTTCCAAGCTCCTCGGTGGTCACGCTCGTCGGCACGCCGTCGGTGGCGCTCGCGGCGGCACAGGCGTTCGCGGCGGTGCCCGGCGTGACGCTGCGGCTGCAGACCCCAGCGACATACCGACGCAGCGACGCCGCGCAGAGCAGCCTCGTGGTGCTCGACCACTGGCTCCCGCCGGGCGGCCTGCCGCCGAGTCCCGCGGTGCTGCTGATCGACCCCCCGCGTGTGCCGGAAGGGCGCGTCGAAGGCACGCTCGGGGAAACCGTCGTCAGCGGCACCGACGCGAGCAGCGAACTGCTGGACGGCGTCGAACTGTCCTCGCTGTCGATCGACTCGCGCGCGGCGAGCCGGCTGACGCTGCCGCGATGGCTCACACCGATCGTCTGGAGCCCCGACGGCGTGCTGCTGGCCGCCGGCGAGGACGGCCGCCAGCGCGTCGCCACGCTGTCGTTCGAGCCCGGACAGTCCGACCTTCCGCAGCTCCCGGCGCTGCCGATCCTCGCATCCAACCTCGTGCGGTGGGCGGCCGGCTGGACGCCCGCAACGGCCACCGCAGGAGTTCCGTTCGCGGTTGACGCGACGTCCGGGATCCGTTCGCTGGCGCTGGATCGCGACGGCACGGTCGTCGAGCTCGTGCACGTCAAGAGCGCGCCCGTCGCGCTCACGGCAGGGCAGCCCGGCCAGTACACGATCAGCGAGACGGGAGCGGGTCTGACGCGAGACGCGCACGTCGCCGTCAACACTGCCGAAGCCGCGCCCGCCGGCTCGGAAGCGGTCGATCTCAGCGCGACGAGGAGCGGCAGTGGCGGTGGCGCGCCGGCGAATCAGGCGCCGTGGTTCCTCGCGGCGGCGCTGGTGATGCTCGGCCTCGAGTGGGCCTACTGGGTCTCGCGCCGAAGGCGTGTGGCGACGTGAGCGCGCTCAGCTTCAGCCACCCGCTGGTGCTGCTGGCGCTGGTGCCGGTCGCGTGCGGTGCGCTGCTCGCCAGGCGCGCGCTGGCGCCCAGCCCCTCCGGCCGTGAGATGCTGTGGCGGGCGCTGCATGCGCTCGCCCCGGCGTTGCTCGTGCTCGCGCTGGCCGCTCCGCAGCTGCACAGCGGCTCGCGCCGTCCGACGGTGCTCGCGATCGACGAATCGGCGAGCGTGGACGGCACGATGCGCGCCGTCGAGCGCCACTGGACGGCGGGCGTGGACAAGGACGGATGCGTGTCGCCGTGTCGTGTGATCCGCTTCGCGACGACGCCCGCGGCGAGCCCGCCGTCTCAGACCGGCGCCGCGGGGCTCGGACCCGGCGCGACCGACCTGCAGAGCGCGATTGGCACGGCGATCGGGTTGGCGCCCCGCGGCGGTCGTGTGGCCGTGCTGAGCGACGGCGGCCAGACACGGGGAGAACTGCTCGCCACCGCGCCGCTGGCACGCGCACGCGACGTACAGGTCGACTGGGTGCCGCTGAGCGACCCAAGCCGGCGCGACGCCGCGATCACGGCGATCGGCGTGCCGCCGGTCGTGCATCTCGGTGACACCGTGCCGCTGACGCTGACCGTGCACAGCAGCGTCGCCGCGCTCGCGGTCCTGAGCGTGAGCGACGGAGGCGCGCGCACGGCGAGCGAGACGATCGACCTGCGCGCCGGCGATGACCCGCTGCTGCTGCTGTACACCGCGGCGAAGCTGGGCTGGCAGTCCTTTCAGGCCACGATCTCGCTGCCCGGCGACAGCGTCAGCGCGAACAACTCGCTGGCCGCGGTGACCGACGTGGTGGCGGCGCCGCGCGTGCTCAGCGTCGGCGGCGCGGGCTCGGCGGTGCCGGGCCTGCTGAAGCGCGCCGGGCTGAGCGTCGCGCAGCTGGAACCCGCGGCGCTGCCTCGGAGCGCGGGGGGTTATGCGGGGCAGGACGCGGTGGTCCTGAACGACGTCCCTGCTTCGCAGCTGAGCGCGACGCAGATCGCCGCCCTGAGCGGCGCCGTGCGCAGCGAAGGTCTCGGGCTCGTGGCCCTGGGCGGCGCCCACAGCTTCTCGCTCGGCGGCTACGCGCGCTCGCCGCTGCAGCAGCTGCTGCCGGTGTCCAGCCTCGTGCCCGGCAATCTGCAGCGGCGGAACCTCGCGATCGAGCTCGTCCTCGATCACTCCGGCAGCATGATCGAACTCGCCGGCGGCGTGCAGAAGATCGCGATGGCGCGCGCCGCAGCGATCCAGAGCGCCGCCTTCCTGCGCGCCCACCAGGACGCGCTCGGCGTCGTGGACTTCGACATCAAGCCGCACACGCTGGTGCCGCTGCACCTGCTGATGAGCGCCGCAGACGAACGCCAGGTCGACCACATCGTCGACGGTCTGGAAGCGGACGGCGGCACGAACATCTACCTCGGCCTCGAAGCCGGCCTGAATGCGCTGCTCGCCAGCAACGTCAAACAGCGCCACATGATCCTGCTGACCGACGGTATCAGCCAGCCGGCCAACTACAAGCCGCTGCTCGCGCGGATCCGCAGCAATCACATCACCGTCGCGACGGTGGCGCTCGGCGCGGAAGCGGACCGTGGCCTGCTCGCAGAAATCGCCGCCGGCACCGGCGGCCGCGCATACGTAACCGAAAAGGCGAGCGAACTGCCGAAGATCTTCGTCAAAGAGACGCAGCTGAGCGCCAAGCCGGTGCGCGTGAGCGGTCACCTGTCGGTGCAGCTGACCAACGACAGCCCGATCGTGCGCTCGCTGATCGGCAAGCCGCTGCCGAGCCTGCGGGGCAACGTCGTCACCCAGCTGAAGAACGGCGCGCAGGCGGACCTGCTGGCAAGCGACGCGGGCTCGCAGGTCGACCCCGCGCTCGCGCAGTGGCAGATCGGCACCGGTCGCGTCGTTGCGTGGACCCCGGGCCTGGACAGCGACTGGGCCGGCGACTGGCCCGCAGAGAGCGCGCTCTGGAACGAAGCCGTGCGCTGGACCGAGCGCGGCGTCGAGCCCTCGCCGCTCACACCTCAGGCGCTCGGCGGCGCGTCCGACTTGTTGCAGATCGACCTGGCGAGCGCCGGCACTGCGGCGCTCGGCGTGAGCGCGATCGAAGGCACGCTCGCTGCCGCCACCGCCGGCACCGGCGCGCGACCGATCCAGTTCGAGCCGGTCGGGCCGAGCCTGTACGACGCGAACGTGGCGTCGTGGTCGCCCGGCGTCTATCGCTTCGATCTGCACACGATCGGCACCGTGCGCCAGACCGCCACAGGCGAGCTCGCGATCGGCTATGCCGCCGAGTACTCACCGGTGACGCCGCGCGTCTCGCCGATGGCGCAGCTCGTCGCCCAGACCGGTGGACAGGTCCTGTCCTCCGGCCGGCCGCAGGCGCTGGCCAGCCCCGAGCACTCGCTGTGGCGCGTGCTCGCGCTGGCCGCGCTTGTCGCGTTCCTGGCCGGTGTCGCCGGACGGATGCTGTCCGGCGCGGCCAAACGGCCCGGCTCTCCGGCATCCCCGCAACCGCGGGCACTGGAGCGGGAGGAGGATGAGGACGACGGGCAGGCGGGGACACCGGCGCAGGAGCAGGCACCGACACCCGCGGGGTGAGACGTGAGCGTCGATCCCCGACTCAGCTGGACGGCGCCACGCGCACCAGCGTCTCCTCACGTGCCGCGGCGAGGAGGAACTCGAGCGGGTCGATGCTCGCGTCGGCTTTCACGTATCGCACCCCGCGCGCTCGGCACTGGTGCTCCAGCTGGGCGCTCAAGCGCGCGTAGCTCGTCGCGTAGCGCGCCCGCACCGCAGGGGTGATCGTCGCTTCGATTCGGCGTCCGGTCTCGCTGTCGACCAGGACCGTGCTGCCCTCCTCCCACGCTGCGGCCGTCTCCGCGGGATCGCCGACGTGCACGAACGTGGCTGTCCGGGCGCTGCCGGCGAGCGCCGCAACCGCCGCCGCGAGACCGTCGGCGGCGACGAGGCCGTCGCTGATCAGCACCGCCGCCTCCGGCTCCCAGCCGCTCGTACGTGAGCGCCTGATGCTCATGTCCAGGTCGGTCGTGCGCCCGGACGGCAGTCGTTCGAGCTCCTCGACCATCGCACCCAGCTCGCCGGCGCCGGAGTCGAAGCTGTCGCTGGAGACGCTGTCGCCGTCGCTGAGCGTATGGATCTCGACGGCATCGTTGCGCAGCAGCGCGACAGCGGCGAGCAGCGCGGCCAGGCGCCGGCCAAAGCGCAGCTTGCTCGGCTCGCCCGAGTCCATCGAGCGACTCGCGTCGAGCAGCACCGACAGCGCCAGGCTGGCCTCCTGCGGCGCCGTTCTGATGTGCAGCTCGCGCAGACGCGCGTAGATGTTCCAGTCGATCCGGCGGACGTCGTCGCCGGGGGTGTAGCGGCGATAGTCGGCGAACTCGAAGCCCGCCGCCTGCCCGGGCCCTTCGCGCTGGCCGACGAGGCCGGCGACGAGCGCGTCGAGCGACTCGACGCTGAGACGTTCGAGCGCCTGGATGTCCGCCCGGTCCAGCAGCGGCCCGCGCTGCTCGCCGCTCCTCGGATCGCTGTCCGCGTGCATCGACCGATCAGTCGCTGATGGCGGCGAGCACGTCCCCGATGATCGTCTCCGGCGCCACCGCCTCGCGCTCGGCATCGAAGTTCAGCACCAGCCGGTGTCGCAGCGCCGGCATCGCGACCGACCGAACCCCCTCGACCGAGAGATTGTGGTGTCCCTCCAACAGCGCGGTGATGCGGCCCGCGAGGCTCAGCGCCTGGGCGGCGCGCGGGCTCGGCCCCAGCCGCACGTAGTCGCGCACGATCGCGGGAGCCGCGGGCGTGGGCTGCAACGCGAGCACGAGGCGACTGATGTACTCGAGCACCTGCGGCGCGGCGGGAACCTCGCGAGCGAGGGCGCCCATCGCGAGCAGCTGCTCGGCGTCGGCGACCGCGTCGATCGTGGCGACCGCATCGGTGTTGGTCTGCACGACGATCTCCACGAGCTCGGCGTCGGTCGGGTAGCTGAAGGGGATCTTCAGCATGAAGCGGTCGAGCTGCGCCTCCGGCAGCGGATAGGTGCCGCGCAGCTCGACCGGGTTCTGGGTCGCGAGCACGCAGAATGGGCTCGGCAGCGCATACGTCTGACCCGCAGCCGTCACCGTGTCCTCCTGCATCGCCTCGAGCAGGGCGCTCTGGGTCCGCGGGGAGGCGCGATTGATCTCGTCCGCGAGCAGCAGGTTGCAGAACACCGGCCCGCGCTGGAACTCCGAACGCAGCCCGCCCGCGGGATCCTGGCTGAAGACCGTCGTGCCGGTGATGTCGGCGGGCAGCAGGTCGGGCGTGAACTGGACGCGGCCATGCGACAGGTCCAGGGCCGCTGCGAAGGCGCGCGCCATCGAGGTCTTGCCGACGCCGGGGATGCCCTCGAGCAACGCGTGGCCGCCGGCAATCAGGCACAGCAGCACGCCCCGCACCGCCTCGCGCTGACCGACTATCGCCCTGGCGATCTGCGCCTCGATCGCGAGGGCGGTCTCGCGAAAGGCGCCGGGGTCGGACCCCTCCGCGACGCCCCCCGGGGCGCTCGCCGCGAGCGGGCGCAGGGCGCGCGCCATGCCGTCGCCGGGGTCTGCTGCCGGCTGCGACGTCACGAGGCTAGGCGGAGGTCGTCGAATGCATAAGATGAACTAAGCTTCAACTTGAACCATAGCGAACGCTCGCGTACCGATCGTTCCGGCGCGGCGCCGCCCTGCGATCCGCAGTCTGAACCCACCTGGAGGAAGATATGAAAAGTGTGCATTTGCGGCGGGCCGTGGGGGTTGGCCTGCTCGCCGCCATGAGCCTGCTCGTGGCCGCGTGTGGCAGCAGCAGTAACAGCAGCACCAGTAGCACGAGCAGTGCGACGACCGTGAAAGCCGCGGCCCTGCCCACGAGCTGGGAACTGGCGGGCGCAGACTCGCAGAACACGCGCGACGTCGGCGGCCCGATCAACTCCTCGAACGTCTCGACGCTCGGCGTCGCCTGGACGGTCCCGATCATCGCGTCCGGCACGTTCGGGGCGTACGCGACCACGCCAGTCGTGTCCAACGGCGTCGTCTACGCCCAGGACCTCGCGTCGAACGTCTACGCGATCAATCTCGAAACAGGCAAGCTCCTGTGGATCAAAAAGTACAACCAGCCAGATGAGGGTCCGAACGGCGTCACCATCGCCAACGGAACCGTTTACGGCGCTACCTCGGAATCGGCGTTCGCGCTGCAGGCCGCCACCGGCGAGCAGCTGTGGAGCAAAAAACTGACACGCAACGCCAGCGAGGGCATCGACATGGCGCCTGGCTACAACAAAGGCACGGTCTATGTCTCGACGGTCCCGGGTAACACGAAGGCGTTCTACAAAGGCAACGGGCAGGCGATCCTGTGGGCGCTCAATGCCGAAACGGGTGCGACCAAGTGGAAGTGGGAAGAGGTCCCGAAGAACCTGTGGTCCAACGCGAACACCAACATCAACTCTGGCGGCGGCCAGTGGGACCCGCCGACGTTCGGCCCCGAAGGCAACCTCTACGTCGGCGTCGCCAACCCCGCGCCCTTTGGGCCCGGAACGAAGCAGTTCCCGTGGGGCACGAGTCATCCCGGGCCAAACCTCTACACGGACTCGATCGTCAAGCTCAACAGCGAAACGGGCAAGCTGATCTGGTACTACCAGCTGACGCCGCATGACATCTTCGACCACGACCTGGAGAACTCGCCGATCCTGTCAAGCGACGGCGGCACGCCGATCGTGATCGATGGCGGCAAGGCAGGCATCATGGTCGCGGTGAACGCGGAAACGGGCAAGCTGGTGTGGAAGACGCCGGTCGGCGTGCACAACGGCATCGACAACATCAACCTCGAAGCCGAGAAAGGCAACTTGTCGAAGCTGAAACTGCCGGTCACGATTGAGCCCGGGGACCTCGGCGGGGTCGAGTCCCAGATCGCCACCAACGGCAAGACCGTATACGCGGCCGTCGTCAACCTCGCCGCGAAGTTCACCGCTTCGAATGGTCAATATGGTGAATTCGTCGGCGGAGTCGGCGCGGGCACGGGCGAAGTCGTGGCGGTCAACGAGGCCACGGGTGCGATCGAATGGGCTAAAAAGCTGCCCACGGCGGCCTATGGCGCAGTCACGCTCGCGAACGACGTCGTGTTCACGACGACGTACAACGGCACGGTGTACGCGCTCGACGCGAGCACCGGTGAAGAACTGTGGAAAACGACGCTCTCGGCCGGGACGAACGCGCCCGTGGCGGTCGTCGGGAACACGGTGATAACCGCCGGCAGCTTCCCGCAGGCGGCGAACCAGAAGGCCCTGATCACCGCCTATAGGCTGGGGGCGACCGGCACGTTGCCGACATCGACCCCGCCGCCGACGACCACGACGACGGCCACAACGCCGGCGAAAGCGGCGGCGCCGACGGCGGCGGGCGTGATCAAGATCGTGGCCGACCCGACGGGTCTGCTCAAGTACACGGTAAGTCAGATCACGACCACGGCGGGCACGAAGACCATCGAATTCACCAACGAATCACCGCTGGAACACAGCGTGGTCATCGAAAACGCCAACAAAAAGGACATCGGCGAAACGCCGATCTTCGATCACGGCACGAAGAGCTTCAAAGTGACGCTCGCGGCGGGGACCTACACGTACTTCTGCTCGGTTCCGGGCCACCGCGAGGCAGGAATGGTGGGAACATTGACAGTCAAGTAGCCAGGGTGAGTCGACGGTAACGACAGTAGGAAGATGAAGTGGACAGGTGAATGGCGAGCGTGCTCCGGTGCGCTCGCCATTCGCGTCAATGCTTCGCGGCCGTGCGGCGCTGCTGGGTCCGCGACCCGGAAATGCACTCCTGAAGCCTCGGGCAAGCTGCGATAATTTCTGGCCATGAGTGCGACCGATGTCACGAGACGGACGAGGTTGCGCACGATCGCGCCCGAGGAATACCAGCGGCTCGAGTTCGACGTCTCGGGAATGACATGCGGCTCGTGCGCGGCGCGGGTGCAGCGCACGCTCAGTCGCGAGCCGGGTGTGACGGACGCGCTGGTCAACTACGCGACCGGGCGCGCGACCGTCGAGCTCGAGCGGGGGGCGCTCGACGACGAGCAGCTGATCGCGGCGGTCAGGAAGGCAGGCTACGGCGCTTCGCGGGTCGGCCCGTCGCCGCGCGAGTACGCGCACGCCCGCGCCGAACACGATGTGGACGAGCAGCGAAGTCTGATGCGCCGAATCGTGCTCGCGGTGCCGCTGGCGCTCGCGATCGGGGTCCTGACATACGCCGATCCGCACGACACGACCGCGCAGTGGGCGGCGGCGGCGCTCGCGGTACCGGCGCAGTTCTGGTGCGGGCTGCCGTTCCTGCGCTCGGCGTGGGAACGAGCGCGGGTGCGCGCCACCAACATGGACACGCTGATCGCGCTGAGCACGCTCGCGAGCTTCGTCTACTCGACGGTGATGCTGCTATCCGCGAGCACGGCCGCTCAGGGCGCCGTCGGGGGCTCAGGGATGACGCTCGACTACGACATGGGCGCGACGATCATCGCCGCGCTGCTGATCGCTCGCTGGTGTGAGGCCAAGGCGCGCACCAGCGCCGGCCGCGCGCTGAGCGAGCTCACGCAGCTCGGCGCGACACGCGCACGACTGCTCGACCCCGAGAACCCGAGCGCGGCGGAGCGCCTCGTGGCGGTCGAGGAGGTACGGCGAGGCGATCTGTTCCTGGTACGCCCCGGCGACAGGATCCCGGTCGACGGCGTCGTGATCGACGGCGCCTCGGCGGTCGACGAGTCGATGCTCACCGGCGAGTCGCTGCCCGTCGAGAAGCGCGCCGGCGCGCCGCTGACGGGCGCGACGTTGAACGTCGACGGGGTCCTGCGTGCCCGCGCGAGCGCGGTTGGCGCCGATACGGCGCTGTCGCAGCTCGTGGCGCTGGTCGAGCGCGCGCAGGCGTCCAAGCCGCAGATCCAGCGGCTCGCCGACGAGATCGCGCGCTACTTCGTGCCCGGCGTGCTCGTGCTCGCCGCGTTGACCGTGCTCGGGTGGATCTTGACGGGACAGTCAGAGCACGGGATGGCCGCTTCGATGCACCTCGAGCACGGGATCGACGCGGCGATCTCGGTGCTGATCGTCGCCTGCCCGTGCGCGCTCGGTCTGGCGACGCCGGTGGCGCTGCTCGTCGGCACCGGGCGCGGGGCGAGCCTTGGGTTGCTGGTCCGCGGCGCGGAGATCCTCGAGCGCAGCCAGGAGCTCGACACGGTGGTGTTCGACAAGACCGGCACGGTTACCACCGGCGAGCTGTCGCTGATCGACATCTGGGCGGCGCCCGGTGAGGAGCCCGCGCGCGTGCTCGCGCTGGCCGCCGCCGCGGAGGCCGGCTCAGAGCATCCGGTCGCCGTTGCGGTCCGCGCTGCGGCGAGCGAGCGCGGTGTCGAGGCCGCGGGCGCGGCGGAGTTCCGCGCGATCCCGGGCCGCGGTGTGCGCGCCCTCGTCGACGGCGCCGGCGTGTGGGTCGGGCGACCGTCCGCTGAGGAGAGCTCTGAGCGACTGGCGACGGTGCTCGATGCGTGGGAGGCGCGCGGCTGCACCGCGATCGTGATCGAGGCGGACGGGCTGACGATCGGCGCGATCGCGCTCTCCGACACGGTCAAGCCGGAGGCGCGCGAGGCGATCGATGCGGTGCGCCGGATGGACATCGAGGTCGAGCTGCTGACGGGCGACAACGAGCGCGCCGCAGCCGCCGTCGCGGCGGCTACCGGCATCGAGCACGTGCGCGCGGCGGTCACCCCCGCGGGCAAGCTCGAGGAGATCGCCCGCCTGCAGCGAGCCGGTCACCGCGTGGGCATGGTCGGCGATGGCGTCAACGACGCCGCCGCGCTCGCGCAGGCCGATCTCGGGATCGCGATGGGCACGGGCGTGGGCGCGGCGATCGAAGCGGCGGACATCAGCGTGGTGACGGGCGACCTGCGCGGTGTGGCGCGTGCGCTGGGGCTGGCGCGCGAGACGTACACGATCGTGTTGCAGAACCTCGGCTGGGCGCTTGGCTACAACGTGATCGCGCTGCCGCTGGCGATGACCGGGCTGCTGAGCCCGGCGCTGGCGGCCGTGGCGATGGGCATCTCGAGCATCTCGGTGGTCGCCAACAGCCTGCGCCTGCGCCACTTCGACGCGTCCGGGCGCGAGACGCGTGTGCGTTCCCGCGGCCAGCGTCGCGCGAGCGTTGGCGTGGCCGCGCTGCTGCCGGTTGCGCTGCTCGGCGCGCTGATGATCGCCGCGCCGGCGACCTTCACGGTCGCGAGGGACGCGGCGCGGGCACTCGGAACGATGGCCGGCATGGACATGTCCGGCATGTCTGCCTCGGCGACCGTGCGGGTGGAGCGCCCGGGCGGACGCTGCACGCTGTCCGTCTGTCCGATCCTGAAGCCGGGCCCGAACGAGCTGTCGGTGGCCGGCGAGCTGGGCTCGGCGCTGGCGGCGGTGTGGGTCACCCACGCCGGTGGCAACCTGGACGCGCGCCTGGAGCTGCTGACGCCGACGATGGCCCCTGTCGCCGAGCCGGTATCGCTCGCGGGTGCCTCCTCGCGGCAGGCGTGCGGCCCGGGATGCTGGACGTTCACGCTGCCCGGCCACACGACGACGTTGGCGCTGTCGGCAAGCGAGCATGGCCGTCGCTACGCGCTGAGTCTGCCCGTTAGCTGGCAGCAGGGCCAGAGCGCGAGCGCGCGCCGGCTGCTGAACGAGGCGGTCGCGAGCATGCGATCGCTCGCGGGCGTGCGCGTCTATGAGACGCTCACCAGCGGGCCTCCGCATCCGGTGGAGCAGATCCACTATCGCTTCAGTGCTCCCGAACGCATGGAATACACGGTGGCGACGGGCGGACGCGTGGTCGCGGTCGGCTCGGCTCTGTGGGCGTTCACGCCCGGTCAGGGCTGGCAGCGCAGCAGCTACAACGGCGCGGGCGCCAGCTTCGCGACGAGCCGCTGGTATGACTGGCAGGAATACGACCAGTCCGCGCAGCTGCTGAATGAGGGCGACGTGAACGGGCGTCCAACGGCGGAAATCGCGCTCATGAGCACGACGCTGCCGGTGTGGTTCCGGCTGCGCGTCGACATTCCGAGCGGACGGGTGAGTCAGGTGGGAATGGTCGCGAGCGGGCACTTCATGAGCGACAGCTACTCGCAATACGGCGTCGCCCAGCGGATCGAGCCGCCTACGCGGTGAGCAGGCGCTCTTCTTCGAGCGCGCGTTTCAAGGCATCGTCGAAGGCGAGCGTGGCGATGCCGAAGGGCTCGGCGCCGGAGGGGTCGGTGACGATCGTCTCGGTGGTCAGCCCCTCGACCAACGGGCGTGCGACGTTTGTGTCGACCGGCGTGACGAGCCCGAGCCATAGCGCGGACAGCCACGGCGTGATGAACGGGACGGGCAGCTTCGGTCGCGGGCGGACGCCCATTGCGATGGCCATGCGGTCGAGCATGTCGCCGTAGGCGAGGATGTCAGGCCCGCCGATCTGCACCTCGCGCCCGCGGGACTCGGGCACGTCGGGTGCTCGCAGCAAATATTCGACGACGTCGTCGACGGCGATCGGCTGGGTGATGACTCGCAGCCAGCTCGGGGCGATCATCACGGGCAGCCGTTTGACCAGGTAGCGCAGCGTGCGGTAGGACTCGCTGCCGGCGCCGACGACCATCGCCGAGCGGAAGTACGTCAGCGGCGGGCCCTCGGCGGCGAGCGTGATCGCTGTCTCGTGACGGCTGCGCAGGTGCTTGGAGACGCTCGCATCGCCGAGGCCGCCGAGGTAGACGACCCTGTCGACTCCCTCGCGCTTGGCCATGTGGGCGAAGTTGATAGCGCCGCTGCGCTCGCGCTCGGAGAAGCCGGCACCGCCGGCCATTGCGTGGACGAGGAAGTATGCGACGTCGATGCCCTCGCCCAGCCCGCGCAGACTCGCCGCGTCGGTCACGTCTCCTTGGCGGATCCGGCAGCCGTCGCGCTCGAGGTGGACGGCCCGCGCGGGATCGCGCGCAAGGCAGCGCACCTGCGCGCCGGAGTCGCACAGGGCGCCGACGAGACGGCCACCGATGAACCCGCTTGCCCCTGCTACCAACGCGTGCGTTGCGATCGTTTGAGCTTACTCGTGCACTACGGGCGCGTCGCGGCAGTGGAGCCGGTGCGCTGCGGCGTGGAGCGGCGGCTAGCGCGGGGCGGCCGCTGAGCCGTTGCGCCGCTCGGCGATGTCGCCGCCGGTGGTGGTCGTCATGACGGCGGCGCCGCCGCCGGTGAGCGCGCGGCGGACGAGCCCGGGCGCGAGGATGCGCAGCGCGGCGGCGAGCGCGTACGCGCGCGGGACGTAGCGCTCGGCGCGCCGCCGGATGCCGGCCTCGTAGATGGCCTCGGCGGCCTTGTCGGGCGTGGAGACGATCCAGCGCGTCCACGGCTTGGCGGTGAGCTCGGATTGGGGGAAGCCCTCGGTGGAGATGAACCCGGGCAGCACGAGCCCGACGTGCACGCCGTGCGCGTGCTCCTCGGCGAACAGCGCGTCGGACCAGCCGGCGAGCGCGAACTTGGAGGCGCTGTAGGCGCCGGATCGGGCGCGCGCGACGCGGCTGGCGGTGGAGGCGACGTTGACGATGGCGCTGGGCGCGCAGGAGCGCAGCAGCGGCAGCAGCGCCTCGGTGAGCCGCACCTGGGCGTCGAAGTTGATGAGCATCGTGCGGTGCACGTTGGCGTAGCCGCCGTCGGCGAAGCTCGCGCGCCATGCGGCGCCGGCGTTGTTGACGAGCAGGTCGAGCCGCCCGTGGCGCTCGAGCACGTGCTCGCGGATGCGCGCGGGCGCGTCCTCGTCGAGCAGGTCGACGGCGAGGTGGCTGACGCGCCGAGAAGCGGCTTCTCCGGCGCCGCCGCCGAGCTCGGCGGCGAGCGAGCGCAGGCGCTCCTCGCGCCGGGCGACGAGCACGAGCGATGCGCCCGGCTCGCGCGCGAGGCGGCGCGCGGTTGCCTCGCCGATGCCGCTGGAGGCGCCTGTTATCAGCATCACCTGGCCCATGGACGGCTAGCCTGTCAGATTGGCAAGCACGATGAGCGCAACTGCACGCAAGCGCGAGGCGCTGGAGCTGTTCAGCGGGCTGCCTCGCCACTACGACGCGCTGTCGGCGGCGCTGAGCTTCTGGCAGGACCCGCGCTGGCGGCGGGCGCTGGTGAGCGCGCTGGCGCCGGCCCCGGGCGAGCGCATCGTGGATGTGGCGACGGGCACGGGAATGGTGGCGGCGGAGCTGCTGGCGCGCGCGGACTGCTCGGTGGTGGGCGTCGACCAGAGCCCGCAGATGCTGGCGGCGGCGCGCGCGCGCTTTGCGGCGCTCGCGCAGGCGGAGGGGCGCTCGCGCGTGGAGCTGATCGAGGGCGAGGCGGAGGCGCTGCCGTTCGGCGATGAGAGCTTCGACGCGCTGACGTTCACGTACCTGCTGCGCTACGTGGACGATCCGGCGGCGACGATGCGCGAGCTGGCGCGCGTGGTGCGCCCGGGCGGGCGCGTGGCGTCGCTGGAGTTCGGGGTGCCGCCGTGGCCGCCGGCGTACGCGGCGTGGCGTCTTTACACGGCGGTGGGGCTGCCGGCGCTGGGGCGGCTGGCATCGCGCGAGTGGGCCCAGGTGGGTCGCTTCCTCGGCCCGAGCATCCGCGGCTTCTACGAGCGCCATCCGCTGGATGCGATCGTGGGCTACTGGCAGCAGGCGGGGCTGGTGGACGTGCGCGTGCGGCGGATGAGCCTGGGCGGCGGCGTCGTCATGTGGGCGAGCAAGCGCGCGGACGGCGTCGAGGCGCCTTCGCCCGATGACGCTCGCGAGGGCTGACGCGGCGATGGGCGCGACGCACGAGCGCCCGGCGCAGACCCGCGAGCGCCCGGCGTTCTACGCGCTGGGCGGCGGGCGCGTGGGCGATGCGCTGACGCTGCTGCACCCGCCGTACACGGCGTGGCACCTGAGCTACTTCGCGCTGGGCGCGGCGGTGGCGCCGCACCTTTACGTCGACCGGCTGCTGTGGGGCGTGGCGGCGTTCGCGCTGGCGGTGGGGGTGGCGGCGCACGCGTTCGACGAGCTGCACGGCCGGCCGCTGCGCACGGGCATCGGCGACGGCACGCTTGTGTGCGCGGGCGTGGCTGGCCTGCTGGGGGCGCTGGCGATCGGCGTGGCGGGGATCGTGACGGTGACGGTGTGGCTGCTGCCGTTCGTGCTCGCGGGCGCGCTGTTCCTGCCGGCGTACAACCTCGAGCTGGCCGGCGGCCGCTTCCACGGCGACGTGTGGTTCGCGATCGGCTGGGGGGCGTTCCCGGCGTTCACGGGCTACTTCGTGGAGGCGGAGAAGGTGGCGCTGCCGGGCGTGCTGATCGCGGCGGGCTGCATGGCGATGAGCGTGGCGCAGCGGCGCTTGAGCTCGCAGGCGCGCGAGCTGCGCAGGCGCACGCTGGCGATCGAAGGCACGCGCACGCTGAGCGACGGCAGCACCGAGGAGCTGTCGCTGGCCGGCCTGTTGCGGCCGCTTGACGGAGCGCTGGCGGCGTTGTCGCTGGCGACGGTGTTGACGGCGTGCGCCCTCGTGGTGTCACGGCTGTGACAACTTCGTGACCGGCACGCGGTCGGCATTTACGATCGCGGACCGCGTATAGCGATGGTTATACGGCCGTTTGAAGAAGACATCCACTCCCTGCCTACCCATCGAGGAGGTGCGCGCCGGGACCGGGTCGCACCTCGTGCGCGTCGGCGGGAGGGTTGCTGCCTGGTGCGAAGAGGCCGAGCACGCTGCCTCCGAAGCCGCCGCCGACGAGGCGGGCGCCGCTGGCGCCGGCATCGCGCAGGCGCTGCGCGGTGGCCTCGACGGCGGGCGTGGAGACCTCGTAGTTGTCGCGCAGGCTGCGGTGGGAAGCATTTAGCAGGAGGCCCATGGCGTGCAGGTCGCCGTCGCGCAGCGCGATCACGGACTGGTGGACGCGGTCGTTCTCGTCGATGACGTGCAGCGCGCGGCGGCGCAGCGGCTCGGGCAGCGCCTGCACCTCCGCATGGTCGGCGTCGCGCAGCGAGTCGACGCCGAGCAGCTGGCAGGCATGGGCACATTCGGCGCGGCGCTGGTTGTAGCCGGAGCTGGCGAGCTGATGCTGCTCGCCGGAGTCGAGCACGACGAGCGTCCAGTCGCCGAGCAGCAGCGGCACGGGTTGGATGTCGAGCGTGCGGAAGTCGATGCAGAGCGCGGCGTCGGGTGCGCCGTAGAGCGAGGCGAGCTGGTCGAGCAGGCCGGTGTGGGCGCCGACCCAGTCGTTCTCGACGCGCGCGCACAGCCGTGCGATGTCGATGCGCTGGAGCTCCCTGAGACCTCCGCCGTCGTGCTGGCTGTCGTGGACGGTGGCGGCGCGCGCGCCGAGCTCGATCAGGGCGAGGCAGAGCGCGACCTCGAGCGCGGCGGAGGAGGAGAGGCCGGCGCCCGACGGCAGCTGGCCGCCGAACTCGAGGCTCGCGCCGGCCAGCGGGAAGCCGGCGCGCTCGAGCTCGGCGACGGTGCCGCGCACGAACGCGCGCCATCCGCTGGTGGGCTCGGGCGCGGTGAGAGCGAACTCGTCGCGCTCGTCGAGGTCGCGCGCGTAGGCGTAGACGCGGCCTCTGTCGGGCGCATCTCGCGAGAGGGCGTGGGCGCTGACGGTTATGCCCTGGCTGATGGCGAAGGGCAGCGCGAGCCCCTGGTTGTAGTCGGTGTGCTCGCCGATGAGGTTGACGCGCCCGGGGGCGAACGCGCGGATGTGCTCAGGCGGCACGTGCGATCGCCTCGCGCAGCTCGGCGGCGGACTCCTCGGGGAGCGTGTCGGAGATGAACGTGCCGGCGCCCTGCTCGGAGCCGGCGAGGTACTTGAGCTTGTCGGCGGTGCGCAGCGGCGGGTAGAACTCGACGTGCAGGTGGCCGTGTCCGGCGACGGCGTCGGCGTCGGCGCCGCGCGAGGGGGAGACGGTGGGCGCCTGGTGTACGGCCATGACGTAGGGAAAGCGCTTGTCGAACAGCGCGTCGTAGCCACGCACGAGCGTCTGCAGGGCGCTGCCGAGCAGGCGCAGCTCGTCGGGCTGGCACTGCAGCAGGCTGGCCCGGTGCTCGCGCATGACGACGTGCGCTTCGTAGGCCCAGCGGGCGGCGTAGGGGAGGTAGACGACGACGCTGTCGTTCTGGAAGAGGATGCGCCGGCCGTCGTCGAGCTCGCGCGCCAGCAGCGCGCACGGCGCGCAGCCGCCGAGGCGCCGGTCGGCGGCGAGCTCGAGCGCGGGCACGGGGGGCAGGAACGGGTAGCCGTAGATCTGCCCGTGGGGGTGGTGCAGGGTGACGCCGACCTCGACGCCGCGGTTTTCGAAGATGTAGACGTAGTCGATGTCCTCGCGGGCGCCGAGCTCGGCGTAGCGGTGGCGCCAGACCCACATGAGCGCTTCGACGCGCTCGGGCGCGAGCGTGGAGAAGGAGGCGTCGTGGTCGTCGGTGTAGACGACCACCTCGGCGGCGCCCAGCGGCGCCTCGAAGGCGGGGAAGCGGTTGTCGAAGACGGCGATCTGGAAGCTGGGGAACGGGATCTCGGTCTGCGGGCGGCCGGGCAGCGTGGCGTCCAGCGGGCAGTGGTTGCGGGCGGGCAGGAACGTGCGCTCCTGGCGGTGGATCGCGTAGACGACCTCCTCGCCGCGCAGCTCGGAGAAGCGCAGCTCGCTCACGCTGGCGGCTGCTCGTCGCGGGTGTAGAGGATCAGCGCGCGGCCGTCGTCTTTGACGTGGCGCGCGATCGCGATCGGTCCGATGCGCTCGGGCGCGTCGGTCTGAGCTCCGGTCTCTGACCGCTGCTCGGGCGGGGGCGGCTCGGCGGGGTTCTGAGCCATGCCCCGAGGGTATAGACATTCGACTGGCCGGTTTGACTATGGTTGTGACCGGCAGGGATGCGTAGTTAGCCGATGCCGCGGGAAGTTGCGGCCCTGCGAGTAGAGGAGGAGCAACATGGCAGACACCGACCAGGCGCAAGAGGCGGTCGAGCGTCTCGAGTACCTCGACCGAGAGGACGTCGGGCGAGGAGGAATCGACCGGCGCGCGTTCCTGCGCCGCACCGCACTGACCGGCATGGCGGCCGGCTCGGCGAGCGCGATCCTGAGCGCGTGCGGCTCGAGCGCGTCGAGCGGCAGCAGCAGCGGAGGCGGCTCGGCGAGCATCTTCGGCTCGCACCCGTCGTACAAATTCGTGGTCGTCAACCACGTGACGACCAACTCGTTCTTCGTGCCCACCCAGTACGGCATCGCCGACGCGTGCAAGCTGCTCGGCTGCAGCTACGAGTGGACGGGCTCGGAAAGCGAAAACATCGACCAGATGGTCAACGCCATCAACACCGCCGTGTCATCCGGCGCCGATGGGATCGCGGTCTCGCTGATCAGCACCACCGCGTTCAACGTGCCCGTCGAAAACGCGCTGAAGGCGGGCATCCCGGTCGTTGCGTACAACGCCGACTCCCCCTCCAACAAGCGCCTTTCGTACATCGGCCAGGACCTGAAACTGGCCGGCGAACTGATGGGCAAACGGATCGTCGAAGACGTGAAATCGGGCGACGTGGTGATCTTCACCGCCAGTGCGGGCTCGGCGAACCTGCAGCCGCGGCTGGAAGGGGCGGAAAAGGCGATCAAGGACTCGGGCGCGCCGATCACGCTGAAGACGATCGTGACCGGCTCCCTGGAATCGGGTGAGAAAACGGCGATCGAAGCCTACTGGACCGGCCACACCAGCACGAAGGGGATGTACGCGGTCGACGGCGGCGATACCGCGGAACTGGCGGGCGTCATGCAGAAGCTCGGGCTGAACGCGAAAGGCGTCAAGGCGGGGGGCTTCGACCTGGCCGAAAAAACGCAGAAAGGGCTCCACGAAGGCTTCCTGGAATTCACGATCGACCAGCAGCCCTACCTGCAGGGGTTCGTGCCGATCCTGCAGATGTTCCTATGGCAGGTATCCGGGTCCCTGTCGGGTCCGGCGGAAGTGAACACGGGCCTGAAATTCGTCGACAAGGAAAGCGTCACCCCGTACGTCAACTCCAAGAGCCGCTACGAGGGCACTTCCTCTGAAGCCAAAGTGGTGCCGATCGCGGCTGGCACCGCGGCGTAGCTGATGGCGGAGGCGGAGGAGAACCCGGCGTCGCCCGGGACGTCCACGCCACCGGCTGGGGGTCCGGCGCGTACGCGCCGGACCTTGCTGCCGAGTCGCAGGGCGCTGCTCGAACGCGTGCTCTCGCTGCGCGAGGGCAGCATCATCGTCGTCACGCTGCTCGTGGCGATCTACTTCTCGCTGGACACCAGCACCTTCCTGACGGTCTCCAGCTTCAAGACGCTGCTGCCGTTCTTCGCCCCGTTCGCGATCCTCGCGGTGGGCGAGGTGTTCGTGATGATCCTGGGCGAGATCGACCTGTCGATCGGGGCGACGTACCTGCTCGCGCCGCTGATCTACTACAAGCTGGCGGTGGCCGGGATCCCGCCGGTGCCCAGCGTGCTGCTCGCGCTCGTCTGCTGCATGGCGGTCGGCTTCGTCAACGGGTTCCTGACGGCGATCGTGGGCCTCAACTCGTTCGTGACGACGCTCGGCATGCTGTTCACGCTCGAGGGTTTGACGCTGATCATCTCGCACGGCCAGCCCGTCTCGTTGCCGGACGCGCAGGTGACGACCTCGACCGTCAACGTCCCCCACGTGATCAACGGCGCGCACATCGTGCTCACCGAAACGGTCAACCACGTCTCGACGTTCGCGAAAGTCCTCGGCGAGGGCACGTACTCCGAGCTGATCTGGGCGCTGGTGATCGTGGTCGTGGGCCAGATCGTGTTGACGTTCACCCGCTGGGGCCTGTACACGGTGGCCGTGGGCTCGAACAAACTGGGCGCGGCCGAGGCGGGCGTGCGGGTGCGCCTGGTGGTCATCCGCAACTTCATCCTGTGCGCGACCGCCGGCGGCTTCGTGGGGATCCTCGAGGCGGTGCGGGCGTCGCAGCTGGAGCCGGACGTCGCCGGCGCGAACGAACTCCTGTTGAAGGGGATCGCGGCAGCCGTAATCGGCGGCACGCTGCTTGCGGGCGGGTCGGGGACCGTCGTGGGCGCGCTGATAGGAGCGCTGTTCCTGGGCGTCCTCAACGACGGGCTGATCCTCAAGGGCGTCAGCGCCGACTACCAGCTGTTCTACCTGGGCCTGGCGATCGTCTTCGCTTTGACGATCAACGTGTATGTGCAGCGCGTCCGCAGGGGGTCCCGCAGTGGCTGATCGGCCGATACCGGGGGAGACGATCGTCGGGCCGGCCTCGGCTCCGGACGACGTGCTGCGCGTCGAACACATCGCCAAGCGCTTCGGGCCGGTGACTGCGCTGCGCGACGTCAACCTGCACCTGCGCAAGGGCGAGGTGCTGGGCCTGCTGGGCGACAACGGCGCCGGCAAGTCGACGCTGATCAAGATCATCAGCGGCTTCCAGAAGCAGGACTCCGGGAAGATGTTCCTGAACGGGCAGCCGTATGAGCCGAAAAGCGTCGACGACGCCCGCGCGAAAGGCATCGACACGGTCTACCAGGACCTGGCGCTGATCGACGAACTGTCGGTCTACCACAACCTGTTCCTGCGCCGTGAGCGCCTGCGCAAGCCGATGCCGCTGCTGGACAACCGGCGGATGAAGCGCGAGGCGCGCGCGGCGCTCGACGAGATCGGGATCCACATCCCGCGCATCGACGTGTCGGTCGCGCGCCTGTCTGGCGGTCAGCGTCAGGCGATCGCGGTCGCGCGTACGGTCAACTCCGACGCGGACATCATCCTCCTGGACGAGCCGCTGGCGGCGATGGGGGTGAAAGAGGGAGCGCAGATCCTCGACCTCGTCGCGCGGCTGAAGGCCGAGGGCCGGGTGTCGATCATCATGATCCTGCACAACTACGTGAACGTGTTCGAAGCGTGCGACCGCGTGAGCCTGATCCAGGACGGCGTGATCTCGCTGGACAAGCCGACGGCGGAGACCTCGGTGCAAGAGCTGACGGACATCGTCGTCAACGAGTACCGCCGCGCTCGCGAGGAGGCCCACGCGGAAGAGGCGGCGGCGGGGACGAAAGGCGGGGCAGACGAGTGACGCGCCGCCGCCGTCCGTCCTCGCGCTGACGCCCGGCGGCCCTACGCGCCGTCGCCGACGTGCGCGAGGCCGTCGGCGATGAGCTGCTCGACGTATGGGCCGAGCAGCTTGGCGACGGAGGCGGCGCTCATGCTGGCGGGGCCTTTGGGCAGCCCGGCGTAGCTGATGGCGAGGCGCACGAGGCACTCGCTGAGCAGCTCGGCGTCGTCGCGCTGGACGAGCGGCCAGCTGGCGAGGATGACGGCGGTGAGGCGCTCGACGGCGCGCTCGACGAGTGGCGTGCCTTGGGTGGTGAACAGCGCGAGCAGCTCCTCGGAGCCGTGCCCGTGGACGATGGCGCGCACGAGCGGGTTCTGGGCGGCGGAGGTGAGGAACACGTCGAAGGCGGCGGCGAGCGCGGCGGCGGGGTCGTCGAGGTGGGCGCTGACGGCGTCTTCGACGGCGAGCAGGAAGCGGTCGGCCTCGCGCAGGACGAGCACCTGCGCGAAGTCGTCTCGCGAGCCGAACTCCTTGTAGAGCGTCTGGCGGCTGACGCCGGCGGCGAGCGCGATGTCGGCCATCGTGACGTCGGCCCAGCGCTGGCTCTGCAGCTGGTCGCGGGCGGCGTCGAGCAGCGTGTTGCGCAGCAGCTCGCGCGCGGCGACGGAGTAGGGGACGGTGGCGTTCATTCGACGGGCTCGAAATCGACCTTATCGCGCACGCCGCAGTCGGGGCAGGCCCAGCCGTCGGGCACGTCGGTCCAGGGGGTGCCGGGCGGAAAGCCCTCGCGGGCGTGCCCGTGCTGCTCGTCGTAGACGTAGCCGCAGGCGGGGCAGCGATAGCGGCTCACGGCGTGTTCTCCGCGTTCTCGGGCATGCGATCGCTGCTCATGCGGCGACGCGGTAGCGCTCGAGCGCCCTGCGGCGCAGCCGGGGCTTGACGTTGGCGCGGTCGAGCTGGCCGTGGTAGTGGGCGAGCACGCGGTGGTCCATGACGCGCCGCCAGAGGGGAGGCAGGACGGCGAGCAGGATCATGCCGGCGTAGCCGGTGGGCAGCTGTGGCGCGTCGTCGACGTGGCGCAGCGCCTGGTAGCGGCGGATCGGGTTGGCGTGGTGGTCTGAGTGGCGCTGCAGGTGGTAGAGCAGCACGTTTGAAGCGGCGCTGTTGCTGTTCCAGCTGTGCTCGGGGCGGGTGCGCTCGTAGCGGCCGTCGTCGGCCTTCTGGCGCAGCAGGCCGTAGTGCTCGAGGTAGTTGACGACCTCGAGCAGCGAGAAGCCGATGACGGCCTGGATGAGCAGGTAGGGCAGCACGACGACCCCGAAGCCGGCGACGAGCGCGGCGAACAGCACGACGGTCATGCCCCAGGCGCCGAGGATGTCGTTGCGCGCGCTCCAGGCGGATCTGTCGAGGCGGCGCAGGCGCACACGCTCGAGCTCCCAGGCGGAGCGCAGGCTGCCGAGGACGGTGCGCGGCAGGAACGCGTAGAAGCTCTCGCCGAGGCGCGCGCTGGCGGGGTCCTCGGGGGTGGCGACGCGGACGTGGTGGCCGCGGTTGTGCTCGATGAAGAAGTGCCCGTAGCCGCTCTGCGCGAGCGCGACGCGGCTGAGCCAGCGCTCGAGCGAGGCGCGCTTGTGCCCGAGCTCGTGGGCGGTGTTGATGGCGATGCCGCTGACCATGGCGACGGTGAGCGCGAGCCCGACGCTGTCGACGGTCGTGAGGTGTCCGTGCGACCACAGCCAGCAGGCGAACACGAGCCCGGCGTACTGGATGGGGAGGTAGAGGTAGGTGCACCAGCGGTAGTAGCGGTCCTGTTCGAGCCACTTGATGACGCTGTCGGGCGGGTTGCGCGCGTCCATGCCGAGCAGCAGGTCGAGCGGGGGGAAGATGAGGAACACGAGCATCGGCCCGTAGAACCAGAAGATCCCGAGCCCGGTGGCGTGCACGAGCCCCCACGAGAGGAACGGAAGCGTGGGGATGAGCAGCCCGAGCAGCCACGCGTAGCGCTTGGGGTCGCGCCAGGGACGCGCGGTTGCGGCTGTGTCGGCGGCGGTTGCGGCTGGCTCGGCGGCGGCTGCGGCGGCTGACATGCGTTGGACCTCCGTGGTTGTCGTGAGACCCCTCCTCTGCACGCGCACTTTACACGAAGCATGCTCTTTGTCAACCAGGACAACATAAGCGGCCATCTTGTACGCGCCGGGATGCAGCTGACGCTCGCGCGGGCGCAGCTACCGCGCCGCCGCGGCCCTTACAGGCGACTATCTATGGAGACCTCTCACGGGTTCTGGCGGGGTCGTGGCGCGCGGGATGGCGCGCGGTGGGCTGGAAATGTGGCGCCGCGAGGCCCGGCGCGCGCCGAATCAGGTGCCGGGAGGCCGGCGCGACTCGAGGTATTCCTCGTTCTGCCGGCGCTCGCCGCGGATCTGGATGGCGATGTAGACGACGATGATGTTGACGATCACGCCGATGCCCCCGAAGGTGACGATCAGGCCGAACGTCTTGACGAACGCTTCGCTGGCTGCGACGGGCATGCGGGGAGCCTAGCAACGGACCGGGCGCCGGTGTCGTAGCCTTCGGTGCACCGCCGTCGAGAACAGCTCGGCGAACATGCACCGGGAGAGGTGCCGGAGCGGTTGAACGGGCGCGACTGGAAATCGCGTAACGGGGGAAACCTCGTTCGAGGGTTCGAATCCCTCCCTCTCCGTGCAGGCCCGCCGTCGGCGAGACCGACGGACAGCGGATAGGTGCGTCTGGCGTCCTAACCTCGTGAGGTGTCCCCGAGGCGAGCTGATCCGTTCAAGCCGCCGGTGGGAGCGTCCTACACGAAGGGCGAAATCAACCGGGCCGGCAAGCTCGCCCGACAGCTCGTGACGATGCCTGGCACGACAGATGCCGCGTTCGATGCGCTGGGGAGGGACGAGATCTTCAACGCGTTCTACGCCATCACGTGGTGGCGTAGCCTCCACGCGCGTCCCCTGTCGAGTGTCGCCGCCGGCCTGCGCTACCACGTCGCGCAGGAAGGCGGCGAGGTGGGCGGGCGCATCGACGTAACGCAACGCCTCAAGCGACGGAACACGATCATCGGCAAGCTCACGCGGGAGCCCAGCATGGAAGTCACGCAGTTCCACGACATCGGCGGGGTCCGGGCGCGTCTTCCAAGTCTCTCGCACGTGTATGCAGTTAGCCGACGTCTCCGCAAGACCTGGACCATCGTCAAGACAAGGGACTACATCGCCAATCCGAAGCCTTCGGGCTACCGTGCGCTGCACGTGATCGCTCGCCGCGACGACTTTGCAATCGAGGTTCAGCTGCGCACGGTCCGCCAGGATGCATGGGCGAACCAAGTCGAGGATGACGGGAGGCAGATCGGGGTCGGCCTCAAGTTTGGAGCTGGTGTGGCCGACGTTCACGACTACTACGTTGCGATCTCCGAAGCGTTTGCCCTTCTCGATCGAGGCGAGCCTCTTCCCGACAAGCTGGTCACAATCCTCAACGAGCGCTATGCCATCATCAAGGGCATCCTGCCCCGACAGCAGCAGTAGGAGAACCATGGGCTCTGAGATCAAGCACTTCCTCATCAAGTACGACATCAAGGCTGGCCGCGCCGACGTGCAGGGCTTCGGTGAGGACTACGAGGCGGCGATGCACGCGTACGAGGAGCTTGAGCAGGAGGCGCGCGAGAGCTCTGACGTCGATGTCGTGCTTCTGAGCGCCGACTCGCTGGAGACAATCAAGCGCACCCACTCCAGCTACTTCGAGACGCGTACCTTCGAGCAGTTGCTTCCAGCCGGCGTCCTGCGAACCTGACTGGCGGGGCGTAGGGACGCGCGGGCTCAGGCGCCATCGCGCTGAGACTCCTCGCCGAAGTGGGTGACGTGCAGCTCGCGGATACGCCGCCAAACCGGAGCCGAGTTCGAACATCGTCCCTCGATCCCCGTCATATGCGCGAAGCACGAACCCCGACCCAAGACAAGGGTCGTGGTCGTCTTGGGGGCATATGTCCCTATTTGACGCTAGGTGCGGAAGCACCGCCAGTGGGTTCGCTCGGCACGTGTGGCTCCGTTAGGTCTTTCTCGTGGCGGGCTTGCCATCTCTGTGTCTCGTCAGCCGTGATCGCCTCGACCTCGCCTACGAGCCGCTGCGCGCGATCCGGACCAGCATACGGAGCAGCACGAACCCTGTAGAGAGCCAACGTGCGTTCAATTCGCATCTGCGCCTCTATGAATGCCAGCCAGTTGTCGTGCCACTGGAAGATCGTCCGGGCGCCGCCCAGGAAGACAACAGCCGCTCCGAGGCTGGCTGTGACTGAGCAGCCGGTTCAGAAGGACGGCGGGGTTCGCCGGTCGTCCCGCCCTCTCCGTTTTCGCCGGGTGTACGGCCGTTGTTCGAAACTCGCTCCGGTTCTACTCTGGCTGATCCTCATCTGGCTGTCGTTGGTCACGGTTTGGCGGCTGGTCTGCGGTCTTGATCTCGCTTTCAGTCCACGTTCTGAGCTGTGCGACCAGGACCAGGGCCGCAGATCGGTCCAGAGCGGGGGGGCTCCTCACCCTCGTAGCGGAACTCGACTGCCCATGGCGAGAGCACATCGGCCTCGGCAAGCTCGTCGGGTGCCTCGATGTGGTTTTCCTCGACCAAGCCGATGAGGTAGCTAAGCGCGTGGCTCTTCACGAACGTCACGCCGCGAGCGGCCAGTACGGCCTTGATCAGCTTCTCGGCGGCCTGCTGTGCGTGAAAGCCGACGATCGAGTCGGCCACGTCGGCATCCGAGCAGACCTTCCGCACCAGCGTCTCGTCATCGACGGCACGGGCAAGCAGCACCCGCGCCAAGTCAAGCCGGTCATGCGGCGACATGCAGCACTCGACCCTGGGTCAGAGCGGCGTGCACCATCGTCCCCTCCACGGCTCCCCAGTCCTCGGCGTAGCGCTCGCTGACGACGATCACATCGAACGGCATCCCGAGGGGGCGTAGCGCACGACCGAGACGCACCATCTCGTCATGACGGTTGCGAGGATCCCGCTCTACGACGAGGAAATCGAAATCGCTGTCCGGGCCTGCATCACCGCGTGCCCGCGAGCCAAAGAGCACGATCTTGACCGGATCGTCAGCAACAGCCGCCAGCGTCTGGCGCGCAGCCTCGATGACCTCCTGGGCAACCATGGCGACACCGTAGCGAAGCCCGCGGACCAGGGCACGGAAGCGTCAGCCATCCATCCGGGTCTCCAAGCGACGCTAACCGGTCCTTGGCCTCGTATCTCTCCTCGTGGAGCCTTCGGATCAGAGCCCACGGAGATTTCGAGGACTTTCCCGCCATCCCCGTTGGTCCCTGTTGGGGCACACCGTGTTCTATGGCAGGTCGAGTACCAGCAGCAATGCGTCTTCGACGTTGCGGAGTTCCTCGTGTGCCAAGTGTCCGGCACGCTCGCCGAGCGCGCGTGCGTCGATGGCGCCGACCATCTCACAGAGAACCTGGGTCGGCTGATCAGCGACGATGACCTCCGGGTGGAAGCTGGCTGTGAACGCTGAACGCGACGTTGGGCAGATGACAACTGTGGAGAGGGCAAGCAGATCGTCCGCTTGGACGATCACCGCGAATCGGCGACCTTCCTGAACGTGGCCGCGCTTGCCTGGCATCTTGATCCGATGGACATCACCACGGACCACGCAGCGTCTCCATCAGTCCGGCGACATCACGTGCTTCTTGCACGTAGTCCTCGTTCTGCATGAGGCGCCGAGCCTCCGCTGCAAGTCCGCCGCGTCGGCGCTCGCGCTCTGCTGTCTCGGTGATTGCTTGCCGTGCGGCCTCGGCACGGCTCAAGCCTCGTCGCCTGGCGATCTCGTCGAGTGCGCTCAGCCCGTCGCGTCCGAGGCGCAGAGAAAGCGGATGGGGAGCCGATGCCACCACACAAGCGTAGCGCAAAGTGCACTACGAAGACACGATACCTGGCTTCAAGATCCTCGAGCTGGGCGTCACGGTTTGCAACGAGTCCCGAACTCCCCGTACAGGGACTCTGCGAGGGCCTGCTGGCGAGCGTCTTCCGAGACCGACTGCGCGCCAGTCACAACCCGCAAACGGGTATGGCGGGCGCGTCACGTCGCGCCTTGCACTCCAGCGTCTAAGGGGTTCTCAAAAGAGTTTTAGTTAGAGCAGCGTCAGGAACTGCCGCGCAGCGCGTCGCGTTCGCGTCGTTCGGCGGCAACCTCGTCAACGCGGTCCCCCGCGGGCTGCAGGTGTTCGTGCATTTCGCGCATCGCACGACCGCTGAGGACGATCGCGCGGAGATCCGAGGTGGCGATCACGGTCGCGGTCCTGGCATCGCCATCGGAGAGGACGGCCAGCTCGCCGAAGCAGTCGCCAGGGCCCATCTCGTTGATGCGCTCGCCACCCTGGATGACATCCGCGTGTCCCTCCTCGAGCATCATGAACTCGAACCCCGGATCGCCCTCCTGCATGACGGTCTCGCCGACCTCGGCGGTCAGTTCGTCCGCCAACCTCGCCAGCTCACGCCGCCGCGCCAGCGACAGCTCGGAGAGGATTCCGATCCGCTCGAGTCGCTCGCCACCGTCTCGTCCGAGGCGCTTTCGGTGCATCTGCTCTCCTTTGCCGGCGGGCCTTCGAGCACGGTCGAAAGCCAGAGGCTTGGACTTTCCGCGACGCGCAGCTTACTGAACGCCCGCGGAAGGAGGCGAGGCTACCCTCGAATATCCGTCCACGATGACGGACGGCCCTCACCGGATCTGCTTGGCGCGGCCGACGCGGGTCCATGGAGCCGACCCCGCCCGCCGAGCGTGTCGTCACGCCGTCAGATCATGCGGAGCCATTTCGCGCGCGCCGTGCGGCGCCCGAGGAGACGCGCCGACCGCGCCGCCGCAGAGCCGACGGTCGCGCATCGTCGGAGCCGAGACCGATCGGCGAGGCGCTGCTGGCCGCTGGCTTGATCGACCGGGATACGCTTGGCTGGGCGCTCCAGCGACAGGCCGAGACGGGAGAGCGCATCGGGCAGATCCTGCTGGCGGCTGGACGCGTGCACCGCCTGGATCTTCAGCACGCGCTCGGCGAGCAGTGGCGACTGCCGTTCATCGATCTGCTCACCTCGGATATCGACGAGTCGCTCGTCCGCGAGCTCGACCCCGAGGTCCTGCTCGCCGAGGGTTGGGTGCCGGTATTCCGCGAAGGCGATCAGACGGTCGTGGCCACCTGCGAGCCGCCGACCGAGGAGCTGCGCGCGCGGGTGCTCGAGCATCTGGGAGAAGGCGCCAAAGTCGAATTGCGGAGCACCACGCCGCTGGACATCGAGCGCACGATCGTCCTCTGCTTCCGCGAGCACATCGTACGACGTTCGACCGGTGAACTGCTGGAGCAACGCCCCGATCTGTCTGCCGCCGGAGGTTGGTCGCTTGGGCAGAAGCGCTGGGTCTTCGCGGCCGGCCTCGTGACCCTAATCGGCATGTCGGTGCAGTGGCAGCTGACCCTCGCCCTGATCGTGGCGGGCGCGAACCTCACGTTTCTGGCGGCCGTCACCTTCAAGCTCCTCGCGTGCCTGGTGGGATTGGGTTTCGGGGCGCGTGTCACCGACGCAACCCCCGAGCGTGACGACCGGCTGCTCCCCCGCTACACCGTGCTCGTGCCGGTCTACCACGAGGCGAACGTGATCGGCGAGCTGATGGGCAACCTCGGCGCACTGGACTACCCGGCGGAGAAGCTCGAGGTGCTCGTGCTGCTCGAGTCCGACGACACCGAGACGATCGAGGCGGCCCGCGCCGCGGAGCCTCCGGCGACGGTGCGTCTGGTGATCGTGCCCGACGCACAACCAAAGACCAAGCCAAAGGCGTGCAACGTCGGCCTGTTCCTTGCTCGCGGTGATCTCCTCGTCATCTACGACGCCGAGGACCGCCCGGACCCGCAGCAGCTGCGCAAGGCGGTCGCCGCCTTCGAGCAGGCCGGCGCCGAGACCATCTGCATGCAGGCGAGGCTGCGTTACTGGAACTACGCGACGAACCTGCTCACGCGAATGTTCACGCTCGAGTACGGATACTGGTTCGGCACGATGCTGCCCGGGCTCGACCGCATGGCCCTGCCGATACCGCTCGGCGGCACCTCCAACCATTTTCGCGTACCCGAGCTGCGGGCTCTGATCGGGTGGGATCCCCACAACGTCACCGAGGACGCCGACCTCGGCCTGCGGGCCGCCGTCGAGGGCTACCGCGTCGGTGTGATCGACTCGGATACAGAAGAGGAAGCGTGTGCGCAGCTGCGTCCGTGGATCCGTCAGCGCACGCGCTGGATCAAGGGCTACATGCAGACGGCGCTCGTGCACACGCGTTCCCCTCGTCGTCTCGTCCGTCAGGTGGGGATCGTGGATGCGGTGGCCTTCCTGCTGCTCATCGCAGGCACTCCCTTGACGTTCCTGCTCGCGCCGGTCATGTGGGCTGGAACCGCGGCCTGGTATGGCTTTGGCGAGCCGCACGTGCCGCTGCTCGACTCAGGGACCTTCTGGACGATCGCGCTGATCAACCTGATCGTCGGCAACGGCATCATGATCGGCCTGAACCTGATCGCCGCCGTGCGCGGCCAGGGCTGGCGATCGGCGCCCTTCGCGCTGCTCAACCCCGTGTACTGGATACTGCACTCGATCGCCGCCTGGCGCGCGCTCGTGCAGCTCATCCGCAACCCGTTCTACTGGGAGAAGACGCCTCACGGGCTACAACAGCGGGCGGGATCCGCCGTCTGTTTTGCCGAGGACACGCGGATGGCGCACGAGCTCTCGTTCTAAGTACGCCCAGCGCGATCGGTTGCCTCGGCCAAACGGCCTCCGCCAGCGTTCATTCCCCGCCGATGCAGTCCTTCATGCCGTACGTGGCGGCGAGCGCGCTGTTGGCCGCGATCGACCTGCGGAGCTCGTTCTCTGCGTCTTCGCCGGGCGTGTTTTCCTCGTTGGCCGCGGCGGTGGCGATGTTCGTCGCGTACACGATCTCCCGCGCGAAGGCGCTCAGCAGCTGTTCGATCGCTCGCGTGTCGGCGGGCGGGCGCGCGAGCGCCTGAAGCTTGTCGTCCGCCGCGTGCGAGAGCGTCACGACCTGGTGGGCGATCGAGACGAACTCCTTGGCGGATGCGGTCGTCGAGAGCCCTTTGAGCGATTCCTGGCGAGCCTTCAGCGGCTGCTCCTGTGCGCTCAGCGCCCGGCAGACGGTTTGCGCCCGCGCGACGAAGCTGGCGTTCGTCGATTGCGTGCCGGCGCTCGACGCCGATCCCCCCGTGTGCGCGCCCCTGGTCCCCGCCCCGCTTGAGCCGCAGCCAGCGACCGTCACGGCCGCAAGACCGGCGGCGAGACCGAGCGCGGGTCTGAGCCGGCCGAGCATCGCGTGCATCGTCGCACACGCGTGAACCGGCGCGGAATCGGCCGCGTCGCCCGATGTCTCGCCGGCCTCTCGCACGCCATATGATCGACCGATCGCCAGCGCAGCAGGCTCCCACGCTCGTGCACGACTTCGGCATCGCCCAGCCCACTCCCGGCCGCGACTTCACGCTGGCCAGCGCGGAGCGAACGCTTGCGTGTGCTGCCGGTGCCGGCGTTGCCGGGGAGCGCGCGGAGCTGCTCGCGGACGCCATCTGCGTGCACACGACGCCCGGCGTGTCGATCGCGCATGACGGGGAGCTCGGCTGCTACCTGCAGTGGGGCGCCATGGTCGACGGCGCCGGGCTGCGCATGTGGGACGTGTCGCGCGCGAACGTCGAGGAGGTGCTGCGACGCTACCCGCGCGTCGATTTCAAGCGCCAGCTGGTCGAGCTGATGCGCGCGGAGGCCGCGGCTGTGCCCCAGGGACGCTTCGGGCTGCTGGTCCGCTGCGGCGTGCCGCTGGCCGTGCGCATGGCGCCGTTCGCGGACTGAGCGTCGAATGGAAGACACGAGGTGATTGCGATGACGCTGCTCGCCGGCGTGCTGCGCTACCGGCCGCTCGCCGGCGAGGATCCGCGCCCCGGTCAGCTGCTCGCCGTCGGCGCCGACGGCGACGTCGAGGTCCTCACCGAGGACGTCGTCTGGCCGAACGGCATCGGCGTGTCTCCCGACGGGCGCACGATCTATCTCAGCGACTACGAGCGCGCGGCGGTGCTCGCCGTGCCGCGCGAGGGCGGTGTGGCGAACGCTTTCTGTCGCTCGCCGCGCGGCTCCGCCGACGGCCTCGCGCTCGACCGCGACGGCGGCGTATGGGTCGCGCTGGGCGAGGGCGGCGGGATCGCCCGTTTCCTCCCCGACGGGGAGCTGGACGAGGTCGTGACGCTGCCCGCGAGCTTCGTCTCGAGCCTCTGCTTCGGCGGTGCCGACATGTGCGACGTGCTCATCACCACCGCCGACAACCACGTCCAGCCGGAGCTCGGCGGCACGCTGCTGCGAGCGCGCTCACGGATTCCGGGGCTGCCGATCCAGCCGGTCGCGGTCTGACGCGGCGATCGCGCGTCGAGGGCGCCGTACAGGCGCGCGGTCAAGACGATCGCCGGCGAGCGCTCACGGCCATGCGACGAGCTGCTGCGGCCCGTCTGCGAACGTGTCGGCCAGTCCATGGCTGTCGCGCAGGAAGCCCTCGACGAGGTCGGGCGCGAGCGGGCGGGCGAACAGGAAGCCCTGCGCCAGATCGCACCCCTCGCGCTGGAGCTCGCGAACCTGACTGTGCTGTTCGACGCCCTCGGCGAGCGTCTGCAGGCCGAGTGCCTTGCCGAGTTGGATGAGCGTGTGCGTGAGCGCGTGCGCCTCGCTGGAGAGCTCCAGGCCGGTTATGAACGTCCGGTCGATCTTGAGCGAGTCGACCGGGAACTGGCGCAGGTAAGCCAGCGAGCTGTACCCCGTGCCGAAGTCGTCCACCGCGATGCGCACGCCAAGTGCCTTCAGCTCGCCCAGCAGCCGCGCCGTATGGTCGGGCTTGCGCATCAGCACCGTCTCGGTGATCTCGATCGTCAGGCTCGCGGGCTTCAGGCCACTATCGTCCAGAGCCGCGCGAACCTCCTCGATGAACTCGGGACGTTCCAGCTGGCGGGCGGAGGCGTTGACGGAGATGTTCAGCGGATAGCCCCTGCGATGCCAGCCAGCGCCCTGGCTGCATGCTTCCTGCAACACCCAACGGCCGATCGGCACGATCGCGCCGTTGTCCTCGGCGATCGGGATGAACACGTCCGGCGGGATCACGCCGCTGATCGGATGGCGCCAGCGCAGCAGCGCCTCGACGCCCACGACGCGCTCGCTCTCGAGGTCGAGCATTGGCTGGTAGACCAGGAAGAGTTGGTGAAGCTCGAGCGCGCTGGCAAGATCCATCTCCAGGTGGATCCGGTCCTGCGCCGCCGTCTGCATCGCCGACTCGAACTTGACGTAGCCATTCCTACCGATCGCCTTGGCCTTGTACAGCGCGAGATCGGCGTCCTGCAGGAGCTCTTCGGCCGAGCCCGGGCGTCCGGTCGCGATACCGAGGCTTGCGGTGATCGAGATCGGCTCGCGCTGCTCGCCTGGGAGATAGATCGGCTGGCGCAGCACGTCGAGGATCCGCTCCGCCACGAGCTCAGGGGCGGTGTAGAGCCCGACCGAGTCGATCAGCATCACGAACTCGTCGCCGCTGAGGCGACCGACCGTGTCGTTCTCGCGCAGCGCGGCCCTGAGTCGCGCGCCGACCTGGCGCAACACCTCGTCGCCGGCCCGATGGCCGTGGCGGTCGTTGATCTGCTTGAAGCCGTCGATGTCGACGAACAGCGCCGTGACCGGGACGTCCAGGCGTCGCGCGCGGCGGAGGATCTGTTCCGCGCGGTCGAGCGCCAGGATCCTGTTGGGGAGGTCGGTCAGCGGGTCGTGCAGCGCACGGTACTCCAGCTCGAAGGTCTGCTCGCCGACCAGGCTCCAGGCGCGCCGGCGCGAGCTCGACAGCACGCGATAGATCACGAAGACGAGGATCGTGACGAGTAGACCGAGACCAAGGGCGATCGCGCCCCTCGAGTTGGGCGACGCGGCGCCCGCCGGTGTGCCTGTCGTCTCGAGCAGCCAGCCTTCGCCCAGATTGCGACGCGAGGAGTACCCCGAGGCGCTCGCCTTCGAGTTGCCGGCGCGGCCGATCAGCTGCAGCTCGCCGCCAATGTTGCGGTGGTAGAGCACCAGCGTCAGCGATCGACGTCCTGCGAGCACCGACTGGATCGTGGTTGCGCTGTCGAACGTCGTCCCGATGAAGCCCCTCAGCGCCGCGCGGCGCGCGGCCGCCGTGGCGATCGAGGAGCCGCGCCGGTAGACCGCCGCGCCAATTGCCACCAGCGAGCGGCTGCCGCTCGCGGGCAGCGGGGTGACGATGAACGATCCTGTATCTGTCGCCGTGCGCACGAGAGCCGGGTACGGCGAGCGGCCGATGCCCGGGACCTCAGGAGCACAGTAGTCCAGGAGCCCCGGATACGGGCTGGCCGCGACGTCGCTGCCGACGATCGCCGTGGTCAGGCAGTAGCTTGCACGCCTGCCCGGCGGGATCACGTCGAGCTTGTGGCCGAGCAGCTTGCGAAACGCCGGGTCCGGCTCGACCTGGCGCCGAAACGCCGCGAGTCCGGAAGCGGGAACCACCTGTATGAACGTCGCGACAACGTCGGGCGACGAGGGCGCTCCCCGCTGCAATTCGCGGTACCACTCCAGGTACTGCGTCTCGCTCTGTTGGGTTTCCATCGCCGCATGTGCCCGCATCGTGCGCGTCAGGGCGACGTTCGCGCTCAGCTTCGCCTCCAGCGCACCGCCCAGGACGACGGCCGTCGATTCAAAGGACTTCCTGTTCGCTTCACGCGCGCTGGCGCGCCATTCGGCGGCGATGAAAATCGATGCGGCGAGGCCGACCGCGAGGATCAGCCCTCCGATCAGCGCGGTGCGGGCCCGGCTCGAGAGCCCGCGCGCTCTTTCTCTGTCGCCCCTCGGCGTACCCTCCGAGCCGTTCGACGCCACGTCGGCGTCATGTGGGTCGACGGGCGGGTCGGGCCGCGGTGGGCTCATCAGCTGGCCAGCATCATGATTGGCTCATATCGACCAATAATTCGTACTGCTTGACTCAACGGAACCATAGCGCGCGCCCATCGGAGGTGTCGGCAGGCTTGGCCGCTCGTGTCTCCGATGTATTCGATCCTCTCAGCGACCGGACGTTTGTTCGACTCCCGGTCGTCGGACTCACGCAGGGCGGTCGAACCGTCGGGTTAGCTAGAAGGTCGAACAGGCCGGGGAGCCATTCCCCTTCTATCGCGGTGGTTGCCATCGCAGTCAGGAGACGCCCATGAATCGTGGCGTCCCACGAACGTCCGAGTCGCCCAGCGGCGACTCCCTCGCAGCAGGTCGCAAGCCCCGTGCTCGGGCGAGAGCCAACACGCTTCGCGCCGCGTTGATCCTGCTCGCATCGCTCTCCACGACGCTGTTCGCGAGCAGCGCGCTGGGGGCGACCGCGTCGGTGGGCTTGGGAACTGCGGCCAGCTTCTCGGTGCTGGCCGGCTCGACGGTCACCAACACGGGCCCGACGACGATGTTCGGCGACCTCGGCCTGAGCCCCGGCTCATCGGTCACCGGCGCTCCGCACGTGCTCGGTGCGACGCACGTCGACGACGCCGTCGCGATCGGCGCCAAGAACGCGCTCACGACTGCTTACAACAACGCCGCCGGGCGGCCGAGCAACGGCTCGGCCGGAACCGACCTCGCCGGCCAGGTCTTCCTGCCGGGCGTTCGCACCGCGAGCAGCTCGCTGCTGCTCTCGTCGGGATCGGTGACGCTCGACGCGCAGGGCGACCCCGACGCGGTGTTCATCTTCCAGATCGCCAGCACGCTGATCACAGCCTCGAACACGAGCGTGCAGCTGGTCAACGGCGCACAGGCGTGCAACGTGTTCTGGCAGGTCGGCTCTTCGGCGACCTTGGGCACCGGCACGCGCTTCGTCGGCACGATCATGGCCCTCGCGACGATCACCGCCAACACCGCGGCGACGATCCACGGCAGGCTGCTCGCCGGCACCGGCGCCGTCAACCTCGAAACGAACACGATCACCACATCCAACTGCCCATCGAGCGAAAGCGGCAGCGGTGGCGGTGCGGAAGCGACCGGCACCGAAACCGGCGCCGTCGGCGGCTCCACAACCACCGGCGCCGGCACGACGAAACCGGCAACCTCAACCCCGAAAATAGCCGCCAAACGCAGACGTCGCCACGCTCGCGCGCGGCCGGCGCTGCCCCATCATCACGCCGGCTTCACCGGATGAGCGCGCCACACATCCGCGCGCTCGTGCGCTCGGCGCTCGGCGCCGCGATCGTGTGCCTCGCCGGCGCGTCCGCCGGCTTGGCCAGCGGCCAAACGACGACCGGGGCGGTGACAGTTGCCGCGGCCAAGGCGCGCGTCCAAGCGACGCAGGAATTGGTGGTGCTGTCAAGCGTGCACGGCGCGCACAGCGGGCCCGAAGCCAGCTCCCCGCAGGTGTCGCTCGTGGCGGCCGCTCGGCCGATCACCGGCGAGCCGACGACGCTGCCGGTGCTCGCGCGCTCGATCGCGCCCGACGGCGGCCGCTGGCTGCTGGTGCTGCTCCCGGGTCGCCCCAACGGCGCGAGCGGCTGGATCGAAGAACGGGGCACCCGCCCGTCGGTGACCGCGTGGAGCGTCGTGGTCGATCTGTCGGCTCGCCGTGTGCGTGTGTACCGCGAAGCCCGCCTCGTGAGGGTCTTCCAGGCGGTCGTCGGCAAGCCCTCGACGCCGACGCCCACAGGCGACTTCTTCGTCGAAGAGAGCCTGCAGATGCAGCCCGGCGAGCCCGGCGGTCCGTATGCGCTGGCGCTGAGCGCCCGCTCGAACGTGCTGCAGGAATTCGAAGGCGGCCCGGGCCAGATCGCGATCCACGGGCGTGAGAACCTCGGCGGCACGCTGGGCACGGCCGCCTCACACGGCTGCATCCGCCTTGCGACCGCGAGCATCGACTGGCTGGTCTCCCGCATCGACCCGGGGACGCCGGTGAGCATCGTCGCTGGCTGACGCCACGCAATCGCGACCCTCGAACGTGCCTCGCCTCAGGGGTGGCTAACCTGGATGCCATGATGATGACCACAGCCGAGCCGATGACCGCGCGCGGCGCCCACTACACGGCGCTGCTCGAGACGATCGAACGTCAAGGCGCCGCGAAGCTGCACGCCAAGGAGCGCGAGACGCTGCTGGAAGCGGCCGACGGGCTGCTCTTCGGCGAGGCAGAGAGCCCGCGAATGCTGCGAGCGGCCGAGGATCTGATCGAGGCGCTGGAGACGAGCGAGCGCTGGTCGGCGGAGAGCTGCGATCAGCTGCGCGAACACCTCTACGGCTGCGACGGCGGAGCGGGCACCGCCTAGAACACGTCGGTCGCAAGGCAGACGACAAACGCGACGAGCGCGACCGCGATCAGCACGCCGGCGAGCACGCGCCGGGGCACGTGTTCGCCGCTCATGAGCGATCGCCCGCCTCGATCTCAGCCAGCCGGCTGACCAGCCGAGCGTTCTCGGCGCGCAGCCGGATCGCCTCTCTCCGGGCTTCCGCGGTCTCCCGCGCCATCGCCGGCAGCACCACCCGCAGCTTTTGCAGCCGGTCGATGACGGCTCGCTCGCTCAACCGCTGCGGCGGGCCGGTGTCCGCACGTCGGCCGCGGACTCCGTCGCGGTCGCTGAACGTCGTGCTGTTGGGCACCGTCAGAACCTCGCTCTTCATCTCCATGATCCAGCTCCTCTCGCGTCTCGACGTTCGATGGGTGGCGGTGATGTCAACAATCGCGCCCGGTACTGCCCGTCGCGCCCGTGGAACGCCCGGGCCGGTGCCCTGGTCCGGATGACGTGGCCGCTCGAGCGATCGTCGGACACGTTCGCGGTGGCTCGACTGCTCCAGCGTTCACAGCGCTGGAGCCCTACGTGGTTGCGCGGCCTGTTCCCACGCATGGGCGAACTGCAGCAGCTTCGTCTCCGCCAGCGGCGTGCCGAGCAGTTCCAGGCCCACCGGCAGTCCAGCCTCGGTGAAGCCGACGGGAATCGTGAGCGCCGGCAGGCCCGCCTGGGATCCGATGACGGTGTTGGTGGGAAAGGTGAGGGCGCGATACTTCTCGGCGGCGAGCTCCGCGCGCGTCGGGGGGATGACCTGCACCGTCGGGTAGGTCAGGAAGTCGAGCTCGTGCTCGGCGAAGATGTTCAGGATGAGCCTCCGGAAATGCTCTTGGTTGAGCCGCCGGCGCAGGCTCTCGGTCTCGCCGGCGAGCGCGTCCGGTCCGTCGGCGATGTCGTGGAAGAGGTCGTTGAGCGGGTGAAACCGATTGCTGTCGTAGATCTCCATAAAACTCGACACGGGCGCGTGGGGACGCTGCGCGAGGAAGTCGCCGATATCGATCTTCGACTGCAGCGTGTAAACAGAGGTATCCGCGATCCACGTGGCGAGCCCGGGGATCTCGAGCCCCGGCGTGGTGGACACCCCGAGTGACTCCAGGCGCGAGATGGCTGCTCGAATCGAGCGGTTGACCGGCTCCGCGTCGGGGTTCGCGTCGGAGTCGAAGCCCGTCTCGAGCACTCCCACCCGCCACCTGTCCAGAGGGATCTCGTTGTCGAGCGCCTGCGCGTAGCGCGTGTCACAGGGGCGCACCGAAGCGGTCACCGTGAAGGGGTCCCGCGGGTCATAGCCGACGATGCTGTCGAGCAGCTTCGCCACGTCGCAGACCGTTCGGGCGATCGGGCCCGGAGTGTCCTGGAAGTGCACCAACGGTGAGAAGCCGCTGCGGCTGATCAGGCCGGTGGTCACGCGCAGGCCGTAAAGGTTGTTGAACGCGGCGGGGATGCGGATGGACCCGCCCGTGTCCTCGCCGATCCCGACGAGCCCGAAGTTGGCGCTCACGCCCGCGGCCGTGCCAGCGCTGGACCCGCCGGACTCACGCTCGGGGGCGTATGGGTTCTTGGTGTGGTCGGTCATCGACGAGAACGAGAACCATCCCGCCGCGAAATCGCACATGGCCGTCTTGGCGAGGATCACAGCGCCGGCGTTCTTGAGCCTGGCGACGATCGTCGCGTCGGACGCCGGCACGTAATCCTCGAACAGGATCGAGCCGAAGGTCGTGCGCAGGCCGGCCGTCTCCGCCTGGTCCTTGACGAGCACGGGCACGCCGTGCAGTGGCCCGACGAGCTCGCGGCGGGAGGCGAAGAACGAATCCAGAGTGGCGGCTTCGTCACGTGCGAGAGGGTTCACCGTCACCACGGCTTGAAGCTCCGCGCCGGCACGGTTGTGCGCCTGGATCCGCCCGAGGTAGCAATCGACGAGCGCGGTGGCCGTCAGCTCGCCGGCGCTCAGCGCGGTGTGAAACTGCTCGATCGTCAGCTCTTCGAAGCGCTGCTCGAGGCCGCTCACTGGGTGTCTGTTCCCACCGCGCGCATCGCTTCTCGTCAGTGCCCAGCTCGCGCTAGGCGGCGACGCTTGCTCGTCCGTCGTCGGGCAGTGCTCCACCGAGCTCTCTGCGAGAGCTGACGCCGAGCTTGCTGAACACCTTGCGCAGGTGCCACTCGACCGTGCGCGGGCTGATGAACAGCTCGGCGCCGATCTCCGGGTTGGTACGTCCTGCACTGGCGAGGCGCGCGATCTGCGACTCCTGCGCGGTGAGGTCGTCGCGCGTCTCGGGTGTGCGCTTGCGCACGGTCTCGCCGGTGGCCAGCAGCTCGCGCCGCGCGCGCTCGGCAAATCCCTCGGCGCCCATCGCGGCGAACAGCTCGTGGGCGCTGCGCAGCTGCTCGCGCGCGTCCACGCGCCGGCCTGCGCGGCGCAGCCACTCGCCGTAGAGGAGGTGAGCGCGTGCGAGCTCGACGCGAACGCGGGTGCGGCCGAGCCGCTCGATCGCCTCGCGGTAAAAGGGCTCCGCGTCGTCATCCCCGCTCACCAGCGCGCGCGCGCGCGCCTCGATGCCAAGCGCCCAATCGGTGTTCCCGGCCCGTGTGCTCCGCGAAAGCTGCTCGAGCGCGCCGAGCGCGAGCTCGCGTTTGTCGCTTCGGGTTGCCGCCTCGATCAGCTCCGTCTGCGCCCACGCAAGCACCCCGAGATCCTCGTACGCGCAGGCCGACTCGGCGGCCGTCATCGCCTCCGCGTAGCGGCCGAGGCCGTTGTAGAGCAGCGCCGTCGCGAAGTGGCTGATGCCCAGCCCCATGCCCTCGCCGCGGCTCACGACATCCTCGATCGTGGCGTCGATCAGCTCGATGGCCTTGGCCTCGTGACCGCGCAACGCGGCGATCGCGACGGCGCCGTAGGCCGCCAGCTGAGTCCCGCTCGCGTCGCTGACGGCTCGTGCCTCCGCGGCGAGCGCCGCACCGTCGTCCAGCTGGCCCCAGAACCCGTGGACGAAGATGCGCGAGCGCAGCGCGATCGGGAGCACGGTGAGCGCTCCCGCCTGGCGCGCCAGGCGGACGTGCTGCGCGCACAGCACCTCCCAGCTCTCGTCGTCCCACAGGTCCTGGGCGACGCGTCCGGCCAGCCACAGCCAGCGCAGTCCCTCCTGCGCGGAGAGATCCTCGCTGCGAAAGCCGCTCAGCGCTTGCTTGAGCAGCGGCGTGGCGGCGGCGCGGCCCTCGGTGACGAGCAGCGCCAAGCCGTCCAGGAGCAGGTCCGGCGCGCGTGGCGTCGACGCCGCCGGCGCCGTACGCGCCGCCGTGGCCACCTCCGTCATATTCGCGCCAAGCGACAGGCGGCCAACGATCAGGGCGGCCGAGAAAGCGTCGAGGTAGGTCTCGCGGGCCAGCCCGCCATCCAGCGGCTCCAGGCGCGTGGCGGCCTTGAGCAACAGCGGTGGCGCGTCGTTTCCCCGCCTGGAAGCGAACGCGATCTTCGCGCGCAGCAGATCCACCTGCGCATGCTGAAGCTCGTCGAACGGCCCCCCTTCTGCCATCGCGAGCAGGGCCAGCGCGGCGTCGGGTGCGCCGGCCTGATGCGTGACGCGCGCGGCGGCGAGCGCGCGTCGTGCGCGGTGCGCCGGGTCGAGCGTCAGGCGGGCGGCCTCCTCGAGCAGGGCGGCCGCCGCGGCCAGCCCTCCGCGCGTCTGCGCGCGGTCAGCCGAGCGCTCCAGTTCTCCGGCCACCTCCTCATCGGGGCCCAGGGCGGCGTGCGCGCGGTGCCACGCTCGCCGGTCGGGATCGAGGTCCGCATCGATCACCTCGGCCAGCGCGCCGTGCACCTCCTGCACCTCATCCACGCGCGCGGCCTTGCAGGCCGCCGAGCGCACCAGCGGGTGGCGGAACCGGACCCGCGCGCCGAGCTCGATCAGGCCCGCCGCCTCGGCTGCCGCCGCGGCGTCGGCGCCGATCCCGAGCCGCTCAGCCGCTCGCCACAGCAGCGCGAGGTCGCCGACAGGCTCGACCGCCGCCGCCAGCAGCAGGCGCCGGGACTGCGCTGGAAGCGACTCGAGCCGTTTGAGGAAGCCCTCCTCGATGCGGCTCGTCAGCGGCGTCGTGTCGGGCAGCCCGAACCCGAACGCGAGCTCGGCCGCCGTCAACCCGCGCGGTAGCTCGAGCAGCGCGAGCGGGTTGCCGTGCGTCTCGGCGATGATCCGCTCGCGTACGCGCTCGTCCACCGGACCGCTGATCACCGAATCCAGCAGCGCGCCGGCGTCGCGCTCGCTCAAACCCTGGACCACGAGCTCCGGCAGCCCGTCCAGCTCGTGCTCGCTGGGCTCACGCACCGCAAACACCAGCGCGACGCGCTCCGCGAGGACGCGGCGCGCGACGAACGCGAGCGTCTGCGCGGAGACTCGATCGAGCCATTGCGCATCGTCGATCAGGCACACCAACGGCTCGGCCTCGGCGGTGTCGGCCAGCAGGCTGAGCACGGCCAGCCCGACGAGAAAGCGATCCGGCGGATCGCCCGGGCTCAGACCAAACGCCGTGGCGAGCGCATCGCGTTGGGGGCCGGGAAGGCGCTCGAGTCGATCCAGAAACGGCGCGCACAGCTGATGCAGCCCCGCGAACGCGAGCTCCATCTCCGACTCGATGCCAGCCGCGCGCGTCACCCGACAGCCCGACGATCGCTCGACCAGATACTGCAACAGCGCCGTCTTGCCCATTCCCGCCTCGCCGCGGAGAACGAGCACCTGGCTCTCGCCGGCTCGCAGGCTCGCCAGCAGCCGCTCCAGCGCATCGCGCTCGCGATGGCGGCCACGCAGCCCGTCGCTGCCGATATCTCGGCCCGGGTGCGACGAGGAGGTGACCGGCGCGCGGTGACCGCGCGCCTCGCCCCCCAATGCCACGTCCTCTGGTCCAGCCGTGCCGCTCACCTCTCCGGGATCGCGAAGGCCGTAGCTGGCAACTGCCGCCAGCTCGAGTAGGTCTCTCATCGTAGCTCTCAGTCGGTGTTGATCGGCGCGCGGTCGGTGACGCTATGTGGGCAGCCCGTCCTTCGCGTCAGTCAAATGACTGCGGCTATGCCTGCGGTCCGCGATAACCAGGGTCCGGCCCAGTGGCTCCCCCGGGCGCGAACGCGTCTCTTTGCGGCGAGTCTTGCCACATGGACCATGCGCTGTCGCCGTTCCAGCCCGCGCTCGACGACGTTGCCCACGCCGGTGACGCGCACGGACGCTGGCTGAGGCGGGGCCGCAACGCGCTCAGCCTGCTGCGCCGCGCGGTGCGCGGCAGTCGGGAGCGTGACCTCGTGCTGCCGCTCGCTGCGACACTACCGATGCCTGTGCTCGAGCCGCCGGATCTCAACTCCCTCATCGGGGATCTCCTCTACCCGGGATGCTCCGGCGCGGTCGTGCGCCTGGCGGCGGAGATGCTCGGGACTGAGCTGATGGCGGCCTACCCGTGGAGTCGCGAGCACGGTTGGACGGCGCGGAACTAGCCGGCACCGCGATAGCTGTGGGCGGAGCCCAGCATCTTCCCGGAGTCCTGCATGCGCTGGAGCCGGCGCTGGATCACTACGGCTACCTAGCGGTTGCCGGCTTTGTGCTGCTGGAGGACTTCGGCGTGCCGGTTCCTGGCGAGACGATCCTCGTCCTGGGGGCGGTGTACGCGGGCACGGGTCGCCTCGACGTGCTGCTCGTGGCGCTGATCGGCTTCATCGCGGCCGTGCTCGGCGACAACATCGGCTTCGCGATCGGCCACTTCGGCGGGCGCCCGCTGATCGAGCGCTACGGCCGCTATCTGCTGATCACACCCGAGCGCCTGGAGAGCGTCACGGAGTTCTTCGCGCGCCACGGCGCGAAGGTGGTCGCAGGCGCTCGCTTCGTCGAGGGCCTGCGTCAGGCAAACGGGATCGTTGCCGGCGTGTCGGGGATGCACTGGGCTCGCTTTCTGGCGTTCAACGCGCTCGGCGCGGCACTGTGGGTGACCGTGTGGACGAGCATCGGCTACCTATCGGGCAGTCACATCGACGCCATCTACAACGCAGCCACGCGCTACGAGGCCTACCTGGCGATCGCGGTCGCGGCGCTCCTGCTCTTCTATCTGGCCAAACTGCTCAGACGTCGCCGAGCGCGCTCGGCTTGAGATCAGGGTGCGTCGAGCGCTCGCTCGCGCTGGTATCGCCGCCAGCTGCGTCGCGCACCTGCAACTCCGGTGAGAAGGAGCGCGAGCGGCACGAGCACCGCGGCGAGGATCAGGATCGCGATGACGACCACGAGCAGCACCTGGCCTGTCGTGTGCAGGCCCTTGTGGAGGGTGAGTCCTTCACTGCCGGCGCGCGTGTCGCCGAGGATGCTCACTTCGACTTCGGACGTGCTCGCACGCGCCGAGATCGACCTCACGGAGGATTGCGCTCGGGCGATCGCCGCGCGTGACGCCGCCAGGCGAGCGTGCAGGCTGTCGATCTGCGCTTCGGTGCTCGCCGCCGCCAGTGCGCGCAGTAGCGCTCGCTGTTCGGCCTCGGTGTCGCGCAACTGCTGGTGCGCGGCGTTGTACGCACCGGTGATGTCCTGCAGGGTCTGGTTCTCCGCGCGAACCGCCGCCAGACGCCCGATCGCCGCCAGCGCGGCGGCGAGCCGTGCGCTGGGCAGCCTGAGCGCGAGTGTCGCTTCGCTGACTCCCTGCTGCTGAACCTGCACGTTCGAGGACTGCACGTAGCCGCCGTCGCGAACGGCGAGCTGCGCAACCTGTTCCGATGTGGCCTGCAGGTTCTGGGGGGTGCTGCCGAGCGTGATCGAAGCCGCGAGCTGCTGCACGCGCGCGGGCGCCGAGAACGCGCCGCTGGCCCTCAGGGTGCCGGGCGGCGCTGGTGCCGGTCCCGCCTGCAATGTGGACGAGCCTGCCGACGCGGACGGGCCTGCCGACGCGGACGAGCCTGCCGACGCGGACGGGCCAGGCGACGCGGACGAGCCTGCCGACGTTGACGGAGGTGCCGGCTCGGAAGCGGGCGAGGACGCAGCTTTCGGAGCGCGTGCGCTCGCGCCGAGGGCGGTGGCTGGTGTTCTCTGCGTGGGAGCCGGGGAGGGGATGGCGGTCGAGGATCCGTGCGATCCCCAGATGAGCAGGGCCGCGACGAGCGCGACTGCCGCGGTTGCGGCTGCACCGACGGCCGCGCGCCGATGCGCCACAAGCGACCGCGAACCGCGCCGATGGCGCCCAGAAGGGTGCGATTTCGAGGCCGGCACGTGGCCCGCTGAGATTCGTCGAGAGGACCCGGCTGAGTCCTGAATCCGTATCCGCGTCTCGGCATCCTCTGCGCTGGCTTGTAGTGCGCCACGGCGCTCGAGCTCGTGGGCGAGGCGCGCTTCGAACGCGGGGGTCATCGCGGGGGCGAGCGCGCGCACGTCCTCGCGCAGCTCGCGCCACGAGTGCGCGTCCGGGCGCTGGGACTCACCGCGAAGCGCAGCCTCCAGCTCCGCGATCCAGGTCTCCTGGCCGGGCAGGGGCTCATCGGCTGGGAACGGGACGATCCTCATGCGACCTCCTCGCGGCCGTCTCGGGCACAGTGCTCGCGCAGCCGCGTCAGCGCGCGGTGAAGCCGCGTGCCGGCGTTGGACTCGCTGATGCCGAGGGCACGTGCAAGCTCGCTGTTGGAGAGCTGGCCGTGGAACTTCAGCAGCACGAGCTCACGCTCGCGAAGCGGCAACGACGCGAGCGCATCGAGCACGGTCGCGCGACGCTCCACATCCTCGAGCGCGTCGCCGGGGGCCCGATCGTCGGCGAGATCCTCGCCGAGGGCATAGCTGCTCCTGCGCCGTCTTTGACGCAGCTCGTCCAGGGCGGCGTTGCGCGCAATCGAGAACAGCCACGCGCGCGGGCTTCCGCGCCGATGATCCAGGCGCGAACGCGAGCGGTAGAGCCGCTCGAACGCGAGCGCGGTCAGATCCTCGGCCGCCGAGCGATCGCCGAGGAGGGAGATCAGATACCCGTGCACGTCTGCGGCGCATTCTCTGAACAGCGCATCGAACGCGGTGGCGTCGAGACCACCCTGGCGTGGTGTCGCTCCAGTCTGCGGCGGTTGCTGCTCGGAGGAGGACACGGGAGTGCTCATCACCTTAACTACGTCGGTGACGCCAATCCATCACAACCTCCACATCCGTGGGCAGCTTGCCGCCGAACGGCCGAGATCCCCTCCAGGGTCGGGGGATCTCGGGGAAGCGCTCCGATATCCGGCGTTGGTAACGCCGGACGCCTGTCAGCCCAGCCCGGGGTCGGGCGCGCCGAGCTTTGTGACCTCGGGCGCCTCGTAGGGCCGACCCGGGCAGCCGCCGAGCGCGAGCACGCGCATGCCGTCCTCGCCGGGCCAGATCTTGCGCTTGGGCTGGGGGCCGACGCGAACCATCGTGTCGGTGTCGAGTGTGTGGCGCTCGCCGTCGATCTCGATCTCGCCGGCGCCGCGCAGCACGACGAAGACCTCCTCCTGACCGCTCTCGGCGTGGTCGTGCTCGGGGTACTGGCTGGCGTTGGGTGGCAGGTCGATGACCTGCATCCCAAAGGACTCGACGCCGAGCTGCGCACGTGCTCGTTTGAACGAGCCGAACACGACCGCCTCGATCTCGTCGATGGGGGTAACGGTGAAGTCCGACATCTCGCCTCCTGTTGCTTGGGTTGACCCACGCCCGGCCGGCCGGAGGACCGATGGGGGCACGCATTAATAGCACGAACGTTCGTGCGTTACAATCCGGCCGCATGACGACGAAGGCGGCTGGGACCCGGTCGGCGATCCTCGCGCGCGCGGTCGACCTCGCCTCCGCGGAGGGCCTGGAGGGGCTGACGATCGGCGGGCTGGCGGGCGAGCTGGAGATGAGCAAGAGCGGCCTGTTCGCGCACTTCGGCTCGAAGGAGGAGCTGCAGCTGGCGACGATCGACGCGGCGGCGGCGCGCTTCTTCGCGGAGGTCGTGGCGCCCGCGCAGGCAGAGCCGGAGGGCCTGCCACGCCTGCGGGCGTACTGCGCGCGCTACATCGACTACCTCGAGCGAAAGGTGTTCGCCGGCGGCTGCTTCTGGGCGGCGGCGGCGGCGGAGTTCGACGATCGTCCGGGGCCCGTGCGCGATGTCGTACGAGCGGGCGTCGCCGGCTGGCTCGGCGAGCTCGAGCGTCAGGCGGCGACGGCTGGCGTGGCGGATCCGGCGGAGCTCGCGTTCGAGATCTACTCGCTCGGCCTCGGCGCCAACACATACTCGCGGCTGCTCGCGGACGACGGGGTTTTCGCACGCGCGCGTACTGCGATCGAGCGCCGACTGGCGGCTGGCGATTAGGCTGACCGGGTGTGGCTGCAGCGTGAGCTGACGCTCGAGCCCCTTCCGCGTGGGTTCCACCTTGTTACGCGCGAGGTGCTCGCGGCGCTACCCGAGCTGCGCGAGCTCCAGGTCGGGCTTCTGCACCTGCTGATCCGCCACACCTCGGCGTCGCTGACGCTCAACGAGAACGCGAGCCCCGACGTGCGCCGTGACTTCGAGGCGTGGTTCGACGACGCGGTGCCCGAACGCAGCCCGCTGTGGACGCACACGCTGGAGGGCGACGACGACATGCCGGCGCACATCAAGGCGTCGCTGCTCGGACCGTCGCTGACGCTGCCGATCAGCGCCGGCGGCCTCGCGCTGGGGACCTGGCAGGGCATCTACGTGTGCGAGTACCGCGACCGCGGCGGCCCGCGGTCGCTGGTCGCGACGGTGTGGGGCGAGGGGGCAAGCCCGCGGCCGTCGGTAGACTAGGGCGTTCTGCGCCCGTAGCTCAGCTGGATAGAGCGTCGGTCTACGGAACCGAAGGTCGGGAGTTCGAATCTCTCCGGGCGCGTAGAAGAAAAGCCTGCAAAATGATTAGTTTGGTATTTTGGCCCGGCGTACTCGTTCATGCAACGCGTGGTACGTCAGCGTGCGTTCGACATGCTCGGATCGTTGGCGAAGCGCTAGTCGAACCCTCAAGCGACAACTTGCTCCTTCAGGCGATTGTGCCTTGTGGGGGTGATGGTCAGGGGGTAGTCGGTTTCGGTCGCTTGGCCTCCGTTGCTTGTCGTGCTGGTCACGATCAGCGCTTGGATGGAGTGACGATGGGCGAGGAGGCGTCGGGCGCTGCGGTCGAGCGTGATGGTCAGCGGGTGCGGTTCGATAGTCGGGATGTCCAAAAGCTTGCGAGCGAGTACGAGGTGCGTGTTTGTCGCCTGCTCGATGGCGATGGTGATGGCGCAGGAGCGTCCACCAGAGTTACCGCAGGTTGCGTGTCCGTGGATCCGTCCGTGAGTGTCCATTTGGACGCTGGTGCCGAGGTCGACGAGGCTCGCCGGTGCTGGTTCGGGCTGTGGGCCTGTGATCGCAGGAAACGGGAGCTCGACCGTGGGGCCTGCCATGGTTTGCGTCAGGCGCTGGATTTCGACCATCCCCTCGGTGGGGTTCACCTCGATGCCGTTGAGACCGTGCTGGTAGCCGAGACCATGCGGGAAGCTGTAGACGGCGTAAAAGGCTTGTCCTTCTGCACCTATAAGCGTGGGGACGCTTTCACAGCCGGGGCGTGGCTGGGCGAATGGAGGGACGCTTTCAGCGAAAGAGCAGCCAATCGTCCCGCTCTTGATCACCTTCGGCGGACCGAACAGCCGGTTGCTCGCGTCGAAACGCGCGTCGATCGTGAAGGGATCGCCGTCGATGGCCTGTGCTGCGGGCGAGGTTTCCCCGTAGCGTAGCGCCGTTTCGCCGTCTGAGTTTTCGGCGAGGCTAACGCCGGTCTCTCCGGGACCGGGAAAACCGTCCGTTCCCAGGGCGGAAGGGACCGACATAATTCCGGACGCACTGGATTCGCTCACTTCGACAACGTTCGCGAACGGATATGCGACCTTGATCAGCGCCAGGATGGCGTGGCCCTGTGCGTTCACTACAGCCGCGGTGGGGGACGACCACGATCGGTCGTGAGGGGTTCCCATCAGGCTGGTCAGACGTTGTAGGGGGCCGAACGTGTCGCCTGCGGGCCGTAGGACCGTTTGGACCTCTTGACCACTCTTGTATTGCTCCGTCCAGGCAATAAATGCGGCACCGCCCGATCCCATCGCCACAACGGGCGCTGGGACGCTACCGATGTATGGATACCCGCTACGACTCTCCCGTGGTGTGATCATCTGCGGGGATCCGAGCGCGCGGCCCGGTCGGCCCAAACGATCCTCGAGCATCCCGTCGCGATCTGCGACAATCAGCAGTTCGCCCTGGCTGTCCAGTCCCACGTAATCCAGGCGGGCGTTTTGGGTGCCATTGTCCATGAGGCTCCCTGACATCACTTCGACCGGCGGACCGAACGAGCCGTTGGCGTGTGCTCGGCGGATGAACACCGAACCGCGCTGCTCATAGCCCACGACGACATCTCCCGCGGAGTCCATCGCGACCAAGACACGGCCCTGCCCAGGAGCGGGCGCGGCGAGTTGCTGCGGCGCTGAGAACACGCCGCCCGCCGGCTTCCATGCGTACCAAATGCCACGTGGAACTGAGAGACATGCGAAGTACTTGTTGAAGCCCAAGTAGCAGCGACTCGCGTTCCAAGCTGCAACGACGTTCCCGGCGCTATCTACGCCCAGACCCGCTTCGCTGGTGGCATCGCCGGGCTCTGAGATCACCATCGGCGTCGACATGCCGCCTTGCAGCGACCCGCTTGACGCGTACAAGGTCGAAGGCGGAGTCGGCCAGAGCTCCGATTCGACAAACGTCAGCGAGCCGCTTGGCCCCGGAATAAGCACAGCGTTTGCGCTGCTCGCGAGCGCCAGTGTCACGACAAGGGTCGTCGCGAGCGCCAGCAGTCGCCGAAGCATCACGCGCCACATAGTATGGTGGAACCCGGCCGGCGCTGCGTAGTTGCGAGGCGTGCGCCTGAAGCGTCCGTTGCTGCTCGCCCTGGACGAGGTAGCGGACATCGCCCCGATCCGCTCGCTGCCGCGGCTGCTGAGTGAGGGCATCCAGCAGGGCATAGTCCCGGTGCTGCGGGAGATGAGCCAGGCCCGCGCCCGCTGGGGCGAGCACGAGACGGCAACGATGTGGTCGACGCCCGCGCTTCGGCTGGTGCTTGCCGGGGTCGCGATCCTTACACGGCGCAGCGACGGCCCGGACTGCCTATGCGCGCGGGGCGGAGGGCTCGGTCACAGCGGGCGATGCCTATCGGCAGCACGGCCACGGCCGAATACTTCGCGGAAGCTGATACGAGCGTCGTGGGTGGTCGCACCCTGAACAGTCCGTCGACGAGTTCGCCCGGTGTGAGCCCTCACTGATCCCGCACTAGATCGACTCCACGTCGGGGAGCATGGGGGTCGCGCGTAAACGCCGCGACGCGATCGAACTGACCTTCCGCGTGCTGGCGGTGCGTTGACTGCGGTTACACGGTGGCGCCCTGTAGCTCGCCGATGATGCCAATCAAGTGGCGCTTGGCAGCCGGGCTGAGACGGTGATCGCCGCGGATCGCCCCCGCGATGTCCACGGGTGCGGTTTCGCGGCCGGTGAGCAGGTAGTCGGTGCTCACGCCGAGCCTGCGACTGAGCCTGACCAGCAGGTCCAGGGATGGCACGGCATGTCCGCCCTCGATCCGCGAGACGTGCTGGTGTGTGACGCCCAGCTCATGTGCAAGCTGGTCCTGGGTGAGGTTGAGCGCCGTCCGCTTGATGCGGATGCGGCGCGCGATCTGCACTTCGCTGGCTTTCTCCACGGCGGGAACCCTCCCAGCAAGGTGCACGAGTGAGCAAACCAGCAACTACCAGTTGCATTACTGCCCACGATGTGCTTGACTCCGGGTGATCCCGGTGGCCAGAACCCGTGTCGTGGCAGGATGAAAGCGTAGTCAGAAACATCTCTGGCGATCTCAGACTGTCGTCCGATACAACTGTCTGAATGATTCCCGCAGACGGACTACCATGTAGGTCGGAGTAACCGCAGCGTTCATGTCGAAACAAGGGAACTGCTACACGGAGCACTGGCACGCGACCCAGGGCACCATCCGCCCGAGGACGACGCCTGTGCTGCGCTCCGACAGACGCGCTTGCGGGTTTCATTCCCTCAGTGACCAGCGACGATTCCGAGTCCTCCGGGTACGACAGCCTCCGTGCGTAGGATGCCGATACGAGCTGCGAGAGAGGACGAGGGGACACACGATGCGTACAACATATATCCGGGCGAACTGGTCTTGGCACCCGTCCACGGCACGAGCGTGCGCCGCTTTGCTCGGCCTCTTGGCTTGGCAGATGGCCGCGTCGCCGACGCCCGCCGCTGCGACGACCTCAACTGGAGCGCGCACCACGAGCTCTGCACCAGCCTCAGCCGAATCTTCTGCGGTGGCGAAGCCAGACACGATCAAGCTGAAGCCGCTCGGCAGCGGGGCGCCGAGCCTCGACTCCGCCACCCGTGGCAGCCTGCTCACGGACGGCGTGCGCTGGGCGGCCTACGAACCGCGGGTGGGCCTTACGCGACTGATCGACACAAAAACCGGTCGTAGTACGGATCGCCCAGACCCTAATGGCTGTGCCGGTGGCCTGCGTGCTCTTGGCGGCGGGGAGATCCTGTACGATTGCGCGAACCCGGAATGCCCTCCACAGGAAAGCGAGGGCTGCTTCGTCAAAATTGCTCCTCAGGAAAGCGAAGCCAAGGGTCCCACTTACCTTGTAGAGGACATTGCCACGGGCATCCAGCACCCGCTGGCCGGCGAAAAGAATTTCCCGGTTAGTAGCAGTGAGGGAATCTATGGCCCCGGAGGCTTGGACGCAATAGGCGCACAGTGGGCACAGGGCGGGTTCGAAACGAATGGCGGCCATAGCTTCTTCTTCGTGAACTGGCACACCGGCGCTGTGCTCCGCGAAGAGGAAGAGCCGTCGTCCGCCCAAGAAGACTTTGAGGACCTCAACAGCAGCCATCTGTTGCAGCCGCTGTGTGAGCCGTTGACTCGGCCGTCCGAATCGCCATTGCAAGCGAGAAAGTTCGGACAGGCCGCGTATGCACCGCCGTTTGCGATCTTCGCGTCAAATATCTATAAATCGGACTCGGTGCCACTGCAGCTTCGCCGCTGCGGCAGTCAATCGCGCATCCTCCTGCCGGGGATTGGACCTGCGCAGCTCGGCGGCGGCGTGCTGTCGTGGGGCGGCAACTACGTGACACGCCTGCACACCCGCGGCCGCGCGTGGCACGGCCCATTTTATCGGCTCGGTGGCGCTACCGGCAGCACGTCGTCCGACTCGCTGCTGCAGCACACGTCGACGATGGCGTTTATGACCGTCTTCACCGGCGAATCAAAGCCGTCCCACATCTACGTTGCGCACCTGCCGTAGCTGCCGCCCGTCACGGGAGATTCGGTGCATCCGGATCACTTGAAGTCCAAATAACACCGCTGCATGCACGAGCGACGACAACAAAGAGGAGCCGCTGATGGTCACATGGACGAGCGCGGGCGAGAGTCAACGGCCCGCACATGCGGCCAGATCACACCTATCGCGGCGCTGGTCGAACCGGGCGGCTCGTCGATTCGCGGGAGCAATGGTGCTGGTGTGCGTGCTGTTCCTGGTTTTCCTCCAGACGTCGGCGTTCGCCGCGACCGAATATGTAGATGGCATCTCGGACCAGAGTCTCCCGGCCTGGGACAGTGGCTTTTCTGGCAGCTATTTCGCCGGCTTCTTCGGGAACACCTGGATAAACGGCGGACACATAAGGCTTGCACGATACGTGGTGCAGTGGAACGTAATGACGGCCCCAGAAGAAGAATATCCGCACTACCGCGAACGATTCATCAAATGGGTGGAAGACGCCGGGGGCATGGGACTGACGCTCGACGTCTCGCTGAGCGCCTATCCGAATACAAAGCAAGTCACGGTTCGTCCGCAGTCCTCGTCGGAATACGAGCAGCAGCTGAAGGATATCCTCAACGAGGCCAAAACGCTGGGCCATCCCGCACGCTACATAGAGGCATGGAACGAGCCAAATAACCAGGGCGGTTACGATAAAGCCAGTGAAGCAGCCACTCCGGCCCATTTCACGAACTCGGCGTACGCTGCTTGCGAAGAAGGCTATGGATGCACGATCGTCGCCGGGAACGTGGAAGATAACTCCGGTGCCAAGGCGTATGAGGAAGAATATCGGAAGAGTCTCAGTCCCGTTCCGGCGGTCTGGGGGATTCACCCCTACTACTCGGTTGAAGAAATGAACGAATCGTATTACACAAAAGCCGTGGAAGGCATGCCAAATGGAGGCACGGGCGACCAGGTGTGGATCACGGAGGTTGCAGCTCGCAAATGCACCTCTACAAAAAACAACGAAGAAGCCGGTCAGGCCGAACGCGCGAAATGGCTGGTCCACAGCCTGATTCACAATAGAAAACCGGAACACGTGTTCTACTACGAGTTCATGTTGGGGGAACATAAGCAACCCTCGTGTAGCGAATTTGATGATGCCCTATACGTGCCGAGCAGCGATCCAAACGCCGAAGATCGCCCTCGTCCTGCCGCGGCGTGGATCTTTGGCAACACGGGAAAACCGTGGGGTTACACGGGCGGAACGGGGGCGGTGTACAAGAGATACGCCTATCTCGAGGGGAGCGTGTATCCGGGGGACGTACTGGACACAAAATACGACTTCCAGTATGGGACCGCACCCGGCTCGAAAGGTAGCACGGTGCAGGCAGACGCAGGAAACGGGATCGAATACACGGGCGCGGACATGGGCGTTGAAGGGCTGGCGCCGGACACAACGTACTACTACCGGATCGTCGCGGCCAACGCGGAAGGCGAAGATGCCGGCGTCGAAAAAACATTCACGACCGAAGCGGCGCCGCCGTCGGCAAAAACTGAAGGACCGAGCGGAATAACTCGGACGTCCGCGACTTTGAGCGGCCAGGTGTACCCAGATGGGCTGCCTACGGAATATTACTTCGAGTACAGCGAAGTGGGTGGTAGCGAAGCGCACACGGAACACGTGTCTGCGGGTGGCGACGAATCGTGGCATTCGGAGGCGAATACTGTTACTGGCCTGAAATCGTGTTCGAAGTACCAGTTTCAGATCTACGCCGCGAACGCCGATCCGCCGTCGCCGGTATCGGGTGGGGTGCATGAATTCGAAACGGAATGCTGGCCGCCTGAAGGGAAGACGCTCGAAGCGAGTGAAGTGAGGCGGCGGAGCGCGACGCTGGACGGCGAAATCTATCCGAACGGCCTGCCGACGTCGTATTGGTTCGAATACGGGAAGATCGGGAGCTTCGAAGCGAAAACGAGCCCGGCGGAAGCCGGTAGTGGCAGGAGCTGGCTCGGTAAGGGTGCGAGCGTCGCGGGCCTGGAACCGTGCCACGCTTACCAGTTCCGGGTCGTTGCGGAAAACGAAGACTCGCACAACGGGCCTGCGAAAGGCGCGGTGTACGGTGAAACGCGGGACTTCGAAACAAAGTGCAAACCGGTGATCCGGGGGGTCAAAGCGTCACACGTGAATCCGACGAGCGTCGTGCTGGAAGCCGAAATCGACCCGGAAGAAGCGGAAACGACGTACCATTTTGAATACGACACCAGGGAATACAAGCAGGGAGAAGCGGCGCACGGCAACGACGTCCCGGTTCCGTCCGCGTCGATCGGCGCGGGTAACGGGTACGTGAAGGTCTCGGCGGTGGTAGTCAACTTGACCGAGGGGCAGGACTACTACTTCAACACTGTCGCCAGCAACGAAAGCGGGGCGAGCACGCTGGAAGCGGCGTTCAAGACGCCGGTGGATTGGGAATTGAGTGGCAAACCGGTGGCGTCGGCCAAGGCGATCAAGGGCGAAGGCGCGCTGATCGTTCAGGGGCGCGGTGGGTTTGGCGTGGCGACTGTCGAATGTGCGGTCAAGGAGGAAGGGAAAGCCGCCACCCTGGGAGAAGGCGAAATCACGAAAGTCACGGGGACCGCGGGCGAATCGGTCATGTCGTGTGGCTACGTCGGCAAAAGCGGCGAAAGCACTGAATGCGAAGGGACCACGATGCAGGTTGAAGCAGCGGGCCTGCCGTGGAAGACGGAACTCGTGAACGAACCCGTGAGGAACGCCAAAGGCGAAGTGGTGCGCTATGAACAGCGTAGCCGCGTTTACGGAAGCGGCGCCGGCTTGGTGTTGAAGTGCGACGTAGGCAAAAAACTGGTCTCGGCGTCCTGCCTCGGTGAAGTTAGCGGCAACGTCGAAAATATTGCGTCTGGGGTGCCGGTCGAATTCGATGCGAAATCCCCCCGCTTGAAGTGTGGGAGCACGGAAGGCTCCGGCGTGGTTGAAGGCGCGATTGTGCTCACGGGGGTCGAAGGGACACTCAGCATCTCTGGGGCTTCGGCGGGGCCGTTGCCGCCGGTCGCGGTCACGGGTACCGCGTCGGCTGTGCATACGACTGAAGCGACGCTGCATGGGACGGTCGCGGCGAAGGGCGTGGCGGCGAAATATCGTTTTGAATATGGGCCGACGACGGGCTATGGGTCGAGTGTGCCTGTGCCTGAAGGTTCTGCTGGGGAAGGGCGTACTCGTGTTGAAGTGACTCAGACGGTGAAAGGGTTGTCGGCGAGCCAGCTTTATCACTATCGGCTGGTCGCGACGAGTAGTGCGGGCACGAGCTACGGCGAAGATAAGACGTTCACGCCGGGTTATCCGGCGCTGTGGGATTTGGGTGGGGCGGAGGATGGGTATTCGACGGTGAAGTCTGAAGGTACGTTGGTTTTGCGGGAACGTGGTGGGTATGGCGCGACTGTGGAATGCTCGGTGGTGGAGTCGGGCTGGGTGTCTGAAGAGGAAGGGGAGGTGAAAACTGTCGCGGGGTCTAAAGGCGAAGCGTCGATTCCGTGTCATATCGCGAGCGGCGGTGAAGAATGCGGGTCGGCGGAAGTCGAAGCGACGGATCTGCCGTGGTACTCGCAGCTGCTTGACGAACCTGTGAAGAATGCGCAGGGTGAAGTGCTGCGTTATGAAGCGCGGGACCGGTTTTACAAGTTGGGTGGGCCGGGGTGGGTGCTGAAGTGCTCGGCTAACACTAAACATCCGCAGACGTGTGTGGGTGAATCGTCGGTGAACCTCGAAAACGTGTCCGCGGGCGTGCCGTTCGAATTCGACGCGAAGTCTGGGTCGCTGACGTGCTCTGGCGACGGGTCCGGGACGACGACCGTGGAAGGCGCGCTCCTCACAGCCCCAACCGAAGGCACCAAAGTCCTGAGCGTGTCTGGGGCTTCGGCGGGGCCGTTGCCGCCGGTCGCGGTCACGGGTACCGCGTCGGCTGTGCATACGACTGAAGCGACGCTGCATGGGACGGTCGCGGCGAAGGGCGTGGCGGCGAAATATCGTTTTGAATATGGGCCGACGACGGGCTATGGGTCGAGTGTGCCTGTGCCTGAAGGTTCTGCTGGGGAAGGGCGTACTCGTGTTGAAGTGACTCAGACGGTGAAAGGGTTGTCGGCGAGCCAGCTTTATCACTATCGGCTGGTCGCGACGAGTAGTGCGGGCACGAGCTACGGCGAAGATAAGACGTTCACGCCGGGTTATCCGGCGCTGTGGGATTTGGGTGGGGCGGAGGATGGGTATTCGACGGTGAAGTCTGAAGGTACGTTGGTTTTGCGGGAACGTGGTGGGTATGGCGCGACTGTGGAATGCTCGGTGGTGGAGTCGGGCTGGGTGTCTGAAGAGGAAGGGGAGGTGAAAACTGTCGCGGGGTCTAAAGGCGAAGCGTCGATTCCGTGTCATATCGCGAGCGGCGGTGAAGAATGCGGGTCGGCGGAAGTCGAAGCGACGGATCTGCCGTGGTACTCGCAGCTGCTTGACGAACCTGTGAAGAATGCGCAGGGTGAAGTGCTGCGTTATGAAGCGCGGGACCGGTTTTACAAGTTGGGTGGGCCGGGGTGGGTGCTGAAGTGCTCGGCTAACACTAAACATCCGCAGACGTGTGTGGGTGAATCGTCGGTGAACCTCGAAAACGTGTCCGCGGGCGTGCCGTTCGAATTCGACGCGAAGTCTGGGTCGCTGACGTGCTCTGGCGACGGGTCCGGGACGACGACCGTGGAAGGCGCGCTCCTCACAGCCCCAACCGAAGGCACCAAAGTCCTGAGCGTGTCTGGGGCTTCGGCGGGGCCGTTGCCGCCGGTCGCGGTCACGGGTACCGCGTCGGCTGTGCATACGACCGAAGCGACGCTGCACGGGACGGTCGCCGCGAAGGGCGTGGAAACGACCTATCGGTTTGAATACGGTCCGACGACGGCTTATGGGTCAAGCGTGCCGGTGCCGGCGGCGTCAGCGGGTTCGGGCAGGACACGGGTCGAAGTCACGCAGCTACTGACCGGCCTTGAAACGAGCCAGCTCTACCACTACCGGCTCGCCGCAACGAACAGCGCCGGCACGAGCTACGGCGAAGACAAGACCTTCACCCCCGGCTACCCCGCGACATGGGATCTCAACGGCAAACAGACCGAATACGCCCCGATCAAAAGCGAAGGCACCCTCATCCTCGAAGAACACGGCGGACTACAAGTCACCGCCGAATGCACCATCGTCGAGAGCGGCGAAGTCGAAGACGCCTGGGGCACCATCACAAAAATCACCGGAGTAGGCGGCGGCACGCTCACGTGCCACGCGATCAAACACGGCTGGTGCGGCGAAGCCACGATCGAAGCCGAACCCGCAGAGCTACCGTGGAACACAGAACTCATCGGTGAGGCAGTAACCAACGAAAAAGGCGAACAACATGAGGAAGTACGCCAACGCTACTACCGCCACACCGGCAGCGAACCCGAGTGGCTCCTGAAATGCGGGATCTTCGAAAGCACCGCGTCCGAGGCATGCACAGGCGAAACCAGCGGCAACGTCGAAAACGTCAGCGCTGGAGTACCGATCGAATTCGACGCCAAAGCAACGCCGCTAACGTGCACGGGTAGCGGCCTGGGCACGCTCGCGATCGAAGGCGCACTGCTCAGCACAAGCACCAAAGGAACGCTCACCGCCAGCGGCGCCAAGACCGGGCCGCTACCACCAACAGTCGCAGCACGAGAAGCCACCAGCATCGAAAGCACTGGCGCCACCCTCAACGGCACGGTCGCCGCCAAGGGCATTGCCACCACCTACCAGTTCGAATACGGCACCACCACAAGCTACGGCACGAAGGCCCCAGCCACCGAAGCCAAAGCCGGCGAAGGACGCACCCGCATCGAAGCAGCCCAACCCATCACCGGCCTGAAAGCAAACACCCTGTACCACTACAGGCTCACCGCCAAAAACAGCGCAGGCACAAGCCACACCGAAGACAAGACCCTCACCACCAGCTGAACGTAATCGAAGCGGTCGAGGCTCGCGGCGCCCGTTAGGCTGTGGCGCGAGCTCCGTCTCCCTTCCTGGTCCTTGAGCGCTCGGCGGCGGCGGGCTTGCGCTCCCGCGGGCGGAACGCCGCAGAGAGCAACTGCGCATCGTCGGCGCGGCTCTTGTGGTGCAGGTAGCGCATCGTTGTCTGGATGTCGGCGTGGCCCATCCAAGCCTGCACCTGGACGATGCTCGCGACGTTGATGGCGAGCGAGCCGAAGGTATGGCGCAGATCGTGGAAGCGCAGACGCCGCAACCCGGCGGCGGCGAGCGTGGCAAGGTAGCGTCGACGCAGCGCCGAACCGTCGAGTGGAGTGCCCTCGCGACTTGCGAAGACGAGGTCGCCTTTGCCGGTGTGGTGGCCGCGCTCCTTGAGCTTCCCAAGCGTTTGAGCGACGTTGTCGACCATTGGGACTGTGCGTGACTTCGGCTTGCCCTTCGTTTTGGCTCTATAGCCTTCGTAAACGCGGATCGAGGACTGCTCGAAGTCGACGTCCTCCCAATGCAGCGCCAACAGTTCGCTACGGCGCAGCCCCTCCAAGGCTGCCGTCAGGTAAATCGCGGCGTCCTGCTCGTCCTCTTCGCTGCGAAGCGTGCGCTCCGTCGCGCTGACGGCGGGGCGGTTAGGATTGCGGTGCGCGCCCTTTGCCGCCGTAGCCACTAGTAGGTCGATCTCTTCAGGCGAGTAGAAGTCGAAGCGCGCCGCGCCGTCGGACTCTCGTAGGCGCTTGACCTTCCCAGCCGGATTGACGCTCAGGCCGTGGTGCTCGACGGCGTGCTCGAAGATGCCGTGTAGGTTGGTCACGATCTTGTTGACCGTCCGCCGGCTACGGATTTCCTCATCGGCAAGCGAGCTGCGCCAGCGTTCTATCTGCTCGGTGGTGATCGTCTCGATTCGCTTGGGGGCGAACTCGGGCAGTAGGTGCGCGTCGAGCACCGAGCGGTAGTCCACCCGCGTGCTGGCAGACCAGTCGCGCTCGTAGCAGCCGCGCGTGAACCAATCCTCGGCGACACCGGCGAAGGTGACGCCGGTCCGCCGCTGGCGCAGTTGCCCGCGGCGCGCGTCGACTATCAGCGCATCGAGTAGCGCCTGCGCCTCGCGCTCGCGCAGGAAGCCAGGCGGCGGCGGCCCCTTGCCGGTCCACGCAGGGCCGAGGCGCTTCTCGTGCTGGCCGTGTTGGTCGCGCCACTTCGCGCACCAGGTGCTGCGGCGCTTGCCCTTGTAGAGCCAGACATGGCCGCTGATCGAGGCGTGCTGATCGAGCGTTGCGGGTGGCACGACGGGACTCCTTCCGCGGGGGCGAGCGCTGCGGACTCAAGAACCGTAGCGCCTCGCGCGGACAGAATTTCCTCCCGAAGTTCCTCCCCAAACAGTCTTGCTCAGCTCGACCTACTACGCCAAAATGGCTTATATACAGGGCATCTGCTGCCTAGTAGCGCCAGCGTCACCTAACTACGGAACCGAAGGTCGGGAGTTCGAATCTTTCCGGGCGCGCTGGGAGACGTCCTTTTTTATGAGGGGGCCTCAGCGGCGGTCGGCCGGCGTCGCCGGTGAGGCTACTCGCGCCTTGCGGTGACGATGCGGACGACGCCGCGGGTCCGGGCAGGGCACGGTCGCCTTCGCGACCGGGTGAGAGCCGTCCAGAAACGAGAAGGTGGCCGCGAACGGGAAGCCGCCGCGTGGGCACGTGTCGGGCAGCGGGATGCCCTTGGGCGTGTAGGCGAGCGTGTTGCCTTCCGCCTGTTCGTAGTAGGTGAGGCCCTGCGGCCCAATGCTCACCCGCAGCGAGACGATCGCGACATCGGGTGCCCCGGGGACGCTGGGGATGATGGGCAGCTCCATGTTCAGGCGACCACCGAACGGTGGACCGGTGGGTAGGAGTTGTGCGGGCGAGAGGATCTGCGTGTCGACGGGGCTGGGCCCGGACGCGTAGAGCAGCAGCGCGATGTGGCCTTCTTCGTCCGGTGCGCGGGCGATCGAGATCGATGCGTTCTCGCTGACGAGCTGGGCGCCGAAGCGCAGCTCCGCGAGCGCGTCGCCGCGGCCCATGATCGAGTCCGCTGGGCAGCCGCTCGTGCCGGCCGCCTCGACGGTCGCGGCCGAGCAGACGGCCAGGCCGAGCCCGCTGAAGTCGAAGCCGAGGTTTTCGGGGTATCGCACTTCGACTTCGCTCAGCGCGGACGGGATCTGGCCCGCGGGGGCCTGTATTTGCAGGTTGAGCTCGATCGTCGTCGATGCGCCGAGCCGATACGGCGCGAACGAGGCGCCGAGCGCGACCGATTGAGTGGCGCCCGCGGTCGTTGCCGCGTACAGACAGAGCAGGAGTGTGACCACCGCGACCAGGGCGACGTGGGCGGGTGGGCCTGCACGAGCGCGCACCGGGGCGTCAGTAGCTGAGGCTGCCCGTCGTCTTGATGACGAGCGCATAGTTGTCCCGGTCGAAGGTGCCGTACAGCCCTCCATGGCCGTGTGCGTGAGCGTATCGGCCGCTGCCGCCGGTCACGGTGAGGGTGCCGGAGAAGCTTTCGTAGGTGCCGGACCCGTGCGGCGTGGCGATGCCGTGGCCCTCTATCGAGCCGCCGCTCGCATAGATCGTGAACGTGCCGGTGAAGGTCGTTCCCAGATCGAGGTGCACGCGCATGCTCCCGGGCAGCGTGCCGGTGGCCTTGCCTTCGTCGAACAGCAGCGACCCCGAGGAGGACACGTAGTGCAGATGAGCCGTGTCGGTCGCTTTCAGTACGCGTGCGGCGTGGGCGCGTACCGGGGGCTTCGCCGTGTAAGCGGCGCCGTATACGGATCGCGTGGCTGTGGCAAGCCAGCCGGCGGCAAGCGCGCCGCAAAGCGCGGCGGCGGCCCTGCGCCGTACGTGAGGGGTCATCTGATGCTCCGATCGTCGACTGTTGCTGTAACGCGTCGCGGCGCGAGTCGATGCGCTACGCCTGGGTGCGCTCCGCTCGCGTGCGCTGCGCCGGGGGCCTCGCCCGGCGGAGCGTCGGCTGCCCTGCCGCCGAACCGTCTCGAGCGGGTGCTGAAGCGCGAGAGCGAGTCCTCGAAGTCCGCGCGGGAGAAGTCGGGCCACATCTCCTCGCGGAACACGAGCTCTGAGTAGGCCGCCTGCCAGAGCAGGTAGTTGGACAGGCGCTGCTCGCCGCCGGTGCGAATGATCACGTCGGGATCGTGCAGGTCGGGCGCGTAGAGGCAGCGGCGGAAGTCCTCCTCGGTGCCTCCCTGAAAGCGCTTGGCGGCATCGAGGATCTCCGCGCGCCCGCCGTAGTTGAAGGCGATGCAGAGCGTGATGAGGCGGTTGCCCTCGGTCAGCGACTCGGCCCAGTCCATCAGCGCGCCCAGCTCCCCGGAGGTGTCGTCGCGTCTGCCGATGAAGCGCATGCGAACGCCCTGAGCGTCCAGCTCGGGGGTCTCGTTCTCGATACGCGCCGCGAGCGTGGCGATCAGTTCGCGGATCTCCTCGGCGGGGCGCGACCAGTTCTCGGTCGAGAACGAGTAGACGCTCAGCTCCTCGACGCCCAGCTCGATCGCGTCCGCCAGGCGCGCCTTGAGCGTGTCGGCGCCGGCCTCGTAGCCCGCGGACACCGGCAGCCCGCGCGCGCGTGCCCAGCGGCGGTTGCCGTCGGCGATGAGCGCGACATGACGCGCGGGCGGCGGCGAGTTTCCAGGGCGGCCGGGCATCAGCGTGCTCGTACTCGCTTGGCGAGCCGCCAGGCGCGCATTACCGCGAGCGTCGGCGTGATCAGCGGCCGCAGCTCGCGTTCGATCCGGCTCATCACGGGCGCGGCCAGCTCGCTGGTGGCGCTTGGCGCGGAGGTGTAGTAGGCGGCGATGCCGGCGATGGTCATCAGGTGATGCGCGCTGGCTGGCGCGTCGCGCGCCCGCGTGGCGGCCTGCTGAGCGACTCCGACCAGGCGCTCTCCAAGGAGCGAGCGATCGTCGTAGCAGTCGATGTGGGCGAGCGTGCCATCCGCCGCGTCCTGCTCGTGGTCGACGAGGCTGTCGAGCATTGTGCTCAGAGCCCCCAGAGCCAGGTAGACGTCGTCGATTGGCGCGGCGTGCGCGGCCGTGGTGCGCTCGTCCCCCGCGAGCGCGATCAGCGCGTGCACGGCGAGCACCGAGGACAGGGCGCCCGCGAGGTACTCGCGCCAATCGAGGCCCGAGCCGTTCGTCGCTTCTCTGGCCCATCGCTCGGCTATCGACGTGTTGCCGAGCCTGGCGGAGTGGGAGCTGAGGGTGGCGGCGTGCGTCAGCACCTCCGCCTCCGCACAGCGCGCGGCTGCGCCGAGCATCGTCGGTGCGAGCGCCTGCGCCCGCGGAAGGCGGGCGAGCGTCTCGGAGACGCTCGCCGCGAGCTCCCGCAGGTAGCCGCCGTCGGATCCGCGGGGAAGCTGGCGGTGGTAGTCCTCCTCGAGCGCTGCGCTGGGATCGAGCGCGTCTGTGAAGGCCTTGAACAGCTGGCGGCCGTTGGCGAGCGGGTCTGGTGTGGGCTGCTCGGTGAGGGCGTCCAGGTAGTCGTACATCACCTCGAGCGCGACGATCCCGCGGATCGCTGCTGTGCGGTGCCGGCGCGGGGTGAGGGTGGCGAGTGTCGCGGCGACCTCGGCGGCGAAGCCCTCCGCCTGCAGCGTGTGCAGCGCCAGCGCGCGCAGCTCGGGATTCTCGATTTCCATGGCCCGCGCTCTCCAGCGCGCGAGCTGGGCGCGCACCTCCGGCGCGACGGTCGTCCAGTAGCGGGCGTTGGCGAGCACGAGCGCCACGCCCGCGTGCGCCAACAGCCGGCGGTCGGCGAAGACCGCGGGCTGCTCGCGCGAGCTGTGGGCGGCGCGCGCTTTCGTGGAGTTCTCGACGCTGATCATCTCGCTGCTACTCCTCCCCGAAGGCGAGCGTGGGCGCTACGCGCGAGGCGGCCCATCCGGGTATAGCCGCGAGCGCCAGCACGACGAGCACCACCAGCACGAAGATCTCGAGTGGGCGTCCTGCGGTCACGAGGCTCGCGACCGGGAACCCGGTGACGTGTTTGAGGTAGCCGTCGATGATCAGCTGCCCGTAGACGCCGGCGAGCGCTCCGGTGATGCAGCCCGCACACAGCATCACGAGCGCTTCGACCAGCAGCAGGCGCCGCAGCTGGCCGGGTCGTGTGCCTTCCAGGCGCAGCGAGGCGAGCGATATCCGCTGCTGCCAGATGCTCGAGCCGAGCGCGGCGACGAGGGCGATGATCGTCGCCGCCAGCAGCAGCTTCGCGATCTCCCCGAGCTGGCCCAGGCCTTCGCCGCCAGAGGCTTCGATCCTCGCCGCACGCGTGCCCGGGGTGATGACTTCGAGCCCGCTGTATGGACCGAGCCGACGTTCGATCTCCATTTTATATCTATTAATATTATTAATATTCGAGCTCGGTCTGAGGTCGACGCCGAGGGCGGTGAGCGCAGCGGTGGCGAAGGCTCGCGTGTAGTCGCGCGTGTCCATGAAGATCACGCCGGTTGGCCAGCCGAAGTTGGTGCTCGTGGCCGCGAGCCGCAGCTCCGTGAAGCCCGTCGGGGTGGGGAGCCGCACGACCTCCCCGAGCTCCAGGTGGTGTTCGCTCGCGATCTGCTTGGAGAGTACGATCCAGCCACCTTCCTGCAGTCGCAGAGCCGCCGTGGTGGCCTGTCCCTGGAGGATCTGGCCTTCGAGCACCGATGCCGTCGCGTCGGCTGGGCGGGCGATGATCCACGGCCGGCGCTCGCCCCAATCGAGGAAGCTCCCCTGGTAGGCGCCCACCGCGGACACGCCCGGCAGCGCCGCCACGCGCGCGGCGTGGTCGCGCGCCGGGAACGGGACGGTCGCCTGGTTGTCGAGCGGGCTGATCACCCAAAGTTGCGCGCCGCCGGAGAAGCGGTGGGCGACCTGCCCGATGCCGCGCAGAAGATCGTCGCGGGCTCCGCCGAGCGCCATGCTCCCGAACAGCGCGACGGCCCCGGTCGCGGCGAGCGCCATCGAGCGAAGCGAGGTCGCCCGCAGCCCGGTCAGCGCGACCGGCAGCAGCGTGAGCCGCTGGTAGCGCTCGCCGATCAGATCGGTGAGAAGCATGACGCCGGCCAGCGCCATCGGCACGGCGAGCATCGTCGCGAGCGCGAGCAGCACGCACGCGGCCAGCGCCGCGGATGGCACGAACGCGAACAGCGCGCTGGCCACGAGCAGCAGGGCGAGGGCGGCGGCCGCGAGCCTGTTGCGGGTGTCGCCGCCGAGCTGGTTGCCGGGGCTCATGTCGTCGTCGTAGACGGCGTCGCTGGCCCGCCCCCGCCGCAGGTCGAGCAGCGGTGTGCACGCGCCGAGGCACGTCGCGACGAGGCCGCAGGCCAGCGCGATCAGCATCGGCGTCGTTCCGACGACGGTGGCGGAGCCGAGCGTGAACGCCTGGGAGAGGTAGCCGGTCGACTGGTGGAACAGCCCGACCGCGAGCGCGTACCCGGCGAGCAGCCCCACCGCGGACGCGACCAGCCCCAGGCACAGCGCCTGGAATATGACCATCTGGGCGACCGCGCCGCGTCTCGTCCCGTCGACCCTGAGATCGGCGATCGTCTGGCGGCGCTCGGGTGCGGTCAGGAGCATCGCGTTGAACGCGAACAGGAACCCGAGCAGCGCGCTGATGGCCGCGAACAGCCCACTCGCCTGGTCGCTCGGCCCGAGCGCCTGGTGAAGCAGCGCGAGATCCTGATCTGCCCGGGCGACCGTCAGACGCCCACTCGTCAGGCCGACGAGCGCCTTGCGCACCGATGCTTCGGCGCCGGGCTTGGTCTCGATCAGGATCCTCGAGATGCGCCCTGACTGGCCCGCGAGCGTCTGCAGGTCGGCGAGCGGGATGACGGCAATGCGCGCGCCGGCGAGCGCACCGGCGGCTTCCTTGCCGAGTATCGCGGAGATCTTGCGGGGATGGGCTCGGCCACGGAGCAGTAGCGACAGCTGTGGCTCGTTCTCGCTTGTGCCGGCTGCTGCGGGCAGCTCGAGTGCCTTGGCGGTGGCTGTGCTGAGGCTGATGCCGTCGGCGGAGAGGGACTGACGCGGAATCGTGTGGGCGAGCCCGTCGAGCGTGGCGAGGCTGAGATCCGTCCCCGCGAGATACACGGCCACACGCCGGCCGCTGGGGCCGACGAGGGTTGCGGTCTCTTCGAGCAGGGGTGCCGCCTGCTTGACGCCCGGCAGGCGTTCGACCCGCGCCAGCAGCGATTCGCTGAAGCCTTCGGGGCCTCGGGCTCGCACCTGCAGGTTCGCCGGGCCGATGACCTTGTGCACGACTTCGCTGGCCGAGCCGGCGATGCTGCCGTTGGCGATCAGCGTCGCCGACACGAGCGCCACGGCGACGGCTACGCCAAGGCCGGCGAGCAGCTCCTGCGCGGCGTGGACGCGCAGGCGGTTGCGGTACAGGTAGATCAGCGCGTACGGGCCCATGAAGGCGCGGGAGCGGATGGCGGGTCGATCGGCTGCCGGCACGTGAGCTACCTGCGTGCGCTCGCGAGGTCCTGGAGCCTGCCGTCGCGCAGCGCGCAGCTGCGGTCGGCGATCTCCAGCGCGGCGAGGTCGTGGGTGACCAGCAGCACCGCGGCGCTTCGCTCGTGCGCGATCGAGCTGAGCAGCTGCACGATCTCGGCGCCGCGCGCGCTGTCGAGGTTCCCGGTCGGCTCGTCGGCGAGGATCAGCCGTGGCTCGCACGCGAGTACCCGCGCGATCGCGACCCGCTGGCACTCGCCGCCTGACATTTCCGACGGTGTGTGGCCGAGCCGCTCGCCGAGCCCGACGCGCTCCAGCCACGGCTTCGCGCGCGCCTGCGCCTCGCGCATCCGCATGCCGCCGACGAGCAGCTTGCGCGCGGCGTTCTCCAGCGCGGAGGCCCTCGGCATCAGCCGGAATCGCTGGTAGACGAAGCCGATCTCGCGCAGTTGGTATTCGCTGATCTGCCGCTCGGACAGGGAGGCGAGGTCGCGCCCGTCGTAGCGGATGCTGCCGCTGTCGGGTTGCATGAGCGCCGCGATCATCAGCAGCAGCGTCGTCTTCCCGGAGCCGCTCGGGCCATGCAGGGCGACCATTTCGCCCGCGTTGACCTGCAGCGTCAAGCCGTCCACCGCGTGGACCTCTTCGCCTGCGCCGCGGTAGCGCTTGAAGACGTCCGCGAGCTCCAGCAACGCTGTGGCTATCTTGCCGCTTCGCGCAGCTGGACGACGGGGGCGAGCTCCGGGGGTTGCAGCTCGCCGTGCAGTTCGCCGCCCGCGAGAGACAGCCCACGGTCGGCGCCCGCCAGGCAGGTCGTCTCGCCGACGCTCATCAGCACGGAGATGCCCTCGTCGGCGAGGCCGCGGAGCAGCGAGAGGATGCGATCGCGCTCGAACACGTCAACGCCGAGGGTGGGCTCGTCGATCACGAGCAGCTTTGGCTGGTGCACGAGTGAGCGCGCGATCGCGACGAGCACCGTCTCGATGATGTCGAGCTCGCTCGGCTTGAGGGTCGCGCAGTGCGACGCGCCCACTCGCTTGAGCGCCTCGTGCGCGCGGCCGCGCGCCGACGGCCCGTGTATGCCGCGCGTCAGCTGGGCGGTGATCAGCCGGTCGATCACGAGCTGTCCTTCGGTCGCACGGAACGTCTTGCGGCAATAGCGAATCTGCTCGCGCAGCTCCTCGCAGCCGCGACCGCTCAGGCTGCGTCCGCGCAGCGATACGACTCCCTCGTCGGGTGGCTCGAGGCCGGCGGCGACCCGCAGCAGCGTCGAGCGCCCGGAGTTGCGCCGACCCCAGACGGCGACCAGTTCCCCGGTGCTCAGCTCGAAGGACACGTCGCGCAGCGCGATGCGTTCGAGCCGTCCGCGACCGTAGCGCTTGCCGACGCCGGTGAGCTCAAGCAGGGCCATGCCGGCCGTCCCGATCCGCGATCGCGCGAAGCTCCCTGCGCGCGTAGTCGACCCATGGCAGCTTGGCTTCCGTGGCCAGCCGTTCCTCCTCGGCGGCGAGGCGATCGGCCAGTGTCGTGGAGGGGTCGGGTGCGGCCGGCTGTGCATCTCCCTCGCCCGGTCGCGCCTTCGTCGCCTGTGCGAGGCACATCTGCTCGTAGCGATCGAGGACGGCGAGCGCGGCCGCGGGTGCGAGCGCCGCGAGTTCGCGTGCGAACAGGCTGGAGCGCCGCCGGTCCTCTTCAGCCTGCGCCATCAGGTGCTCCTGATAGCGGGAGACGCCCTCCTCGGTGGCTCGGTAATGCAGCCGCGGCTGGCGGGCGGCGACACCGGGGGAGGGCGCGCTGCTGGCCTCGATCATCCTTCGCTCCATCAGGCTGTCCAGCGCTTTGTAGATCTGCGACGGGCTGCTCAGTTTCAGCAGCTCGCCGTAGTTGCGTTCGAAGCGCTGCAGGATCTCATAGCCATAGCTGGGCCGCTCGATCGTGAGGCCGAGCACGGCCCAGTTCACCGGCGAGCGCATCGCCCCGGAATCCGCGTCCCTGACCGCCCTCCCAAGCATCGGTAGCGGAACGATACACCGAAAACAGGCCGGTTCACAGGGGCCAAGCTCCTATTCACAAAGTAGAATCTTCAACTTCTAGAGTGTCTGCGCCGGCTGTCCCGCTCACCGCGTCGGCGCGCGTGCTTAACTACGGACCGAGGCGCGCCAAAACTGGCGTGATGGCGCACATGCAGGCGGCGATACTAGCCAATCCCACGCTGCCACCGCGCTGCGGGAGGACTCACAAACTAGAACCTTATACCGCTAGCTTGCAGCCTGGAGGGATCGCGGCAAAGATGTGCGTCGGGATGAGGGTCAAAGAGTGACTTTGCCTATGAGGGCCAGATGGTCGGCGTGTCGGGAGACAGGCAGCTCGGCGCGCGCACCCGTCCGGCGCGAGCTCCCACCCCAACCCGCAACAGCTTGGGTACCGCTCAACCTCTCCGAGTGGTACTCAGGGACAGCAGGCACCGCGTCGTCGGCGCCCAGTCTCATCCCTGGCGCCGTGGCCATCTCCCCGGATGGTCGCGGCGCCAACCTCGCTCGCGATCCGCTGCCTGGGTGTTCTCTCGCGCTCAAGTGTGCGCTCGAGCCCAGGCGTTGGCCGGGTGCGGCGCGCTGTCCAACGAGACCGGACCCGGAGCGCTTCTCTTGTCGGGATAACGCGCCGGCCCGGAGATACGCATCAACACCACATACCGAGGAAAGGCACGACAGTGACTGATACCGAGCACACATCGAAGACGCCGCGCAGCGCGACCGGTCTCTTCGCGCTGCTCTCGGATCTGCTCGGTGTCAAAGGGACCGGTGCGCCCTTTTTTAGGCTGTTTTCCATGACCGGATCTTTGGGTGTCCTGGTTTCGCTTGGCGCCCTGGCCTTCACGACCGCTCCTGCTCTCGGCGCCGGCGGCCATGTCTTCAGCTCCTCCTTCGGCGAAACATGTGCTGTGGTCCCAGGGGAACCTTGTGAAGGGAAGTTCGACGACCCGACGGGCGTGGCCGTCAACAACGCGACCGGCGATGTCTACGTGGTCGATAAGGGCAACAATCGAGTTGAGGAGCTCAGCTCCAAAGGCGTGTTTGTCGCGGAATTCAACGGCAGCGGCACCGCGGGCGAACTGTCCGAACCCGAAGCGATCGCGATCGACAACTCGGGTGAGGCGGTCTCCGGGGATCCGTCCGTCGGCGATCTGTACGTCACCGACCACAACGCGGTCGACAAGTTCAGCGCGAGCGGAACATATCTCGGGCAGATCACGGGGACGTGTCCCGCTGAAGGGGAAACACAGGCTGGCGGTGAATGCTTGCCCGCTAAAGCCGCGGTCACCGCGTTTGGGCCGCTCAAGGGTGTTGCGGTGGATCCGAAGGGGCGGGTCTGGGTCTACCAGGAAATAGAAGAAGAAGTCGGTTATATCGATGCTTATAGCGATGCTCAACCGAACACGTTTCTCTCCAGCCGCAAATCGAAGCCTGGCACTCCGGAGCCTGGGTTTGCGGTCAACTCCGAAGATGACTTCTATGTCGCCCATCAAGAACAGCTCCGCATCGCGAAGCTGAACAGCAAGGGTGAATCCATCCAAGCATATGAAACAAAGGGCAATACGGGGGTAGCGGTGGAACCGTCGAGCGATGACGTCTCGTCGAACAACGATGTCTATATCGACACCGGGAACCCCGAAGAAGGCGCGCCCGAGATTCGTGTGCTCACCCCGAACGGTACGGAAATCGAAACCTTCGGTGAAGCGCAGCTGGCCGACCACGGCGGCACAGGGATTGCGGTGAGCTACGCGGACATCTCCAGCGGAGATGTCTATGTCGCCGACTCCACGGCCGGCAAGGTCGACATCTTCACGCCTGCAAAGGCCACGGCCTATGTCGAAAGCTTCTCGTTCGGCGGCGAAGGCAGCGGTTCAGGCAAGCTCATCGAACCCCTGGGCATCGCCGTGAATGACTCCAAGAGCTTGACCGAACCGGCCGCGGGTGACGTCTACGTCGTCGACAAGGGCAACAAGCGCGTCGAGCAGTTCAACTCCACGGGAACAGAAGTCGAAGCCGAATTCGCGCCTCCCGGTGGCTTCAATGAACCGGACTCGATCGCGGTCGATAATTGCAAAAACGCTATGGGTGAACCCTGCTCGACGGCGGAAGATCCGTCCGTCGGGGATGTCTACGTCACCGACCATCTTCCGCAAGGCGACTCGGCGGTCGACAAGTTTAGCTCTACCGGCGCGTATGAAGGTCAGCTGCGGCGGTGCCCCGAAGAAGAACGCGCCAATGGCGAGCGATGCGAATTCGTGGGGCAGCCGACCGCGGGTTTCGATCTTTCCTTGGCAGGCGTGGCGGTGGACCCTGAAGGCAACGTGTGGGTGGGCACTGGCTATTCCTTCGAAGCTTTCAATGAGTTCAGTACCACCGGCACCTACATAGAATCATTCGAACGCCCGGCCTCGTTGGGATCGGCGGGGCCGGCTATCGTTGATGGCTCCAGTGCGCTCGACCCGTCTACGGGCGAGTTGTTTGTCGACAAGAAAAGCAGCATCGACAGGTACGCGTCTGGCGAAGAATCTCCCACTGGCCTGTTGGAAACGTTCCCCAGCACGGGTCTCCAGGAATCTCAAGGGATCGCGGTCAGTCCCGCGGGCACGGTCTATGCGACCGAGCGTGCGGCGGACGACGTGAAGGCCTTCGACGAATACCCGCTTGCGCAGGTGGCCGTTGGCGCTGTCGCCAGCCTGAGGCCGACGAGCGTCACGCTGCAGGGCTCAGTCAATCCCGAAGGCGCGAAGGTCAGCTCGTGCGAGTTCGAATACGGGACGACGACGTCCTACGGGCAGACTGCCGAATGCGAACCGGCGTCGGGCTCGCTCGGCGAAGGCAAGGAACCCGTGCTCGTCGGCGCGAAGCTGAGCGGTCTCCCGTCGGGTACGACCTATCACTATCGCCTCGTCGCGGGCGACCATGTCGGGACGAACCGCAGCTCCGATCATGAAGTGAAAACCCCCGGGCCGAGCGTCACCGAAGAGCAGGTCACCTACGTGGAGTCGACGACCGCGACGCTGAACGCGCAGGTCGATCCCGAGGGCGGCGCGACGAGCTACCACTTCGAATACGACACGCGGCCGTATGCCGAAGGAGAAGGCCTGCATGGCACGAGTCTGCCTGTGCCGAGTGCCGCGATCGGCTCGGGCACGAGCGCTGTGCCTGTCAGCGTGACGGTGCAGGGCCTGCAGCCCGGCGCCACCTACTACTACCGTGCCGTCGCGGAAGGCGAACCGCTGGGCGCCCCGGAAAGCTTCTACGGCCCCAACAAGAGCTTCACGACGAACCCCGCCAAAGGCAGCGCGGGTGGGGGGGCCTCAGAACCCTGCCCGAACGAAGCGCGCCGCGCCGAACAGTTCTTCGGGAGTTCCCTCCCGGACTGCCGCGCATACGAGCTCGTCTCGCCTGTCGACACAAACGGCCAGGACGCCGTCGAAGCGAGTGATTCGTCTCAAAATCCGCGCGCCGCGGTCTCTGGAGACGCGATCGCCTACACCAGCCGCGGGAACTTCGGCGCAGCGGAAGGCTCGGCTGACTTCCCCGAGTACATTTCGCGCCGTGGGGCCGATGGTTGGGCGACCGAAAACATAACCCCGCTGGCGTACCCCAAGTCCTTCTCCGGTCTTGGCCCTGACCAGACAGACGCTCTCACGTCGGAACTGACCGAAGGCATCATCGGCACGAGCGCGTCACTGTCGGCCGAAGCACCCCCAGCGGAAGAACTGTCGTTCGGCATTTACCGTCACCGGTTCGGTGGCGGCCCCTACCAGTTTGTCGGCGAGGAACAGGCCCCGCTGGGGGAGTCGGCGAATCTGGAAGACGTCGTTTACGGTAAAGCGGGCGCGGTGACGGAGTGGTTCGCCGGGCGCAGGGTCCCGGTCACGGTCACCAACAAACCTGGTGAAGCTCTCAACGGCAGTGTCGGCTCGCAGGAGGGCAGCGCCAGCGGGGGCGAAAAGAGTGACGATTGGCATGCGGTCTCCGAAGATGGGTCGCGTGTCATCTTCACGAGCCCTGCCGTCTGGCTAGAAAGCAACATCAACGGCACCAAGCCGGTCGCCTCGGGATCGCTCTACCAGCGCATCAACACCGGCGAACCGCAGAGCCCTATGGAAACGAACGCAAAAGGCGAAGAAGTGTGTGCGAACTCCGCGGACGCATGCACGATCGATGTGTCGGCTTCACAGCGCACCGAACCGGACCCGAAGGGTCCGAAACCGGTGCGTTACTGGTCGGCCAGCACCGACGGCGACAGGATCTTCTTCACCAGCACTCAGGAGCTCACGAACGATTCCTACACGGGCCCGGAAGACAACGCAGCGAACCTCTACGAGTACGAAGCCGCCGAACCGGGTCGGCCCGGGAGCTTGAAGGACCTCTCAGTCGATCACTCCGGTGAGGGCGCCGCTGTTGGGGGCGTCGTGCAGACATCCGCAGACGGACGCTACGTCTATTTCGCCGCCGGTGGGGTGCTTGCGAGCAACGCGAACAGCGAGGGCGCCAAAGCCACATCCGAGCCCTGCGAAATCCCCACAGTTCATGAAGCACAAGGCTCGCCGTGCAACCTGTACGTCTCCCGCGAAGGCGGCGCGCCCACGTTCATCGCCACGCTCGACGCTAACGATCAGACCGACTGGTCAGCTAACAATACAACGTATACGAGGAACGAACTGCAGACGAGCGACGGGGGCCCCGCGACCAACACCGCCACGGTTTCGCCCGGGGGATCGTTGCTTGCTTTCCTCTCCGGGGCGCGCCTGACGTCTTATGACAATGAAGCGGCTGCGCCGGGAGAGTGCGAAGAAGACCTCGGGACCGGGGGAAGTGAGACGGGACATTGCCGGGAGGTGTATCTCTACGACGCGGGCACGGGCGCACTCGTGTGCGCGTCGTGTAACCCCAGCGGCGCACGGCCCGTCGGGGCGGCGACACTCGCTAACGGAGGGGCCGGCGTATCGGGCAGCTATGCCTCGCAGTGGCGTCCGCGCAACATCGTCGCGGACGGCGCGGTCTTCTTCGATAGCTCTGATGCGTTGGCTGGGGCCGCCGGCGGGGTGGAAAACGTGTTTGAGCTCGAGGACGGACGGATCTACCCGATCTCTGATGTGACGGGCGGCCTGCCATCGAGCTTCCTTGACGCCGGCGCGAACGGAGAAGACGTGTTCTTCGCCTCGCCAAACAAGCTGCTGCCCCAGGCGCAAGGCGAGACTCAAGCGGTGTATGACGCGCGGATCGACGGCGGATTCCCCATGGCCGCCCCGGTCTGCACGACCGCGGAAGCCTGCCGCAACGCCTCGCCGCCCACGCCGGCCGTGTTCGGGCCGCCCCCAAGCGCAACCTTCTCGGGCCCCGGCAACTTCACAGGTGGGGGGGGCATCTAATCAACCTGCCGTCGTCAAGCCCAGGTCCAAGCCGCTCACCCGCGCGCAGAAGCTTGCGAAGGCGCTGAAGGCATGTGCCAAAGACAAGCAGAAGTCGAGGCGAGCTAAGTGCCAGAAGCAGGCAAAACAGAAATACGGCGCCAAGCAGTCCGCAAAGAAAGCCACCAACGACCGGAGGGGCAAGTAATGAGAGCCGCCAAGCCCACAAAACTACTCAGCTTGACCCTCACTCCGCTCCTGGCTCTAGTGGTCCTTTCGGGGCTTGCCTTCAGTGCCTCCCCCGCTTTTGCCGAATTCGGCGTCCAGCGCGCTGCGGTCTCGGCGAGGACCCAGGAGGGCACACCCGCCGTGCAGGCCGGGTCTCATCCCTACAGTTTGACCACGACGGTGATATTCAACGAGCCCTCGCGTCCCGAAACCGTCGAAGGAAACGCCAAGGACGTCATCGTCGAACTGCCTCCCGGGCTCATCGGCAATCCCACGGCGACACCGCGCTGCTCCTATGCGACTTTTGTCGCGAAGAATGCCGGAAGCAAATGCTCGAACGACACCGTTATCGGCATCGCGATGACGTACGTCACGACACAACTCCACGAGGAATACGGCGCCACGTCAAACCCCGTCTACAACCTGACGCCTGCGCCCGGCGAGGCCGCGCAGTTCGGCTACCTGGCTACCGGGGACATCCCGATTCTGCTGGGCTCGACGGTTCGCACTGGTTCGGACTATGGCGTCACCGTCGATGCGCCGAGCATTCCCGAGACCGCCGTGCTCGCCGCTAGCAAGGTGACGATCTGGGGCGTGCCCGCCGATCCGAGCCACAATCCCTGGCGCGGCAGCTGCTTGTCGCCGGTGCTTGGGGGAGCGGAACCGAACATCGAATACCCGGGCCAGGGGCTCGATGGCGGTGAAGCTGAACAGGAAGGGCCGTTGTACAAGCAGGGCGAAAGCAGCCCGCTCGAGGGGGCACCGACATCGACGGGTGTTTGTCCGTCGAGTGCACCCGTGGCGCCGTTGTTGACGATGCCGACGTCGTGTGGGCGGCCGTTGTCAGCAGCGGTTTCGGCGGACTCTTGGGAGGAACAGGGCAAGTTCCATAAGGCGAAGCTGGAATTGCCGGAGATGATGGGTTGCGAAAGCCTGGCGTTGGATCCCAAGTTGACGGTCACACCCGATAAGCCGGACGCGAGCCTGTCCTCGGGGTTGGCGGTCAATGTCAAGGTTCCCCAGGAGGGCACGCTCAGCGCCGACGGTCTGTCCGAGGCCGATGTGCGCGACACGACCGTGGTGCTGCCGCCGGGTGTCGCGCTCAACCCCTCCAGCGCAAACGGGCTGGAAGCGTGCTCAGAGGCACTCGTCGGGTTCGAGGCCAGCCGCGGCCCGAACGCGAACGGCTTTGAAGAACCCCCGCTCGAGCCCGGTGTGAGCGTCCCCGTCTTCTCACCGACGCTGCCGGGCGGCTCGATCGCGCTCTTTTCCGGCGAAACGGCGCTGTTTGAAGCGGGTGTGAACTTCTGTCCGAACGCGTCGAAGATCGGCACGGTGCGGATCAAGCTCGCGGTGCTCGAACACCCGCTGGAAGGCGCCATCTATCTCGCCGCGCAAGAAGCCAACCCGTTTGGGTCGGTGATGGCGATCTATCTGGTGGCCGAAGACCCCGTCTCGGGTGTCTTGGTGAAGCTTCCCGGGGAAGTGACGTTGTGCAAGAGTGTCGGCGAAGATCCCGTCAACGCCACGGGCGAACCCATTCCGGGCGTTACCTGTCAGGCGGTGGGGCAGGTCGTCACGACGCTGCTGAATACCCCGCAGGCGCCCTTCGAAGAATTCGAAGCGCACTTCTTCGGCGGCGAAAAAGCGCCGCTGGCGACGCCCGCCCATTGTGGGACGTATACGACGAACTCGTCGCTCGTATCGTGGGGCGGGGAAACAAAGCACCCCTCCGCGTCGATGGAAATCACAAACGGCCCGAACGGCGGGGCATGTCCCGGCTCCTCGTTGCCGTTCAGCCCGGGGTTGACGGGTGGCGCGCTGAACGTCGACGCCGGCGCGTTCAGCCCATTCACGCTGACGATGAACCGCTCCGACGGGGAACAGAACATGCAGTCCGTCGAAGCGCACCTGCCGCCGGGCCTCTCGGGGATCCTCGCGAACATCGAACTGTGCCCCGAACCGCAGGCCAACCTCGGCGAGTGCGGTCCGAACAGCCTGATCGGCGAAACGACCATCTCCGTGGGCGTCGGTGGTGACCCGTACACGGTCACGGGCGGCAAGTTCTACCTCACCGGCCCCTACAACGGCACGGGTGCTTGTACGGTCGGACAGGCCGGCTGTGCGCCGTTCGGCGTCACGTTCGCGATTCCCGCGAAGGCCGGGCCGTTCGATCTCGCGCACACGAAGAGCTTCAGCCCCCCGTGTGACTGCATCGTCGTGCGCGGCAAGATCGAAGTGAACCCGATCACGGCCGCGCTGACGGTCACGAGCAACCCGCCGGGGACACCTGATGCGATTCCCACGTCGATCGAAGGTGTCCCCCTGGAAATCCAGCACATCAACGCCACGACGACCCGCTCCAACTTCCAGTTCAACCCGACGCACTGCTCGAAAATGGCAGTCACCGGGACGATCGACTCGAGTGAAGGCGGTACGGACACGATCGGCGTGCCGTTCCAGGTGACGAACTGCCAGGCGTTGAAGTTCGAACCGAGTATCTCTGTTGCGACGGCGGGGAAGGCAAGCAAAGCGGACGGTGCTTCCTTGTCGTTCAAGATTGCCTACCCGAAGGGGGCGCTGGGAAGCGATGCGTGGTTCGACGAGGCGAAGTTCACGCTCCCGATCCAGCTCCCCGCCCGGCTTACGACACTCCAGAAGGCGTGCCTTGAGGCCACCTTCAAGGCCAACCCCGAATCCTGCCCCACTGCGTCGAAAGTCGGTAACGCGGTCGTCCACACACAGGTTTTGCCAGTCCCGCTAGAAGGCCCTGTCTACTTCGTGTCCTACGGTGGAGCGAAGTTCCCCGAAGCCGTTCTCGTCCTCAAAGGGGATGGCGTCACGATCGACCTGCACGGCGAAACGTTCATCGCGAAAAACGGGCGCACGTCCGCGACGTTCAGCAACACCCCGGATGTCCCGTTCGAAAACATCGAAGTCTCGATCCCGACCGGCCCGTACAGCGAGTTCGGCACCAACATCCCAGCCAAGGACAACTACGATCTCTGCGGCCAGAACCTCGTGATGCCGACCCTCTTCAAAGCCTCAAACGGCCTCGAAATAAGCCAGAACACCCACATCGCCATCACCGGCTGCGCCCCGGCGATCACCGTCCTCAGCCACAAGGTCAAGGGTGAGACCGCCACGATCCAGGTCAGCGTCCCGGCAGCTGGCAAGCTCGTCGCGACGGGCAAGGGGCTCTCGAAAGCGAGCAGGACGGCCACGGGCGCGGCCACGCTGACGGTCAGGCTAACCCTCACAAACGGCGAGGCGGCGGCCCTGTCCAAGCACAAGGGCCGCAAGCTCAAGGCCAAGATCAACCTGACCTTCACCCCGAAGAAGGGCGGGCAGCTGAAAACCACGACGACGGTCCTGATCGGCTGACGTATCAGGCGCGAGCAGGTGGACGCGCCAGGTTTTCGACGCCAGGCCCCGTGTTATCGGGGTGGACCGAGCGAGCCAGCGAGGCAATGGCGGCACGGACTCACAAACTAGAACCTTCTAGGCCGAGTCTTGCGGTGGATGGGCCGCTCAGAGAGACTCCTCGACGAAGCCCCGGGCGGGGCTGAGGGATCTGTCTCGTCACCGAGTCCACGAGAGCCAGGCGCTCATCGCAACGCTATGCTCATCGAGACGCTGTGGTATCGAGTTGTGTGGGCCTGCTCGTGAGAGGAGTGTTGGAATGAATACGACACATCGGTTGGACCGAGCGGTCGCGCAGCGTCGACCCGGACTCGAGCACGCTCGCTTTCATGCCGGCGCGTTGCTCTTGGCCGCTGCCGTCCTTGCTGCCGCGCTCCTCGGCGTGGTGCCTTTCGACGCGTCGACTTCCGAAGCGGCCACGGCGCGGATGGCGGGCACGCTCTCGTTGAGTGACACGGGGCATCTCCATCGGACGAGCCATCACGGCTTCACGCTCAACGAGGAAGGGTCTGCCTCGGGGACGATCGCGGGCACGATCTACATCCACCTGAAGATCGTCTCCACCAACCGCGTCACCGCGGAAGTCAGCATCTACGCGAGCGGCTCCTCGATCACCGGCTACGCGACCGCGGACTATCGTCCCTCCGGCGCTGTCGCGTCGTTCAGCGGCACGATGACGATCGAGCGGGGCACAGGCCGCTACAGCGGCGCGCATGGGTCTGGCCTTGGCTTCAGCGGCACCGTGCAGCGCTCCAACGACGCAGTTATGGTGCGCGTCAGTGGCAGGATGTCGACTTGACGCGGGCCACGGGCTGAGCCCACGATGCTCTCGCGGCCCGCGGTCCTCGCGGCACTGACGGTGGCGCTTGTCTGCGTGCTGGCGCCGGGGAGCGCGCTGGCCGTCACCGAGCACGCCACGCTCGACGCGTCCTTCAGCCCCGACCGGCTGGGCACGTCCACCACGATCACGTTCGGCTTTCACCTGTCCACGAGCGAAGGTACCGCGCCGCCGCCGTTGACGAGCCTTGACCTGAAGATGCCCGCCGGCTTGAACTACACGACCACGACGCTGGGCCTGGCGATCTGCCAGCCGGCAGCTCTGCTCGCGGGGGGTCTGGCGGGCTGCCCGCCCAACTCGCGGCTGGGCTTTGGCTCCGCCTATGTCGAAGTCCCGTTCGGCACCGGCTCCGGGCACGAGATCCCAGAAATCCAGGCGGTTGCCGGTCCCTCCCCGAGTGGCAACCTGACCGTCCTGTTCTACGCCAACGGCCTGTTCCCGGTGTCCGCGCAGCTGACGTTCGCTGGCGAAGTGCTGCCCGCCTACGGCCGCTTCGGCTCGCAGCTGGCGACCAACGTACCGCTGGTCACGAGCGTTCCGGGTGGCCCGGATATCTCGATCGTGAGCGTGACCAGCACGATCGGCCCGAGCCATCTGACCTACTACAGGCACGTGCACGGCCAGCTCGTCGCGTTTCACCCGCGGGGCGTGTCCGTCCCGGAACGCTGCCCGCGCGGCGGCTTCCCGTTCGCCGCCCAGTTCCGCTTCGAGGAAGGCGGCAGCGCGAGCGCCACTACGACCGTCCCCTGCCCTCCGGCACGCCACCGCTGAGTGTCATGCGTGGGCAGGCCGTGCAGCGATCGCTTTGCCCACAGCAGGCCGCGTTCGCGATCAAGATCCGACGCGACGCCTTCTCAGAGCTCTTCGGGTTCGGGCTCTGGAACGAGGCCCTGGGCCCACGCGATGGCTGCGGCGGCCCACTTCAGCGCTTGTTCGCGGTCGAGACCGATCGGGATTTCGGAGCCGTAGCGCTCGTCGCGAGCGAATGGGGTCAGGGCTTCGACGTCGTCGAGCGTGGAAGGCAGCTCGATCCCGGATTTGTCGGAGAAGCCTCTGAGGCGTTCGAGGTCATGGGTGAAGGGGAATTCGGTCCCCTTGGCCGCGAGCACGGCCTTGATCGCCTTCTCGACGGCTTGGTGGCAGAGCATGCCGAGTCCGGCGTCGGTCACCCCCGGCACGGGCAACACGGACTTCGCCATCAGCTCGTCGTTCTCGGCGGCGGCGAGCAGCCGGCGGGCGAGGTCGCCGTTCGTGGCCATTACGCGGCGAGCTCGCGGCCCTCGGTGAGGGCTGAGTGGATTACCGTGCCGTACACGTCGCGCCACTCGCGCACGGTCTCCTCGCTTCTGACGATGACGTCCGCCCACACCCCGAGCCCGTTCAGCGCGCGGTGCAGCCGGACGGACTCCTTGACCACGTCCTGCACCACCGGCTCGATCACCAGGAAGTCCAGGTCGCTGTGCTCGCCGGCTTGGCCGCGGGCGTGGGATCCGAACAGGATCACCCGGCTTCCGGGCGGGGCGGCCCGCAGAATGCGGCGACCGGCCTCCTGGATCACGGCGTCGCTGAACATGCCCCAAAGTGTACGGCGACCCAGGGACCCTGCCCGCCGGCTCGTCACCGCTGAGCGCCATGCGTGAGCAGGCCGCGCAGCGATCGTTTCCTGCCCCTGTCGTGCCCGTGTCAAGGTGTGCGCGCGAGCCTGGGGATCTCGCCGCGCGGTTGGCGCTCGGGGCGACCGTCGCGCGTTACCTGACGAGCGTGCTTGGGCCCGCCGGGCGCGAGCTGGCGCACTGGCGAGAGCGGGCGCGCGCGATCCCCGACCCGAGGCTTGGCGCACACGCGCGCGCGAGCCTGTCCAAGCGTGGCAACATCGAGGGAGCGGCCCTGTTCGCGGTGCTCGCCCCCGCCGGCCGCCGCCGCGAGACGGTGCGCGCGCTCGTTGCCTTCCAGACGGCCTATAACTACCTCGACACGCTGTGCGAGCAGCCGAGCGCCGATCCCGTCGCCAACGGCCGTGAGCTGCATCGCGCGCTGCTGGTCGCGCTTGACCCCGCCGCCGGCCACCCCGACTACTACGCGTTTTGTCCCCAGCGCGAGGACGGCGGCTTCCTGGTGGCGCTCGTGGACAGCTGCCGCACGGCGCTGGCGACGCTGCCCTCTTACGCCGCCGTGGCCACAGGTGCGGTGGCCGCGGCCGAGCGGATCGTCAGTTTCCAGAGCCTCAACCTGACCGAGCGCCAGGGCGGCCACGAGGCGCTCGAGCGCTGGGCTCGCCTCCAGGCCCCGAGCCGCCACGGCCTGGCCTGGTGGCAGACGGCCGGCGCGGCAGGCTCCTCGCTGGCGGTGCACGCGCTGATCGCGACCGCCGCCCGGCCCGACGTGACCGGGCGCGAAGTAGAGACGATCGGGGGCGCCTACTTCCCCTGGATCTGTGCGTTTCACTCGCTGCTGGACAGCCTCGTCGACGTCGCCGAGGACGAGCGCGCGGGCCAGCGCAACCTGCTCGGCTACCACGCCTCCCCACAGCAGGCCACGTTCGCGATGAGGACCCTCGCGCGGCGCGCCAGCGAAGCGCTCGATGCCCTGCCCGACGAGCGCCACCACCGCGTGATCCTGACCGCGATGGCTGGCTACTACCTGTCGGGCCCCGAGGCCGCCACGCCGTATGCCGGTCCCATCGCCGCCGATGTCGCCGCTGCCGTCGGGCCTCTGCTGGGGCCGGTGCTCGTGCTGTTCAAAGCGCGGCGCGCCCTCACCCGCCTGGCAGGCGGCGAGCGTCGGTAGATGCTCCAGCTGCGCGACCTGGTCAAGCACTACCCCGCTGTCGGTGGCGAGACGGTGCGCGCCGTCGACGGCGTCTCGCTGCACGTGCGCCCGGGCGAAATGGTCGCCCTGTACGGTCCGAGTGGCTCCGGCAAGACGACGCTGCTGTTGATGATCGCGACGCTGCTGTTGCCGACGAGCGGCACCGTGACGATCGACGATCGGGACGTCTCCTCGCTTTCAGAGCGCGAGGCGTCGTATTTCCGTCTCTCCGAGCTGGGCTTCATCCGTCAGAACTTCGACCTGCTGCCTGGTGTGAGTGCGATCGACAACGCGGTGCTGAAGCTCCTGAAGTCGGTGCGCTGGCGTGAGGCGCATCGGCAGATCACGCCGCTGCTCGAGCGTCTCGGCCTTGGGGAGCGTCTGGCGCATCGGGCGGAGACGCTGTCGATGGGGGAGCGCCAGCGGGTGATGATCGCGCGCGCTCTGTCCACGGAGCCAAGTCTGCTGCTGGCGGACGAGCCGACGGGCAGCCTCGATTCCCAGCGCAGCCGCGAAGTGCTGGAGCTGTTGCGTGAGCTGTGCCGCGAGCGCAACGTCGCGGTGGTGCTCGTCAGCCACGATCCGCTGGCCGCGGGCTACGCCGATCGCGTGTTCGCGCTGCGCGACGGCAAGCTGGCCGACTACGCAGCGTGAAGCCGGGGAATCTCCTGCATCTGTACCGCGTGCGTGTGCGCGCGCGGCTGGTGCAGGAGTGTTTTGCGGTGGTAGGGATCGCCGCCGGGGTGGCTTTGCTGTTCGCCTCTCAGGTCGCGAGTGAGAGCTTGTCGAGCTCGGTCGCGCAGCTCTCGCATGGGATCGTCGGGAAAGCCACGCTGCAGCTCTTGGCGCGCGACCCGCAGGGCATGCCTGAAGGCCTGCTCGCCCAGGTCAGGGCGATCGATGGTGTGCGCGTCGCCGCGCCGCTGTTGGAAGCGAGCGCGCAGGCGAGCGGGCCGAAGGGCAGCCAGTCGGTCGAGCTCGTGGGCGCGGACTCGAGTCTGCGTGGGCTCGGCGGTGCGCTCGTACGTCGTACCGAACTCGAACCGTTCGCGGGTATCGGCGCGGTGCTCTTGCCGGCGCCGCTGGCAGCGCATCTGGGAGTCACCAAGTTCGGCAAGGAAGTGACGCTGCGGCTGTATGGCAGGGTCGAACATGCGCCTTTGTATGAGCAACTGCACGAAAGGCAGATCGGGGGCCTCGCGGCCAGCCCGATCGTCGTCGCGCCGTTGTTCTTCGCCCAGGAAATGACCGGCTTGGAGGGCAGCGTCTCGCGCATCCTCGTCGAGCCCGCTCCTGGCATGGAAGGCGGGGTCCGTGAGGCGCTCGTGCGTCTGGCCGGCGGACGTCTGAACGTCGAGTCCACGAGCTATGACGAACGGCTGTTCGCCAAGGCTGCGTCCGCGAGCAACCAGTCGACCGCGCTGTTCGCGGTCATCAGCGCCCTGGTGGGGTTCCTGTTCGCGTTCAACGCGATGCTCTTGACGGTCCCGCAGCGCCGGCGGCTGATCGCGGATCTGCGCCGCGACGGCTACACGCCGGGGACGGTCATCGCCGTGCTGTTGTTCGACGCGGTCGTGCTGGGTGTGCTCGCGTGCGTGCTCGGGCTCGTGTTCGGGGATCAGCTCTCGATCCACCTGTTCCACTCCAACCCCGGCTACCTGGGCTCGGCGTTCGCGGTCGGCACGCAGCGGGTGGTCGGCTGGCAGAGCATCGTGGTTGCCGCCGGGGGTGGGATGCTCGCGGCGGTGGTGGCTGTGTTGAGCCCGCTGCGCGACATCGTCTCTCGCGATCCGCTGGCGGCGATCACGGTCAAGGAGGGCTCTGCTGCCGGTCGTACGAACGTTGCGAGCGCGCTCGCGGGGGTCGTGTGTCTTGGGGCTGCGACGACGATCCTGCTCGTGGCCTCCAAGCTCGCGATCGTGGGGATGGTCCTGTTGATCGCTGCGCTGCTGCTCGTGCTGCCGCTCGCGCTCGACGCGGCGCTGACGCTGCTGAGCCGCCTCGCGCGCACGATGACCGGGGCTGTGCCGCATGTCGCGGCGATGGAGCTCAGGGCCGCGCGCGCCCGGGCGATCGGCGTCGCTGCGACAGGCGCGATCGCCGTGTTCGGCGCCGTCGCGATCCAGGGCGCGCACGCCGACCTGCTCAAGGGCCTGGAGAACGCCGCGCGCGATGAGAACGCGTTCACCGACGCCTGGGTCTCGCCCTCCGGCGCGTACAACCTGCTGCGAACCGCGCCGTTCACTCCGACCCAACAGGCCAAGCTCGAAGCTCTCCCCGGCGTCCGCGCGGTGCGCGTCTACCGCGGCGGCCTGCTGGACTGGGGCGACCGCAAGGTCTGGGCGATAGCCCCGCCGAGCGAAGCCGTGCCGCTGCTGCCGCCCTCGCAGATCCTCGAAGGGTCGCTGGCACGGGCCACGGCGCGGGTGCGCGCGGGCGGCTGGCTGGTGCTCTCGCAGGCGCTCGCCTCCGAACACCACCTGCGCATCGGCTCGCGCGTGAGCCTGCCCACTCCGATCCCCACGAGCTTCAGGGTGGCGGCGCTCTCGACGAACATCGGCTGGGCGCCCGGCGCGATCATCATGAGCGCCAGCGGCTACGCGCAAGCGTGGGGCAGCACTGACGCCAGCGCCTACGACATCCTGCTCGACCCCCATATCGGTCTCGGGCAGATCGCGGGGGAGGTCACACGTGCGCTCGGGCCCGCCTCGGGCCTGTCCATCCAGAGCGCCCAGGCGCACGCCGGCGAACAGAACGCGCTCAGCCGCCAGGGCCTGCAGCGCCTCAGCCAGATCGCCACGCTGATCCTCGTCGTCGCCGTGCTCGCGATGGCGGCCGCGATCGGCAACATGGTGTGGCAGCGCCGCCCGCGCCTTGCCAAGCTCAAGCTCGAGGGCTTCCCCCGCACAGAGCTCTGGTGCACGATCCTGCTCGAGAGCCTGCTCCTGCTCGCCGTCGGCTGCCTCACCGGCGCCGTCCTCGGGCTCTACGGCCAGCAGCTCCTCGACCGCGCGCTCGCCAACGTCATCAACTTCCCAGTCGTCTACTCCGTCGCATTCCCCTCCGCCATCCTCAGCCTCGCGATCGTCACCTCCTCGGCACTGGTGATTATCGCCATCCCCGGCTACCTCGCCGCGGGCGTGCCGCCGGCGGTCGCCTTGCGAGACTGACACCTAGAACGGGACGATTCGTCGGAAACACTGGCGCGACGAACTCACAAACTAGAACCTTATAGGCGAGGTCTTGCGGCGGCCGGGCGCGCTGAACAAGGATGGTCGAATCGTCAATGGCCGCTAGAGACTCGCGCAGTGACTCCTTGCATGTTGGTAGGCGGCGTCCTTCGCGGCGTCCGGGTGCCCCACGGATCGCGCGCGATCGCTCCGCGCGGGTCGCGGAGTTTCAGCGCCGGCGACTGTTGCAGGCGGCCGTGGTGGTTGCAACGGAGCATGGCTATGACGGGATGTCCTCTACGGCGATAGCCGCCCGCGCGGGCGTTTCGCGCAAGACCTTCTATGACCTCTTCGCGGGTCGCGAGGACTGCTTCCTGGCTGTGGTTGAGGACACGCTCGCGAAGCTCGCGGTGTCGCTCGTGCCGGCGTATGAAACGCAGTCGAGCTGGTCGGGGCGGCTCAGGGCCGCGCTCGGCGTGCTGCTGGCGTTTCTGGAGGGGGAGTCCGATGCAGGCGTGCTTGCTGTTTCGTATCTCGTGGGCCACGGGCCGAGCGCCAACGATCTGCGTGCACGGGTGCTGGAGCGTGGGCGAGCGCTCGTGGATGAGGGGCGCGCACAGGCCGGGGCGCGCCGGGAGCTCTCGCCGCTCGCAGCAGAACTCGTGCTTGGCGGTGTGCTCGCCGTCATCCATGCGCGCATGCGGGACAGTCCGCGGCGCTTGACAGCGCTCGTGAACCCGCTGATGTGGATGATCGTGCTGCCGTATCTCGGCCCGGCGGCGGCGGGCAGGGAGCTCGAGCGGGCGGCGCCGGCGCGTCCCGCGCTGCCGCCGACCCCGGCGAGCGATCCGCTGCGTCGTCTCGATATGCGCCTGACCTATCGCACCGGCCGGGTGCTGGAAGCGATCGCGGCGTTGCCCGGTGCCAGCAACGCGGCGATCCGCGAGCACGCGAGCGTCACGGACCCGGGGCAGATCTCGAAGCTGCTTGCCCGCCTGGCGCATCTCGGGCTGGTGGAGAACACCGGCGCGGGGCAGGCCCGCGGTGGCGCGAACGCGTGGCATCTGACGAGCGCCGGCGCGGAGCTCGAGGCGGCGATCAGGCGCAGCGCGGCCACCGCGCGAAGCTGATGGCCGCGGCGCGTGCGACCTCCATTCTTCCCGTTAGGCGCTCCCGCCTCGGGCGGGCGGTGCTGGGCGAGTTCCAGCGCTCGCGCCTGTTGGCGGCCGCGCTGCAGGAGGTCTCACAGCGCGGAATCGCGCAGACCACGGCCTCGCACGTCGTCGCCCGCGCGCGCGTGTCGCGCACGACCTTCTACGAGATCTTCGACGACCGCGACGACTGCCTGGCGGCGCTGTTCGAGGAGGCCGTGAGCCGCCTTGGCCGTGTGGCGGTGGCGGCGTATGCGAGCGAGGGCAGCTGGGCGCAGCGGTTGCGGCGCGCGCTCGAGGCGCTGCTGGCGTTCCTGGAAAGCGAGCGCGACCTCGGTGCGTTCGCGCTCGCGTGTCTGGTGGGCGAGGGCTCGATCGATCCGCGGCTGCGTGCGCGGGTGCTCGAGCAGCTGCGCGGCGTGATTGAAAATGGGCGTCGCGATATGGGGCCGCGCGGCGAGCCCTGGTCGCTGACGGCGGAGCTCGTCGTGGCGGGGGTGCTGGCGGTCGTGCACGCGCGGCTGCGCGCTCGAAGCCCTCGTCTTGGCGAGCTGCTGAACCCGCTGATGTGGACGATCGTGCTGCCGTATCTCGGCCCGGCGGCGGCCGCCAGGGAGCTGCGCCGCCCGCCGCCGCGCCGCGCCGTGGCGCGGCCCAAGCCGGCGCGGGGCGCGTTGGAGGGTCTCGGCATGCGCGTGACCTACCGCACCTCGATGGTGCTGCAGGCGATCGCTGAGCAGCCGGGCGCGAGCAACTTCGAGGTCGCCGCCCGCGCCGGCGTCTCAGACCAGGGCCAGATCTCGAAGCTGCTCGCGCGCCTGGCCGGCCTCGGGCTGGCCGAGAACACCGGCGCGCACTCGCTTGGTGCCACGAACGCGTGGTGCCTGACGACGAGGGGCGGCGAGGTCGTTGCGGAGCTGACCCGCAGGTTCGCCACCGCCGCGCCCGCGCGCGGGAGGCGGCGCGGTGGCTGAGCAGGGCGAGTCGCTGTCGATCGAGCTCTCGAAGGAGCAGGTCGAGCGGGTGCTCGCCGACGCCGCCGGCACGGGCAGCATGACACTGGCGCTCTCAGGGCTGCCGCAGGCGCGCGCGATGCTCGCGGGCGTCGCGCGGCGGGGGGAGGATGGGCGCCTGTCGGGGTCGTTGCTGTGGGGCCTGATGCTGCTCTCGGTGTTCCCGACCGACGGCAGTTATGTGAGTAACGCGGAGGTCGCCCACGCGCTGGGCATGACGCCGAGCACGGCGCACCGCTACATCTCGACGCTCGTCGCGGCGGGGCTGCTCGAGCGCAACCCGCGCACGCGCAAGTACAGGCTCGCGAATGCGGGCTGAGAACGACAGCTCACGCGCGGGGCCGAACGAGACCAGGGCGGTGCGGCCCGATGCCTCCGCGTCGGGTGACCCCTACGCGCGCCCGTTTGCCGCCGGCGCGAGCCCCCACGCCGCGCGTGCGTGTCGAAGCGCGCCGGCAGATCTGCGCATGACGGGGATTGGCGCGTGGCCGTTCAGCGTGCCCCGGCACACCCAGCGCACCCCGCGCTGCCCGCCGTTGCGCTGCGACTCGCGGGTATGACGCAAGGCGGTCGAGGTGCACCCGCGTCCCAGCACGCGCGGATCGTGCAGGCCGTGATCGAGGTGGTCGCCGAGCGTGGGTTCGCGGGCGCCACGGTGGGGCTGGTGGTGAGGCGAGCGGGGGTCTCGACGAGAAGGTTCTACGAGCAGTTCGACAATCTCACGGTCTGTTTGACCACGGTCGTGGATCTGGGATTCGAGCAGATCGAGAGCTCGATGGCGCAGGAGCTGGAGCGTGAGGAGTATTGGCTTGATGGCGTGAGGGCGGGGTTGGCTGGGATGCTCGCGTTCTTTCACCGTGAGCCGGAGATGGCGCGCGTTTGCTTCGTCGACGCGCTCGCGGCCGGCCGGGTGGTCGTGGAGCATCGCGAACGCCGCGTGCTGGCGATCGCCAGCACCGTAGCGGCAAAGCTGGGAGCGCCGGATTCGCAGCCGCCGCCGTTTACGCTGCGAAGCGTCGTGGCGCTCGTGTTTGGCGAGATCCACGCGCAGCTGGTCCTCGAGGAGCACGGTTCGATGCTCGAGCTGCTGGGACCGCTCATGGGCGTGATCGGTGGAATGCGCGTGTATCCAGGGCGGGCGGCGCGCGAGATGCAGCGCGGTGGCGAGCACGCTCGCGTGCGGTTGGCCGAACGCCGGGCCGAGCCCAACGGACAGGACACCGCGCCGATCGACGGGACGCCGGCCGCGGGTTTGGGTGTGCTGAACGCCCGTCGCGCACGCGAATGCTTGCTGTTGCTCTACGAGCAAGGCCGGCGGGGGATCCATCCGAGCAACCGCGAGATCGGCGCGGCGATCGGCGTCGCCCACAAGTCGCAGATATCAAAACTGCTCTCACGGTTGCAAGCCGACGCTCTCGCTAACAAGCACTCTATGGGACCCGGTGGGCCAAACCAATGGCAGCTCACACCCCACGGCGAAGCGATCGCCCGGGCGCTGGCTACTTCGCGTGCGTGACGCCATGAGGGGCTCAAGCCACGAGGGGTTCACCTTTGTGTGGTGATATTTTCTGCCGATGAACCGTTGACGACCCGCCCGCCGAGCCGTAGCCTTTCCTCCGGGCGAGGACGCTCGCCGATCACCAACCAGCCGGAGCGCCCTTGTGCGGTGCCGGACCGATACCAGGGGGAGGCAGGGATGTCGAACGAGGTTCCGAGTGTGACGTCACAAGCTGACGGGTACGAGCTGAACGATGGCCGCCGGATAGGCATCGTGTGCCAGAGGACGACCCTCCGGTACTGGCTGGTGGGACTCTCCATGGTCGCAGTTCTGTTCGGTGTTGCGTCTGTGGCGAGCGCCACAAACCTCTATTGGTACGGCGAAAACAACTCGACCTGCTGGCAGATCGGGTTCCCGGGGAATCCGGCTCAAAAATGCGAAACAGTCGGGGCAGGCTATCTCCCGAGCCATTTGCTCAACGGCGCGCTCGCGGCGGACGTCGCTCTGGTCAACGAAGGCGTGAGTGGCGACTACTGCAATTACTACCATCTCAACGAAGGTCTCGACACGACCAACGAAAACGAACAGGGCCGGTTTACCGGCTTCAACCCACCGACGCCGTATGGCTCCTACCAGGAGGGCAACCACTACGACCCGCCAGATGTATGTCAGGCGGATGGCACGACGTGGGGACAGGTTGTTCGGGGCAACAGCTCCAATAGTAAATGCGAAGGGTCATACGCCCCATGCGGCATGCAGCACTTCGTCTCGCTCGGGGCCCAGGGCACCAAAGACCAGCCGTGGAGTCTGAACCAGTCCTCGCTGGTGGTTTCAGGCGAAGAGGGCGAGCAAGTGCTGGAAGCGCCGAACTCGTGGGGCTATCTGTGTCCGCTTCTGAAGTCACCGTCAGGAGCGATCATTGAGTACTGCCTGGAGCAGTGGCATGTGGGGTCGGGGTCGTTCCCGGCTTACAAACACTTCGACGAAGCGGGTCCGTGCAATTTTGGCGGTGGGCAGGTGTTCACCGGGTTCGCGTCGGGCACGAAATTTGCCGAACTCGTGTCGGGGTCCAGCGAAACCTTCGAAGTCAAAGGCAACCCGACCAAACGGACGATGACGGCCCGCATCACCCTAGGTGATCTCGAAGCCGCTGTCGCGGCCATCGAAAAACATGCCTGTGGCTCGCAATCACACAGCTTCAGAGAATACGCCCTTGTCGGCATCGAGCAGGGCATCGAGGGCGGTGGCCTGACAATGATGGGCGGCAGTACCGCCCATCTGCAGGCATGGACCGAATACACACCGCTACCACCGGCAAGACGGCCCGTCGCGGCCGTGCGTAATCCGAGTACCGGCGACCAGAACGTGTACTACGTGGCAGCGAACGGTCAGATCTACGACTGGCTCGATAACGGATCCAGTTGGAAAAACAGTGCGCTGGGCAACGGCGCGGCGGCAGCACCGGGAACCGGCCTCACCGACGTGGAATATGGCGGCGAGCAGAACCTGTACTATGTGGGCGCCAACGGCCAGATCTACAACTGGTTCTACGACGGATCGGTCTGGTCGATGAACGCCGCTCTCGGTAACGGCGAGGCGGCAGCGCCAAACACGAGTATGGCTGTTGATCGTAGTCCTACTACCGGCACCCAGAACATGTTCTACGTGGGCGCCAACGGCCAGATCTACGACTGGTTCTACAACGGATCCAGTTGGAGCAACGGCCCGCTGGGTAGCGGCGAGGCAGCAGCAGCGGGAACCGGCCTGGCCGACGTGGAATACTCCAGCGGCGGCGTCGTGAAGCAGAATCTGTACTACGTGGGCGCCAACGGCCAGGTCTACAACTGGTTCTTCGACGGCTCATCCTGGTCGATGAACGCCGCTCTGGGTAGCGGCGAGGGCGAGGCAGCAGCGCCAAACACGGAATTGAGTGTTGTGCGTAATCCGAGTACCGGCGAACAGAACGTGTACTACGTCGGCGCGAACGAGCAGATCTACAACTGGTTCTACAGCGGAGTCAGTTGGACCAATGGCGCGCTGGATAGCGGGCTGGGCCACGGCGAAGCAGCGGCACCGGGAACGGGGTTGGCCTCTGTGCGTAATCTGAATACCGGCGAACAAAACGTGTACTACGTGGCCGCGAACGGTCAGGTCTACAACTGGTTCTACAACGGGGTCTCGGCCTGGTCGATGAACGCCGCTCTGGGAAGCGGCGAAGCCGCAATAGCCGGCTCGGGGCTGGCTGACGTTCAATATGCGGGCACGGGCGAGGAGCAGAACGTCTATTACGTGGGCCTCAACAGCCAGATCTACAACTGGTTCGACAACGGAGCAGCCTGGAGCGGCGGGGCGCTGTAGTACTTGACGGGGTAGCGGTCCCCGAGGGCGCGCTGCGTGTAGCGTGGCAAGCCCTCGCTGGGCTCTCGGCTCGTCGTAGGCGACTGTCGGGCGCTCGCCCTCGCTACAGCCGCCGTCATAGATCTCCAAGCGGCCGTGTGCGCCGCTCACACGAGCGCGTTGTCCGCGGCCCAGCGCTCGAGGAACGCTTCGGTGTCCTCTGCGTGCAGTGGCCTCGCGAACAGGAACCCCTGTCCGCTGTCGCATTCCTCGCCCTGTAGGTGGGTGAGCTCGTGTTGCTGCTCGATGCCCTCGGCGAGCGTCTCGATGGATAGCGCCTTGCCGAGTTGGACGAGGGTTTGCAGGATCGTCTCGCCCTCCTGGTTGTGTGCCATTTGCGCGATGAAGGAGCGGTCGATCTTGAGCGCGTCGACGGGGAAGCTCTGCAGGTGGGCCATCGAGGAGTAGCCGGTGCCGAAGTCATCGATGGCGATCCGCACGCCGAGCTCCTTGACCGCTCTCAGGCGCATGGCGGCGGCGTGTGTGTCGCGCATCAGCGCGGTCTCGGTGATCTCGATCGTCAGCGACGCGGCGTCGAGCCCGGCCGCTTGCAGGGCGTGCTGGACGTCGTCGATGAGCTCGTCGCTGTCGAGTTGGCGTGCGGAGACGTTGACGGCGATCCCGATCGGGTGTCCGGCCTCGCGCCAGCGCACGCCCTGGCGGCATGCCTCGTTCAGCACCCATCTGCCGATCTCGACGATCAGCCCGGTCTCCTCCAGGAGCGGTATGAAGCTGTCGGGCTGGACGATGCCGCGGGTGGGGCTGTCCCAGCGGATCAGGGCCTCCATGCCGGTGGCGCTCATGTCGGCAAGGTTGAAGGTGGGCTGGTAGACGAGGAAGAACTCGTCGTTCTCAAGCGCGATGCGCAGGTCCATCTCGAGCTCCATGCGCGTCTGCACGGCGGTCTGCATGCCTGACTCGAACAGCGTGTAGCGGTGGCGTCCGTCCCACTTGGACTGGTACATGGCGACGTCGGCGTCGCGCAGCAGCTCCTCGGCGGATGCGCGGTCGCCGGAGGCGATGCCGATGCTCGCGGTGACCGTCAGCGGCGCGTGCGCGGTGTCTTTGAGCTTGAACGGCTGCTCGAGCGCGGCGAGCAGCCGTTCGGCGATCAGCTCGGGGCCGGCTGCGAGCGAGACCTCGCTGGCGATCACGACAAACTCATCGCCGCCGAGTCGTCCGACGGCGTCGGTCTCTCTTACGACGGCGTTGAGCCTCGAGGCGACCGCGCGCAGCAGCTCGTCGCCGGCGGCGTGCCCGAGCGAGTCGTTGATCGTCTTGAAGTTATCGAGATCGATGAACAGCGCCGCTACGGGTGTGTGCTGGCGACGGGCGCGGCGGAGCAGTTGCTCGACGCGGTCGAGGATCAGCGTGCGGTTGGGCAGCCGGGTGAGCGCGTCGTGGGTGGCGAGGAACGCGAGCTCGCTCTGGCGGCGCGCGAGCTGCGCGTCGGCTCGCTGGCGCTCGGTCTCGAAGGACTCGCCCATGCGCACGAGCGTGACGTCGAGGCTGCGGTGCAGCATCGCGAGCGCCCGCGCCAAGACGAGGGGTCCGACTTCGAGCTCGCGGGCGCAGTCGCGCAGTACCTCGGCGGCGGCATCGCGCCAGCGCATGCAGCGCTTGATGACCTCGTTCAACGGCGCGGCGCGCTGTGAGGCGAGCTGTCCGAAGATCTCCCAGGCCTCCTGTCCGACCTCGCGCGCGACCTCTGGGCTCTCGCCGGACATCCACCGCGCGACCGCGACCGTCGAGACGGTCCCGACGCGCGCGAAGCGCTCCTCCACGACCGCGTCCAGCTGACACCCGGACTCGGCGGTACGCAGCAGCATCGCGCTGACGATCTCCTCGTTGCGGTCGTTCAACGCCCGCCCCAGGCGCCGCAGATCATCGCCGGCGGGAGGGGGCGTTGAGTTCGACATCGTTGCAGCGCATCGACAACGATCGCCGATCCCTCAAGACTTGATGACAACCCCCGCCCAGTCCCCAAAACTCACATCGGTTCTCGCGCGGATCCGCCGGCACCTACCGTGCTGCGGCGAGTTCTGCGCGGTTGCGCCCGGCGGCCTTGGCGGCGTAGAGCGCGCGGTCGGCGTCGAGCAGTGCGTCGCGCCGGTCGAGCCCGAGCGCGGCGCCACCGATGCTGACGCTGACCTCGCCGGCGGTGGCGTCCTGCACGGCGGCGCGGATCTGCTCGGCGACGCGGCTGGCCTCGTCATGGGTGCACTGGGGCAGCAGCACGGTGAACTCGTCGCCACCGATGCGCGCGACGGTGTCCCCGGCGCGCACGGCGCCGCGGATCGCGTGCCCGACGCGGCGCAGCAGCTGATCGCCGGCGTCGTGGCCGTGGCTATCGTTGAACGCCTTGAACTCGTCGACGTCGATCGTGAGCAGCGCGCTGCCCTTCCCGAGGAGGCTGAGCGCGAGCAGGCGATCCTCGAACGCGCGACGGTTTGGCAGCGCTGTGAGCGGGTCGCGGTAGGCGAGGTAGCGGTACTCGGCGGCGCGCCGCGCGTAGCGCCTGGCGACCTCGCTCGGCTCGGCGGACGCGACCGTGGGGCGCTCGCCCTCGCGGCTGGTTGTGGTCGTGGGCGCCGAGCGCGCGCTCGCGCGTAGCTGCTCGATCGCCGCCGCTAGCTCTTGCGGAGGGCCGTGCAGCAGTCGCTCGACCGCGTCGAGCAGGGCAGTCGTGTCAGGCACCCACGGGCACGGGGCGTCGCGCCACGCGTCCGTGACGCCGTTGCCGCCGAGCATGATCCGGCAGGCGGGGTGGGCGTCGTGGACGGCGAGGATCGCGGCGGCCAGACGCGGCGCGTCCTGCGTTTCCGTTGAAGTCAGTCCGGCGATGGCGGGCACGTGCTCGGCGACGAACGCTGAGAGCGCGCTGGTGGGGACGTCGGCGCCGAGGTAGAGCACGTGAAAGCCGGCGCCCTCGAGCACGTCGGCGACCATCCGCAGCCCGAGCACGTGTGCCTGCCCTTCGACGGCTCCGAGCACGACGCGCTCGCGCGAGCGCGGCGGCGCGATCTGAAGCGGCTCGTGCAGCGGCAGCAGCGCCCGCTGGCTGATCGCGCTAGCGAGGTGCTCGTCGGCGACGGTCAGCTCCCCGTGCGCCCACATCTCCCCGATCCGCCGCATCGCGGCGGCGATCACGCGCACCTGGATCGCGCTCGGCTCAAAGCCCGCGCCGACGGCCTCGGCGACAAGCGCCTCCGCGGTCGACGCGTCGCCGGCGCACAGCGCCGCTAGATAGCGCTCGCCGATCGCGGCAAGCCGCCGATCGCTCGCACGCCGGGCGTCCATGGCCGGGCCCGGCGCCGGGAGGGTGTGTATCGACACCCCCCGGACCCCCTCGATCTATGAGATGAGGGAAGGGATCGCTCGCACACTATTTATGGGATTGTGAGCCCCCCGTCTTCAGCGTCTTATTTCTAAATCGAAAGCTAAGCCTTACCTTTTGGTAATATCTGCAGAATGAGCGACGACGACGCGACGCCTCTGGGACTCCTCTTCCCAACTGGAGGACGAGTCGCTCCCGCGCAGATGGTCGCCAGAGCGGGCGACGTGGCGGATCTCGTTGGGCGCCTGCGGGAGTTCGCGCACGTCGTGATGAGCGGGCCGCGCCGCGCGGGCAAGACGAGCGTTTGCGGCGCCACGTGCAAAGTCCTGCGCGACGAGCACGACTTCCTCGCGATCGAACTGGAAGCACCCGAACAGAGCAGCGCGGAAGGCGTGTGCCAGCTAATCATCGACCGCGCGGCTCGCCTGGACCTACAGCGGCTCTCACGCGGCCTGCTGAAGACGGCCGTCCCCACCATCCAGAAGCTCCTGGAAGAACAGGGCGTGCCTCTGGACCTCTCCCAGTTCGGCGCCGATGTCCCGGATGCGACCCGCCGCGCGGCGCTCGAATTGCCACTGGCGATCGCCCGCCAGCAGCGGCGCAGGGTCGTGTTCTTCCTCGATGAGCTGCAGCGCGCCGTCGACTACGCCGACGGGGTCGGCCTCGTCCACGACCTCGTCGATATCTACTCGGGAAACCAGGACGTCGTCGTGCTCGTCGACGGCAGCGACGATCGCACCACCGAGCAGCTCATGGGCCCGCCCTACGACCTCGCCCGCATAGCCCAGCGCGTCGCGCTCCCACCGACGATCCCCGTCGATCAGTGGCGCAGGCCTCTGCGTGCTCGCTTCGAGCGGGCAACGCTCCCCATCTCAGACGAGCACCTCGACCAAATCCTGGGCTTCGGGGTGGGGCGCCCGTACGACACGATGGCCGGCTGTCTCTACGTCGGGCTGACGGCACGCCGGCTGGGGAGCGAGGCGATCGACGCGTTCGTGCTCGAGAAGGGACTGGAGGAGGCACGTGCCCGCCTCGCCGAAGACAGCTGAGCCGCAAGCCCCGCGCAAGGTGCGCTCGCTCATCGGCCTGATGAGCGAGCATCAGGAGCTGGCGATCCGCCTCGCTGAGCACCCCGATCTGCTCGTGATCGAGAGCGACCCACTCAGCGGCGCCAGCATCCTGCTGGCCCACGCCCCCGAAGACATCGACCGGCCAACCGTCCTCGTCGACGCTCGCGTTACCGGGAGCGCACTCGACCTCGCGATGGCGATCGCGACCGCCGGCGTAACGCGGCTGGCACCCCAAGCGGCGAGCTGGTGGAACGGCGCTGGCACGTTTGACGTCGAGGGACTGCGGCTCTCACGGACCCTGTCTCGTAGCGGGATCGATCTCGACGAGCTCCGCCTCGGTTCAGGGGCCGGCGTCGAGCAGCTCCGCCACGCGCTCGAGCTCGTCGCCGAGCTCAGCAAAGGCGCCGGCCTGCTCGCGATCGACCACCTCGACGACCTGCTCGAGCGCCTCAGCGCACAGGCCGCACGAACCCTGCTCGGCGTGCTGCGCGCCGAGCACCAACGCGCCGACTCCCTGCAGCAGCTACTCGTCGGACGCGTTGACGGCCGTCTAGCGTCAGCGCTTCGACATCCCGAGCAACCGCTCTACCGCGCGGGCGACATCCTGCAACTTCGGCGTCCCCGGCCACAACGGTTCGTCGATGACCTGGCGGCCACCCGACGCGAATGGACAGACAGGCTCTTCGCGCTGGTCGGGGCCGCAGCCGAGCTCGCGAACGGCGCACCAGCGTACGTCTGGCGCACCGTCGACGCCGCGGCGGCCAGCGGCGATCGTGACGCGCTCGCTGGGTGGCTCGAGCTCCGCGAGAGCACCGAACCATCCACCGTGCAGCAGTTCCGGCTTCTCGCCAGCGTGCACCGCGCCGCCCCGACCGTCGTCTGCGCGATCGCCAACGGCATCGGGCCATACGAGCTCCCGCTGAACCCCAAGAGCGTCAACGACGCGCTCACCCGCATGCGCGCACGCGGCCAGGTCTTCTCACCAGAGAAACAACGCTGGGCGATCAGCGACCCCCTCCTCGCGGCGTGGGCGCGCGAGAACGCACCCGTGTGGGTCCGCCGCCGCGCGCAGCGCTGACGGGCGACAGCGACGCGCCGGTGACGGTGTGCTTGCCCCGCGCTCAACGACGGCGAGCGCAGCATCCTCACGATCGAGGACCCCGTCGAGAAGCGCATTCCCGGCATCAAGCAGATGCAGATCGCGCCCAAGGCCGGCGTCACCTTCGACGTCGGCCTGCGCTCGATGCTGCGCGCCGACCCCGACGGGTACTGCATTAAGGCTTAGAAGGGTCGCGCAGCCCCAACCGCTCGCGCGAGGCTCGCCATCGCGGTGACCAGATCGCCAGCGTAGCCCCCGATCGCGGAGACGTAGGTCTAGGCACGCCCGCGCGCGAGGACGCGGCCCAGGCTGGGATCCGCTGACTCCGAGTGGGCCGGATCGCGCACAGCGTTACAGCTTCCGCACTGCGCCGGCATGTTTCAGGGTATTCGCGCGCTGAAGTGTCCGACGAGCACGCCGCCGAAGCCGCGCCCGCCGGGCCTGCTGGAGGCGCTGAACGTGACGGTGCCGACGTAGAGCCCCGGGCGGGTGAGGTTGGAGAAGGTCATCTGCGCGCGCTGGCCGGCGCGCAGGTCTGATGCGGTTGAGCCGATCGACCACGCGGCCGGTCTGCCGGGCGTGTGCAGTTCGATGGTGTAGGCGCTGAGCGCGTTTGCGACCGGGACGCGGACGTGGAACGCGACGGTGATGCTCCAGGCGGCGTGGGCGCTGCGCGAGACGGTCGCGAGGATCGGCGTGCGTAGCTGCGCGGTGCTCGGGTGCGGCCTCGGCGCGGGCGTGTAGCCGGGCGGCGTGCTGCAGTCGGCCGGCGCGCGCAGTTCGTGCAGCGAGAAGCGGCAGACGTGCCCGTCGCGGTAGCTGATCTGCGTGACCGGCGAGTTGTTCGGCAGTAGGCTCGAGGTGATGCCGTTGAAGTCATCGCCGTCGGTGGCGGGCAGCACGATCAGGTACGCGCCCTGCGGCCCCTGCGGCGTGAGCGTGTGCGTGGCGCCGCGGTAGCTGTAGCTGATGCCCGTGGCTTCTGGCCCGAGCAGTCCGTAGTAGATGTTGCGCTCGTCCTGCGCGGGGCACAGTTCGCTGGGGCGTGCGCCGACGGTGATACCGGGCGGATAGCAGCGCCGGTACACGGAGGCGCTGCGTGGCACGTCGCTTTCGCTGACGCTGATGAACAGCTCGCCGTGCGCGTCCAGCGGCGCGCAGCCGGCGGGGCCGTTGGTGAGGTTGGCGGGCCGCGGGTGAAAGCGCCCGTCGTTGGCGAACGCGCCGTCGATGCCGAGGGTGCCGAGCTCGTCGTCGAGCACGCGCCCGACAGTGAGGCAGCCGAGGCCGCGGGTGGTTTCGGCGACGCGCATGCCCCACGGCGGCCCGCCGACGGGGTCGGCGGTGCGCACCGGCAGCAGGCGGCTGCTGCCGGGCCGCACGGTGCCGTAGCCGGACGTGGGCGACGGCGGTCGCGTGGGTGGCGTGCCGGGGGCGGTTTCGGGCGCGCCGAAGCCGATCACGCCGGTCGCGGCGAGCGCGACGGCCGTGCCCAGCATGAGCGCGGCCAGCGGCGCCAGCAGCGGCGCGCGCCGCCACCACTCGGCGCGCGGCCTCGGCGCGCCCGGGCGAGGCTCCTGCGGGCGGATCGCGCGCGTGAGCTCGCGCTCGAGCTCGGGGATCAGGGTCATCGCTCCTCCGTCGCGGCGCGGCGCAGGCGCGAGAGGCCGCGGCTGACGCGCTGGCGCACGACCGCCTGCGAGCACGAGAGCTCGGCGGCGATCTGCGCGTAGCTGGCGTCGTCGAGGATGCGTCGGCGCACGGCGTCGCGCTCGCTCTGCGGCAGCCCGTGGAGCCACTCCAGGACGACCGCGTCGCCGCTCTCGACGACGGTCCGCTCGACGCTCGCGATCGTCTGCTCGCTCACGCGCAGGGCTTCCATTCCGAGTCGTTCGCGCGCCTGTGACTCCGCGTGCCCTCGCTCGAGGCTCGCCGCGAGCACGTTGCGGGCGATGCCGAGCAGCCACGCGCGGGCTCCCCCGCGGGCGGGATCGAACTGCGCGCGGGCGCGGTAGGCGCGCGCGAACGTCTCGGCGGTCAGATCGACCGTCAGCTGCGCGTCGCCCGAGAGGCGCCCGAGGAACGCGACGACCGCTGACTCATGGCGCCGGTAGAACACGGCAAACGCCCCCGGTGTCCTCGATGCCTGCTCGAGCAGCCGCAGGTCCGAGTCGCGCGTGAGCCTCATCGAACTATATTTGCCCGAAACGAGGCCGTTTGTGACACACGCGCTGAACACACGTGACGGCTCGCGTCCGCTCGATCGGCTTTACTCGTGCGCCTCTGACAACGCAACCGCTGAGGAGAGACCCGATGCTGACCCAAACACAACTTGCCGCCGCCGTCGCCGAGCGTGCGGATCTGACGAAAGCCGAGGCGAAGGACGCGCTCGCGGCGCTGGAGGAAATCGTCCTCGAGCAGATCGGCGAGGCCGAGCGGGTCAAGATCGGCGGCCTCGTGCAACTGAACGTACGCGTGAAGCCGGCGCAGAAGGCGCGCAAGGGCCGCAACCCGGCGACGGGCGAGGAGATCACGATCGCCGCGAAGAAGGCCAGCGTCGACGTGCGCGCTCGCGTGCTCACCGGCGCGAAGAACGCGGTCCCCTCGATCCAGAAGGCGCGTCGTCGCCTCGCGCCGGGCGCCTGAGCTCAGCGCGCGGAGAAGCCGACGATGACGCTGTCCTGCGGGTGCCCCGGCACGGACAGCCCCGTGCCCCCGCCCCGCACGCACGGCGGCGTGAGCGCGAGTGGAGACGCTTCCGGGAGCCGATCGACGATCCGGCCGGCGGAGTAGGCCGACCATCCGAGCACGGTCCCGCGCGGCGCGTGGAGTCCGCGCACGCGACCGACCAACACATCCTGTTCGGCGAGCAGCGCGCTGGTCGTCGCCGAGAAGATCAGCTCGTGGCGCGTGCCGTCGCTGTCGAGCGCGAGCCCGACGCCCTGGCGCCCGAGCTTGTCCGTGACCGTGCCGATGGATTTGACCCCCGACAGGCCGGCGGCGGCGCGGTACAGCGCGGCGCGGAGCGCCGGCGGGGCGTCGGTCTCGCGCAGCAGGTCGCCGACCTGCGTGAACGCCTCGGCGGGCCCGGGCGGCCCACCCTCGACCTTGCCGGTCAGCAGGCGCGCTCGCAGCCTCGCTGGATCCCGCGGCAGGCGCCCGAGCGGGATTGGGTCGATCGACAAGCAGCCGGGCGCCGCCCAGGTGTCGCTGGCGCCGCCTGGCTGCGCCGGAGCGCCCTTGCACGCGGCGGCTTCGCGGCTCGAGCGGTAGTGAGCTGGCCCGTCGATCTCGCGGAACAGCCCTTCGCCGTTGGCCGCGATCCAGTTCTGGCGGTATTCCTGAAAGATGAGCTGGCAGTAGACGCCTCCGCGCAGGGCGGTGTCGGACTCGGTGAGCGAATGTGACGCCGTGTACAGGTACTGCCCGGGTCCGGGAACCGCCCAGGGCTGGGTGGAGGCGACGCGCGCGAGCCGCTGCAGCAGCGGACCGGCGGCGAGCGCGGGCTGTGTGCTCGAGCCCGACCGCAGGGAGGTTCCGAAGGCGATCGCGAGGCCGGCGAGGGCCACCGCGAGGGCGGCGCTCGCAAGCAGGCGCCGTCGCGGCCGGGAGCGCCTGCGGCTGGCGGCGCCAACGGGCGCGTGCGTGTCGCGGCGGATGGCGTGATCGAGCGATCGTCTCGCCGCGGCGCGCGCGTAGTCGCTTGGGGGTGTGGGTTCGCTGCGATGACGCAGCAGCAGGTCTAGCTCGTCAGTCATCTGTGCTCCTGGCATGGGTCGGGTTGGGACACGCTGGCGGTTGCTGCAGCCGCGATCTGAGGTGTGCGCGCGCTCGCGCAAGGCGGGAGCGGACGGTGCCGATCGGGATCTCCAGCGACTCGGCGATCTCCTCGTAGGACAGTTCCTCCCAGGCGTGCAGCAACAGGACATCTCGCTGTGCGGAGTCGAGCGTCGCGAGCGCCTGGGCGAGCTGCTCGGTGTCGGCCCCGTCGCGGGCGTCGGGACGCAGGCTGTCGGCGCCTGCCGGCGGCTCGCTGCTGAGCAGCGCGAGCGCCCCCCGCTCGCGGCGCTCGAGGCGATGACGCTCGTGCAGGAGGTTGGTGGCGATTCCCAGCAGCCATGGCCGCGCGCTCGTGCTGCTTGGACGAAAGCGTCGTCGCCGCTCGAACGCGACCACGAAGGTCATCGACGCGAGGTCGTCCGCCTGCGCAGAGGGGATGCGCCGGGCCAGGTATCGGTGTACGGCGGGGTAATGGCGGTCGAAGATCACGGCGAAGCTCTCCGGGCGCTCGAGCGAGCTCGCGATGGCCGCGCTGTCGGAGCTGCCATCGAGGGCGAGGAGTGGGCGGCCCATCGCCATCTATTGTCGTTTGACGCTCGATGAGTTCCCGCGGGGAAGTGGCTACCAGCTGGCTTGTGCTCCTCTGGCGGCGTCGGTTCCGCCTCGCGAGCTGGGTTGTAGCGGACGCGCCCTGCGCAGATGACCGGCACTATTCGAGTAGTCGAGCGGGTTGTCCGTCTGGACGGTCAGCTACACCCTGTGAGAGGGCACGTCCTCGATCGCGTGCGCCGACCAGCGGATCATGTCTTCCTCAGGCACGCCTCCCCCAACCAACGTTCACGCCAATGTCGCGCTGCTGAGCGACTACGTCGGTACCGACTACGACGCGGCCGTGCAGGACGCGCGCTCGATCGCAACTCGGGCGGCGGGGCTGCTCGCCGCGAACGCAGGTGTGCTCACGATCGCTGCGACGATCGCTCCAAGCGCGCGAGACGCGGGTTACGCAGGTCGCACAGCGGCGTGGATCGCGGCGGTGCTTGCTGTGCTTTCGATACTCATCGCGATCGTTGGCGCACTCCCACGACCGAAGCTCGCGATCTCGATAACGGGCCTGAGTGACTTCCTAACGCCAGAGAAGCCAAGTCGTCACCGAACCCTCACCTCCAGCAGCCACGCACGTTGTGGTGGATTCGCCAGTCGAGGTCGACGCGGCGCGATCAGCACGTCACTGGCATCCTCGCGATCATGACTGTGCCCGACGCGGCGGCCGGCGGGGCTTGTGCAATAATTGGCGATGAGATGTGGTGGTTGCACCTGAGCCTGAGGCATGAACCGGCGACGGACCGACGGATGGAGGCTCCGCAGACGGAGCCGATGTTCGCGTCGCCGGAACTCGTCGACGTTCGTCGTCCCAGCAGTCACGAGCGCTCCGAGCTCGAGCGTATCAGTGAGCACCCGCCTGACATCGCCGGCGCCAGTGCGCGGGCTACCGGCGGTCTCGCTGGCCACGAGCAGCGACAGCAGTAAGCCACGATCCTCGCGGGCGAGGCGGGCACGCGTATCGTGGCGAGATGCTCGTAAGCGCTGAGAAGCCCGGACTGCACTTCAGCCACCCGGCGTGCGTGGAGCACGACCCGCGCGTGCACATGCCGGAGCACCCGGACACGCCGGAGCGGCTGCTTGCGATCGAGCGGGAGCTGGCGGCGAGGGACTGGCTGGGCCTGGAGCGCCGCGAGGCGCCGGCGGCGAGCGTGGCGCAGCTCGAGCTGGTCCACAGCGCGCTGCTGGTGCGACACATCGAGGAGCTGGCGCGGGCGGGTGGCGGCGAAATCGACGCGGACACGTTCGTGGGCGAGCCGTCGTTCCGCGCGGCGCTGCACGCTGCGGGCGGGGCGTGTGAGATGACGCGCGCGCTGCTGGCGGGCGAGTCGAAGCTCGGGTTCTGCGCGGTGCGCCCATCGGGTCACCACGCGGAACCGGATCGCGCGATGGGCTTCTGCCTGTTCAACAACGTGGCGCTCGCGGCGGAGTTCGCGATCCGCGAGCTGGGCGTGGGCAGGGTGTTCGTCCTCGACTGGGACGTGCACCACGGCAACGGCACGGCGGAGGCGTTTCGCCGCCGCCGGGACGTGCTGTTCGCGAGCATCCACCAGTCGGGGATCTACCCGGGCACGGGCGCGCTGAGCGACGTCGGCTCGGGCGCGGGCGAGGGCTACACGATCAACCTGCCGGTGCCGGCGGGCTCGGAAGAGGAGCTGTGGCTGTCGCTGATCGAGCACATCGCGCTCCCTGCGGCGCTCGAGTTCCAGCCGCAGCTGGTGCTCGTGTCGGCGGGTTTCGACGCTCACCGCGAGGACCCGTTGGCGGGCTGCAGGCTCGAGGACTCCTCGTTCGCGGAGATGGCCCGCCACGTACGCGAGCTGGCCGAACGCTTGGACGTGCCGCTCGGGGTGGTGCTGGAGGGCGGCTATGAACCGGCGGCGCTCGCGCGTTGCGTGCGCGAGACGCTCGCCGCGCTCACGGGCGATGAGCCGCCGCGCGAGGCGGCGCCGGAGGCGCTGCTGACCTCGCGCGCCGCGGCGCAGTTCTCGCGCTACTGGGAGCTTTGAAACGAGGAGAGTAGTTTTCCGCTGGGGTACGGCAGTAATAATCGGATGCCCGCGGTCCGTGTCTCTGTGAAGCTGGGCGCGATGAGATCCGAAGGCGCGACCGAGCTTGTCCGACTGCGCGACGGCGGGCGTGTGACGGTGCGAGCGGCGACTGCGGAGGACGAGCCGGCGCTGCTGTCGTTCCTGTCCGGGCTGTGCCTGGAGGCACGGCGCATGCGCTTCTTCACGGGAGCGGCGGACATCGAGTACGCCGCCCATCTGGCGGCGGCCACGGGCGACGATCGCTGCGGGCTGATCGCGCACGACGAAGAGGGCCTGACGGTCGGCCACGCCACGTACGTGAAGCTCGACGAGGAGCGCGCGGAAGTGGCGGTCGAGGTCGCCGACCACCTCCACGGTCTTGGTCTGGGCACGCTCCTGATCGAGCGGCTGGCCGCGGTCGCGCAGGAGCGGGGAATCGCGCGCTTCGTCGCGGAGGTGCTGCCGGAAAACCGCGCGATGCTGGGCGTGTTCCGTGACGGCTTCGACGCGCACGTGCGCTTTCACGACGGCATCGACACGGCCGACTTCCCGACGGCGGCGTGGCGGCTGGCGCGCGAGCGCTTCGCTCAGGCCTCCAGCGGCGAGGGCGCGCTCAGCGCGCCAGGCGCGCCAGCCGCGGCGTCGCGCGCCGGCTGAGCCCGGCGCAACAGCTCAGCGACGGCAACGCTCGACGGCGCGCGGCCGGGCTCCTCAGCCCGTCTGGACGATCAGGAAGCTGTTGGCGTCCTGGTCGCGGAACCAGAACATCGGCGGCACGGGGCCGCCCATGCGCGAGACCTCGTCGTCGACGTCGACTCCCTGCGCTTTGAGGCTCGCGTGGTCGGCGTCGATGTCGTCGGTCGCGAAGGCGACACGGGTCTGCACCCCGGTGGGTTCGCCCTCGCGCGGGGGCACGATCGCGATCGTCGTCGCGGCGCCCGCGGGCGCGACTTCGACCCAGCGCATGGCCTCGCCCATGGGGATGTCCGCACGCTTCTCGAAGCCGAGCTTGCCGGTGTAGAACTCGATCGCCCGATCCTGGTCGCTCACGGGGACGATCACGGTCGACACCTGGCTGATACGGGTGCTGGTCTGGGAGCTGCTCATGTGGATCCTCCTGGTCGGTTGTGGGGATTCTCCAACGAACACGCGTGCGGTGCACGCGACGTGCTTGATCCCGCCTACCTGAGCCGCCGATCCAGGAGGGGCGTTACCGTAGCCGTGTGCGCGCCGCCTCCGCCATGCTCGTGACCGCGGTCGCTCTGGCGCTCACGCCGGCGGCGTGGGCGCACACCCCCGAGCGCAGGTCCCCGGTGACCAAGCACAAGGCCCCGGCGATCAAGCGCAAGGCCCCGGCGATCGAGCGGGCGAGCGTGTCGGTCGACCCGTACGCGCCGATCGGCCCGCTCGTCGCCGAAGACTTCCTCGGGCTGTCGTTCGAGGCGGGCAACCTGCCGAACATCGCCGGCTACGCGGCGAGCGGCGATCTCGTCAACCTGCTGCGCTCGCTCGGGCCGGGCGTGATGCGCTTTGGCGGCTTCAGCGTCGACAACGAAGCGGGCTGGTCCGATGAAGCGCCGGCGCCGGCGTGGTCGCACACGGCGATCACGCCGCAGGACCTGCAGGGCATCGCGGCGTTGGCGCGCGCGACGGGGTGGCGGGTGCTGCTGGGTGTCACCTTCGGCCACGACGAACCGGCGGCCGCCGCGCAGGAGGCGCAGGTAGCGCAGTCGCTGCTCGGCGCGAGCCTCGCGGGGATCGCGATCGGCAACGAGCCCGACAGGTACGTGGCGGACGGGCTGCGCACGTCGCCGTGGTCGTTCGCGGACTATGCCGCCGAAGTGGCGGTCTACCGCTCGGCGATCGCGGCCGCGGCTCCGGGCGTGCAGATCGTCGGTCCGGATGCCTCGAGCGGCGAAGCGCTGCTGGGCTGGGTCGGCGAAACGGCCGCGGCCGAGCATCCGGCGCTGCTCACCGCCCACTACTACCCGCTGACGAAATGCGAGGCGTATGCGCCAAAGCTCAGCGACCTGGTGAGCCCGCTGCTGCGCGCGAACGAGTCGGCGATCCTGACGCAGCTGTCGGCGGCGGCGGTGGCGAGCAAGATCCCGTTGCGCCTGGACGAGACGAACAACGTCTCCTGCCGCGGACAGCCCGGCGTGAGCAACGTGTTCGCGTCGGCGCTGTGGGCGGTCGACTACATCGCGCGCGCGATGGCCAGCGGCATCGCCGGGCTCAACTTCCACGATCTGATCGCCGAACCGCTCAGCTACAGCCCGCTGGTGGCGGACGGCGCCGGGGAACTGGCGAGCGGCGCGCTGCACGCGAACCCCGAGTGGTACGCGCTGCTGCTCGCGCGGCGCCTGCTCGGCGATCGCCCGGTGCAGGCGCGCGTGTCGGGCGGCGCGCGCACCCTGACGGCCGGCGCGTTCCTCGCCCCCGACGGCAGCGTGCGGCTCGTGCTGGTTGACTTCGCGCCGTCCGGCGCGCGGCCGCTGCGCGTGCGGTTGGACCTGCCGCGGAGCTTCAGGGCCGGTCCGGTGCTGCGGCTGACGGGCCCCGGGCTGCGGGCGACGAGCGGCGTGACGTTCGGTGGCAGCGCCGTCAGCGCCGAGGGCACGTGGAGCCCCGCCGCGGGCTTGCCGTATGTGTCGGGCAGGCCGGGCTCGCTCGCGCTGCGGATGGCGGCGGGCAGCGCGGCGCTCCTCACGCTGTCTGGCGGCGGCTGACGCGCTGCTGCGCCGCCGGTTGAGTGTGCCGGTGCGCCGCCGGTTCGGAGCAGTTGACTAACCTCTTTCGCAGCTCACCTTGGAGGTTCGTCTGAGACTGGGTAGATCCCACCGCAGCGATGAGGGCAGCTCACCCAGCGCCGGCCCGTCGGCGACGGTGACGCCGCGTCGTCTCTGGCCGCGTGTGCTGGCCGGCGTGGGGGTGGCGCTGGCGTTTGCGGTGCTCGCCTTCGCCGCGCTGGCGTTCGTGTGGTCGCGCCCGGGGGTCGTCGCCGATGCGCAGGCGCTCGCGCGCGTGCAGGTGCCGCTGACGAAGGGCACGATCGTGAGCGTGAAGGCGACGGGGCCGCGCGGGCGTGAGATCCCGCTGTCGGTGAGCGACGGGCGCCTGTGGCCGGAGGTGGCGCTCGCGCCCGGTGAGCCGGTGTCGGTCGAAGTCGTGTTTCGCCGCCCTGGCTGGATCGCATGGCTTGCGGGCGCGAGCGCCACCGAGCGGCTGACGTTGCGCACACCGAGCGCGCTGTTGCGCGAACGCTACGTGACGCTCGCGGACGGAGCGCCGTTGCGGCTGGCGTTCGATCAGCCCGTGCGCACGGTTGCCTATGGCTCCCCCGAACACGTGCGGCGGCAGGTGCTCTCGCGGGCGCGCAGCCAGATCACGCTCGCGCGCAGCGGCGAAGCCGGCTCGATCGAAGTCGCGGCGGCGCCGCGCGCGTGGGAGAAGCTGCCGGCGCCGTCGCTCGTCAGCTGGTTCCCGGCGGGCGCGGGGGCGAGCGCTGTGCTCAGCCCGAGCCCAGGAGCGCGGATCTCACCGACCGCGACCATCTATCTGACTTTCTCGGAACCGGTGTCGAGCGCACTTGGCGGGACGCTCCCGCGCCTGCAGCCGGCCGCGACCGGCCGCTGGCGCACGCTCGACAGCCACACGATCGCGTTCACGCCGAGCGGCTACGGTTTTGGCCTGGACACGCCCGTCACGCTCGAGCTGCCGCACGCGGTCAGGCTCCTCGGCAGCGGGCGCGATGGGGCCTCGAGCGTCGCTGGCTGGAGCGTGCCCGAAGGCTCTGACCTGCGCGCGCAGCAGATCCTGGCGCAGCTCGGGTACCTGCCGCTGAGCTTCGAATCGACGCGCCGGATCGCAGCGACGGCGGCGGCCCAGGAGCGCGCAGCGATCGACCCGCCGTCGGGCGGCTTCTCCTGGCGCTACGGCAACACACCGGCGCCGCTGAACGCGGAGTGGCAGCCGGGTACGGGCAACGTGGTGATGCGCGGGGCGGTGATGGCGTTCGAGAACGCCCACGGGCTGACCACCGACGGGATCGTCGGCCCGCAGGTGTGGCGAGCGCTGCTGCACGCCGCGATCGCTGACGAACGGACGACGGCGAGCTACACGTACGTGATGGTGAGCGAGAGCTCGGAGCGGCTCGAACTGTGGAACGACGGCTCGATCCGCCTGACCACGCCGGTCAACACCGGCATCGCGACCGCGCCGACCGAACTGGGCACGTTTCCCGTGTACGAGCACATCGCGTCGGGGACGATGAGCGGGACCAACCCGGACGGCAGCCACTACGAAGATCCGGGGGTCCCGTGGATCAGCTACTTCAACGGCGGCGACGCGCTGCACGGCTTCGAACGCGCTCAGTACGGCTTCCCGCAGAGCCTCGGCTGCGTGGAGATGCTGCCGGCGACCGCGGGCCGCGTGTGGCCGTACACCCCGATCGGCACGCTCGTTCACATCTCCTGACAAGACGCGTCGTCGTGGCTGCTGCTACCGTTGACGGATCAGGTCGGGCACTTAGCCCGGCATCGCAGTGCCAGCGCTCGTAGCCTTTGCTCAGCAATCTCCGCGTTCGCAGCACTACCAACGCAGGAGGAAATGCAGAAATGGCTACAGGAACCGTCAAGTGGTTCAGCGACGACAAGGGCTTCGGCTTCATCACGCCCGATGACCAGTCGAAGGACCTGTTCGTCCATCACAGCGCGATCATCGGCGAGGGCTACCGCTCGCTCGCCGAGGGCGCAAAGGTCTCATATGAGGCCGAGGCCGGCGACAAGGGCCCCAAGGCCGCCAACGTCCAGCCGCTGTAGCAAGTTCGGGCGCCTACCAGCGCCCCGCTGAATGGCCCGCGGTCGATCCACGGATCGGCCGCGGCTATCCGCATTGGTCATTCCGTGCGTGAGAATCCATGGTGCTCGCCTACGGGCGTGTTCATCATGCGCAGCATCGCCACGCCGCCGCCCTTACGGAAGTACCGCGCGACGAGCGCCAGGGCGAGCAGCAGAAAGGCGATGTTCAGGACCGTTGTGTAGTTCCAGCTGACGCCCGCGTCGGTGACCTTGGCGTGTCGTGCCCCGGTCGGCTCGATGCCGAGTAGCTTGAAGATGAGATCGACGATCAGCCCGGCGGTGGCCATCGTCGCGTAGAAGGTCGCGAGCAGGAAGGCGGCCATGCGCCGGCCGTAGTACTTACGGTAGATGTTGAGGATCGGCAGGATGATCAGGTCGGCGAAGATGAACGCGAGCACGCCGCCGTAGCTGATGCCGCCGTTCCACAGCACGGCGGCAAGGGGCACGTTGCCGATCGAGCAGACGAACGACAGCATCGCCACGAGCGGCCCGATCAGCGGCCCCCAGAGGGTTGCCAGCGCGCCGTGGTGTTGGAGGAACAGGCCCTGCCAGAAGGAGTTGGGAACCCAGGCGGCGAGCGCGCCGGCGATCAGGATGCCGCCAAAGATGTCTATCCAGACGGCGGCCCAGTCCATGACGAAGTAGTTGCTGACGGCGGTGAGTCCTCTTTGGGACCGAAGGCGCCGCCAGATCGAGCCGTCCTCGGTGATGCTCATGTCCATCTCGGCGTGTCCCTCCATGCGCCCGAGCACGCCGCGGTCGGCCTGGCGTCGCGCCTCCTCGACCAGTGCGGGCCTGAGGAAGTGGCGGAACAGCAGCGCCATCAGCGCGATCATGATCGGACCGCCGACGAGCTCTCCGGCCGTGAACTGCCAGCCGATCAAGACGGCGAGAATGATCCCGAGCTCGACCACGAGGTTCGTGGAAGCGAACTGGAACGCCATCGCCGCTGTGAAGTTGGCGCCCTTGCGAAACAGCGACCGGGCGAGCGCAACCGCGGCGTAGGAGCACGAGGAGGAGGCTGCGCCCAGCCCCGCCGCGACCGTGAGCGTGCGTGGCGAGTCGTCGGGCAACAGGCGGCGCATCTGCTGCTTGCTGACGAGCGCCTGCACAGCGCCCGAGAGCGCAAACCCGAGGATCAGCGCCCACAGGACCTCCCAGGTCATGCCGAACGCAAATCGCAGGGCGTCGCCGATCGCGCCCACGTGCCTCAGCCTCGACGCAGCGGCCGCCCTAGCATGCCTTCACCGTAGCGTCGCCGGGAAGCCGTCACTGTTGTAACGATGCGAGCGCTCCACGCCACCTGGTACTCGTGAGCTCTTCGACCAGCGCCGCTCGTGCGCCGAGTGTGGATGGCGCCGGCGGCGAGCGCTTGCGCGAGTTCGAGCTGCTGTACCGCTCGGAGGTCGCCACGGTGACGGCATTCTTCGCGCGACGCGCGCGCGATCCGCAGCTCGTCGCCGATCTCACGGCGGACACGTTCGTGGAGGCGATCAGGTCGTTCGCGTCCTCCGTTCCCGCTCCGGGCAGCGAGCGGCCGTGGCTGTTGACGATCGCCCGGCGCGTGTACGCGAAACACTGCGAGCGAGCGACGCGCAGGCGGGAGGCGGCGCGCCGCGATCTGGCGCGCCAGACGCTCGACGAAGACGAGACCGAGCAGCTCGCGGAGCGCATCGACGCGGAGCGCCCCGGTCGAGAGCTGCTGGAGTCGCTCGCGGGACTGTCCGAGCTGGATCGAGCGGCCGTGGAGTTCGTGCATCTCGCGGGTCTCACCCCGAAGGAAGCGGCGGCCGCGCTGGGCGTATCCCCAGGCGCTCTACGCGTGCGGTTGTTCAGGGCTCGAGCGAAGCTGAGAAAGGAGAGCGGTAGCGATGTCTAGCTTCGAGGATCGTCTGTGGTCAGAGCTCGTACGCGAGCACGGCCAGGCGCTTGCAGGTGAGGGTGCGCGGCCTTCGTCGCCGCCTTGGCGATCGTCATCGCGGCCGATGCGGTGGCCGAGACCTAGGGGCTTGCCGCGGCCCCCGCGGTCATGGCGCGGCCCCCTCGCGGCTGTGTCTGCCGTGTTGACGGCAGCGGTTGTCCTCGGCGTGCTCGCCCTGACGGCGAACACCACTGCGCCCGCCTACGCGGTGGTCGTCAACCGCGATGGCTCGGTGACGCTGACGATCCACGAGCTGATCGGCGTTCGTGCCGCCAACGCGCGCCTGGCGGCGCTGGGCGTCCCAGCGAGGGCGGCGATCATCGAGGCGGGCTGCACGGCCAAGGGCGTGCGCGTCCGATTCCCGCCGCGCGGCCCTCGCAACGGCCTTCCCGAACCATGGATCGCCGGGATGATCCGGCCTGAGAAATCGCACCCCGGGTTTAGCGGCCTCGGCATGGTCATCCGCCCTGCGGGGATCCCCCGCGGCGACACGCTGCTGCTGACGGCCCGCTGGCTGGACAGCACACACGCGGGGACTCCAGTCCACGCGGTCGGCCTGAACTTCGGCCTGTACCGGGGCCCTGCCCCGTCGTGCGTGCCGCTGCGCTGAGCGTCGTCGGCGCCGTTTCACCACATCTCGACGCCAGGCCTGCGCCGCGGTGACGCCAGATCGTCTATCTGTCCGGTTGCCAAATCGGGAAGCGACCGGCTGGTTAGCGTGAACCGTGCCAAATGGAACAGTTCGACGCAATCGTCATGGGTGCGGGTCCGGCGGGCTCGACCGCGGCGTACAGATTGGCGTGCGAGGGTGCACGCGTGCTGCTCCTAGACAAGGCGAGGTTCCCGCGTGACAAGCCGTGCGGCGGCGCGATCTCGGCCCGCGCGCTGCGCGAGCTGCCGATCGACCCGCAGCCGGTCGTGGAGCACGTGGTGGACCGGATGGAGTTCAGCTTCCGTGGGTGCCGGCGCTTCGTTCGCGGTGGGGGCAGCCCGCTGGTGTACATGACGCAGCGTCGGCGGCTGGACCACTTCCTTGTCGAGCACGCGGTGCTCGCGGGTGCCGAGTTCCGCGACGGCGTGGACGTGAGCGAGGTGTCCGAGCGTGGCGCGCGTGTCGATGGCAGCTGGATCGACAGCGAGCTGCTGATCGGGGCTGACGGGGTCAACGGACCGACGTCGCGGTTGCTCGATCTCGCGGACAGTCGTATTTACGCTGTCGCGTTGGAGGGGAACCTCGCGCACGATCTCGTCGACCCGGAGCGCTGGCGAAGCACGGTCGCGTGTGAGCTCGGCAGGATTCCTGGCGGCTACTGTTGGGCCTTCCCCAAGGGCAACCATGTCAACGTGGGGGTGGGTGGCTGGGAAAGCGCGGGTCCGACGTTGCGCACGCACCTGAGGGAGTTTTGCGAGCGGCGAGGATTCGACCACTCCAAGCTGGAGGATGTGCGGGGGTATCGACTGCCGGGCCGCCGCCCTGGCGCCCCGCTCGCCCGCGGGCGGGCGCTGCTGATCGGCGATGCGGCAGGGCTCGTCGATCCACTATGGGGCGACGGTATGAGCGCGGCGTTCGTCAGCTCGAGGCTCGCGGCCGCGGCCGCGTTGGATCTGCTCGCCGGCCGCGTGACGGATGTCGAGGGCTACGCGCGATCGCTCGTGTCGGAGCTCGGGCTGACGATGGGGTTTGCGCTGGACGCGAAAATCGCGCTGGACCGCTTCCCGCGACTTGCGATCGGCGCCCTGATCAGCAGGCCGGGGTGGCGCATGGTCGAGAACATGCTCCGCGGCGAGATCCGTGAGCCGGAGGCGGAACGAGGCATCGCCGGGGTCGCCGTCCGGGGCTTTGAGGCCTGGGGCCGACACACAGAATCGCCCGGGAGCCTGTACCGGACCGAGGCTGTGACGCGGCTCTCTCTACGCTCAGCCCCATGTCGAGGCCGTGAAAACTACGGAGTAAACGGGTTCTCGACGCGCACGCCGTCGTAGTCCTGACCGTCGTTCAGGTCCTCGGAGAACACGACCTCGCAGCCGAGCGCGCGGGCGGCCTCGAGGATCGCGGCATCCCAGTAGGAGATCCCGAATCGCTGCCGTGTGGACATCGCGGCGAGCATCACGCGGACGCTCGTCTCCTGTACGGGAAAGCGCTGGAAGGAGTCGACGAGCGCGGCGGCCTGCTCGTGTGTCAGGCGATCAGTGCGGCTGTCGCGCGTTGCCTGGACGTAGAACTCCTGCAGCACCTGGACCGAGAGGCCCACATCGCGCGAGGAGAGGAGCTCTTTGGCTCGTGCCGCCTTCGTCTGCTCGTCGGGATCGTGCGAGATCGCGTACAGCAGGACGTTCGTGTCAACGAACCGCACGACCGTGGAGCTCCTCGCGATCGAGGCGCCCGCGCGCGCTGAAGCGCGCGATCTGGCTCTCGATGCGCCGCTGCTGAGCCTCGAGCCGCTCGAACTCGGCCTCACGCTCAGAGAGCGAGCGCAGGTACTGGGCCACGAGCGCGCTCACCGAGCTGCCCTGCTCCGCCGCTCGAATCCGGGCAGCGCGGTAGACGTCGTCGGGAACGGAGACGGTGATGTTGGGCACTGTGCAGCACAGTATCACAGGAACACAGCACTAACTTCGGCTCATTACTCGGCACGCTTGCCAAGTGCGCAATGCAGCGCCGGCGGCGTGATCCGTGGCCGTGACGCGGCCCTCGAGCAGTAGGCTGGAACGATGGGAAGCAAGGCAGGCGTCGTGCTCTACGTGCTCGCGCTGGTGGCCGTCGTGGTCGGCGTCGACATCTTGTTCTTCAGGCATCGGTTCTGGGAGCGCCTGGTTGTAAACGTCGGGATTGTCCTGGTGTTCGCGGCGTTCTATTTGAAGTTCCTGAAGCGAGCATGAGCGGGAAGGCCCGCGACGCGCGCAGCCAACGCCCACGTCGCGCGGAAAGGCACGCTCGCTCGCTCCGATGGCCTGACGGGCCGCCGCTTCGCACCGCGCTCGGTGAGAACTACTGAGTGGCCTCCGTGCTGAGTGCGATGGCCGGCCGGAGCGCGCGGCGCTTGACTGTAGCGATGTTCGAGGTTCGCATCCACGGACGTGGCGGGCAGGATGTCGTCACCGTCGCCGAGATGCTCGCGCTCGCCGCCTTCGACGAGGTCGCTGCGCGCAGGCGTTCCCCAGCTTCGGCTCCGAGCGCATGGGCGCGCCCGTCGTCGCCTTCTGCCGAATCGACGATCGCGAGATCCGTACGCACGAGCCCGTCATGGAGCCCGACGCGCTGATCGTCCAAGACCCGGCGCTCATGCACCAGGTGTTCATCTTCACGGGCCTCAAGCCCGACGGCTACATGCTCATCAACAGCGCCAAGAGCTTCGACGAGCTCGGGCTCGGCGGGTTCATCAAGCGGTTTCGCCACGAGCGGCTGCTGACCGTCCCCGCCTCTGAGATCGCGCGCGAGCACACTGGGCGGCCGGTCGCAAACGCCGCTCTGCTCGGCGACCTCGCCGCGCTCGTCGGCGTCATCTCGCTGCGCGCCGTCGAACGCGCGATCCGCGAACGCTTCGCCACCGCCGACGTCATCCCGAGGGCAATGCTGCCGCCGCGCGCGCCGCCCATGACTGGGTCGCCGCGGAGTTCCAGGAGCTGACCGGTGCGGCGCCAGGTTGAGGGCTCGCGCGCGGCGTGTGCCCCGACAACGCCGTGCTCAGGGTCGACGAGGGCGACGGGTATGCCTTCGATCTGGACTGCTGCAGGGGCTGCGGGATCTGTGTCTCAGAGTCTCCGTGCGGAGCGATCGAAATGATTCCCGAGACCATCTGAGGCTGCAGAAGGGGTGCGCTTTGGTGGGCCTCGACTCGGATTCCATGGCGGGCGATCGCCTCACAAAGCGGCCTTGACGCGTCACACGGAGGTCGCGCTCGCGACCGGCTCGCCGTCGTGCTCGCGCTCGCCGGCGGGATGGCGGGGCAGCACGAGCAGCGGGCAGCGCGCGTGGCGCTGCAGGAAGTCCGAGGTGCTCCCGAGCACGAGGCGGCGCACCGGCCCGTAGCCGCGCGAGCCGACGACCAGCAGGTCGAGCTCGTCGCCGAAGGCGGCGAGCTCCTCGCCGGGGAGGCCGTAGACCGCGCGTCCCTCGACCCCGGGCAGCTTGCTCATACGCGCGCTCGCCTCCTGCGTCATCGCCTCGATCGTCTGCCCGAGCGCCGGCGCGACGATGCCCGTGTAGGCGACCGACGGGATCGACACCACTTCGAGCGCGTGCACCGTCGCCCGCGTGCGGGCCGCGAGCTCCCGCGCCGCGTCGAGCGCGGCGATGCTCTCGGGGGAGCCGTTGTAAGCGACGCCGACGTTCGCGATCGGAACGGGGTGCTCGGCGTAGCCGCGGGTGGCGACCGCCACCGCGCACGGGGCGCCGTCGAGCGCGGCGCGTGTGTCGTCGCCGAGCATCGCGCGACCGAGGACGCCACGGCTGCACGAGCCGACCACCAGGAGGTCGGCGTCGAGCTCCTCGGCCTGCTCGTGCAGGCCGCGCCCGGGTCGCGCCGAGGCGACGCTCACCAACTCCGCTTCCACGCCGCTCGCCGCGCGCTCTCGCTCGAGCAGCTCGAGCGAGCCCTCGCGCTCCTCGGCCACCTCCCCGCGGTGCACGTGTGCGAGCGTCAGCCGGCCACCGGGATCGACCAGCCGCCCGGCGAGCGCGATCGCGTCGCGGCCGTTCGGTCGGCCATCCACCCCAACCAGCACGTTCTCGAACATCACGCGGCTCCTCTGTAGACGATGGGACCACTTCGAGGTTAGAGCGTGAGGCGCGCGCCGGCATCCGGGCTGGGCACTGGGCGAACTGCGGCTTTCTACTGGCCGAGCAGCAGGGCTCCCCAAATTACGGGGACCGGCTGTTGGGGGTCACGGGCCGTTCACAGGCGACGTCTGGGCGATCCGTAATGATCCGTTTGGCCGAACTGTTGTTCAGAGACGTACGGTGATCTTGGCCGTCTTTACGGGCCTTCGTGGTTGCTTGGGCCAAACGCGAGCTTTGGGAGGGTGCATGCACGGTGGGCGGTCGGGTGGGGTGCTGGTGATCTGGGCTTGCGGCCGTCGTTGTCGTGGCTTGAGGGGCTGGCCCGAAGGTGGGTGGATGGGCTTGTTGCTCTGGGTCGCGGTGCTGGCTGTCCTGTTGCTCGCGCCGGCGGGTGCGGCTGCGGAAGCTCTATGCACGGACACGTGGACCGGCCCGAGCAAAGGGAATTGGGCCGTTTCGGAAGACTGGTCTGGGGGCGTGCCGACGTCTGCTGCTGTGGCGTGCGTCGGAGTGGGCGACACCGTAGAAGTCACCGAAGGCGTCCACGCAACGGGTGTGCTGGAGGACAAAGGCACTCTGATCGTTACAGGCGGATCGCTGGAAGTCGCTGACGCGATGGAAGCGTCGCATGCCAGTGTGGTCGAACTCCAGCACACTGGCATCTTGACCGGTGCCGCGACGCTTGAAGTCTCAAGCGTCCTCACCTGGCAGGGTGGCACGATGTCTGGGTCTGGCAAAACCGTTGTGGATCCCGGTGCATCTGCCTCGATGAGGGGAGCGCTGCTGAGCGAACGCGGGCTCATCAACCAGGGCACGCTCACGGTCGAAGCGTCGTCGCAGATGGCCGATCATGCGGTGTTCGAGAACGAAGCTACGACCCTCGATAACGTCGAAGGGGGGGTCAGCCTTGAAGTCGGCTCGGGCAGTACCGCTGCCCCGCTGATCGTGAACGCGGGGACGTTTGAGAAGACGACCAGAGACTTCGAAGACGGGAGCACCACGACCGTCGGTGTCGCCTTCGAAAATCTTGGGCAGGTCGAGTCGCTTGCCGGGTACCTGGATTTCAGCGGCGGCGGCTCTTCCAGCGAAGCCGCCGAATGGGCGAGCTCTGGAAGCGAAAACGTCCTCAGCTTTGTCGCGGGCTCTTATCGGCTGACCGGTAGCAAGCTGGCTGGTACGATTCACCTGACCGGTGCGACTGTCACGGCAGAAGGTGTGCGGAGCAGCGGCGCGGAAGTGAATGTCGACTCCGGGTCGCTTGACGTGCCTGGCGGATCGATCACGGTGGCCCACTTCGAACTTCAGGGTCTCGGCACGCTGACTGGCGCGGGTACGCTTATCATCACCAGCATGCTCGCGTGGAATGGTGGCACGATGTCTGGCTCCGGTAGCACCGTGGTGCAGTCAGGCGCCTCCGGGGTGATCGAGGAAGCGCTTCTTTCCGAACGCACTCTGGATAACGACGGCACGCTAGAATTTCGAAGCAGCTCGCAGCTGGCTGATGGTGCTACGTTTGCAAATGAAGGAACGAGCATCGATAATGTGGAATCCGAAGGGTATTTTGTAAGCATCAAGGTTGCGCCGGGAAGTACCTCTTCGCCGAAGATAGTTAACACGGGCGCCTTCGAAAAGACGCATGCGGAACCCGAAAGCGCCAAAACGACGCTCGTGACCGTCCCCTTTGAAAACCTCGGCATCGTCGCCGCGCGCGCTGGCTATCTTCAGATTACAGAACGCATCGAAGTCGAACCGGAAACGCTATGGGGCGAAGAAAACCCGTCGGCCCCCGAACAGGAACTGCCGGGGTGCGGAGAATCCGTGAGCTGTAACGGCAACTTCACGCAGACCCAGACCGATTTCGCGATTGGCGGCCGTGGCGTGGGCCTTGACCTCACGCGGACGTATAACTCGCAGGCCGCTGCGCTCGGCAAGCACGGCATCTTTGGCTATGGCTGGTCAAGCTCGTTCAGCGACCACCTCGTGCTCGAACCAACTGCCCATCTGGCGACCGTGATTCAGGCGGACGGTAGCTCGGTGCCCTTCACCGAAGGGTCGGGCGAAGCGTTCACTGCCCCTGCGTGGACTCAGGACATCCTGCACGGCTCCTCCACAGCCGGCTACACGCTGACCCTCGAAGACCAGACCGTCTACAGGTTCGCCGGCTCGACCGGGCGCCTGGAAAGCGTCACCGACCGCAACGGAAACGCGACGACGCTCGCCTACAACGGCAGCGGCAACCTGGAAACGATCACGGACCCCGACGGCCGCAAGATCAAGCTTACCTACAACTCCGAAGGGCTTGTCGAAAGCGCCGAAGACCCGTTGAAACACGTAGTGAAATACACGTACGAAGGCGGGAACCTCAAGAGCGTGACGCAGCCGGGAGAAACCGCGTTGCGCTGGCAGTTCAAGTACGGCGAAGCTCACCAGCTCACCGAAATGACTGACGGTCGCGGTGGCCTCACGGTCAACCAATACAATAGCTCGCACGAGCTCACCGAACAAACCGACCCGATGAAACGCGTGACGACGTTTGAATACCTACCGTTCCAAACACGCACTACCAACCACGCGACAGGCGCCGTAACGGCCCAGTACCTGACGAGCAGTGGCCTGTCCTCGGCCGTGACGCACGGCTACGGGACCGCGAGCGCGACCACGGAATCCTCGAAATACAACGCCGCTGGCGAGCCGGTCAGCGTCACGAACGGCGACGGCCACACGACCACGTACGAATACGAACACGGGAATCGCACCCGGATGGTCGAACCCGAAGGTCAGGAAACGAAATGGACGTATGACTCGACCCACGACGTCCACACCACCACGGCCCCCGACGGCGAGACCACGACAATCGAACGCAACAGCGACGGCGACCCAGAAACCGTCTCACGACCCGCGCCGGGTGCCACGACGCAGACCACGAAATACACATACGACTCCCACGGCGATGAGACGAGCATGGAAAACCCGCTCAAACAGGTCTGGAAATACGAATACGATGGCGCGGGGGACCGCATAGCGGAAGTCGACCCCGAAGGCGACAAGCGAACCTGGGGCTATAACGAAGACTCGCAGGAAACATCGATGGTCAGCCCGCGCGGGCACGTCACCGGCGCCAAAGAAGCCAACTACACGACGACCACCACCCGCGACACACGCGGCCTGCCCGAAAAGATCGTAACGCCGCTCAAACACGAAACCACCTACACCTACGACGGAGACGACAACGTCGAAACCGAAAAAGACCCCGAAGCAAATACCACGACCTACACCTACGACGCCGACAACGAGCGAACAAAGGTCAAAGAGCCCAACGGGACGACCACGGAAACGGGCTACGACGGCGCCGGACAGATCACGAGCCAGACCGACGGCAACAAACACACCACGAAATACGAACGCAACGTACTTGAGCAGGTCACCGAGATCATCGACCCCCTCAGCCACAAAACGCTCAAGGAATACGACGCCGCGGGCAACCTGACCAGCGTGAAGGACGCCGAGGAACGCACGACGAGCTACAAATACAACCACGACAACCGCCTCACCGGCGCCAGCTACTCGGACGGAAAAACCCACAGCGTAGAATACGAATACAACGGCGACGGCGAGCGCACAAAGATGGTAGACGGCACCGGCACGACCACCTACGAATACGACCAGCTTGACCGGCTCATCAAAACAAAAGACGGCCACGGCGACACCGTCGGCTACGAATACAACCTCGCGAACGCGCCGACCCAGGTCACCTACCCGACCGGAAAAGCCATTAACCGTGACTACGACAAAGATGGGCGGCTAGAAAAGGTCACCGATTGGAATTCAAAGACGACCAGCTTCAAATACAACGCCGACTCCGATCTTGAAAAGACCGTCTTCCCCAGCACAACTGGCGACGAAGACATATACGCCTACAACGAAGACGACGCGATGAGCGAAACCAAGATGACAAAAGGCAGCGAAACGCTCGCGTCACTTGTGTACGCGCGCAATAAAGACGAAGAGGTCACCAAAGCCACCACGGTGGGCCTTCCGGGCGAAGAAAAACCCGCGTTCGGCTACGACGAAAACAGTCGTCTCACCAAAGGCGCCGGTATCACCTACAAATACGATGAAGCGAACAACCCTACGACCATCGGCAGCAACACGTACAGCTACAACGCGGCCGACGAGCTCGAAAAGGCAACGGACAAAAAAACTATCGAGGCGACATACACCTTCAACGAAGTTGACGAGCGCACAAAAACCGAACCAACGTCTGGCGCGGCGACCACATACGGCTGGGACCAAGCGGGGAACCTCACATCAGTCACCAGGCCCAAAAGCGGCGAAACCCCAGCCATCGAAGACACCTACACGTACAACGGAGACGGACTACGCACCTCCCAGACGAGCTCCGAAACGACCAGCTACCTCACCTGGGACACGGCGGAAGAACTACCACTGCTCCTCAACGACGGCACGAACAGCTACATTTACGGACCAGTAGGACTTCCGATAGAGCAGATTTCCAGCACAGGGACCGTCCTCTACCTTCATCACGACCAACAAGGCTCGACCCGCCTACTGACGAACGCGACCGGCGAAAACGTCGGCAGTACCACCTACGACGCATACGGCAACGTTCTTGCCACCGCTGGCACAAGCACTACACGACTTGGGTACGATGCCCAATACACCGATGCCGGCACCGGACTCATTTACCTCCGGGCCCGAGAGTACGACCCCAGCACCGAGCAATTCCTGAGTATCGATCCGAACGTGAGCGAAACGCTCGAGCCCTACGGGTACGCCAGCGACGACCCCGTGGCTTTCTCCGACCCCACCGGCGAGTGCGCTGCGACCGCAGCGTCAATCAGCGGCCCGCATTCGTTTGCCACGCCCGCAGAATGCAAGAAGAAACTAAACGCCCTGCACCGTATCACAAGTCAAGTCAAGCGGCGGATCAAGGGCCTTCTAAAGGACGTGAAGGGACTGAGCGTGCCAGATCTTGAGAAACATGTCGACTCGCTAAACGAAATTACCAAAGCACTCCAAAAGGAAGTGTCAGCGTTCCAGTCGCGCGGCTGCGAAGAAACCCTGCGCGTGAAGATTCCCGCAGAAGTAGTCGAACTCGCAAAGGTGCACTGGCGAGTTACGGTCAAACCTGTCGCATGATGGATGGCGAAATCGACTACACGAAGATTGCACAGGTCGCTCGCGACTGGGTGGCTTATCAGCGCACTGAGCTACCACAGTATGCGTGGGCAGTAGATGAAAAGGACATTTGGTTCTATCAGGAAAACGAATGGGCGACGATGGAGCGGCTTGTCCGTGCCGTCTGCGCCGCCACGAGTAGCGACGAAGCGGATGTTGTCGGCATGATCGGAGCCAGCCTGCTCGAGGACGTGATTCATGCCCACCCAGAGAGAGCGATCGCATTCCTCGACGCCGAGGTAGGGCACAACCAAGTTCTCGCCCAAGCCCTCGGTAGCGTGTGGTGCGATCAGCCTGGGCTTCGCGCAAGGATCGAGGAGATTCGCAACCGGTCAGGCTGAGACGGCCGAAAGAACTTACGTGAGGCCCTGGTGGGCTGTGGCGCGAAGCGGGCGACTACTCGGCCATGTCTCGCTATGTGTTCCAGCTTTGCCGCGACGTAGCGCTCAGCGATGGCGAGAGAATCGGGATGATCGGTGCTTCGCCGTTGGAGGACTTGCGTGAGACATGGCCAGCCGCAGCACCACGACCAACAGGGCAGCACGCGCCTACTCACCGGCCCAACCGGCAACAGCGAAGCCACCTTCACCTACGACGCCCATGGCAACAGAACCGGCAGCACAGGTACGAGCAACACCCCGATGGGCTACGACCGGCAATGCACCAACGCCGACACCGGACTGATCTATCTTCGAGCGCGGTACTACGATCTGCGCGCTGCTCTGGTACTGCCGCCATCACCGGCTACGAGTCGCGTGAAGTCTTCGGACGGGTTACCCGACTCGCGGGGACCTGCTGGGTGATGCAGTGGATGTTGCCGCCGCCGAGCAGGATCTCGCGCGCCGGCACGCCGACGACCTCGCGCCCCGGGAAGCAGCCGCGCAGCAGCTTGGCGGCCTCGGCGTCGTGGCGCTCGTCCAGCAGCGGCATCACGATTCGCTTGCTGGCGGGGTAGAAGTTCACGTAGGAGGCGGCCAGGCGATCGCCCGCACGGCGGGGCAGGCTGCCGGCTACCGCGTCCACGCCGCTTGCCTCCTGCGCGGTGATCGTGATCGGGCCCGGCGAGGGCAGGCGGATCACCTCGAGCGCACGGCCGCGGGCGTCGGTCGCAGCCTCGAGCCGCTGCAGCGCGTCGCGCGAGATCGCGTGCTGAGGGTCGGAAGCGTCGTCGCTCCACGTCAGAAACACGACGCCCGGTCGCGCGAAGCACGCGAGGTTGTCGACGTGCCCGTCGGTCTCGTCGTTGTACACGCCGCGGCCGAGCCAGATCATCTTCTCGGCGCCGAGATGCTCGAACAGCGCCTGCTCGATCTGCTCGCGCGAGAGCTTGGGATTGCGGTTGGGGTTCAGCAGGCACTCTTCGGTTGCCATCACCGTGCCCTCGCCGTCCACGTGGATCGAGCCGCCCTCGAGCACGAGCGGGGCGCGGTAACGCTCGGCGCCTTCGATCTCCAGGACCTTCGCGGCCACGCGATCGTCGCGGTCCCACGGGAAGTACAGGCCGCCGTCGAGGCCGCCCCACGCGTTGAAGCGCCAGTCGACGCCGCGTCTGCCGCCGCTCGCGTCGATCAGGAAGGTCGGGCCGATGTCGCGCATCCACGCGTCGTCGGTGGAGATCTCAACGACGCGGATCGAGCCGGAGAGCACCGAGCGGCAGTGCTCGAACTGGGCGTCGGAGACGGCCATCGTCACCGGCTCGCTCGCGTTGATCGCCTCGGCCACGGCGGCGTAGGCCTGCTGCGCGGGCTTGGCGCCCAGGCGCCAGTTGTCCGGGCGCTCGGGCCACGCCATCCAGCAGCCGCTGTGCGGCTCGAACTCGCCCGGCATGCGATAGCCGTCGGCGGCGGGAGTGGAGGTGAGCGTGGCGCTCATGAGCGACAGCCTAGAGTCATCTGCGATGAGCGAGATCAGCCTGATCGTCGCACCCGCCACGCCCGCCTCGCCGGCGCGCAAGCGCCCGCCGCGCCGAGCGCCGCTGCGGATCGGCGCGGTGCAGCAGCGCTGGCATCCGGACCCGGAGGAGCACGAGGCGGCGCTGGCGTCGGGGATCAGGCTCGCCGCGGGCGCGGGCGCGCGGCTCGTGTGCCTGCAGGAGCTCACGCTCAGCCCCTACTTCGCGGTCGATCCGGCGGGCCCGCGGGCGACCGGCGTCCAGCCCGAGGATCTCCCCGGCGGCCCCACCCATCGCTTCGCCGCGCGCATGGCGCGCGAGACGGGCGCGAACATCCACGCTTCGCTGTACGAGCGCGCCGACGGCGAGGACGGGCTCGGCTACAACACCGCGATCGTCGTGCGCCCCGACGGCGAGCTGGCCGCGCGCACGCGCAAGCTGCACATCCCGGTGACCGCGGGCTATCACGAGGACCGCTACTTCCGCCCCGGGCCGGGCGGCGCGGACGCGTTCGCCCTGCTCGCCCTCGAGGAGGCGCAGCTCGGCCTGCCGACCTGCTGGGATCAGTGGTTCCCGGAGGTCGCGCGCGCGTACAGCCTGGAGGGAGCCGACGTACTCGTGTACCCGACCGCGATCGGTTCCGAGCCCGAGCATCCGGAGTTCGACACGCAGCCGCTGTGGGAGAAGGTGATCGTCGGCAACGCGATCGCCAACGGCGTATTCATGGTCGCGGTCAACCGCATCGGCTGCGAGCCGCCGCTGCGCTTCTACGGCTCCTCGTTCATCTGCGATCCGTACGGGCGCAAGCTCGTGCAGGCGCCGCGCGACGAGCCGGCCGTGATCGTCGCCGACCTCGACCTCGACCAGCGCCACGACTGGCTCGAGCTGTTCCCGTTCCTCGCCACCCGCCGCCCGGACGTCTACGCGAGGCTCGCCGAGGAGGTCGCGGCGCTTACGGCGGAGGATTCGGCGGCGTGACGATCAGCTGTTGGCGGTCCACTCCAGGCCGGTGAAGTACGTGGCGCTGGCCGGCGCTCGCGCGGCGCTCGCGTCGCCGTTCTCGTCGGTCCTACGCCGATCGACGCCTTCCAGCACGAACGTGTCGGGGTCGCCGGGAACGGCCAGGCTGCCGTAGCCATTTGGCGCGAGCTCGTCCTGGGTGGGAACGCTCGGCGCGTCGAATTCCAGCGTCACGGGCTCAGCCTCGGTCCACGCGCCGGGCGCTGGCTCAGCCTCGGTCCACGCGTCGGGCGCTGGCTCGGCGGCGTTCCACTTGTCGGGTGTGGGGTGGGCGTCGCTCCACGCGGCGGCTGCGGGCTCGGCGTTGCTCCACGCGGCGGGTGCTGGGTGAGCGTCGCTCCACGCGGATGCGTCGGCGTCCACGGCGGCCGCGCCGAGCGCGTAGCGGAACTGCCCGCTCTCGTCGCTCACCCAATACGCGTCTCCATCGCGCGCCGCCTCGTACAGGATCGAGCGGTCGTAGTGTTCCGCGATCTTGACCAGCGACTCCATGTCGGAGACGTCGATCACCGCGTCGCCGGGCAGCCGAGAGACGTGTGCGACCGGGACGATCAGGCGCCCGTAGCGCGCCTGGATACTCGCCGACTCCTCGCGGCGCGGCCTGACGAGCGCGAGCAGCGGCTGGAGCAGGGCGAGGATCGCGAGCAGCGCCGCGAGGATGATGCCGATCGCGCTGAGTGCCAGCGTTCGCGCGGTGGACACCGACATGCGCCAGGGTCCCAGCGCGAGCGTCAGGGGCGTGGACTGCTGACCGGTGGTCGAGCCGGACGTGCTCGGCGTCAGCTCGGAGGGCAGCGCAGCGGCGGTCTTGCCACCGTTGGCGAGCAGCTGGCTCTCGTCGCTGACCGAGCCCGCACCACCCTGGAGGTTGATTTCGTTGCTCTCGATCGAGAACGGGATCGCGGGTGAGAAGCTGGCGTGAAGCGGTACGCCGTTGACACTGCCGCGCGTGACCACGCTCGGCACGACGGCGAACTCGTAGGAGCCCTCGACCCGCGTGGCGGCCTGGATGCTGCGCGTCAGTGCAAGCAGCGAGCTGAGGCTCAGCGTGCCTGTGATCGTCGCGTGAGCGCCCTTGAAGTAGATCGGCGATCCGAGCGGCAGCGTCCGGTGCCAGCCGTCGTTTGCGGTCACGAGCAGCAGGAACGAGCCCTTGCCCGTAAGCGAGTGCCTGGCTTTGGTCGCGAACGAGTAGTCGAATCGGAGGTTGACGTCGTTCACCAGCTGCGTGAACAGCGGTTCGCCCGTCTTCGCGACACCGTCGGGGTAGGCGGGGTTCGGCGAGGTGTCGGCGGAGTAGGAGAGGGCGCCGCTCTGCGTGTACGGCACCTGGACGGTGTGGCGGGTGGAGGGCGCGCGGCTGAACGCGAGCAGCGCGAGCACCAGGAATGGCAGCAAGACGACGACGCCGCAGGCCAGGATCGCGACGGCCGGCTCGGATGCTCCCGGCGGCAGACTCCGCGGCGGGCGTGCGGTGGCGAGGCCGGCGCGCCTGTCCCTGCGCCTGCGCCGCTGGCGGCGTGCGAACACGCCGCCGGTCAGCAGCAGCATGCCGAGCGCGATCAGCAGCCCAGCGCGCAGGGGCGAGGAGAGCGACTGCAGTCGCGCGCCGCCGCCGGCGATGTGGATCCACAGCGCCCCGATCAGCTGGCTCGCGCGCGGACGTTCGGGATCGATGAAGTTGTTGTTGTCGCCCTTGAAGACGTAGCGTCTGCCTTCACGCCCGACGATGCGGTGCAGGACCACCGTATGCAGCATCTTGTTGTGGTAGGCGACGATTTCCCCGGCGTGGTAGCTGGGCTGGCTGCGCACGATCGCCAGGTCGCCGGTGTGGAACCGCGGTTCCATGCTGATCCCGTGGGTGATGACATAGCTCGTGGAGCCGCCGAGCGGGATCGGCGCGAAGTAGAACCACAGGCACCCCATGACGATCAGTCCCAGGGCGGTGGCGAGGAGTTTCTTGAGCGGATGGCGTCGCATGGCTTTGAGTTGCGCGCGCCTCATCCGTGAGGCTGTCGGACAGAGGGGCGGCCGGCGTGCCGGCCGCCCCTCTGTGTCCAGCGTCCTGCTGCGTTATTACGGTTCGATGATGACCGCGCCTTCGCTGACTGCGGAGACCGTCAACTCGTTACCGCCGTTTTGAGCGTTCGGGTTGCCCGGAACACCGGTTGCGGTGAATTTGTTTACGGCGTGTACGCCGGCGCTTTCGAACGCGCCTTCGCCGCCCTTGAATTTGCAGATGACTTCAGTTTCTTCTTCGGTCAGTGCTGTGTATCCGCTGGCCGGGCAGTCCACCCATTCTTTGGCGGCCGGCACCGCTGCGTCGCTCAGCGCGACCGCGACGTCGCTCGGCTCGAGTTTCGTGGTGTTGGTGAGGATGATGTGGGCTTCTGTGATGTATTCGCCGGACAGCGACCAGGTGTAGCTGACGCCCTTCTCTACGTACCCGCTCACTGCGGCGGTGCCACCACCGGCGGCCTGCGCCGGAATGGTGTTGCTTGCCGTGAACGCATACGCGCCCAGGCCCATCAGACCCGCGAGCACGAACGCGCACAGGCCGGCTATCTTTCGCTTGCGGCTAGCGAAGGTTCGCTTGCCTTTACGCATCAACACTTCGGGCCCCCTTTATTGGGATCAGTGGACACACGCGTGTCCTTCACGGGGGGCCATCGGCCCTCTCTTAGACGCCCTTTATGGATGCAGTGGTGGTTGCACGCATTGTCGGAACTTGCAATGACGTTTGCAGCGCCTACGAGGGCGTTATCGGTTCCACCGGGGGCGCCTGCCGGGCCTGTAACGGTGTTACGGAGTTTTGACGGATGGCTCCGTCGCGGGGCTCGCTCAGGGGGTCGGCTTGCGCTCGACTTCGCCGGCGATCCGCCGGCGCAGGGCGGAGGCGAGTTCGTGCTCGACTCTGCCGCTGATCTTCCCCGAGGCGAGCGCTTGCCTGAGCGTCGCTTCCCTGGCGCTCACGCGCGCGTCGACCAGCCCCGCGGCGGACCTTCCGGGCGTCGCGGCGGCAATCTGTGCGAGGCTGCGACCGGCGTGCAGATCGGCACGCAGCTGCGCGGCGCTGATACCCAGGTAGCGGGCGGTCTCCGGCAGTCCGCTGTAGCCGGGGACCCTTTCGAGCTCGGCCGTGAGCCGTCGGCGCAGGTGCGCGAGCCGCGCGCGCTCGGCCGCGGGGGAGAGCTTGTTGGCCTTGACCTTGGCGCTCAGCTGTGCCGCGCGCGCGCTCACGAGCGCCTCGACGAGCCCGGCCGCCGACTTGCCGCCGGTCGCGGCGGCGATCTGCGCGAGGCTGCGCCCCGAGCGCAGCTCGTCGTGCAGCTGCGTCGTGGTCAGGCCGAGGTAGTCGGCCGCCGCCTTCGTGTCGGCCGGTGCGCGCACGCCGGATGCCCGCGCCCGGGCACGGGCGCTGGCCGATCTCGCGCGTGCATGACCCCCGCCGGAGCTCACCAGCGCGACGATCACGCCCGCGGCGATCGCGGCCAGGGCCACCGCGATCATGAGGTTCCTTTTGCTCGTCCAGCCCTTGCTCACGCGGCCCATCGTAGCCCGCGGGTGCTCTGGCGGGCGCACAGTACTCGTGGGAGCGCGATGCGCTATTCTGCCTCGCCAGCCAGGCCAATGGCCGTCGCTCGCCCGACGAAGTAGGCCGTCGAGCCAGGACAATCCAAAGCGCCCTAGCGTACATCGCTCGCCGGCCCTGTCCAGCCGGTGTTTTGTGCTGTTGTCAAACAGCTTGGGTCCATGATATGCTCCGCCCCTCTATCTCGGGGGTTGGCGGAGGAGGGGACCCCTGGTGCGACCCATAGATAGCTACAAGTTGTTTACAAGCGGCCAGATCTAGCTCAATCAGCCTGTCAAGGGCGAAAGCGAGGACTTAGGAGAATGAGACGCGTCAGGATCGTACTTGGGCTTGGGGTAGCGGTGTGCGCGTTCGGCGCGCTCTCGGTGCCCGCATTCGCGAAAGAAAAACTGACCTTCGGCAACTTCGTTGCCAGCGTCGCCGGGAGGACCATCACGCCGGCTGACCCCGCGGCGGTCATCGAGAACAAGGAAGACGAAGCGGAAGTGACCGGCCTGCAGCTCGGCCAATTCAAGTTCGGGGTGCTCAACTCGGACAACAAGCCGGAATACGAAGAGCCCTGTGAAAAGGCGCCCAAGGTGACCGGCAAGGTCACGGAAGAAGTCTCCTCGAGCCTGTTGACCGAAGTCCACTTCATGCGCTGCATCAGCAGCATCACCGACGACGGCACGGTCAGCTGGAAGGCCTCCAACATCAAACTCGCGATCAGGTTCAAATCCAACGAATCTGCCGAAATCGGCAACACCGAAGGCGGGTTTGAAATCGTAAAAAGCGCGAGCGTGCTCGTCAAGGGCGCGGGTACATGCCTCGTCGAAATCCCGCAGCAGTTCGTGCCTGCGAAAGCTGGGGAAAAAGAAGAAAAATTCTGGGAAGGCGCGGAATACACGCCGGAAAAGGAAGAACCCGTCGAAAACTGGGAAAAAAGCAAAAAACTCCAAGAACAGTACCCGGGTGACTTCAAGAATCGGCTCGAGATCGAAACGACCGAAAAATTCAAGGGCATCGTCAGCTTCGTCGACACGGCGACGACTACAAAAGGGCACGGGTGCGCCCCCGTCAAAGGTGAAGAAAACGGCAAACTCGTCACTGAAGAAGGCCCGCACAAGGGTTGGCTCGAATACACGAACGGGAGGATCTTCCTGGCCGCGGAAGGTCTGGAAATCAAGGGAGGCCAGCTCACGTTCGAACCGCCCGCGTGAGCCGGTTCTAGATCTGTAGTTCCCACGGAGCGTGGGGAGCGGGGCCGTCCCAGCGGCCCACGTTCTCCGCGCTCCGTTTCTGTTAAGCGCCCGGCGCGAGCACGGGCAGGCACTGCCCGTGCTCCTTGGATCGGTACATCGCCGCGTCGGCGCGCTTGACGAGCTCTTCGGAGGTGACGGGGCGCTCGCCCGAGCAGGCGACGCCGACGCTCGCGCGCAGTTCGACGCTGGCGCAGGAGAGCGCGAAGGTGCCGCACAGCGATTCGCAGATGCGGTCGGCCGCGCGCATCGCGTTCTCGGTGCCGGGGACGTCGCGCAGGACGACCAGGAACTCGTCGCCGCCGAGGCGCCCGACGACGTCGCTGTCGCGGCTGGCCAGTTTCAGGCGCTCGGCGACCAGCACCAGCAGCTCGTCGCCGGCGGCGTGGCCGAGCTTGTCGTTGACGGGCTTGAACTCGTCCAGGTCGACGTAGATGAGGCCGGTGATGCTCGCGTCGGCGCGTTCGAGCTCGCGCTCGAGCGCGCCGAGGACGGACGAGCGGTTGTGGCAGTGGGTGAGCGGGTCGAACGTCGCGCGGCGCTCGAGCTCCTGGCGCGCGCGGGCACTGTCGGTGACGTCGAGCACGCACGTGATCGCGCCGCTGACCTCGCCGTTGGCGCGCACCAGCGCACGCAGGCTCATCAGCGCGCGCCGCCACGCCCCTGAGGGCAGCGTGATGTCGACCTCGATGTCGCGATCGACACCGTCGCGCAGGACCTCCTCCAGCGCAGCGTCGAGCTCCACGGCGCTCTCGTCGGTGACCGTGTGCAGCAGGCTCGACGCCGACGTCGCCGGTGGGCGCGTGTCGTCGTCCGTCGCCCGCTGCTTGCCGTGCTCGCTCGGAGCCTCTGAGCCGTACAGGATCTCCAGCAGGCGCGCGTTGTTGTACATGACGTTGCGCTCGGTGTCGAGGTGCAGCAGCCCCACCGGCATCGCCGCCGTGAGGCGGCGCAGCAGCTCCTCGCGCTCCTGCAGCGCCTCCTGGGCCTGCATCTCCGCGGAGATGTCGATGATCTCGACGAGCACGTAGTTGCGGTCGGGGTGGTTGAGGTAGTTGCGCAGCGTCGTGTCCACCCACATCCACGTGCCGTCCTTGCGCCTGCGGCGCAGCCGCGTCTGCTGATCGCGGCCGCTTGAGAGCACCGCCAGCCAGCCCTCGACCGCGCGGCCCTGATCGTCGGGGTGGATCTGGTCGAGCACGGAGTTGCCCAGCAGCTCCGCCTCGGTGTAGCCGAACATCTCCGTGAACGCGCGGTCGCACGCGAGCACGCGCGCGCCCTCGTCCTCCATCAGCGAGCAGAACCGCGGCGCCGCCGGGGCGAGCTCGACCGTCTCGCCGCTGTCGCCCGCCTCCTCGTCGCTGGGGATGATCACGCCCAGCAGCACGCCGTGGACTTCGCGCAGGTCGATGAAGTGCAGCGTCGTCCACGTCGACGGTTGGCGCAGCAGGCGGACCTTGTCGGACGCCGCGCCCTCCTCCTGGGCGCGCAGCCACACCCTGACGACCGTCGAGCGGTCCGCCGCGACGACGTTGTCGACCAAAGCGCGCCCCTCGATCAGGCCCTGGCCCCACAGGCCCACCGATTGGGGCACCGGCACGATCAGCCCGTTGGCGGCGAGCCCGCACACGAGCGCGTCGGGATGCTCGCGCAGCAGGGCTTCGGCGCCCATCGCGACAGCTTGACCGTCCTTGGCCATCGGAAGATCCATGTCGAGGTCGAGATCGGCCGCGCGGGCCCGCGCCATGAGTCATGAAACGGCGGTTGGACATGGTGACGACGTGTGGCTATCCACTGTCATGCCCCTTGGGGGCCCGGCCAGGAAGGCCGTTCTTGTCCGCCCGGATCGGCCAGAAGGGCCGGTCCCGTCGGTCCAGAAGCGCCGGTCTCGTCGGTCCTTGACATTCTCAATAATCTTGATAAGGTTCATGAACATTGTCAGTGAGCGCGGATGGCGGTGTTCGATCGCCGACCGCGACAAGCGGGCAACGTAGACCCACCTGACGTTTCTCTCCTCCCTGGGGAGTGGCCTGTAGGCCGCTTCCCAGAACCCTCCCGACTGGGCCGGCTCCCCTCGCCGGCCCAGTCTTTTTCTTGGCCCCTGCCGGTCCGTCCTGGTCCTCCCGTGCCGGTCCGTCCTGGTCCTGCTCCCGGCCCGTGCCGGTGCGCGGCTCAGCCGCCGGCGAACGGTGCGATCGGCACGCCGTGGTCGCGCTCCCTCATGCCGAGCTCATACGCGCCGGCGTGCTCCGTGCGCAGGGTCCTGGCCGGGCCGCCGTGCGCCCGCGTGACCGTCAGCTCGACGGCGGCGACCGAGCAGTGCATCACGTCGTGCTCGCTGCGCTGCGATCCGCCGCCGTCTGGGTCCGCATAGCGCCAGCCGGCCGCCGACTCGCCGGGGACCGAGACGCTCGCGCGCAGCTCCAGGCCATCCTCGCCGGCGAGCGTCAGCGTGCAGCCGCTCGCGTCCGCGTCGACGCGCGTCCCGCGCGCGCCGAGCCCGCCGAGGCGGTGGCGCGCGCCGTCCAGGAACAGCGCGCCGCTGGCCGCCCACGGGGTCATCCGCCCGGCGAGCTTCAGGCGCCCGAGCGCGACGTCCAGCCACGCGCTGGGCTCCTCGGCGAACGCGCGACCGTGCAACCAGATCCAGCGCTCGGCGTGCTGGGAGCCCCAGTTGTGCCCGACCATCCCCGGCCAGGCGCGCAGCTCGATCGCCTCGCGCCCGGCGAGCTCGAGCACGCCGTCGAAGCTCGCCGCGGGCGCGGGGCTGGTCAGCTTCGTGCGCGGCAGCGGCGCGCGATACAGCCACGCGGGGGATAGGTGACGCAGCTCCGCCTGATCGGCGGCGAAGCGCAGCGACCAGCGCGCGTCCCCGCAGCTGCCGTCGGCGTGCCCCGCGCCCATCGCGCTGTCGCCGACGGCGATCCAGCCACCGGCCGGCACGCGCAGCTCGTCGGTGCTCAGCTTGTGCATGAACGGGCGCCCGCGGCGGGCGTCGAACACCGTGCACCACACCGATCCGCGCGGCGCGCGGCCGGGGGCCTTGTGGACGGTGTGGCGAATCCAGATCGCCACGGGCTCCTCGGGGGAAACCGCGCGCAGGTAGAAGGACTCGTACATGCCCGCCCGCGCACGCGCGTGCGGAAACCTCGCTTCCGTGGCCATGGCACGCGATCGTAGTCGTGCAATCCGTGCGCCGCCGATCCTGAGAGGATGCCTGGCGATGAAGCGCGACTCCCTCGTGCAGATGCCCGCCGTGCTGAGCTCGCCACAGCCGCGCGTGGACGCCCGCTACGTGATGGGCGTCGACGGGGGCGCGACGAAGACGCTCGCCGCGGTGCTCGACCTGCACGAGAAGGTGCTGTACGCCGGTGAAGGCGGGCCGAGCAACCAGGATGCCGTCGGCGCCGACGCCGCCGTGCGCGAGCTGTTCGGCGCCGCCGATCAGGCGATCGCGCGCGCGGGCATCGACGCCGGGCAGCTCGGTTCGGCCGTGCTCGCGATCGCGGGCACCGACACCGACAGCGTCGTGCGCAACGTGCGCGCCGCGCGGCCGGACGCGTGGCTCGTCGTCAACGACGTCGTCGCCGCCTGGGCGACCGCCACCGGCGGCGGACCGGGCGTCGCCGCGATCGCCGGCACCGGCTCGAACGTGTTCGGCGTTGGCGGCGAAGGTGCGCAGACGCGCGCGTGGCGTGCCGGCGGCTGGGGTCACCGGCTCGGCGACGAGGGCTCCGGCTACTGGCTGGGCGTGCAGTCGATCAAAGCCGCGCTGCGCGACCGCGAGGCGTCCGGGCCGCCGACGGCGCTCAGCGACGCCGTGCCCGCGTGCCTCGGCGAGCCGAGCATCGAGGCGGTCGTCGCGCGCGTGTACGCAGAACCGCCGCTCACCAAGGGCGAGATCGCGAAAATCGCGATCGACACCTCCAGGCTCGCCGCGCAGGGCGATGCCGTCGCGCGTGAGCTCTACGAGCGCGGCGCCGCCGAGCTGGGCGAGCAGATCGCCGCGGTCATCCGCCAGACGGGCCTCCAGGGCGAGTTCCCCGTCGGGCTGATCGGCAGCGCGTTCAAGGCCGGCGCCGTGTTCGTCGAGCCGCTCACGCGCGCCATCCACGCGTGCGCGCCACAGGCGCGTGTCGGCGCCGTCGAGATGGCGCCCGTGGGCGGCAGCCTGCTGCTCGCCGCGCGCGCCTGCGGCAACGCCGACGCGATCGGCTTCGGCGAGCTCCGCGACCTCATACCCTGCTGAGCCGCGCCTCGATCTGATCGCGGGCGCCGATCGCGCCGGCACCCGACCCGCTGATGCGCACCGCCGCGGCTGCGTTGGCGAACGCGGCGCCGTCCCGCGGCGATCGGCCTTCGCTGAGCGCGACGAAGAACGCCGCCGCGAACACGTCGCCCGCGCCGAGGTCGTCCACCGGCTGCTCGAGCGCGGGGACCTCCAGCTCGAGCTCCTCGCCATCCGCCGTCAGGATCGTGTTCGGGCCCGCCCCCGCGGTCACCGCCACGATCGCGCCACCCGCGCGCGCCGCCGCGATCAGATCGGCGCAGCTCGCCCGCTCGTGCTCGTTGACGACGATCGCATCCGATCGCCCGGCGACATCCGCCGCGACAGCCGCCGCGGCGCCCACCGGAGCGACCCGCGCGATCTGGCCGTCCGGCCCGCTCCACTCGCGTACCAGCCCCTGCGGGGTCAGCCCGACGAACGGCGCGCGCCCCGCCGCCGCCGTACGCCAGCGCCCGGGGGTCTCGCGGGCGACGGGCGCGAGGTGCAGGATCGCCGTGTCGAGCTCGAGGTCCTCCGCGATCGGCCCCGCCCACGCCAGCACGCGCTGGCTGCGCTCGGAGCCCGCGCCGAGCGTGCGCAGCGTCGTCGTCTGCGGCGCCGGCAGCACGGTCAGCTCGAGCTCGTCGCGGTGGGGCTCGAGCAGCGGCTCGATCTCGCCGGGCACGCCGCGCGTCACGATCCGCGCGCGCAGGCCCAGCCTGGCGGCCTGCAGCGCGCTGTAGAAGGCCGTGCCGCCCGCGCGGCGCGAGCCGTCGTCGAGCACGTCGATCGTCACGTGCCCGATCGTCGTGTAGTCGAAGTGCAAGTCGCGGTTCACCCTTCACCCTCCCGGCAACGCCTGTGGGACAATCGCGCCGGAGTCGACCGGCAGGCGGGCAGCGGTGATCCGCCTCGACACGAGCACCGCGTTCATACCAAATCGAACGTGCCCGCCGCCTGTTGTGCTGCTTACAGCGATGACTTTCATCACCGATCACCGTCGCGCGCTCGGAGGCCTCTGCGCCTCGGTCCTGCTCTGGCTGGCGCTCCCCCTGGGCGCCGCCTCCGGCGCGGGCGCTGCCTCCGGCGCCCGGGACACCCACGCCGCGCGGAGCGTCCACGCCGCGCGGGCATCCGTATATAAAGCCTCCCCCTACCCGGCTGGCGCCACGCGCCCGGCGTTCACGCCCAAGCGCTCCGAATACGCGCGCGCCGCGAGCTCCAGCGGCGGCGCGGCCGCACCCGTTGGCTCGGCGCCCGGCGCCTCGAGCGCGCCGGCGGCCGCCGGCAAGACGAAGGCCAAGAAGCCCAAGAAGCCGCTCCTGCACGGCAACCCCGCGCGTGCGTGGGTGGCGTTCGAAGCGATGCAGAAGCACTTCTACGTGGGCTCCGGCCTATACGAAGGCGAACCGTTCTCCTACCTCTGGCCGTTCTCGCAGGCGCTCGCCGCGACCGTCAGCGTCGCGTACATCCCGCACCTCGGCGTGTCCCTGGCAAAGGAACTCGACGCGCGCCTCACGGGCCTGAACTCCTACCTGGACACCGACAACTCGGGCGCCTCCGAAGGCACGTACACGAGCAACCTCGCGGCGTTCGACGGCACCGTCGCGCCGCCCACCGGGCCCGGCGGCACGAAGTACTACGACGACAACGACTGGGTCGCGATCGAGCTCGTGCGCATGTACCAGCTCACCCACCAGGCGCCGCTGCTCGGCAGCGCCGAGGGGATCATGGCCTTCGAGATCGCCGGCTGGCAGGAAGGCGCCGGGCTGGCCTGCCCCGGGGGCCTCCCGTTCTCGAACGCCGCGAGCGACAACGAACGCAACACCGTCACCACCGCGCCCGCCGCCGAGCTCGCGACGCTGCTGTACAAACTCACCGGCGACACCGCCTACCTGCAGTTCGCGCTCAAAGCGTACGAATGGGTGCGCAGCTGCCTGCAGGCGCCCGTCAACCTCTACGCCGATCACATCGGGCGCCACGGCACCGTCGAACCGATGCTCTGGAGCTACAACCAGGGCTCGATGATCGGCGCCGGCACGCTGCTCTACCAGGCCACCGGCAACGCCGCCTACCTCTTCCAGGCGCGCCAGACCGCCAAGGCCGCGCTCGAATACTTCACGCCCGAACGGCTCGGCTCCGAAAACCCGTTCTTCGTCGCCGTCTACTTCCGCAACCTGCTGTATCTCGACTCCGTCACGCACGACCAGCCCGGGCCGGCCATCGCCCAGAACTACGTCAACTACGCGTGGCAGCACCTGCGTCTCAGCGACTACGTGTTCGTCGCCGGCTCGCCGCCGTCCGCGCAGCTGCTCTACCAGGCCGCCATCGTGCAGATCTACGCGCTGCTGTCGATCCCCGCCGCCGATTACTTCTAGCGAGTACGCTCTATGCGGTGACCGATGGAACCAACCTCACGACGGCCGCGGGCCTCGAGGCTCTCGAGGCGGAGCTCGCGGTGCTCGAGGGGGATGGGCGCAGGGAGATCGCCGAGCGCATCAAGACCGCGCGCGAATGGGGCGATCTGAAGGAGAACAGCGAGTACCACGACGCCAAGAACGACCAGGCGCACCTGGAGACGAAGATCGCCCGTCTGCGCGAGAAGATCACCGGTGCCGTGATCGTCCAGGAGGCGCCCGCCGGCGCCGGCGAGGTCGTATCGTTCGGCTCCACCGTCGTCGTTCGCGACGAGGACGGCGTCGAGCAGACATGGCGCATCGTCAGCTCCCACGACGCCGCCCCGCGCGAGGGGCGCCTGTCGGCGGAATCGCCCGTCGCCGTCGCGCTCCTCGGGCGCGCGCCCGGCGATCAGGCCGCGATCACGCTGCCCAAGGGCAAACGCACGCTGACGATCGTCACCGTCAGCTGAGGCGCGCGTCGCGCGCGTATGCGGCGCGGACACGCTTGACGAACACCTTCGGCTCGTCGCGGTAAAGGCGCTTGCCGTCGCGCAGCGCGCGCTTGCGCAGCACCCGCCGGCGCTTGGCGATCTGCTTCAGCAGGCGCTCGCGTGTGCGCCTGCCCGTGTACCACGTCTGATCGGCGCGCCGGCCGCCCAGGCCGCCCGCGCGCACGCGCGCGGCGAGGACCGCCAGGTCGTGCTCCTCGCCGAGCAGTTCGCCGAGCCCATCCGCACGGCCGGCCAGCTGGCGCTGCCCGAGCATTTCGGCGGCGTAGCGCAGGTCCTTGACGCGCTTGCGCCACTCGTGCATCGCGATCATGCGGTCGCCCTTGCCGCGCGCGACACGCCGGTAGCGCGTGCGTCCCTGGCGGTACAGCCGCGCGAGGTCCGCCTCGATCAGCTCGATGCCGTCGCGGTCGGACAGGCTCCACGCGCCGACGCGCCAGCGCAGCGCGTGCAGCTCGCCGAGCACCTCCGCGCGCGCGCCGGGGTCGGCGAGCGTGTCGCGCTCCACGCGCGCGTGCTCCGCGCGCAGGCGCCGGCGCAGATCGAGCACGGCGCGGCGGCGGCCGAGCGTGCGCGGGTGGCGCGTCATCAGCGCGTCGAGCGTGCTCAGCATCACCGCCGCGTCGCGCGCGCCCGACAGGCTGCGCGCGGCGTCGCGCAGCACCGCGTTCTCGCGCGCGCGCGCCCCGCCCCCGAGCTCGCCGTCGAGCAGCCGCATCAGCGCGCGCAGGCGCTTGAGCGCCTTGCGCGCCTCGTGCACCGCGCGTTCGTCCGGCGTCGCGGCCACGGCGCCGTCCTCGCCGGCGGTCAGCGCGCCGTCCTCGCCCGGGGCGAGCAGCTCGAGCGTGAGCTCCAGCTGACCGAGCGCCATGCGGCGCACGCCGTCCGCGAGGCGTTCGCCGGGCGCCAGCGCGAGGCGGCGGTCGAACCGGCGCTGGCGCTCGCGTTCGCGCTCGAGCTCGAGCCGGCGTTCCTGCGCGCGGCGGCGCTCGCGTTCGGAGCGCGCCAGCGCCACCCCCACGCCCACGGCGACGGTCACGGTCGCCGCCACCGTCGCTGCCAGCGGCGCCACAATGGAGCCATGCCCAGCCTTCCGCGCGCCCCATGGTGGACGGTGCGCCGCGCCGCGAATCGCAAGCCGGCGACGTATAGCTGTCCGATCTGTGGTCATCCGCTACCCGCTCTCAGCGAGCATATGCTGATCGCGCCCGAAGGCGACACCCGCCGCCGTCGCCACGCGCACACCGCCTGCGTGCTCGCCGCGCGCAGGCGCGGGCAGTTGCTGCTCAGGGACGAGTGGCTGCACACGCAGCCGCACTCGCCGTCGCTGTGGCGACGGCTGCTGCGGCGCGGCTGAGCTCGCGCCGGCCGGCTGGCGGTGTGCGGCCGACCCCGCCCCGCCATCGCGGCGCGGCGGGGCGTGTCGGGCGGCCTGAGCCCGTTCAGGCGCCGAAAGCGTGCACGTGCTCGGGCTCCACGCGGATGATCACGCGCTGTTCGCCCGGCTGGCGCATCGGGTACTCGTCCACGCCCATGTACTTCTTGGCCATCGCGTCGATGTGCGCGTCCGCGCCCTCGTGCGTGCGCTCGGCGACGCGTCCGCGCACCTCGACGTACTCGTAGGGGTTCTCGGCGTTGACGACCGTCAGCGTCACGCGCGGATCGCGCTCGACGTTGCGCACCCACGCGCGTCCCTCGGCGCTGTTCAGCACCGGGCGGCCCTCCTGGACGTCCACCCACACGGGGACGCCGTGCACGGAGCCGTCGGCGCGCAATGTCGCCACGTGGCAGAAGTTCTTGGCCTTCAGCAGAGCCTCGGCGCGGCCCTCGATCTTGTCGCTCATCGGTACAAGCCCTTTCTCGCGGTGTGCAGTGTGTGCACACCACGATACGGTGCGTGGAGCGCCGCGGCTACCCCGCCGGAGCCGGCGTCGCGCTGTGGCCGACGATGAAGTATTCGTAGAAGCCGGGGACGTGGGGGGAGGCCCGCAGCAGGTGCACGCCGAGCTCTTCCACGATCGCTCCGCCGCGGTAGTCGAAGCGCAGCGTCATGCGCGTGAAGTGGCCTTCGCGTGGGGCGAACGCGCGCACGCTCACGGCGCTCGGCGCGTACGTGCCGCCCGCGCAGCTCGGTTCGCAGCCGTCGATCCACACGGCGCCGGTGCCGATCGCCACCGTGGCGGTCCACGTCGGCCAGCTCATGTGCCCGAAGTGGTCGGCCGCCGTGCCGCCGTCGAAGCCGCCCAGGAACGCGCTGCCGTCACCGGTGAAGCCGACGACCGCGGGCCGCACCTGGAAGGGGTGGCGCACGCTCTGGTGCGTAAGCAGGCCGGGTAGACGTGCCGCCGCGGCCAGCGGCGGTAGACGTGCCGCCGCGGCCAGCGGAGCGCAGAGCAGCGCGGCGCACCCGAGGATCGCCGTCGCCGCTCCGGCGCGGGCGCCGGTTCGGGCGCGGGTGCGAGCTCCGATGCGGGCGCCGTCCATGTGTCTCGCCAAGCGCACGCTGACCACCTAGTAGCGACTCGTGCCGCTCGCGGAGTTGGCCGGTGGGATCGGGTCGAGCGCCACCAGCTTGCCGTCGTCGAGCTGGAAGCGAACGGTCGCGCGGCCGCCGCTTGGGCTCGCGAGTGGGTCGCCCTTCCGATACAGCGGGTAGCCGAGCGTGACTTCCGTGTCGCTCTGGGCGAGCACCTCGACGGTCGCGCTCGGTTCCTTGGTGTCGGTGCCGATGTAGCGTCCGGCGACGAAGAAGAACGCCTGCTGGCCGTAGCCGTCGCCCGAGCCCGTGCGCGTCCCCACGAGCACGCGCAGCGTTTGGCTCGCGTGGTACTGCGAGGTTTCGCTGGGCGTATAGCCCCTGGCCTTCAGGGCCGAAACCGCGCCCGCGAGACCTTCCACATGGGTTTCCTGCTGGGTGAATTCGGGCTCGGGAGCAGTGCGTGTCGTCGTCGGCGCCGCGGTGCCGCCGGCGGTGCTCGTCGGGGCGCTCGTCGTGGTGGTGGGCGTGGTGGCGGTGGCGGTGGCGGTCGTCGTGGTGCTCGACGCGCCGCTCGTGGAGGTGCTCTGCGTCGCCGCCGGCGCGCTGGCGGCCGTCACCGTCTTCGTCTGCGAGCCCCCGCAGCCCCCGAGCGCCACGGCGCTGCACGCGCCCAGCAGCGCCAGCAAAGTAGCCGGCGTCAGCGCTCGGGTGAGCTTCCGCTGCATCACAGCCATGGTATTCGGCGTGCGTCCGACCGTTCCCCCGCCGACACATTGCCCGGTGCTCCCTCTGAGGCGCTACGATCGAACGCAGAGACGGATGTCTGCTCCATCTGCACAGATCCCTGGCCCGGGCGGCAAGCCGAAGCGCGAGCAGCATCGCAGCAGGATCGAACGGGTGCGTGCCGTCGGCCCGCTGCTGCTGGCCGCGGTCTTCATCGCGTTCGCGGTGCTGAACCTGAACCAGGTGAAGGTCGACTGGATCGTGGGATCAGGTCACGCGCCGCTGATCATCGTGATCGTGATCTCGGTGCTCGTGGGCATCGTGCTCACGCACTTCGCGGAGCGCGTGGGCCGCAGACGTCGCTAGCCGGCTGGCGCTCTCCGGTGATGATCTCCGCGGCCTTGGCGGCGCCGATGAAGGGTGCGAGGACGACGTAGGCGAGGTGGTCGGAGAGGGCGGCGAGCAGCTCGATCCGCCCGCCGGCGACCTGACAGCGGATGGTGTGCCAGATCGCACCGGCGACGGCCTCGGTGGTGAAGCTGCCGTGCGCCTCACGGGGGGCTCCCTCGGTGAGCAGCGTGGCGATGCTGTGGAACAGCTCGATGGTGCGCTCGAGCGCCTCGTCGCCGGCGAAGAAGGTCTCCTGGCCGAGCGTGCGGGCCTGCAGCGGACGGCGGGCCAGGTAGCTCATCAGCTCGGCGAGCACGCGGCGGACCGCCTGGGGCCAGGCGTCGGAGACGAGATCGGGATCGGCGGCAATCGCGAGCAGTTCGTCGCCGATCATGTCGAGCGCGGCGAGGAAGCACGCTTCCTTGTCGGCGAACAGCTCACAGAAGTCGTCGATCGAGACGTTCGCCTCGTCGGCGATCTGGGGCGCGCTCAGCGCACGGTAGTCCTCGCGCGTGACGAGTCGCAGGATGCCCTGCAGGAGGCGCGTGCGCTGGTCGTGGCTGGGAGCTTCGGCGCCGCTGAGCCTGTTGCCATGGGCCGATGAGATCTCGCGCATGCGCGCCGCCATGCCGGCGGCCATGGACTCGGCCATGCCCTCCGCGGCGGGGGTCTGAAACAGCAGCATCCACCCGAGCATCTCGCCCGCAAGGTCGACGCTCGCGGGCGTGTGCCCCTCGCGCAGGAAGGCCGACGCCGCCCCGTGCAGCCCGCCGGCGATGCCCCTGACGATCGGCATCGGCAGCGGCGTCGTCCCCGGCGATTCGGCGAAGCTGCGCGCCAGCAGGTGCTCGCAGATGCCGGTCGCCCTGTGCAGGCGCTGCACGCCGGAGGGACCCACGCGCTGAGCCTCGAGCACCACGAGCAGGGTCGCGTTGCGATCGTCGGAGGTCAGCTGGGCGAAGCGCTCGAAGACCGCCCTCGCGCGCTCCTCCAGCGGTCCCTTGGTGGCGACGTAGACCTCCCTGACCTGCTTCAGCTCGCGGCGGACGATCAGATCGTAGGTGGCAAGGAAGCACGCTTCCTTGTTGGCGAACTGCTCGTAGAAGGAGCGTCGGGAGACGCCCGCGAGGCCGATCACCTGCTTGACGCTCGTCCCTTCGTAGCCATTGCAGGCGACCGCCTCTACCATCGCGCCGTGGATGCGCGCGCGCTGGTGGAGGATGACCTCGTTGCGCTCGAGGCGGTGGGGCCCATGGGGCAGGCGCTTGTAGATCGGGCCCGTTCGCGCTTTGGCGGCTCGCGCCGAGCTGTTGGTCCTGTTGGCTTTCTCCATTCTTCCTGTGCGCGCCTCGCGCGCGGTCGACGACGCTCTGCGTCCTGGTGCCATGCTCCCTCCCCTCGACGCGACCTTTCGAACCACCCGACTGCTGTCATGTGTCTGGCCTGTCAATCATCCCATGTCAGCAATTTTTTGTCTACAGACAAGCGACGGACGTCCGGTCGAGCCCTTCGGACGATCAGCGCGAGACGATCGTTCGTCAGTGCAGGACGATCTTCAGGGCGAGGATCGCGATCCCCATGGCGGCGCCGGCGCCGCACTCGAGCGCCAGCTCGCGCGCGCTCGCGCGTGAGCGGATGCCGGCGATCAGCTCGAATGCGACGAGGCTCGCGATGGCGCTCCAGAGCGCGGCCGTGACGGCCGTCTGCTGGGGGGCGCCGGCGATCCAGCCGATCGTGAGCGCCGCCAGCGGCAGCGCTGCCCCCTCGACGATCGCCCAGTCGCGTGCGAGGGCGCGCCCGAGCGTGCGAGCGCTGAGATGCTCTTGGCGGGTCAGGCGACGCCCGAGGACTTCCGCGTAGGCATGCGCGAACCAGTAGAGCATCGCCGCGATCGCGGCTGAGGCGACGGTGTCGAGATAGGTCTCGTGGCGGCCGCTCTCTGCCGCGAGCAGCGCGCCGATGACGATGATCCCGTAGACGACCCCGGAGGGGTTCTCCGCGGGCACGACCCGATCGGCGGCTCGCGCGAGCAACGCACGCATCCGGCGATTATCCGCCGGGACTCAGCGGAGCGGCATGTGACGCCGCATGTGGCGCCACGGCCGATCGCGTACCAGATGGCAGTGGGACCCTCGCAAGTCCGGAAGGAATGAGAGCGTTTATCGGGTGTGTTCCCGGCGGGGATAGGGGTGTGGCGCAAGGTCGCACGCGGCGCGAGCCTGGGCGGCGGCCGATGACGACTGTCGGTGTTATTGGGCTGGGCTATGTGGGTTTGCCGCTGGCGGTGGCGTTCGCTGAGGCTGGCTGCGATGTGATCGCGGTGGACGTCGACTCGCGCAAGATCGAGTCGCTGGCGGCGGGGGAGTCCTACATCGAGGACGTGTCCTCGGAGGCCTACCGGGCGGTGGCCGACCGGATCCACGCGACCTCGCGGTATGCGCGCCTGGCGAAGGCGGACGCGGTGCTCGTGTGCGTGCCGACGCCGCTGACCGCCAACCGCGAGCCCGACCTCGGGCCGCTGGTGGATTCGACGCGGGCGCTGGCGGAGGTGCTTCAGGCGGGGCAGCTGGTGGTGCTCGAGTCAACGACGTACCCGGGGACGACGCGTGAGCGGGTCGCGCCGCTGCTCGAGGAGTCGGGCCTCGCGGCTGGGAGGGATTTCTATTTGGCGTTCTCGCCGGAGCGCGTGGACCCGGGGCGGACGGACTTCACGCTCAGGAACACGCCGAAGGTGCTCGGTGGCTTGACGGATACGTGTACTGAGCGGGCGGAGGCGCTGTATGGGCTTGTGTGCGATGAGCTGGTGCGGGTCTCGAGCCCTGAGGCGGCGGAGCTGACGAAGCTGTTGGAGAACATCTTCCGCTCGGTGAACATCGCGCTCGTGAACGAGATTGCGATGTTGACGGACAGGATGGGGATCGACATCTGGGAGGTCGTGGACGCCGCCGCGTCCAAGCCGTATGGGTTCATGCGGTTCGAGCCGGGTCCGGGGATGGGGGGTCATTGCCTGCCGGTGGACCCGTTCTATTTGAGCTGGCGGGCGCGTGAGTTCGATATCGCGACGGAGTTCATCGAGCTGGCGGGGAAGGTCAACCAGCAGATGCCCTACCACTGTGTCGCGAAGGCCCAGCGCGCGTTGAACGACGCGGGTAGGGCGGTGAAAGGCGCCCGGGTCGCGGTGATCGGCGTGAGCTACAAGCCGGGGGTGGGCGACATTCGCGAGTCACCGGCGTTGAAGATCATCAGCCTTTTGAAAGACCTGGGGGCGGAGGTCGCCTACCACGACCCCCACGTGCCCGCCCTACAGGAGTTCGCGCTCACGAGCACGCCGTTGGATGACGCGATCGCAGACGCCGATCTTGCCCTGATCGTGACCGCGCACCCGGGCGTCGATCACGCCATGGTCGCCCAGCGCTCGCGGCTCGTGCTCGATCTGCGCGGCATCACACGCACCAGCAACCACACCAACGTCGTGCGCCTGTAGTCCGCGGGCCGGGGTCGGGCCCCCTCACTCCCCGGGCAGGCGCTTCAGCTCGTCCTCGAGGACCCGATCGACGAGCGCATGAACCTGGCGCTGCAGCCAGAGCGGCGTGAGCGTGTGCGTGTCGGCTGAGGTCCCCAGGAGCGCCAGCTCGAGGTTGGGCCAGCGATCCATGCGGTCGAGCACACCCTTGCGGCTGAGCTCCCCGCGCAGCACCTCCTTCCCCGTGAACATCAGCAGCGCACGCTGGTCGCGGTCCCTGAGCGCATCGAAGAGATCTTCGATCGGCTCGCGTTCCGCTGGCTCGCGTGTGTCCGGCGTGCGTCCATCCCCGTTTCGCTGGCGGGCGAGGACGATCCGCTCGCGTGCCCGGGTCGGTCCGCTCGCCACTCGCCCGACGAGCGTGCGCCCGGTTTCGAGATGCTTCTCCAGCTTGATCTCGCCAGTGAGCACCTTGCGCCATGTCGAGGGCAGCAGCGCCTGCCTGCCGAGGCGGCGCGTACGCCTGAGGGTGTGCCGCCACTCATCGAAGACGAGCGTGCGCGGATTGAGCATGATCACGGCCGCCACGCGCTCATCGGCGACGGCGGTCTGCGCCGACCAGTAGGCCCCCGAGCAAAGGCCGAGCATCACGAAGCGCGGCGGCAGTCCGCGCTCGACGAGCGCCTCCAGCGCCGCGCGAGCCTGCTCGACGTACACCGGCCTGTAGAAGGCCGTGACCTGTCCGAGCACCGTGGCGTCGCCGTCGGCATCGCCGATCCCGGCCGCGTCGAGTCGCAGCGTCGGCACGCCGTTCGCGGCCCAGCGACGCGCGATCTCGACCCACATGCGGTTGGGGCCGGTCCGTCGTTGCGGCCCCGCGTTCAGCAGCAGCGCGCACAGCTCCCTGCGAACGCCGAGCGGCTCGGTGAGCACTCCGAACAGCCGCCCGCCGGGTCCGTCGATCGACAGCGGCCGCTCGCGCAACGCGACGCCCGAGAAGTCCAGCGTCAGCTCGTCGCTATCGGCCGCCTCGCCCGCCGGCGCGGAGCCCGCCGCGGAGCGCCTCGGGTCCGTCGAGACCGCGACCGGCGCTCCGCTGCAGGACTCTCCGTCATGGAGCCACGAGCTCACGAGCTCGAACACCTCTCGCGGCGTCTGTGCGTCCTGGGACTCCACCATCATCGCTCCGTAGCCGGGTCCGTCCGCCACGGTCACCTCGGCGCCGGCTCGCTCGAGCATCGCGGGCAGGGCCTTGTCGACCTTCAAGCCGTCGCGTCCGAGCAGCAGCGCCCGCCGCGTCGAGGGCCTGGAGACGTCCATCTCGCCGAGGTCGAGCTGTCCGAGCTCGACGACCGTTTCGGCGCTGAGCAGGTAGCCGTTCGCCACGATCGTCCCGTCGTCCGCCGGATCGCCGCTCGGCGCGGAGTCCCCCGCGTTGGGCGCGTTCGCGAACTCGAACGCCGAGAACGTGCGCAGCTCTCGCAGGAGCGTGCGTCCGCGCGAGGGCACGGCCCACATTGCCAGCTCGTCGATCGGGGCACCGTTCAGCGCGGCGTGGCATGACACCATGCCGCCGAGGCCGATGCCGATGGCCGCCACCTGCGTGGCGTGCTCATCGCGCGCCAGCCACCTCGCGGCCGCGTTCGTCGCCGCGGTCCACGTCTCCAACTGCCCCGGATCGCTCGGGGTACCGGCGCTGTCCCCGCTCCCAGGAAGGTCGATCCGCAGCGCGGCGTGGCCCGCTCGCGCCAGATGTTCAGCCCATTCGCGACGGATGCGATACGAGCACATGTCCTCCCAGCCGAACGGCGGGCACAGCAGTACCGCCGTCGGTCGCGGCTCGCCCTCCGGCCTGTGCAGGACGGCGAATACCGGCGTGCGGAGCCCCTGTAGATAAAAGGCTCGCGTTGGTTGTGGTGTGCTCATCGTCGCGTCCCCCATACGGAATTATCTACGTGGATGCGGTGGACCCGGAACGTTGCCCCCCCAAATGGGTGGGGATATCCGGCGACTATTACGAGATAATTCGCCAATGGCATTCGGGACGGAACCTGGATCGCACATGGCTTTGGGGCGACGCCAGCAAGGGAAGGTCTTGGGTGTGCTCCTGGCGGTGTGCTGCGGGCTGTGCCTGCTCGGCGCAGGCGGCGCGATGGCGGAAACGGTGTCGTTCACGACGCCCGGGTGCACGACCTGGACCGCGCCCACAGGATCGCATTTCCAGATTCAGGCGACCGGCGCACCTGGAAGCGCAGGCGGGAGCTACGTGTATCCGGTGGTCCCCGAAGAAGTCCTCAACAGCGGCGGTGCGGGCGGTCGTGGCGATGTCGTCTCGGCCGCGCTGGCCGGGATCTCCGCGGGTACGCGCCTGTTCGTGTGCGTGGATATCGGCGGCGGCCCCAGCGGGAGCTCGCAGGGCGAACTCCGCTGCGAGGAAACGATAGGACGCCTGGGGTGCTTTGCCGGCGGCGCCGGTGGCGGCGCGTCCGGTGTCAGCCTGGGTGGCGACTTCAGTCAGGCGGCGCTCGTCGCGGGCGGCGGCGGTGGCGGCGGCGGGCTCTCTCCATACGGTCTCGGCGTACCCGCCAACAACGGCGGCGCAGCGGGGGAAGCGGGCGGTGGCGGCGAACGAGAATTGACGGAACCGTATTCGGCGTATGACGACTACTTCGGTGGCGGTGGCGGCGGCGGATCGAGCAGTGAAGGCGGCTCGGCCGGTCGCGAAGGAGTCGACGGTACGGCTGGGTCGCGTGGCTCGCGGTTCACGGCCGCTGGTCCTGGCACCGGCGGGTCCGGAGGCTACGGCGAATACAACGGCCCCTGCGACTCGTCTCCGTGCGAGGGCGGCGGCGGTGGTGGCGGTGGCGGTGGCTACTACGCCGGCGGCGGTGGCGCCGGCGCCGGCGTCGATGGCGGTGGCGGCGGAGGCGGCTCCTCGCTGGTGCCCGCCGGGGGTACGGTCGCCCTGGCCCCGCCGGCGACCGAAGCGGCGGTGCAGATCAGCTACATCCCAGGTCCTTCGGTTGACACCGAAGCCGCGTCCGGGATCGCGCAGGGCGTCGCGACCCTGAACGCGAGTGTCAACCCGAACGGGGACACGGTGAGCGACTGCCACTTCGAATACGGGTCGACGCAAGCCTATGGCTCGGTGGCGCCGTGCGAACCGGCGCCGGGGTCGGGCTCGAACGCGGTCGCGGTATCCGCGTCGCTGTCCGGCCTCAGCCCGAAGTCTCCGTATCACTTCAGGGTCGTCGCGACGAACGAAGGCGCCACCAACTACGGCAGCGACCAGGCGTTCGAAACGCTCCCCAACCCGCCGGCGGTGACAGCCGTGACTCCCGATGGCGCGCTCGAAGCGGGCGGGACACCGGTGACGATCAGCGGCAGCGGCCTGGCGGAAGCCACCGCGGTCAGGTTCGGCGCCGCCGACGCGACACACTTCACGATCGACTCGGCGACCTCGATCACCGCGATCGCACCCGCGCATTCGCCGGGCACGGTGGCGGTGACCGTAACCAACGCAGGCGGGACCAGCACGACGAGCGAAGCCGACGAGCTCAACTATGTGGCGCCCGGACATGCACCGGCAATCACGCGTGTGTCGGCCAAGAAGGGACCCGCCGCGGGTGCCAGCACGATCACGATCAGCGGCACGAGCTTCGTTGGCGTGACGGCCGTCAAGTTCGGGTCGGCGAATGCGCTCGCGTTCAAAGTCAACTCGGCGACATCGATCACCGCCGAATCCCCGCCGGGGACCAGCGGAACGGTGGAAGTGACCGTCACGACCCCCAACGGGGAGAGTGCGGTGACCAGCAAGGATCGCTTCAGCTACGAAGCGCCCACGGTCACGAACGTGACCCCCGACACCGGCGCCTTGGCGGGTGGCGCTCGCGTGACGATCAAAGGCAGCGGCTTCGCGCTCGGGACGGGGACCGTCTTCGATTTCGCCAAGACGCCCGGCACGTCGGTCAGCTGCACGTCCACCAGCGCATGCACGGTGACCAGCCCAGCCGCGGCGAAGCCCAAATCCGTCGATGTGATCGCGAAGGCCGGCAAGGCAAAGAGCAAGAAGAGCTCGCCCGCCGACACCTTCACCTTCGACTGATCGACCGCGCTCGCAACGACTCGGCTCGCGTGCCGGCCGCGCCGCGATGATCAGGGCGCAACCGGCAGCGCGAGATCGAGGTGGCCGCTCATGTTCGCGGCGCTCACCACGCTGTCGCCCAGAGCGCGCTTGCCCGAGGTGGGATGGAGCGTCACCGCGCGCGCGCCGCCGGGCTCGACGCAGAAGCCGTCGTCGCTCGCCACGTAGCCGGGCGCCGACACGCGCACGCCGTAAGCCAGTCGCGTGCTGGCGAGCGTCAGCCGCACCGCTCCGCCGGCGAGCGGCGCGCTCTCGACGGCGAGTCCCAGCCGCTCGGGCGCCTCCCGCTCCAGCGGCCGCCCCGCGGGGAAGCGCACGGCCTGGGAGATCAGCTTCGCGCCGGGCGAGCCCGCTCCGGTGGCGTCCGCGCGTTCGAGGCTGACCACGATCGCGTCCTGTGCCGGCGGCCCGAAGCGGTAGGCCCAGGACGCGTCGACGAAGTGGCCGACGATCGTCTCGACGTTCCACCGGTCCTGGCTGTGGGCCTCCAGCTCGATCGCCGTCGCGGCCTCGCCGACGCGCAGCTCGAGGTCGCGGTAGAGCGCGACCCGCAGCGTGGCGATCAGCGGCCGCGGGCGATCGTTGGCGACGTGGGCGACGACCCCGCCAAGGCCCTCGTCGACCGTCCACACGGCCACGGGGGCGAGCGCGCGCTTGAGATGGTGGTAGGCGAGCTTGGGCACGCCGCGATGATCGATCACGCCCCAGCCGGCGCCCGCCAGCAGGTCGCGCAGCCACAGCACGAGCGCGCCGCCGCAGGGTGAGGCGGCGCGACGCCACTCGCCGAACACCTCCGCCATCACCTCGCCCGTCGCCAGGCGCGAGAGCTCCAGGTAGCGCTCGCGGTCGGTCCGGCGCAATACGTCCGGGTCGAGGTCGAACAGCAGCCCGAGGTAGTGGTCGCTGACATCCTGGAAGTCCCAATCCGCGCCGACGTCGCGGGGAACGCCCGTACGCAGCACGGGGTTCTCGTCGATGGCCGAGGCCGAGGCCGGCATCGCCTCCTCCGACGTCGCGGACCGCACGTTGGAGAACGCCAGGCACTCGGCGGCGAAGCGCACGCTCGCGCGGCGGGCGTCCTCGAGCGGGCGGCGGTAGCCGCCCACGCCGTAGTAGTTGGCGATGCCGCGATCGGGACGGAACGGCAGCTCCCCGCCGCACGGGGCGGAGGGCACGTACACCGCATCGACGCCGCTCTCGCGGATCAGCTCCGGCAGCAGCTCGCCGAACAGCTCGCCGCGCCCGAGGGCGGGATCGAGCCCAAGCATCGCCACCTGCTGCTCGACTTCGCTGTTGCCGCACAGCACCGCGAGGCTGGGTCGGCCCCCCAGGCCGCCCAGGACCTCCGTGGCCTCGCGCGTCACGCTCGCGCGGAACTGCTCGTCCTGCAGCGGATAGTCGAAGTTGGCGAACATGAAGTCCTGCCACACGAGCATCCCCAGCTCGTCGCACAGGTCGTGGAACGAGCGCGTCTCATACGCGCCGGTACCGGGCAGGCGCAGCATGTTCATGCCCGCCTCGCACGCCTGCACTACGGCCGCGCGCAGATCGTCGTCTGACGGGGCCATCGCGATCATGTCGAGCGGCGTCCAAACCGCTCCGCGTGCGAACACGCGCACCCCGTTGACGTGCAGGTCGAGCCCGTCGCGCTCGACGTCGTGATCGCCGCTCGTCCCGAATGCGAGCTCGCGAAAGCCCACGCGACCCGCGTCGATGACCGTCTGCGTGGACGCTCCGCCGACCAGCATGCGCACGTCGTGCAGGGTCGGCTCGCCGTGCGTGTGCGGCCACCACCGCGCAACCCCGGGCACCGGCAGCTCGCCGCGCGCGGTGGGCTCCTGATCCGGGCCGCCGAGCGCGAGCTCGGCTCGGTGGGTGCCCGACGGTCCGTCCAGCTGGACCTCGACCGAGCTCAACGGCGCTCCGTCCAGCGGACGCAGTCGCGCCACGACCGAGAGCACCCCGACGCCGTCGGCGTCGATGCGCGGGCGGAGCGCCAGCTCCTCGATCGAGACCCCCCGCCGGCGCTCCACGCGCACGGCTCGCCACGGGCCGACGGCGGCCGGCCCGGGTGCGAAGCCGGGCGCGCGGCCCATCAACATCGTGCGAAAGAAGCGGAGGTTGCGCTCGGCGACCAGCTTCGTGCGCCAGCGCGCGCGTGGGCGACGCGGCTCGGCGAGCAGCGGCGCGAGCGCGCGGCAGCAGATCGCCAGCTCGTTGTGCTGGACACCGTCGCCGGAGGCGGTGCTCAGGCGCGTCCCCACCTGCAGCTCATGGGCCGCGAACATCGAGTCGCTGTCGAGCACGCGCTCGCCGTTGAGGTACACCTCGGACACCGTCGCGATGCCGTCCAGGCACAGGCTCACCTCCTCGCCGCGTCTCGCCGGCTCGGACTCGAAGCTCGTGCGAAACCACCAGTCCTCCGCGTCGAAGTCGTGGGGCTCGCCAGGCCGCCACTCGGCGGCGTCGCGAAGCGCGCCGGCGGCGGTGCCAGGCACGCGCGCGGGCATCCAGCGCAGGCCGTCCAGCTCCGCGGCGTCGCGGTGCATCCCCGCCGGTGAGGCCGCGGCCTGCCAGCCGCTGGACAGCGTGTGTGTCTCGTGGCCGTGCACGCGGGCGCGCGAGCGCCCGCTCGGCGCGATCCCCGCCTCAGGCGAGCGCGACATCGAGCTGCTCCATCGCCTCGTCCCAGGCGAGACCCAGCGCGGACAGCGCCGACTCGGGCTCGAAGGGCCGGCGGCGTGCGAGCTTGAAGGAGAGGGCCTTGCAGCCCTCGACGATCCGCGCCAGCGCCTGCGACGCCGCGCTGGCGCTGTCTCCCAGCAGCCACTCGGCCTGGGAGGAGGCAACCTCGAAGGCCGATCCGGCCATCCGCGCGGTCGCGAACGCGTAGGCGTGATAGTCGCTCGCGCCGCCTTCCAGCAGGCGCGGCAGATCGCGCTCGAGCTGCACGGCGAAGCGCGCGAAGGGGTTGCTCGCCGGGCGGTGGGACAGGTGGCGGCGCAGGAGCGCGCGCGCGGCCTCGCGCAGCTCGGCGCCGTGCAGGCGCGCGCCGGCGTCGAAGCGCACGAGCTCGGTGTAGGGAGGCAGGACGTCCTGCGAGAACGACCGTCCGAGGCGAAACACCCCCTGGTAGTCGGCGCCGGAGAGCTCGTACAGCCCGGTGCCGTGAAAGTAGCGCAGCCGCTGGGCCTCGATGTCGATGCTCTCCACCACGACCGAGCTCTTGACGTGTTCGCGGCGATAGGCCGTCGCGGCGGTGTCGGGCAGATACCAGGAGTCCAGCTCGACGATCAGCGTGCGCTCCGCGGCGATCTGCTCGGCCGCCTGCTCGGGCAGCGGTCGATACGGCTGCATCTCGTGGATGTCGACGCCGAACAGCAGCTCGAGATCTTCGGGGAACGGCTTGAAGAACGTCCACTGATCGCCCTCGAAGTCCATGCGCAGGGTGCAGCCCATCGCCGCCAGCGGCTCATCGCCGCGGGCGTGCAGCAGCTCGATCAGGATGTCCGTGTAGCAGTTGGTTTCCCCGTACGTTCGCGCGGGCTCGTGCAGCGCGTGCGAGCGGTAGCTCGCCGGATCGAGTCCCAGAAGGCTCACGAGCCCTGGCGCGGAGCCGGTCATCGCTCCCATAGTCGGTTGCCCACCTCGGCGGGCCAGGCCTGGACGTCGAACCCGTGGGTGCGGAACAGGGCGATCGTGATCCGCTCCAGGCCGAAGCCGAGGCAGGCCGTGTGCGCTCCCTCGCCGTCGGCGAGCTCGATGCCGTACGCGGAGGCGAAGTGGTCCTGGTGGTAGTTGAAGGACGCAACCGCGGTCGGCTCGGGGCCGGCGATCTGCGTGAGCACCTCGAACTTCAGCTGCTGCTCGCGCTGGCTGGCCGTGAGCATGCGGCCGCTGCGCCCGAAGAACGGGTCGGAGGCTAGATCGAGCTTTACCTCCAGGCCGATCCCAGCGAGCAGCTCGAGCGCGCGCTCACGCCAGTCGTCGCGCCACGCGCGCACGGTCTGCGGCTCGCCGATCCGCACCAGCTCGCGCTGGTGGAACATCTGCAGCCGCGCCGGGTCACCGGAGGGCTCGCGGCGGAAGACGTAGGCGCCGCCGGCGTCGATCATCACGCCTCCGGGGGCGAGCCTGCCGCGGGCCGCGATCGCGGGATACACGGGGTAGCAGGCCGCGGGCGTGAGCACGAGGTCGGTCATGCCCTGGAACTCGCTCCAGTCCTCGTGGCGGCTGGCGCGCTCGTATTGGTCGTGGGCCTGTGACTCGGTGCCGTCGAACGCGAAGATGCTGCCGGCGAGGTGGGGGAAGGACTTGAGGTAGCCGACGCGCTCGAGATCCCGGCGCGGCAGGATCGGGGGAAAGCGCAGCTGCTCGGGCCCCTCGGCGGCGGCCGCGCGGGTGACCAGCGCGGCGACCCGCTCGCGCACGTCCTCGAAGTCGCCGCCGCGGCCGTACACGCCGGGCACGCCCGTCTCGATCAGCAGGCGACGGTCGACCAGCTCGCGCAGCAGCGCCGCCTGATCGGGGCTGGCCGGGGCGGCGCCTGGCATTAGACGTCCTTGGCGATGAGCAGCAGGCTGGCGTTTGTCTGGTGGATGCGCTCGTTGGCGATCATCAGGCAGGCTGACATCGTGTCGCGCAGGTGCCTGCCGACGCTGAACGGCGTATCGTTTTTGAAGCCCACGATCCCGCACACTCCCAGCGCGCCCTGGCAGACGCGGGGCGCCTGCTCGGAGGCGGCGATCTTGAGGTTGTTGAAGCGCAGTGCGCAGGACATCGTCGAGAGCCGCTCGCGACCGGGCTCCTCGGATGCCTCGACGAATTCCGCGAGCGCGGAGCCGACCTCGGCGCGCAGCAGCGAGAGATCGCTCATCACGTGCGAGAGCCGCACCGCTGTGGGCGGCGGCTCGCCCGAGCTCGAGCCCCTCTTCGCGGCGGCCCGCACGAACGCGCGCGCGCGATCGAACGCGTCGGTCGCGATCCCGAGCCACAGCTGGGACCAGAGGATGTGGCTGACGGGCACCATCGACTCGGCCATCGCGCGCGAGAACGGCGTCGGCAGGATCTGCTCCGGCTCGAGGCTCGCGCGCACGACGTAACCGGGAGAGCATGTCCCGCGCATGCCCAGCGGGTCCCACGTGCCGGTCGGCTCGAGCGCGATCTGCTCCTTGCGCGCGAGCGCGAGCACCTGATCGCCGGGCTCCGCCTCCGGTGTGCGGCGCAGCGTTACCAGCAGGTCGTCGGCGTAGCTGCCGTAGCTGACCGTCGGCGCCTGCTTCTCGAACTCGCTGCCGCCGCCGGCGGCGGGCGTGACGGCGGCGATCGAGCGTCCCATGTCTCCGCCGGTGCCCACCTCAGATGTCACCGACGCGATCAGGCGCTGCTCGGCGGCGAGCGCCGCGAGGTACTCCTCGAACCAGTCGGCGCCCTCGAGATGGCGGGCGATCGTGACGACCTGGATCTGGTGCATCGCGAACACCATCGCGCTCGCTCCGCAGCGGCGGCCGAGCTCGAAGCACGCGGCGGCGATCGTCTCGAAGCCGACGCCGGCGCCACCCAGGCGGGTGGGGACGAACGCGGACAGCGCCTGCACGTCGCGCAGCGCCTCGATCGTCTCGCTCGGAAAACGCGCGTCGCGATCGACGGCGTCGGCGTTCGGCGCCGCGAACTCGTCGGCCACATGGCGGACGGCGTCGAGGAATGCCTGGTCGCGATCGACCGAGATGCTCACGAAGGCCTCGCCGCCGGCGGGCACAGCTCCGCGACCGCGGCCTCGATCGAGGCGATGCTCCCGAACACGCTGGGCGTGAGCATGCGGTCTGGGAACTCGACGTCGAAATGGTCCTCGAGGGCGAGCATCACGTTAACGCTAGCGTGCGAGGTCATGCCCGCCTCGTAGAGGTCGGCGTCGAGGGCAAGCTCGCCCACCACGATCGGCAGGCGGCCGTGATCTTCGATGATCTGACGGATTTCCTCGGCCATGATGTTCGTTATCGGCTGCGCCACGGGCACTTCATTAACGGAGTCTCACGGGCGTAACTCACGTGGCGACCCGCGCGATATTCCCAGATACGCACACGCGCTCACGGTCCCCGTATACGCGCTGACGGGTCCTCGGGCCGGGGACAAGTCCGCGCAAACTGCAAGATCGAGCCCAGGAAATCTTTGCAAAATGGGAAGTCGGCGCTGTATGATCACGCGACATGAGATCTCAGCGCGTAGTCTCACCAAGGGTCGGAACCTCCCGCGGCGGGAGCGCAAGTTAGCGACAGGTCGCGGGCCGGCGTGAGTTGACGGGCCGGGCCGTCGACTTGGGTAAGTGCCCAGACCACCAAGGAAGGCTGGTCACGGGGGAATGATCGAAAGGAATGGGAAGCAGCGCAAGGGGCCTGGAGCCGCGCCGCTAGGGCTCGCGTCCAGGGCAGCCAAGCGCCCGGCGGCGCGAAAGACGCCGAGACGCGCCCGGCTCAGACGCGCGAACCGGCCGGCTCGCGCTGCAGACAGCACGTCGCAGGCGATCGCGCTCGAGCGCCCTCGCACCCACAACGCAGTGACGGCGGACGCGACGGTGGCGAATCTCCTGGAACGTGAGCGCCGGCGGACCGCCGCCGACGTCCACGACCTGATCATGCAGGACCTGTCGCTGGCGCTTGCGACGGCGCGTATGCTGGCCGACGACCCCGCGCAGGCGGCGCACGCGGCCATCGTCGTCGCGGCCTGCGAGCGGGCGCTCGCCGGCGCTCGCAGCACGGTCGACGCCCTGCTGGCACACGACCCGCAGCCGGGCGTCGCCACGGTCGCGGCTGCTGCGCGCGCGGCGGCCAGGCGTGTGCCCCTGAGCTTCGCCGCCGACGCTGTGCCCCACGGCGCCCAGCCCGACGAGGCGACGCTCGACACGCTCGTGCACGTCGCTCGCGAGGCGGTCAGAAACGCCGTCAAGCACGCCGCGCCCTCGGCAATCGAGGTGGTGCTCGAGTACGGCGAGAGCTGGCGTCTGCTCGTGCGCGACGACGGCCGCGGGTTCGACCCTGGCGGCACGCAGCGGGGCTTCGGCCTGGACAGCATGACTGCGCAGGCGCGCGCGCTCGGCGGGAGGCTGCGCGTGAGCAGCGCGGCAGGCGCGGGCACGGTCATCGAGGCGATCCTGCCATGAGGGCTGTGCCGGTCCCAGACACGCCGACGGTCGTCATCGCCGACGATCACCCGGCGACCCGTCTGGGTGTGCGCATCGCGCTCATGAACGGCGGCTTCAGAGTGCTCGCCGAGGCGGCCGACTGCGAGGGCGCGGTTCGCGCGGTCGATCGCGAGCGTCCAGACGTCGTCCTCCTGGACGTCGGCATGCCCGGCGGCGGCATCCAGGCGGCGGCGAGGATCGCGGCGGAGCGACCTGCGACGGCGATCGTCATGTTGAGCGCCTCCAACCGGACCGACATCGTGCTCGCCGCGCTGCGTGCCGGGGCCGTCGGCTACCTGCCGAAGGACACGCGTTCCGATCGCCTGCCGAACGCCCTGCGCGGGGTGCTCCGAGGCGAGGCCGCGCTGCCCCGGGCGCTCGTCGGCGCGGTGCTGAACGAGCTCCGCGAGTTCACCGCGCCCCCTGAGGAGCCGATTCGGGTTGGAGCCGTGCAGCTGACATCCCGTGAGTCGGAGATCCTGAAGCTACTGAGCTCCGGCCTGAACACCGCGGACGTCAGCGAGATGCTGGCGCTATCGCCGGTCACGGTCAGGCGCCACGTCTCCGCGGGGGTGGCGAAGCTCGGTGTCGCCGATCGCGACGCGGCGATGAGAGCGATCGAGCGCGCAAACGCCGCGTAGCGCACGTCGCGTCGAGCGCGCGAACGCCGCCCAGTTCAGGCCGCCCCGAGCTGAGCGCGACTGTGCGCCGCGCTCAGACGAGGCTCGTCCGCACCGCGCACACGGCGGCCTGGACGCGGTTCTGCACACCCAGCTTGTTGAGGATGCTCGTCACGTGCTGCTTCACCGTGTGGCCGCTGATCGAGAGCTCGCGCCCGATCGTCGCGTTGTCGGCGCCCTCGGCGATCAGCCGCAGCACCTCCAGCTCGCGGGCGCTGAGCGCCGAGCCGTTGCCGGCGGCGTCAGTCCCGTCCCAGCTGCCGATGCGCACCTGCTCCGCGAGCGCCCGCACGATCTCACGCGAGAGCACCGCGTGGCCGGCGGCCGCAAGCCGGATGCTCGCGACGAGCTCCTCGACGCGCGTGTCCTTCAGCAGGTAGCAGCACGCGCCAGCGGCCAGCGCCTCGAGCGCGTCGCTCTGCTTGGCCGAGACGGTCAGAACGATGATCTGCGTCTCTGGAGAGGCTGCGAGGATCCGGCGGACCGCGTCGATCCCCGGAGTACCGGGCATGCTCAGATCGACGACCACGACGTCTGGCTCGCGGTCGCGGGCCACCGCCACCGCCGCGTCGCCGTCCGCCGCCTCCCCGACCACCGACACGCCATCGGCCCTCAGTTGCTCGCGCAGCCCCTCGCGGAAGAAGTGGTGGTCGTCGGCCAGCACGACCCGGAGCGGTTTCCTGGATAGCTCCACATCTGGAACATAGGGCAACGAAGGAGGGGGCACCGGCTCGGGAACAGCCGACCGCAACTCTGCGTCATCCCCGTTGTTCATGCGGTTGACTCGCCCGGCGCTGGCGACAGTCGTGTCGTCCAGTGCTCGCTACATCGGCGTCGTCCCTCTAGGCCGACGTTTCCACGGAGCGTCCAACGGCGTCCAAGGCATTACAGCTACGCCGGCGTTCCGTCGACGGCAGGGGGGAGTGGGCATACGCCTACTCCGGCAATCAGGAGGCCTTCGGTGCTCAAACAGCTCGCGCGCAGCTTCGTCACCGCGCTCACTCTGCTCGTTGCGTTCGCTGGCTCATCGGCGCTCGCCGTGGCCTCCATTCGTCCTGCAACGACCCGTGCACATGGCTCCGCGGGCGACGTGGCAAGGGCCGCGCGCCGCGTCCACCACAAGCCCGGCGTCCAGATCCATCAGCGCGGTCGCAACACCGCCGTCGCGGCCTCGACCGTGCTGCTGGGCGATGACGCGGTCGAATCGCAGGCCGACTTCCTGGCCGCCGGCCGCGCGGAAGCCTTTGAGCTGCGGGCCGAAACCTCGGGGCTCGCACGCGCGGTGCATCTCTACATCGGCGCGGGCAGCGCGGCGAGCACGGTGCTCGTGGGTATCTATGCGAACTCTGGCGGCCACGCCGGCGCGCGCCTGCGGGCGGCATCGGCGCCGGCCGCGGGCGGGGGGACGTGGATGACCCTGCCGATCTCCAAGCTCAAACTCGTCTCCGGCACGACCTACTGGCTCGCGATCCTCGGCGAGGGCGGCACGCTGCGCTACCGCGACCGCGCCCAGGGCCCGTGCGTGAGCGAAACGAGCGCGCGCTCGCACCTTCGCAGCATGCCGCTCTCGTGGAAGGCCGGAACTGTCTACGCGGACTGTCCTGTCTCTGCCTATGTCTCGACCGCCTCTCCGCCCCCGGTCAACACCACCCCACCCGCGCTCGCCGGCGAAGCGACCGCGGGACAGGTGCTCAGCACGACCACCGGCAGCTGGAAGGACACCCCCGCGACCTACGCCTATCAGTGGCAGGAATGCAACGGCCTGGGACTCGGCTGCCTGAACGTGAGCGAAGCGACGACGTCGAGTCTGACGCTTTCCCCGGCCGACGTCGGAGGGACCGTGCGCAACGTCGTGACCGCGGCCAACGAAGGAGGGTCGAGCTCGGCCGCCTCCGAACCGAGCCCGCTCATCACCATGCCGCCTCCGCCCCCGCCGGTGAACACCGTGCCACCAACCGTCAGCGGCACCGCTCAGGTGGGCGACACGCTGAGCGCGAGCGGCGGCACGTGGACCGAAGAACCGACCTCGATCGCCTACCAATGGGAGGACTGCAACACGTTGGGCAAAGCCTGCTCGAGCATTGTTGGCGCGACGGCGTCGAGCTACCAGCTGACCTCGAGCGACACCGGCCACACGCTGCGCGTGCTCGTTACCGCGAGCAACGAAGGCGGATCCGGATCGGCCGCTTCGGAAGCCAGCGCAACGGTCGCCCCAGAACCACCGCCGCCGGCTCCAACGAACACCGTCGCGCCTGTCGTCAGCGGGACCGCCCAGGAGGGCCAGACGCTCACCGCCAGCAACGGCACCTGGACGGGCGCCCCGACGTCGTTCGGCTACCAGTGGCAGGACTGCAACACCTTGGGTAAGAGCTGCGTGAACATCGCGAGCGCGACGGCGTCCACCCACCAGCTCGCCTCGAGCGACGTCGGCCACACGGTGCGCGTCGTCGTCTCCGCCACCAACGAAGGCGGCACCACCGCGGCAAACTCCGCGGTGACAGCGACCGTCGCGAGCTCGGAACCGCCCCCGCCGGCGCCGACGAACACGGTGTTGCCGGTGGTGAGCGGCTCGGCCGTCGAAGGCCAGACGCTCAGCGCCACGAACGGGACGTGGACGGGCAGCCCGACGTCCTTCACATACCAGTGGCAGGACTGCAACACCTCGGGCGCAGGCTGCACGAATGTGAGCGGGGCGACGGGCGCCACCTACAAACTCGCGGCTGGCGATGTCGGGCACACGCTGCGCGTCGTCGTGACCGCGAGCAACGCGGGCGGCTCGACGCCGGCGACCTCGGCTGCGACGGCGACGGTTACGCCGACGGCGCCGACGAACACGGTGGCGCCGTCGGTGAGCGGCTCGACGGTCGAAGGGCAGACGTTGAGCGCGTCGAACGGCACGTGGACCGGCAGCCCGACGTCCTTCACATACCAGTGGCAGGACTGCAACACCTCAGGCGAGGCCTGCGCGAACATCGCCGGAGCGACGGCCTCGAGCTACAAACTGACCTCGAACGATGTCGGGCACACGCTCGTGGTGGCGGTGACCGCGACGAACGCCGGCGGCTCGGGGAAAGCCAGCTCGGGGGCCACCGGTACGGTGACGTCGGCGGCGCCGGCGGCGCCGACGAACACCGCGCTGCCGAAAGTCAGTGGCACGACCGAAGAAGGCCAGACGCTGACGGCCACGGATGGCTCCTGGACGGGTGGTCCCAGCTTCGCCATCCAGTGGGAGGACTGCAACGGCTCGGGCGCGGCGTGCGCGGAAATCGCCGGCGCCACCTCCTCCAGCTACAAATTGGCAGCGGGCGACGTGGGGCACACGCTGCGGGCGGTCGTGACCGCGAGCAACGAAGCGGGCTCCACGGAAGCCAGCTCGGAAGCGACGGCCACGGTGGCGGCGCACGCCACGGGCGCAGACATCTTCGTCTCGCAATCGGGCGCCGGCTCGAAAAGCGGCGAAGGTAGCTGTGCGAATGCCGAGTCGGTGGCATGGATGAACCAGGAAGGCCACTGGGGGTCGGGCGCCGGGAAGATCGCCCCGGGCGACGACGTGATGCTGTGCGGCACGATCACCGAACCCGTCGAAGTGCTCGGCAACGGCAAATCGGGCGCGCCGATCACCGTGATGTTCACGTCCGGCTCCAAGATCGCGATGTCGGGCAATGGCTGTCCGGGTGCCGGTTGCATCAACATGAAAAGCGGCAGCGAATACATCACGATCACCTCTGCCGCCGGGTACAAAGGGCAGATCGAGAACACCGAACGGTCGTATGCAAAGGAGCACGAAGAAGGACCGGGCACGAAAGCCATCAAGGCGTTCGGCTGCAGGCACTGCAATATCGAAAACCTCGAAATCGGGCCGCTGTACGTCTCCGAAAAAGGCGATGTGGTGGGCAACACCGAAATTGAGGCGATCGCCATCAACAACGAAGACGGCGAACCGGAATACGACACGATCCAGAACAACTACCTCCACGACATGGGCTGGTCGATCGTCCTCGCAAATGGGGAAAAGAGCGGGCACATCTATATCGAACACAACACCTTCTACCATCTCACCCATGGGCTCGCGATAGGTGGTGGCAACGGCACCGCCAGCAGCATCGGGCAGGAGGTGTTCGCGCACAACCGCTTCTACGGCAACATCAACTGGGAAGACGGCGCCGCCGACACCAACCACGTGGACGGCGTGCACTGCTTCGCCAGGCCAACCGACCTCGCGCATTACACCGGCCTTTACATCTACGACAACTACATCACGACCGAAGGCTCGAACACGACGGGGCCGATCTTCCTGGAGGGCAGCAATGGCGGCACGCCCTGCTCGGATAAAACGTCGAACGTGTGGATCTTCAACAACGTGCTCACGGGCAACACGTGCTGCGGCTTGGCAGGGGCGTTCACGGGCGAAGATCA